>OJYH01000001.1_pt1 | contig 401518 bp, 357 predicted proteins | sample 1600921 | NCBI WGS metagenome assembly OJYH01 (sample SAMN04436912, study PRJEB24849) | human gut metagenome | biome: human gut; feature: NICU; material: stool | host: Homo sapiens | place: USA: Saint Louis, MO | collected 2012-05-10
AACCGCCGACCCCCTCCTTGTAAGGGAGGTGCTCTCCCAGCTGAGCTAATCACCCCCGCTGTGTGGAGTCGCATTATAGGGATACGCGGAAATGAGTCAACGCATTTTCCAAAGTTTTTGCGCGTTCGTCGTAAATTTAGGCAATGCGATCGCAAAACGATCCGTGACGTTTGATTTGTAAACAAAAACCGCTATGGAGACGCTTTAGCAGGCAACAACATTGAGGAATCAGTGGGGAGTGATAGAATATTGGCCACTCAAATATTCCAGGATTTGCCGGTTGTCGGCATCTTTCTAAACGTAAGGCCAATTCATGAAAATCAAAACTCGCTTCGCGCCCAGCCCGACAGGCTATCTGCACGTCGGCGGTGCACGTACCGCACTCTATTCCTGGCTTTTTGCACGCAACCACGACGGCAAGTTCGTGCTGCGCATTGAAGACACCGATCTGGAGCGCTCAACGCCGGAAGCGATCGAAGCCATCATGGACGGAATGAACTGGCTGAATCTGGAGTGGGACGAAGGTCCTTACTATCAGACTAAGCGTTTTGACCGCTACAACGCCGTTATTGATGACATGCTGGAAGCGGGCACCGCCTACCGCTGCTACTGCTCTAAAGAGCGCCTGGAAAAGCTGCGCGAAGAGCAGATGGAGAAAGGCGAGAAGCCGCGCTACGACGGCCACTGCCGCCACGACCACAGTGAACACGCCGCCGATGAGCCGCACGTGGTGCGCTTTGCCAACCCGCAGGAAGGTTCGGTCATCTTTGACGACCAGATCCGCGGCCCTATCGAGTTCAGCAACCAGGAGCTTGACGATCTGATCATCCGCCGCACCGACGGCTCGCCGACCTACAACTTCTGCGTGGTTGTCGACGACTGGGATATGGAGATCACCCACGTGATCCGCGGTGAAGATCATATCAACAACACCCCGCGCCAGATCAACATCCTCAAAGCGCTCAACGCGCCGGTGCCGGTGTACGCCCACGTATCAATGATCAACGGCGATGACGGTAAAAAGCTCTCCAAGCGCCACGGCGCGGTGAGTGTGATGCAGTACCGCGACGACGGTTATCTGCCGGAAGCGCTGCTCAACTACCTGGTGCGCCTCGGCTGGTCCAGCGGCGACCAGGAGATCTTCAGCCGCGAAGAGATGATTAAGCTCTTCTCGCTGGGCGCGGTCAGCAAATCCGCCAGCGCCTTTAATACCGAAAAGCTGCAGTGGCTGAACCACCACTACATCAATACGCTGCCGCCGGAGTACGTGGCAACGCACCTGCAGTGGCACATCGAACAGGAAAATATCGACACCCGCAACGGTCCGCAGCTCTCTGAGCTGGTGACGCTGCTGGGCGAGCGCTGCAAAACCCTCAAAGAGATGGCCGCCAGCTGCCGCTACTTCTATGAAGAGTTTGACGCCTTCGACGCCGACGCGGCGAAAAAACACCTGCGTCCGGTAGCCCGTCAGCCGCTGGAAGTGGTGCGCGATAAGCTGAACGCCATCACCGACTGGACCGCAGAGAATGTCCATCACGCCATTCAGGCGACCGCCGATGAGCTTGAGGTCGGCATGGGCAAGGTCGGGATGCCGCTGCGCGTGGCGGTGACCGGCGCGGGCCAGTCGCCGGCGCTGGACGTTACCGTTCACGCGATTGGCAAGAGCCGCAGCGTAGCGCGTATCGAAAAAGCGCTGGCGTTTATCGCCGAGCGTGAAAGCCAGCAGTAAGCCGATGGCAGAATAAAAAGCGGCGGGCCCTGGCCCGCCGCTTTTTTTATGTCTCGTCGTCGGCGATGTTCAGCCTGGCGAGAAAGCCGCTCAGCCCCTCGCGCACCAGCAGCTTGTGCAGGCGCGCTTTCTCTGCGGGCGTCATCATCACCAGCGCGTCCTGGATTTGCCGCCACGTCGGGTCCTGTTCGCGCGCATAGTCGGTCACGACAGGCTCGGCGGCGTGCAGCGACAGCGTCAGGTGGCGCAGCTTCGGCGTGGTGGCGAGAAATTCGCGCACCTGGTCATCAATGTGAATGAGGCGGGCTCTGCCGCCCTTTACGCCGGGGATCGGCTCGGTGACCCAGTTCTGCTCTCTGATCCAGCGGTTAATGGTCTGCCGGGCCATGCCAACGCAGTTGGCAAGCTCGTGGGTGGTCATTTTACTGTGCAGTATTTTCATGCTGGCTCTTGCGTACGAATGCCCAGGCGTTGAAGTAAACCGGTGATACCCTCCCGCAGCAGCAGGCTGGTCAGCAGCCGCTGTTCCTCAGGCGACATCTCCTTTGCCAGCGAGAGCAGCAGGGCGTCAAAGCCATCCTCCGCAAAGGCACATTCCGGCGTCGGTCCTTCGCTTATTCGCTGGGCGCTGTGAATAAATTCGCGAACCTCGTCGTTAATGTGAACCACTCTCGCCTTACCGCCCTGAACGCCCGGACGCGGCGACGTTTGCCATCCCTCTTTTCTGACCCACTTATTAATGGTCTGGCGGCTGTAGCCGGTCAGATGGGCAAGTTCCTCGGGGGTCATTCGTTCCTTGAGCATGCTATTTCCTGAGTGCCTGTATGGGAATTAGTAGATTATGTTATAGCACCGTTTTAGGCGAAAACGTGATGCGTTTAACTCCTGACTGCGAGAATGCTCGCAAACTCATCTGGTTGCGTGCTTTTTCAGCGGTTAAACAGGGAGTTGATATTTTGCCGTTGACACCCGGCGAGGGAATTCATATTATGCCGCCCGTCAACACGACACGCTTTACGTTACGGGGCTATAGCTCAGCTGGGAGAGCGCCTGCATGGCATGCAGGAGGTCAGCGGTTCGATCCCGCTTAGCTCCACCAAATCCTGTCCTATCAGGAATTGGAAACGTAAAACGACTGTGGGGCTATAGCTCAGCTGGGAGAGCGCCTGCATGGCATGCAGGAGGTCAGCGGTTCGATCCCGCTTAGCTCCACCACATTTGAAACCCTCGCCTCTGGCGGGGGTTTTTGCTTTTCTGCGTTCGTCAAATGCAGGCATAAAAAAGCCGGAGCAGTTGCCCCGGCTGATGCAAAGATGGCTTAAGTTACAGCACCAGCGCCGCAATAGATGCCGACAGTACGCTCACCAGCGTCGAGCCGTAGACCAGCTTCAGACCGAAGCGCGATACCACGTTACCCTGTTCTTCATTCAGACCCTTAATCGCCCCGGCAATGATGCCGATAGAGGAGAAGTTGGCGAAGGAGACGAGGAAGATAGAGAGAATGCCGACCGCGCGCGGAGAGAGCTCTGCCGCCGCTTTCTGCAGGTCCATCATTGCCACGAACTCGTTAGAAACAAGCTTGGTTGCCATGATGCTGCCCACCTGCAGCGCTTCGCCAGACGGGACACCCATCATCCAGGCCACCGGCCAGAAGATATAGCCGAGAATGCCCTGGAAGGAGATGCTGTGGCCGAACCAGCCGGTCACCGTGGCGAACAGCGCATTCAGCGCGGCAATCAGGGCGATAAAGCCGATCAGCATTGCTGCCACGATCACCGCCACCTTAAAGCCCGCCAGAATGTACTCGCCCAGCATTTCGAAGAAGCTCTGCCCTTCGTGCAGGTTCGACATCTGCAGGTTCTCTTCGCTGCCGTCAATCTGGTAAGGATTAATCAGCGACAGTACGATAAAGGTACTGAACATGTTGAGCACCAGCGCCGCTACCACATACTTCGGCTCCAGCATCGTCATGTAGGCGCCCACAATAGACATCGACACCGTCGACATTGCCGTCGCTGCCAGGGTGTACATACGCTGGCGCGACATCTTGCCGAGGATATCTTTATAGGCGATAAAGTTTTCCGACTGGCCGAGGATCAGGGAGCTGACGGCGTTGAAGGACTCCAGCTTGCCCATGCCGTTCACTTTCGACAGCACCGTACCGATCGCGCGGATCACGACCGGCAGAATGCGGATATGCTGCAGAATACCGATAAGCGCAGAGATAAAGATAATCGGGCACAGCACCTTCAGGAAGAAGAAGGCCAGACCCTGTTCGTTCATTTTACCGAAGACAAAGTCCGTACCGTCATTGGCAAAGCCGAGAAGTTTTTCGAACATCTCGGAGAATCCCTTCACGAAGCCGAGACCAACGTCCGAGTTCAGGAAGAACCAGGCCAGAAGGACTTCAATGACCAACAGCTGAATAATATAGCGAATGCGGATTTGCTTGCGGTTATGGCTAACCAGCAGAGCAAGGATCCCCACAACCGCAAGCGCGAGGACAAAGTGTAGGACGCGGTCCATATCTACTCCAAATATGAGGGAGATTAAATTTCCGTGCACATTCTATGTAACAGCACAAAAGAAAACGAGATCTGAAGCGCACTATAGTAACAACCTGTGAGCAAATTCAAAAAAGGGGATCTGTCATACAAAATCATTATGTTATGTAAAAGTTCTAAAAGTTGGTTTTTTGTATTAATCTGACAGAAAGGTGCGCAGTGCTTTGACATCTCCCACCCGCGCGCCGCCATCCGGCTATTGTTCCCGTCTATCACAGCAATCATTATCATCATTACAAATGCTCTTGATAATCATTCGCATGTTGATAGCATGAAACATAGCAAAGGCTATATTTCAGAGGCAGAAAATGACAAACGGTCGCGTTGAGAGTAGCAACAGCAGGGCAGCGCGCAAGATGCGGTTTGCATTAATGGGACCTGCGTTCATTGCTGCCATCGGCTACATCGATCCGGGTAACTTTGCCACCAACATTCAGGCGGGGGCCAGCTACGGCTATCAGCTGCTGTGGGTCGTGGTATGGGCCAACCTGATGGCGATGCTTATCCAGCTTCTCTCCGCCAAGCTCGGTATCGCTACCGGCAAAAATCTCGCCGAGCATATCCGCGACCATTACCCGCGCCCGCTGGTGTGGTTTTACTGGGTGCAGGCGGAAATTATCGCCATGGCGACCGATCTGGCCGAGTTTATCGGCGCGGCCATCGGCTTTAAGCTGGTTTTCGGTATCTCGCTGCTGCAGGGGGCGGTGCTGACCGGCATTGCCACTTTTCTGATCCTGATGCTGCAAAGCCGCGGACAAAAGCCGCTGGAGAGGGTGATCGGCGGCCTGCTGCTGTTTGTGGCTGCGGCCTATATCGTTGAACTTGTTTTCTCTCAGCCCGCGCTGGCGCCGCTGGCGAAGGGGATGATTATTCCCGCGCTGCCGACGTCGGAAGCGGTCTTCCTGGCCGCCGGCGTGCTGGGTGCAACCATTATGCCGCACGTTATCTATCTCCACTCCTCCCTGACGCAGCACGCCGGCGGCGGCACCCGCCGGGAGCGCTACAGCGCCACCCGCTGGGACGTGGCGATAGCGATGACCATCGCGGGCTTTGTCAACCTGGCGATGATGGCCACCGCGGCGGCGGCCTTTCATTTTCACGGCCATACCGGCATTGCCGATCTCGATCAGGCCTATCTGACCCTGGAGCCGCTGCTGAGCCACGCGGCGGCGACCATCTTTGGCCTGAGCCTGCTGGCGGCCGGGCTCTCCTCAACGGTGGTCGGCACTCTGGCGGGACAGGTGGTAATGCAGGGCTTTATCCGCTTTCATATTCCGCTCTGGTTCCGTCGCCTGGTCACCATGCTGCCCTCCTTTGCGGTGATCCTGATGGGGCTCGATCCGACCCGAATCCTGGTGATGAGCCAGGTGCTGCTCAGCTTCGGAATTGCGCTGGCGCTGGTCCCGCTGCTGCTGTTCACCGGCAACGCCGGGCTGATGGGCGATCTGGTCAACAGTCGGCGGGTGAAGTGGACGGGCTGGGTGATTGTGGCGCTGGTGGTGGCTCTCAACGGCTGGCTGCTGGTGGGAACTCTCGGCGGGCAGTAGCGGCGCTCCCCGGCACGCCGTGCCGGGGAGCGTGATTAATGGTGGTGGTCGTGATGGTGGCCCCAGCCGCGGCGGTCGCTTCTGTCGTGCCAGCCCTCGCGGTAGCCGCGTTCATAGGCGTTACGCCTGTCATGGCCCCTGTCATGATGGCGCCAGCGGGCGTCCCGCCACTCATAGTGCCTGCGCCAGTAGTCGCGGTCCCGCCAGCGGCCGCCGTCCCAGTAGTTGCCGTGGCCGTCGCGATCGCCAACCTGTAATTTTACCGACGGCAGTAGCGTAATCTCACCGGCGTTCGCCACCAGCGGGGCGGAGGCCAGCAGTACTGCGGCCAGAATCAGTGACCTGAACATTTCTCTCTCCTCACGATCGGATCTTATCGACCTTGGGCGAGATATTACGAAATGGTGAAAATGGGCCACATTGGTGCAACTCCTAAAGCGATGCCGACAGCATGATTTGCAAAAAATACCTATTCGCGAAGAACGGCATCGATCGCGGCGCGCTCTTCGGCGCTGAATGTTCTGTTATCCAGCATGCCCGCGGCATCATCCAGCTGCGACGTTTTACTGGCGCCGATCAGCACCGACGTTACGCTGTCGTCGCGCAGCACCCAGGCCAGCGCCATCTGCGACAGCTTCTGCCCGCGCCGCTGCGCGAGCGCATTCAGGCGGCGGATTTTGCCGAGCTTCTCTTCGGTGATCTGCTCGGGGCTGAGGAAGCGGCTGCCGCTGGCCGCCCGCGAGTCTGCCGGGATGCCGTGCAGGTAGCGGTCGGTCAGCTGTCCGCCTGCCAGCGGTGAGAAGGCGATGCAGCCCACGCCCTGTTCTGCGAGCAGCGCCAGCAGCTCCGCTTCCGGCGCACGCTCAAACATTGAGTATTTCGGCTGGTGGATAAGGCAGGGCGTCCCCAAATCATTGAGAATGGCGAACGCTTCGCGCGCCCGCTCTGCCGGATAGTTGGAAAGTCCGATGTACAGCGCCTTTCCCTGACGCACGACGTGGTCCAGCGCGCGCATCGTCTCTGCCAGCGGCGTGTCCGGGTCCGGGCGGTGGTGGTAGAAGATATCCACGTACTCCAGCCCGGTACGCTTCAGGCTCTGATCGAGGCTGGCAATCAGGTACTTGCGCGATCCCCAGTCGCCGTAGGGGCCGTCCCACATGGTATAGCCCGCTTTCGTGGAAACGATTAACTCGTCGCGCCAGGGCAGCAGATCCTCTTGCAGCAGCCGGCCAAAATTGCGCTCCGCCGATCCCGGCGGCGGCCCGTAGTTATTGGCCAGATCGAAGTGGGTAATGCCGAGATCAAACGCGCGGCGCAGCATCTGGCGGCTGGTCTCCAGCAGCGTTTCATCGCCAAAGTTGTGCCACAGGCCCAGCGAAATCGCCGGAAGCTTCAGGCCGCTGCGCCCGCAGCGGCGATAGATCATCTTCTTATAGCGGTCGGGATCGGGTTGGTAAGACATTGAAATCTCCGATGATGATGAATATGTATGCGTTTACACTAGCCGATCGCCAACAGCAGGTACAGGATGAATGTCTGTAAATTCTACTTTCCACTAAGAAATTTTTATACTTCTGGACAGGCCACAGGCATGCCTGATACTCAGGATGTCTATGCACAAAAAGGATAATAGCTATGCAGACTACCTACACCATCGCAGATTATCTGGTTGACCGGCTGGCGGAGTGCGGTATTGCGGATCTTTTTGGCGTCCCCGGCGACTACAACCTGCAGTTTCTTGACCACGTGATCGCCTCCCCGCGCCTGCGCTGGGTCGGCTGCGCGAACGAGCTGAATGCCGCCTACGCGGCCGACGGCTACGCCCGGCTGAACGGCGCCGGGGCGCTGCTGACGACCTACGGCGTCGGTGAACTCAGCGCCCTCAACGGCATTGCCGGCAGCTATGCGGAATTTGTTCCGGTGCTGCACATCGTCGGCGCGCCGGTCACCTCGTGTCAACAGCGCGGCGACCTTGTGCACCACACTCTCGGCGACGGCGACTTCGGCCACTTTTACACCATGAGCCAGCAGATAACCGTCGCCAGCGCCCGGCTGCTGGCCAGCAATGCCTGTACGGAAATTGACCGCGTGCTGCGCGAGATGCTGCTCCAGCGCCGCCCGGCCTACCTGATGCTGCCCGCCGACGTAGCGAAGGCCCCGGCTTCTGAGCCCGCCGCGCCTCTGACGCCTGCGCTCGGCAGCGTTGACGACAACGCCCTGGCGGCGTTTACCGACGCCGCGCGCGACCTGCTGGCCCCGGCCCGCCGAGTCTCGATGCTGGCCGACTTCCTCGCCTACCGCTACGGCCTGGCGCCGATGCTGCAGGCGTGGGTCAGCGAACAGCCGCTGCCGCACGCCACCATGCTGATGGGCAAAGGGCTGTTTAACGAGCAGCACCCGGGATTTGTCGGCACCTACAGCGGTAAAGCCAGCGAAGAGCCGGCCCGCCGGGCGATCGAAGACGCCGACGTCACGCTGTGCATCGGCACGCGCTTTACCGATACGCTCACCACCGGCTTCAGCCACCAGATAGCGGCGGAGAAGAGCATTGAGTTGCAGCCTTTCTCGGCCAGGGTCGGCAGGCGCTGGTTCAGCGGCGTGGCGATGGCGCAGGCCGCAGAGGCGCTCAGAGGCGTGGCCAGCAGTCTGGCCAGCGGCTGGGAGCCGGTATCGCCCCGCACCGCGGTGAAGGCGGAGCCCGCCGGCGGCGCGCTGACCCAGAGCAGCTTCTGGCAGACCCTGCAGGCCTCGCTGCGTCCGGGCGACATCCTGCTGGCCGATCAGGGCACTGCCTCCTTCGGCGCCGCTGGCCTCACCCTGCCGGAAGGCGCGGTACTGCTGGTGCAGCCGATCTGGGGCTCCATCGGCTACACGCTGCCCGCCGCTTACGGAGCGCAGATAGCCAGGCCAGGACAGCGGGTGGTGCTGATCATCGGCGATGGCGCGGCCCAGCTGACTATTCAGGAGATGGGCTCGATGCTGCGCGACGGTCAGAAGCCGGTGATCCTGCTGCTCAACAATGATGGCTATACCGTCGAGCGCGCCATTCACGGCCCGGAACAGCGCTATAATGACATTTCGGCCTGGAACTGGACGCTGCTGCCGCAGGCGCTGAGCGTTGATGGCCAGGCCCAGAGCTGGCGCGTATCGCAGCCGGTGCAGCTGCACGAAGCGCTGGAGCGCGTCGTCACGCCGCCGCAGCTGACGCTGATTGAAGTGATGCTGCCAAAACAGGACATTCCGCCCCTGCTGCGGGCGATCACCCAGGCGCTGGAGGCCCGCAACTGCGAGGAATAGGCGTGCGGTGGTAATGACATAGCTGAAACGGCATAGTGATAGTGTGACCTGGATCGATAAATCACCGGCGCCGGCGCGCAGCCTGTTGTTGTTAACGCGCCATAAACTTACAGTGTGCCAAAGATTTATGCTGACTTAATGGAGCCGTGACAGTATGACAACGTTTGCTTTAACCGGAGATATCGGCGGAACTAACGCCCGGCTGGCGCTGGTGGATACCGCCAGCGGTGAGATCTCCCGCGCAAAAACCTACTCCGGGCTCGACTATCCGAGCCTGGAGGCGGTGGTCAGGGTTTACCTGGATGAGATAGACGAAGAGATAAAAGACGGCTGCATCGCCATCGCCTGCCCGATCACCGGCGACTGGGTGGCGATGACCAACCACACATGGGCCTTCTCGATCAAAGAGATGAAAGAGAGCCTCGGCTTTGAACACCTGGAGATCATTAACGACTTCACGGCGGTATCGATGGCCATCCCGATGCTGAAAAAAGAGCACCTTATTCAGTTTGGCGGCGGCGAGCCGGTGGCGGATAAGCCGGTGGCCGTTTACGGCGCGGGCACCGGGCTCGGCGTTGCGCACCTGGTGCACGTCGACAAGCGCTGGGTAAGCCTGCCGGGCGAGGGCGGCCACGTCGATTTCGCGCCGAACAGCGAAGAGGAGGGGATTATCCTCGAACACCTGCGCGCCGAACTGGGGCACGTTTCGGCGGAGCGCGTGCTCTCCGGCTCCGGGCTGGTCAATCTTTATCACGCTATCGTCAAGGCCGACGGCCGGCTGCCGGAAAACCTGCAGCCGAAGGACGTCACCGAGCGGGCAATCAACGATACCTGTATCGACTGCCGCCGCGCCCTGTCGCTGTTCTGCGTTATTATGGGCCGCTTTGGCGGCAACCTGGCGCTGACGCTCGGCACCTTCGGCGGCGTCTATATTGCCGGCGGCGTGGTGCCGCGCTTTATGGATTTCTTTAAGGCCTCCGGCTTTCGCGGCGGCTTTGAAGATAAAGGGCGCTTTAAGGCCTACGTCGAGGATATTCCGGTTTACCTGATCGTCCACGATAATCCGGGCCTGCTCGGCGCCGGGGCGCACCTGCGGCAGGTGCTGGGGCACGAACTCTGAGCAAAGGCGCCGCGGCGCCTTTTTTTACAGCTGCATCAGCTGGCGAAACTCCTTCACCTTGCTGCGGCTCACCGGCACCTGAAAATCCAAATCCTTGAGCCGCAGAATATAGGTATTGTTAAACCACGGCTCAATTTCGCGAATTTTATTCAGGTTCACGCAGTAGGAGCGGTGGCAGCGGAAGAAGTGCGCCGCGGGCAGCTTGCTGCAGAACTCGGTGATGTTCATCGGCATCACCCACGACTCCCGGCGGGTATAGACGAAGGTCATCTTCTCGTGGGCCTCCGCGTAGTAAATATCGTGGATGCTGGTGACGTAAATCTTCTCATCGCGCACAAGATTAATGGTCTCGCTTTCGCGCGGCGCGCCGGCGGCGGGCGCCGCCGCGTCGACCTGCTGCTGCTGTTGCCAGGCGTTTTGCAGCTTCTCCAGCATATTGACGATCCGCGCCTCCTGATAGGGCTTGAGGATGTAGTCAAACGCCTCCAGTTCGAATGCCTCCACCGCGTGCTCTTTCCACGCGGTGATAAACACGATAAACGGCCGGTGGGCGAACTGGCTGATGTTCTGCGCCAGCAGCACGCCGTCGAGCGAGGGAATATTGATGTCGAGAAAAATGGCGTCCACCCGGTTGTGCTGAAGGTATTTCAGCACGTCGAGCCCGTCATCAAAGGTGCCGACAATCTCCATCTGGCTGTGCTCTTTGATAAGCCAGCTCAGCTCCTGCTGGGCCAGCACCTCATCCTCAACAATAATCACTTTCATAATAGCTCCCTGGATAACAGCGTCGTCGGCGGGGCCACCGGGGTGCGCCGGTTGGGGACATAAAAGGCGATCTCCGTCCCCGGCTCCAGGCGGCGGATGTGCAGCCCCTCGCCGTACAGCAGCTTGACGCGGTGGTGAACGTTGAGCAGGCCGATTTTATTGCCGGGCATCTCGTCCGCCTCGACCCGGGCAATCACCGCCGGATCGATGCCGTTGCCGGTATCTCGCACGCTGATGCGCACCCGGCTGCCGCTCTCGGCGACGCCGATGGTTACCACGCCTTTGCCCTTGCAGGGTTGAATGCCGTGAACGATGGCGTTTTCCACCAGCGGCTGGATCAGCAGGCTGGGAATGACGCAGTTCACCTCTTCATCAATATCGTAGATAACGGTCAGCTTGTCGCCAAAGCGCGCCTGCTCGATGGCGATATAGTCTTTCACCTGGTACAGCTCTTTGCGGATATCAATCTGCTCATCGTCTTTTAATTCAATGTTATAGCGCAGGTAGCGCGAGAGATTGAAAATCAGCTGCCGGGCGGTGTCCGGATTGAGGCGAATCGACGATGAAATGGCGTTAAGGGCGTTAAACAGAAAATGGGGATTTATTTTGCTCTGCAGCGCCCGCAGCTCTGCCTTGTTTGCCATCTCCCGCAGCTGCTCGGCGCGGGAGACCTCCAGCTGGGTGGAGATAATTTGCGACAAGCCGACGGCCATCTCCTGCAGGGCGGAGGTGATTTGGTGGGCGTGGCAGTAGTAGATTTTCAGCGTGCCGGTGGCTACGCCTTTCTCCCACAGCGGGATCACCAGCATGGAGTGTATCTCCGGCGTCCGGTGGGCCTCATCGTTGTTCTTGATGATGATCCTGCCGCTTTCGATCGCTTCGCGGGTCGTCGGGCTGACCAGATCGTCGTGATTCTGATAATTCTGCTCGCCGACGCCGACGTAGGCAAGCACGTGGTTGGTATTGGTGATGGCCACCGCATCGGCCACGATGTCCCGGCGAATGATGTCGCACACCTGGCGCAGCGACTCAACGTTGACGTGGCGAAACAGCGGCAGCGTTTTGTTGGCAATGTCCAGCGCAACGCGCGCCTGGCGGCCGGCGATATCCTCTTTCTCTTTCTCCACGCTCTGCACCAGCAGGACGATAAAGCCGATGCAGACGCTGCCGAGGATCATCGGCAGGCCAATCTTGGAGACGATATCAATCCCCAGCGCCGTGGTCGGCGCCCAGACAATCACCAGGATCATGGTCAGGGTTTCGCACAGCATGCCCGCGAGGATCCCTACTTTCCAGTGCTGGGCCTTCGGCACCCGACGGCTGATAACGCCGGAGAGGACTCCGGCGATGATGCTGGTGATAAAGCAGGGAATGGCCGTCACGCCGCCGATATCAATCAGGTAGCGGTGGGTGCCGGCAATGATCCCGGTAATGACCCCAACCCAGGGGCCGAACAGAATGCCGCCGGACATTACGGCGATGATGCGCACGTTGACCAGCGACCCCTCGACCGGCACGCCGGACCAGGTGCTGAACAGGGCGAACATCGAAAAGATGGCGGTGACCGCCAGCAGCTCTTTCGGCGTGTGGGCCTTTTTGTGCAGCAGCTCGCGGAACAGACGGATGCGGATCAAGAAAAACAGGCAGATAAGCATCAGCGCGGCGCGATCGAACACCGCCAGCAGCATGTTAAAAATGTCGTGCATGGAGAGACCGTGAGGATTGCAGGAAATAGCTATGATAGAAAACCCTGGCCGCGAGCGCCAGCGGCGTACGGCGGCGGCATAATCGGGAAAAACCACGTTTTATAAAGGGGATTATTGCACCTTTTCAACAAACTGAATGTTTTACTCATATCAGTGCGCAGCAATGTAAAAATATTGAGCGCATTTTGTGTCTGTTCATCGATATTTTCAGTGAAAAGGGGATGCTCAAAGCGCTTAACCGAAGTCTGATTGCCTCTTTTAAGTGTGAAATTTTTTTCGCAGCCTCTCGACAGGCGGCTGATTTTGCGGTTATTTAATAGACATGCCGCAGCAGCGGCAGCGTCGCTCGGACGGTCCGGGCGCTAACGTAAATCTGAGGAATCTATGGCCGAGTTCACCCCTGAACGCCGCTTTACGCGTATCGATCGTCTCCCGCCCTACGTCTTTAACATCACCGCTGAACTGAAGATGGCCGCCCGCCGCCGCGGTGAAGATATCATCGACTTCAGCATGGGCAACCCCGACGGGCCGACCCCGCCGCACATCGTCGAAAAACTCTGCACCGTGGCCCAGCGTCCGGATACCCACGGCTACTCGACCTCGCGCGGCATTCCGCGCCTGCGGCGGGCGATTTCGCGCTGGTACCAGGATCGCTATCAGGTGGACATCGACCCTGAAACCGAGGCCATCGTCACCATTGGTTCGAAAGAGGGGCTGGCGCACCTGATGCTGGCGACCCTCGATCACGGCGATACGGTGCTGGTGCCCAACCCCAGCTATCCGATCCACATCTACGGGGCGGTGATCGCCGGGGCCCAGGTCCGCTCCGTGCCGCTGGTGGAGGGCGTGGACTTCTTCAACGAGCTGGAGCGCGCCATCCGCGAAAGTTATCCCAAGCCGAAAATGATGATCCTCGGCTTTCCCTCCAACCCGACCGCCCAGTGCGTCGAGCTGGACTTCTTTGAGAAAGTAGTGGCGCTGGCCAGGCGCTATGACGTGCTGGTCGTGCACGATCTGGCCTACGCGGATATCGTTTACGACGGCTGGAAAGCGCCATCCATCATGCAGGTGCCCGGCGCCCGTGACGTGGCGGTTGAGTTCTTTACCCTGTCAAAAAGCTACAACATGGCCGGCTGGCGCATCGGCTTTATGGTCGGTAATCCGGTGCTGGTCAACGCCCTGGCGCGCATCAAGAGCTATCACGATTACGGCACCTTTACGCCGCTGCAGGTGGCGGCCATCGCCGCGCTGGAAGGCGAACAGCAGTGCGTGCGCGATATCGCCGAGCAGTATAAGCGCCGCCGCGACGTGCTGGTAAAAGGCCTGCACGAAGCGGGCTGGATGGTCGAGATGCCGAAAGCATCGATGTACGTGTGGGCGAAAATTCCTGAGCAGTACGCGGCGATGGGTTCGCTGGAGTTTGCCAAGAAGCTGCTGCAGGAGGCTAAGGTCTGCGTCTCGCCGGGTATCGGATTCGGCGACTACGGCGACACCCACGTGCGCTTTGCGCTGATCGAAAACCGGGACCGCATCCGCCAGGCCGTGCGCGGCATCAAGGCGATGTTCCGCGCCGACGGCCTGCTGCCGACGACAGCCCGCCCGGCGGCGGAGAGCGCGGAAGAGTAGTTCAGGGTACGCAAAATAAAACAGGAGCCGATGGGCTCCTGTTTTGCTATCAGGGACTGAACGCTAGATCATCAGGGCGAACGTACCGGCCCAGACGATGACCATAAAAGAGATGCCCATTAGAAAGTATTTCACGCTACATCACTCCACGTATTTTTGCACCCGGTTCAGGCCGGGCATCGGAAACCGCGCGCGCTGGCGCTGGCTTAAATTCAGGCGTATTTAACGCATCAGATGGCGCTAATGTACGCTTAAAAAAAACGGCTGGCAAGAGGCGTTTTTTTGTTGTTTTTTAGTAACTTATAAGTGTCGTGGAACGGCGACAGAATGGTTTCACAGGGGAATAAATCGGCTTCCGGCGACGGGCGATGCAGCATATAGTACCGCGTTGAAAATCGTCGTTTTTTTGTCACAAATCGTGCCCGGACAGCGCAAACCGTCCGGGCACACTGTGCTATTCAGCCGACAGCACGCCCCGGGCGTCGGGCAGGTAGCGCAGGGAGAAGTAGAGGTTGTCTTTTCCGCAGGCCGATCTCTGCGCCCGCTGCGCGGCCAGCTCAGAGGCGGGAAGCGGCGCGGCGCTGAACGTCGCCCCGGGTCGGGTAGCGAACAGTTCGTAAACCACGCCGCCGGCGGGCGTGCGGCCGCCGCAGCCGGCGGCTTCACTCAGGTAGCGCTGCCGCTCGGGGAGCGTCAGCGTACTGGCGCCGCGCCCGTCCTGGATCCACGCGGCCACCCCGGTATTGCGCACCTCGTCCACCAGCTGGCGATAGCCCTCCGGCGTCATGTTGCCGGCGAAGAAGCTGCTGATATACACCGGCTGCGGGCCGACCGCCGCCAGCTGGCGGCGGGTAGCGCTCAGCCAGGAGAGCAGCTCCCGGCGGGCGGCGGGGCCGCGCCAGTTCAGATCGTCGATTTCCGCGCTGATATACCAGCCGTCGGCGGCGCTCGCCCAGCGCTTAGCCTGCGCGATATCGGCGACCCGCAGGCGGCCGAGATAGGCGCGCAGCGCGGCGGGAGGCTGCTTCTGACGCTGGAAAAAGTCCGGGTCGGCGCGCAGGCCGACGATCACCCGCAGCCCCGCCGCGCGCGCGGCGGCGGCCCGCTGCTGCAGCGCCTGTCGCTGGGCGTCGCTATCGAAGGCGCTGCCCCAGGCGGTCCACTGCACGATCAGCGTATCAAAGCCGTCCCGGCGCAGCGTCTGCATCAGCGCCTGCCAGCGCGCGGCGCTGACGCTGCTGTCGCGCAGCTGCGGCTGCCAGAAAATACCGTTAACGGCGGCGGCGAAGGGGCTCGTCAGGGCGAGCAGCAGGAAAAGATGGCGAACTTTTAACATTACCAGTGAACTCCCACGGTCAGGAAGGTGTTGTTTCTCTCTCCGGCATCCTGGTTAATGGCCTTAAAGGTGCGCTGATACTCCAGGCCCAGGCTGATTTTATGCGGCCAGGCGTCGTAGCGCTGCTGGCCGGTCCAGATATTCCAGCGCATGCCGATGCCGCCGAGCTGTTTTCCTTCGCTGTGGCCGTCGCGGTTGCCGTTCACCTGCACGTGGGCATAAGGTTCCAGGGTCTGGGCGGACGCTATCTTCTGGTGCCAGCTGGTGCGGTAATCGGCGGTCCACGCCTGGGTATCGTCCCGCAGATACTGCGCCGCATCCAGATAGAGGTTATGCGCAAACCAGCCGCGGCCGTTCGGATGCCACTCATCGCTGTATTTACCGTTATTGAAAAACGATGCGCTGGCCCGCAGCATCGTATTGCGCCTGCCGTGGTGGTGATCCAGCGGGATTTGCTGCTCAATGGCCAGGAAGAAAGTGTAGTCGTACAGCGGCTTCCAGCGCAGGCCCGGGCCGAGGATCGGGTTCTTCACCGGCATGGCGACCCCGCTGTTGGCGGTATCGGCAAACACCCGGCTATAGGCTGAAAGAATATCGCCGTCGAGCAGGACGTTGCGGCCCAGCCGGTACTCGGCCTCCATCTGACCGAAGCTTCTGTAGCTCTGACCCGGCGAGCTGCTGCCCGGCTGCGTGCTTGATGAGCTGCTCTGGCCCGAGTTCAGCCCCACGGAGGTGTTGAAATTAAAGGTCCAGCGGCGGCCCATGTCCTCATGCAGCCGCCGCACGTCGAAGCGCTCCTGCCGCTGCGGCGGCGTCAGCGGCGCGGCGGCGGCATCGGCGTCCAGTTCGTCTATCACTTCCTGCGCGTAGCGCCGGGTCTGTGCGATATCGCCCAGCCGCTCGCTGACGTACATCAGCTGGCGCAGGACCTGCGGATCGTCGGGCGTCGCGCTGTGCGCTTTCTCCAGCGTCTGCCGGGCGCTGGCGTACTCTTTACGGCTCCAGAGGGCGTAGCCCAGCGATGCTTCCGTATCCGCGTTATGGGGATCGATGCGCAGCGCCTGGCGCAGATCGGCGATGGCTTCCGGCGTCTGCCCTAGCCTGCGGTGCAGGGCGGCGCGGGCGGTCAGCGCGCGCGGCGTTGGCGCAATGGCAATCGCCCGATTGAGCGCGTCCATCGCCTTCCCCGGCTCATCGGGCAGATAGCGCTGCGCGTGCAGCCACCACCAGGCCTCGCTGCTGTCCATACCGCGCTGCCGCGCCGCGTCCAGCCAGCTGTCTCTGGCCTGCGCATCGCCGGCGGCCTGGGCGGTCGTCGCGGCAGCCATGATGTCGGCTTCGCTCATCTGCGCGGCGGGCACGGCTCGCCAGGCCCGCAGGGCGGTCTGATAATCTTCGACGGCATAGGCCCGGTACGCCACGGCCCGCTGCTGATAGGCATCCGGCCGACGGCGCATGGCCTGCTGCTGAGCATACAGCGCCAGGCCCGGCAGACTGCTGCCGTAGCACGTCGCAAGCCGATCCCAGGCGGTGGCGCCGTAGCGTTCGGAGAGGTCTCCCAGCAGGCGGCGGGTCTGCGGGCAGCTGCCGGGCAGGCCGCTTTGCGCTTCGCGCAGCGCGGGCGTTGCCAGCGGGGCGCTCAGACGCGCTTCCTGCGCCGGGGTCGCCAGCTGCGGATACTGCTGCAGCAGTGTGCCCAGCCGCAGCACCAGCGCGCTCTGCTGCTCAGCGCCGCCGCTAAACGGATAGCGCTTCAGCAGCAGCTGCGCCGCCTCGCGGTCGCGACCGTTCTGCATCAGCTGCCAGCTGAGGGCATCCAGCCGCGACGCGCTGCCGGGGGCGCGCTGGTAGAGGCGCCGCGCCAGCGCGAGAGATTGCCGGTGGTCGTGTGTGGCGGTACTGAGGGCGTAGCGCTCGGCCAGCATCTCGTCCTGCGGTACGCCGTTCAGCAGCCGCTGTGCTTCGGCATAATCGCCCCGGCGCATTGCCTGCGGCAGCGCTTCGCCAACCACGTAGCGGCGGTTAGCGGCAAACTGCGGCGCGTAGCCCGCCAGCATCTCCGGCGCGGCGGCGCCGGTCCGCGAGATCAGATACAGCCAGCCTTGCTCCTGCGCGGCCGTATCAAAGCGCGGCCGGTGCCCGGCAAGATAGCGCCGCAGCCCCGCGGTATCCCTTTTCGCCGCAAGCGCGCTGGCCCATGCCAGCTGCAGGCGCGGCGAGGAGAACATCCCCCGCGCCTGCAGGGATGCAACGCGGGCGTTAAGATCGCTCGCCAGCAGAATATCGAACCACTGCTGCTGCTCTTCATCGCTCAGGGCGCGGCGCTGCGCCCGGCGGTCGTAGAGATTGTCCGCCATTGTCCACTGGCGAAGATAAATCGCCCGCTGCAGGAGATCTTTTTCCAGCGCGGCGCCCTGCGGCGCGGCGGCAAAGGCCGCATCATCGAGCTGGGCGAGGGCGATATCCAGCCTTTCCAGGCGCAGCGCATCCTGCCCCGTCTCGCTGCGGCAGCGGCTATCGGGCGCCCGGGCGCAGGCGCGCTGTTCGGCCAGCAGCGCCTCGACGGTAGTCACGGGGGCAACGGCGCGCGGTATGGCGTCCAGCCCCTGGCGCAGGCGGACGTCCTGCGGATGGCGCCTGAGCTGCTCGCTGAGGACCTCGCGGGCCAGCCGGTCGTGGCCGAAGTGGCGATAGGCCTCCGCCAGGTAGAGCGTCAGCGGTACGTTGTCCGGCGCCTGGTCGTGGGCGTGGCGAAACTCCGCCAGCGCCGTTTTCTCATCATTGGCCTTCTGCGCCCGCAGGGCTTTTTCCAGATGCGGATAGATAACGAAGTGGCGGTAGTCGCTCAGGCCCAGCGCGCTGGCGCTGGTACCCGTATCCTGCGCCAGCGCGCCGCTGCTCAGCAGCGAGGCGATAAGCAGGCCAAGCGCCTGTCGGGATCGTTTATGGTGATTCATCGTGACTCTCCGGCGCGCAACAGTTCCCCCAGTTGGGCGTCGGTTACGCCCGCCTGCGCTAATAAGGTCGTCATAGACACCTGCAGCTCCCGCTGGCGCTGCAGCACGGCATCGAGGGTCTGCTGCGTTACGACGCCTTCATCGACTAAAAATTTTCCCAGCGGCAGATTGCTGCGCTCGTGGCGCAGCAGCAGGGCGCTCATGGCGGAGTGATTGATATGGCCAAGCGTGGTCAACACTTCGGCGAACAGCAGCTGGCCGGAGACAAACGCCTGCCACAGGCCGTCAGCCCGCGCAGCCGGGATCCATCCCTTAGCGGCAGCGGCCTGCAGCAGGGCGCGATCGTCGCGGCCGCGGATGCGGGCGTACCAGTGGCGCAGTCCGGTGACCACCTGGCCCCGGGGGACGATAACGTAGCGAATGCGCAGCCCCATCTTGCGCTCAAGGGCGGCCAGCGAGACCGGATCGATCCCCTCCTCGCTGGCGACGGTGAGCGTACCGCCCTCCCGGGATAGCGGCAGTACCGCATAGCGCAGGGCAACGGCGGCGGGCATGGTATCAATCAAATCGCGATCGATCTGCCAGGCGTCAATCGATGCGGTCTGCACGCTATTTTGTTCCGCCAGCGCGGCGGCGAGCTGAGGGGCAGTAATCACGCCCTGGCTGAGCAGCGAGCCGCCCAGGCGCAGGCCAATTACGCGATGCGTCAGCCCGTGCTCAAGCTGACTGGCGTTAATCACCCCCTGCTCGAGCAGGATCTGCCCCAGCGGGCGCAGGGCGCGGTTTTCGCCGGTAACGCTGGGGAAATCGTGGGTGGTTTTATCCCACGCCACGCGCCGCGGGTCGCCGTGCTGGATCACCTGGCGCAGGGCGCGCCAGTTGGCCATAAAGTTAATCAGGTTGCCCCAGAACAGGCGCAGTACCGACAGCAGGCCCTGCAGCAGCCCGTAGTAGGTGGTCACAAAAATGACGCGCTGGAGCATGCGGTTCACCATCAGCACAAAGTTGCACCACAGCAGGGTGAACAGCCACGGGCCGCCGGTGAAAATCGACAGAAACTGCCACGCGTCCGGCCACAGGCGCTGGTAAATCAGCAGCAGCAGCAGCTGTATCATGACGATCATCGCCGCGAAGCTTAAAAAGTTGCTGATGGCCCCTTTGCGGTCGCGCCACAGGAAGTAGTTGAGAATCGGACTTTTTGTCCAGCGGTGGGTTTTAAAACCCTGAAAGACAATGCCGATGATCCAGCGGGATTTCTGGCGCATGGCGGTGGTGAAGGTGTCGGGAAAATACTCTCTGACGCAGATAACCGACGCCGCGCGGCGGCTCTGCAGAAAGCGGCGGCGCTGCTTTCGCGCGCGTTCATCCACGACCGGAAAGCGGACAAAAATCTCGGTCATGCCCTTCGCCTTCAGGCGAAAGCCGATATCGTAATCTTCGGTCAGGCTCTGGACGTCGAAGGCGATACCGTCGCCGTCCGCCAGCAGCGCCATCACCGCCCGGCGGCTGAAGCAGGTACCGACTCCGGCGCTCGGTACCTGGCCGGCCAGCGCTTCGCGCACCAGCACGTCCTTACCGTGCAGCTCGGCAAATTCGTCGATGTAGGACATGCTGGTAAAGTGCGCCCACTCGCGCTCAAACGGATAGACCGGGATCTGAATCAGGTCCTTACGCTCTACCAGGTAGTTGAACAGGCGCAGCTCCATCGGCGAGATGACATCTTCCGAATCGTGCAGTATGAAGCCCGAAAAGGTGAAGTTGGCGCTGCGCTCGAACTGCGTGATGGCGTCGAGAATGTTATTCAGGCAGTCCGCCTTGCTGGTAGGGCCGGGGCGGGCGCAGACCACCTTATGCACGTTGGGGAAGCGGGCGCAGACGTCATCGACATCGCGCTGGGTGTCGGGATCGTTAGGGTAGGTGCCAACGAAAATATGGTAGTTCTCGTAGTCCAGCGTCATCGCCGCAAGCTCTGCCATATTTCCAATCACACCGGTTTCGTTCCACGCGGGCACCATGATGGCCAGCGGCTTCTCATCCGGTTGGTACAGCGTGCGGTGATCCATCGGCTGATGGCGGCGGTAGACCGTGACGGCGCGGATAACCCGCCGACACCAGTAGATAACGTCGATAAATAAATCATCTAATCCGCTGATAAACATCATGATGGCGAGGGCTATCGCCACGACCTTCAGCCCATAAAGATAGGTTGAAAAAATATCTACAAACCCGATCATTGAACCACCAGACCCGCTGACATAAATTTACAGAAGTGCGCGGTAGAGTACATCAATTAGTGTTATATGTCGCAATAAATGATTTTGTATTTTTTATGTATCAAAAAAATAGCGTTAATGTAGAGATAAAGGCCGTGTAGTTTGATTTCTGCGACACATGATGCTTATGTGTTCTGCTGGTTAAGTCATCATCCAGATGGCCGCGTGTCGAAAAATGTCCACTTTACTGTAATTATGGTATAGGTCGAGCATTGCGCCGGATGCGCGCTGGCTATTTAATAAACAAATTAATCAGGATCGATGAAAATAATGAACATCTCTTTTAAATGTATTTTACAGCTGCAAATAAACCTCATGTCATTTATATAACTGAAAAGCTTAATCAATGATTAAAAGGAATAAGTGGAAGCGACGGTGCGAGTCGCGCCGTGCTGGAAAGTTCTAATTCGCCGGGCAATAGCAGAAGCCAGTGACTGCGGGAGATAGAATACCGCACTGGACTCAGCGGCTATTGGACAATAAGACTGGAGATGCGGTATAAAAAGAGGCTATACTTTTATTGATAATTATGGCGTTAATGCAGCGGTATCGGATGTGGTTTTTGAATAAAAATTGACCCGATAAACTATTTTTTGCGGGGTGTTGCGATTACTTTCGCTCCTCGCGTTATCATGACGCGTTTACAATCCCCACTTCCGGTGTAGCCTCTTACCCGCTCCCTTCATGATATGAATTTACTTCTCCATATTAGTAATATGAACACTCAATAATAACGCGTAGTCATAGTCCCGCTGGCAATAGCGAGAGTAATGTCTCTTAACTTTTATTCATCAAAATTAATATTCCCTCTTCACATTTCTCTCGCATAGGTAGAAAATCGATCGCTGAAGCAGCCCTGATTGTTCTCCTGTTCAGCGCCGCTGCTTTATTCGAAATTTTAAAAGGAATTATCGCTATCATGTTTAAAAAAACAGTTGTAGGCTCACTCTGCCTCAGCGCGCTGGTGCTTGGCGGCTGTGCGACAGAGTCTTCGCGCTCGCTTGAAGTGGCTAAAGTCGCCACCTATCAACAGCCGTGGCAGGGGCAGCGCAGCCCGATCGCCGTGGGGAAATTTGATAACCGCTCTGACTACATGAACGGCATATTTTCCGACGGCGTTGACCGTCTCGGCAACCAGTCAAAAACCATTCTGATTACCCACCTGCAGCAGACCGGCCGCTTCAGCGTGCTTGACCGCATGAACACCCAGGAAATTAAGGCCGAAGCCGGCATCAGCGGGAAAAGCCAGCAGATTAAGGGCGCGAGCTGGGTGATAACCGGTGACGTGACGGAGTTTGGCCGCAAAGAGACCGGCGATAGAGCGCTGTTCGGCATTCTCGGTCGCGGCAAGTCGCAGGTGGCCTATGCCAAGGTAGCGCTGAACGTCGTCAATGTCAGAACCTCAGAAGTTGTATTTTCGTCGCAGGGCGCCGGGGAATATGAATTATCGAATCGCGAAATTATCGGCTTCGGCGGCACCGCCAGCTATGACTCAACGCTGAATGGCAAGGTGCTTGACCTGGCCATTCGTGAAGCCGTGAATAATCTCGTCGCCGGTATCGATAACGGCAGCTGGAATCCGTCTAACGTTAATTAAAAGGAATTAAATATGTCGCCATTCAATAAGTCCGCGTGCGCCGCGGCCGTATTACTGCTGGCCGGCTGTTCGACGAACAAGCCGCAGGAGATTTATACCTGGGGTGACTATCAGGATACGATTTACCAGTACTACAACCATGAAAGTAGTCCTCAGGAGCAGATTGCCGCGCTGCAAAAGCTGATTGAGCAGGCGCGCGCGGCCAATAAGCCCGTGCCGCCGGGCGTTCACGCCCAACTCGGCATGTTGTACGGCAATACCGGTAATAGCGGACTGGCGCGCGCAGAATTTAACGCTGAGAAAACGCAGTATCCGGAATCAGCGGCCTATATTAATTTCCTGCTGGCTAAAAAAGAGAGGGAGGTAAAATGAAAGGATTATTTACACTCGCGGCCCTGATGTTCACGCTGGTATTAACCGGCTGCTCGGGCAATAAAAAGCAGGCCACCGATTACTCCGCCTTCAGAGAGAGCAAGCCGCGCAGCATTCTGGTGCTGCCGCCGCAGAACGACTCGCCGGACGTGAAGGGCAGTTACGGCTTCCTGAGCACCGTCACCCTGCCGCTCGCCGAGTCGGGCTACTATGTTTTTCCGGTGGCGGTAGTGGATGAAACGTTTAAGCAAAACGGCGTGACTAACCCCAAAGATATCAGCGCGATCCCGCTGAAAAAGCTGCACGAGATCTTCGGCGCCGACGCGGTGATGTACATCACCGTCGAGCAGTACGGCACCTCGTATCAGGTAGTGAACAGCGATACGCGCGTCACCGCCACGGCGCGGCTGGTGGATTTGCGCTCCGGTAAGCAGCTGTGGTCCGGCGGCGCTACAGCATCAAGTAATGAAGGCAATAACAGCAACACCGGCGGTCTGCTCGGCGTTCTGCTGAACGCGGCGATTACCCAGATCTCCGATTCGGCCACCGATAAGGCCTACGATATTGCGAAAATTACCGCCGTGAGGATGTTTACCGCCGGCACCGACGGCAAGCTGCTCTATGGTCCCCGTTCGCCGAAATACGGGCAGAGCGTACAGTAAGGGCTGAGAAACAGGGGCCGCCGCGCGTCGGCGGCCTTCATTCATTCGGGCCAGCGTGATGCAGCAGAAGGGGAGATGAAGCGAAAATGGCGCTCCCTGCAGGAATCGAACCTACAACTAGCCCTTAGGAGGGGCTCGTTATATCCATTTAACTAAGGGAGCGAAGCGGCGGGATTATAACGTTTTTTACCCCGCCCGTTAAGCACCTGCCGCCCGATCGCTCAAACTATCGTCATTTCATCCCTGACTTACCATTTTCCTCGCGCTGCGCCTTCGCTTCGGCCTTGCGCTGGGTGCTCATATCGTTGCGGATCTGCGCGTGGCTCAGCAGGGCGAAGATAAAGGTGCCGCCGCAGATGTTGCCCGCCAGCGTCGGCAGCGCGAACGGCCAGAAGAAGTCCTGCCACGGCAGCGCGCCGGTAAATACCAGATAGAGGATCTCAATAGTGCCCACAATAATGTGCGTCGTGTCGGCCACGGCAATCAGCCAGGTCATCAGCACAATGACCGCCAGCTTTGCCGGGCCGGCGGCGGGGAACATCCATACCATGGTGGCGACCAGCCAGCCGGAGATAATCGCTTTGGTAAACATCTCGGTCGGACTGTTCTCCATCACCTTCATGCCGATGTTGTAAAAGGCGTCGCGGGTGGCCTCATCAAAAACCGGCATATAGCCAAACGCCCAGGCGGCGATAGCGGTGCCGATCATATTCCCCAGCAGCACCACGCCCCACAGACGCAGCAGCAGCATCACGTTGCTGGCGGTGGGATTTTGCATCACCGGCAGCACCGGCGTGATGGTATTTTCGGTAAACAGTTGCTGGTGGGCCATGATGACAATAATGAAGCCGAAGGTGTAGCCCACACTCTCCAGCAGGATGCCGCCCGGCACGCCTTCCAGATGGACGTGGAAAAGGCCTTTTGCCAGCAGCGATGCCCCCATTGAGATCCCGGCGGCAATGGCGGACCACAGCAGGGCCCAGGCATCGCGCTCAAGCTCTTTCTCGCCCTCCTGGCGGATATGCTCGTGGGTAGCCATCGCCCGGGAAGGGAGATGCTCCTCATCGACTTCTATCTTCTCCCCGCGCTTGTTCTCTTCGCTGTCGACTTCCTGCTGCTCGTCGTACTGCTGGTTGTCCGCATTATCCTTCATACTACCTTCCTGTGATTATTACCTTTTCATTAAGCGTAGCGGCTTTTCTTCCGGGGACTTAACGGCCATACTCTTATTTTTTTGCTGATACCATGAATAGTTCCTACGCTTGTTTCAGAATATGTATAAAATTAGGAAATCTGCGATTGCCATCCTTCAGGGAGACTTTTATGAATTTTCGTCTGTCAGCGCTCGCGCTGAGCTCGACACTGTTAATAGGTTGTGCCAGCTCGGCTGACCCGCAGCAGCAGGGACGTTCCGACCCGTTCGAAGGTTTTAACCGTACAATGTACGATTTCAACTTCAATGTGCTGGATCCTTATGTTGTGCGCCCGGTCGCCGTGGCGTGGCGTGATTACATGCCGCAGCCCGCGCGCAACGGCCTGAGCAACTTTACCAGCAACCTTGAAGAACCTGCCCAAATGGTCAACATGTTCCTGCAGGGCGACCCCTATCAGGGGATGGTTCACTTCACCCGCTTCTTCCTCAACACCATTATCGGTCTTGGTGGTTTAATCGATGTTGCCGGTAAAGCAAACCCGACACTGCGGCGCGTAGAGCCGCACCGCTTCGGCAGCACAATGGGCCACTATGGCGTAGGCTATGGCCCTTATATGCAGCTGCCGTTCTACGGCAACTTCACACCGCGTGAAGATGTCGGTGATATGGCGGATGATTTCTATCCGGTGCTCTCCTGGCTGACCTTGCCGATGTCTATCGGTAAATGGATGGTTGAAGGCATCGAAACCCGCGCCCAACTGCTGGACTCCGACGGTCTGCTCAAGCAGTCTTCCGATCCGTACATCATGGTGCGCGAGGCCTACTTCCAGAAACATGACTTTATTGCTAACGGCGGTAAGGTCAGCACTGAAGAGAATCCGAATGCGAAATCCCTTGAGGGCGATTTGAAGGATATTGATTCAGAGTAATGCGCAGACGCTAAATAAAAGAGGGAGCCGATATCGGCTCCCTCTTTTTTCTTTTATGGGCTTATCAGAAGCGGTAATTAAAGTTAGAGCCGAACAGCCACGCTTTACCGTTAGAGCGGAAAGTATACGCATCTTCTTTAATGGTGACGTGCTGGCCGTGCATATATGAGGCACCAACGTCGATGGACGCATCTTCATTAAGCGCATAGGTTGCACCGGCGCTCAGCCAGACGCGGTCCTGATCCGGAATCGAGATAGAGCGGTTATCGGTCGGGACCGGGCTGTCATCAAAGGCGATACCGGTACGGAAGGTCCAGCTATCGTCGTAGTAGTAGCTGGTGCCCAGGGCGATACGCCACGCGTCTTTGAAGTTCTCTTTCTTATACAGCAGCGTATCGCCGTGACGGGTCGCTTTTAGCTGTTTGAAGTCGCTCCAGTCGGTGTAGGTCATGCTGTAGTGGATAGCCCACTTCGGCGCGACGCGGTTGTAGCCCTAGGCTTCATACATGGCCGGCAGGTGCAGGTTCAGAGAGCCGCCGACGGTCTGGCCGTCGGTACCCATCGGCAGGCCGAAGTTGCCGAGGATCTGATTGTAGGCGGACGGCAGCTCGCTCTTATAATCGCCGTCAAAGTCGATTTTAACCTTGGAGCGGTAGGTAAAGCCCCAGCGGTTATTTTTATCCAGTTCGTACAGCATGCCGGCGTTCCAGCCGAAGCCCCACTCGTCGCCCTTCAGGTGGGCGATTTTGGTGTCCTGCGGGATCTGTGATACCGGGCCCGCCAGGCGCGGCGGCAGTACGCCAGAGCCTGCGACCAGTTTACCCAGGTCGCCCGCGTAGCGGTCAATCTTGGCGCGGGCGTATACGGCGTTGAAGCCCAGGCCGAAGCTGAAGTGGTTATCCAGGCGGTAGGCGCCGCTCAGGTTGAGGTTCATGGTGCGCAGGTCGGTTTTGCCGCCCACGCTGCCCGCCGCATAGTTTTTATTATATTCGGTCGACAGGCCAAAGTTAGAGGTGACGGAAGCGCCAATACCGAACTGATCGTTAATCGGCATCACGAAGTGAGCATTAGGCACCCAGGCGCTGGGGGCAATATTTTCGGCATCGGTGCTTTGACCGCTTGGAGACTTACCGGAAATATCAACATCAGGGTCAACATAAATTGCGCCCATCGATAATTGTGGACGATCGAACATCATAATCAGGGCGGGGTTGCGGCTGACGTTACCCGGATCGTCGGCGATAGCGCCTTCACCAGAATAAGCACGTCCGAGACCTGATGCGGAAAATTCATTTAATGCAAAGCCTGCGGACCAGGCCTGAGTCGAAACGAGTGCCACTGCAACTGCGAGTGCAGATTGTGTAAAACGGGTTTTCTGGCTCATGACCACAACCTCATTGAGTTTTATTTATTCAATAAATGTTACATGCCGTAACAGAAGCGCGAAGTTTAGGGTCTGTTGCAACTTTCAGAAATCAGACCAGTGGCGTGAGTATAGGTCTGACCAGATGGTATGTTGCAAGTATGTTTATAAGTTTTTTCAATTGTGATCTTCGAAACGCGATCCAGTTGGCAAAAAATGGGCTACACCCTTTTATTAAGAAGGGTGATATTTGTTTTAGATCATTTTTAACTGTGATTTAGGTCACTTATTGGCGCTTGCTGAAATATGAACTGGAGAGGCCGGTAGCGGGGGCGTAAAATAGACACATTGTTTATCTGGCACCCTGGGTGCGTATACAGAGGAAATCTACGATGAGTAAATGCAGTGCTGATGAAACCCCGGTTTGCTGCTGTATGGATGTTGGCACCATTATGGACAACTCCGACTGCACCGCATCCTACAGTCGCGTCTTCGCGACCCGCGCGCAGGCTGAAGAGACCCTGGCGGCGCTGACTGAAAAGGCCCGCGGCGTTGAGTCTGAGCCGTGCAAAATTACCCCGGTCTTTAAAGAGGTTGACGGCGGCGTTCAGCTGGATATCGACTTCGTCTTTAGCTGCGAAGCAGAAACGCTGATCTTTCAGCTGGGCCTGCGTTAATATTCCTGCCAAAAGCGCCCCGTTATACGGGGCGTTTCTTTTTTTTCTTCAGTGTGTTTTAGCTCGCACTTTTTTGCTTCCCCGATTGGCTTGATGTAAAAAAATGGTTAAGACTGTTATCAGGTCAGACCACTTTTATTACATTTATCAGGGGAAGAATATGAGTCAGGCATCTCCGCTCACCGCCCGCAATGGCGATCGCATTGCCATTGTTTCCGGGCTGCGAACGCCTTTTGCCCGCCAGGCGACCGCTTTTCACGGCATTCCCGCCATCGATTTAGGAAAAATGGTGGTCGGGGAGATGCTCGCCCGCAGCGAAATTCCGCCGGAGGCTATTGAGCAGCTGGTGTTCGGCCAGGTGGTGCAGATGCCGGAGGCGCCCAACATCGCCCGCGAAATCGTGCTCGGCACCGGCATGAGCGTCCATACCGACGCCTACAGCGTCAGCCGCGCCTGCGCCACCAGCTTTCAGGCGGTGGCCAATGTGGCGGAGAGCCTGATGGCCGGCACCATCCGCGCCGGTATCGCCGGCGGGGCCGACTCCTCCTCGGTGCTGCCGATAGGCGTCAGCAAAAAGCTGGCGCGCACGCTGGTGGATGCCAACAAAGCCCGCACCCTCGGGCAGAAGCTGAAGCTCTTTTCCCGCCTGCGCCCGCGCGATCTCGCTCCCGTACCGCCCGCGGTCGCGGAGTACTCCACCGGCCTGCGCATGGGCGACACCGCCGAACAGATGGCGAAAACCTGGGGCATTACCCGCGAGCAGCAGGACGCCCTGGCGCACCGCTCCCACGTTCAGGCGGCCAAAGCCTGGGCCGATGGCAAGCTGCGCGAAGAGGTGATGACCGCCTACGCCGCGCCCTACCGCGCCCCGCTGGAGCAGGACAACAACATTCGCGGCAGCTCGACGCTTGCCGATTACGCGAAGCTGCGCCCGGCCTTTGACCGCAGGCACGGCACGGTGACGGCGGCCAACAGCACGCCGCTGACCGACGGCGCGGCGGCGGTGATCCTGATGACCGAATCACGCGCGAAAGAGCTGGGCCTGACGCCGCTCGGCTACCTGCGCAGCTACGCCTTTACCGCTATCGACGTCTGGCAGGACATGCTGCTGGGCCCGGCGTGGTCAACGCCGCTGGCGCTGGAGCGCGCCGGGCTGACGATGGCCGACTTGACGCTGTTCGACATGCACGAAGCCTTCGCCGCCCAGACGCTGGCAAACCTGCAGCTGATGGCAAGCGATAGCTTTGCCCGCGACGTGCTGGGCCGCAGCCGCGCCACCGGGGAAGTGGACGAAAGTAAATTTAACGTCCTCGGCGGCTCTATTGCCTACGGCCATCCCTTTGCCGCCACCGGCGCGCGGATGATCACCCAGACCCTCAACGAACTGCGCCGCCGCGGCGGCGGATTTGGTCTGGTTACCGCCTGCGCCGCAGGCGGACTGGGCGCGGCAATGGTTCTGGAGGCTGAATAATGACGGCGCAATCTGCATTTACCCTGACAATCCGCCCCGACAACGTGGCCGTTATCACTATCGACGAGCCGGGCGAAAAGATGAATACCCTCAAGGCCGAGGCCGGCGCGCAGGTACGCGAACTGCTCAGGCAGATCCGCGATAATAAAGAGGTGCGCGGCGTGGTCTTTATCTCCGCTAAACCGGACAACTTTATCGCCGGGGCCGACATTAATATGATTGGCCGCTGTGCCAGCGCCCAGGAGGCGGAGACGCTGGCCCGCCAGGGGCAGCAGATCATGGCGGAGATTAACGCTCTGCCCGTGCCGGTGGTGGCCGCGATTCACGGCGCCTGCCTCGGCGGCGGCCTGGAGCTGGCCCTGGCCTGCCATCGCCGGATTTGCACCGATGATGCGAAAACCGCGCTCGGTCTGCCGGAAGTGCAGCTCGGCCTGCTGCCTGGCTCCGGCGGCACCCAGCGGCTGCCGCGGCTGGTTGGCATCACCACGGCGCTGGACATGATCCTCACCGGCAAACAGCTGCGACCGCGCCAGGCGCTGCGCGCAGGCCTGGTCGATGAAGTGGTGCCGCACGCTATCCTGCTGGAAGCGGCGGTAGAGCTGGCGAAAAAGCCGCGTCCATCGGCGAAGGTGCTGCCGGTGCGCGAGCGCCTGATGGCCGGCCCGCTGGCCCGCAGCCTGGTGATGCGCATGGCGGCGAAGCAGACCGAGCGCAAAACCCACGGCAACTATCCGGCCACCGACCGTATTTTAAAGGTGCTGGAAACCGGCCTTTCCGAGGGCAGCAGCAGCGGCTACGCCGCCGAGGCCCGCGCCTTCGGCGAGCTGGCGATGACCCCGCAGTCAAAAGCGCTGCGCGGGATCTTCTTTGCCAGCACCGACATTAAAAAAGATCCCGGCGCCGATGCCGCACCGCTGCCGCTGCGATCCGCCGCGGTGCTCGGCGGCGGCCTGATGGGCGGCGGTATTGCCTATGTGGCGGTCAGCAAGGCCGGGCTGCCGGTGCGCATCAAGGACATTAACGCTGCTGGCATCAACCACGCCCTGAAATACAGCTACGATCTGCTGGATCAGAAGGTGCGCCGCCGCCACATCCGCGCCGGCGAGCGGGACAGGCAGCTGGCGATGGTCACCGGCGCCACCGATTATCAAGGTTTTTCGCAGCGCGACGTGGTTATCGAGGCGGTGTTCGAAGACCTGGCGCTCAAGCAGCAGATGGTGGCCGACGTCGAAGCGCATTTTGCGCCGCAGACGATTTTTGCCTCCAATACCTCCTCGCTGCCGATTGGCGACATTGCGCAGAAGGCGCAGCGTCCGCAGCAGGTGATCGGCCTGCACTTCTTCAGCCCGGTGGAGAAAATGCCGCTGGTGGAGGTCATTCCCCACGCTGGCACATCGCCGCAGACCGTTGCCACGGTGGTGAAGCTGGCGAAGAAGCTCGGCAAGACGCCGGTGGTGGTCGCCGATAAGGCCGGTTTTTACGTTAACCGCATCCTTGCGCCCTACATCAATGAGGCGATTCGCCTGCTGACCGAAGGCGCGACCATCGAGCAGATAGACTCGACGCTTGTGAAGTTCGGCTTCCCGGTGGGGCCCATTCAGCTGCTCGACGAAGTGGGCATTGATACCGGCACCAAAATTATACCGGTGCTGGAGGCCGCCTACGGAGAGCGCTTTAGCCCGCCGGCAAATGTTATTAGCGCAGTTTTGAACGACGATCGCAAAGGCAGAAAAAATGGCCGCGGTTTCTATCTTTACGGCGCAAAAGGGCGTAAAAGCAAAAAGCAGCCCGACCCGGCGATTTATCCGCTGATCGGTCGCGGTGAAAAGCGGGAGGTTCCGCCATCGGAAATTGTTGAGCGCTGCGTGATGCTGATGCTCAACGAGGCCGCCCGCTGCTACGACGAGCGGGTGGTGCGCAGCGCGCGCGACGGCGACATCGGTGCCGTGTTCGGCATCGGCTTCCCGCCCTTCCTGGGTGGCCCGTTCCGCTATATGGACGCGCTGGGCGCGAATAATGTGGTGGCGACGCTACAGCGTCTGGCAAGTCGCTTCGGCCCGCGCTTTACCCCCTGCGAGGCGTTAATAATGATGGCAGAGCAGGGGCAGACCTTCTGGTCTGAGGCTTCGGATGTACAGAGTGAACCAACGCCAATCGACTGAACATAATGCTGTTGTGGCTATTTTATCGTCAGGGATTGACTATACTTACGCCATTGAGGTAAAAAACAGCGTTTCATTCATCGAATGGATAAGGCACAATGCCCGGTCATCGGGAAAGGCGGCGCATTCTGCGCTACGGTTCCCGATGCTTCTGGTTAACAAAAGCGGTGCAATATGCAAGTTTTTATCATGCGTCACGGCGACGCAGCCCTCGATGCAGCCAGCGACGCGGTGCGTCCCCTGACCCCCTGCGGATGCGATGAGTCGCGCCAGATGGCGGGCTGGCTGAAAGGTCAAAAAGTCGACATTGAGCACGTTCTGGTAAGCCCCTACCTGCGGGCAGAGCAGACGATGGGCGTAGTAGGGGAGAGCATGAACCTGCCCGACAGCGTCGATGTTCTGCCGGAGCTGACGCCGGGCGGCGATGTGGGTCTGGTGAGCGCCTACCTGCAGGCGCTGGCCAATGAGGACGTTGCGTCGGTGCTGGTGATTTCCCACCTGCCGCTGGTCGGCTATCTGGTCTCTGAACTTTGTCCGGGCGAAACGCCGCCGATGTTCTCGACCTCGTCCATTGCCTGCGTCACGCTGGGCAAAGACGGTCTGGGGCATTTTGACTGGCAGATGAACCCCTGCAACCTGAAAATGGCGAAAGCGATTTAAGCCATTCCGGGCTGCCTTCAGGCGGCCCGCGCTATTTCTGCCTCACGGCAGCTCCGGCGGCTGCCACTCTTCCACTTCAATCAAGACCAGCAGCGCGGCATCGCCGCCGTACTCCTTTGGCGCCTGATGGAAGGCCATCACGTGCGGATGCTGGGCCAGCCACAGCGGCGTTTGCTGCTTAAGTACGTGCCGACCGTGGCCGTGCATTACGCAGGCGCAGAACACGTGCTCCCGGCGGCAGGCGGCAATCAGCGCCCCCAACTCCTGCTTGGCCTGTAGCTGGGTCAGTCCGTGAAGATCGAGAAACAGCTCCGGCGAGTAGTCGCCGCGCCTGAGTTTTTTCGCCTCAAAGTGGCTCACGTCCTCGCGAACGTATTTTGCCGGACCGTCGCTGCTCAGCAGGGGCTGAAACTCATCGGAAAAGTAGTGGCTGTTATCCGCCTGCTCCTGCAGCAGACGCTTAACCGGTACCTCGCTGACTTTTTTGCGCTGCGGGCGGTGGACGATGGTGTCCTGTTTAATCTGCCGGGTGCCGGTCATCAGCTGGCGAAATAGCGCCTGATCCTCGTCGCTCAGCGTCGGTTTCTTCTTCATGAGCTCTTCTCAATGCAATTTTGCGACAGTTTACCCGACTCGCTGCAGAAAACACATTTTCCTCGCGGCCAGCGACGCAAGAGTGCTGATTTATCGCCGTCTTCATGGCAAACTAGCCGCCGAATTTAACGCGCAGGTGCCCTGGAGGGGAAAGTGGATAAAATATTTGTCGATGAAGCCGTCAACGAGCTGCATACCATTCAGGATATGCTGCGCTGGGCGGTCAGTCGCTTCAGCGCGGCCGGCATCTGGTACGGGCACGGCACGGACAATCCGTGGGACGAAGCGGTGCAGCTGGTGCTGCCGTCGCTCTATCTGCCGCTGGATATTCCGGAAGACATGCGCACCGCGCGCCTCACCTCCAGCGAAAAGCACCGCATCGTTGAGCGCGTGATCCGCCGCATTAACGAGCGGATACCGGTCGCCTACCTGACCAATAAAGCCTGGTTCTGCGGCCACGAATTTTACGTTGACGAGCGGGTGCTGGTGCCGCGTTCGCCGATTGGCGAGCTTATCAACAACCGCTTCGCCGGCCTGATTGACCATCAGCCGCAGCACATCCTCGACATGTGCACCGGCAGCGGCTGTATCGCGATTGCCTGCGCCTACGCCTTCCCGGAGGCGGAAGTTGACGGCGTCGATATCTCCGCCGACGCGCTGGCGGTGGCCGAGCACAACATCGAAGAGCACGGCCTGATCCACCACGTGACGCCGATCCGCTCCGATCTGTTCCGCGATCTGCCGAAGATGCAGTATGACCTGATCGTCACCAACCCGCCGTACGTCGATGAAGAGGACATGGCGGATCTGCCGAGCGAATACCGCCACGAGCCTGAGCTGGGCCTGGCCTCCGGCTCTGACGGCCTTAAGCTAACCCGCCGCATTCTCGGCAATGCGCCGGACTACCTGACCGACGACGGCATTCTGATTTGTGAAGTCGGTAACAGCATGGTACACCTGATGGCGCAGTATCCTGACGTTCCGTTCACCTGGCTTGAGTTTGATAACGGCGGTGATGGCGTCTTTATGCTCACCAAAGCGCAGCTCGTGGCTGCCCGCGAACACTTCAGCCTCTATAAAGACTAATTAAAACTCGAACGGAGCCGTGATGGCAGGAAATACAATTGGACAACTCTTTCGCGTAACCACCTTCGGCGAATCCCACGGCCTGGCGCTGGGCTGCATCGTTGACGGCGTGCCGCCCGGCATTCCGCTGAGCGAAGCGGACCTGCAGCACGATCTGGACCGCCGCCGTCCCGGCACCTCGCGCTATACCACCCAGCGCCGGGAGCCGGATCAGGTGAAGATCCTCTCCGGCGTGTTCGAGGGCGTGACCACCGGCACCAGCATCGGCCTGCTGATTGAGAACACCGACCAGCGCTCGCAGGACTACAGCGCCATTAAAGACGTGTTTCGTCCGGGCCACGCCGACTACACCTACGAGCAGAAATACGGCCTGCGCGACTACCGCGGCGGCGGCCGCTCTTCGGCGCGCGAAACCGCCATGCGCGTGGCCGCAGGCGCGATCGCCAAGAAGTATCTGGCAGAGAAATTTGGCATCGTTATCCGCGGCTGCCTGACTCAGATGGGCGATATTCCGCTGGCGATTAAAGCCTGGGACCAGGTAGAGCAGAATCCGTTCTTCTGCCCGGATCCGGATAAAATCGCGGCGCTGGATGAACTGATGCGCGGCCTGAAAAAAGAGGGCGACTCCATCGGCGCGAAGGTTACCGTGGTGGCCGACGGCGTACCGCCGGGCCTCGGCGAGCCGGTGTTTGACCGTCTGGACGCCGATATCGCCCATGCGCTGATGAGCATTAACGCCGTGAAGGGCGTGGAGATTGGCGAAGGCTTCGGCGTCGTCGGCCTGCGCGGCAGCGAAAACCGCGACGAGATCACCGGCGCCGGGTTCCAGAGCAACCACGCCGGCGGCATCCTCGGCGGCATCAGCAGCGGCCAGCAGATCGTCGCTAACCTGGCGCTTAAGCCCACCTCCAGCATTACCGTACCGGGGCGCACCATCAACCGCGACGGCGAGGAAGTGGATATGGTTACTAAGGGGCGTCACGATCCGTGCGTCGGCATCCGCGCGGTGCCTATCGCCGAAGCGATGCTGGCTATCGTGTTGATGGACCACCTCCTGCGCCAGCGCGCGCAGAACGCGGACGTCACCACGACCATTCCACGCTGGTAACTTCTCAATGCGGGGGCATATGAAAAAATGCGTTATCGGCCTGCTGGCGCTGCTCGCCAGCGGCTCTGCCTTTTCGGCCACGCCGTGGCAGAAAATTACCCATCCGATCGCCGGCAGCAGCCAGTCGATCGGCGGCTTTTCTAACGGCTGCATTATCGGCGCCGAGCCGCTGCCCCTCAATGCGGACAGCTACCAGATCATGCGCACCGATCAGCGCCGCTATTTCGGCCATCCGGACCTGGTGCAGTTTATTCAGCGCCTCGCCGGCCGGGTGCATAGCCAGGGGCTCGGCACGATGCTGATTGGCGATATGGGGATGCCGGCGGGCGGGCGCTTCAGCAGCGGCCACGCCAGCCACCAGATTGGGCTCGATGTCGATATCTTCCTGCAGCTGCCGCAGACCCGCTGGACCTCCGCCCAGCTGCTGAGGCCGCAGGCGCTGGATCTGGTCTCCGCCGACGGCAAGCGGGTGGTGCCCTCCCGCTGGTCGCCGCAGATTGGCCAGCTGATTAAGCTGGCGGCGCAGGACAGCGAGGTAACGCGCATTTTCGTCAATCCGGCCATCAAGCAGCAGCTGTGCGAAGACGCGGGCAGCGACCGCGACTGGCTGCGCAAGGTGCGCCCGTGGTTCCAGCACCGCGCCCATATGCACGTGCGCCTGCGCTGCCCGGCGGGCAGCCTGGAGTGCCAGGATCAGCCCGCGCCGCCGCCGGGCGACGGCTGCGGCGCCGAGCTGCAGAGCTGGTTTGAACCGCCGAAGCCTGGCGCAACCAGGCCGGTGAAGAAAACGCCTCCGCCGCTGCCGCCGTCCTGTCAGGCGCTACTGGACGAACATAAACTCTGATGGAACATTTTGCCGAACTTTTTTCTGTCTCTCCGCTGTTCCTGACCGCGCTGTTTTTTATTGCGCTGCTTGCCGGCTTCATCGATTCGCTGGCCGGTGGCGGCGGGCTGCTGACGGTCCCGGCGCTGCTGGCTGCCGGCATGTCTCCCGCCAACGCGCTGGCCACCAACAAGCTGCAGGCCTGCGGCGGATCGCTCTCTTCCTCGCTCTACTTTATCCGCCGCGGAGTAGTGAGCATTAAGGATCAGAAGCTGAACATTGCGATGACCTTTATCGGCTCCACCAGCGGCGCGCTGCTGGTGCAGCACGTGCAGTCCGACATTCTGCGCCAGATCTTACCCCTGCTGGTGATCGGCATTGGCCTCTACTTTTTGCTGATGCCGCGCCTGGGAGAAGAAGATCGCGTTCGCCGCCTGCACGGCCTGCCCTTTGCCCTGGTCGCCGGCGGCTGCGTCGGCTTTTATGACGGCTTTTTCGGCCCCGGCGCCGGGTCGTTTTACGCCCTGGCGTTTGTCACACTCGCGGGGTTTAATCTCGCGAAATCGACGGCCCACGCCAAGGTGCTGAACGCCACCTCCAACGTCGGCGGCCTGCTGCTGTTTATCGTTGGCGGCAAAGTGGTCTGGGGAACCGGATTTGTGATGATGGCCGGACAATTTTTAGGTGCGCGGATGGGATCGCGGCTGGTGCTCAGCAAGGGGCAGTCGCTGATCCGTCCGATGATCGTCATCGTCTCGGCGGTGATGAGCGCAAAGTTACTTTACGATAGCCACGGCGCGGAGATTGCGCAGTGGCTGGGACTCCATTGATGCAACAGCAACACCACTACCAGCAGCTGATCGACCTCTTTGACGGCTGCTTTTATGACGAATTTAACACCCGGCTGGTAAAAGGCGATGATGAACCGGTCTATCTGCCCGCCGACGACGAAGCGCCTTATAACCGCATCGTTTTTGCCCACGGCTTTTACGCCAGCGCGCTGCATGAAATCTCCCACTGGTGCATCGCCGGGGCAGAGCGCCGCAAGCGGGTGGACTTCGGCTACTGGTACTGCCCGGACGGGCGCGATGCGCAGACCCAGTGCCGGTTCGAGGACGTTGAAATAAAGCCTCAGGCGTTCGACTGGCTGTTTTGCGCGGCGGCGGGCTTTCCGTTTAACGTCAGCTGCGACAACCTGGAAGGGGATTTTGAGCCGGACCGCATCGCCTTTCAGCGGCGGGTGCACGCCCAGGTGATGACCTACCTGGAGCAGGGTATTCCGGCCCGCCCGGCGCGCTTTATCGCCGCGCTCCAGGACTATTATCAGACCCCGGCGCTGACGGCGGAGCAGTTTCCGTGGCCGCAAGATCTTTAACAGAGGAAAGAAGATGATCGCAGAATTTGAATCGCGCATTCTGGCGTTAATTGATGACATGGTTGAGCACGGCAGCGACGATGAGCTGTTCGCCGGCGGTTATCTGCGCGGCCACCTGACGATTTCGGTCGCCAGCCTGGAGGAGGGAGACGACCACTCCGCCGGGGCGGTGTATCAGCAGGTCAACCACAGCCTGGAAAAGGCCATCGCGGCCGGGGAACTTAATCCCCGGGATCAGGCCCTGGTGCTGGAGATGTGGGATAACCTTTACCAGCAGGCCAGCGTTAACTAGGCCACGGGTAGTAAATATGCTCCGCCTGGAAACGGGCGGACGCGTCGTCTTCCGCCAGCCTCGCCGCCAGGGTGAAGGCAAAATCAAATACCCGCCCCAGCCCCTTGCCGCTCAGCAGATGACCATCCTCCACCACGTCAGCCTCCACGTACGTGCCGTCGGTCACCTGCTGCCACAGATCGCCTGAACAGACGTAGCGGCGGCCCTTCAGCAGGCCGTTGGCGCCCAGCACCCGGGCGGCGGCGGAGCAGATAGGGCAGATCCATTTTCCGGCCTCGTCGTGGCGCGTCACGAAGGCCAGCACCGCCTCGCTGCGGCCGAGAAACAGGCTGCCTTCCGGCCCGCCGGGCAGCACCACGGCATCGTAGGTTTTATCGAACCGGTTGCTGAGGACGGCGTCGGCCTCGACCGGGATCTGATGATAGCTCAGCACTGAACGGTTTTCGCTGCAGGAGAGGGTCTCCACGCCGATGTCGAGGCGGCGCAGGATGTCGACGGTGACAATGGCCTCCGCCTCTTCAAAGCCGGGGGCCAGCAGCACGGCAACAGTTTTCATTTACGGACTCCTTACCGGGAAGAAAACCCTATCCTGACTGCGGGGCGGGCATATGTGAAGCGAATAAAGCAATAAATTGAACCTGTGTTTCATTTTTTATTTTAATGGCGAAAATTTTGTGAAAAATAGCGCCGTCGCGCAAGAAAATGGTGTCATTCTGAGAGAGAAGTTTCTCATTATGACAACCGGCGGACGGGTGGGCGGTGCGGATTTTTTGAACGGCCGTTTCATCGCCGCGGGCTGATACGATCCCTCTCGCAAAACCCCGCCTCATTTTCCTCCGCAGCCTCGCCTGGCGCATTTTTCGCCACGAATGGCATATGCCTTGCTCAGCTCCTCTCTCTTACTCACTGACAGAGGTCATTATGAGACAAGGAACGACGGCAGGCTTTTTTGAGAAAAAACGCATTATTGCTAAACCCGGCTTTAACCGCTGGCTGGTCCCGCCGGCGGCGCTGGCTATCCACCTGTGCATCGGCATGGCCTACGGATTCTCCGTATTCTGGCTACCGATGTCGCAAATCGTCGGCCAAACCTGCCCGGCGGACAGCGGCTTCTGGCACCAGTTGGTGACCACCGACTGCGACTGGCGCATCTCGATGCTCGGCTGGACCTACACGCTGTTCTTTATCTTCCTCGGCTGCTCCGCCGCCCTGTGGGGGCAGTGGCTGGAGAAGGCCGGGCCGCGGCTGGTCGGCATGGTGGCCACGCTCTGCTGGAGCGGCGGCCTGGCGCTGGCGGCGCTGGCCATTTACAGCCACCAGCTCTGGCTGCTGTGGCTGGGGGCGGGCGCCATCGGCGGCACCGGGCTGGGGCTGGGCTATATCTCGCCGGTCTCGACGCTGCTGCGCTGGTTTCCCGACAAGCGCGGTATGGCCGCGGGCATGGCGATCATGGGCTTCGGCGGCGGCGCGATGGTCGGCGCGCCCTTTGCCAACATGCTGATGGGCGTCTTCGCCGATAGCGGCCACGCCGGGATCTGGCAGACCCTGCTGGTGCTGGCGGGCATCTACTTCGTCTTTATGCTCGGCGGCACGCTCTGCTACCGTATTCCGCCTATCGGCTGGCATCCGCTGGGCTGGCAGCCGAAGGAGGAGCAGGCGAAAGGATCGTCGCAGATGGTGCACGTCAGCGTCGCCTGCCGCACCCCGCAGTTCTGGCTGCTGTGGCTGGTGCTGTGCCTCAACGTCTCCGCCGGGATCGGCATTCTCGGCATGGCGTCGCCGATGCTGCAGGAGGTGTTCGCCGGCAGGCTTATCGGCAACGATCTGAGCTGGGGCGCGCTGAACGCCGGGCAGCTGGCGCAGATTGCCGCCATCGCCGCCGGCTTTACCGGTCTGCTGAGCCTGTTTAATATCGGCGGCCGCTTCTTCTGGGCCTCGCTGTCGGACTATATCGGCCGCAAAGCGACGTTTGCCATCTTCTTTGCGCTGGGCATGGTGCTGTATGTCTCCACCGTTTACGCCGCCGGAATGGCCAGCGTGGTGCTGTTCGTGGTGCTGTTCTGCGTGATTATTTCGATGTACGGCGGCGGGTTTGCCACCATTCCGGCCTACCTGGCGGACATGTTCGGCACCCAGATGGTGGGCGCAATCCACGGGCGGCTGCTGACGGCGTGGTCGGTGGCGGGCATCCTCGGCCCGGTGCTGGTGAACTACCTGCGCGAATATCAGCTCTCCATCGGTACCTCGCCCGCCAGAACCTATGAAATTACCCTCTACGTGCTGGCGGGGCTGCTGGCGGTCGGTTTTCTCTGCAATCTGGCGGTACGCCGGGTACCGGCGAAATACGCCATGAGCGACGAGGAAATTAAGCAGGCGGCGTCGGTCTACAAGCGCGATCCCAATATGCCTCTGGCGTGGGCGCCGGCGCGCAGCAGCTATCTGCCGGTGGCGCTGGCCTGGCTGGTGGTCGGCATTCCGATGCTGTGGGGGATTGTGGTGACCGTGCAGCAGGCGGCGCATCTGTTTAGCTGAACAAAGGGCGGGCTGGTGCCGCGGCGCCGCCCTGGCCCTTAGCCCTTCACCTCCCGCCCCTTCAGCAGCTTCCTGACCCACAGGCGGTTCGGATTGAGCGCCGCCAGCGTCGGCGCGTCGAGCGGCAGCGGCTCGCCGCTCATCTGCGAGGCCAGCACCTCCGCCGCCAGCGGGGCGGAGCAGAGCCCGCGCGAGCCCAGCGCCCCCAGCATAAACAGGTCCGGATACGACGGCGCCACCCCTGCGCCATCGCGGTTTTCCGCCAGCTGCGCGTAGGCGGCAAGGGTGGCGTCGTAGTCCGGCACGCTGCCGACCATCGGCAGGTGGTCGCGGGTGGCACAGCGCACGCCGCAGCGGGCCTCGCCGCCGCTGACGTCCACGCTTTGCGCCCAGTCAGCCTCCGGCAGACAGTCCAGCAGCCGCCGGCGGTTGTGCTGCTGGTCCGCTTCGCGGTAGGCGGCGTCGGTGCTGCCGCGATGGTAGCTGGCGCCGATGCAGTGCTGATGGAGGTTCGGGTCCTGCGGCGTCAGGTAGCCGTCGTAGCACAGCACCTGCTTCAGCGCCGCCAGCGCAGGCGTCGTGGGGATATGGCTCACCTGGCCGCCGACGGCGTAGACCGGCAGCGGGGCGGTCTGGTCAAAGCCGCCTATCTGATAGCCATTGGCCAGCACCGCGCAGGCGTGATCCTGCGGCCCGCCGTTGGCGAAGTGTAGTCTCCAGCCGCTCTCCTGCTGTTCGAGTTTTTCACAGCGCCTGTTCCAGCGCACGTTCATCCCCTGCCGGACGGCCAGTTCGATCGCGGCGGCGGTCAGCTCTGCCGGGCACAGCCAGCCGCCGAGCGGGTACTGGATGCCGCCGCAGCCGGTTTCCACGCCGGTGCTTTTATATACCTTCTCCGCGCCGGCGGGCGAGGCGATCTCCGGCGGCAGGCCGAGGCTCAGCATCTGCGCTATTTTATGAGCGCTTTTTTCGTCCCAGGCGAGCTGGGTGACGCCGCACCAGTCGTGGCTAAAAGTCAGCGGCAGGCTATCGTACAGGCGGCGGGCGAAGGTAAAGGCCGCCGGAAAGAAGGCGGCCAGCGCCGGGTCGTGGGCGTTGAGCAGCGGATAGAGCGCGCCCTGCCGATTGCCGGAGGCGCCCTGCGCCGGGGCCGCGTCCTCGCAGTAGAGCGTAACCTTAAAGCCGCGCTTCAGCAGCGCCAGCGCCAGCAGGGCGCTGGCGACGCCGCCGCCGATAATCGCCGCGTCGCGCGCCGGGGTCGCGCGGCGGGCAAACCACGGCTGGCGGCAGACGGCCGGGCCGGCGGGCATCTCGCCGGTAAGCATTTCGCGCTTGCGGCCATAGCCCTTGCTTTTACGCATAGTGAAACCCGCCTCCTGCAGCCCGCGGCGCACGAAGCCCGCCGAGGTGAAGGTGGCCAGCGTGCCGCCGGGGCGGGCGGTTCGTGCCATGGCGTTAAACAGCGTCGGGGTCCACATGTCGGGGTTTTTGGCGGGGGCAAAGCCATCGAGGAACCAGGCGTCTACGCGCTGATTAAAAGTATCGTCGAGCGTATCGACCAGCGTATTGATATCGCCAAACCACAGATCCAGCGTCACGCGCCCCTCGTCCAGCAGCAGGCGGTGGCAGCCGGAGAAGGGGAGGGGCCACTGGGCCTGGAGCTGTACTGCGAAGTCCGCCAGCTCGGGCCAGTGTCGGTGCGCGAGCCTGAGGTCTTCCGCGCGCAGCGGGAATTTCTCAAAGCTGACAAAGTGCAGCCGCCGCAGCGCGGCATCGGGATAGCTGTCGCGAAATGCCGCAAACGCCTGCCACAGCGTCAGAAAATTGAGGCCGGTACCGAAGCCGCTCTCCGCCACCACAAAATGCGCGCGGTCGTGGCGAATAAAACGCAGCGGAATATTGTTTCCGTCGATAAAAACATAGCGCGTCTCTTCCAGCCCATTATCATTAGAAAAATAGACGTCATCAAAATCTCGGGAAACAGGTGTACCCTCAGTGTTAAATTCGAGGTTGGCAGGTTGTATGGCGGTTTGTTTCACGTAAGTTACTCGTTGTGCAAGGCGTGCGGCGATCTTAGCGAGGTGCGCCAGAGGGCGCAAATTTATGCATTAAATTGCTGATCGGACTTGTTCGGCGTACAAGTGTACGCTATCTTGCGACACGAAACTTAAAATAGTGCGAATTACAGAGGTATTGAATGAAACGTGCAGTGATTACTGGCCTGGGCATTGTTTCCAGCATCGGTAACAACCAGCAGGAAGTCCTGGCATCTCTGCGTGAAGGACGTTCCGGGATCACTTTCTCTCAGGAATTTGTGGACGCCGGTATGCGCAGCCACATCTGGGGTAACGTTAAGCTGGACACCACCGGCATGATCGATCGCAAAGTGGTGCGTTTCATGAACGATGCCTCCATCTACGCTTTCCTTTCTATGCAGCAGGCCGTGCAGGATGCGGGTCTGAGCGAAGACGTATACCAGAACAATCCGCGCGTCGGTCTGATTGCCGGCTCCGGTGGTTCCTCCAAGTCCCAGGTGATGGGCGCTGACGCGATGCGTACTCCGCGCGGCCTGAAGGCGGTTGGTCCGTATATCGTGACCAAAGCGATGGCCTCCGCCGTTTCCGCCTGCCTGGCGACGCCGTTTAAAATTCACGGCGTGAACTACTCCATCAGCTCCGCCTGCGCCACGTCCTCCCACTGCATTGGCAGCGCGGTTGAGCAGATCCAGCTCGGCAAACAGGACATCGTCTTTGCCGGCGGCGGCGAAGAGCTGTGCTGGGAGATGGCCTGCGAATTTGACGCGATGGGCGCCCTGTCCACCAAATACAACGACACGCCGGAAAAAGCGTCCCGCACCTACGATCAGAAGCGCGACGGTTTCGTGATCGCCGGCGGCGGCGGCATGGTGGTGGTTGAAGAGCTGGAGCACGCGCTGGCGCGCGGCGCGAAAATCTACGCCGAGGTTGTCGGCTACGGCGCGACCTCTGACGGCGCCGACATGGTTGCCCCATCCGGCGAAGGCGCGGTGCGCTGCATGAAGATGGCGATGGAGGGCGTTGATACCCCGATTGACTATCTGAACTCCCACGGCACCTCCACGCCGGTCGGCGACGTGAAAGAGCTGGGCGCCATCCGCGAAGTGTTCGGCACCAATACCCCGGCTATCTCCGCAACGAAAGCCATGACCGGCCACTCCCTGGGCGCCGCCGGCGTGCAGGAAGCCATCTACTCTCTGCTGATGCTGGAGCACGGCTTTATCGCCCCGAGCATCAATATCGAAGAGATGGACGAGCAGGCAGAAGGCCTGAACATTGTGACCGAGCCGACCGAGCGTCAGCTGACCACCGTGATGTCCAACAGCTTCGGCTTCGGTGGCACTAACGCCACGCTTGTGATGCGCAAGTACGGCGCATAAACTATTGTCAGACCTGAAAAGGAGCCTCCCGGCTCCTTTTTTATATCCGATGAATATCTTATCCGGCACAACGCATGTCTTCTGCTACACACACTGAGTCCCGCGCCGGCGCCAACGCCTCGCTGTTTCGCATCGCTTTTGCGGTTTTTCTGACCTACATGACTATCGGCCTGCCGCTGCCGGTCATTCCGCTGTTTGTTCACCACGAACTGGGCTACGGCAATACAATGGTCGGCGTCGCCGTCGGCATCCAGTTTCTGGCCACCGTGCTTACCCGCGGCTACGCCGGGCGGCTGGCCGACCAGTACGGCGCCAAGCGCTCGGCGCTGCAGGGGATGCTGGCCTGCGGGCTGGCGGGCGGCGTAACGCTGCTGGCGGCGCTGCTGCCGGTGGCGGCGGCGTACAAGTTTGCCCTGCTGGTGGTAGGGCGCCTGCTGCTCGGCTTCGGCGAAAGCCAGCTGCTGACCGGGACGCTGACCTGGGGCATGGGGCTGGTGGGCCCCCGGCGCTCCGGAAAGGTGATGTCCTGGAACGGGATGGCGATTTACGGCGCGCTGGCCGCCGGGGCGCCGCTGGGGCTGGTCATTCAGAGCCACTTCGGCTTTGCGGCGCTGGCGGCGACCACTATCGCGCTGCCGCTGCTGGCCTGGGCGTTCAACGGGACGGTGCGCAAAGTGCCGCCGCAGGCCGGGGAGCGCCCGTCGCTGCTGAGCGTGGTCGGGGTCATCTGGAAGCCGGGCATTGGCCTGGCGCTGCAGGGCGTGGGCTTTGCGGCGATCGGCACCTTCGTGTCGCTCTACTTCGTCAGCCGCGGCTGGCCGCTGGCGGGCTTCACGCTCACCGCCTTCGGCGGCGCCTTTGTGCTGATGCGCATTCTGTTCGGCTGGATGCCGGACCGCTTCGGCGGCGTGCGGGTGGCCGCCGCGTCGCTGGTGGTGGAAACGGCGGGCCTGCTGCTGCTGTGGCTGGCGCCGAACGCCTGGGTGGCGCTGGCCGGGGCGGCGCTGACCGGCGCCGGCTGTTCGCTTATCTTCCCGGCGCTGGGCGTTGAGGTGGTGAAGCGCGCGCCGGCGCAGGTGCGCGGCACCGCGCTGGGCGGCTACGCCGCCTTTCAGGATATCTCCTACGGCATCACCGGACCGCTGGCCGGACTGCTGGCGACCTCATGCGGCTATCCGTCGGTGTTTCTCGCCGGCGCGGTGTCGTCGGTGGTCGGCATTATCGTGACGCTGCTGGCTTTTCGCCGCCGTTAGATAACGAGCCACAGCAGAATAACCGCTATCGCCAGGGCGATAAGCAGCAGGCCGGGCCGGGCTGAGACCGTCTTCAGGCGCTCGAAAAACGGGATCTGCGGATTATAAATCGGCTGGATATTGCGAATATCCAGCGTGTCCTGGGAGCGCTCCACGCGCCGCAGGAATACCTGATTAAGCAGAGCCTGCACCTGGGCCTGGGTCAGTACCGTCTGCGGCGTCGCCTGCCAGTTCTGGCGGGCGTAATCGTACAGCGCATTGCACTCTCCGGCATCCAGCGGCTGCTTCAGCACGGTCTGCAGCAGCTCCGGCGTTGGCGCCCTGTGGCCGCTGAGGGCTTGTCGCGCCTGCAGCCAGGTCACCAGCTGGTTGAAGTGGCTCGCGGGGATGAGTTCCCCGGTTTTCACGCCGGACAGCTCCAGCATCGACTGCCAGATCATCTTCCCGGATTCACCCGTCGCCGCCGCCAGCTTCGTCACCAGCTGATTGAGGGTGTTGTGCTCGGCGGGCAGCAGCGGGCGGCTGGTACCGGGGCGCTGCTGCGGCTGCGGAATCGCCATCTGGTTGCTCTGCAGCAGCTCCAGCACGCTTTTTAGCTGCCCGGGCGTCAGCTGGCTCAGGGCCGTCTGGCCGTACTGCTGGCGAATAAAGTCGCTGACCGCCTGGCGGTTGTTGCCCTGGCCGAGCAGGCCGTTGAGCTGGGCCATTATCTGGCGCGACTCGCGGTTCTGGCCGGCGGCGCTGATGCGCTGATTGAGGTTCTGCTCCGCCGCCGGAAAGTGGCGGGAGAGCAGCGGTTCATCATTGCGTAAACCCAAATCGTGTTTGATCCCTGACCACACCTCCGCGCTCTGCTGCGAGGTAAGCGCCACGAGGCGAACAATCAATCTCTCCAGCACGGTGCGCTGCTGGGTGGAGAGCGGCTGATTGCCAATAGTCGAAGGGGCCGCTGCCGCGCCAGGAGGCTGGGCGGGCGTGCCGGAAATGGGTTGCGTCATGATTAATCCTGAATATACGTGGTGTTCGCCAGTCCCTCGGTGTTCCTGGCCGCAAGATTATGGCACACTTCCCCGGTTAACTCCCGTTTCAGACAGGTACTGTACCGTGAAAATCCTTGTTGATGAAAATATGCCCTACGCCCGCGAGCTTTTTAGCCGCCTGGGTGAGGTAGAGGCCGTGCCCGGCCGTCCGATCCCGCAGCAGGCGCTCGATGATGCCGATGCCCTGATGGTGCGCTCGGTCACCAAAGTGAATGAAGCGCTGTTGGCCGGGAAGGGGATTAAATTTGTCGGAACGGCGACGGCGGGAACTGATCACGTCGATGAGGCCTGGCTGCAGCGCGCCGGGATCGGCTTTTCGGCGGCGCCCGGCTGCAACGCCATCGCCGTGGTGGAGTACGTCTTTTCCGCGCTGCTGATGCTGGCCGAGCGCGACGGCTTTGCCCTCAAGGACCGCACCGTCGGCATCGTTGGCGTCGGCAACGTCGGCGGCCGCCTGCAAAAGCGCCTTGAGGCGCTGGGCATTCGCACCCTGCTGTGCGATCCGCCGCGCGCCGAACGCGGCGACGAGGGCGATTTCCGCGCCCTCGACGCGCTGGTGCAGGAGGCCGATGTACTGACCTTCCACACGCCGCTGTATAAGGAGGGTCCTCATAAAACCCTGCATCTCGCCGATGAGGCGCTGATTGCCAGGCTGAAGCCGGGAACCATTCTGATTAACGCCTGCCGCGGCCCGGTGGTGGATAACGCCGCGCTGCTGAAGTGCCTGGAGGCCGGACAGCGCCTCAGCACGGTGCTCGACGTCTGGGAGCCGGAGCCGGAGCTGAACACGGCGCTGCTGGCAAAAGTCGATATCGGCACGCCGCACATCGCCGGCTACACCCTTGAGGGCAAGGCCCGCGGCACCACCCAGGTGTTCGAGGCCTACAGCGCCTTTATCGGCAAGCCGCAGCAGGTGGCGCTCTCGACCCTGCTGCCCGCGCCGGAGTTTGGCCGCATTACCCTGCACGGCGCGCTGGATCAGACCGTCCTGAAAAGGCTGGTCCATTTGGTGTATGATGTGCGCCGCGATGATGCGCCGCTGCGAAAAGTGGCCGCCATTGCCGGCGAGTTCGATAAGCTGCGCAAAAACTACCTTGAGCGGCGGGAGTGGTCGTCGCTGGAGGTGCTCTGCGACGACGCCGATACCGCCGCACGGCTCAGCGCCATCGGCTTTAGCGCCGTGCATCACGCCGCACACTAATGATGTTTTATTGCGCCCGGACCATCAGGCCCGGGCGGAGATTTCTTTCTGGAGTAAACCACCATGTCTGAAGGCTGGAATATTGCCATCCTGGGCGCAACGGGCGCCGTAGGTGAAGCCCTGCTCGACACCCTTGCCGAGCGTCAGTTCCCGGTGGGCGAGATCTTTGCCCTGGCGCGCAGCGAAAGCGCCGGAGAGTCACTGCGCTTTGGCGGGAAAACCGTGCTGGTGCAGGACGCGGCCGACTTTGACTGGACCCAGGCCCAGCTGGCGTTTTTCGCCGCCGGCGCTGAGGCGTCCGCCGCGCACGTGGAAGAGGCGACCAATTCAGGTTGCCTGGTTATCGATCTCAGCGGGCTGTTTGCCCTCGAGCCGGACGTGCCGCTGGTGGTGCCGGAGGTCAATCCGTTCGTGCTGGCCGATTACCGCAACCGCAACCTGATTGCGGTCCCGGACAGCCTCACCAGCCAGCTGCTGGCGGCGCTGAAGCCGCTGGTGGACGCCGGCGGCCTGTCGCGCATCGCGGTAACCAGCCTGATGTCCGCCTCGGCGCAGGGTAAAAAAGCCGTGGACGCGCTGGCGGGGCAGAGCGCGAAGCTGCTCAACGGCATTCCGATTGATGAAGAGGACTTCTTTGGCCGCCAGCTGGCGTTCAACATGCTGCCGCTGCTGGCCGATCGCGAAGGCAGCATCGTCGAAGAGCGCCGCATCGTCGATCAGGTGCGTAAGATCCTGCAGGACGACGGGCTGATGATCTCCGCGACCTGCGTACGCGCGCCGGTGTTTTACGGCCACGCGCAGATGGTGAGCTTCGAGGCGCTGCGCCCGCTGGCCGCCGACGAGGCCCGCGACGCCTTCGCGCGCGGCGAAGATATCGTGCTCTCCGAAGAGGGCGACTTCCCGACCCAGGTCGGCGACGCCTCCGGCAGCGCGCATCTTTCGGTTGCCTGCGTGCGCAACGACTACGGCATGCCGGAGCAGATCCAGTTCTGGTCCGTTGCCGACAACGTTCGCTTCGGCGGCGCGCTGATGGCGGTGAAAATCGCCGAGAAGCTGACCCAGGAGTATCTGTACTGATGTCGGAAGCGCCGTTTAAAATCGCCCTCGGCATCGAGTACGACGGCAGTAAATACTACGGCTGGCAGCGTCAGAATGAAGTGCGCAGCGTGCAGGAGAAGCTGGAGAAGGCGCTGTCGCAGGTGGCGAACGAGCCGATTAACGTCTTCTGCGCCGGGCGCACCGATGCGGGCGTGCACGGTACCGGGCAGGTGGTGCACTTTGAAACCCGCGCCGAACGTAAAGACGCCGCCTGGACGCTGGGCGTCAACGCCAACCTGCCGGCAGATATCGCCGTGCGCTGGGTTAAAGCGGTGCCGGAGGACTTTCACGCCCGCTTCAGCGCCACCGCCCGCCGCTATCGCTATATTATCTATAATCATCGCCTGCGTCCGGCGGTGCTCGGCCACGGCGTGACCCACTACCATCAGCCGCTGGACGCCGATCGCATGCAGCGCGCCGCCCAGTGCCTGCTCGGCGAGAACGACTTTACTTCGTTCCGGGCGGTCCAGTGCCAGTCCCGCACGCCGTGGCGTAACGTGATGCACATTAACGTTGCCCGCTACGGCGCCTATGTGGTGGTGGATATAAAAGCCAACGCTTTCGTCCACCACATGGTGCGCAATATCGTCGGCAGCCTGCTGGAAGTGGGGGCCGGACACCAGCCGGAAGGCTGGATTGCCGAACTGCTGGCGGCAAAGGACCGCACGCTGGCCGCCGCCACGGCGAAAGCCGAGGGGCTCTATCTGGTGGCCGTGGACTACCCCGCGCGCTTTGCGCTGCCGCAATCACATATGGGCCCGCTGTTTCTGGCGGACTGAATGCCGTTATTTAAGGTTAAGCGACTATGGAACTGATTAGCTTTCTGATTGATTTTATCCTGCACATTGATGTGCACCTTGCCGAGCTTGTTGCCCAGTACGGCGTATGGATCTACGCCATTTTGTTTCTGATCCTGTTCTGCGAAACCGGGCTGGTGGTGACGCCGTTCCTGCCGGGCGACTCGCTGCTGTTTGTGGCCGGCGCGCTGTCGGCGCTGCCGACCAACGATCTCAACGTTCACCTGATGGTGGCGCTGATGGTGATTGCCGCCGTTATCGGCGATGCGGTCAATTACACGATTGGCCGACTGTTCGGTGAAAAGCTGTTCAGCAATCCGAACTCGAAGATTTTCCGCCGCAGCTATCTCGACAAGACCCACCGGTTCTACGAAAAGCACGGCGGTAAAACCATTATCCTGGCCCGCTTTGTGCCCATCGTGCGTACCTTCGCGCCGTTTGTCGCCGGGATGGGGCACATGTCCTACCGCCACTTTGCCGCCTATAACGTCATCGGTGCGCTGCTGTGGGTGCTGCTGTTCACCTACGCCGGCTATCTGTTTGGCGATCTGCCCATCGTGCAGGAGAATCTCAAGCTGCTGATTGTCGGCATCATCGTGGTTTCCATCCTGCCGGGCGTGATTGAAATTATCCGCCACAGGCGCGCCGCGCGCGCTGTGAAGTAGCCGCTGGCGCCGGAAAAGGTGGTTGAAAAGTAACCGGTTCGACCACTTTTTTATCCCATGCGCCGAAGTCTTATGTTTTAATGTGCAACATTTCATGGTCTGTAAGCCCCAAAAATGGCATTATTCGCCGCTTACAGCAAAACTGGCATCGACCAGGTTCAGGCAGAAAGGTTATCAATGAGCTGGATTGAACGAATTAAAAGCAACATCGCCCCGACCCGCAAGGCAAGTATTCCGGAAGGCGTATGGACCAAGTGCGACAGCTGCGGACAGGTTCTGTACCGCGCCGAGCTGGAGCGCAACCTTGAGGTGTGCCCGAAGTGCGATCACCACATGCGTATGTCAGCGCGCAACCGCCTGCATAGCCTGCTGGATGAAGGATCCCTCGTGGAGCTGGGCAGCGAGCTTGAGCCAAAGGATGTGCTGAAGTTCCGCGATTCTAAAAAGTATAAAGACCGCCTGGCGTCAGCCCAGAAAGAGACCGGCGAAAAAGATGCGCTGGTGGCAATGAAAGGGACGCTGTTCGGTATGCCTGTCGTGGCCGCGGCTTTTGAGTTCTCCTTTATGGGCGGCTCAATGGGCTCCGTCGTCGGCGCGCGCTTCGTTCGTGCGGTTGAGCAGGCGCTGGAAAACCACTGCCCGCTGATCTGCTTCTCCGCTTCCGGCGGCGCGCGTATGCAGGAAGCGCTGATGTCGCTGATGCAGATGGCGAAAACCTCCGCCGCGCTGGCAAAAATGCAGGAGCGCGGGCTGCCGTATATCTCCGTGCTGACCGACCCGACCATGGGCGGCGTCTCCGCGAGCTTTGCGATGCTGGGCGATCTCAACATCGCCGAACCGAAGGCGCTGATCGGCTTCGCCGGCCCGCGCGTTATCGAGCAGACCGTGCGCGAGAAGCTGCCGCCGGGCTTCCAGCGCAGCGAATTCCTGATCGAGAAGGGCGCGATTGACATGATCGTCCGCCGCCCGGAGATGCGCTTCAAGCTTGCCAGCATTCTGGCGAAGCTGATGAACCTGCCGGCGCCAAACCCGGATGCGCCGCGTGAGCCCATTGAGGTTCCGCCGGTGTCAGAACAGGAACCAGAGGCCTGACAGAGAATCAACAAGGGCAGGGCCATCAGGCGCTGCCCTTTTACTTTGCTGAGACCTGAGTTAACGGTAAAGAGTAACGGGCATCATGGAAAAAACATCACCTCCTCTCGCCACGTCGCCCCTGGCCACGTGGCTTTCTTATCTGGAGCACCTGCACAGCACCACCATTGAGCTTGGCCTTGGCCGGGTAAGCCAGGTGGCTGAGCGCATGGCGCTGCTGAAGCCTGCGCCGTTCGTTTTCACCGTCGCGGGGACCAACGGCAAGGGCACCACCTGCCGCACGCTGGAGTCGATGCTCCTTGCGGCCGGCTATCGCGTCGGCGTCTACAGCTCGCCGCACCTGGTGCGCTATACCGAGCGGGTGCGGGTGCAGGGCGCGGAGCTGGATGAAGCGGCGCACGTCGCCTCGTTTGCCGATATTGAGGCCGCGCGCGGCGAGATCTCGCTGACCTACTTTGAGTTTGGCACCCTGTCGGCGCTGTGGCTGTTTAAGCAGGCGCAGCTTGACGTGGTTATTCTTGAGGTCGGGCTGGGCGGACGGCTGGACGCCACCAATATCGTCGACGCCGACGCGGCGGCGGTGACCAGCATCGCGCTGGACCATACCGACTGGCTGGGCCCGGATCGCGAGAGCATCGGCCGCGAAAAAGCGGGCGTGTTCCGCCGCGGCAAGCCGGCGGTGGTGGGCGAGCCTGATATGCCGCACAGTATCGCTGAGGTGGCCGGCGAGAAGGGCGCCGCGCTGCTGCGTGTCGGCCACGAGTGGCGCTACGAGGTCGGCCCGCAGGGCTGGCGCTTTAGCGATCCGCAGGGCGTGCTGGACAACCTGCCGCTGCCGCAGGTGCCGCAGCCCAACGCCGCCACGGCGCTGGCCCTGCTGCGCGCCAGCGGTCTGGCGGTGAGCGAGCAGGCGATCCGCGACGGCATCCGCAATGCGACGCTTCCGGGGCGCTTTCAGACCGTGAGTCTGTCGCCGCGCGTGATCCTCGACGTGGCGCACAATCCCCACGCGGCGGGCTATCTGGCCGGGCGGCTTGAGGCCGAGCCGTCTGCCGGGCGCACGCTGGCGGTGATCGGCATGCTGCACGACAAGGATATTGCCGGCACGCTCGCCTGCCTGACCCCGGTGGTGGACGCGTGGTACTGCGCGCCGCTGGAGGGCCCGCGCGGGGCGACGGCGGAACAGCTGGTGGAACATTTGCGCAGCGGCAAAGTCTGTGCCACTGTAGCGCAGGCGTGGCGCGCCGCAATGGCGGATGCCCGCCCGCAAGATACGGTGCTGGTGTGTGGATCGTTCCACACGGTGGCCCATGTGATGGAAGAGATGGACGCGGGGAGAGCCGGTGGCGAGTAAGTTTCAGAATCGTTTAGTCGGAACCATTGCGCTGGTCGCGCTCGGGGTGATCGTGCTCCCCGGGCTGCTTGACGGCCAGAAGAAGCACTATCAGGACGAATTTGCGGCGATCCCGCTGGTGCCGAAGCCGGGCGACCGGGAGGAGCCGGACATGCTGCCTGCGGTGACGCAGGCGCTGCCGTCCCAGCCGCCGGAGGGCGCGGCGGAAGAGGTGCGCGCCGGCGATGCCGCCGCGCCGTCGCTGGATCCCAGCCGCTACGCGGTGAACGGCGCGGGCAGCGATATCGATCAGATCCCGCAGCCGGACCCGGAACCGGCACCGAAGCCAAAACCGGCGCCGGTGAAGCCTAAGCCGGCGCAGAGCCCGCCGCAGACCGCCGCGACGCCGCCGCCTTCTACGACGAAGCCGGTGGCGGAAGAGAAGCCGGCGCCGACCGGCAAGGCATATGTTGTCCAGCTGGGGGCCCTGAAGAATGCCGATAAGGTCAATGAGATCGTCGGCAAGCTGCGCGGGGCGGGGTATCGGGTTTATACGGCCCCGTCGACGCCGGTGCAGGGTAAAATCACCCGCATTCTGGTTGGCCCGGACGCGTCGAAAGAGAAGATGAAGGGTTCGCTTGGCGAGCTGAAGAGTCTTTCCGGGCTGAGCGGGGTGGTGATGGGGTATACGCCGAACTGATGATACCCTCACCCCGGTCCTCTCCCTGACGGAGAGGGGGAAAAGCGCCGGACTCCGTCCCGTGGAAGGAGCAAAAGACCGCACAGCCTATCCCCTCTCTCTGTGGGAGAGGGTTAGGGTGAGGGTAAAAAAACGCATGGCGTTGAATCTTTTTTCAGCGCCGTTTTTATTTGAGCAGGGGCAGGAAATCCCTACGCAAACGTTTTCTTTTTCTGTTAGAATGCGCCCCGAACTGGACGACAGGGCGTAACAATTGTGGGACAAATATGGTCTGGATTGATTATGCCATCATTGCGGTGATCGGTTTTTCCTGTCTGGTAAGCCTTATCCGCGGCTTTGTTCGTGAAGCGTTGTCACTGGTAACCTGGGGCTGTGCCTTCTTTGTTGCCAGTCACTACTACACTTACCTGTCGGTCTGGTTTACGGGCTTTGAAGACGAACTGGTGCGCAACGGCATCGCCATCGCGCTGCTGTTTGTCGCAACGCTGATTGTCGGCGCTATCGTTAACTACGTTATCGGTACGCTGGTTGAAAAGACGGGCCTGTCGGGAACCGATCGGGTGCTGGGGATCTGCTTTGGCGCGCTGCGTGGCGTGCTGATCGTCGCCGCCATCCTCTTCTTCCTCGACACCTTTACCGGCTTTCCCAAAAGCGAGGACTGGCAGAAGTCGCAGCTGATCCCGCAGTTCAGCGTTGTCATCAGGATGTTTTTTGATTACCTGCAAAGCTCGTCGAGTTTCTTGCCCAAAGCATAAGCGGCGGGTGTACTGAACGAGGAAAAAGACGTATGTGCGGTATTGTCGGGATCACCGGTTTCATGCCGGTAAACCAGTCTATTTATGACGCGTTAACGGTGCTGCAGCACCGCGGGCAGGATGCCGCAGGCATCATCACCATCGATGCAAACAACTGCTTTCGTTTGCGCAAGGCCAACGGCCTGGTGAGCGATGTGTTTGAAGCCCGGCACATGCAGCGTCTGCAGGGCAATATGGGGCTGGGGCACGTACGTTATCCCACGGCAGGCAGCTCCAGCGCCTCAGAGGCGCAGCCGTTTTACGTTAACTCCCCCTACGGCATTACGCTTGCCCACAACGGCAATCTGACCAATGCCCACGAGCTGCGTAAAAAGCTGTTTGAAGAGAAGCGCCGCCACATCAACACCACTTCTGATTCTGAAATCCTGCTCAACATTTTCGCCAGCGAGCTGGACAACTTCCGCCACTACCCGCTGGAGGCTGACAATATCTTTGCCGCCATCGCGGCGACCAACCGTCAGATCCGCGGCGCCTACGCCTGCGTGGCGATGATCATCGGCCACGGCATGGTGGCGTTTCGCGACCCCAACGGCATTCGCCCGCTGGTGCTCGGCAAGCGCGATCTCGGCGATGGCCGCACCGAATATATGGTGGCGTCAGAAAGCGTGGCGCTGGACACGCTGGGCTTCGAATTCCTGCGCGACGTCGCGCCGGGCGAGGCTATCTACATCACGGAAAAGGGCCAGCTGTTCACCCGCCAGTGCGCCGATAACCCGGTCAGCAATCCGTGCCTGTTTGAGTACGTCTACTTCGCCCGCCCGGACTCCTTCATCGACAAGATTTCCGTCTACAGCGCCCGCGTAAACATGGGCACCAAGCTTGGCGAGAAGATTGCCCGCGAGTGGGAAGATCTGGATATCGACGTGGTTATCCCCATTCCGGAAACCTCCTGCGATATCGCGCTGGAGATTGCCCGCATTCTGGACAAACCCTATCGCCAGGGCTTCGTGAAGAACCGCTACGTTGGCCGCACCTTTATCATGCCGGGCCAGCAGCTGCGCCGTAAGTCGGTGCGCCGCAAGCTCAACGCCAACCGCGCCGAGTTTCGCGACAAGAACGTGCTGCTGGTGGATGACTCCATCGTACGCGGCACCACCTCCGAGCAGATTATTGAGATGGCCCGTGAAGCCGGGGCGAAGAAGGTCTATCTCGCCTCCGCCGCGCCGGAAATTCGCTTCCCTAACGTTTACGGCATCGACATGCCGACCGCCACGGAGCTGATTGCCCACGGCCGCGAAGTGGAAGAGATCCGCCAGATCATCGGCGCCGACGGGCTGATTTTCCAGGATCTGAACGATCTCATCGACGCGGTCCGCGCCGAGAACCCGGATATTCAGCAGTTTGAGTGCTCGGTGTTCAACGGCGTCTACGTCACCCGCGACGTCAACCAGCAGTACCTCGACTATCTCGACACGCTGCGCAATGATGACGCCAAGGCCCTGCAGCTGCAGAACGAGGTGGAGAACCTCGAAATGCATAACGAAGGCTAAGCCGCGCGCCGCCCTCTCATCCGGAGAGGGCGGCTCTCCTTGCATCGCCGCCTGAAATACGGCACAGTCTGGCCAAAGATTTATGGGGCCAGCTATGAAAAGACTTATCATCGGGATCTCCGGCGCCAGCGGCGCCATTTACGGCGTCCGGCTGCTGCAGGTGCTGCGCGACGTCGCGGAGGTCGAAACTCACCTGGTGATGAGCCAGGCGGCGCGCCAGACGCTCTCTCTGGAAACCGATCTCTCCCTGCGCGACGTGCAGGCGCTGGCCGACGCGGTGCACGACGCCCGCGATATCGCCGCCAGCATCTCTTCCGGTTCGTTTAAGACTGCCGGTATGGTCATTCTGCCCTGCTCGATGAAAACCCTCTCCGGCATCGTCAACAGCTATACCGACGGCCTGCTGACGCGCGCCGCCGACGTGGTGCTCAAGGAGCGCCGCCCGCTGGTACTCTGCGTGCGCGAAACGCCGCTGCACCTGGGGCACCTGCGGCTGATGACCCAGGCGGCGGAAATTGGCGCGGTGATCATGCCGCCGGTGCCCGCGTTCTATCATCGTCCGCAAACCCTCGATGATGTCATCAATCAGACGGTTAACCGCGTGCTCGACCAGTTCGATATTGAATTACCGGAAGATCTTTTCCAGCGCTGGCATGGCGCATAGGCCGGGGGTAGTGCATCTTTTTGGTGCGCGCCCCGCCGGTAAGCGATTTTGCAATCCCGATCAAATCCTCAGCATTTAGTCCTCTTTTTGCGCGTTTAGCGCTGCGGTTTATTCTGCGAAGCTGTTATCTTTCATTTGCGAACAATTCTGCAACATATGCTTAACGTCTCGCCGCGTTCGGGCATATGGCATGAAACCTGCAGTACTGTTTTGCAACTGCACAACACCACTGACTACATAACACGCAAACGCATAAGACACTTAAGGGTAATGTATGAAGAAGACGGTTCTGGCTCTCTCTTTACTGCTCGGTATGGGCACTGTTTCGGGCGCATTTGCCGCGCTGCCGCAGACGCTACGTATCGGCACCGATGCGACCTATGCACCGTTCTCCTCCAAGGATGCGAAAGGGGACTTTGTGGGCTTTGATATCGATCTGGGTAACGAGATGTGCAAACGCATGCAGGTGAAATGCACCTGGGTCGGCACGGATTTTGACTCCCTGATCCCCTCTCTGAAGGCGAAGAAAATTGATGCCATCATCTCCTCGCTCTCCATCACCGAGAAGCGCCAGCAGGAAATCGGCTTCTCCGAGAAGCTGTATGCGGCGGATTCGCGCCTGATTGCCGCCAAAGGTTCGCCGATCGTGCCGACCATTGCGTCGCTGAAGGGTAAACACGTCGGCGTGCTGCAGGGCTCCACCCAGGAGGCCTATGCCAATGACAACTGGCGCAGCAAGGGCGTGGACGTGGTGCCTTACCAGAACCAGGACCTGATCTATGCGGACCTGACCGCCGGTCGCCTTGACGCCGCGTTCCAGGATGAAGTGGCCGCCAGCGAAGGCTTCCTCAAACAGCCCGTCGGCAAAGAGTATGCCTTTGCCGGTCCTTCGGTGAAGGATAAAAAATACTTCGGTGACGGTACCGGGGTTGGCCTGCGTAAAGACGATACCGAGCTGAAGGCTGCCTTCGATAAGGCTTTTGATTCTCTGCGTAAAGACGGCACTTACGACAAGATGGCGAAGAAGTACTTCGACTTTAACGTCTACGGTGACTAAGACTGAGTGGCCCGGCTTGCCGGGCCTTTCGGGCTGAGCAGTTATCTATACAGGTGCAACAAAACAGGGCGCTGCCTCTTTTTGGTGCTTTATATGCACCACAATGATGCAGACCTGCATAGTTAAGCATTTTTAATGCAAAAAAGCCGTCGTCTGGCGGCATAACCTTTTGCCTTAACTGTATGAAAAGTGGCACGATAACCACTCTTTAACTTCTGCTTACCCGTAAAATAACAGTCCGTTGAGGTTCATAATGAAAAAACTGGCATTGTCTCTCTCTCTTGCGCTGGCGTTTTCCGGCGTAGCTATAGCGTTCGCCGCAGCGCCGGCTTATGCGGCTGCGCCGCAGAAAATCCGCATCGGCACAGATCCGACCTACGCGCCGTTTGAATCCAAGAACGCGAAAGGTGAGCTGGTGGGCTTTGATATCGATCTGGCGAAGGAGCTGTGTACGCGCATTAAGGCCCAGTGCACCTTCGTTGAAAATCCGCTGGATGCGCTGATCCCCTCTCTGCTGGCGAAAAAAATCGACGTCATCATGTCGTCGCTGTCGATTACCGAAAAGCGTCAGCAGCAGATCGCCTTTACCGACAAGCTGTACGCCGCCGACTCCCGCCTGGTGGTCAAGAAGGGCAGCCCGATCACGCCTGACCTCAGCACGCTGAAGGGCAAGCGCGTGGGCGTGCTGCAGGGCACCACCCAGGAGACCTACGGCAATCAGCACTGGGCGCCGAAGGGGATTGAAATCGTCTCCTATCAGGGGCAGGACAATATCTACTCCGATCTGACCGCCGGGCGCATCGACGCCGCGTTCCAGGACGAAGTGGCGGCCAGCGAAGGCTTCCTCAAGCAGCCGGTAGGCAAAGACTACCAGTTCGGCGGCCCGTCGATTAAGGACGAGAAGCTGTTTGGCGTCGGCACCGGTATGGGCCTGCGCAAAGACGATACCGCCCTGCGCGAAGCGCTGAACAAGGCGTTTGCCGGGATGCGCGCGGATGGGACCTACGACAAGCTGGCGAAGAAGTATTTCGATTTTAACGTATACGGCGAGTAATCGCCGCTGTAGCCGCTGCGCCAGCATTGAGGGCGCGGCGGTGCTGGACAGACAGGACAGGCCGAATGCTGCACGGGTTTTCACAGGTTATTTTTCAGGGCGCGCTGGTCACCCTGGAGCTGGCGCTCAGCTCCGTGGTGCTGGCGGTAATTATTGGCCTGGCGGGCGCAGCGGGAAAGCTATCTGGCAATCGCCTGCTCGCGCTTATCTTTGAAGGTTACACCACGCTGATTCGCGGCGTGCCGGATCTGGTGCTGATGCTGCTGATATTCTACGGGCTGCAGATAGCGCTCAACAGCATCACCGATGCGCTCGGCATGGCGCAGTTTGATATCGACCCGATGGTGGCCGGTATCATCACCCTCGGCTTTATCTACGGGGCCTACTTCACCGAAACCTTTCGCGGCGCCTTTCTGGCGGTGCCGAAGGGGCACATCGAAGCGGCAACCGCCTTCGGCTTTACCGCCTCCCAGACCTTTCGCCGCATTCTCTTTCCGGCGATGATGCGCTTTGCGCTGCCGGGGATAGGCAACAACTGGCAGGTTATCCTCAAGGCGACTGCGCTGGTCTCCCTGCTGGGGCTGGAGGACGTGGTGAAAGCCACCCAGCTGGCGGGCAAAAGCACCTGGGAGCCGTTCTACTTCGCTATCGTGTGCGGGGTCATCTATCTGGTGTTTACCACGGTATCCAACGGCGTACTGCTCCTGCTTGAGCGCCGCTATTCCGTCGGCGTGAAGAGGGCTGACCTGTGATTGAGATTATTCAGGAGTACTGGAAGTCCCTGCTGTGGACCGACGGCTACCGCTTTACCGGCGTGGCCATTACCCTCTGGCTGCTGATAGCCTCCGTGGTGATGGGCGGCATCCTGGCGGTGTTTCTGGCCATCGGCCGCGTGTCGAGCAATAAGTTTATTCAGTTCCCCATCTGGCTGTTTACCTATGTGTTTCGCGGCACGCCGCTGTACGTTCAGCTGCTGGTGTTCTACTCCGGGATGTACACCCTGGAGATAGTCAAAGGCACCGAGCTGCTCAACGCCTTTTTCCGCAGCGGCCTCAACTGCACCGTGCTGGCGCTGACGCTGAACACCTGCGCCTATACCACGGAGATTTTCGCCGGCGCTATCCGCTCGGTGCCCGCGGGCGAAATCGAGGCGGCCAGGGCCTACGGCTTTAGCGGCGTCAAGCTTTACCGCTGCATCATTCTGCCCTCGGCCCTGCGCATCGCGCTTCCGGCCTACAGCAACGAGGTGATTCTGATGCTGCACTCCACGGCGCTGGCCTTTACCGCCACCGTGCCGGATCTGCTGAAGATCGCCCGCGACATCAACTCCGCGACCTATCAGCCGTTTACCGCTTTCGGCATCGCCGCCGTGCTGTATCTGATCATCTCCTATGTGCTGATAAGCCTGTTCCGCAAGGCGGAAAAGCGCTGGCTGCGTCATATGAAACCCTCTTCGACACACTGAGAACACCATGGCTGAGAACAAACTAAACGTCATCGATCTGCACAAGCGCTACGGCGAGCACGAGGTACTGAAAGGGGTATCGCTGAAGGCCAATGCGGGCGATGTGATCACCATCATCGGCTCTTCCGGCTCGGGTAAGAGTACCTTTCTGCGCTGCATCAACTTCCTCGAAAAGCCGAGCGAGGGCACTATCGTGGTCAGCGGCCAGAACATTGGCCTGGTCCGCGACAAGGACGGCCAGCTGAAGGTGGCCGACAAAACCCAGCTGCGCCTGCTGCGCACCCGCCTGACCATGGTGTTTCAACACTTCAACCTGTGGAGCCACATGACGGTGCTGGAGAACGTGATGGAGGCGCCGATTCAGGTGCTCGGCCTCAGTAAAAGCGAAGCCCGCGAGCGGGCGGTGAAGTATCTGCTGAAGGTCGGTATCGACGAGCGCCAGCACGTGAAGTACCCGGTACACCTCTCAGGCGGCCAGCAGCAGCGCGTCTCTATTGCCCGCGCGCTGGCGATGGAGCCGGAGGTGCTGCTGTTTGACGAGCCGACGTCGGCGCTGGATCCTGAGCTGGTGGGCGAAGTGCTGCGCATTATGCAGAAGCTGGCGGAAGAGGGGAAAACCATGGTGGTGGTGACCCACGAAATGGGCTTTGCCCGCCACGTCTCTTCCCACGTTATCTTCCTGCACCAGGGGCTTATCGAGGAGGAGGGCCACCCCGATGAACTCTTCGGCAATCCGAAGAGCGCCCGCCTGCAGCAGTTCCTCAAAGGTTCGCTGAAGTAGCCTTTCAGGCGGTCAGCAGCCTGACCGCCGTATCCTCGTCGGTGACCAGGCCGCTGACCCAGCGGCCGGCCAGCGCCGCCCGGATCGCCGGATATTTTCTCTCTCCGGCGGCAAAGCCGATAATCTGCCGCGCGGTGTGGCTGGTCAGTTCGACGCTGGTCAGCAGCGCGTCCAGCTCGGAGTTCAGGCGCTCGCCCCGGTGGTTAAAGAAGTGGCCGAGCATCTCGCCCGCCACCTGCTGACCCTCCAGATCCCGCACCTGGGCATCGGTAATAAAGCCTTCGGCGTTGAGCGGGCAGCCGATGCCCACTTCGCCGATGCCGAGAAAGGTCACGTCCGCGCCGAGGGCGCGGGCGGCCACCCGCTGATAGACCTGGTGCTGGCACCAGCTGGTTTTATCCTCGGGGCTGTCGGCGTACAGCGGCGCAGGGATGAAAAAGTACTTGCCCTGCATCTTCTCCGCCATTTTCAGCGGCACGTCGTAGCGGGTACCGGAATCGTCTCTGGCAATGGCGCCGATCATCGACACGCACTGGTGCTGCGGCCGCTCAAGCCAGGGCAGGGCGTCGATACACGCCCGCAGGGTTTTCCCCGAGCCGATGCCGAACACCTGCGGGCGCTCCTCGCTCATGTACTGCGCCATCACTTCCGCCCCCTCGACCGCCAGCATCTGCTGTACGGCCTCGTTACCCAGCCCCGCCGAAGGCACGATGCGGCACAGCGACAGGCCGAATTTTGCCGCCATATCGCGGGCAAGCTGCATACAGCGGGTCACCGGATGGGCGATGGAGACGGTCACCATACCCATCTCCCGCGCGCCGGATATCAGCCGCTGCGCCACCTGGCGGGAGAGTCCGAGAGCGGTGGCGATCTCCTGCTGGGTCAGCCCGGCCACGTAGTACATCCACGCCGCGCGGGCGGCGAGTTCCTGTTTTTTCTCTTCTTTGTTCATCGCTGGGCTCCCTGGTTGCTGCCGCCATTGTACGCCGCGCGACGGCAAAGTGAGAAATGGGCAAAAGTTATTTTGATGGGCATTTGCTGATTTCGTGAGGATCGTCTCAGATCCCTTTGTCTTCATGCTACTAACATACCAACAACAAACGGGCATATGCCCTTTAATATATCAATTGCTCAAAATTGGGAGTGACGGCTATGGCACAACAGCACGCGGTATGGATGCACATCGGGGCAGGTTCATTTCATCGGGCGCACCAGGCGTGGTATCTGCACCGCCTGCTGCAGCAGGGCGACGACAGCTGGAGCATCGCGCTGGGCAATATTCGCGACGACGCGGGGCCGCTGCTTGCGGCGCTGCAAAAGCAGGGCGGGGAGTACGTGCTGGAAACCGTCTCACCGGAAGGGGAGCGGGCCTACGAGACGATAACCTCCATCCGCAAAATTCTTCCCTGGGATAGCGAGATCGCCGCGCTGGTGGCGCAGGGCGCGGCGGCGGAGACGAAAGTTATCGCCTTTACCGTGACCGAAAGCGGCTACTACCTGACGCCGGAGCACGAGCTGGATCTGCAGCAGCCCGACGTGAAGGCCGATCTCGACGGCGGGATCCGCACCCTTTACGGCGCGCTGACCCGTATCCTCAAGGCGCGCATTGCTGGCGGCGGCGCGCCGGTAACCCTGCTCACCTGCGACAATCTGCGCCATAACGGCGAGCGCTTTCGCCACGGCTTTCTCTCCTTCCTGAAAGCGAAGGGCGAGGCGGCGCTGGCGCAGTGGGTGCGCGACAAGACCACTTCGCCAAATACCATGGTCGACCGCATCACCCCGCGTCCGACCCCGGACGTGGCGGAGCGCGTACTGGCGGCGACCGGCCGCCGCGACGCCGCCCCGGTGATGGGCGAATCCTTTATCCAGTGGGTTATTGAGGACGACTTCATTAACGGCCGTCCGGCGCTGGAGAAGGTCGGCGTCGAGCTGGTTGACTCGGTGCTGCCCTGGGAGGAGGCCAAGATCCGCATCCTCAACGCCACCCACAGCTGCATCGCCTGGGCTGGTACCCTGGCGGGTCTGAGCTATATCGACGAAAGTACGCGCGTCGCCGGGATTTACCAGATGGCCCGGGAGTATGTCTCCCAGGACGTCATTCCGTCGCTGACGCCCAGCCCGCTGGATCTGGCCGACTACCGCGACGTGGTGCTGGCCCGCTTCGCCAATCCCTACATTAAGGACACCAACCAGCGGGTGGCGGCGGACGGCATGTCCAAAATCCCCGGCATGGTGACCCCGACGCTGGTCGAGTGCTACCGGCGCGGCGAAGCGCCGGCGGCCACTGCCGTGCTGCCCGCGCTGTTTTTCCTCTTCCTGCAGCGCTGGGCGAAGGGCGAGCTGCCCTACGAATATCAGGACGGCGCGATGCGGCCCGAGGCGGTGCGCGCGCTGTTTGCCACCGACGATCCGCTGGCGGCGTTTGCCGCCGACGAGGCGCTGTTCGCGGAGCTTTCGCGCTCTGAGGCATTCCTCAACCTGCTGCGGCGCACCGTTGCCGGGCTTCCGGAGCGGCTCGCGCAGCCCGATGCCGCCCTGAGCGCAGTATAAGGAGGCGCTATGTATCTCGGGATTGATATCGGTACCTCGGAGCTGAAGGCGCTGCTGATTGACGGCGGCGGCGATATCGTCGGATCGGCGCACGCGGCGCTGACGGTGCAGCGTCCGCATCCGCACTGGGCCGAGCAGGATCCGCAGGCCTGGTGGCAGGCCTGCGGACGGGTGGTGAGCGAGCTGCGCCAGCAGTATCCGCAGGCGTGGGCGGCGGTGCGGTCCATCGGCCTTTCCGGCCAGATGCACGGCGCGGTGCTGCTCGACGCCGCCGGGGAGGTGCTTCGGCCGTGCATTTTGTGGAACGACACCCGCAGCGCCGCCGAGTGCGGGCGGCTGCGCGACCAGCATCCGGAGATGATGGCTATCTCCGGCAATATGATTATGCCGGGCTTTACCGCGCCGAAGCTGGCGTGGGTGGCCCGCCACGAACCGGAAATTTTCAGCCGGGTGGCGAAGGTGCTGCTGCCGAAGGACTATCTGCGCTGGCGCCTCACCGGCGCTTTCGTCAGCGATCCGTCGGACGCCGCGGGCACCCTGTGGCTGGACGTGGCGAAGCGCGACTGGTCTGACGAACTGCTGGCGATAACCGACCTGCGCCGCGAGCAGATGCCGGCGCTGGTGGAGGGCTGCGAGGTCAGCGCAATGCTCAAGCCCGCCCTGGCGACCGAGTGGGGCCTCAGCTCGTCGGTCGCGGTGGCGGGCGGCGGCGGCGATAACGCCACCTCGGCGGTGGGCGTCGGCGCCGTCGAGCCGGGAGATGCCTTTATCTCCCTCGGCACCTCCGGGGTGATTTTCGTGGTCAACGACCGCCTGCGCGCCGATCCCGACTCCGGGGTGCACGCCTTTTGCCACGCGCTGCCGGACCGCTGGCACCAGATGAGCGTCATGCTCAGCGCCGCCAGCTGCCTGCGCTGGGCGTGCAATTTGCTGTCGGTCACCGAAAGCCAGCTGATGCGCGAAATTGCCGATCTCAACGATGAACAGCTGAAAGCGGCTCCACTGTTTCTGCCCTATCTCTCCGGGGAGCGGACGCCGCACAACGACGCCCAGGCAACCGGCAGCTTCTTCAACCTGCGCCACGAAACCGGCCGGGCGCTGCTGGGTTATGCGGTAATTGAAGGCGTCGCCTTCGGCCTGGCGGACGGTCTGGAGGCGCTGAGCCGCAGCGGTATTGGCCAGTGCAGCCTCACCGGCGGCGGCGCGCGCAGCGGGGTCTGGGCACAGCTGATTGCCGACGTGCTGGATCTGCCGATGGTGACCCATCCGGCCAGCTCCTCCGGCGCGCTCGGCGCGGCGCGGCTGGCCTGGCTGGCGGACGGCGGCGAGCGGGCGCAGGTTTGCCGCAAGCCGGAGGTGGCCGCGCGCTATCTGCCGCAGCCCCGGCGCCAGCCCTGGCTGAGGCAGCGCCTGGCGCTGTTTCGTCTTCTCTACCAGCAGCAGCGGGTTGCCCGCGAACTGCTGCCGTAACCTTTTCGCCCCGGCCGCCGGGGCGCGTCTCCCGTCTGTGAAAGGATGAGTGTTATGCAATCGAAATACTGGTTTGGTTTACCGACCCGCCTGCTGTGGGGATTCGTCGCCATCGCCATCTTTATGGCGGGCGACGGCTTTGAAATGGCCTTTTTATCAAAGCACATTACCGATATGGGCTTTTCACCGGCGCAGTCGGCGATGGTTTTTACCCTTTACGGGCTGGCGGCGGCGATTGCCGCCTGGGCCTCCGGGGTAGTGGCGGAGCTGATCACGCCCCAGCGGGCGATGACCATCGGCTTTCTTCTGTGGATCGTGATGCACGCGCTGTTTATGTCTCTGGGCCTCGGGCTGCGTAACTATCCGCTGATGCTGCTGTTCTACGGCATTCGCGGCCTGGCCTATCCGCTGTTTATCTACTCGTTTATGCTGATGCTGGTTCAGGTGCTGCCGCGCCCGAATCTGGCGGCGGCCACCGGCTGGTTCTGGGCGATGTACTCCGTCGGCATCGGCGTGGTGGGCAGCTATCTGCCGAGCCTGACCATTCCGGCATTTGGCGAGACCGGCACCCTGTGGTTTGCCATTGTCTGGGTGGCCTGCGGCGGCGTGCTGGCGTTCTTCAGCCTGCGCAAGGTGCCGGTGGACCGCTCGCGGGTTAATCTTCCGCTGCGCGATAAGATGACCGAGCTTTCCAGGGCGGCAACGATCCTGTTTACCAACCGGGATATTTTCTACGCCTGCCTGATCCGCATTATCAATACGCTGTCGCTGTTCGGCTTTGCCATCGTGATGCCGCTGCTGTTCGTCGACAGGCTCGGGTTCACGATTTCTGAGTGGCTGCAGATCTGGGCGGTGTTCTTCTTTGTCACTATCTTTACTAACATCTTCTGGGGGATCACCGGGGAGTATATCGGCTGGATCCGCCAGGTGCGCTGGTTCGGCTGCCTGGGGATGGCGGTTTCCAGCCTGACCTTCTACTACCTGCCGGTTTACGCCGGGCATAACTTCTGGGTGGCGCTGATCCCGGCGGTAATGCTGGGGATCTTCGTGGCGGCGTTTGTGCCGATGACGGCGGTATTCCCGACGCTGGAGCCGCACCACAAGGGCGCTGCGGTATCTATTTACAACCTTTCAGCCGGAATGAGCAACTTCGTGGCCCCGGCCATCGCCTCCGCGCTGCTGCCGTTCTTTGACATCGTGGGCGTGGTGTGGGCCTACACCGGGCTGTATCTGTTTGCCGGCGTGCTGACGCTGATCATTAAGGTGCCGCAGCCGAAGCGCGAAAGCGCTGCGCGGGCGGCGAAGGAGGCGCAGCAGCGCGCCTGAGGCGCGGCCCTCTCAGGATGCGGAGGGCGCTTCGAGCCGGTATACCCAGTCGTCGTAGCAGACGCCGTTAAGGGTATAGGCCTGGGTCAGCACCTGGATGCGGCGAAAGCCGCAGCGCTCGAGCAGGCGCGCTGAGCCGGCGTTATCCGCCAGCACCCAGGCGTTGATGGCCCACAGCCCCAGGGCGCGAAAGCCATATTCGCAGACGGCGGCCAGCGCTTCACCGGCGTAGCCCTTGCCCTGGGCTTCCGGCGCCAGCGCGTAGCCGACATCGGCTTCATGAGGATTGTGGGCGCTGACGCGCAGGCCAATATCGCCCAGAGGTTCGCCGCCGAGGCTGCGAACGATCATCGCGCCGTCGGCGATGCGCTGGGCAAACAGCGTACGCAGGACGCCCTCCGCGGCGATTTCTCCCATATAGCGCATTACCGCCGGGTCCTGGCGCAGCCTGAGGAAAAAGGGCCAGTCTTCGCGGGTAAAGGGCGTTAGCCGCAGGCGGGGTGTCGTAATATCCGGCATCGCGGCTCCTGATTATTGTGAAGGTGCGGTCTGCCCGGCCTGCTCGATCTGCTGCAGATAGTTGAGCACGGTCTCTTTGGCAACCGTCGCGCGCAGCTGCAGCGCCAGGTTCAGGCAGTCGAGGGTGCGGGCGTTGGCGATAAGCGGCGAATCTGGCGACAGGCGACCTTCCGCCACCAGCCAGCTGACTACGCTGTACCAGCTCCACAGCGGCGAGTTCCCCTTCACCCGCTGCACCGGACCGGGAAACTGGCGGGAGCCGCGGGCGCCTTCTTTAAGCAGCGCCACGGCCTGGCGGGAGAGGCCGGTCAGCGCGGCAATATCGCTCAGCCCGACCAGCGTAGAGTCTACCGACGCGACCCGGGCCCCCAGCGGGGATGATTCGATGTCGGCGATGGCGGAGAGGACCGCCTGCGCCAGCGAGCCGCTCTCGCGGTCAAATTCCAGATAGACCGCTGTGCCGTAGAAGCAGACCAGCGCGTCGCTGCATCCGGCGGCGAACAGCGCGTCTTCCAGGCCGTCGGTATCGGCGGTCACGCCGGAAAGCGTCAGGGTAAAGTGATAAAGCGCCATGAGTGTCTCCTTAAACGCATGACTTCAGTGGATAGTAAACAGCGGCATACAGCTGTCGACTTTACGAATAATTTGCCGGGCATGGTTCTGCGGGCTGGCAGGCGTCGACCAGACGCTCATCATGTGCTGCTGGTGACCGGAAATACCGCAGCGCAGCCTGCCAAAGCAGTGGGCGCTTTTGCCGCCGGGGATAAAAAGCCAGCCCCGGTCCTGGGCATAGCGGATAGCCGCCCGAATATGCTTATCCGGATGTTCCTTCATCGTTGTTCTCCTGCACAGTGTGTAACGTCTGTTGACGTATGTCAACAGACGGCGATTAAAAATAGAGCAGGAGAGTTATCACAGAGATTGCGCAGGCGTGCCGGAAGCGGCTTCACATCTGTGCCAGCGCCAATGAAGGGATGTTAAGAAATGCGGGCACGCTTCCGGAAAGAGGGACGCGTGCGCCGCAGGCGCTACTTCAGGACATCCGCTAAGGCGTCGTCCAGATCGTACCAGCGTAAGGCAAAACCGGCCGCTTCCAGCCGCTTCGGCAGCGCGCGCTGGCCGCCGAGTACCAGCACCGACGATTCGCCCATCAGCAGCCTGACGGCCGCCGCCGGGGCGCGAACGATAGCCGGGCGGTGCAGGGCGCGGCCCAGAGCATGGGCAAACTGCGCATTGCGCACTGGATACGGGGACACCATGTTGAAGGGGCCGCGAAGGTCGTTATCCAGCAGCCAGAGGATGGCGTTGGCCATGTCGTCGATATGGATCCACGCCAGATACTGACGGCCGCTGCCGATGGGGCCGCCGAGGCCCAGCCTGAACGGCGGCGTCATTTTTGCAAGAATTCCGCCGTCCGGCGCCAGCACCACGCCGGTGCGCAGCAGGCACACGCGGGTAGCGTCGCTCTGCGCCTCGCAGGCTATCTGCTCCCAGCGGGCGCACAGCTTATGGGTAAATTCATTGTGCGGCGGCTCCTCTTCGGTGACAACCACTTCGCCAAGATCGCCGTAGTAGCCGGCAGCCGAGCCGGAGAGCAGCACGGCGGGCGGCGTATCGCTGGCCTTAATCAGCGCCACCAGTCGCTGGGTGATCTGCCAGCGGCTGTCGCACAGGCGCGCCTTCTGCGCGTCGGTCCAGCGCTTATCGGCAATGGGCTCGCCGGCGAGATTAATCACCGCGTCAATGTCGTTGAGATGGCTGCGCTGCTCAAGGCCCGGCCACAGCTCAACCCGTTTATCGAGGCGCTGCCTGGCGCTATCCGGGCTGCGGGTGACGACGACCACCGCGTGGCCAAGCGTCAGCAGGCGGGAAACAAGATAGCGGCCAATCAGGCCGGTGCCGCCGGTAATCAGGATCTTCATGCCGCCTCCCGGAGCGCTTAGCGCCGCCAGCTCATGGTCATTGAGACAGAGTCGGCGTACCTGAGCGCGTGAAGTTTATCGATCTCTACTTCAGCATAAGTGACCCAGCGGTGGGCGCATGCGATATTGAGCACATCCTGGGTTAATTTTTCCAGCAGCGAGAAGCGGTGCGCTTCGACGTGATGGATAATGCTTTTGGTGATGGTGCGGTAGTTGAGCGCGTCATTAATATCTTCGCTGTCGCGCGCCTGTTCTGCCGGATAGTGAATGGCGACGTTAATGACGATATCCTGGCGGTTGGCGATCTCCTCTTCTTTGATGCCGATAAAGGTACGCAGGCGCAGGTTTTTAATACGGATAATGGCGTCTGGCTGAGACATTGCAGGTTCCTCCTTGTCGTAATCTTCGCCATCATACAACAAAGCTGTGGGGATTTATTCGCACTTTTACCGCCGCTCCGGGGCACCGGCGCTGGCGTGATTTTGAACAAGTGACAGCGTGCGAAAGACGCGATATGTTGCCTCTTTCCCTTCGGTTATTTTTGAGGAAGCTATGAGCCGTCCTGAGATTACGCTGTGGTGCGAGGCGAAGTTTATTTCTCCCTATGTCATGTCTGTCTACGTTGCTCTGCAGGAGAAGGGGTTATCCTGCGTCCTGAAAACGGTGGATTTGAATCAGGGCGAGCATCAGCAGCCCGGCTGGCAAGGCTACGCGCTAACGCGCAGGGTACCGCTGCTGGAGATAGACCATTTTCAGCTGAGCGAATCTTCCGCCATCACCGAGTACCTTGACGAGCGCTTCGCGCCCCCGCAGTGGGAGCGGCTCTATCCTGTCGATATTGAAAAGCGCGCCCGCGCGCGGCAAATTCAGGCATGGCTGCGCAGCGACCTGATGCCCATACGCGAAGAACGCCCAACGGAAGTGGTTTTCTCAGGTGAAAAGCGCCCCCCGCTGAGCGATGCGGGCAAACATGCCGCGCAAAAGCTCTGTGACATTGCCGGAGGCCTGCTTGCCCACGGCGGCGCTAACCTGTTCGGCGAGTGGTGCATTGCCGATAGCGATCTGGCGCTGATGCTCAACCGGCTGGTGCTTAACGGCGACGAGATCCCGGAGCGGCTGGCAGATTACGCCACTTTTCAGTGGCAGCGCGCGTCAGTCCAGCGCTTTGCCGCACTCAGCGCAAAACGCGCCGGCTGATTGGCAGTTAATAATCCGCTATCATGGCGCGTTTTTGTGAGGAGTAACGAATGAAGCTGATGTTTGCATCAGATATTCACGGCTCTCTGCCAGCGACCGAGCGGGTGCTTGCGCTGTTTGCGCAGAGCGGCGCGCGCTATCTGATAATTCTTGGCGATGTGCTGAACCACGGTCCGCGCAATGCGCTGCCGGAGGGGTATGCGCCGGCGCAGGTCGCCGAGCGGCTTAACGCCGAGGCCGGGCGGATTATCGCCGTGCGCGGCAACTGCGACAGCGAAGTCGATCAGATGCTGCTGACGTTTCCCATGACCGCCCCCTGGCAGCAGGTGCTGACCGCGCGGCAGCGGCTCTTTTTGACCCACGGTCATCTGTTTGGCTCCGATAATTTGCCGCCGCTTTCTGATGGCGATGTGCTGGTTTATGGTCATACTCATATTCCGGTTGCCCGCAGGCAGGGCGCTATTTATCACTTCAATCCTGGCTCCGTCAGTATTCCAAAAGGCGGATACGCCGCCAGCTACGGCATGCTGGACGGCAATATGCTGCAGGTTTTAGAACTTGGCAGCCAACGGGTTATTGCGGAAACAGAAATTAATCCGTAATTTACGCGTCAACCGTAAACGCGCCGTAAGAGCGCTTAATTAGGAAGGTTTTCTGATGGCAGAGCAGAATTTGGCAAGCACAGAATGGGTGGATATTGTCAACGAAGACAATGAGGTTATTGCCCAGGCCAGCCGCGAACAGATGCGCGCGCAGTGCCTGCGCCACCGCGCGACCTATATCGTGGTGCACGATGGTATGGGCAAGATCCTGGTCCAGCGCCGCACCGAGACAAAGGACTTTATGCCGGGAATGCTGGACGCCACCGCCGGCGGCGTGGTCCAGGCGGAGGAGCAGATGCTGGAGTCCGCGCGCCGGGAAGCCGAAGAGGAGCTGGGCATTGCCGGGGTGCCGTTCGCCGAGCACGGCCAGTTTTACTTTGAAGATCAGCACTGCCGCGTCTGGGGCGGTCTGTTCAGCTGCGTCTCCCACGGCCCGTTCGCGCTGCAGGAAGAGGAGGTCAGCGATGTCCGCTGGATGACCCCGGAAGAGATCACCGCCCGCTGCGATGAGTTCACGCCGGACTCGCTGAAGGCGCTGGCGCTGTGGATGAGCCGCAACGCCAGCAGTGAAGCCCACAAAGAGGAAGCGACGGAGTAATCCGTCAGCAGCTCTCCCGCAGGCAAAGGGCGGGGGCAATCTCTGCTTCCGCGCGCCGCGCCTGGCCATTGAGTCGGGCCAGCAGCGCGCGGCCCGCCTCGACTCCTATCTGCCGGTGCGGAACGGCAACGGTGGTTAACGGCGGCTGACACACGCGGCTGACGTCGCTGTCGCCGAAGCCGACGATCGCCAGATCGTCGGGCACCTTGATCCGCCGGCGCTGGCACTCGTACAGCGCGCCGCAGGCCAGCTCGTCGGAGACGCAGACCAGCGCGTCCAGCTCCGGCCAGGCCAGCAAAAACTCCGGCAATTGTGCCGCGCCCGTTGAAAAGGTCGGCGGCTCGGCGGCGTTGATCACCCGATTTGGCGACATGTGGTGGCGCAGCATTGCCTTATACCAGCCCTGCAAATACTGCTGAAAAACCCACTGCTCCTGGCTGGCGCACAGCAGGCCAATATTCTGATAGCCCCGCTGAATCAGCATTCGGGTCAGTTCAAACATGGCCGCCGCGTTATCAATACCAATATTCATATCCAGCGGGTCGGCGCGCCTGGCGCCGATCTCAATGACCGGGATCCCGCTGTTGTTCAGCCACTGGCGCACCGTGTCGCTGTGCTCGGCGCTGAGCAGCACTGCCGCCGCAATATTGGAGGCCAGCAGCGTTTCAATCAGCTTTTCTTCCTGCTCGGGGCGGTGGCGCGACTCGGCGAGCATTATCTGATAGCCGGCGGGCAGCAGGACCTGCTGCAGTCCGGCAAACATCTCTGAGCAGCCCGCTTCGCTCAGGCTCGGCACCACCATGCCGACAGTCCAGGACGATGCCGAGGCCAGCGCGCTGGCGGCCAGATTGGGCAGGTAGCCCAGCTGCTGTACTGCGGCTTCTATTTTCTCGCGCAGCTTATCGGAGACCTGGTCAGGCGTGCGCAGGGCGCGGGAAACGGTCATGGTGCCCACGCCCGCCAGCTGCGCCACATCGGCCAGCGTGACTTTGCCGGTGCTGCGGCGTTTTCGGGTCAGAGACATGCATCTTCCTGGTTAAATCTTGTTTGCAAAGTGGGGGTTAGTATACGCGCTAACGGCGGGTTTTTGCTGGCTAATTGACCGCGGATCCTTTTTTGATAGCGCTATCACACTTCCACAACGAGCGGCTTTGGTAGCGCTATCTTTGTGATAATAGTCACGGTTAGTTATCGCCGGCTTGCATACTGTTTGTTCACCTTGCCACCGCCAGGAGAGCACGATGCTGGAAACATGGCTTCACGACGACACCATTCGCGTTCAGGAGAGCGCGCAGAACTGGCAGCAGGCGCTGGCGATCTGCGCCGCGCCGCTGCTGGAAAGCAACACGATTCGGCCGGAGTACCTCACGGCTATCGTCAACGAACACAACAGGCTCGGCCCGTATTATGTGCTGGCGCCGGGACTGGCGATGCCGCACGCGCGGCCGGAAGAGGGGGCGCTGGGCCTCGGGCTGTCGCTGCTCAAGCTCCACCGCGGCGTACGCTTTGGCTCAGAGGAGAACGATCCGGTCGATCTGCTCATTATGCTGGCGGCGCCCGACAGGCACAGCCATATCGAACTGATCTCCGCGCTGGCGGCGCTTTTTTCCAGCGATGAGGACATGCGGCTCCTGCATCAGGCGCGAACCGTGGAGGAGATAAAAAACATCATTAACCGCTTCTGATTTTTTAATTTTACCCCCTGACGTTCACTCTTTTCTTTTTGAAAGGAGCGGACTGGCCCTACATAAATAAAGGTGACAACAATGAAAATAATGGCAATTTGCGGCTCCGGCCTCGGCAGCAGTTTTATGGTTGAGATGAATATTAAAAAAGTCCTCAAGAAGCTGAATATTGAGGCCGAGGTAGAACACGCTGACCTCTCATCGGCCACGCCGGACGCGGCCGACGTGTTCGTGATGGCGAAAGACCTCGCCGGCAGCGCCAGCGTGCCGGCACATCAGCTGGTGGTGATTAATAACATTATCGACATTAATGAACTGGAAAATAAGCTGGCTGCTTATTTTGCCAGCCGCTAATTACATTATCGTGAGTGAGGGGCAATTATGTTTATCCTCGAAGCGCTTAATTTTGTCGTTGATATTCTGAAGGTGCCATCGGTGCTCGTCGGGCTTATTGCCCTGATCGGCCTGGTGGCGCAGAGAAAATCCTTTTCTGACGTCGTAAAAGGCACCGTTAAAACCATTCTCGGATTTATTGTTCTCGGCGGCGGCGCGGGCGTGCTGGTGGGTTCGCTGAATCCGCTGGGCGGCATGTTTGAGCACGCCTTTACCATTCAGGGCATCATTCCCAACAATGAGGCAATAGTCTCTATTGCGCTGGAGAAATACGGCGCGGCGACCGCGCTGATCATGGCCTTCGGCATGGTAGCGAACATTGTGGTGGCCCGCTTTACCCGGCTGAAATACATCTTCCTCACCGGCCACCACACCTTCTACATGGCCTGCATGATCGGCGTCATCCTGACCGTTGCCGGCTTTGAAGGCGTAAGCCTGGTGTTTACCGGCTCGCTGATCCTCGGGCTCATCATGGCCTTCTTCCCGGCGCTTGCCCACCGCTACATGCGGCGCATCACCGGCAGCGATGATGTGGCATTTGGCCACTTCGGCACGCTGGGCTACGTGCTCTCCGGCTGGATCGGCAGCAAGGTCGGGAAGGGCTCTCGCTCCACGGAGGAGATGAATCTGCCGAAAAACTTAAGCTTCCTGCGCGACAGCTCCATCTCTATCTCCATGACCATGATGGTTATCTATCTGATTATGGCCGTCTGCGCCGGGCGGGAGTACGTCGAAGCCCAGTTCAGCGGCGGGCAGAACTACCTGGTCTACGCCATTATCATGGCCATCACCTTTGCGGCCGGGGTCTTTATCATCCTGCAGGGCGTGCGGCTGATCCTCGCGGAAATCGTTCCGGCCTTTACCGGCTTCTCGGAGAAGCTGGTGCCGAACGCGCGCCCGGCGCTGGACTGCCCGGTGGTCTATCCCTATGCGCCCAACGCGGTGCTGATCGGCTTTCTGTTCAGCTTCCTCGGCGGCCTGGTCGGGCTATTCCTCTGCGGCCAGTTTAAGTGGGTGCTGATCCTGCCGGGCGTGGTGCCGCACTTCTTTACCGGCGCTACCGCTGGCGTGTTCGGTAACGCGACCGGCGGGCGGCGCGGGGCAATGATCGGCGCCTTTGCCAACGGGCTACTGATCACCTTCCTGCCGGTATTGCTGCTGCCGGTGCTCGGCGCGCTGGGCTTCGCCAATACCACCTTTTCCGACGCCGACTTTGGCGCAGTAGGCATCGTACTGGGCAATCTGGCGCGCTACCTGTCGCCGCTGGCGATCACCGGCCTGGTGGTGGCTATTTTTGCCCTGCTGGTGCTGTTCAACTATGCGGTGAAAGCGAAGGGCGCCGCGCAGAATCCGGAGGTAAAAGAATGAGTACGATTGCTGAAGTTACTCAGCTGGCGCGCGATATCCGCGTCGCGACGCTTAAGTCTCTCACCCATCTCGGCTTCGGCCACTACGGCGGCAGCATGTCGGTAGTGGAGACGCTGGCGGTCCTTTACGGCGACGTAATGCGTATCGATCCCGGCGACCCCGACTGGCCGGGGCGGGACTACTTTGTGCTGTCAAAAGGACACGCCGGTCCGGCGCTGTACAGCACGCTGGCGATCAAGGGCTATTTCCCGGTCGCAGAGCTGAACACGCTGAATCAGAACGGCACCCGGTTGCCCAGCCATCCCGACAGGCTCAAAACCCGCGGCGTTGACGCCACGACCGGTTCGCTGGGGCAGGGCATCTCCATTGCCGGCGGCATGGCGCTGTCGCACAAGCTTGCCGGGCGTACGAATCGCGTGTTCTGCATCGTCGGCGACGGCGAGCTGAACGAGGGCCAGTGCTGGGAAGCGTTTCAGTTTATCGCCCACCACCGGCTCAACAATCTGACGGTTTTTGTCGACTGGAACAAGCAGCAGCTGGACGGCACGCTCGACGAGATAATCAGCCCCTTCAGCCTGGCGGAGAAATTTGCCGCCTTCGGGTTTGATACTGTGACCGTTAAAGGCGACGATATTCCCGGCCTGCTGGCGGCGGTGAAGCCGGTGCCGGACGCCGGCGCCCGGCCGAAAGTGGTGATCCTCGACAGTATCAAAGGGCAGGGCGTGCCCTGTCTCGAACGGCTGGCCAATTCGCACCACCTGCGCCTGACGCCGGAGATGACGCAGACCCTGAATGACGCTATCGCGCAGCTGGAGGCTACCCATGATTAAGCTCGCACCCGCAGGAGAAAAAGACGCCGTTGAGATGCGCAAGGTGTACGCTGGTTTTGTCGCTGAACAGATCGAGGCCGGCAGCGGCATCATCGCGCTTGAGGCGGATCTGATGAGCTCCATGGCGATGGACGGCGTGCAGAAGAGATATCCGCAGGAGGTCATCAACTGCGGGATCATGGAGGCCAACGTCATCGGCACCGCCGCCGGACTGGCGCTGACCGGGCGTAAGCCCTTCGTCCACACCTTCACCGCCTTCGCCAGCCGCCGCTGTTTTGACCAGCTGTTTATGTCCCTCGACTACCAGCGCAATAACGTCAAGGTGATCGCCTCCGATGCGGGCGTCACCGCCTGCCATAATGGCGGCACCCATATGTCGTTTGAGGATATGGGCATCGTGCGCGGTCTGGCGCACTCGGTGGTGCTGGAAGTCACGGACGCCACCATGTTTAAGGCTATCCTCAATCAGCTTATCGACCTGGAGGGCTTTTACTGGCTGCGCACCATCCGCAAGCAGGCGCCGGCGATTTACCGGGAAGGCTCCACCTTCACTATCGGCAAAGGCAACGTCCTGCGCGAAGGGGACGATATTACGCTGATTGCCAACGGTATTATGGTCGCAGAGGCGCTGGAGGCGGCGCGCAGGCTGGAGCAGGAGGGCGTCAGCGCCGCCGTGATCGACATGTTTACCCTCAAGCCCATCGACCGCATGCTGGTGAGAAACTACGCAGAGAAAACCGGACGTATCGTGACCTGCGAGAATCACAGCATCCACAACGGCCTCGGGTCGGCGGTCGCCGAAGTGCTGGTGGAAACCTGCCCGGTGCCGATGCGCCGGGTGGGTGTTAAAGAGCGCTATGGCCAGGTCGGGACGCAGGATTTTCTGCAGCGGGAGTACGGTCTGACGGCGGAGGATATTGTGAAGGCGGCAAGGGAGCTGCTGTAGGTATTGCCTGACAGTGATGTCCAGGGGACGTGCTATGCGCGTCCCTTTTCGCTATGCTGGGCGACCAGGCTCCGTCCAGAAAAAGGGAATTTATGTCGGGTTACAGAATCCACCCTCAACTTATCCTGATGGCGACGCTGATGCTGAGCGGCTGCATCTTTCACGATTACGATACGCCGGCGGTTGAGGGGACGCTAACTGAACGCGGTCAGCCGCTGTCAGGCGTGCGCGTTTTTCTGGAGAGCGGCAGTCGGCGGCAGGAGACGAGAACGGACTCGCAGGGGCATTTTGCTTTCCCGGGACAGGGTTCCTGGAAGGTATTTATTCCCGTCGGTCCGCAGGACAGAATGAGCCGCTGGTCAGTGTTGATAGCGCGGCCATCCGGCGAGATAACGGCTTATAAGGAGGGCGGTATTGGTGGCCCGTTTTCCGGCTATTCCCGCAGCGATAGCGTCAGATTAACGTGCGATCTTGCGCGCGCGGATGAGAACAATCAGACGGCGGCGCCCGGCGCGGTGTGCCGCTGAATAAAAAAATGCCGGTCACTTGTGACCGGCATTGTCTTTTACGACAGGGCAGTAATTACTGCTGCTGCTGGGCAGACTGAATCGCCGTCAGGGCGATGGTGTAGACGATATCGTCTACCAACGCGCCGCGGGAGAGGTCGTTGACAGGCTTACGCATACCCTGCAGCATCGGCCCGATGGAGATCAGGTCGGCAGAGCGCTGTACCGCTTTATAGGTGGTGTTACCGGTGTTCAGATCCGGGAAGATGAACACGGTAGCGCGACCGGCAACCGGCGAGTTCGGCGCTTTGGACTTGGCAACGTCTGCCATGACTGCGGCGTCATACTGCAGCGGGCCGTCGATAACCAGATCCGGACGTTTTTCCTGCGCCAGGCGGGTGGCTTCACGCACTTTCTCAACGTCGCTACCCTGGCCGGAGGTGCCGGTGGAGTAGGAGAGCATCGCCACGCGCGGGTCGATACCGAACGCTTTCGCGGAATCGGCAGACTGAATCGCGATTTCGGCCAGCTGTTCTGCGGTCGGATCCGGGTTGATCGCGCAGTCGCCGTAAACGTAAACCTGTTCCGGCAGCAGCATGAAGAACACGGAGGAGACCAGCGAGCTGCCCGGGGCCGTTTTAATCAGCTGCAGCGGCGGACGGATGGTGTTGGCGGTGGTGTGAACCGCGCCGGAAACCAGGCCGTCAACTTCGTCCTGCTCAAGCATCATGGTGCCGAGTACAACGTTGTCTTCCAGCTGTTCGCGGGCGACGGCTTCGGTCATGCCCTTGTTCTTACGCAGCTCAACCAGGCGAGCCACGTAGCTTTCGCGCACCACGTCCGGATCGACGATTTCGATACCGGCGCCCAGCTCAACGCCTTGATCGGCCGCAACGCGGTTGATTTCGTCAGGGTTGCCCAGCAGCACGCAGGTCGCAATACCGCGCTCGGCGCAGATAGAGGCGGCCTTCACGGTGCGCGGTTCGTCGCCTTCCGGCAGAACCACGCGTTTGCCCGCTTTGCGCGCCAGCTCGGTCAGCTCATAGCGGAACGCCGGCGGAGAGAGGCGGCGGCTGCGCTCGGAGGTCGCAGTCAGGGAGTCGATCCACTGCGCGTCGATGTGGCTTGCCACATACTCCTGCACTTTCTCAATGCGCTGATGGTCGTCAGCCGGCACTTCCAGGTTGAAGCTCTGCAGGCTCAGCGAGGTCTGCCAGGTGTTGGTGTTAACCATAAATACCGGCAGGCCGGTGGCGAACGCGCGTTCGCACAGCTTGCTGATGCGGGCGTCCATTTCGTAGCCGCCGGTCAGCAGGATAGCGCCGATCTCAACGCCGTTCATCGCCGCCAGGCAGGCCGCAACCAGTACGTCAGGACGGTCTGCGGAGGTCACCAGCAGGGAGCCCGCGCGGAAGTGCTCCAGCATGTGCGGAATGCTGCGCGCGCAGAAGGTTACGGACTTCACGCGGCGGGTGTTGATGTCACCTTCGTTGATTACGGTCGCGTTCAGGTGACGGGCCATGTCGATAGCGCGGGTGGCGATCAGATCGAAGCTCCACGGCACGGTACCCAGTACCGGCAGCGGGCTGGCGGCTTTCAGTTCAGCCGGATCGAGCTTCACAACTTTCGCTTTCGAAGAGTCGTCAAAAATCTCGGACAGGTCCGGGCGGGTGCGGCCCTGTTCGTCAACCGGTGCGTTCAGCTTGTTGATGATAACGCCGGTGATGTTGCTGTTTTTCGCGCCGCCGAAGCCGCTGCGAACCAGCTCCAGGCGCTCGGTGAGCTCGGCCTGGGTGTCAGTGCCCTGAGACATCACGAAGACGATTTCGGCGTTCAGCGTCTTGGCAATTTCATAGTTCAGCGCCTGGGCAAACTGATGCTTGCGGGTCGGCACCAGACCTTCAACCAGCACCACTTCCGCGTCCTGCGCGTTAGCGTGATAGTTGGCGATGATCTCTTCCATCAGCACGTCTTTCTGGTTGCTGGAGAGCAGAGACTCGACGTGGCTCATCTTCAGCGGTTCGGCCGCCGGAAGGTTAGAGTTGGCACGCACGATGGTGGTGGTCTGGTCTGGCGCATCGCCACCGGAGCGCGGCTGGGCGATAGGTTTGAAGACGCTCAGACGAACGCCTTTACGTTCCATAGCGCGGATCACGCCGAGGCTGACGCTGGTCAGGCCGACGCTGGTTCCGGTAGGGATCAGCATAATAGTACGGGACACGATATATCCTCTTTCGTTACCGCCAGTAGGGGGCGGGATACAAAACAGCACCGCCAGCTAGGCTGGCGGTGTGAAATCAGGCAGTCAGGCGGGCTGCGTCTTGTGCGATAACCAGCTCTTCGTTGGTCGGGATAACCACCGCCGGGCGGGTGCCTTCTTTGTTGATGAAACCGGTGTTGCCGAAGCGGGCGGCCAGGTTGCGTTCGTGATCGACTTCAAAGCCGAGAACGCCCAGTTTGCCCAGAGTCAGCTCACGCACCATCGCCGCGTTTTCACCGATACCGCCGGTGAAGATCACGCCATCCAGGCGACCTTCCATCAGCGCAGTGTAGGAGCCGATGTACTTCGCCAGGCGGTGGCAGTAGACGTCCATCGCGCGCTTGGCATCTTCTTTGGTCTGGTAGTTGTCTTCGACATAGCGGCAGTCGCTGGTGACTTCGGTCAGACCCAGCAGGCCGGACTCTTTGGTCAGCAGCTTGTTGATCGCTTCCACGCTCATACCCAGGGTATCGTGCAGGTGGAAAACGATGGCCGGGTCGATGTCACCGGAGCGGGTACCCATGACCAGGCCTTCCAGCGGAGTCAGGCCCATGGAGGTATCTACGCACTTGCCGTTGCGGATAGCGGAAACGGAACCGCCGTTGCCGAGGTGGCAGGTGATGATGTTCAGCTCGTCAACCGGCTTGTTCAGCACTTTAGCGGCTTCCTGAGTCACGAAGAAGTGGCTGGTGCCGTGGGCGCCGTAGCGGCGGATGCCGTGCTCTTTATACAGGCTGTACGGCAGGGCATACAGGTAGGACTCTTCCGGCATGGTCTGATGGAACGCGGTGTCGAAAACGGCCACGTTCTTATCTTTCAGGTTCGGGAAGGATTTCAGCGCTTCGGCGATGCCGATCAGGTGAGCCGGGTTGTGCAGCGGTGCGAAAGAGGCGGCGTCTTTGATGCCCTGGATAACGGAGTCGTCGATAACCACGGAGCGGGTGTACTTTTCACCGCCGTGAACGATACGGTGACCAATCGCAGTCAGCTGAGCAGACAGTTCTGGTTTTTGTGCCAGAATCGTGTTAACGATAAAGTTCAGCGCTTCACTGTGAGCGGCGCCGGCACCTAAGGCCGCTTCCTGTTTGCTGCCGTCCATTTTCCATTTGATACGAGCTTCCGGCAGATGGAAACACTCGGCTAAACCAGAAAGGAACTCTTCACCGTTGTTAGCGTCAATGATGGCGAATTTCAGGGAAGAGCTACCGCAGTTCAGAACCAGTACTAACTTACTCGACATGGAAGTACCTACTTTTATCTTAAATGGCTAAAAAAACGTCAGTGGGTCACAGAGCGTAGCGCATCGGGACGCTGACATTTATGATTAACATCATGCCTGAGACTTTTAGCGGGCATGATGATAGAAAAAAGGGATGGCTCACCATCCAGTTTTGCACAATTTTCCAGCAGTGCTGGATTATGCGATAATCAGACAAATCTTGTGGGTGGATCTGTGCCCATTCCAGGCGGCACAGAATACCTGATTGTCTGTTTCTTGCCAAAATCTTTTGAACGTTGTCATGCAGAGTTGCTGTTTTGCACATTTTTTTGAATTTTTATCTGAGAAGTTGAGGTAAGCCATGTCGACACCCGAACACCCGGTCCGTTTTTTTAGCCTGTTTCGCCGGGGGCAGCACTATGCGAAGACGTGGCCGCTGGACAAACGCCTTGCGCCGGTGTTTGTCGAAAACCGCACCATCCGCGCCACCCGCTACGCGATCCGCTTTATGCCGCCCGTCGCCATCTTCACGCTCTGCTGGCAAATCGCCCTCGGCGGCCAGCTTGGCCCGGCGGTGGCCACCGCGCTGTTTGCGCTGAGCCTGCCGATGCAGGGGCTATGGTGGCTTGGCAAGCGCTCGGTAACGCCGCTGCCGCCGACCATTTTGAGCTGGTTTTATGACGTGCGCGGTAAGCTGGAGGAGGCCGGGCAGGCCCTGGCGCCGGTGAAGGGGAAGCCGGATTACCAGGCGCTGGCTGACACGCTTAAGCGCGCCTTCAAACAACTGGATAAAACTTTCCTTGATGATTTGTAATCCGCCCCCGAAAACGCATATAAAAGAAGGCACATAGTTTATGTGCCTCTTTTTTTATGCCCGGCGCAACCCTGAACAGGAGTGGAAAAAATGGAAATGACCAACGCCCAGCGTCTGATTTTGTCGAATCAGTACAAGATGATGACCATGTTGGATCCCGATAACGCCGAGCGCTATCGTCGCCTGCAGACGATTATTGAGCGCGGCTACGGCCTGCAGATGCGCGAACTGGACCGCGACTTCGGCGAGCTGACGGAAGAGACCTGCCGCACCGTTATCGACATTATGGAGATGTATCACGCGCTGCACGTCTCCTGGACCAACCTCAAGGACGGGACCTCCATTGACGAGCGCCGGGTCACCTTCCTCGGCTTCGATGCCGCCACCGAGGCCCGCTATCTCGGCTACGTGCGCTTTATGGTTAACACCGAAGGGCGCTATACCCATTTCGATGCCGGAACCCACGGCTTCAACGCCCAGACGCCGATGTGGGAGAAGTACCAGCGCATGCTTGGCGCCTGGCACGCCTGCCCGCGTCAGTACCATCTGAGCGGCAATGAAATCAATCAAATCATCAATGCCTGACGGAGGCCGCTTTGCGCTGTAAGGGTTTTTTATTCGATCTTGACGGGACGCTGGTGAACTCTCTGCCGGTGGTGGAGCGTTCATGGTGCCGCTGGGCGGACCGCCACGGCCTGAGCCACGCCGACGTGCTTAATTTTATTCACGGCAAGCAGGCCATTACCTCCCTGCGCCACTTTCTGCCGGATGCGGATGACGCGCTGCTGCAGGCCGAGTTTTCCTGGCTTGAGAAGATTGAGGCCGAAGACATTGACGGCATCACCGCGCTGCCGGGAGCGCTGGCGCTGCTCAATCGCCTTGATGAGCAGCAGATCCCCTGGGCTATCGTTACTTCCGGTTCGGTGCCGGTCGCCCACGCCCGCCACGCGGCGGCGGGGCTGCCGCAGCCGGCAGTCTTCGTCACGGCGGAGCAGGTGGCGCGCGGTAAGCCCGAGCCGGATGCCTATCTGTTAGGGGCAAAAGGTCTTGAGCTGGCGCCGGCGGAGTGTGCGGTAGTGGAAGATGCGGCCGCCGGCGTGCTCTCCGGGCTGGCGGCAGGCTGTCGGGTGATTGCGGTGAACGTGCCGGCGGAGGCTCCCCGGCTGGATGAAGCGGATTATGTGCTGACTTCGCTAACGCAGATCGAGGTCCATAAAGACGCGGGCGGCCTGGTACAGGTGGATCTGAAAGCCTGATGCTTCGCCCCGCGCTGCGGGGCTTTTTTAACCTCTCAACGCAGACAAGGACAGGTTGTGAACGGTGAACTGATTTGGGTGCTCTGCCTGCTTGCGGCGGCAGTGGTGCTTTTTGCCACCGGCAAAATTCGCATGGATGCGGTGGCGCTGCTGATTATCGTGGCGTTTGTGCTTAGCGGTACGCTGACTCTGAGCGAGGCCTTTTCCGGCTTCAGCGACCCCAACGTTATTCTGATTGCCGCGCTGTTTATTATCGGCGACGGCCTGGTGCGCACCGGCGTGGCGACGCAGATGGGCTCCTGGCTGGTGAAGGTGGCCGGCAACAGCGAAGTGAAGATGCTGGTGTTCCTGATGCTCACCGTCGCCGGTCTGGGGGCGTTTATGAGCTCCACCGGCGTGGTGGCCATCTTTATTCCGGTGGTGCTCAGCGTCTGTATGCGGATGAACACCTCGCCGTCGCGGTTGATGATGCCGCTCAGCTTCGCCGGGCTTATCAGCGGCATGATGACCATCGTCGCCACGCCGCCTAACCTGGTAATTAACAGCGAACTTATCCGCGAAGGGCTGCACGGCTTCAGCTTTTTCAGCGTCACGCCTATTGGCCTCGTGGTACTGCTGCTCGGCATTCTCTATATGCTGCTGATGCGCTTTATGCTCAAGGGCAGCGACGGCGAGCAGAAGCACGACAAGCGCCGCACCTTTCGCGATCTGATCAAAGAGTATCGGCTCAACGGCCGGGCGCGGCGGCTGGCGATCCGCCCCGGCTCGCCGCTGTTGGGGCAGCGGCTGGACGATCTCAAACTGCGCGAGCGCTACGGCGCCAACGTGATAGGCGTCGAGCGCTGGCGCCGCTTTCGCCGGGTGATCGTCAACGTTAACGGCGTCTCCGAGTTTCACGCCCGCGACGTGCTGCTGATCGATATGTCGGCGGCGGACATTGACCTGCGCGAGTTCTGTACGGAGCAGATGCTGGAGCCGATGGTGCTGCGCGGAGAGTACTTCTCCGATCGGGCGCTGGATGTGGGCATGGCGGAGATTTCGCTGATCCCCGGCTCCAAACTGGAGGGGAAAACCGTGCGCGAAATGGGCTTTCGCACCCGCTTTGGCCTTAACGTGGTCGGCCTCAAGCGCCAGGGGCTGGCGGTGGAGGGGGCGGTGGTCGATGAGTCGGTCGCCCTCGGCGATATCCTGCTGGTGGTTGGCAACTGGAAGCAGATCGCCGCCCTGTCGCAGCAGGGGCGCGACTTCGTGGTCCACAACATGCCGATAGAAGTTAACGACGCCTCGCCGGCCCACAGCCAGGCGCCGCACGCCATCTTCTGCCTGGTGCTGATGGTCGCCCTGATGCTGACCGACGAAATTCCCAATCCGATTGCGGCGATTATCGCCTGCCTGCTAATGGGCCGGTTCCGCTGCATTGACGCCGAGAGCGCCTATAAGGCCATTCACTGGCCGAGCATTATCCTGATCGTCGGCATGATGCCGTTTGCGCTGGCGCTGCAGAAAACCGGCGGCGTTGACCTGGTGGTGCGCGGCCTGATGGATATCGGCGGCGGTCAGGGGCCTTACCTGATGCTGATCTGCCTGTTCGTGATGTGCGCCACCATTGGTCTGTTTATCTCCAACACCGCCACGGCGGTGCTGATGGCGCCGATTGCGCTGGCGGCGGCGAAATCAATGGGCGTTTCGCCCTATCCGTTTGCGATGATGGTGGCGATGGCGGCGTCGGCGGCGTTTATGACGCCGGTCTCTTCGCCGGTGAATACTCTGGTGCTCGGGCCGGGGAAATATTCCTTCAGCGATTTCGTGAAAATTGGCGTGCCGTTCACCGTACTGGTGATGGTGGTCTGCGTAGTGCTGATCCCGGTGCTGTTCCCGTTCTGATTATTCCGGCTGGTCGGCAGGCCCGCCGGGTTTCCAGGAATATGCTTTGACTAAAAAAGCGGTTTGCTTATCGCCAATTTTTTATTTTCGGCCGCCTTCCGGGCGGTGGAGGACTATTTGGTGATTGAAACCTATTAATCCCTCTTGTTATTTTTGATGTCACCCGACCTTCAATCTTAAGCATTCCTGATTATTATCCCTCCGTTATTTTCCCTCTGTAAATTCACATTTATTTAACCAGGTGATCTGGTTCAACATTCGGCGGTTGTTGCCGATTTTTGTTATTTCCCGCCGCCAAGAGCGCCTAGCATAGAGACAATTCTTAAAAGGAGAGGGCGATGGAGAAGGAGCGCATCATCCAGGAATTCGTTCCCGGCAAGCAGGTCACTCTGGCGCACATGATTGCGCATCCGGGCCAGGATCTGGCGAAAAAAATTGGCGTTCCCGGCGCCGAGGCCATCGGCATTATGACCCTGACGCCCGGCGAAACCGCGATGATCGCAGGCGATCTCGCCACCAAGGCCGCCGGGGTTGAGATTGGCTTCCTCGATCGGTTTACCGGCGCGCTGGTGGTCTACGGCTCGGTGGGGGCGGTGGAAGAGGCGCTGGCCCAGACCGTGCGCGGATTAAGTCAGATGCTGCACTACGCCATTTGCGAAATTACCCGCAGCTAGGGGGAGTTCTCAGAATGAAGCGGATCGTCTTTGTCGGCGACGTCGGGGCCGGAAAAACTACGCTATTTAATGCGCTGTATGGAAACTTCGCGCCGGCGCGAAAAACGCAGGCGGTGGAGTTTAATGAGACGGGCTGCGTCGATACGCCGGGAGAATATTTCAGCCATCCCCGACTGTACCATGCGCTGATTAGCACCCTGGCCGACTGCGCGGCGCTGATTTATGTCCATGCGGCAAATAATCGCGAGTGCAGAATTCCGGCCGGGCTGCTGACGATATATCCCCACCTGCGCCGGATTGCGGTCATCAGTAAAGCCGACGCTGCCGATGCGGATATTCCCGCCGCCCGCGAGCTGCTCTCTTCATATCATTTTGCTGAGCCGATATTTGTCATTAACAGCCTGAATGCGGATGACGTCCGGCCCCTGAAACAGTATTTGGCCTCACTTGACAGCCAGTAAAAGGAATATCCGATGAAAAAATTGATCACCGCCAACGATATTCGCGACGCGCACGCCGCCGGGCAAACCCGCCTTGAGGTCGTGCTGAAGGCAAGCATCGTCACGCCGGAAGCCTACGTGGTGGCGGAACAGCTGGGCTTTGTGATTTGCGAGGCCAGCGAGGCATCGCCAGGCTCTCCGGCGGAAGCGCCGGTCTCCTCCGCCGAACGGCAAAAAATCCGCGAGTGCATTCTCGCCCGGCTGCCGGAGGGCAGCGTTACCGAAAGCCTGATTGCGCAGCTGGTGGATAAGGTGGTTCAGGAGCAGGAGGCCAGGGCGCAGAAGCCTGCCGACGCTGCGCCGGACGCCCAGAGCTTTCGCAGCGTCACCGGCAAAGGCGGCATCAAAGTCGTTGACGGCAGCTCGGTAAAATTTGGCAATTTTGACGGCGCCGCGCCGTACCGGGTGGGCATTGCGGATCTTATCACCGCTCAGGACAACAGCAGCATGGCCGCCGGGTTTATGCAGTGGGAGAAGGCGTTTTTTCCGTGGACGCTCAACTACGACGAAGTGGATCTGGTACTCGACGGCGAGCTGCACGTGCGCCACGAGGGCGAGACGATGATCGCCAAAGCCGGGGACGTGATGTTCATTCCCAAAGGCTCCGCCATTGAGTTTGGCACCCCGACCACGGTTCGCTTCCTCTACGTCGCCTGGCCCGCCAACTGGCAGACGTGCTGAGGAGAGACGCCATGACTTTTATCACCGAAGACTGGCTGCGGGACAACTTTACGCTGAGCGAGGGCAGCGAAATTCACCTGCCCGCCGACAGCCGGATGACGCCCTCCGCCCGCGAGCTGATTGAAGGTCGCCATCTGCAGGTGAAATTCCAGGACAGGCAGGGGCGCCTGTTTGTGGAGACCGGCAGCGCGGATAAGGCGACGCCGGATCTGCGCGCCGTACACGGACTGACCAGCCGGGATAAAGCGGAAACCGCCGGCTGCGAGCTGTGCCACCAGCCGGTGGCCGTCAAGCCCGACACGCTGACGCACCTCAACGCCCACGTCATGGTGGCGAAAAACGACCCGCGGCTGGCGTTTCGCGCCGCGCTGGACGCCACCATCGCTGAGGCGGTCTGGCTGCAGATCGAATTTGCCCAGACGCCGCTCAGGGGCTGGCTGGCGGATATCCGCTCGGTGCTGGGCAATATTATGCGCGCGGACGCCCTCGGCGAGCCGATGGCGGAGCAGCGCATCGGCGAGTTGACCGCCGACGAACTGCACCGGCTTTCCCACCAGCCGCTGAAGTACCTCGGCCACGACCACATTGTGCCGGACGTCAGCCACGGGCGGAGCGCGGCGATGCTCAATCTGCTGCGCAGCAAAATTCGCGAGGCGGAGATTGCCGCCGCCCGCATCTATATCGACGCCGGCTTTCAGGTGACCCGCCCGGACATCATGCAGGCCCTGAACCGCCTCTCCAGCGCGGTCTATGTCCTGATGGTAATGGCGGTGCGCGAAGGCGGCGTGATGTCCGGCCAGGCGCTGAAGCAGGCGCTCAGCGGGGGAGGGGTCCATGCTGATTGAACGATGCCGCCAGCTGGCGCAGAAGAAGCCGCCGCGCGTGGTGCTGCCGGACGCGCTGGATCCGCGGGCAATCGACGCCGCCCGCTACTTAAAGCAGAACGGCCTCGCGGAGCCGGTGCTGCTCGCCAACCCCTTCGCCCTGCGCGATCTTGCGCTGCGCACCGGGGTGATTATCGACGGGCTGGCGACGCTCGATCCTGAAAGCGCCCGCCAGTGGCGGGCCGAGTTCGCCGCCCGCATGACGGCGCGTCTTGGCGAAAAAACGCCGCCGGAGCCGGATCGGCTGATGCGTAAGCCGCTGTGGTTTGCCGCCGGGATGGTAGCGGCCGGAAAAGCGGATTTATGCATCGGGGGCAATATCTCTTCTACCGCCGATGTGCTGCGGGCCGGACTGAAGGTGATTGGCCTCAAGCCGGGGGTAAAAACGCTCTCTTCCCTGTTCATCATGCTGCCGCCCGACGGCAGCGACAACATTCTCGGCTTTGCCGACTGCAGCGTGGTGCCGCAGCCGACTCCGGTGCAGCTGGCGGATATCGCGCTCAGCAGCGCGGAGACCTTTACCGCCATTACCGGCCAGACCGCCCGGGTAGCGATGCTCTCCTTCTCCACGGCGGGCAGCGCGAAGCACCCCAACGTTGCGGCGGTGCAGCAGGCGGTAGAGATGGTCCACGCCCGCGCGCCCTTACTGATGGCGGACGGCGAGCTGCAGTTTGACGCCGCCTTCGTGCCGTCCGTGGCGGCGCAGAAGGCCCCCAACAGCGAGCTGAAGGGGCAGGCAAACATCATGATATTTCCCTCCCTGGAGGCGGGGAATATCGGCTACAAAATCGCCCAGCGCCTCGGCGGCTACCGCGCGCTCGGGCCGATCATTCAGGGTCTGAACGCCCCGATGCACGATCTCTCCCGCGGCTGCTCGGCCCGGGACATTATCGAGCTGGTGCTGGTGGCGCAGACGCAGACAGGTCAGGCCGGCGACGCGGTATCCCGCCCGGCGGCAGAAAACGTTATGTAAACCGGTCCCTGATGGGATCTCAATGAGAGGAAAATATCATGGAAGCATTAGGACTGATCGAGACAAAGGGTCTGGTTGCCTTAATTGAAGCATCTGATGCGATGGTCAAAGCGGCCCGCGTGAAGCTGGTCGGCGTCAAGCAGATCGGCGGCGGCCTGGTCACCGCGATGGTGCGCGGCGACGTGGCGGCCTGTAAGGCGGCTACCGATGCCGGTGCTGCAGCGGCCCAGCGCATCGGCGAGCTGGTATCGGTGCACGTTATCCCGCGCCCGCACGGCGATCTGGAAGAGGTCTTTCCCATCAAAATGTCCGGCGATAAGTCCATCGATTAATCGCCGCTAGCGTGGCGCGCGTCTGACGCCACGCCGTTTTTAAGCTCTCCCGCATTTTTGGCCGCCGCCCTGGCGGCAGGGGAGCGTTTTACCTGAAATCTGCCGCGAACGCCGTTCCGGCCGCGCAAAAAGAGGGGGTGAACATGAAGCTTGCTGTGGTTATCGGACAAATCGTGTGCACCGTACGTCACCCCGGACTGGAGTCCGACAAGCTGCTGCTGGTGGAGATGATTGACCGGGAGGGGCGACCTAACGGCGAGGTGGCGGTGGCAACCGACAGTATCGGCGCCGGTAACGGCGAGTGGGTGCTGATCGTCAGCGGCAGCTCGGCGCGCCGCGCCCAGCATCGGGAGACCTCGCCGGTCGATCTCAGCGTCATCGGCATCGTGGATGAGGCGGTTATGGGAAGTCAGGTGATTTTTCATAAATAGCCTGCCGCCGCGGGCCGCAGAAAGAGGTAGGGATGAACATGGATCAGAAAGAGATTGAGAATGTCGTCAGGGCGGTGATCGCCAGCATGACGACAGACGCGCCCGCCGCGCCGAAGCGGGCGGCGGGGCAGGATAACGGCTTCGGCGTGTTTGCCTCGCTGGACGATGCCGTGGCGGCGGCCAGCGTCGCCCACGGCGCGCTGAAAACCGTCGAGATGCGCAAGTGCTGCATTGAGGCGATTCGCCAGGCGGGCGTGCAGCACGCCCGCGAGCTGGCCGAGCTGGCCGTCGAAGAGACCGGCATGGGCCGCGTGGAAGATAAAGTCGCGAAAAATATCGCTCAGGCAAAAGGGACGCCCGGCGTCGAGTGCCTGCGCCCGGAAGTGCTGACCGGCGATCGCGGCCTGACGCTGATTGAGAACGCGCCCTGGGGCGTCATCGCCTCGGTCACTCCCTCCACCAACCCCGCCGCGACGGTGATTAACAACGCCATCAGCATGATCGCCGGGGGCAACAGCGTGGTCTTCGCCCCGCACCCGGCGGCGAAAAAGGTCTCCCATCTGGCCATTACGCTGCTCAACAAGGCGATAGTCGCCGCCGGCGGCCCCAACAATCTGCTGGTGACCGTTGCCGAACCGAACATCGAGACCGCGCAGCGCCTGTTTCAATACGCCGGCATTGGCCTACTGGTAGTCACCGGCGGCGATGCGGTGGTGGCGTCGGCCCGCAAGCACACTAACAAGCGCCTCATCGCAGCCGGGGCCGGCAACCCGCCGGTGGTGGTCGATGAAACCGCCGACATTGCGAAGGCGGCGGCGTCCATCGTCCACGGCGCGTCGTTTGATAACAACATTATCTGCGCCGACGAGAAGGTGCTGATTGCCGTGGAGGCCATTGCCGACGACCTCATCGCCGAAATGCAGCGCCGCGACGCCGTGCTGCTGACCCGCGAGCAGACGGCGAAGCTGCTGCCGCTGCTGCTGAAGAATATTGATGACAACGGCCACGGCACCGTCAGCCGCGACTGGGTGGGCCGCGACGCCGCCAGAATCGCCGACGCCATCGGCCTGACCGTCCCGGCGCAGACCCGGCTGCTCATCGCGGAAACCGACTGCCGGCATCCGTTTGCCGTCACCGAGCTGATGATGCCGGTGCTGCCCGTGGTTCGCGTGAAGGATGTAGACCAGGCCATCGCGCTGGCGGTGACCCTGGAGGGCGGCTGCCACCACACCGCCGCCATGCACTCCAACAGCGTGCAGAACATGAACCGCATGGCCAACGCCATTGATACCAGTATTTTTGTGAAAAACGGCCCCTGCATCGCCGGGTTAGGGCTGGGGGGCGAGGGCTGGACCACCATGACCATCACCACCCCGACCGGCGAGGGTGTGACCTGCGCGCGCACCTTCGTGCGCCTGCGCCGCTGCACGCTGGTGGACGCCTTCCGCATTGTGTAGGCCGCAGCAGAGAAGCGAGCGGCGCCCGGCGGGCGCCGCTTCAGAAGTGAATCGTTAACCGGAGGACTCCATGGAGCAACGCAATCAGGCATGGCTGGCTTCGCGCCTTGAGCGCGCGGCGGAACGCTGCAATCAGCCGCGGCCTGCGGACAATAAGGACGCGCCTCTGTGGCTGGGTATCGATCTCGGCACCTGCGACGTGGTGTCGATGGTGGTCAACGCCGCCGGCGAACCGGTTGCCGTCTGCCTTGACTGGGCGGACGTGGTGCGCGACGGCGTGGTCTGGGACTTCTTCGGGGCGGTGACGATTGTCAGGCGGCACCTCGACGCGCTGGAGCTGCAGTTCGGGTTCCGCTTTGACGTGGCCGCCACCTCCTTCCCGCCCGGCACCGATCCGCGCATCTCGGTTAACGTGCTGGAGGCCGCCGGGCTGACCGTCTCCCGGGTGCTGGACGAGCCGTCGGCGGTGGCGGACATGATGGCCCTCGACAAGGCTGCGGTGGTGGACATCGGCGGCGGCACCACCGGCATCGCCATCGTGCAGCAGGGCGACATTGTCCGCTCCGGCGATGAGGCCACCGGCGGACACCATATCTCCCTGACCCTGGCGGGCAACCAGCGCATTCCGCTGGAAGAGGCCGAGCAGATGAAGCGCGAGCGTGGAGAGAGCATCTGGCCGGCGATCCGCCCGGTGTACGAAAAAATGGCGGACATCGTTGAAGCGCATATCGCCGGCGAGCCGGTGAGCGAACTCTGGCTGGCGGGCGGCTCCTGTATGCAGCCCGGCGTCAAGCCGCTGTTTCAGGCGCGTTTTCCGCATCTTGAGGTGATTTTGCCTCAGCACGCGATTTTTATGACTCCGCTGGCGATCGCCGTCTGCGGCATTGAGCCGGAGGTGCGCCGTGCCGGATAACGCCTTTTCCGCAGAGATGATGCAGGCGGCGATATTTCAGGCGCTCGACGCCATGAACGCCAGCCGGGTGCGCGAGTTTTCCGTTCCGCCCACCACCCTTATCGGCCCGGGGGCCATCGGCCGCAGCGGCGACGTGCTGGCTGAGCGCGGGATCAAACGCGTCTTTGTCATGGTTGACGGCGCCCTGATGCAGTCGGGCCTGACCGACGTGCTGGAGCGCAATCTGGCCCGCTGCAACATCGGTTTTGACGTCTGGCCCTGCCCGCCGGGCGAGCCGACGGACGAGGCGGTTTTCACTACCGTGGCGCATCTGCACAAAGTGCAGTGCGACGGCATTATCGCCCTCGGCGGCGGCTCGGTGCTGGACGCCGCCAAGGCGGTGGCCGTGCTCGCCGCCAATCCGGATCTGCCGCTGACGGCGCTGTGCCCCGGCGCGGCGCTGGCGCCCCGGCTGCCGTTCATTGCTATTCCGACTACTGCGGGCACCGGCTCGGAGGCGACCAGCGTATCGGTGATCATCGAAGCGCAGGACCACATCAAGCACGTACTGACGCACGCTCAGCTGCTGCCGGATCTGGCGATTATCGACGCCTGCCTGACGCTCGGCGTGCCGCCGCAGGTGACGGCCATGACCGGCATCGACGCGCTCACCCACGCTATAGAGGCCTACGTGGCCAGCAACGTCACGCCGCTAACCCAGGCCCTGGCGCTGCGCGCCATCACCATGATAGGCCGCGCGCTGCCGGTTGCCGTGGGGCAGGGGCACGACATTAAGGCGCGGGAAGAGATGATGCTCGCCTCGTACATGGCGGGGATGGCGTTTTCCAACGCCGGGCTGGGGCTGTGTCACGCCATGGCCCACCAGATTGGCGCCGCCTACCGCATTGCGCACGGCTGGGCCAACGCCCTTCTGCTGCCATCGGTAATGCGCTTTAACCGCCTGGTCTGCAAGCAGGCGTACAGAGAAATTGGTCACGCTCTGACCCAGCGTCAGGTGACCGACACGGAGGCCATTGCGGCCGTCGAACAGCTGATTAGCGACGTGGAGCTTGCGCAACCCCTGCCATCACTGGGCGGGAAGCGCGAGGATTATGCCGGTTTTGCCACTGCAGCGCTGGAGGATATCTGCATCAAAACCAACCCGCGAGCGGTCACCGCGGCTCAGATTGCGGCGATTTACGAAACTGCCTGAGCTAACCATTGGACAGGCCTGTACCACAGGCGCGTAAGGAGTAGGGAATGGGCATTAATGAAATCATCATGTACATCATGATGTGTTTTATGTTGATTGCAGCCGTAGACCGCATCTTTAACCAGTTTGGCGGTTCGGAGGCGATCCTCGGCAAAATCGGGCTCGGCAAAGTCGGCAAAGGCATTGCCGGCTCCGGGGAGCAGTTTGAAGAGGGCTTTATGGCAATGGGGGCGCTGGGGCTGGCGATGGTCGGAATGACCGCCCTGGCGCCGGTGATTGCCGCCCTGCTCGGACCGGTGATCATCCCGCTGTATGAAATGCTGGGGGCCAACCCGTCGGTGTTTGCGGGCAGCATCCTGGCGATTGATATGGGCGGCTTCTTCCTCGCCAAAGAGCTGGCGGGCGGCGATACGGCGGCCTGGCTCTACTCCGGGGTGATGCTGGCCTCGATGATGGGGGCTACCATCGTCTTCTCCATTCCGGTGGCGCTCGGCATCATCGACAAAAAAGACCGCCGCTTCCTCGCGCTGGGGGTACTGGCGGGGATTGTTACCATTCCCGTCGGCTGCATCGCCGGCGGCATCGTCGCCAAGTTCTCCGGCGTGGAGTACAACGGTCAGGCGGTCGATTTCAGCATGACCATGCTGCTGATTAATATGATCCCGGTGCTGATCGTCGCGGCGCTGGTGTGCCTCGGCCTGAAGCTTATTCCGGAAAAAATGATCAACGGCTTCCAGATCTTCGCCAAAATACTGGTAGGGATCATCACGATTGGCCTCGCGGCGGCGGTGGCGAAATTTGTGGTGGGCTGGGAGCTGATCCCGGGCATGGATCCCATCTTTATGACCGCAGGCGACGTGCCGGGCGAGGTGATGCGCGCCATTGAAGTGATCGGCTCCATCTCCTGCGTGCTGCTCGGCGCCTACCCGATGGTGCTGCTGCTGACCCGCTGGTTTGAAAAATCATTCGTGAAAGTGGGCAGCCTGCTGAACATCAACAACATCGCCGCCGGCGGCATGATCGCCACCCTGGCGAACAATATCCCGATGTTCGGCATGATGAAGAACATGGATGCCCGCGGGAAGGTGATCAACTGCGCCTTCTCCGTCTCGGCGGCCTTTGCGCTCGGGGATCACCTCGGGTTCGTGGCGGCCAACATGGCGCCGATGATTTTCCCGATGATCGTCGGCAAGCTGGTGGGCGGGGCGACGGCGATTGCCGTGGCTATCGTGATGATGCCGAAAAATATCGCTGAGGAAGAGGCTGCGGCCGCTCCTGCGGCGGAAACGGAGGAAAGTCACGCATGAAAACTCTCGAACTCTTGAGCGTCGGCATCGACGTTGGCACCACCACGACCCAGGTGATCTTTTCCCGACTCGCGCTGGTTAACCGCGCGGCGGTGTCGCAGGTGCCGCGCTATGAGTTCGTGGAGCGCAAAATTATCTGGCAGAGCCCGGTGCTGTTCACGCCGGTGGATAAAGACGGCCACCTGCGCGAGGAGGAACTGCTGGCGCTGGTGCTGGCGCAGTATCGTGACGCCGGTATTGAACCTGCGTCGATTGACTCCGGGGCGATCATCATCACCGGCGAAACGGCGAAAACCCGCAACGCCCGCCCGGCGGTGATGGCCCTGTCGCAGCAGCTGGGCGACTTCGTGGTGGCCACCGCCGGGCCGCACCTGGAGTCGGTGATCGCGGGCTTTGGCTCCGGGGCGCAGAGCCTGTCGGCGCAGACCCTGGGGCGGGTGCTGAACGTGGACATCGGCGGCGGCACCGCCAACTACGCCCTGTTCGACGCCGGGCAGGTGGCGGGTTCTGCCTGTCTTAATGTCGGGGGGCGGCTGTTTGAAACCGACGGCCAGGGTCGGGTCAGCTACGTGCACGCGCCCGGACGGCTGATCGCCCGCGACTGCTTTGGCGAGCAGGTGGATCCGATGTCGCTGACGCCGGCGCAGCTTAATACCGTGGCCGAGCGCATGAGCGGCCTGCTGTACGAGGTGATTGACGGCCATCTCTCCCCGCTGGGCCGCGCGCTGCTGATGACCGACCCGCTGCCCGCGCCCGGAACCTGCTACGCGGTGACGCTCTCGGGCGGGGTGGGGGAGTGCTACAGCCACCCGCAGCCGGGCGGCGACTTCTCATTTGGCGATATCGGGCCGCTGCTGGCTCAGGCTATTCGCCGCAATCCGCAATTCAGCGCTCTGCCGATGCGGACGCCGGCCCAGACGGTGCGCGCCACCGTCATCGGCGCCGGGGCGCACACCCTGTCGCTGTCGGGCAGCACCATCTGGCTGGACCGTATTTCGCTGCCGGTGCGCAATATTCCGGTAGTGCACCCCGCGCTCGGGGGGAGCCGTGAGGACGATCTGGTCAGCACCTGGCGGCGGGCGTTGACCCAGATGGATCTCAACCCTGAGCGCGATCTCTACGCCCTGGCGCTGCCGGAGTCGCTGCCGACCAGCTATGCCTCCGTCCAGCGCTGCATTGACGCGCTGGCGCAGTTTAGCCAGGCGCATCCGAACCCGCTGCCGCTGCTGGTGATCGCCAGTCAGGATTTCGGCAAAGCGCTGGGCATGCTGCTGCGGCCGCTGATGGCGGGCCGCGAGCTGGCAGTTATCGACGAAGTTATCACCCACACGGGCGACTATATCGATATTGGCACGCCGCTGTTCGGCGGCGCCGTCGTCCCGGTGACGGTTAAATCACTCGCCTTTCCTTCCTGAGGGAACGTTATATGAAATTAAAAACCACGCTCTTTGGTCAGACCTATCAATTCCGCGACGTTAAGGACGTTCTCGCTAAGGCGAACGAGCTGCGCTCCGGGGACATCCTGGCGGGCGTTGCCGCCGCGACGTCCCAGGAGCGCGTCGCGGCCAAGCAGGTGCTGGCTAACCTGACCATCGCGGATATCCGCAACAATCCGGTTGTGCCTTACGAAGAGGACTGCGTTACGCGCCTTATCCAGGACGATATTAATGAGGCGGAATACAGCCGCATCAAGAACTGGAGCATCGGCGAACTGCGCGAACACGTGCTGAGCGATACCACTTCGCTGGACGACATCAACCTGCTGCGCAAAGGGCTGACCTCCGAGGTTATTGCCGGGGTGGCAAAGATTTGCTCCAACGCCGATCTGATTTACGGCGCGAAAAAGAGTCCGGTCGTCAAATACGCGAATACCACCATCGGCCTGCCGGGGCACTTCTGCGCACGCCTGCAGCCTAACGATACCCGCGATGACGTGCAGAGTATCAGCGCGCAGATTTATGAGGGGCTCTCCTATGGCGTCGGCGACGCGGTTATCGGCGTCAACCCGGTGACGGATGATGTGGATAACCTTAGCCGCGTTCTGGATACCGTGTACGGCATTATCGATAAATTCGCTATTCCGACCCAGGGCTGCGTGCTGTCCCACGTGACGACGCAGATGGAGGCCATCAGGCGCGGTGCGCCGGGGGGCCTGATCTTCCAGAGCATCTGCGGCAGTGAGAAAGGCCTGCGTGAATTTGGCGTTGAGCTGGAGATGCTGGATGAAGCCCGTCACGTCGGGGCGCAGTATAACCGCATCGCGGGCCCGAACTGCCTCTATTTTGAAACCGGACAGGGGTCAGCCCTCTCTGCGGGGGCGCATTACGGTGCCGATCAGGTGACGATGGAGGCGCGTAACTACGGTCTGGCAAGGCACTACGATCCTTTCCTGGTCAATACCGTGGTGGGCTTCATCGGGCCGGAATATCTCTATAACGACAAGCAGATTATTCGCGCCGGGCTGGAGGACCACTTTATGGGCAAGCTCAGCGGTATCTCGATGGGCTGCGACTGCTGCTATACCAATCACGCCGATGCCGACCAGAACCTTAACGAAAACCTGATGATTCTGCTCGCCACTGCGGGGTGCAACTACATCATGGGTATGCCGCTTGGCGATGACATCATGCTGAACTACCAGACCACCGCATTCCACGATACGGCGACCGTGCGTCAGCTGCTTAACCTGCGTCCGGCGCCGGAGTTTGAAGCCTGGCTGGAAAAAATGGGCCTGATGGAAAACGGGCGTCTGACTCAGCGTGCTGGCGATCCGTCGCTGTTCTTCTGATTGTTGAGGGAAACCACCATGGATCAAAAACAAATTAACGATATCGTCCGCAGCGTGATGGCGCAGATGGGCATCAGCGGTACTCCTGAGGATGCGTCGGCTCCTGCGGTTCAGCCCTCCGCCAGCGTGGAGTCCGTTGCGCTGGATCTCGGCTCGCCGGAGGCGAAGCAGTGGATCGGCGTCGAGAACCCGCACCGGGCCGAGGTGCTGCAGGAGCTGCGCAACAGCACCGCCTCCCGGGTCTGCTCCGGCCGCGCCGGGGTGCGTCCGCGCACCCAGAGCCTGCTGCGCTTTCTGGCGGACCACTCCCGCTCCAAGGATACTGTGCTGAAGGAGGTCCCGGCTGAGTGGGTGGCAAGCAAGGGGCTGCTGGCGCTGCAGTCTGAGATTACCGACAAGAATCAGTATCTGACCCGCCCGGATATGGGGCGCATTCTGAGCCCGGCGTCCGTCGAGCAGCTGAAAAGCCAGTGCGTTCAGGCGCCTGACGTGCAGGTGGTGGTCTCCGACGGCCTCTCCACGGATGCGGTCACTGCCAACTATGACGAAATCCTGCCGCCGCTGATGAAGGGCCTGGAGCAGGCCGGCCTCAAGGTCGGCACGCCGATGTTCGTCCGCTACGGGCGCGTCAAGATTGAGGATCAGATAGGCGAAACGCTGGGGGCGAAAGTGGTGGTGCTGCTGGTGGGCGAGCGTCCCGGGCTGGGGCAGTCCGAGAGCCTCTCCTGCTATGCGGTGTATGCCCCGACGGTAGCAAAGACCGTGGAAGCCGACCGCACCTGCATCTCGAACATCCACCGCGCCGGTACGCCGCCGGTGGAAGCGGCGGCGGTGATCGTCGACCTGGCCAAACGTATGCTGGAGCAGAAGGCGTCCGGCATCAACATGAACCGCTAACGGGGAACTGAACATGCCTGCATTAGATCTTATCCGACCGAGCGTCACCGCCATGCGCCTGATCGCCAACGCCCACCGGGATTTCTGCCGCGAGCTGAACCTGCCTGAGCATATCCGCAGCCTGGGTCTCATCACCGCCGACTCTGACGACGTGGCCTACATCGCCGCCGATGAGGCCACCAAACAGGCGCTGGTAGAGGTGGTGTACGGGCGTTCGCTGTACGCCGGGGCGGCCCATTCCCCGTCGCCGACGTCCGGCGAAGTGATGATCATCCTCGGCGGGCCGAACCCGGCGGAAGTGCGCGCCGGGCTGGACGCGATGGTCGCCAATATTGAGTCCGGTGCGGCGTTCCGCTGGGCCAACGATAAAGAGGACACCGCCTTTTTGTCGCACCTCGTCTCCCGCACCGGCTCTTATCTCTCTGCCGGAGACAAGATCCGCCCCGGCGACCCGATCGCCTATCTGGTGGCCCCGCCGCTGGAGGCTACTTTCGGCATCGACGCCGCGCTGAAGGCGGCGGACGTGGAGCTTGCCACCTACGTGCCGCCGCCGTCGGAAACCAACTACTCTGCGGCCTTCCTGACCGGCAGCCAGGCCGCCTGCCAGGCGGCGTGCAACGCCTTCACCGAGGCGGTGCTGGATATTGCCCGCAACCCGGTTCAGCGCGCGTAGTCATTAAGACAGGAGAAAGGCCATGATCGATTCGTTGGGCTTGCTGGAGGTGTACGGTCTGGCGTCAGGCATTGAGGCCGCGGATGCAATGCTGAAGTCGGCCAATGTCCGCATCCTTAATTATGAAATGCTGATCCCCGGGATGATCACCCTCGTGGTGGAGGGGGATCTGGCCTCCTGCCGCGCCGCGCTGGACGCGGGCGCGGCGGCGGCATCGCGCGGCGGGAAGGTGATTGGCCATAAGGTCATAGGCCGTCCCGACGGCGATACCGAGTGGCTGGTCACCGGCTTCAGCGGCGTGCCGGTGAAGATAACGCCGGCTCCGGAGCCGGCGCCGCAGGCAGAGCGCGCGCCACAGCCTGACGCCGACGCGACGCTGGTTTACGTGGCGGCGCAGGCGCGGCAGGGCGTCACCGCCAGCGAAGCGGCGGCCCATTTCGGCTGCCCGGTGGAGGCGAGCCGAACGGCGCTGGAAAGCCTGTTCGCGCAGGGGAAACTGCGCAAGCGCAGCAGCCGCTACCGGCTGAAGGGCGGGGAGGGCGGCAATGAGTAGCCTGATACCCGCGCTCAGCGACTGCCCGCCGGAGGTTATCGGCCAGCGGGTGCGTCAGGCCGGCGTCGTCGGCGCGGGCGGGGCGGGCTTCCCGGCCTACGTCAAGCTGGCGGCGAAGGCCGAGATTTATCTGGTCAACGCGGCGGAGTGCGAACCGCTGCTGCAGGTGGATCAGCAGCTGGCCCTGCGCGAGGCGGACGCGCTGATCCGCGGCCTGCAGTACGGCATGCGGGCCACCGGGGCGCGGGAGGGGATTATTGCCATCAAAGGCAAGCACGCGGCGGCCATTGCGGCGCTGCGCGCCCGCCTGCCCGGGGGGCTGCGCCTGCACATTCTTCCGGACGTTTATCCGGCGGGAGATGAGGTGATCACCATCTGGCTGGCGACCGGACGGCGGGTGCCGCCCGCCGCGCTGCCGCTGTCGGTTGGCGTGGTGGTCAGCAATGTCCAGAGCCTGATCAACGTTGCCCGCGCGGTGGAGCATGAGCAGCCCGTGACCCATCGGGTGCTGACGGTCAACGGCGCCGTGCTGCGCCCGCAGACCCTCTGCGTGCCCGTCGGCACCGCGCTGCGCGAGGTGCTGGCTCTGGCCGGGGGAGCCACCGTCGGCAATCCTGCCTTCATCAACGGCGGCCCGATGATGGGCAAACTTTTACATTCGCTCGATGAACCGGTCACCAAAACCACCGGCGGCCTGCTGGCGCTCCCCGACGATCATCTGCTGATCCGGCGGCGCAGGCGTTCGGACCGCACGGAGATAAACCAGGCGCGCACCGTCTGCGAACAGTGCGGGATGTGTACCGAGTTTTGCCCGCGCCACATGATAGGCCACGAGCTGCCGCCGCACCTGATCGTCAGGGCGGTGGCCTACGAGCAGATCTCCGCGCCGTCGGCGGTGGCGGCGGCCCTGACCTGCTCTGAGTGCGGGGTCTGCGAAGCCTGGTCCTGTCCGGTTGAGATCTCGCCGATGCGTATTAACCAGATGCTGAAGGTGAAGCTGCGGGCGGCGGGTATTCGCTACGAGGGGGAACTGCGGCAGGCGGATCCGATGGCGCAGCAGCGGATGGTGCCGATCAAGCGCCTGGTGCGCCGCCTTGACCTCGGTGAATTTATGCACCGGGCGCCGATGCAGGAGACCCTGTATATCCCGCAGCAGGTGACGATCCCGCTGCGCCAGCACATCGGCGTTCCGGCATCGCCGACGGTCAGCGTCGGCGAGCGCGTGAGCGCCGGGGCGCTGATTGCCACCGTCCCGGACGACGCGCTCGGCGCTCCGGTGCACGCCAGCATCAGCGGCGTCGTCCGGCTGGTGGACAGCGCGGCCATTACCATTGAGAAGGAGTAGCTATGCACAGCGCCATTGCGATGGTCGAATTATCCAGTATCGCCAAAGGCATGGAAGTGACCGACTTTATGCTCAAAAGCGCGGAGGTGACGCTGCTGATGGGCAAAACCATCTGCCCGGGAAAATACGTGGTGATGGTCGGCGGCGACGTGGCCGCAGCGCAGCAGGCGCTGCGCTGCGGCGTGGAGAAGGGCGGTTCGCTGGTGGTGGATGAGTTCCTGCTCAGCAATATTCACCCGGACGTGCTGCCCGCCATCGGCGGGGTCACGGATATCAACGCGCGCGCCGCCGTCGGCGTCGTTGAAACGTTCAGCGTGGCTACCTGCATCGAGGCGGCTGATTTTGCTGTTAAATCCGCCGCTATCACGTTAATCCGCCTGCACATGGCGTACGGTATCGGCGGTAAATGCTACTTCGTGATGAGCGGCGATGTCGCCGACGTCGAGACGGCAAAAAATGCCGCATCGCAGGTTGCCGCAGACAAGGGCGCGCTGGTTTACAGCATGGTAGTCGCCAATCCCCACGCCGACTTCTGGCGGCAGCTGATTGCGGGATAGCGCCGAGGCGGCCCTGCGCCACCGGGACGGAAAAAATGAAAAAAATCATACCTGACTTACATCATCTTAACGATGAGGTGCCGCGCGACGGCGACCTCAATCCGGTCGCGATTGATCACAATTTTACCCAGCGCTACACCCATGACGCCTACGAACAGGCCTGCGCCATCACCGCCTGGCAGCAGCTCTACGATCAGCTGTCGCCCGGACACTTTCAGGGAGAGTTAACTGAAACCCTGTTTGACGATGGTATGCAGGTTTTTCATGAGTACACCAATCTCTCCCTGCGCCAGTCCTGCATGGTGTGGCCTAACGCCTTCTGGTTTGGCATTCCGGGCATGCGTCAGAGCAGCGGTTTTATCGGCAATTGCCTGCTCGACAGGCAGAAAATCGCCGTGCGCCCGGGGGGGAAGGAGTTCGAGCTCAGCACTCCGGACGACTACCACATTCAGGGCCTGGTTATCTCCCACAAGATGCTGACTCAGCATGCGGTGGTGCTGCAAAACCCGGAGCGCATGATGACCCTGCTGGAGGATAATCCGGCCATCAGTATCAACCCGGATAAGAAAGCGGCTATCTGGCAGTATATCGGCTACGCGCTGCGCCACTCAAAGCAGGAGCAGGCCCGCAGCCGGGCGGTGGATCGGGTCATGAGTCACAACCTGCTAACCACGTTTCTCGGCGTGCTGGAGGATGCCAGCACCGTGGCGGAAGAGCCGCGCGCCAGCCGGGGAAGCTACGCAAAGCTTATCTCCAGGGCCCGCGAATATCTGTTTGAAAACGTCACCGAGCCGGTGACGGTGCTCGATCTGTGCAGCGTGCTTTACGTCAGCCGCCGGACCCTGCAGAACGCCTTTCAGCAGGTGCTGGGCATCGGGCCCAACGCCTACCTGAAAATCATCCGCCTCAACGCGGTGCGCCGGGAACTGATAAGCCCCTATTCGCGGCAGACTACGGTGAAAGATGCGGCCATGCAGTGGGGATTCTGGCATCTGGGGCAGTTCGCGAAGGATTACCAGCGGCTGTTTAATGAGAAGCCCTCGGCAACCCTGAGCGCCCGCCTGAGCTGACTACAGCGGTGAGTCCTGGCTGATTTCATCCAGCGACAGCTGGAAGCTTGGGACAAACATCTGCATAAAATAGTCCATCTCCGGGCTACGGCGGGCCGCCAGCGTTTTTTCAAGGCGGCCTTTTGCCAGCAGAAACTCATTGTTGCCGGCGGAGAGCTCTTCCAGGCATTTCAGGTAGGCGCACAGGGCGTCGGCCTGCTTCACCAGCAGCTTCTCCTCTTCGCTGTAGTGCTGTTCATCAATCAGTGGCTCGAAAATGTCCCGCAGCTCGTCCGGCACCATCTCCACCAGCTTCCGCTGGGCAATTTTTTCGATGGCCTTATACTCCTGGGCAATCTGCGAGTTGAAGTACTTCACCGGCGTGGGCAGATCGCCGGTCAGCACTTCCGAGGCGTCGTGATACATCGCCAGCAGGGCAATGCGCTCGGGGTTGACCGCGCCGCCAAATTTGCGGTTCTTAATGGCGGCCAGGGCGTGGGCCACCATCGCCACCTGCAGGCTGTGCTCGGAGACGTTTTCGGTGCGCACGTTGCGCATCAGCGGCCAGCGGTTAATCAGCTTGAGGCGGGCGAGGTGGGCAAAGAAGTGGCTTTGAGTCATGAGATACCTGCGGTTGGGAAAATCTCGCTTCATTGTGCGGCGAAGCCGGGGCAGTTGCAAATCAGGCTGCGCGAGGCAGCCTGATGATGCTTACTGATGATAGCCGCTGAGGAAGCGGCCAAACCGGGTAATGGACATCTCAAGATCGTCCAGGCGGGGCAGGGTGACGATGCGCACGTGGTCCGGCCACGGCCAGTTGAAGGCGGTTCCCTGCACCAGCAGGACTTTCTCCTGCAGCAGGAAGTCGAGCACCATCTTCTGGTCATCGTGGATATTGAAGCGCTTCGCGTCAATTTTCGGGAACATATAGAGCGCGCCGTTGGGCTTCACGCAGCTGACGCCGGGAATGTCGTTGATCAGTTCCCAGGCGCGATTGCGCTGTTCGTACAGGCGCCCGCCCGGGGCGATAAACTCGCTGATGCTCTGGTAGCCGCCCAGCGCGGTCTGAATAGCGTGCTGGGCCGGGACGTTGGCGCACAGGCGCATGGAGGCCAGCATCTCCAGGCCTTCTATATAGCCTTTGGCATGCTTTTTCGGGCCGTTCAGCACCATCCAGCCCTGGCGGAAGCCCGCCACGCGGTAGGTTTTTGACAGGCCGTTGAAGGTCACGGTCAGCAGATCCGGCGCCAGGGCGGCGATAGAGTGGTGCTGGGATTCGTCGTAGAGGATCTTGTCGTAGATTTCATCGGCGAAAATAATCAGGTTGTGCTGGCGGGCGATCTCAACGATTTCCAGCAGCAGCTCTTTTGAGTAGACCGCGCCGGTGGGGTTGTTCGGATTGATAATCACGATCCCGCGGGTGCGCGGCGTGATTTTGGCGCGGATGTCGTCGAGATCCGGGAACCAGTCGGAGGACTCGTCGCACAGGTAGTGCACCGCTTTGCCGCTTGAGAGCGAGACGGCGGCTGTCCACAGCGGATAGTCCGGCGCCGGGACTAGCATCTCATCGCCGCTGTTGAGCAGGGCCTGCATCGCCTGGACAATCAGTTCCGATACGCCATTACCAATATAGATATCCTCCACGGTGACATCGCGCATATCCCGGGCCTGATAGTGCTGCATGATGGCTTTGCGCGCGGAGTAAAGGCCTTTGGAGTCGCAGTATCCCTGGGCCGTCGGCAGGTTGCGGATCACATCGACGAGGATCTCATCCGGGGCCTCAAAACCAAACGGCGCGGGGTTACCAATATTGAGCTTAAGAACCTTGTTCCCCTCTTCTTCGAGACGTTTAGCTTCCTTAAGTACCGGACCGCGGATGTCGTAACAGACGTTATCTAATTTGCTGGATTTTTCGATGGTGGACATGAGCCTTGACCTTTTATCTGGTATTACTGCTCCCTGCCGTGGAAGTCAGCACCGGACAATGTACTCTTCAGCGCGCGCATTTTGAAGGCTTCGCAGGAGAAGATTTTGCTAAAGCCGCGCAAATCCAGTGAATTATTTAACTGTTATTGCGCGGTTAAAATTAGATCATTGCCTGCTTATTGGTTTTGAGGTAACTATTTATTCTGCAATTTGCGATTAATAATAAGATTTTTAACTGGTTTTGCCGGGGCTATGGCAGCCGGGCGGAGGGCCGAATGCCTCTTCTTGCCGAAGGGCGGACAGGCCCAGGGCCGGAGCAAATAGCGTCAACATTGTGGGTGATACGACGATCGAATGAAGGTTTAATGTTAAGCATTGTTAATGTGATTATACTGAATTAATCAACATTGCTCATTAATTGCAAATGTATACTTTCATTTTTTTAATTTATTCCCAAAATAGCTAAAACATTTAAAATTTTATGTAAGATAACACCTGGTAACACTTATAAATATTGCTTGTTTACGGTAGGATAGCGCTGTAAGCAAACGGAACGGCTGGCCCACAGAGGGAGTAAGCGTTGCTGGCGCTATCTAACGGTATGTTATTTAATGGATTTTTAATTTGTTTTTCACTGGCAAGCTCTGCCGTTATTGTTGATGATTCTTAAACAACCGTGTGACTAACTCACCGTTTTTTATGAATAATCTCGTAAGAAAGTCCCAGTAATAATAAATTCGTTACTTATGTGTAAGTAAAAATATAACCAGGGGCCTGTTGGATAAAGACAGGCGGGCATTTTTAACGCAATGACGCTCATTCAGGCGAACCGCCGTTTCAGCTATCCGGCGTGTATAATTTAAAAGTAATTGCCTGATTTTTTTAGAGCACAGCATCAACCGGGCAGGTCAGCAAACGCAGCCTGTAAGTGATAAATATGAATAATGCTAATCGTCCGATACTGAACCTCGATCTTGATCTGCTCAGGACTTTTGTTGCCGTCGCCGATCTGAATACTTTTGCCGCCGCCGCTGCCGCCGTGTGCCGTACTCAGTCAGCGGTCAGCCAGCAGATGCAGCGTCTGGAGCAGCTTGTTGAAAAGGAGCTTTTCGCCCGTCATGGGCGCAATAAACTGCTGACCGAGCACGGCATTCAACTGCTCGGCTACGCGCGTAAAATTCTGCGCTTTAATGATGAAGCCTGCTCGTCCCTGATGTTTAGTACTTTGCAGGGGATGCTCACGATTGGCTCTTCGGATGAGTCTGCCGACACTATTTTGCCTTTTCTGCTTAACCGCATCAGCGCCGTCTATCCCAAGCTGGCGCTGGATGTGCGGGTAAAGCGCCACGCGGAAATGAGCGAGATGCTCAAGGCGAATGAAGTCGATCTGGCCCTGACGACGCATCGGCTGGATAACTTTGAGTCCATAACCCTGCGCACGTCTCCGACGCTCTGGTACTGCGCGGCTGATTATATCCTGCCTCCCGGGGAAGCGCTGCCGCTGGTGCTGCTCGACGAGCCCAGCCCGTTCCGCGATATGATTGTCGGCACGCTGAATGCGGCAAATATCCCCTGGCGCGTTACGTATATTGCCTCTACGCTCTCTGCTGTGCGCGCGGCGGTAAAAGCCGGGTTAGGGATTACCGCGCGCCCGGTTGAGATGATGAGTCCCGAACTGCGGGTGCTGGGCAGTAAAGAGGGGCTGCCGCCGCTGCCGGATACGGAATATCTGCTAAGCCGCAATGAGCAGAGCACCAACGATCTGGTGCAGTCGATTTTTCAGTCCGTAGAGAGCTACCAGAATCCGTGGTCGCAGTACGGCAACTATCCGACTGACGCCGGCAGTGAAAATTCGCTCAGCGAGAAGGATTTTGACTGATTCATCCGGTGTTTTTGGGTAACAAATTGTAAGTGTAAAAAATAAGCCATTGAGTAACATTCTCCGCTCTGTGGCTTTTTTTCTGCACAAACAATCGCCATAAGTGCGATTTGTATTTTTTTTATCTATTAAATTCAATTTATTGACATCATCCTGGTCACGTAACGCTAACCTCTGATACAAAATTTAAAACTTCCTGTTAATGTTAAAAAAACGACGGGTTTGTTGCCGTTTTTTTGAGTGAATTAACAAAAGCGTGTCACAGATCAAGAAAATACTCCCATCAGGGGGGAGGAATCGTTGCAGATTCCTGTCAAAATAGAGGGGTAATTCCTCATTAAGCCTCAGACGGACACGATTCAACTTTCCCGGAACGTGGCGAACTTATCGCCGCGATGCTCAAAAAGGGCATTTAATGTTAATGAGCCGTGACCAATGTAAACTAACTTGAGGAAACTTTTGTTAAAGTTGACAAAAGGTTATAGAAAGGAGTAAAAAACCACATCATTTAGACGTCTACGGTCTTCCTGTGACACAGTTTTTTTGTGGTTTTTCGTTCTTCCCCGTGAAACGTGTAGCGTTCATCTGCCAGCAAGAGCAGGGGCTTTAGCGCTACTAATTTGGTTAAGCAATGCGTATGTCAACATCCACTGAAGTCATCGCTCATCACTGGGCATTCGCTATATTTCTCATCATTGCCATCGGCCTTTGCTGTTTGATGCTGGTTGGCGGTTGGTATCTCGGCGGTCGCGCGCGCGCGCGAAGCAAAAACACGCCGTTTGAGTCCGGGATCGATTCCGTCGGCTCAGCCCGCTTACGCCTCTCTGCAAAGTTCTATCTGGTCGCTATGTTCTTCGTCATCTTTGACGTGGAAGCTCTGTATCTCTACGCATGGTCAACATCAATCCGCGAAAGCGGCTGGGTTGGCTTTGCGGAAGCCGCAATTTTCATTTTAGTGTTACTGGCAGGCCTGGTTTACCTCGTCCGCATCGGTGCTCTGGACTGGACCCCTGCGCGTTCGCGCCGCACGCTGGTCAACCCGGAAACCGACAGTATTACTAATCGTCATACGCAGTAAAAGCGAGGCAATAAGATGGATTACACGCTCACCCGCATCGATCCGGACGGTGAGAACGACCGTTATCCCCTGCAGAAGCAGGAGATCGTAACTGACCCACTTGAGCAGGAAGTTAACAAGAGCGTCTACATGGGCAAGCTTGAGCATGCCCTGCATGACCTGGTTAACTGGGGTCGTAAAAACTCAGTATGGCCTTACAACTTCGGCCTCTCCTGCTGCTACGTTGAGATGGTGACGTCATTCACTGCGGTGCATGACGTCGCGCGCTTTGGTGCGGAAGTACTGCGCGCCTCGCCGCGTCAGGCTGACCTGATGGTGGTGGCCGGCACCTGCTTCACCAAAATGGCCCCGGTTATCCAGCGTCTGTATGACCAGATGCTGGAGCCGAAGTGGGTTATCTCCATGGGAGCCTGCGCCAACTCCGGCGGCATGTACGACATCTACTCTGTCGTTCAGGGCGTCGATAAATTCATCCCGGTTGATGTGTATATCCCCGGCTGTCCGCCGCGTCCAGAAGCCTATATGCAGGCGCTGATGCTGCTGCAGGAGTCCATCGGCAAGGAGCGTCGCCCGCTCTCCTGGGTTGTTGGCGACCAGGGCGTCTATCGCGCCAATATGCAATCGGAGCGCGAGCGTAAGCGCGGCGAACGTATTGCCGTGACTAATCTGCGGACTCCCGACGAGATTTAACTTTGCGCCTGTGGGCGATGTAACGCTTTCGCATATCAAAATTAATAGCGCGGAGCGGCGCCCGACAGTCACCACGGACCTTTTGCAATGGTGAACAATATGACCGATTTAACCGCGCACGAAGCCGCCGCCTGGCAGACCCGCGATCATCTTGATGATCCGGTGATTGGCGAACTGCGCAACCGTTTTGGGCCGGATGCCTTTACCGTTCAGCCGACCCGCACCGGGGTACCCGTCGTCTGGGTCAAGCGCGAGCAGCTGCTGGAGGTAGGCGACTTCCTGAAGAAGTTACCCAAGCCCTACGTCATGCTCTTTGACCTGCACGGCATGGACGAGCGTCTGCGTACGCACCGCGACGGTTTACCCGCCGCGGATTTTTCCGTTTTCTACCATCTGATTTCTATCGACCGCAACCGCGACATCATGCTCAAGGTCGCGCTGTCTGAAAACGATCTGAACGTCCCGACCTTCACCAAACTCTTCCCCAACGCCAACTGGTACGAGCGTGAAACCTGGGAAATGTTTGGCATTACCTTTAACGGCCACCCGAACCTTAGGCGCATCATGATGCCGCCGACCTGGGAAGGCCATCCGCTGCGTAAAGACTATCCGGCCCGCGCCACCGAATTCGATCCGTTTGAGCTGACCAAAGCCAAGCAGGATCTGGAGATGGAAGCCCTGACCTTCAAGCCGGAAGAGTGGGGCATGAAGCGCAGCAGCGAGAATGAGGACTTCATGTTCCTCAACCTCGGCCCGAACCACCCGTCCGCGCACGGTGCGTTCCGCATTATCCTGCAGCTCGACGGCGAAGAGATCGTCGACTGCGTGCCGGATATCGGCTACCACCACCGCGGCGCGGAAAAAATGGGCGAGCGCCAGTCCTGGCACAGCTATATCCCCTACACCGACCGTATCGAATACCTCGGCGGCTGCGTCAACGAAATGCCGTACGTCCTGGCGGTCGAGAAGCTGGCGGGTATCACCGTACCGGATCGCGTGAACACCATCCGCGTGATGCTTTCCGAACTGTTCCGCATCAACAGCCACCTGCTGTACATTTCGACCTTTATCCAGGACGTCGGCGCGATGACGCCGGTGTTCTTTGCCTTTACCGACCGCCAGAAGATTTACGATCTGGTCGAAGCCATTACCGGCTTCCGTATGCATCCGGCCTGGTTCCGCATCGGCGGCGTCGCCCACGACCTGCCGCGCGGCTGGGATCGTCTGCTGCGTGAATTCCTCGACTGGATGCCGAAGCGTCTGGCCGAATATGAGAAAGCGGCGCTGCGCAACACCATCCTGAAAGGCCGCTCCCAGGGCGTTGCCGCCTACACCGCCAAAGAGGCGCTGGAGTGGGGCACCACCGGCGCTGGCCTGCGCGCCACCGGTATCGACTTTGACGTGCGTAAGTGGCGGCCATACTCCGGCTACGAGAACTTCGATTTCGAAATCCCGACCGGCGGCGGCGTGTCCGACTGCTACACCCGCGTGATGCTGAAAGTGGAAGAGCTGCGCCAGAGTCTGCGCATTCTTGAGCAGTGCCTCGCCAACATGCCGGAAGGCCCGTTCAAAGCAGATCACCCGCTGACCACGCCGCCGCCGAAAGAGCGCACGCTGCAGCATATCGAAACCCTGATCACCCACTTCCTGCAGGTTTCCTGGGGCCCGGTGATGCCGGCCAACGAATCCTTCCAGATGATCGAGGCGACGAAGGGTATCAACAGCTACTACCTGACCAGCGACGGCAGCACGATGAGCTACCGCACCCGCGTGCGTACTCCGAGCTTTGCGCATCTGCAGCAGATCCCGGCGGCCATTCGCGGCAGCCTGGTGTCGGACCTTATCGTCTATCTGGGTAGTATTGATTTTGTTATGTCAGATGTGGACCGCTAATTATGCACGAGAATCAACAACCACAAACCGAGGCTTTTGAGCTGAGTGCGGCCGAGCGTGACGCGATAGAGCACGAAAAGCACCACTACGAAGACCCGCGTGCGGCGTCCATTGAAGCGCTCAAAATCGTTCAGAAGCAGCGCGGCTGGGTACCGGACGGCGCTATCTACGCCATCGCAGAGGTGCTGGGTATTCCGGCGAGCGATGTCGAAGGCGTCGCTACCTTCTACAGCCAGATCTTCCGCCAGCCGGTGGGCCGCCACGTGATTCGCTACTGCGACAGCGTGGTGTGCCACATTACCGGCTATCAGGGCATTCAGTCGGCGATTGAGAGCCACCTGAAGATCAAGCCGGGCCAGACCACCTTCGACGGCCGCTTTACGCTGCTGCCGACCTGCTGCCTCGGCAACTGCGACAAGGGACCGACCATGATGATTGATGAAGATACGCACAGTCATCTGACGCCGGACGGCATTCCTGACCTGCTGGAGCAGTACAAATGAAAACTATCATTCGCACTGCCGAAACCCATCCGCTGACCTGGCGCATGCGCGATGACAAGCAGCCGGTCTGGCTCGATGAGTATCAGGCCAAAAACGGCTACGCCGGCGCCCGCAAGGCGCTCACCGGCATGGCGCCGGACGAGATCGTCACCCAGGTTAAAGACGCCGGCCTGAAAGGGCGCGGCGGCGCGGGCTTTTCCACGGGTCTGAAGTGGAGCCTGATGCCGAAAGACGAATCCATGAACATCCGCTACCTGCTGTGTAACGCCGATGAAATGGAGCCGGGCACCTACAAAGACCGCCTGCTGATGGAGCAGATGCCGCACCAGCTGGTCGAGGGTATGCTGATTGCCGCCTTCGCCCTGAAGGCCTATCGCGGCTACATCTTCCTGCGCGGCGAATACATTGAAGCGGCGCACAACCTGCGCCGCGCCATTGCCGAAGCCACCGAAGCGGGCCTGCTGGGTAAAAACATTCTCGGCTCAGGCTTTGACTTCGAGCTGTTCGTCCACACCGGGGCAGGGCGCTACATCTGCGGCGAAGAGACCGCGCTGATTAACTCCCTCGAAGGCCGCCGCGCTAACCCGCGCTCCAAGCCGCCGTTCCCGGCGACTTCCGGTGTGTGGGGCAAGCCGACCTGCGTCAACAACGTTGAAACGCTGTCCAACGTCCCGGCGATCATCGCCAACGGCGTGGAGTGGTATCAGAACATTTCGAAGAGCAAAGACGCCGGCACCAAGCTGATGGGCTTCTCCGGACGGGTGAAAAATCCGGGCGTCTGGGAGCTGCCGTTTGGCGTTACCGCCCGCGAAATTCTCGAAGATTACGCCGGCGGTATGCGCGATGGCCTGAAGTTCAAGGCCTGGCAGCCGGGCGGCGCGGGCACCGACTTCCTGACCGAATCGCACCTCGACCTGCCGATGGAGTTCGAAAGCATCGGTAAAGCGGGCAGCCGCCTCGGCACCGCGCTGGCGATGGCCGTTGACCACGAGATCAACATGGTGTCGCTGGTGCGCAACCTCGAAGAGTTCTTCGCCCGCGAATCCTGCGGCTGGTGTACGCCGTGCCGCGACGGCCTGCCGTGGAGTGTGAAGATCCTGCGCGCTATTGAGCGCGGCGAAGGCCAGCCGGGCGATATCGAGACGCTGGAGCAGCTGTGTCGCTTCCTCGGGCCGGGCAAAACCTTCTGCGCCCACGCGCCGGGGGCGGTTGAGCCGCTGCAGAGCGCGATTAAATATTTCCGTGACGAATTCGAAGCCGGCGTTAAGCAGCAGTTCAGCAATACCCATGCGATTAACGGTATTCAGCCGAACCTGCTGAAGGCGCGCTGGTGATATGCGCCTCCTCGACGGACCGTGAGCAGTGCCGCGAGGGGGAACACGAGAAGAATTTTGATTAACGCTCGGTTTATCCGAGCCAACTGGAAGCACGCTAATGGCTACGATTCATGTAGACGGCAAAGAATACGAGGTCAACGGGGCGGACAACCTGCTACAGGCATGTCTCTCTATGGGCCTTGATATTCCGTACTTTTGCTGGCACCCGGCGCTGGGAAGCGTCGGCGCCTGCCGCCAGTGTGCGGTGAAGCAATATCAAAACGCGGAAGACACGCGTGGCCGCCTGGTGATGTCCTGTATGACCCCGGCATCCGACGGCACCTTTATCTCTATTGATGACGAAGAAGCGAAGCAGTTCCGCGAAAGCGTGGTGGAGTGGCTGATGACCAACCACCCGCACGACTGTCCGGTCTGCGAAGAGGGCGGCAACTGCCACCTGCAAGATATGACCGTCATGACCGGTCACAGCTTCCGCCGCTATCGCTTTACTAAGCGCACCCACCAGAACCAGGATCTGGGGCCGTTCATTTCTCACGAAATGAACCGCTGCATCGCCTGCTACCGCTGCGTGCGCTACTACAAAGACTACGCTGACGGCACCGATCTTGGCGTCTACGGCGCGCACGACAACGTCTACTTCGGCCGCCCGGAAGAGGGCACCCTGGAGAGCGAGTTCTCCGGCAACCTCGTTGAGATCTGCCCGACCGGCGTTTTCACCGACAAGACCCACTCCGAGCGATACAACCGTAAGTGGGACATGCAGTTTGCGCCGAGCATCTGCCAGCAGTGCTCTCTGGGCTGCAACACCAGCCCCGGCGAGCGCTACGGCGAACTGCGCCGCATCGAGAACCGCTATAACGGCACCGTCAACCACTACTTCCTCTGCGACCGCGGTCGCTTCGGCTACGGCTACGTCAACCGCAAGGACCGCCCGCGTCAGCCGGTGCAGCGTCGCGGCGACGACCTGATTACCCTCAACGCCGAGCAGGCGATGCAGGGCGCGGCGGACATTCTGCGCCAGTCGAAGAAGGTTATCGGTATCGGCTCCCCGCGCGCCAGCGTGGAGAGCAACTTCGCCCTGCGCGATCTGGTGGGCGCGGAGAACTTCTACACCGGCATCGCCCGCGGCGAGCAGGAACGCCTGCAGCTGGCGCTGAAGGTGCTGCGCGAAGGCGGTATCCACACGCCGGCGCTGCGCGACATTGAATCCTATGACGCGGTGCTGATCCTCGGCGAGGACATCACTCAGACCGGCGCCCGCGTTGCGCTGGCGGTACGTCAGGCGGTGAAGGGCAAGGCCCGCGAAATGGCGGCGGCGCAGAAAGTGGCCGACTGGCAGATTGCGGCCATCCTTAACATCGGCCAGCGCGCGAAGCACCCGCTGTTTGTCACCAACGTCGACGGCACCCGCCTGGACGACATCGCCGCGTGGACCTACTGTGCGCCGGTGGAAGATCAGGCCCGACTGGGCTTCGCCATCGCCCACGCGCTGGATGAAAGCGCGCCGGCGGTTGACGGTCTGAGCAGCGACCTGAAAGGCAAAGTGGACGTTATCGTCCAGGCGCTGGCCGGGGCGAAAAAGCCGCTGATTATCTCCGGCACCAACGCCGGCAGCGCGGAGGTGATTCAGGCTGCCGCCAACGTGGCGAAAGCGCTGAAAGGGCGCGGCGCCGACGTCGGTATCACCATGATTGCCCGCGCCGTGAACAGCATGGGTCTCGGCATGATCGGCGGCGGTTCGCTTGACGACGCGCTGGACCAGCTGGAGAGCGGCTCCGCCGATGCGGTGGTGGTGCTGGAAAACGATCTCCACCGCCACGCTTCTGCCGCCCGCGTAGACGCGGCGCTGTCAAAAGCGCCGCTGGTGATGGTTATCGACCATCAGCGCACCGACATCATGGACAAGGCGCACCTGGTGCTGCCGGCGGCGAGCTTCGCCGAAAGCGACGGCACCGTGATTAACAACGAAGGCCGCGCCCAGCGCTTCTTCCAGGTTTACGATCCGGCCTACTACGACAGCAGCACGCTCATGCTGGAGAGCTGGCGCTGGCTGCACTCCCTGCACTCGACCCTTGAGAGCCGTGAGGTGGACTGGACCCAGCTGGATCACGTCATCGACGCCGCGATTGGCAAACTGCCGCAGCTGGCGGGGATTAAGGACGCCGCGCCGGACGCCTCGTTCCGCATTCGCGGGCAGAAGCTGGCCCGCGAGCCGCACCGCTACAGCGGGCGCACGGCGATGCGCGCCAACATCAGCGTGCACGAGCCGCGCCAGCCGCAGGACAAAGACACCATGTTCGCCTTCTCAATGGAAGGCAACAACCAGCCTTCGGCACCGCGCTCGCAAATTCCGTTTGCCTGGGCGCCGGGCTGGAACTCCCCGCAGGCGTGGAACAAGTTCCAGGCGGAAGTGGGCGGCAAGCTGCGCCACGGCGATCCGGGCGTGCGCCTGATCGAAGCCGGCGAGGGCGGGCTCGATTACTTCACCACCGTTCCGGCCAGCTTTGAGGCGCAGGACGGCCAGTGGCGGATCGCGCCGTACTACCACCTGTTCGGCTCGGACGAAATGTCGCAGCGCTCGCCGGTGTTCCAGAGCCGGATGCCGCAGCCTTACATCAAGCTCAACGCGGCCGATGCCGCGAAGCTTGGCGTTAACGCCGGGGCGAAAATCGCGTTCAGCTATGAAGGACAAACGATCAGTCTGCCGCTGATCATCTCCGACGCGCTGGCGGCGGGGCAGGTCGGTCTGCCGATGGGGATGCCGGGCATCGCTCCGGTGCTGGCGGGTGCGCGCATTGACAGTCTGCAGGAGGCGCAAGCATGAGTTGGTTAACTCCGGAGCTGATCGACATTCTGATTAGCATACTCAAAGCAGTGGTGATTCTGCTGGTGGTGGTCACCTGCGGCGCGTTCATGAGCTTCGGCGAACGCCGCCTGCTGGGCCTGTTCCAGAACCGCTATGGACCGAACCGCGTCGGCTGGGGCGGCTCGCTCCAGCTGGTGGCGGACATGATCAAGATGTTCTTTAAAGAGGACTGGGTGCCGCGCTTCTCCGATCGCGTGATCTTCACCCTGGCCCCGATGATCGCCTTCACCTCGCTGCTGCTGGCCTTTGCCATTGTGCCGGTCAGCCCGAGCTGGGTGGTGGCCGATCTGAACATCGGCATCCTGTTCTTCCTGATGCTGGCCGGTCTTGCGGTCTACGCCGTGCTGTTCGCCGGCTGGTCGAGCAATAACAAATACTCTCTGCTCGGCGCGATGCGCGCCTCGGCGCAGACCCTGAGTTACGAAGTGTTCCTCGGTCTTTCGCTGATGGGCGTGGTGGCGCAGGCCGGTTCATTCAATATGACCGATATCGTCAATAACCAGGCGCATCTGTGGAACGTTATCCCGCAGTTCTTCGGCTTTGTCACTTTCGCGATCGCGGGCGTGGCGGTATGTCACCGCCATCCGTTTGACCAGCCGGAAGCGGAGCAGGAGCTGGCGGACGGTTACCACATCGAATACTCCGGTATGAAGTTCGGCCTGTTCTTCGTCGGTGAGTACATCGGTATCGTGACCGTCTCGGCGCTGATCGTCACGCTGTTCTTCGGCGGCTGGCAGGGTCCGTTCTTACCGCCGTTCATCTGGTTCGCCATCAAAACGGCGTTCTTCATGATGATGTTCATTTTGATCCGCGCATCACTGCCGCGTCCGCGCTATGACCAGGTGATGTCCTTCGGCTGGAAAGTGTGCCTGCCGCTGACGCTGATCAATCTGCTGGTAACGGCGGCTGTCATTCTCTGGCAGCAGCCATAAGGGACGAGAGAGACCATGACCTTAAAAGAATTATTGGTAGGCTTCGGCACTCAGGTACGCAGTATCTGGATGATCGGCCTGCACGCGTTCGCCAAGCGCGAAACGCGTATGTATCCGGAAGAACCGGTTTACCTGCCGCCGCGCTACCGCGGCCGCATTGTGCTGACGCGCGATCCGGACGGCGAAGAGCGCTGCGTTGCCTGCAACCTGTGCGCCGTTGCCTGCCCGGTTGGCTGCATCTCGCTGCAGAAAGCCGAAACCAAAGACGGCCGCTGGTATCCGGAGTTTTTCCGCATCAACTTCTCGCGCTGCATCTTCTGCGGGCTGTGCGAGGAGGCGTGCCCGACCACGGCGATCCAGCTCACCCCGGACTTCGAGCTGGGCGAGTACAAGCGTCAGGATCTGGTGTACGAAAAACAGGATCTGCTGATCTCCGGTCCGGGCAAATACCCGGAATATAACTTCTACCGGATGGCGGGTATGGCAATCGACGGTAAAGAGAAGGGCGAAGCGGAGAACGAAGCCAAGCCTATCGACGTCAAGAGCCTGTTACCGTAAGGAGAGGGGCAATGGAATTCGCATTTTATATTTGTGGCCTCATCGCCATCCTCGCCACGCTGCGGGTGATCACGCACACCAACCCGGTGCACGCGCTGCTGTATCTGATCATTTCGCTGCTGGCTATCTCCGGCGTCTTCTTCTCGCTCGGAGCCTACTTCGCCGGTGCGCTGGAGATCATTGTCTACGCGGGCGCCATCATGGTGCTGTTCGTGTTTGTGGTGATGATGCTCAACCTCGGCGGTTCGGAAATCGAGCAGGAGCGCCAGTGGCTGAAGCCGCAGGTGTGGATTGGACCCGGCGTCCTGTCGCTTATCCTGCTGGCGGTTATCGTCTACGGCATCCTCGGCGTTAATGACCAGGGCATCGACGGCAACGCCATCGGCGCTAAAGAAGTCGGCATCGCGCTGTTCGGCCCGTACGTTCTGGCCGTTGAGCTGGCGTCCATGCTGCTGCTGGCCGGTCTGGTGGTCGCATTCCACCTCGGCCGTGAAGATCGTCAGGGCGACCTGCTGAGCAACCGCCCCGACGACAGCGCGAAAAGAAAAACGGAGGAACGCGCATGATCCCCTTAACACACGGACTGATCCTCGCCGCGATACTCTTTGTTCTCGGGCTGACCTGTCTGGTTATCCGCCGCAATCTGCTGTTTATGCTGATCGGTCTGGAAATCATGATTAACGCCGCCGCGCTGGCCTTTATCGTCGCCGGCAGCTACTGGGGCCAGGCCGACGGCCAGGTGATGTATATCCTCGCTATCAGCCTCGCGGCTGCGGAGGCGAGTATTGGCCTGGCGCTGCTGCTGCAGCTCCACCGCCGTCGCCAGAACCTGAACATCGATTCAGTAAGTGAGTTGCGTGGATGAACATGCTTGCCTTAACCATTATTTTGCCATTGATTGGCTATGTGCTGCTGGCCTTCTCCCGGGGCCGCTGGTCGGAGAATCTCTCCGCCACCATCGGTATGGGCTCCGTGGGCCTGGCCGCGCTGGTGACCGCTTACGTTGGCGTTGACTTCTTCGCCAACGGCAAACAGGCGGTTAGCGTACCGCTGTGGACCTGGATGTCGGTCGGTGATTTCAACATCGGCTTCAACCTGGTGCTGGACGGCCTGTCGTTCACCATGCTCTCGGTGGTCACCGGCGTCGGCTTCCTGATCCACATGTTCGCCTCCTGGTACATGCGCGGGGAAGAGGGCTACTCCCGCTTCTTTGCCTACACCAACCTGTTTATCGCCAGCATGGTGGTTCTGGTGCTGGCGGATAACCTGCTGCTGATGTACCTGGGCTGGGAAGGCGTAGGCCTCTGTTCCTATCTGCTGATTGGCTTCTACTACACCGATCCGAAGAACGGCGCCGCGGCGATGAAGGCGTTCGTGGTGACCCGCGTCGGCGACGTGTTCCTCGCCTTCGCGCTGTTCATCCTCTATCAGGAGCTGGGTACGCTCAACTTCCGCGAGATGGTCGAACTGGCGCCGCAGCACTTTGAAGCCGGCAACAACATGCTCACCTGGGCCACGCTGATGCTGCTGGGCGGTGCGGTCGGTAAGTCCGCGCAGCTGCCGCTGCAGACGTGGCTTGCGGACGCGATGGCCGGCCCGACGCCGGTCTCCGCGCTGATCCACGCTGCAACCATGGTGACCGCAGGCGTGTATCTGATCGCCCGCACCCACGGCCTGTTCCTGATGACCCCGGAAGTGCTGCACCTGGTCGGCATCGTTGGCGCGGTCACGCTGCTGATGGCGGGCTTCTGCGCCCTGGCGCAGACCGACATCAAGCGCGTGCTGGCCTATTCGACCATGAGCCAGATCGGCTATATGTTCCTGGCGCTCGGCGTTCAGGCCTGGGACGCGGCGATTTTCCACCTGATGACCCACGCCTTCTTCAAGGCGCTGCTGTTCCTCTCGTCCGGTTCGGTCATTCTGGCCTGCCACCACGAGCAGAACATTTTCAAAATGGGTGGCCTGCGTAAGTCGATTCCGCTGGTATACGTCTGCTTCCTCGTCGGCGGCGCCGCGCTCTCCGCGCTGCCGCTGGTGACCGCAGGCTTCTTCAGTAAGGATGAGATCCTGGCGGGCGCCTGGGCCAACGGCCACATCAACCTGATGGTTGCCGGCCTGGTGGGCGCGTTCATGACGTCGCTGTATACCTTCCGCATGATCTTCATTGCCTTCCACGGCAAAGAGCAGATCCACGCGCACGCAGGGAAGGGCATCACCCATCACCTGCCGCTGATTGTGCTGATGGTGCTGTCGACCTTCATCGGCGCGATGATTGTCCTGCCGCTGGACGGCGTGCTGCCGGCAATGCCTGAGCTTGACCACGGTCGCGTCCTGACCCTGGAGATCACCTCCGGCGTCGTGGCGATTGTCGGTATCCTGCTGGCCGCCTGGCTGTGGCTCGGCAAGCGCACGCTGGTGACCGCTGTTGCGACCAGCGGCCCGGGCCGTCTGCTGAATACGCTGTTTTTCAACGCGTTCGGCTTCGACTGGCTGTATGACAAGATCTTCATCAAGCCGTATCTGGGCATTGCCTGGCTGCTGAAGAGCGATCCGCTCAACGGCCTGATGAACATCCCGGCGCTGCTGTCGCGCGTGGCGGGTAAAGGTCTGCTGGTCAGCGAGAACGGTTATCTGCGCTGGTATGTGGCATCCATGAGCATCGGCGCGGTGGTTGTTCTCGCGCTGCTGATGGTTTTGCGTTGAGTTGACAGAAAAGGAATATAAATCGCCATGTTATTACCCTGGCTAATACTCATCCCGTTTATCGGCGGCTTCCTCTGCTGGCAGACTGAACGCTTCGGCGTGAAGGTGCCGCGCTGGATTGCGCTGATCACCATGGGACTGACCCTGGCGCTCTCCCTGCAGCTGTGGCTGCAGGGGGGCTACTCTCTGACGCAGGCTACCGGCGTTCCGCAGTGGCAGTCTGAATACCAGCACGACTGGATCCCGCGCTTCGGGATCTCTATCCACCTCGCCATCGACGGTCTGTCGCTGCTGATGGTGGTGCTGACCGGCCTGCTCGGCGTGCTGGCGGTGCTCTGCTCCTGGCGCGAAATCGAAAAATACCAGGGCTTCTTCCACCTCAACCTGATGTGGATCCTGGGCGGCGTTATCGGCGTCTTCCTCGCCATCGACATGTTCCTGTTCTTCTTCTTCTGGGAGATGATGCTGGTGCCGATGTACTTCCTGATCGCGCTGTGGGGCCACAAGGCTTCCGACGGTAAAACGCGCATCACGGCGGCCACCAAATTCTTCATCTATACCCAGGCGAGCGGGCTGGTGATGCTGATTGCCATCCTGGCGCTGGCGTTTGTTCACTACAGCGCCACCGGCGTATGGAGCTTCGACTACGAGCAGCTGCTGAAAACGCCGATGTCCCACAACGTGGAATATCTGCTGATGCTCGGCTTCTTCATCGCCTTCGCGGTGAAAATGCCGGTGGTGCCGCTGCACGGCTGGCTGCCGGATGCCCACTCCCAGGCGCCGACCGCCGGTTCCGTTGACCTGGCCGGTATTCTGCTGAAAACCGCCGCCTACGGTCTGCTGCGCTTCTCGCTGCCGCTGTTCCCCAACGCCTCGGCGGAGTTTGCGCCGATTGCCATGTGGCTTGGCGTGATCGGTATCTTCTACGGCGCGTGGATGGCCTTCACCCAGTACGATATCAAGCGCCTGATCGCCTACACCTCGGTGTCGCACATGGGCTTCGTGCTGATCGCCATCTACACCGGCAGCCAGCTGGCCTATCAGGGCGCGGTCATCCAGATGATTGCCCACGGTCTCTCTGCGGCCGGCCTGTTTATCCTCTGCGGCCAGCTCTATGAGCGCCTGCACACTCGCGATATGCGCCAGATGGGCGGCCTGTGGGGCAAGATCAAATGGCTGCCGGCGCTGTCGATGTTCTTCGCCGTGGCGACGCTCGGCATGCCGGGTACCGGTAACTTCGTCGGTGAATTCATGATCCTGTTCGGCAGCTTTAAAGTGGTGCCGACCATTACCGTGATCTCCACCTTCGGCCTGGTTTTTGCCTCGGTTTACTCGCTGGCGATGCTGCACCGCGCCTACTTCGGTAAGGCGAAAAGCGATATTGCTGCGAAGGAGCTGCCGGGGCTGTCGCTGCGCGAGCTGTTTATCATTCTGCTGCTGGTGGTGCTGCTGGTTCTGCTCGGGTTCTACCCGCAGCCGATTCTGGACACCTCCCACGCGTCGATGAGCAATATTCAGCAGTGGTTTATTAATTCCGTTTCTACTACAAGGCCGTAAATCGCCATGACAATAACTCCACAACAACTGATCGCACTGCTACCGCTGCTGATCGTCGGCTTGACGGTGGTGGTTGTGATGCTCTCCATTGCGTGGCGACGCAATCACTTTCTCAATGCCACGCTGTCGGTCATCGGGCTTAACGCCGCACTGGTATCGCTCTGGTTTGTTGGCCAGGCGGGCGCGATGGACATCACGCCGCTGGTGCGGGTCGACGGCTATGCCATGCTCTACAGCGGCCTGGTGCTGCTGGCGAGCCTCGCCACCTGTACCTTTGCCTACCCGTGGCTTGAGGGCTATCACGACAATAAAGATGAGTTCTACCTGCTGGTGCTGATTGCCGCCCTCGGCGGCATCCTGCTGGCGGATGCCAACCATATGGCGTCGCTGTTCCTCGGCATCGAACTTATCTCCCTGCCGCTGTTTGGCCTGGTTGGCTACGCCTTCCGTCAGAAGCGCTCTCTGGAAGCGAGCATCAAGTACACCATCCTTTCCGCGGCGGCCTCCTCGTTCCTGCTGTTCGGCATCGCGCTGCTGTATGCCAACACCGGCAGCCTGTCGTTCGGGGCGCTGGGTAAAGCGCTGTCGGACAACATGCTGCACGAACCGCTGCTGCTGGCGGGTCTGGGCCTGATGATCGTCGGCCTCGGCTTTAAGCTGTCGCTGGTGCCGTTCCACCTGTGGACGCCGGACGTATACCAGGGCGCGCCAGCCCCGGTATCGACCTTCCTGGCGACCGCCAGCAAGATCGCCATCTTCGGCGTGGTGATGCGCCTGTTCCTCTACGCGCCGATGGGCGACAGCGAGGCGGTGCGCACGGTGCTGGGCGTGATTGCCTTCGCTTCCATCATCTTCGGTAACCTGATGGCCCTGAGCCAGAGCAACATCAAGCGTCTGCTCGGCTACTCCTCGGTATCGCACCTCGGCTACCTGCTGGTGGCGCTGATTGCCCTGCACAGCGGCGAGATGTCGATGGAAACGGTGGGCGTGTACCTGGCCGGCTATCTGTTCAGCAGCCTCGGCGCCTTCGGCGTGGTGAGCCTGATGTCCAGCCCGTACCGCGGCCCGGACGCCGACTCGCTGTTCTCCTACCGCGGCCTGTTCTGGCACCGTCCGATCCTCGCGGCGGTGATGACGGTGATGATGCTCTCCCTGGCGGGTATTCCGATGACGCTCGGCTTTATCGGCAAGTTCTACGTGCTGGCGGTGGGCGTCCACGCCAACCTGTGGTGGCTGACCGGCGCCGTGGTGGTGGGTTCGGCCATTGGCCTCTACTACTACCTGCGCGTCGCGGTAAGCCTCTACCTGAGCGCGCCGCAGCAGCTCAACCGCGATGCGCCGTCCGACTGGCAGTACAGCGCGGGCGGCATCGTGGTGCTGATTTCCGCCCTGCTGGTGCTGGTGCTCGGTATCTGGCCGCAGCCGCTTATCGATATCGTGCAGCGGGCGCTGCCGGTGATGTAAGGTAAGTTGCTGAAAGAAAAAACCGCCGATTCGTTCGGCGGTTTTTTTTGTCCTGCGGAGGCGAAAGCGACGCTGGCGCGTGATCGCCATCACCTCCGGCGTCAATCGTCAGCCGGCGGTTGCAGGCGCGGGCTCAAGCTTCGCCTCCAGCTCCCGCACCAGCGGAAGCACCTCCCGGCCGAAAAACTCCACCTCTTCCTGGAAGTGCAGGAACCCCAGCAGCAGCAGATCCACGCCCGCGCGCTTGATCTCAACGATCCGCCCGGCAATCTGCCGCGGGGTGCCGATAAGGCCGGTTTTAAAGCCGTCGTTGTACTGCACCAGATCCTCAAAAGTTGATTTCGCCCAGTTGCCTTCGCCCTCCGGCGAGGCGCTGCCGGCGTTTTTCACTTCATGCTGGAAGCCCTTCACCGCCTCGGGATTGGCGTTATCAATAATCTCCTGCAGCACCGCCTGCGCTTCTTCTTCGCTGTCGCGGGCGATGACAAACCCGTTAACGCCAATCTTGACCTGATGCTGATTTTGCGCCGCCTTACGGCGAATATCGTCCACCTGGGCCCTGATGCCCTCCACGCTGTTGCCGTTAGTGAAGTACCAGTCGGAAACGCGGGAAGCCATGTCGCGCGCGGCGCGGGAGCTGCCGCCCTGGAAGATCTCCGGGCGCGGCGACAGCGGCTTGGGTTTGAGGACATAGTCGCGAAAGCGGTAGAAGTCGCCGGCGAAGGTGAAGCTCTCCTCCTGCCAGATGCCCTTCAGGCAGCGGATAAACTCCTCCGAACGCAGGTAGCGCTCCTCGTGATCGAGCCACGGTTCGCCGATGGCCTTAAACTCGCCCCGGAACCAGCCGCTGACGATATTGACCGCAATGCGCGGGCCGTGCAGGTGGCTGATAGTGGCAATCTGCTTGGCCGCAAGCGTCGGGTTCCACGGGCCGGGAAGCAGGGCAGCAATCACCTTCAGTTTTTCCGTCGAGGCCAGCAGCGCCTGGGAGAAGGAGACTGACTCGTGCTGGTTGTCGGCGCCGTAGCCCGCGGTAAAGCGGATCTGCGTCAGGGCGTAGTCAAAGCCCGCGCGCTCGGCTATCTGCGCCAGCCGGCGGTTGTAATCGATGTCCCAGCCGGTGCGCTGGGGAATGTTGCTGATAACCAGCCCGCCCGAGACGTTGGGCACCCAGTAGGCAAACTGGATTGGCGCGTGCGCTGAATCTGAACTGGACATAGGGGCTCCCGTTTTTGGCTGAAGAGTGGCGGTTATCCCCTTTTCATATAACTAATTTCTAATTATAAATAACGGTGAATAACCAAAAGATATATGACTGTTAGCAGAATGCGTGCCAACGGGGCTTGGGCGGAGAGATAAGCAAAATGAAGAGGTTAGCGCCAGGATGAGGTGAGCAGTGTGCTGCATTTGCAACAGCCGGGTGGCCCGGCTGTGACAAATGACGCTGTCGGCGCGGTCTATTTTACCGCGTGCAGTCGGCAGACCAGCGGCCCGCGCTCGCCGCGGCTGGCGCGGGCGAGCACTTCCTCAATCACCGAGGAGAGCTCGTTAATCTCAAACTTGGCCACGTAGCCGTCGGCATTAACCTTGCGGATATGATCGACATTGGCGCTGCCGGAGAGCGAGGAGTGGATCACCACCGGGATGCCGCTGAGGCGCGGATCGCTTTTAATTTTACGCGTCAGAGTGAAGCCGTCCATCTCCGGCATCTCAAGGTCGGTCAGCACCAGGGCTATCTTATCGCTCACCGGCACGCCCTCGTCCTGCGCCTCTTTGAGCAGTTTTTCGATGCTCTCCCACGCCTGCTGGCCGGTAACGTGCATACGGGCGGGGATCGCCATCGCCGCCATCGCCTTCTCCAGCATCACCCGCGCGACTCTGGAGTCCTCGGCAACGATGGCGGTCGCCCCGGCTTTGATCTGCTGCGCTTGTGCGCTGATTTTTCCGGCGTGAAGCTGGTGATCGGCGGGCGCAATGTCGTAGAGGATCTGCTCCACGTCGATGACCATCGCCAGCTCGCTGCTCTGCGCGTCGTCGTTCAGGCTGGCGATGCTGGTGATGTACTGGCCGTTAACCGCTTTCTCGGCGGTGTGGACCTGGCTCCAGTCAAGGCGAACGATATTGTCCACCGACTCAACGGCAAAGGCCTGCACGCTGCGGGCGTACTCGGTGATCAGCAGAATATTGAGGCCGCTTTCGGCCCGGCAGCCGAGCAGCGACGGCAGGTCGATAACCGGGATAATCTGATCGCGAATATTGACCACGCCCATCACCGGAGGCCGGATGCCCGCCGGTTTGGTGTAGGCGGGCATGGGCACAATTTCACGCAGCTTAAAAACGTTAATGCCGAACAGTTCCGCCTTACTCCCGTGCGCGGGAGTGCCGAGGCGGAAAAGCAGCAGCTCGAAGCGGTTAGACTGCGTTAAGTGAACCCTGTCGTCGATATCTTTCTGGAAACTGTCCATTTTGCCCTCAGAGTGAAAATGCCGGTGCATTTACTCCTTTATCGGCATTTACGGGCAAAAGTTAAATCAGGCTGAACGTACTGAAATCCTCCGCCAGTTCGCAGGCGGGAAAAACCGCCCGGCACTCGGCCAGCAGCCGCTGGCAGCCGTGCCAGTCGTAGCGCGAGCTGACGTGAGTAATAATCAGCCTGCCGACGCCCGCCTCCTGCGCCAGCGTTGCCGCCTGCACGGAGGTCGAGTGCCCCCGGCCGTTGGCTTTTTCGGCCATCGCATGTTCAAGCGTGGTTTCGTGCACCATCAGATCGACGCCGCGCGCCAGCGCCAGGGCCGCGGAGCAGGGGGCGGTATCGCCGAATATCGCCAGCTTAACGCCCGGCGTCGAGGGGCCGAGGTAATCCCGGCCGTTGACGACCTGGCCGTCGGGCATCGTCACCGTCAGCCCCTGCTTGAGCTGATTAAACAGCGGCCCGGCCTTTACGCCGTCGGCCCGCAGCCGGGCGGCATCCAGCGGCCCCGGTTTGTCGTGCTGCTCAATGCGGTAGCCGTAGCACTCGACCGGATGCTCAAGCGGCCAGGCGCTAACCCGGAACAGCCCGTCGTCAAACACCTCGCCGGCGCTAATCTCTTCAACGGTCAGCGGATAGTCGGTCCACGATCCGCTAAGGCGCAGAGACATCTCAACGAATTCGCGGATGCCCTTAGGGCCGTAGATCGTCAGCGGCGCCGGATTGCCCTGCATCGAGCGGCTGCACAGCAGGCCCGGCAGGCCAAAAAGATGATCGCCGTGCAGGTGGGTAATAAAGATTTTGTTCAGCTTGCCGGGGTGGTATGCGGTACGCAGAAACTGGTGCTGGGTGCCCTCTCCGCAGTCAAATAGCCACATCTGCGCGCTGTTTGGCTGTTGCAAATTGAGCACTATCGACGTCATATTACGGTGACGCGTCGGCACGCCCGCCGATGTCCCGAGAAAAATCAATTCCATAATCCATTAGCCTCGCCCTTGTAAAACAGACCCAGTATAACGGAGCCCAGCATGATCCAGTGGAACGATCTTCATCACAGCCAGCTTACGGTGGCGCAGCTTTACGCCCTGCTGCAGCTCAGAAGCGCGGTTTTTGTCGTTGAGCAGACCTGCATCTACCAGGATATCGACGGCGAAGACCTTATCGGCGACAACCGCCATCTTCTCGGCTGGCGCGACGGAGAGCTGGTGGCGTATGCGAGGATTCTGAAAAATGCCAATCCGCTTGAGCCGGTGGTCATCGGCCGGGTGATCGTCAGCCCGGCGGCGCGGGGAGAAAAACTGGGCTATCTGCTGATGGAGCAGGCGCTCGCCAGCTGCCGCCAACACTGGCCGGAGCAGGGCATCTACCTCGGCGCCCAGGCGCATCTTCAGCACTTCTATCGCCACTTCGGTTTTGCGCCGGTCACGGAGGTGTATGATGAAGACGGCATCCCTCACGTTGGCATGGCGCGCGAAGCAACATCGTGAAGGATTGTCTATAGTTAGCCAACAGGTTTAACCAAGGAGACATACTATGGCCTACCGCAACTTCGATCCGCATTTCGATGACGACCTGACTCTGCTGAGCGATACTCTTGAGGAGATCCTCGCCTCGTCCGGCGATCCGGCCGATCAAAAATACATCGAGCTGAAGATGCGCGCCGAGCAGGCGCTGGACGACGTAAGAGCGCGGGTTAGCCGCGCCTCGGACAACTACTACTACCGCGCTAAACAGGCGGTTTACCGCGCCGACGACTACGTGCACGAAAAACCGTGGCAGGGTATCGGCATTGGCGCTGCGGCGGGGCTGGTCATCGGCCTGCTGCTGCGCCGCTAATCACAGAATCGCACTCTCCCCCGTCGTGGGTACTGCCCTTTATTAACGCCACCCTTTATAATGTGTGGTTTTTGTCGGGGGAGCTTTGCGTGTATTCACTCTCTGCAGCGCTGGATAATCTGCGGGTCTTACTGAACGATGAACTACCCGATGCCCCCGGCCTGCGCGTCTTTGACCTGGCCGTCACCCTTAAGGACGCCAGCGATCCCCTGAGCTGGCTCTGCGTCCAGCCCCTCTATCCGCAGTTCTACTGGCAGCACCGCGACGATAACGAAGAGGTCGCCGCGATAGGCGCCGCGTGCCGCTTTACCGCGCTCGCCGAAGCCCGCGATTTTTTGCAGCGCCAGGCCCGCCCGGATTTACGCATCTGGGGCCTCAACGCCTTCGCGCAGGAGCAGGGGCAGCTCTTTCTGCCGCGCCTGGAGTGGCGGCGAGACGCCGGCCGCAGCGCGCTGCGCCTGACGCTGTACAGCGCGTCTTCTTTGCGCGACGACGCCCGCAGCGCCCTGACGCTGCTCGACGCTCTGCGCCCCGAACGTCCCCTGCCGGCGCTGGCGCTGGACCTGACCCGCGAAAGACACTTGCCGGAGCGCGCGGGCTGGCAACGGCTGATAGAGCAGGCCACTGGCGCGATCGCCGACGGCGCGCTGCAGAAAGTGGTGCTGGCGAGGGCCAGCGATCTTTCCTTCACCGCGCCGCCCGGCGCCGGGCCGCTGATGGCCGCCAGCCGCCGCCGCAATCTGAACTGCTACCACTTTATGATGGCTTTCGGGCCGCAGCAGGCGTTTTTTGGCTCCTCGCCGGAGCGGCTGTGGCGCCGGGAGGAGAGCCTGCTGTGGACCGAAGCGCTGGCCGGCACGGTGGCCAGCCACCCGGACCCGCGCCGGGCGCAGGGGCTGGCCGACTGGCTGATGAGCGACGAAAAAAATCAGCGCGAGAACCTGCTGGTGGTGGAGGATATCTGCCAGCGGCTGGGGGATGAGGTCAGCGAGCTTGAAGTTGCGCCGCCGGAAGTGATCCGCCTGCGCAAGGTTCAGCACCTGCGCCGCAAGGTGCAGGGGCGGCTCAGGCGACCGGACGACCTGCTCTGCCTCCGCCAGCTCCAGCCTACCGCCGCCGTCGCCGGTCTGCCGCGCCGTGCCGCAAGGGAGTTTATCGCCCGCCACGAGCCCTTCGAGCGCGAGTGGTACGCCGGTTCCGCGGGCTATCTCAGCCTGCGGGGCAGCGAGTTCTGCGTCGCGCTGCGCTCGGCCAGACTTTCCGATAATGTGCTGCGCCTGTACGCCGGGGCCGGAATTATCGCCGGCTCCGATCCGCAGCAGGAGTGGCAGGAGATAGAAAATAAGGCGGCGGGGCTGCGAACGCTGCTGTTTGAGCAGTAACTGAACGTTTCCCGATGTATATCAAAAATCCGCCCCTGGTCGTTGATTATACTCTTTGGCAAAATTGATTTCGGACCCACTCATGTCAGTAAGCGCATTCAACCGACGCTGGGCGGCGGTAATACTTGAAGCTTTAACCCGTCACGGCGTGCAGCATATCTGTATTGCCCCCGGCTCGCGCTCGACGCCGCTCACCCTTGCGGCGGCGGAAAATCGCGCTTTTATTCACCATACCCATTTCGACGAGCGCGGCCTCGGCCATCTGGCCCTGGGGCTGGCGAAGGCCAGCGGGCAGCCGGTGGCGGTCATCGTCACCTCCGGCACCGCCGCCGCTAACCTCTATCCGGCCCTGATTGAGGCCGGACTCACCGGCGAGAGGATTATCCTGCTGACCGCCGACCGTCCGCCGGAGCTGATTGACTGCGGCGCTAACCAGGCGATACGCCAGACGGGGATGTTCGCCTCTCATCCGGCGCAGACGCTCTCCCTGCCGCGCCCGGGGGAAGAGATCCCGGCCCGCTGGCTGGTCTCCGCCGTCGATAACGCGATGGCCCAGGCCCGGACCGGCGGCGTGCACATCAACTGCCCCTTCGCCGAGCCGCTGTACGGCGATATGGACGATACCGGCCTTGCCTGGCAGCAGGCGCTGGGCGACTGGTGGCAGGACGACCAGCCCTGGCTTCGCGAAGCGCTGTGCGCGCAGAGCGAAAAGCAGCGGGACTGGTTCTTCTGGCGGCAGAAGCGCGGCGTGGTGGTGGCGGGACGCATGGGCGCGGCGGCGGGGAAAAAGGTCGCCGAATGGGCGCAGACCCTGGGCTGGCCGCTGATTGGCGATGTGCTGTCGCAAACCGGCCAGCCGCTGCCCTGCGCCGATCTGTGGCTCGGCAACGGTGATGCCGTCAGCGAGCTGGCGCAGGCGCAGATTGTGGTGCAGTTCGGCAGCAGCCTGACCGGCAAGCGGCTGCTGCAGTGGCAGGCGGCCTGCGATCCCGACGAATACTGGCTGGTGGACAGCCTGCCGGGGCGCCTGGATCCGGCCCACCACCGCGGCCGGCGGCTGATGAGCGATATTGAACACTGGCTGAACCTGCATCCGGCGGAGACGCGCCAGCCGTGGGCCCAGGTCATTCCGGCGCTTTCCGCCCGGGCGTGGCGGGCCGTGGAGGCCCGGCGCGAGGCTTTCGGCGAGGCGCAGCTGGCGCACCGCATCAGCGACTACCTGCCGGAGCAGGGGCAGCTGTTTGTCGGCAACAGCATGGTGGTGCGGCTGATTGATGCTCTCGGCCAGCTGCCGGCGGGCTATCCGGTTTACAGCAATCGCGGGGCCAGCGGCATTGACGGCCTGATCTCTACCGCAGCGGGCGTGCAGCGCGGCAGCGCCAGGCCGACGCTGGCCATTATCGGCGATCTCTCCGCGCTGTACGATCTCAACGGCCTGGCGCTGCTGCGCCAGGTCTCCGCTCCGCTGGTGCTGGTGGTGGTCAACAACAACGGCGGGCAGATTTTCTCCCTGCTGCCGACGCCCGCCGAGCGGCGCGAAGCCTTCTATACTCTGCCGCAGAACGTCAATTTTGCCCACGCGGCGCAGATGTTTGGTCTCGGCTACGCCCGCCCCGAAAGCTGGCAGCAGCTTGATGAGGTGATGAGCGCGGCGTGGCGCAGGCCGGCGACGACCGTCGTGGAGCTGGTGGTGAACGACACCGACGGCGCGCAGCTGCTTCAGCAGCTGCTGGCGCAGGTGAGCCAGCTGTGAGTCTGCGGGCGGCGGTGCGCGCAGGCGATAGCGCCCGGCCGTGGCTGGTCTTTCTGCACGGCTTTTCCGGCGACTGCCGGGAGTGGCAGGCGGTCGGCGAGCGGCTGACGGACTGGCCCCGGCTCTATATTGATTTGCCGGGCCACGGCGCGTCGGCGGCGATCCCCGGCGTTGATTTTGCCGCCGTCTCCGCCCGTCTGCAGGATCTGCTTATTAGTTACAACATACTCAACTACTGGCTGATCGGCTACTCCCTCGGCGGCCGCGTGGCGATGTATTTCGCCTCTCAGCAGGCGAGGGCGGGGCTGCGGGGGCTGATCGTTGAGGGCAGTCATCCCGGTCTGATAAGCGATGCCGAACGCCGCCAGCGCCGCGAGGGCGATCTGCATTGGGCACGGCGCTTCGCCCGCGAACCGCTCGGTGAGGTTTTTGCCGACTGGTATCGCCAGCCGGTATTCGCCTCCCTGAACGAGAGCCAGCGCGCGGCGCTGGCGGCGCAGAAGGTGCACAACAGCGGCGTTGCCCTGTCGGAGATGCTGATGGCTACCTCCCTCTCGGCGCAGCCCGATTTACGCCCGGCGCTGGCCGGACGCGACTATCCTTTCTACTACCTGTGCGGCGAGCGCGACGAGAAGTTCCGCGCGCTGGCCCGGGCGCTCGATGCGCCCTGCACCCTTATTCCCCTGGCCGGGCACAACGCGCACCGGGAAAACCCCGATGCCGTCGCGCTGCGCCTGGCTGAGATACTGCAACCCTGACCCCAGGAATCGTTATGATTTACCCAGATGAAGAGATGCTCTACGCCCCGGTTGAGTGGCAGGACTGCTCCGCAGGCTTTGAAGACATTCGCTACCAGAAGTCCGCCGACGGCATTGCTAAAATCACCATCAACCGCCCGCAGGTGCGCAATGCCTTCCGCCCGCTGACTGTCAAAGAGATGATCCAGGCCCTGGCCGACGCCCGCTACGACGATAGCGTCGGGGTGATTATCCTCACCGGCGAAGGCGAGAAGGCCTTCTGCTCCGGCGGCGACCAGAAGGTGCGCGGCGATTACGGCGGCTACCAGGACGATGCCGGGACTCACCACCTCAATGTGCTGGACTTCCAGCGCCAGATCCGCACCTGTCCGAAACCGGTGGTGGCGGCGGTAGCCGGATACTCCATCGGCGGCGGCCACGTGCTGCACATGATGTGCGATCTCACCATTGCGGCCGATAACGCCATTTTTGGTCAGACCGGGCCGAAAGTTGGCTCTTTCGACGGCGGCTGGGGCGCGTCCTACATGGCGCGTATCGTCGGCCAGAAGAAAGCCCGCGAAATCTGGTTCCTCTGCCGCCAGTACAACGCCCAGGAAGCGCTGGATATGGGGCTGGTGAACACCGTGGTGCCGCTGGCGGATCTGGAGAAAGAGACCGTGCGCTGGTGCCGCGAAATGCTGCAGAACAGCCCGATGGCGCTGCGCTGCCTGAAGGCCGCCCTCAACGCCGACTGCGACGGCCAGGCCGGTCTGCAGGAGCTGGCGGGCAATGCCACCATGCTGTTCTACATGACCGAAGAGGGCCAGGAGGGGCGCAACGCCTTCAACCAGAAGCGCCAGCCGGACTTCAGCAAATTTAAGCGGAATCCGTAATGCGATCGGCTCAGGTATACCGCTGGCAGGTGCCGATGGACGCGGGCGTCGTGCTGCGCGACCGGCGGCTGAAGGCCCGGGACGGCCTGCTGATCCGCCTCGGCGACGGAGTGGGCGAGGGCTGGGGCGAGATCTCGCCGCTGCCGGGCTTCAGCGCCGAGTCGCTTGACGATGCGCAGGACGCGGCGGTGGCCTGGGCGCAGGCGTGGCGGACCGGCGGCGAGCCGCCGCTGCCGCCTCAGCCTTCGTGCGCGTTCGGCATCAGCTGCGCGCTGGCGGAGCTGGCGGGCGAACTGCCCTCAGAGGCCGACTACCGCGCCGCGCCGCTGTGCACCGGCGATCCCGATGCGCTGCTGCCGCTGCTGCAAAGCATGGACGGCGAGAAGGTGGCGAAAGTGAAGGTCGGCCTGTGGGAAGCGGTGCGCGACGGCATGGTGGTAAACCTGCTGCTGGAGGCGATCCCCGATCTGCGCCTGCGCCTGGACGCCAACCGGGCGTGGACGCCGCTGAAGGCGCAGCAGTTTGCGAAGTACGTCAATCCGCACTACCGCTCGCGCATTGCCTTCATCGAGGAGCCGTGCAAAACCCGCGACGACTCCCGCGCCTTTGCACGCGAATCCGGGATCGCGATCGCCTGGGACGAAAGCCTGCGCGAACCGGACTTTCGCTTTAGCGCCGAGCTGGGCGTCGCTGCAGTGGTGATCAAGCCGACCCTGACCGGCAGCCTGCAAACAGTGCGCGCCCAGGTGGCCGCGGCGCACGCGCAGGGGCTGACGGCGGTGATCAGCTCCTCTATTGAGTCCAGTTTCGGCCTGACGCAGCTGGCGCGCATTGCCGCCTGGCTGACCCCCGGCACGCTGCCGGGGCTTGATACCCTCGGCCTGATGCAGACCCAGCTGGTGCGCTGCTGGCCGGGCAGCGCGCTGCCGTGCATGACTCTCGATAATCTGGAGCCGCTGCTATGATTTTCGGCGACTGGCCGTGGCGGCACTGGCGCAGCCTGCGTCCCGATGCCCGGGCCCTGCGCCTCGGCGACGAGTGCCTGACCTGGCGGCAGCTCTGCCGCCGGATAGATGCCCTCGCCGCCGGGTTTATCGCCCAGGGCGTGCGCCCGGAGCAGGGCGTGATGCTGCGGGCTTATAACCATCCGCAAACCCTGCTGGCGTGGCTGGCCCTGCTGCAGTGCGGGGCACGTATTTTACCGGTCAATCCGCAGATCCCGCGGGCGCTGCTGGCGGCGCTGCTGCCGCATTTTTCCGTGAGCCACGCGCTGCTGCTTGCTGACGACGCCCCGTTTGACGCGCTGGCAACGCTCAGCCTGCGCGAGACGCAGGGCGCCTGTGATGCCGGCTGGCGACCCGAACGGCTGGCGACCCTCACCCTGACCTCCGGTTCGAGCGGTCTGCCGAAAGCCGCGGCGCATACGCCGGCGGGCCATCTCGCCAGCGCCGCCGGCGTGCTGGCGCTGCTGCCCTTTAACGAGGGCGATGACTGGCAGCTGTCGCTGCCGCTGTATCACGTCTCCGGCCAGGGCATTCTCTGGCGCTGGCTGCTGAAGGGGGCGGGGCTGACGGTCCGCGAGCGGCTGCCGCTGGCGCAGGCGCTGGCGGGCTGCACCCACGCCGCGCTGGTGCCGACCCAGCTGTGGCGGCTGCTCAACGACGACGCCCCGCTGTCGCTGACCTGCGTCCTGCTCGGCGGCGCGGCGATCCCGGTGGCGCTGGCGGAGGCAAGCCGGGCGCGGGGCATTCAGACCTTCTGCGGCTACGGGCTGACCGAGTTTGCCTCGACGGTCTGCGCCAAGGAGACCGACGGCGAGGCGGACGTCGGCCGCCCGCTGCCGGGGCGCGAGGTGCGGATTGTTGACGGCGAGATCTGGCTGCGCGCCGCCAGCATGGCGGCGGGCTACTGGCGCGACGGCGCGCTGCTGCCGCTGGTGAACGCCGAGGGCTGGTTTGCCACCCGCGATCGCGGCGAGCTGCGCGACGGTCGCCTGACGGTGCTCGGGCGGATGGACAATCTCTTCTTCTGCGGCGGGGAAGGGATCCAGCCGGAGGAGGTCGAGCGGATCATCGGCCGCCATCCTCAGCTGGAACAGGTCTTTATTGTGCCGCTGGATGACGCCGAATTCGGCCAGCGCCCGGTGGCGGTCGTGGAGGGCAGCGCGGAGCTGGATATCGAACAGCTGCCCGGCTGGGCAAAAGCGCGGCTGGCCTGCTTCCAGCAGCCGGTCTGCTGGCTGCGGCTACCCGCGAGCCTGAAAACCGGCGGGATTAAGATCTCCCGCCGGGCGCTGCGCGAGTGGGTTAACGCTACGCTGCGGGGCTAGCTGGCTTCGAGCGGGCGCTTGCTCCGGCGACGGATCAGGCGCAGCGCCAGCGGAATAACCAGAACGCCTACCGCCATCACCAGCAGGGTTTTCGCCACGCCGCTCTCCCACAGAATATTGATGCTGCCGTTGCTGATGGAGAGCGCCCGGCGCAGATTCTGCTCCAGCATCTCTCCCAGCACGAAACCGAGAATAAGCGGCGACATCGGGAAATTCATCTTGCGCAGCAGGTAGCCGAACACCCCGAGGCCGACCATCAGCATCAGGTCGAAGGTGGTGCTGTGCACCGCGTATACGCCTACCGCCGACACTGCCGCTATCGCCGGCACCAGGAACCACAGCGGAATGGTCAGCATGCGGGTAAACAGCCCGATCAGCGGTATGTTCATGACCAGCAGCATGACGTTGGCGATAAGCAGGGCGGCGATCAGCCCCCAGACAATATCCGGCTGTTCGGTGAACATCGCCGGGCCGGGCGTAATGTTGTAAAGGGTCAGCGCCCCCATCATCACCGCCGTGGTGCCCGAGCCGGGCACGCCGAGGGTCAGCATCGGAATAAACGATCCGCAGGCGGAGGCGTTATTCGCCGCCTCCGGCGCCGCGACCCCGCGAATATCGCCCTTACCGAAGCTGTCGCTGTTGCCGCTGATTTTCTTCTCGGTCATGTAGGTTATGGCGCTGGCAATCGTCGCCCCGGCCCCCGGCAGGATACCGACAAAAAAGCCGATAACCGACGAGCGCAGGGTGGCGCCGGCGCAAAGAGAGGCCTCTTTGGCGTTAAACAGCAGGCGTCCGGTTTTGCGCACCAGGGTCTGGCCGCTGCTGGTGCTCTCCAGCATCAGCAGGATCTCAGAAACCGAGAACAGGCCGATGACTACTACGATAAACTGCACGCCGTCTGAGAGGTGGACGCTGTCGAAGGTGAAGCGATATACCCCGGTGTTGGCATCGACGCCCACCGTCGCCAGCCCCAGCCCAATCAGCGCCGCCAGAAAAGACTTCAGCGGATTCTGCGCCATCATGCTGCCGAGGCAGGCGATGGCGAAAACCATCAGCGCAAAGTACTCCGCCGGCCCGAAGGCCAGCGACCACTCCGCCAGCGCCGGGGCGAAGAGGATAATGCCGAAGATGGCAACCATCGAACCGACGAACGAGCTGACCGCAGAGACAGAGAGCGCCACGCCGCCGCGTCCCTGCTGCGCCATCGGGTAGCCGTCAAGCGCCGTCATAATGGCCCCCGCATCGCCGGGGACGTTGAGCAGAATCGACGAGATGCGCCCGCCGTACTCACAGCCGATATAGACCGTCGCCAGCAGGATCAGCGCCGATTCCGCAGGCAGATGCAGGGCAAACGCCAGCGGCAGCAGTATCGCCACGCCGTTGATTGGCCCCAGCCCCGGCAGCAGACCGACGATGGTGCCGATAAAGCAGCCGATCAGGGCAATGCACAGATTGCCCGGCGTCATGGCCACGGCAAAACCCTGAGAAAGATAGATCCAGGTATCCATAGGTGTCTCCGTCAGTTAAGCCATGCGCCGAGGGGCAGGGTGACGTCCAGCAGGCGGTCGAAGGCAAACCACAGCAGAACGCCGAGGAGTCCGCCCGATACCGCCGCGGCGGGGAGGGTTGCGCCGAACAGGATGCCGATGATGGCAGTCAGCAGCGCGGTGGCCAGCGGGAAGCCGAGCCACTCAAAGCCCCAGGCGTACACCAGCAGAACGATAACCATCACCAGCAGGCGCTGCAGCACGCGGCGCGGCGGCCAGCTGATGGTATCCGGGCGGCGCAGCAGCATCGCCACCGCGCAGAGCAGCATCAGGCCCAGAATGCCGAGCGGAAACGGGCGCGGCCCCACCGGCTCGTAGCTGTACTCGCTGTGGATCTGCCAGCCGATGAGGAGTCCCCCAAGGCACAGCAGGATCCAGATGGCGGCAAAAATTCGATCGCTCATCGCGGCCTCCGCTGCTATTTCGCCAGGCCGAAGGCTTTCGCCTGCTCGCGGTATTCCGCCACCTGTTTTTTCACATAGGCGTCAAGCTCCGGGCCATTCTTGTTAAATTCAAACAGGCCGCGCATCTCGCGCTGCTTTTTAAACTCGTCCGTTTGCTGCAGCTTGCTGAAGACGTTGAGCCACCAGTTGTACTCCGCATCGCTGACCTTCGGGCCGACGTAGAAGCCGCGAATAATCGGCCACACCAGATCGTAGCCCTGCTCTTTGGCGGTAGGCACCTCCGCCAGCTGTCCCGGCAGGCGGTTGTCCGAGAAGACTGCCAGCACGCGGATTTTATCGCCCTGCAGATAGGGCACCATTTCGCTGAGATCGCCTGAGATCGCCTGCACGTGGTTGCCCAGCAGGGCGGTAACCGGCTCGCCGCCTCCTTCAAAGGCAACGTAGCGCATTTTGTGGGGATCGACGCCCGCTTTCTGCGCCAGGGTTGCCGCCTTCATCCAGTCCTGGCTGCCGATAGAGGCGCCCGCGCCGATCACTACCTGGGAAGGATTTTTTTCCATCGCCTTGAGCAGATCTTGCAAATTTTTATACGGCGAGTCCTTACGCACGGCGATCATGCCGTAGTCGGTGCCGATGCTGGCGAGCCAGCGCACGTCGTCAACGTTATAGCGGCCAAATTTTCCCTGCGACAGATTCAGCAGCGAGCCGCCGGAGAAGGCCACCAGCGTACCGGCTTCCGCAGGGCGCTGGGCAATAATGGCGTTATAGGCCACCGCGCCGACGCCGCCGGGCATATAGGTGACGCGCATCGGTTTTTCGATAGCGCCGGTTTCCAGCAGGCTGACCTGAATCAGCTTACAGGTGAGATCGAAGCCACCGCCGGGCTTGGCCGGGGCGATGCATTCGGTGCGCGACGGCGCGTCAGCGGCAAACGCGCTGGCGCTGGCGAGCAGCAGGGCAGAGGCGGTAAGGGTACGTAAAAGCGCTGTTTTCATGTTTTCCTCACTCCGGAGCAACCGGGCCGGTGTTTTTTTCTGATTATGTGAACAGCGGCGTGGCTGTTCGGTTGCTTGATTGTTAAAACAATAACCTTTCATTTACCTTTCAATGGCCCGATAACCCTTCAGGATGTGATATGCGTCTTCTATTGGCGGAAGATAACCGTGAGCTGGCTCACTGGCTGGAAAAGGCGCTGGTGCAGGCGGGCTTTGCCGTCGACGCGGTGTTTGACGGGCGCGCCGCGGACCAGCTTCTGCAAAGCGAGCAGTACGCGCTGGCGGTGCTCGATATTGGTATGCCGGGTCTGGACGGGCTTGAGGTGGTGCAGCGGCTGCGCAAAAGGAAGCAGACCCTGCCGGTGCTGTTACTGACCGCGCGCAGCGCCGTGGCGGAGCGCGTCGCCGGGCTCAATGCCGGCGCCGACGACTATCTGCCCAAGCCGTTTGAGCTGGAGGAGCTGGACGCGCGCCTGCGCGCCCTGCTGCGGCGCAGCGAAGGGCGGGTGCAGGAGGTGCAGCAACTGGGGGAGCTTGCGTATCACGATGAAGGCTATTTCCTGCTGCGCGGGCAGCGGCTGGCGCTGACCCCCCGCGAGCACGCGCTGCTGACGGTGCTGATGTACCGCCGCCAGCGGCCGGTATCGCGCCAGCAGCTGTTCGAGCAGGTGTTCAGCCTCAGCGACGACGTCAGCCCGGAGAGCATCGAACTGTACGTGCACCGGCTGCGCAAAAAGCTGCACGACAGCGATGTGCGCATCGCCACTCTGCGCGGGCTGGGGTATGTGCTGGAGCATCGCGATGCGGTGGCGTAAGCCGCAGTCGCTCTACGCCCGGCTGCTGCTGTTTCTCGGTTTGCCGCTGTTGCTGCTGTGGGGCCTGTCGGCGTTTAACAGCTACGTCAGCGCCCTGCAGGCGGCAACCCAGGCCTATGACCGCACGCTGCTTTCATCGGCCCGCACCATATCCGAACGGCTGGAGGTGCGCGACGGGAAGCTGGCGGTGGATGTTCCGTGGGTGGTGCTCGACAGCTTCGAGCTCAACATGAATGACCGCCTGTACTATAAGGTGCTCGATCCCGACGGTCAGGTTATCTCAGGCTACGACGGGCTGCCCGCCATGCCGCCGTCGACCTCCCGCACCTCGCTCTATCCGGCGCTGGCGTGGTTCTATCACAGCAGTTTTCGCGGCGAAGCCATTCGCGTGGCCCGCCTGCTGCAGCCGGTGAACGAGGGCGGCGTCAGCGGCATGGCCGAGATTTACGTTGCCGAAACCCTGCAGTCCCGCCGCTGGCTCGCCGGACAGCTGCTGTTCTCGTCGCTGGTGACCCAGGGCATGCTGGTGCTGCTGACGCTGGTGCTGGCCGGATGGCTGCTGCGGCGGGTGCTGCGCCCGATGCGCCAGCTCTCTGAGATCATGATTCGCCGCGAGCCTGAGCTGCTGACGCCGCTGCCCGAGCTGCTGCCCTGGTCGGAGACGCGGCTGCTGATCGTCGCCTTCAACCGCTATCTGGCGCGGCTGCGCGATCTTATCGCCCGCCAGGAGCGGTTCAGCGCCGATGCCTCCCACCAGCTGAAAACGCCGCTGGCTATTCTGAAAACGCAGGCGGCGGTGGCGCTGGCGAGCCCCGAGCCGCAGGCGTGGCGCGAGAGCCTGCGGGCGATGAGCGTCACCCTGGACACCACCAGCCAGCTCACCGAGCGGCTGCTGCAGCTTGCGGCGGTGAAGGGACGGGAGCAGGGCGAACGAAACTTTACGCCGGTCAATCTGCTGGAGGTGGTGCAGCAGAGCTGCTTCTCGCGTCTGGCGCAGGCCAGAAGTAAGGCGATCGACCTCGGCTACGAGGGACTTCAGGCGCCGGTCAGCGTGATGGGCGATGCGGTCCTGCTCGGCGAGCTGTGCGCCAATCTGCTGGATAATGCGCTGAAATATACGCCGCGCGGCGGCACGGTGACGGTCAGCCTGCGCCGCGACGGCGGGGTGATGGTGCTGGACGTTGAGGACAGCGGGCCCGGCATAGAGGACGCGCAGATAAGCCAGGCCCTGCAGCCGTTTCAGCGGCTCGATAACGCCGGCGACATTGCCGGGGCGGGCATCGGCCTGGCGCTGGTTAACGATATCGCCCGGCTCCATCGCGCGCAGCCGCATTTTGGCCGCAGCGGTACCCTGGGCGGGCTGCGGGTCAGAATGCGGCTGGCGGCGGTGGAGTAGCGTTTTCCCTTTCCCGTCGCCTCCGCTATAGTAAATCCTCCTCTTGGTGTGGAGATAATAATGATTAACGTGGAGATGCTGTCCACCGGTGATGAAGTCCTGCACGGACAGATTGTGGATACCAACGCGGCGTGGCTTGCCGATCTCTTTTTCAGCCAGGGCGTGCCGCTGAACCGCCGCAATACCGTCGGCGACAGCCTGGCGTCGCTGGTAGATATCCTGCGCGAGCGCAGCCACCTGGCCGACGTGCTGATTGTCAACGGCGGCCTCGGGCCGACCAGCGATGATCTGAGCGCGCTGGCGGCGGCAACGGCGAAGGGCGAAGGGCTGGTGCTGCACGAGGCGTGGCTCAGCCAGATGGCGCGCTACTTTGCCGAGCGCGGCCGGGTGATGGCGCCCAGCAACCGCAAGCAGGCGGAGATCCCCGCCAGCGCCGAGCTGATTGATAACCCGGTCGGCACCGCCTGCGGCTTCGCTCTCCAGCTCAACCGCTGCCTGATGTTCTTCACGCCGGGCGTGCCGTCCGAATTTAAGGTGATGGTGGAGCAGCAGATCCTGCCGCGCATTCGCCAGCGCTTTACTCTGCCCGAACCGCCGCTCTGCCTGCGCCTGACCACCTTTGGCCGCTCGGAAAGCGATCTGGCCCAGAGCCTCGACGGGCTGACGCTGCCCGCTGGGGTGACTATGGGCTACCGCTCCTCCATGCCGATCATTGAGCTGAAGCTGACCGGTCCGGCCAGCGAGCGCGAGGCGATGCTCGCCCTGTGGCCGGAGGTGAAAAAAGTGGCCGGCGAAAACCTGATCTTCGAAGGCACCGAAGGCCTGCCGGCGCAGATCGCCGCCGCGCTGCAGGCGCGAAGCCTCAGCCTGACCCTCAGCGAGCAGTTCACCTCCGGGCTGATCGCCCTGCAGCTTGGCCGCGCAGGTGCGCCGCTGCTGGCGGGCGAAGTGGTGCCCTCGCAGGAGGAGACGCTGGCGCAGACCGCCCACTGGACGGCGGACAGACGGGTTAACCACTTTGCCGGGCTGTCGCTGGCGGTCAGCGGTCTGGAGCAGGATCATCTCAACTTTGCGCTGGCAACGGCGGAAGGGACCCACGCCCTGCGGGTCAAGTTCAACGCCACGCGCTACAGTCTCGCGGTGCGCCAGGAGATCTGCGCCATGATGGCGCTGAATATGCTGCGCCGCTGGCTTAACGGCTGGCCGGTTGCTGCCGGGCACGGCTGGATCGAGGTGGTTGAGGATCTGTTCATCCCCTGAGGGTAAATGTCGTTCTCCGGAACGATAGCCGGGACGTACCGCGCCTTTTTATAGTGCCTTCAGCAGACTAAAAAAGGAGCGCATTATGACCTATGCAGCCGACGCCTTCCGCGGCCGGGTGGTGCTGGTGACCGGCGGCGCCCAGGGCATTGGCCTGGCGATTGCCGCCGCCTTCGCCCGCCTCGGCGCCGCGGTGGTGATTGCCGACCAGCAGGAGCAAAAATCGCGGGACAGCGCCGCGCGGCTGCGCGGGGAGGGGCTGCGGGTTGACGCAGTTGCCTGCGATCTGGCCGAGCCGGAGAGCGCCGCGGCGCTGGTTGACGCGACGACTCAGCTTCACGGCAGACTGGACGTACTGGTCCATAACGCCGCTTACTTTCCCCTGACGCCCTTTTCAGAGATAGACGCCCCGCTGCTGCAGCGCACCCTCGGCGTCAATCTGATGGCGCCTTTTTTCCTTGCCCGGGCGGCGCGGCCGTGGATGCGCGGCGGCGGGCGCATTCTGGTCACCTCCTCGGTGACCGGCCCGCGGGTCGCTTATCCCGGACTGGCGCACTATGCCGCCTCAAAGGCGGGCGTCAACGGCTTTATTCGCGCCGCCGCCCTTGAGCTGGCCGCGGACGGGATCACCGTCAACGGCGTGGAGCCGGGGATGATCCGCACGCCCGCCATGGATAACCTGGGTGATAAAGAGGTGAGTCAAGCGATAGCCGCCGCCGTGCCGCTGGGGCGGCTCGGCGAGCCGGAAGAGATTGCCGGCGCAATGCTCTTTCTGGCCTCTCCGGCGGCGGCCTACATTACCGGACAGACGCTGGTGGTGGACGGCGGCGCGCTGCTGCCGGAAGCTACTCTGCGCTGAGCGCCTGCGCCAGCAGCGAAATGGGATGCTCGCAGCGCTTGCTGGTGGACATCTCAATCTGCCACTTGCAGGTTTCGCAGTCGGTGATAACCAGGTCTGCGCCGCTCTCCTCAATCTGGCGGAACAGCGGGGCGCCGATGGCCTGCGAGGTCAGGTAGTTCTCTGCCTTAAAGCCGTAGGTGCCCGCAATACCGCAGCACTGCGAGTCCAGCACCTGGACCTCCAGCTCGGGGATTTTCCGCAGCAGGTCGAGGGTGTAAATCGCCCAGCCCATTTTTTCCATGTGGCAGGCGGTGTGGTAGACCACCTTCAGCGGCAGGCGGCGCAGCGGCAGGGTTTTACCGCCGTCCAGCTGCTTCCAGATCCAGCGAGTCGCCAGCTCAATGCTGTCGCGCAGATCGGCATTCTCCACGTCCAGCAGGTGCGGATATTCGTCGCGCAGGGTAAAGGTGCAGGTGGACGATGTCGCCACGACCGGCAGGCGCTTGTCGACGATTGCCCGCCGCAGGGCGTCGGTATTGCTGCTGGCCTGCTTGCGCGCCTTTGCCATAAAGCCGTTGGCAATCAGCGGTACGCCGCAGCACTTCTCTTTATCCAGCAGCTGCACGCCGGTGCCGAGCGCGTTCAGCACCCGCACCAGATCTTTCCCCAGCTGCGGATGGTTGTAGTTGACGTAGCAGCCGTGAAAAAAGGCGGCCTGCTCGGGATACTGCGCCTGCGCGTCGGCGACGCTGCGGTACCAGCGGCGAAAGGTGCTGTTGCCGTATTTCGGCAGCGTGCGGCGGTGATCGATTTTCAGCGTTTTATCCAGCAGCCTGCGCACCGGCTTCAGCCCGGTCGTGGCGTTGACCAGCGGCGAGAAGGGCACCGAAAGCGATCCCATCAGGTCGGTGTGGCTGAGAATAGCGTCGCGCAGGGTTGGCTTTTTCTGGCTGTACTGCGCCCGCGCCCGCTGGATAATATCGCCAATTTTGACATCGGACGGGCAGGCGACCTCACAGCGCTTGCAGTTGATGCAGTCCTTCAGCGCCTCGTCGTACAGCGCGCCGTTCTTCAGGCGCAGGCGCTCGCCGTCGGGGCCGGCCTGCTTGGGGCCCGGATAGTGTGGGTTGACGCGCACCACCGGACAGGCGGTGGTGCAGACCGTGCACTTGATGCAGTTTTCGAAGCGGGTATTGCTCATGCGTCACCTCCTGCGAGCGCACTGATTTGCCGGGCAGCGTGCAGCGCCGTAATGGCGCTGACGCCGCCGCCGCAGCCCTGGGCGATGGCGTCGAAGCCGCCGAGTACGCCGCCGATGGCGTACAGGTTGTCAATCTGCTGGCCTTCGCGCTGTCCGCGCAGCGAGGCATCGGTCCTGACGCCGCAGCGCTGCCACGGCTGCGAATCAAAAAAGTCATTGTTATACCACGCGTTACGCGACAGCAACGGCGTAATGTCCAGATTGAAGACCGGCTCGCAGATTTTATCCCGGCGGGCGACGAGGCCGCTGCTGAAGAAGCCGCCGCTGGCGAGCACCGCAAAGCGGGTCTGCAGCGGAACATCGCCGTGATTGCGGGTGGAGACAGAGGTCACCCGCGCGCCGTCAAAGGCAACGGCCGCCACCTCATCGCCGGCAAGCCATGTCCCGCCCAGCCGGACAAAGTGGCGCTGGAGCGCGGTGTGCATGCGGATGCCCGGCACCGAGGGCGGCAGCGTCGGCAGCAGCGCGAGCGGACAGGGAAGCTGTTCGCTGAGCCAGCGCCAGAGCTGGGAATTTTGCAGCCCGAAGCAGGCCGGAAACAGCAGGCGGTCGTAGCGCTCGGCGATGGGGCGCAGGGCGCCCAGCAGCGCCGCCCACTGGCTCTTCTCATCCAGCAGGCGGGCGATATTGACGGAGCGGAACTCCGAGGCGTTTTCGCGCAGGTCGTCCAGCTGGGGCAGTTCGATATCAATCGCCTCGGCGAGGGCGCCGGCCTTGCACAGGGCCGGGGCGGCCAGGTGAGCCTGAAAGTCGGGAAAGCCGCTGATGCCCACCACGGCGATGCGTTCGCCGCTGACCGGTCCGATCGGCGCCTCTTCCGGACTCAGCCAGGCGCGCTTCAGGCCGCCGAGCGGCGTGATGCGCCGGTGCTGGTTATTGAGCCCGCCCTGCAGGGCGACGCCGCAGCCGGCCAGCAGCTTCTCGGCCTGGCAGGCATAGTCAATAACCTGCCCGGCGCCGATCAGGCTGTAGGGGTGTTCCGGGTGACTCACCGCCAGCGCGGCGAGGCTTTGTTCAAGCGTCTCGCCCGGCGGCGCGTCGAGCAGATCGAGAGAGCCGGAGGAAAAATGCAGCCCGTTCTGGCCGCGGCTGATGATCGCGCAGCGCAGGCCCCGCTGGCTGAGAGTGATGCCGCACAGCAGGCCCGCCAGCCCGCCGCCGATGATAAGGGTGTCAAACTTCATCCCGGTTCTCCTTTTCAAGTCCGCAAAGCCCCAGCCATACCCAGCGGGTAAAGTCGCTCTCGCGCAGCGCGTCGCCCCAGGCGATAGGCTGTACGCCTTTCCAGCGCTCGTTGAGGAAGTCGGAGAGCTGGTTGAGGGACTGGGCGGGCGTAGTAACCTCAAAGCGGTTAAGCAGCGCGGCGGCGCGGCAGGCGCACAGCTCGCCCTGGCAGGTGCCCATTCCCACGCGGGTGCGGCGGCGCAGGTCGAGCAGGTTTTTCACCGCCAGATTGTCTACCGCGTACTGGACCTCGCCGGCGGTGACCGCCTCACATTCGCACACCAGGCTGCGGTGCAGGCGCGAATCGCCGAGCCACGCCGGGGTGCGGTCGCCGTGGCGGTAGACCGCGGAGCCGCGCAGCGGCGCCGGCAGCGAGATGACTTTTTGCAGCGTTTTCTCCGCCGGCTCCTGCGAGCCGGGCAGCGGTTCGTCGGCGGTGGTGCAGCGGGCCGTTATGCCGAGCTTACGGCATACCGCGTCGGTGGCCATTTCGGCCATCAGCCGGTAGGTCATCAGCTTGCCGCCGGTGATGGTAATAAACCCCTCCAGGCCGTCGCGGGCGGCGTGGTCGAGCAGGACAATGCCGCGGCTGACGCTGCGGCCGCTCGGGTCGTCGTCGCTGGCGACCAGCGGGCGCACGCCGCTGTAGGCACGCAGAATGCGGGTGCGGGCCATTACCGGCGAGAGTTTTTCACCTTCGCGCAGCAGGATCTCCACCTCTTCGGCGGTAACGCGGTTGCTGTCGATATCGTTGTAGTCGATGTGCGTGGAGGTGGTGCCTATCAGCGAAATGGTGTCGCCGGGCACGAGGATGTCGGCATCCGCCGGCTTGCGGCAGCGGTTGATCACGTGCTGATTAATGCGGTGGTCAAAGATCAGCAGAGAGCCCTTCGCCGGGAACATGCGCACCGAGAGATCGGCATATTCAGCGATTCGCTGCCCCCAGATACCGCCCGCGTTAACCACTACCGGCGCATGGAGCGCTTCGCGCACGCCGTGGGTTTTGTCGTAAATCATGACGCCCGCGATCCTGTCGCCCTGGCGGATCAGGCCGGTCACCTCGCAGCCGGTGCGCACCACGGCACCGCGCTCGCGGGCGTCGAGCATATTGGCGGCGGTGAGGCGAAACGGATCGACCGTGCCGTCCGGCACCTTTACCGCCCCGATGAGCGCCGGATTCACCGACGGTTCCATCTGCAGCGCCTGCTCCGGCGTGAGCTGCCGGGCATCGATTCCGGCCGCACGGCAGGCGTCGATAAACGTCTGCTGATAATCAAGGCAGTCCTCCGGGAGCGTAATGAACAGGCCACCGGTAGGCTCCACGCAGTGGCGGGCAACCCTTTTCAGGATGGCGTTCTCGGCGATGCACTCCCGCGCGGATTCCGGATCGGTGACGGCATAGCGCGCGCCGCTGTGCAGCAGGCCGTGATTGCGGCCGGTTGCGCCGGTGGCGATATCATCGCGCTCCACCAGGGTGACGCGCAGGCCGCGCCGGGCGCAGTCGCGCGCGATACCGGCGCCGGTCGCGCCGCCGCCAATAATAATGACATCGTTTTCGTTTGCAGATGGGATAATCATGCAACATCCTCTGTTTTCGTTTTAATCCATTTAGCCACAATTATGTTGTGGATTGTTTGATATCGAGCATATTCGAGCGCAAAAAGAAAATAGGACGTGACAATGTGCGCACATTAGAGCAAATTGTCATAAAAATGTAACAGTCTGTGCGACAATTCACAGTCCGGCTACGCCAGTTCTCTTACTATTCAGCCGCACAGTGACCTCACGGACTTTCGTTTTTGTTCGGTCGCGTTTATTTTGATCTTAATGGCCACGGAGGCTGTTCATGTTAAGTATTTTTAAACCTGCTCCGCATAAGGCGCGGGTAGCCGATGCGGAGGTCGATCCGCTCTATCGCCGCCTGCGCTGGCAAATTTTCCTCGGGATCTTCTTTGGTTACGCCGCCTATTACCTGGTGCGAAAAAACTTTGCCCTGGCGATGCCCTATCTGGTTGAGCAGGGCTTCTCCCGCGGCGATCTGGGGTTTGCCCTGTCGGGGATTTCCATCGCCTACGGCTTTTCTAAATTCATTATGGGGTCGGTGTCGGATCGCTCGAATCCGCGCGTCTTCCTGCCGGCGGGTCTGATTCTGGCCGCGGCGGTAATGCTGTTTATGGGCTTCGTGCCGTGGGCGACTTCCAGCATTATGGTAATGTTCGTACTGCTGTTCCTCTGCGGCTGGTTCCAGGGCATGGGCTGGCCGCCGTGCGGGCGCACCATGGTGCACTGGTGGTCGCAGAAGGAGCGCGGCGGGATTGTGTCGGTCTGGAACTGCGCCCACAACGTCGGCGGCGGTATTCCGCCGCTGCTGTTCCTGCTGGGGATGGCGTGGTTTAACGACTGGCACGCGGCGCTCTATATGCCCGCTTTCGGCGCAATCCTGGTGGCCATTTTCGCCTTTGCCATGATGCGCGATACGCCGCAGTCCTGCGGCCTGCCGCCGATCGAAGAGTACAAAAACGACTATCCGGACAACTATACCGAGAAAGACGAGCAGGAACTGACGGCGAAGCAGATCTTCATGCAGTACATCCTGCCTAACCGGCTGCTGTGGTATATCGCCGTCGCCAACGTGTTCGTTTATCTGCTGCGCTACGGCATTCTCGACTGGTCGCCGACCTATCTCAGAGAGGTGAAGCACTTCGCGCTGGATAAATCCTCCTGGGCCTACTTCTTCTACGAGTACGCGGGCATTCCCGGTACGCTGCTGTGCGGATGGATGTCGGATAAGGTGTTCCGCGGCAACCGCGGCGCGACCGGCGTCTTCTTTATGACCCTGGTGACCATTGCGACCATCGTTTACTGGCTTAACCCGCCGGGTAATCCGGGCGTGGATATGATCTGCATGATCGTCATCGGCTTCCTGATTTATGGTCCGGTAATGCTTATCGGCCTGCACGCTCTGGAGCTGGCGCCGAAGAAAGCGGCGGGTACCGCCGCGGGCTTTACCGGCCTGTTTGGCTACCTCGGCGGATCGGTGGCGGCGAGCGCGATTGTCGGCTACACCGTCGACTTCTTCGGCTGGGACGGCGGCTTTATGGTGATGATCGGCGGCAGCGTGCTGGCGGTGCTTCTGCTGGCCATCGTCATGGTCGGCGAGCGCAGGCAGCATCGTGAAAATCAGGCAAAACTGGGATAAGGAACGCTGAAGATGAAGCACGCATTAAGCGCGCTGATGGCAGGGATCGTGCTGGCGGGCTGTGCCGCCAGCGGGATTGCCGCAGCGAATGAGAAGATTGTTATCGCCCACCGGGGCGCCAGCGGCTACCTGCCGGAACATACGCTGCCTGCCAAGGCAATGGCCTACGCGCAGGGAGCGGACTATCTGGAGCAGGATCTGGTCATGACCAAAGATGACCAACTGGTAGTGCTGCACGACCACTACCTTGACCGGGTAACGGACGTTGCCGACCGCTTTCCGGACCGCGCCCGTAAGGATGGCCGCTTCTACGCCATCGACTTTACGCTGGCGGAAATCAAGTCCCTGAAGTTCAGCGAAGGCTTTGAGATCAAGGACGGCAAGAAGGTGCAGACCTTCCCGGGTCGCTTCCCGATGGGTAAATCTGACTTCCGGGTGCACACCTTCGAAGAGGAGATCGAGTTCATCCAGGGGCTGAATCACTCCACCGGTAAGAACATCGGTATCTACCCGGAGATCAAGTCGCCGTGGTTCCACCATCAGGAGGGCAAGGATATCGCCGCCCGCACCCTGGAGGTGCTGAAGAAGTACGGCTACACCCGCAAGCAGGACAAGGTCTACCTTCAGTGCTTTGACGCCGATGAGCTTAAGCGCATCAAGAACACGCTTGAGCCGAAGATGGGGATGGATCTCAAGCTGGTGCAGCTTATCGCCGAGACCGACTGGAACGAGACGCAGCAGAAGCAGGCCGACGGCACCTGGGTTAACTACAGCTATGACTGGATGTTTAAGCCCGGCGCGATGCAGCAGATAGCGAAATACGCCGACGGCATCGGTCCTGACTATCACATGCTGATTGCCGACAGCTCAACGCCGGGGCACATCAGGGCGACGGCGATGGTCAAAGAGGCGCACGCCAGCCATCTTCAGGTGCATCCGTATACGGTGCGAGCCGACCAGCTGCCGCCTTACGCCAGTAACGTCAATCAGCTATATGCGGCGCTGTATAAACAGGTAGGCGTTGACGGGCTGTTTACCGATTTTCCGGATAAGGCCGTGAAGTATCTGGAGACGAATCAGTAACTCTGTTGTGGAAAGTACAATCCCATACCTTTTGGTATGGGATTGTCTAAAATCTGGAAAGCAGTACGCATCCTTCCTTTCTCTGCGTTGTCAGCTTCTCACGCCTTTGATTGAATTACGCCACGTAACTTTATTCGCAGGGAGCGATGATGAACGTGCGTACTCCGTGGCCGCAGCCATTCAACAGCGACTTTGGCGATAGTCTGGTTTATCGATTGTTTGTCGCCGGAGGCAGAGGATTTGCCGTCGGCTTTGAGTTTATCGAAACGGTAAATGACATTTCATGTAAAGGTATCAATATTTTCTCGGCGCATTCGGCCTTTCGTTATCCGGCGGGGGGCGTATGGGGCATCATCTTCGATGAAATTGATCCTGTCTCTATGAGCTTCAAAGATTTCCAGCACATCGCCCATGCCGGTCTGATGAGTGGGCGGGTTTTGCTCCATGTTGCAAGTGCAATTATTGACCATTACAATGCCTGCGGTGCCGGAGCATATGTTTTTTCAGCCGCAGTAGACAAAAACCATATCCGCCGCGCCGATCTGGTCACTTTGTATGACGGGCTGCTTGGACTCAATGGAAAAGCGAAGAGCAAACTGTTTCGTGATTACTTTGTCGGCTGGGAAGCATGGAGCAACACATCAACGGGAGGAAGAGATTATGTCATCACCACAGCAAGTGACGCATGGCGAGATGCCATCTGCTGACAAGGTCAAACTTGAAATGAGAGCGCGGCTGCAGAAAGCTGCCGTAATGACGCTGCGCAGTAAGCTGGCCTCAGGTGAAATCAAGGTGGTTAACGGACGCTATGTCGGACGCTGCCTGCAGGTAACGCCCCTGCGTAAATTGCGCGCTAAATCGTCAGCGAAATAGAGTACTTATTCAGTAAAAAGGCCGCATCGCGCGGCCTTTTTCACATCTCAATCTCAATATCGCCCTTCGCCCGGCAGCAGCAGGGCAGGATCTCGCCCTGGCTGATAAAGGCCAGCGGCTCGGTCAGCCAGTCCACCTGGCCGGAGACCAGCCGGCAGCGGCAGGAGCCGCAGTAGCCGGAGCGGCACTGGTACTCAACCTGAACCTGATGCGACTCCAGCGCCGCCAGCAGGGAAGGGTGCTCTTCCCGGCACAGCACTTCGGTGCCGGAAAGGCGCAGGGTTACGCGGCTCATCAGAGCTGGAAGCTGCTCAGGTCGTCGGCGTCGATTTCGGAATCGATTTGCCCGACCAGGTAGGAGCTGACTTCCACTTCCTGCGGCGCGACCTGGACGTTATCGGAGACCAGCCAGGTGTTGATCCACGGGATCGGATTGGAGCGGGTCTCAAACGGCAGATCCAGCCCAACGGCCTGCATGCGGATATTGGTGATGTACTCGACGTACTGGCAGAGAATGCCTTTGTTGAGACCGATCATTGAGCCGTCGCGGAACAGGTAGTCTGCCCACTCTTTCTCCTGCTGGGCCGCCAGCACGAACAGGTCGTAGCACTCCTGTTTGCACTCTTCGGCAATCTCCGCCATCTCCGGATCGTCCTGACCGCTGCGCAGCAGGTTGAGCATATGCTGGGTGCCGGTCAGGTGCAGGGCCTCATCGCGGGCGATCAGACGGATGATTTTGGCATTACCCTCCATCAGCTTGCGCTCGGCAAAGGCGAAGGAGCAGGCGAAGCTAACGTAGAAGCGAATCGCCTCCAGCGCGTTAACGCTCATCAGGCAGAGATAGAGCTTCTTCTTCAGCTCGCGCAGGTTAACCGTGATGGTTTTACCATTAACGCTGTGGGTGCCTTCACCCAGCAGGTGCCAGTAGCTGGTCAGCGCGATCAGGTCGTCATAGTAGTGGGAGATCCCCTCGGCGCGCTTCTGGATCTGCTCGTTGGTGACGATATCGTCAAACACCGTCGCCGGATCGTTGACGATGTTGCGGATGATATGGGTATAGGAGCGGGAGTGGATGGTCTCTGAGAAGGCCCAGGTCTCTACCCAGGTTTCCAGCTCCGGAATCGAGATCAGCGGCAGCAGGGCGACGTTCGGGCTGCGGCCCTGAATGGAGTCCAGCAGGGTCTGATACTTGAGGTTGCTGATAAAAATGTGCTTCTCGTGCTCCGGCAGGGCCTGATAGTCGATGCGATCGCGGGAAACGTCTACCTCTTCCGGGCGCCAGAAAAAGGAGAGCTGCTTTTCAATAAGTTTTTCAAAGATATCGTATTTCTGCTGGTCGAAGCGCGCCACGTTGACCGGCTGGCCGAAGAACATCGGCTCTTTCAGCTGATCGTTTTTCGTCTGTGAAAAAGTGGTGTATGCCATGGGTGTGTGTCCTGTGGTTATTTTCCCCGCACCCCGGCCCTCTCCCAGGGGGGGAGAGGGTTAGGGTGAGGGGGAATATCAAATCTTACATGCGCCGCTTTCGCAGCCGTCATCCTGGATGGACGGGGCCAGGTCGTCCTGCGCGTCCTCTGCGCCATCGCGGGTGTTGTGATAGTACAGGGTTTTCACGCCAAACTTATAGGCGTTGAGCAGGTCTTTGAGCAGCTGCTGCATCGGCACTTTGCCCGACGGGAAGCGCGTCGGATCGTAGTTGGTATTCGCCGAAATCGCCTGATCGATAAATTTCTGCATGATGCCCACCAGCTGCAGATAGCCGTCGTTGTTCGGCATTTCCCACAGCAGCTCGTAGCTGCCCTGCAGATTTTCGTAGTCCGGCACCACCTGGCGCAGAATGCCGTCTTTCGACGCCTTGATGCTCACGTGGCCGCGCGGTGGCTCAATGCCGTTGGTGGCATTGGAGATCTGCGACGAGGTTTCTGACGGCATCAGGGCTGAGAGCGTGGAGTTGCGTAGGCCGTGCGCCTTGACGGACTCGCGGAGCGCATCCCAGTCATAGTGCAGTTCTTCGCTGACGATGGCATCCAGATCTTTCTTGTAAGTGTCGATCGGCATAATGCCCTGAGCGTAGGTGGTTTCATTAAACCACGGGCAGGCTCCCTGCTCCTTCGCCAGTTCGTTAGACGCCTTCAGCAGGTAGTACTGAATCGCTTCGAAGGTTTTGTGCGTCAGGTTATTGGCGCTGCCGTCAGAGTAGCGCTTGCCGTGCTTCGCCAGGTAGTAGGCGAAGTTAATCACGCCGATACCCAGAGTACGGCGGCCCATCGCGCCGCGCTTCGCCGCCGGGATTGGGTAATCCTGATAGTCGAGCAGGGCGTCGAGGGCGCGCACTGCCAGAATCGCCAGCTCTTCCAGGTCGTCGAGGCTGTCGATAGCGCCGAGGTTGAAGGCGGAGAGGGTGCAGAGCGCGATCTCGCCGTTTTCGTCGTTAACGTCTTCCAGCGGCTTGGTCGGCAGGGCGATTTCCAGGCACAGGTTAGACTGGCGCACCGGCGCAACCGCCGGATCGAACGGACTGTGGGTATTGCAGTGGTCGACGTGCTGGATGTAGATACGGCCGGTGGAGGCGCGCTCCTGCATCATCAGCGAGAACAGGTCCGCGGCCTTGATGCGCTGCTTGCGGATGCTGTCGTCTTTCTCATATTTAGTGTACAGGCGCTCAAACTCATCCTGATCGACAAAGAAAGCGTCGTACAGGCCCGGCACGTCAGAGGGGCTGAAGAGGGTTATCTCTTCACCCTTCAGCAGGCGGGTGTACATCAGCTTGTTGATCTGCACGCCGTAGTCCATGTGGCGCACGCGGTTGGCGTCGGTACCGCGGTTGTTTTTCAGCACCAGCAGGCTTTCCACTTCCAGATGCCACATCGGATAGAAGAGCGTGGCCGCACCGCCGCGCACGCCGCCCTGCGAGCAGGACTTCACCGCCGTCTGGAAGTGCTTGTAGAACGGAATACAGCCGGTGTGGAACGCCTCGCCGCCGCGGATCGGGCTGCCCAGCGCGCGAATGCGCCCGGCGTTGATGCCGATACCGGCGCGCTGGGAAACATACTTCACAATCGCGCTGGAGGTGGCGTTAATAGAATCGAGGCTGTCGCCGCACTCGATCAGCACGCAGGAGCTGAACTGGCGCGTCGGGGTGCGCACGCCGGACATGATCGGCGTCGGCAGCGAAATCTTGAACGTGGATACCGCATCGTAGAAGCGCTTCACGTAGTCCAGCCGGGTTTCGCGCGGGTAGCCGGAGAACAGGCAGGCGGCAACCAGCATATAGAGGAACTGCGCGCTTTCGTAGATCTCGCCGGTGACGCGGTTCTGCACCAGGTATTTGCCTTCCAGCTGCTTGACGGCCGCGTAGGAGAAGTTCATGTCGCGCCAGTGATCGATAAAGCCGTTCATCTGCTCGAACTCTTCTTCCGTGTAGTCTTCCAGCAGATGCCTGTCGTATTTACCCAGCTCGACCATCTTCACTACGTGGTCATACAGCGCCGGCGGCTCAAACTGGCCGTAGGCTTTTTTGCGCAGGTGGAAAATGGCCAGCCGCGCCGCCAGATACTGGTAGTCCGGCGCGTCGCGGGAGATCAGGTCCGCCGCCGCTTTGATGATAGTCTCATGGATATCGGCGGTTTTGATGCCGTCGTAGAACTGGATGTGAGAGCGCAGCTCAACCTGAGACACAGAAACGTTGTTCAGACCTTCTGCCGCCCAATCCAGCACCCGATGAATTTTGTCGAGATTAATGCGCTCGGTTCGGCCGTCTCGCTTCGTCACCAGCAGACTCTGATTCATTTGCTATACCTGTCCGTGAAATATCCGTGGAAAAAAATATCCCCCGCTTATCCACAAAGCGCCGCTGTGACTAACTCTGTGGATAAATACTATATATAGGGGTTATGTGATAAGTGGAACGCTATATGGTGAGTATTTTAGTAAGGATTCTTTTTAGTACAAGGGTTGATTTTGACGTTAATTTGAGGTTGCGCAGAGGTAATGATCGCTAAGTCCACGGTCCATAAGGCCTGCAGTTAAAGTCAATAATTGCAGAAAAAAAATGAAAATTTGATCGAGTGCTGATTTCTTCGTCGTCGTGGTGAATTGCGCAGCTGATGCTGCGCAATTTGTCATAAGAAAAGTCGATATCGTTAGGTGATTTTTGCCGCTGTATGCAACATATAGTTAACATCGACGCCCGGACCGAGCTTAAAGCTGTTGGTCAGCGGATTGTAGTGCAACCCGGTGATGTGCTTTTCCTGGAGCGCCGTCTCATCAATCCAGCCCAGCAGCTCCGACGGCTTGATAAATTTCTTCACGTCGTGGGTGCCCTTCGGCACCATTTTCATCACGTACTCGGCGCCGAACACCACCATCAGCCAGGCCTTAGGGTTGCGGTTAATGGTGGAGAAAAAGACGTGGCCGCCGGGTTTGACCAGCCTGGCACAGGCTCTGACTACCGAGGCGGGGTCCGGCACGTGCTCAAGCATCTCCATGCAGGTGACGACATCGTACTCGCCGGCGTGCTGGTCGGCGTGGTCTTCAACCGTCTCCTGCACGTAGTCGACCTGAATTCCGCTCTCGAGGGCATGCAGGCGCGCCACCTGCAGCGGCTCGGCGCCCATATCCAGTCCGGTTACCCGCGCGCCTTCCCGCGCCATGCTCTCGGCGAGGATCCCGCCGCCGCAGCCGACGTCCAGCACCTTTTTATCAAACAGGCCGCCGGAGCGCCCGGCAATATAGCCCAGTCGCAGCGGATTGATGCGGTGCAGGGGCTTAAACTCTCCTTCCAGATCCCACCAGCGGGAGGCGACGGCCTCAAATTTGGCGATTTCGGCGCTGTCGACGTTAGCCACCGGCGGTTTTTCGGCATTCATGGGCGCATTAACTCCTTTTTTCATTAAGCCGTTGAGTATATCAGCCCGGCTGTACGAATAAAGCGCCGGGCGGATGCTATAGGTTTACCTCAATCACGGCGGCTGTGTTATAATTTGCGACCTTTGAATCCGGGAAACAAGTAGAGGGATAGCGGTTAGATGAGCGACCTTGCGAGAGAAATTACACCGGTCAACATTGAGGAAGAGTTAAAGAACTCTTATCTGGACTATGCGATGTCGGTCATTGTTGGCCGTGCGCTGCCGGATGTCCGAGATGGCCTGAAACCGGTACACCGTCGCGTGCTTTACGCCATGAACGTTTTGGGCAATGACTGGAACAAAGCCTATAAAAAATCCGCCCGCGTGGTCGGTGACGTCATCGGTAAATACCACCCTCATGGTGATACTGCCGTTTACGACACCATCGTGCGCATGGCGCAGCCATTCTCCTTACGTTACATGCTGGTCGACGGGCAGGGTAACTTTGGTTCCGTTGACGGCGACTCCGCGGCGGCGATGCGTTATACGGAAATCCGTATGTCGAAGATCGCCCACGAGCTGATGGCCGACCTGGAAAAAGAGACGGTCGATTTCGTCGATAACTACGACGGCACCGAGCGCATTCCGGACGTCATGCCGACGAAAATCCCTAACCTGCTGGTCAACGGTGCTTCCGGTATCGCGGTCGGTATGGCGACCAACATTCCTCCGCATAACCTGACGGAAGTGATCAACGGCTGCCTCGCCTACATCGACGATGAGAACATCACCGTTGAAGGGCTGATGGAGCACATTCCGGGGCCAGACTTCCCGACGGCCGCCATCATCAACGGTCGCCGCGGTATCGAAGAAGCGTACCGCACCGGCCGCGGTAAAATCTATATTCGCGCCCGCGCGGAAGTTGAAGCCGACGCGAAAACCGGCCGCGAAACCATCATCGTCCACGAGATCCCTTATCAGGTGAACAAAGCCCGCCTGATTGAGAAAATCGCCGAGCTGGTGAAGGACAAGCGCGTTGAGGGCATCAGCGCCCTGCGCGATGAGTCTGACAAAGACGGTATGCGCATCGTTATCGAAGTGAAGCGCGATGCGGTCGGCGAAGTGGTACTCAATAATCTCTACTCCCAGACTCAGCTGCAGGTCTCTTTCGGCATCAACATGGTTGCGCTGCACCACGGTCAGCCGAAGATCATGACCCTGAAAGAGATTCTGGAAGCGTTCGTGCGCCACCGCCGCGAAGTGGTCACCCGCCGCACCATTTTCGAACTGCGCAAGGCCCGCGACCGCGCCCATATCCTCGAAGCGCTGGCCGTGGCGCTGGCCAATATCGATCCGATTATCGAGCTGATCCGCCGCGCGCCGACGCCGGCAGAAGCGAAGGCCGGCCTTATCGCCCGCGCCTGGGATCTTGGCAACGTCTCCGCGATGCTGGAGCGCGCCGGTGACGACGCCGCCCGTCCGGAGTGGCTGGAGCCGCAGTTCGGCATTCACGACGGCAAATACTGGCTTACCGAGCAGCAGGCCCAGGCGATCCTCGATCTGCGCCTGCAGAAGCTGACCGGCCTCGAGCATGAAAAGCTGCTCGACGAGTACAAAGAGCTGCTGGAGCAGATCGCCGAGCTGCTGCACATCCTCGGCAGCGCCGATCGTCTGATGGAAGTTATCCGCGAAGAGCTGGAGCTGGTCCGCGATCAGTTCGGCGACGAGCGCCGTACCGAAATCACCGCCAACAGCGCCGACATCAACATCGAAGATCTGATCAACCAGGAAGATGTTGTGGTCACCCTGTCTCACCAGGGCTACGTGAAGTATCAGCCGCTGAGCGACTACGAAGCCCAGCGCCGCGGCGGTAAAGGCAAATCTGCCGCCCGCATTAAAGAAGAAGACTTTATCGACCGCCTGCTGGTGGCCAACACCCACGACACCATCCTCTGCTTCTCCAGCCGGGGCCGCCTGTACTGGATGAAGGTCTACCAGCTGCCGGAAGCCAGCCGCGGCGCGCGCGGCCGTCCGATCGTCAACCTGCTGCCGCTTGAGGCCGACGAGCGTATCACCGCTATCCTGCCGGTGCGCGAGTACGAAGAGGGCGTCAACGTCTTTATGGCTACCGCCAGCGGTACCGTCAAGAAAACCGCGCTCAAAGAGTTCAGCCGTCCGCGCTCTGCCGGCATCATTGCCGTCAACCTCAACGAGGGCGATGAGCTGATTGGCGTCGATCTGACCTCGGATGGTAATGAAGTGATGCTCTTCTCCGCCGCCGGTAAAGTGGTGCGCTTTAAAGAGAACGCCGTGCGTGCGATGGGCCGTACCGCCACCGGCGTGCGCGGCATCCGCCTCGCGGGTGAAGACAAGGTTGTGTCGCTGATTGTGCCGCGTAACGACGGCGCTATCCTGACCGTCACGCAGAACGGCTACGGTAAGCGTACAGCCGAGGCGGAGTATCCGACCAAGTCCCGCGGGACGCAGGGCGTTATCTCCATCAAGGTGACCGAGCGTAACGGCGCCGTGGTCGGCGCCGTGCAGGTTGAGGACAGCGATCAGATCATGATGATCACCGATGCCGGTACCCTGGTGCGTACCCGCGTCTCGGAAATCAGCGTGGTGGGCCGCAACACCCAGGGCGTTATTCTCATCCGCACCGCGGAAGACGAGAACGTGGTGGGCCTGCAGCGGGTCGCCGAGCCGGTGGATGACGAAGAGCTGGACTCCATCGACGGCAGCGTGGCCGAAGGCGACGATGAAATCGTCCCGGAAAGCGATGCCGAAGACGATGCTGCCGATGAGGCCGACGACGAATAATCGTCCGAAAAATCAGCGTGAGGGCCGGTCTGTACCGGCCCTTTTTTTTTCGACGTTGCGGGCCCGCCGTTTTACCGCTACTTTAACCGCATCTTATTTACGCTAACGGCTAAACGTTGAAATACCTTGTCTCTTTCCGCACAACTCTGAAAGTTTCCCGCTATCTGTTCCGGGCGCTGGCGCTGCTGGTCTGGCTGCTGATCGCGGTCATCTCGGCGTTCTATATCGTCAACGCCCTGCACAGCAAAGAGGAGCAGCTTCACCAGGAGCTAAACCTCAGCTACGATCAGGCCCAGCGCTATATTCAGCGTACCGCCGATGTGCTCAAAGAGCTGAAGTATATTGCCGAAAACCGGCTCAGCGTTGAAAGCGGCGTCGGTCAGGGTGAGGGGGCAACCGCGCCGGGATTTGAGCCGCTGTTTCCCGACGCCGACTGCAGCGCGCAGGAGGGCACCTGGCGGGATTCGCTGGCATCGCTGGCGTGGTTTATGCGCTACTGGCGGGACAGCTTCGCGCCCGCCTACGACCTGAATCGCGTATTTTTAACCGGCGCGGATAATCAGTGTCTGGCCAATTTCGGCCTGCGCGAAATGCCGATGGAGCGGGAGCAGACGCTCAAGGCGCTGCACGAGCGGATCGCTAGGTTCCGCAACATGCCGCGCGACGAGCGCGGCAATAACCTCTACTGGATAAATCCCGGCCCGCGCCCGGGCGTCGGCTTCTTCTATGCCCTGACGCCGGTCTATTCGCCCAACCAGCGTCAGGCGATGCTGGGCATTGAGGCGAGCATCCGGATGGAGAACTTCTTCACTCCCGGCAGCCTGCCGATGGGCGTGACCCTTATCGACGAAAACGGCAGGCCGCTGATCACCCTGGCCGGACCGGAGAACAGCCTCAGCGTGGATCCGCGCTGGATGCAGGAGCGGTCGTGGTTTGGCTACAGCGGCGGTTTCCGCGAGCTGGTGCTTAAAAAGAGCCTGCCGCCTTCGTCCCTGAGCATTGTCTATTCGGTGCCGGTGGACCTGGTGCTTGACGGCATCCGCATGCTGATCCTCAACGCCGTGCTGATCAATATCCTGACCGGCGCCGCGCTGTTCATGCTGGCGCGCATTTACGAGCGCAAAATCTTTATTCCGGCAGAAACTGACGCCCAGCGCCTGGAGGAGCACGAGCAGTTCAACCGCAAAATCGTCGCCTCGGCGCCTGTCGGGATCTGCATCCTGCGCACTCAGGACGGGACCAATATCCTCAGTAACGAGCTGGCCCACAACTATCTCAATATGCTGACGCACGAAGACCGGCAGCGGCTGACGCAGATCATCTGCGGCCAGCAGGTCAACTTCGTCGATGTGCTGACCAGCAACAATACTAACCTGCAGATAAGCTTCGTCCACTCGCGCTATCGCAACGAGAACGTGGCCATTTGCGTACTGGTGGACGTCTCGGCCCGCGTCAAGATGGAGGAGTCGCTGCAGGAGATGGCCCAGGCCGCCGAGCAGGCCAGCCAGTCGAAGTCGATGTTCCTCGCCACCGTCAGCCACGAACTGCGCACGCCGCTGTACGGCATTATCGGTAACCTCGACCTGCTGCACACCAAAGAGCTGCCGAAGGGCGTTGACCGGCTGGTTACGGCAATGAACAATTCCTCCAGCCTGCTGCTGAAAATCATCAGCGACATTCTCGACTTCTCTAAAATTGAGTCCGAGCAGCTGAAGATTGAGCCGCGCGAGTTTTCTCCCCGCGAGGTGATGAGCCACATTACCGCCAACTATCTGCCGCTGGTGGTGCGCAAACAGCTGGGGCTTTACTGCTTTATCGATCCCGACGTGCCGCAGCAGCTTCGGGGCGATCCGATGCGCCTGCAGCAGGTGATTTCCAACCTGCTGAGCAACGCCATTAAATTTACCGATACCGGCTGTATTGTGCTGCACCTGCGGCGCAGCGAAGAGTATCTCAGCATCTGCGTGCGCGATACCGGGGTTGGTATTCCGGCAAAAGAGGTGGTGCGGCTGTTCGATCCCTTCTTCCAGGTCGGCACCGGCGTGCAGCGCAACTTCCAGGGCACCGGGCTGGGGCTTGCCATCTGCGAGAAGCTCATCACCATGATGGATGGCGATATTGCGGTCGAAACCGAGCCGGGTATGGGCAGCCAGTTCACGATTCGCATTCCGCTCTACGGCGCCCAGGCCCCGCAGCTTGCGGCAGCGGAAGGGCTGGCGGGCAAGCGCTGCTGGCTGGCGGTGAACAATGCCTTCCTCGGCCTGTTCGTTGAGTCGCTGCTGACCCGGCACGGCATCGACGTCAGGCGCTACGAGGGCGAAGCGCCCGACGATGACGATGTGCTGATTGCCGACGACGACCTCGCGCAGCCCTGGTCCGGACGGGCGACCGTTATCTTCAGCCGTCGCCACATCGGGATCCCCCAGGAGCGCGCGCCCGGTGAATGGCTGCACAGCGTGGCCTCTCCGCACGAACTGCTGCTGCTGCTCGGCAGGATCTATAGCGTGGAGGTGGACAGCATCGAGCAGGACGGCGCGCTGCCCGCCGCCGAGAGCGCGGCGGCGGCCAATGACGATATGATGATCCTCGTGGTTGACGATCATCCGATTAACCGTCGGCTGCTGGCGGATCAGCTCGGATCGCTGGGCTATCAGTGTAAAACGGCGAACGACGGTATTGACGCGCTTAACGTACTCAGCAAGAACCCTATCGATATCGTGCTCAGCGATGTCAACATGCCGAACATGGACGGCTATCGCCTGACGCAGCGGATCCGCCAGCTTGGCCTGACGCTGCCGGTGATTGGCGTGACGGCCAACGCGCTGGCGGAAGAGAAGCAGCGCTGCCTGGAGTCGGGCATGGACAGCTGCCTCTCTAAACCGGTTACGCTCGACGTCATCGGTAAGACGCTGACCGTCTACGCGGCCAGGGTACGCAAGAGCCGGGGCTGAACGGCCGGCAATAAAAAAGCCTCTGTGATATCCGGAGGCTTTTTATCGGCAGTGTGCGCTACTCTTTGTCCGCCGAACTGAGCGTGACCGAAGAAAGGTAGTTGAGCAGGGCGATATCGTTTTCAACGCCGAGCTTCATCATCGCCGATTTTTTCTGGCTGCTGATGGTCTTGATGCTGCGGTTGAGCTTGTGGGCAATTTCCGTCACCAGGAAACCTTCGGCGAACAGGCGCAAAACCTCGCTCTCTTTCGGCGAAAGGCGCTTGTCGCCGTAGCCGCCGGAGCTGATCTTCTCCAGCAGGCGGGAAACGCTCTCCGGGGTGAACTTCTTGCCTTTCTGCAGCGCGGCCAGCGCCTTAGGCAGGTCGGTAGGCGCGCCCTGCTTGAGCACGATGCCTTCAATATCCAGATCCAGCACGGCGCTGAGGATGGCCGGGTTGTTGTTCATGGTCAGAACGATAATGGACAGCGCCGGGAAGTGGCGCTTGATGTACTTGATAAGCGTAATGCCATCGCCATACTTGTCTCCGGGCATGGAGAGGTCGGTGATCAGTACATGAGCATCCAGTTTTGGCAGGTTATTGATTAGCGCAGTGGAGTCTTCAAATTCGCCGACGACATTCACCCACTCGATCTGCTCGAGTGACTTGCGAATACCGAACAGTACAATCGGGTGATCGTCAGCAATAATAACGTTCATATTGTTCATGTATTAGGATACCTTGCTACATCAGGCTTTTGACATAAGCGTCAATATCGCCGATATATTTCTCTGTGCCGGGGGCATCTTTCTCACGAATGAGCTGCTCCAGCGTTTCACATAACTGCTTGCCGGGTAAAAGATTAAGCATGGCAAACACGCCTTTCAGGCGGTGAGCCGTCTGTGCCAGCGCGGCGAAGTCCCGCGTTGCTGACTCAGTATACAGCCTCTTAACATCTTCCGGAACTGTGTCGACAAACAGCGCGTAATAGCCGCTGGCGTGGAGTTCTGCATTGGCGTTGGTACCGGTTGACGTTGCCACATTCTCTTCTTGCGCCAGCTGCTCTTCAATAAGCTGTAAGACAGCTTCCTGCATTGTATTACTGATATTAAAGTTGACCTGCAAAAGGCCCGGGCCCAGCTTACGGATCCCGGCCACATCATCGCTTAAAAGCAGCCCCGGCGCAGTAAGATTAGACGGATTATCTGTCAAAAAGAGATCGTAGTCTTGACTCACGACCCTCTCATCCGGCGTGATGCAGCTTGCGCCCCAGCCCTCCAGGTGGCGCACCACGATATTGCGGATATCGTTAGAGGTGATATCGATCATCACCACGACGTCATCGAGCAGCTTCTCTTCCGGCGCCGCTTCCTGCGCCTGGGCCGCCATTTTGACGTGCAGTGAATAGCGGGTGCCGAGCGACTCTCTGGCCTTAATATTCAGATGGCCGCCGAGCTTGCGCGCCAGGCGGTCGCAGAGCCAGAAGGCGAGGGGGTTGGCCTTACCGTAGCGATCGCCCTGAGTTTCGTTGAGGAACGGGAAGTGAAGATTGTCGACTTCGCTGCTGCTGACGCCGTTGCCGGTATCAAGGATGCGGAAAGTCAGGCGGTCGTCGCCCGATTCGTCCTGGCTCACCTCCAGCGTTATCTTGCCTATCTGGGTGGTGGTGATGGCGTACTGGATAAGCAGCTGCAGGATGCGCTTGAGCGCTTCGCGATCGCCGTGGCGCTCTTCACCGGCGGCTATCTGATTATTAATCAGCAGCTGCAGCCCCTTGCGCTTGATGGCTGGCAGCACTTCCGGTACGACCTCATCGATCAGTTCCTGAATCGAAAACAGGCTCTGAGAACTTTTCCAGCCGTCGTTTTCCAGCATATTTGCCAGCTGGATTTCGTCCACCAGCCGCACCAGGATATCGGCCTCGCGGGCAAGTCTGATGCCCTCCGCGCCCTCGACAGCAGCCGCTTTCTCCGCCAGCTGCTGTATCGGCTGCCTTAGCGCGGCGCCGATATTTTGCATAAAGGCGGTCCGCCCCTGCTGGTTTTTCTCGTACAGGCGCTGGGCCTGCTTGAGTTTTTTATTCACCAGCACTTCTTTATCCTGATCGCGGATCACAAAAATCTGCGTGCGCGCCGAGACCTGGCTGCGAAACTGGCGGATCTCATAGAGTTCATTATTGACGGTAGCGTGGATCACCCCCTGGTGCTGGTCGGCCATATTGGTGATGTTCTGCAGGTTCAGGTGCGGCAGCAGGTGATCGGCAATTTTATTACTGATAATGGTGCGGTTTGACTCCTGGTCATGCACCAGCAGACCCAGCGGCAGCAAAGAGACGATCTCTTCATTAATGGCCTTGAGCGCGCGCAGCTCGCCGTTCACCGGCGCAGCGGCGGCACCCGCCTCAGTCCGACGGCGGCCGCCGCCGCTGTAGTGGCGAAACGTCGTGTAGCCAAACAGCGCCAGCGCCAGCAGCCCGATATTGAGCAGCAGCGGCAGCAGTATATTTTGCAGCGTATCGAGCAGCAGCGCGCCGAGCGGCACCTGCCAGATCAGCCGCATTGAGGTGGAGTTAACCGCAGAGCTGACGTCAATCTGACCGCCGTTAAAACTGACGTTTACGCTGTCCGCCGTCTCTTTATCATTGCTGCGCACATTGAGCGGCGAGGCGTCGCTCTCAAAACGGAAGCTGTCCGGCGACATGCCCGGCGGAATGAGGTCATTGATGGGCAGATCGAAGGCCACGACGGTGGCCAGGTGGCCCGGCTGGTTAAAGGTGGTGCGCAGGGTGAAGTAGTGACCGTTCTGCCACGCCAGCTGGCGCAGGGGAGAGAAGCTCTCGCGTTCGTCGAGCGTATTGGCCTGCTGCAGCATCTCTGCCCGGCGGCTGTCCACAATGCTGCCGATAGTGGAGTCCTTAAAGCCGGCAGAGAGATCTTTGAGCGGCAGCGTGGAGATAAGGATCAGGCTGTTATCCTGGCCATTGAGATAGTACATCGACCAGGGGGCGGTCTCTGCGCCCCACAGCGTATCGAGATAGCCGGACATTTTCTGCGTCATTCCGAGGGTGGCGCTGTCGTGCGAACCGAAAATCAGCGCTTCCGTTTTGCGGCGCGGCTTATCCAGGTAGTAGACGTCCTGCTTAAGGCGGATCTCCTGAGCGCCGCTATCGACTTTTGCTTCCACGCCGGAGGCGGCAATATTGTCATATATCTGCCAGGTGGCGTAGCGCCAGGTATCGATACGCTTGTGGACCGCGTGGGTCATATCGATTATCTGATAGCTCTTATCCTTCAGCCACGCATTGACGGCGCTCTGGATCATAACGCCCATCGTCACCAGCAGAACGACGATCAGCAGGAGGAAGAAGCGGGTAATGCTGCCCGGCATAAGCGAAAATTTATTTGGGATCATTGTGTCAGAATGACTCATTAGCGTGTGGGATCCGTGGTGTAACAGCGCCGGCTGCCCGTCTGACGTGATATCCGGCTATCCGTAACGTGTCCTGCAGGTTAACGTTCAGCAGGCAGTATATACATAAAATGGCGTAAGTTGCATCCGGGTAACCTCGCGGTGACAAATCTGTCAGCTTCCAGATGCGGCGCAGATCGCAGTGCGTAAAGAAAGAGAGCGGCAGGCGTTATCTGCGAAATGACGGGTGAGGGGGCATGAAAAGCATTTTGCAGGAATGAAAGCTGTAGCACAAATAGGGGAAACTACCAAGAATATCGAATATTTAATAATTGTTATAATTTACTTGCGGTAGCATATGATGCCGGCCTGGAGTGTAAAGAAAGGTAAAAAAAACCGGACGCGAAGCATCCGGTTGGAATAAGGGTAAACTGGCATTCAGAGCTGAATGACGGTAATAAATAAAGTTAATGATGATAGCGTTGAATATGTTATAGAAAACAAGTAATTTTGTTTTACCATTCAGTGCGGTAAAAATGGCTTATAATATATCTTTTTAAATCAACAAGTTACCTATTCTTCTTGTTTTTACGTGCGTTATTTTTTAGCTTTTCGTGGCATCTAAAAGTTCCCTCTTTTTTTACATTTTGAAATATTCTGATCGAAATATGAAACATTTTTAGGATTCTGGTATCATTTTCAGGTTGGATATTTCTGCATTTTACCGCACAATGTGGTTGCCGACTGATTAGAGGGTTAATCAGTAAGCAGTGGCATATAAAAAAAGGCATATAACAAACAGAGGGTTAATAACATGAAAGTTAAAGTACTTTCTCTCCTGGTACCGGCCCTGCTGGTAGCGGGCGCGGCTAATGCGGCTGAAATCTATAATAAAGACGGTAACAAATTAGACCTGTACGGAAAAGTTGACGGCGAACACTACTTCTCTGATGACGACAGCCTTGATGGCGACCAGTCCTACATCCGTATCGGCTTCAAAGGCGAAACTCAGGTAAATGACCAGGTAACCGGCTACGGTCAGTGGGAATATCAGGTCATGGCTAACCAGGACGAAAGCGGCAACGACAGCTGGACCCGCGTTGGCTTCGCCGGTCTGCGCTTCGCCGACACCGGCTCTATCGACTACGGCCGTAACTACGGCGTGACCTACGACATCACTTCCTGGACCGACGTTCTGCCGGAATTCGGCGGCGACACCTACGGTGCAGACAACTTCATGATGCAGCGCGGCAACGGCATGCTGACCTACCGCAACACCGACTTCTTCGGCCTGGTGGACGGCCTGAACCTGGCGCTGCAGTGGCAGGGTAAAAACGGCAGCCCGGACGGTGAAGACGAGCACGGCGTAACTAACAACGGCCGTAAAGGCCTGCGCCAGAACGGCGACGGCTTCGGCGGCTCTCTGACCTATGACTTCGGCGAAGGCTTCAGCATCGGTGGCGCGGTCACCAGCTCCAAGCGTACCTCCCGCCAGAACTCCGCTGACTACATGGGCAGCGGCGATCGCGCTACCGCCTACACCGGCGGCGTGAAATATGACGCCAACAACATCTACCTGGCCGCCCAGTTTACCCAGGCCTACAACGCCAACCGCTTCGGCAGCGAAGGTGATGAAGCTTACGGCTTCGCCAACAAATCGCAGAACTTTGAAGCCGTGGCCCAGTACCAGTTCGACTTCGGCCTGCGTCCGTCCATCGCCTATCTGCAGTCCCGCGGTAAGAAAGTCAGCGGCGCTGGCCAGGACTACGGCAAAGAAGACCTGGTTAAATACGTTGATATCGGCACCTACTACTACTTCAACAAAAACATCTCCACTTTTGTTGATTACAAAATCAACCTGATCGACAAGAGCGACTTTACCCGCGCTTCCGGTACCAGCACCGACGACATCGTTGCTGTGGGCGTGGTTTACCAGTTCTAATCGACGGCCTGCCGCTGGCAAGCTGTTCAAAGGGCCCCGCGGGGCCCTTTTTTTATCCGCCGTTTAGCCAGATTGGTGTACCCTTGCCCGCAGACAAGAGGACAGCCACTGAATATGCGTACGTTAATGATTTCCGCCCTCGCCGCCGTCGTTCTGACGATCGGCGGCTGCGACAGCAGCACTACCCCTACCGCCGTCACGCCGGCTACCGTATTGGAAGGCAAAACCATGGGCACCTTCTGGCGCGTTAGCGTCATCGGCGTCGACGGCGCCCGCGCCGACGCGCTGCACCGCAAGGTCCAGGCCCAGCTGGACGCCGATGATATGCAGCTCTCAACCTGGAAAGCGAACTCTGCGCTGATGCGCTTCAACCGCTCAGACAGCACCGCGCCCTGGCCGGTGTCCGAGGCTATCGCCGATATCGTCACCGCGTCGCTGCGCATCGGCAGCAAAACCGGCGGCGCAATGGATATTACCGTGGGGCCGCTGGTCAACCTGTGGGGCTTTGGCCCGGACAAGCAGCCGTTAAAAACCCCCTCGGCTGAGCAGATTGCCGCCGCGAAGGCGCGCACCGGCCTGCAGCACCTGACGGTGATCAATCAGGCCGGTAGCCAGTACCTGCAAAAGGATCTACCGGGATTGTATGTCGATCTCTCAACGGTGGGCGAGGGCTATGCGGCCGATCACCTGGCGCACCTGATGGCGCAGGAGGGGATCACGCGCTATCTGGTCTCCGTCGGCGGGGCGCTGGTCAGCCGGGGAATGAACGCCAGCGGCAGGCCGTGGCGGGTAGCGATTCAGAAGCCCACCGACCGCGAGAATGCGGTGCAGGCCATTGTGGATATTAACGGCCACGGGATCAGCACCTCGGGCAGCTACCGCAACTATTATGAACTGGACGGCCGGCGCATTTCCCACGTGATCGATCCGCAGACCGGCGAGCCTATTCAGCACAAGCTGGTGTCGGTGACGGTGATTGCGCCAACGGCCCTTGAGGCCGACGGCTGGGATACCGGCCTGATGGTGCTGGGCACGGAAAAGGCCAAAGAGGTGGTCCGCGAGCAGGGCCTTGCCGCATATTTCATCTATAAACAGGGAGAGACATTTCAAACCTGGATGTCGCCGCAGTTTAAACCCTTTCTCGTCGGCGACGCAAAGTAGCGCTGCGGAGGCATGGCTATGCTGGATCTGTTTGCTGATACACCGCCCTGGCAGGAGCCGCTGGCGCCGGGCGCCGTCATTCTTCGCCGCCGTGCGCTGGCGGATGCGCCGGGCCTGATGGCTGGCGTGGGCCAGGTGGTTGCCGACTCGCCGCTGCGCCAGATGGTGACGCCGGGCGGCTATACGATGTCCGTCGCCATGAGCAACTGCGGCGAGCTGGGCTGGACCACGGACGCGCGCGGCTATCTCTACTCGCCAAGGGATCCGCAGACCGGCCGGCGCTGGCCGGCGATGCCTGACGCTTTCCTGGCGCTGGCCCGGGCCTGCGCCCGCGAGGCGGGCTATGACGGCTTTGCGCCGGACGCCTGCCTGATCAACCGCTACGCGGTGGGCGCAAAGCTCTCCCTGCACCAGGATCGCGACGAAAAAGACCTCGGCGCGCCCATTGTTTCCGTCTCGCTGGGGCTCCCCGCCGTGTTTCAGTTCGGCGGCCTGCAGCGCAGCGATCCGCTGCGCCGCCTGCTGCTCGAGCACGGCGACGTGGTGGTGTGGGGCGGGCCGTCCCGGCTTTTCTATCACGGCATTCAGCCGCTGAAGGCGGGCGATCACCCGCTGACCGGCGCCTGCCGGATCAATCTCACTTTCCGCCAGACCGGCAGCAGCAATAAAAATAAGAATTATTCTTGATGTCGTCCGCCGCCCGTTTAAACTGCGGGCTGTTTTGTGTTTGTCCGGGAAACTGATATGCAACTCCTCCTTCTGGTCTGGCGGCAGTACCGCTGGCCGTTTCTTGCGGTGATGGCGCTGAGTATGCTGAGCGCCGCCCTCGGCATCGGGCTTATCGCCTTCATCAACCAGCGGCTGATCGCAAGTGTAGACGTCTCGCTGCGGGTGTTGCCGGAGTTTCTCGGTTTACTGCTGCTGCTGATGGCGGTCACCCTCGGCTCCCAGCTGGCGCTGACCGCGCTCGGCCACCATTTTGTCTACCGTCTGCGCGGAGAGTTTATCAAGCGCCTCCTCGACACCCATGTGGAGCAGGTTGACAGGATCGGCAGCGCCGCGCTGCTGGCGGCCCTGACCAGCGACGTGCGCAATATCACCGTTGCCTTTGTCCGCCTGCCCGAACTGGTGCAGGGGATCGTTCTGGCCCTCGGCTCTGCGGCCTGGCTTGCCTGGCTGTCGGGAAAAATGCTGCTGGTCACGGCGCTGTGGCTGGCGCTGACTATCTGGGGCGGCTTCGCGCTGGTCTCGCGCGTCTATAAGCATCTGGCAACCCTGCGCGAGACGGAGGATAAGCTGCACGGCGATTACCAGACGGTGCTGGAAGGACGCAAGGAGCTGGCCCTCAACCGCGAGCGGGCGGAGTACGTCTACCGCCAGCAATTCTTACCCGACGCCCGCGAGTATCGCCACCACATTATCCGCGCCGATACCTTCCACCTCAGCGCCGTGAACTGGTCCAATATTATGATGCTCGGCGCGATCGGCCTGGTGTTCTGGATGGCCAACGGTCTGGGCTGGGCCAACACCGCGATCGCCGCCACCTACTCGCTGACGCTGCTGTTTCTGCGCACGCCGCTGCTCTCCGCCGTCGGCGCGCTGCCGACGCTGCTCAGCGCCGAGGTCGCCTTCAACAAGCTCGCGCAGTTTTCGCTGGCGCCCTATCGCGCCGACTTTCCCCGCCCCCGGGCCCGCCGCGGCTGGCAGACGCTGGAGCTGCGCGAGGTGACGTTCCGCTATCAGGACGGCGCCTTTGCCGTCGGGCCGATTAACCTGACCCTGCGGCGCGGAGAGAACGTGTTTCTGATCGGCGGCAACGGCAGCGGCAAGTCAACGCTCGCGATGCTGCTGACCGGGCTTTATCAGCCCGTAGCCGGGCAGATCCTGGTGGACGGCGAGCCGCTGGCCGCAGAGCATCCGGAGGCGTACCGCAGCCTCTTCTCGGCGGTGTTTACCGACGTCAGCCTGTTTGCACAGCTGCTCGGCCCCGGCGGCGGGCAGGCCGATCCGGCGCTGGTGGCGAAGTGGCTGGCGCATCTGCAGATGGAGGAAAAGCTTGAGCTGAAAGCGGGGCGGATCCTCAACCTGCAGCTGTCGAAGGGGCAAAAAAAGCGCGTGGCCCTGCTGCTGGCCCTGGCCGAAGAGCGGGATATTCTGCTGCTCGACGAGTGGGCAGCGGACCAGGACCCGCACTTTCGCCGCGAATTTTACCAGGTGCTGCTGCCGCTGATGCAAAAGATGGGCAAAACCCTGTTTGCCATCAGCCACGACGACAGCTACTTCAGGCACGCCGACAGGCTGCTGGAGATGCGCGGCGGCAGGCTGTACGAACTTGAGGGCGACGCGCGCGAGGCCGCTACCCGCGACGCGGTAGCGCGCACTGCCTGATAAAAAGCCGCGCCCGGCGCGGCTTTTGGCCTCTTTTTCGCCACTTGATCGGTGGCGTGTTATTTTTTATCACGGCCCGCGCTATTCTTAGTGGCTAGTCCCCCCGTAAAAGGATTTCCCTGCCGATGCCCGTGTTTCATAAAAACAGCGCCAGAGTTCGCGATGAAGAGCGCGCCCGTCTTATCTGGCTGCTGACCACCGATAAAGCCATTACCTCGGCGCTGACCGGTAAGCTGACCCTCGCCGAGCAGTATGATGAGGGGCGGCTGGCGGACGACATTGCCGAAGTCGGCGCCCTGGTGGCCCACCTTCCCGCGCCCGACCTGGCGGATACCCTGGAAGCGCTGCCCAGCGAGGAGCGCCACGCCCTGTGGGGGCTGGTGGACAACGACAAGCGCGGTAAAGTGCTGCACGAAGCGTCGGAAAGCGTCTGGGACGATCTGATTGAAGGAATGAGCGATAAGGCGCTGATTGACGCCCTGGAAGGGCTGGATATTGATGAAAAAATCTACCTCGTCCAGCACCTGCCGCGCAATCTGACCGGCCGCCTGCTGACCACGCTGCCGCCGGGCGAGCGCGCCAGGGTGCGCCAGGTGATGAACTATCAGCAGGACAGCGTCGGGGCGATCATGGAGTTCGAGGTGATCACCATCCGCCCGGCGGTGACCCTCGGCGCCGTGCATCGCTATCTGCGGCGGCTTGGCAAAATGCCCGAGAACACCGACAAGCTGTTCGTCACCGACCGCAATCAGGTGCTGGTCGGCGAGCTCAGTCTGCAGACGATCCTTCTTCACCCGGCCAGCCGCCTGGTCAGCGATATGATGGACAGCGCCCCGGTGACCTTCCATCCGCAGGAGGATCCGGAGAAGGTGGCCCGCACCTTCGAACGTGACAACCTGTTAAGCGCCGCGGTGGTGGATGACGCGGGCAAGCTGCTGGGCCGCCTGACCATCGACGAGATCGTCGACGTGGTGTACGAGGAGACGGATAACGATATTCGCCAGATGAGCGGGCTGAGCAACGAAGAAGACGTCTTCGCCCCCATCGGTAAGGCGGTAAAAACCCGCTGGGCGTGGCTGGCGGTGAATCTCTGCACGGCCTTTATCGCCTCGCGGGTGATCGACGGCTTTGAAGACACCATCGCCAAGCTGGTGGCGCTGGCCTCGCTGATGCCGATCGTGGCCGGCATTGGCGGCAATACCGGCAACCAGACCATCACCATGATCGTCCGGGCGCTGGCGCTGCAGCACATTCAGCCGGGCAACTTCTCTTTTCTTATTCTGCGCGAAATGGGCGTAGCGCTGATCAACGGTCTGGTGTGGGGCGGCATTATGGGGCTGGTGACCTGGGGCCTGTACCATGACCCGGCGCTCGGCGCGGTGATGATGCTGGCAATGGTGCTTAACCTGCTGGTGGCCTCCCTGATGGGCGTTCTGATCCCGATGGTGATGCTCAGGCTGGGGCGCGACCCGGCGGTCGGCTCCAGCGTGCTGATCACCGCCATCACCGACACCGGCGGTTTCTTTATTTTTCTTGGACTGGCGACGCTGTTTCTGATTTAAGCGCGTGGCGGCGGCGAATGCGCCCCGGCACCAGCGCCATGGCAATGAGCCCTGCCAGTACGCCGATGGCGAGGTTGCCGGTGCCGACGGTGGCGGCAACCGTCACCAGCATTACCAATGTTGCCGACCACGGCGTCTGCTTCAGGACGCCAGGCTGAACGCTGTGCCAGCTGAAGGTTTTTACCGCCACAATCACCATGATCCCCGCCAGTACCGCCATCGGAATTTTGGCCATCACGTCGCTCAGCGCCGTCACCAGCAGCAGGAGCACCAGCCCGGCAACGGCGGTGGATACCCGCGAGCGCCCCTTACCCATTTCAACATTAACAATTGTCTGGCCGATCATCGCGCAGCCGGCGATGCCGCCAAAGAATCCAGCGAGGATGTTGGCCACGCCCAGCCCGGCGCTCTCCCGCGATTTGTTTGACGGCGTGGCGGTCAGGTCATCCACCAGCTTTGCGGTCAGCAGCGACTCCATCAGCCCGACAAAAGCAATGCTCAGCGCGCAGGGCCAGATAATTTGCAGCGTCTGCAGATTAAGCGGCACCAGCAGCGCGGTCAGGCCCGGCAGGCCGCCGCTCATCGACCCTTCGTCACCGACGGTGGGCAGCGGCTGTCCGCTGTAGAACGCCGCCACGGTCAGAAGCACCACCGCGATCAGCGGGGAGGGAATGCTCTTAATGACCCTGGGAGCAAAGAGGACGATCAGCAGGGTCGCGGCGAACAGCCCCAGAATCAGCGGGCTGCGGCTCCAGAAGTGCGGAACCTGGGCAAAAAAGATCAGGATCCCCAGCGCATTCACGAAGCCGGTCATCACCGCCTGCGGGATGAAGCGCATCAGCCTCGCCATTCCCAGCGCGCCAAAGACAATCTGAATGATCCCGGCCAGCACCACCGCCGGCAGGATATAGCCGACGCCGTACTGGTGGACCATCGGCCCAATGACCAGCGCCACCGAGCCCGCGGCGGCGGTGACCATCGCCGGGCGGCCGCCGAGCGCGGACATGGCGAGGCAGAGCACAACCGAGGCGATCAGGCTCACTTTTGGGTCAACGCCTGCGATGACTGAAAACGAAATCACTTCCGGGATCAGCGCCAGGGCGGTGATCACGCCGGCCAGCGATTCGCGGGTCAGCAGCGCGGGCGAGCGCAGAATATCGGCAACGGCGTGGCGCTGCGCGGTAGCGGGTGAAGCAGGGGTCATTGGCATAGTAACTATAAGGTTATGAATGGTGTGATTTCTATAAGCAATGGTGTGTGTCGGAAGTCACAAAACGGTCGATTTTAGCGCGTTGAGTCACACTTATCCAGTACCCATTTTCATTTGAGAGATACATTTATTAAACATTTTTCTAACAGATCTCAAAATCAAACTTAAACTTTAAACAATATTTAAATTTATCATCACGAGTGATAACGTGGTGATCCCCGAATCGTTTCACCTGCGCTATAGAAAACGCACGTACAGTAAGGCTCAATACGATGACTAAAAAAATGGCCGTACGACGCTCACTGGCGGCTGGTTCGCATGCCGAAAATCAGGCAGAGCAGGCCGGTCTGCGTACCGAGCACCAGACGGATGTATTGTTGATTGGCGGTGGCATCATGAGTGCCACCCTGGGTACCTGGCTTCAGGAACTGGAGCCGGAGTGGTCGCTTACCATGGTCGAACGCATGGATAGCGTAGCCTCAGAAAGCTCCAACGGCTGGAATAACGCAGGCACCGGCCACGCCGCGCTGATGGAGCTTAACTATACGCCGCAGAAAAGCGACGGGTCGGTCAGCGTTGATAAAGCCATTGCCATCAATGAGGCCTTCCAGGTCTCCCGCCAGTTCTGGGCCCATCAGGTCACCCGCGGGGTGCTGCGCCAGCCGAAAACGTTTATTAATACCGTTCCGCACATGAGCTTTGTCTGGGGCGAAGAGAACGTTAACTTCCTGCGCGCCCGCTACGCCGCGCTCCAGCAGTACCCCCAGTTTCAGGGGATGCGCTATTCCGAAGATCGCGAGCAGATCGGCCAGTGGGCGCCGCTGGTGATGGAGGGCCGCGACCCGCAGCAGAAAGTGGCCGCCACGCGCACCGAAATTGGTACCGACGTTAACTACGGGGAGATCACCCGCCAGCTGATTGACGGCCTGAGCCGGCGCGATAACTTCTCGCTGCAGCTCAACACCGCGGTGCGCCGCTTTAAGCGCAACGCCGACAACAGCTGGACGGTCACCGTTTCTGATGCCAAAGATCGCCGCAAGTGGCGAAAAATCCGCGCAAAATTTATCTTTATCGGCGCCGGCGGCGCGGCGCTCAAGCTACTGCAGCAGACCGGCATTCCGCAGGCCAAAGAGTACGCCGGCTTTCCGGTGGGCGGCCAGTTTATGGTGTGCGAAAACCCGGATATCGCCACCCACCATCTTGCGAAGGTGTACGGTAAGGCCTCCGTCGGCGCGCCGCCGATGTCGGTTCCGCACATCGACACCCGCATCATCGACGGCAAGCGGGTGGTGCTGTTCGGGCCTTTTGCCACCTTCTCGACCCGGTTTCTTAAAAACGGCTCGCTGTGGGACCTGATGGCCTCCACCAACGCCTCCAACATTATGCCGATGCTCAACGTCGGCCTCGATAACTTCGACCTGGTGAAGTACCTGGTCGGCCAGGTGCTGCAGACCGACAAAGAGCGGCTGGCGGCCCTGCAGGCCTACTACCCGCAGGCGAAAAAAGAGGACTGGCGGCTGTGGCAGGCCGGGCAGCGGGTGCAGATCATCAAGCGCGATCCTGTGAAGGGCGGCGTGCTGCGCCTGGGTACCGAAGTGGTCAGCGACGACGAAGGCACGGTCGCGGCCCTGCTGGGCGCGTCGCCCGGCGCGTCGACGGCGGCGCCGATTATGCTGCAGCTGATGGAGCAGGTCTTTAAGGATAAGGTCCGCACCCCGGCGTGGCAGGAGAAGCTGCGGGCGGTGGTGCCCGGCTACGGCAGCGGCGCGCGCGATCCGGATGCGGCGGCGAAATCGCTGGCGTGGACCAGCGAGGTGCTGGGCCTGAAGTATGACGCGCGGATGCAGGCGGACCCCGTGCCGCCGGTTGAGCGGGTGCCTGCGCCAGCGAAGGTACAGGAAAAAGAGATCGCCGATATCGCCCTGTGAGAACAGCCCCGCTTCACGGCGAAGCGGGGCGCTTCGTCAGCGGTTGCGCAGATCCAGCGCAACGTCGACGATCATATCCTCCTGACCGCCCACCATCTTACGCTTGCCAAGCTCGACCAGAATATCCACGGTATTGAGATGATACTTCTGCGCGGCGGTCTCCGCATGGCGCAAGAAGCTTGAATAAACGCCCGCGTAGCCCAGCGCCAGCGTATCGCGATCGAGACGCACCGGGCGGGTTTGCAGGGGGCGTACAATGTTTTCCGCCGCGTCCATCAGGCGGTAAAGATCGCAGCCGTGCCGCCAGCCGAGCTTATTGGCCACGGCAATAAAGGCTTCAAGCGGCGCATTGCCCGCGCCGGCGCCCATCCCCGCAAGGCTTGCGTCGATGCGATCGCAGCCCTCTTCAACCGCGACCACGGAGTTGGCAACCCCGAGCGCCAGGTTGTGGTGCGCGTGCATACCGGTCAGGGTTTCCGGCTTGAGCACCTCCTTCAGCGCGCGGAAGCGGGCGCGGACATCGTCCATGGTCATCGCCCCGGCGGAGTCCACCACGTAGATGCAGGTGGCGCCGTAGCTCTCCATCAGCTTGGCCTGTTTTGCCAGATTCTGCGGCGTGGTCATGTGGCTCATCATCAGAAAGCCGACGGTATCCATTCCCAGCAGGCGCGCCTGCTCGATATGCTGGCGCGAAACATCGGCCTCGGTGCAGTGGGTCGCCACGCGTACCAGGCGAACGCCTGCATCGTGGGCGTTGTGCAGATCGTGCACGGTACCGATGCCCGGGATCAGCAGCGTCGCCAGCATCGCCCGCGAGGTTGACGCGGCGGCGGCGGCGATCATCTCCAGATCGGAATGTTTGCTGAAGCCGTAGTTAAAGCTGGAGCCTGACAGGCCGTCGCCGTGGGCGATTTCAATGGAGTCCACGCCGGCCCGATCCAGCGCGCTGACCACGGCGCGGATCTGCTCCAGCGTATACTGATGGCGGACGGCGTGGCTGCCGTCGCGCAGCGTGACGTCGGAAATAAACAGTTTTTTCTTAATTGCGCTCATCGCCAGCTCCTTACAGTAAACGCGTTTGCGCCAGACGCTCTGCGCAGGCCTTGGCGGCAGAGGTCATGATATCCAGATTCCCGGCGTAGGCGGGGAGGTAGTCCGCGGCGCCTTCCACTTCAATGAAGATTGACGTTTTTAAGCCCGTCATACGCCCCAGGCCGGGGATGGTGAGCGGATTATTGTCGTCAAACAGATCGAACTGCACTTTCTGCTTCAGGCGATAGCCGGGCACGTATTTCTGAATAGCGGCGGCCATCTCCTCCACGCTCGCCTCAATCGCGGCGCGGTCGGCCGGATCGCTGAGGGTAAAGACGGTATCGCGCATCATCACCGGCGGTTCGGCAGGATTGAGCACGATGATGGCCTTACCGCGCGTGGCGCCGCCGACTTTCTCTATTGCGCTGGAGGTTGTTTCGGTGAACTCATCAATGTTGGCGCGGGTGCCGGGGCCCGCGGAGCGGCTGGATATTGACGCTACAATTTCGGCGTAGTGGACTTTTGTGACCCGGGAGACGGCGGCAACCATCGGAATGGTCGCCTGGCCGCCGCAGGTCACCATATTGATGTTGGGCGCATCCAGCTGGTCATTGAGGTTGATCGCCGGCACCACGTAGGGGCCGATAGCCGCGGGCGTTAAGTCAATCACCCGCACGCCGTGCTGCTGAAGCAGCTGATTATTGTGCAGATGCGCCGAGGCCGACGTGGCGTCAAAAACGATTTTGATGTCGCTGAAGCCGGGCATGGCAATCAGCCCCTCCACGCCGCTGCTGATGGCGGTCACGCCCATGCGCGCGGCGCGCGCCAGGCCGTCTGATGCCGGGTCGATGCCGACCAGCGCGGCAACCTCCAGGCTGGCGCTGTTATGCAGAATTTTTATCATCAAATCGGTGCCGATATTGCCCGAACCGATAATGGCGACTTTTACCTTTCCCTGACTCATTTGCTATCGCCTCCCGCCGCTTTTCCTTTTGCCTTACCCGCGACGCCCCAGTGGCTCGCAGGCAGCTCGTAAATCAGCACCCGCACGCTTTCGCGCGGCGCGTCCAGCGCCTGTACGGCGCCGTCGGTGAGTGCGGCAATAAGTTTCTCTTTCTGGGCGTCGCTGCGCCCTTCGATAAGGTTGACCTGAATAATTGGCATTGTTTTTTTCCCCGGTGCTGGCAGGCGCCTCTGCGGCTGCAAAAGCGTCTGTAATCATGTAACTAGCGGGTAAACCGCACGGATAAACTGCCCAGATTCTGATAGCTGACGGTAATGCTGTCGCCCGCGCTGACCGGCACGGCCTCGGTCATGCCGCCGGTGAGAATAAGCGTCCCCGCCGGGATCTCCTGGCCGCGCGCGCCCAGCATATTCGCCAGCATCGCTACGCTGCTGGCCGGGTGTCCGAGCACCGCCGAACCGGCGGCGGTGGCAACCACTTCGCCATTTTTATGCATCACCACGCCGAGATTGCGCAGGTCGAGCCCCATCGGGCTGCGGCTATAGCCGCCGAGCACATAGCGGGCGGAAGAGGTGTTATCGGCAATCACGCTTTTCAGATCGAAGCGGAAATCCTTGTAGCGCGAGTCGATAACCTCCAGCGCGGGCAGCACGAAGTCGGTTGCCGCCAGCACGTCGCCGATGTGGCAGCCCGGGCCCTTAAGCGGGCGCCTGGTCACAAAGGCAATTTCCGCCTCGACCTTCGGATGAATCAGCTCAGAGCAGGCGATTTCGCCGCCGTCCGCCACCGAGCCATAGTCGGTAATGAAGCCGTGGATCGCTTCGGTTACGCCCATCTGCTTCATCTTGGCGTGGGACGTCAGGCCCATTTTGAGGCCGCTTATCTGCACGCCGCGCGCCACTTTGCGGGCGCGGATAATATCCTGAATGGCGTAGGCGTCCTCCCAGTCCATATCGGGATACTGGTCGGTAATTTTGATCACTTCTTTGCGCTGCAGCTCCGCCTCTTCCAGATAGGTTGCCAGCTGCTCGCGCGTTGTTTGGCTCAGATTCATAATGTGTCCCTTACTCAAATAAAACGCGCGCTGACGGTACCGAGACCGCCGAGGCTGATAGCGAGGCTGTCTCCGGCGCTGACGGGCACCATCGCCGCCAGCGAGCCGGAGAGGATTATCTCGCCGGCATTCAGCGGAATATCCAGCGCCCCCAGCGTATTTGCCAGCCACGCCACGGCATTGGCCGGATGTCCCAGCGCTGCGGCTCCGGCCCCGGTATCCACCACCTCGCCGTTTTTCTCAAGGGTCATACCCACCAGCGCCAGATCCAGGCCGTGCGGCGAGAGGGCGCTGTCGCCGACCACGATAAGGCCGGAGGAGGCGTTATCGGCCACCGTATCCTGAATCGTGATTTTCCAGTCGCGGATGCGGGAGTCCACCACCTCAATGCAGGGCACCACCAGCTCGGTGGCGGCGAGCACGTCGGCGATGGTGACGCCGGGGCCGATCAAGTCGCGCTTGAGAATAAAGGCGATTTCGCCTTCCGCCTTCGGGGCAATCAGCGTGCGGGTATCAATGGCCGCGCCGTGGTTGCAGACCATGCCGGAGGTCAGCATGCCGAAATCGGGCTGATGGACGTCCAGCATCTTCATGACCACTTTGCTGGTGACGCCGATCTTTTTGCCCACGATCTGCTCACCGGTTGCCTCCAGGCGGCGGGCGATCATCTGCTGCTGGATCCGGTAGGCGTCCTCAATGGTCAGCGTCGGATCGTCGGCGATCAGCGGGCCTATCGGGCGGCGGTTTTTCCACGCCTCGTAGAGGAGGTTCCCGTAGCGAACTAATTTCTCTTCCATTGTGTACCTCACAGCTTGACGCAGATATTGCGGGTTTCGGTGTAGAACTCGTAGGTGTGCGAACCGCCTTCGCGGCCGATGCCCGACTGCTTCGCGCCGCCGAACGAGGTGCGCAGATCGCGCAGGAACCAGCTGTTGATCCAGAAAATGCCCACCTCAATGGCGCTGCCCAGGCGATGGGCGCGGCTGACGTCCGTGGTCCACGCGGTGCAGGCCAGGCCGTAGGGAGTATTGTTGGCCAGCGCGATAGCCTCCTCTTCGGTATCGAACGGCGCGAGGTGGACGCAGGGGCCAAAAATTTCCTCGCGGATCACCGCCGACGTCTCCGGCAGGCCGGTCCAGATAGTGGGCTTAACCCACGCGCCCTCGGCAAGCGCGCCGGGCAGCTGCCAGCGTTCGCCGCCGGTGACGACGGTGGCGCCGTCGGCTTTGGCCTTCTCGTAGTAGGAGAGCACTTTGCTGTAGTGCTCCTGGGAGACCAGCGGGCCGAAGTTAACGCCTTCGTCCCATGGATTGCCGGGCCTGAGGCTCTCGGCGCTCTTTTTCAGCGCGGCGACAAAGCGGTCAAAAATAGGCCGCTCCACGTAGACGCGCTCGGTGCCGAGGCACACCTGGCCGGTATTTTCGAAGGCGGAGCGGGTTATTCCGGCGACGGCCTTATCGAAATCGCAGTCGGCAAAAACCAGTCCGGCATTTTTGCCGCCCAGTTCAAAAGAGACGGGGCGCACGCCTTTCGCCGCCGCCTTCATAATGGCTTCGCCGGTGCGGGTTTCGCCGGTAAAGGTAATGCCGTCGACGTCGGGATGCTCGGTCAGATACGCGCCCGCCGAGTCGGGGCCGAAACCGTGGACCAGGTTAAAGACGCCGGGCGGCAGGCCGACGGTTTCCATGACTTCCGCCAGCAGCGTCGCGGTGGCAGGCGTCACTTCGGACGGCTTCACTACCACGGTGTTGCCGCAGGCCAGCGCCGGGCCCACTTTCCAGGTCATCAGCAGCAGCGGCAGGTTCCACGGGCTGATAACGGCGATGACGCCGCGCGGCGTGCGCACACCATAGTTGATGGCTTTGCCGCCGTCCGGCGTATCAAAGGTGTAGCTTTCGGTGGGAAAGCGCATGCTTAAATCCGCCAGATCGCGGAAGTTCTCACCGCCGCGCGGAATATCGACCCGGCTTGCCAGCCCCTTCGGCTTACCGGTATCGGCGATTTCTGCCGCCAGAAAGTCGTCGAAGCGGCGGTGGATTTCATCGGCGACGGCAACCAGCATGTTGCAGCGCTGCTGCTGGGTCATTTTACCCCAAGGGCCGCCGAGCGCGGCGCGCGCGGCCTTCACGGCGGCATCCACTTCCGCTTTACCGGCTTCGTACACCATGCCCACCAGCGTGTTATCGACCGGATTGCGGTCTTCGAACTGCTTCGCCGTCGTGACCCACTGGCCGTTAATGTAGTTTCTGAACATTTTCATTCGCTAGAGCTCCTTAATTAAATGTCTATTCCTCAATCAGGTCACAACGGTCAGAAAGGCTTCATTGAGCTGGCGGGCGTGGTAGAAAATGCCTTTGCCCAGTTCGTTAAGATCCCAGTGAATAACCGGTTTATCGGGGTACTGAATGTAGCCGCCGCAGAAGACCTCGTTGCGGTTGCCTGATGGATCGAAGAAGTAAATGGTGGTGCCGCGGGTGATGCCGTGGCGGGTAGGGCCGATATCCAGCGAGACGTTGTTCATCGAGATAAGATCCGCCGCGCGCAGGACGTCGCTCCAGGAGTCGAGGTAGAAGGAGATATGGTGCAGCTTGCCCTTTTCCGGATAGCGGATGAAGGCCACGTCGTGCGCCTTGTTGGCGCAGGCGAAAAAGGCCCCGGCCAGCTGGCCGTTCTCGTCGACGACCTTCTCGCTCATATCGAAGCCGAGCACTTCGGTGAACAGTTTTGTGGTGCCGTCCACGTCATCGCCGTACAGCAGGCAGTGGTCGAAGCGCGTCGGCGACATGCCGATCATACCGTGCTGCGGCCACGGCTCCGGGTTGGTGTAGCCCACTTCGCAGGGAATGATATCTTTGTGGGCGTACAGCTCCATCGTGTGGCCGGTTGGGATCACAAAGCTGAAGCGCTCGCCGGTGCCCGGATCGTCACCCGCCGGGATCCATTTGCAGTCGGTGCACAGCCCGGAGTCGAGAATATCCTGCGCAACCTGCTTCATGACCTCCGGCGACATGACCCGCCAGCCCATGTAATCGATTCCGGCCCGATCGGCTTCGCGCAGGATCACGCTGTGATGTTCCCACTCGTCCCACGCTTTGAGAAACACGCGGCCCCGGCTGTCGCGGGTGACCTCACGCAGGCCGACGACCGAGGTGTAGTGCCTGACGGCCTCATCCAGATCAAGCACCCGGATGGCGACATGGCCTGGTCGTAATACGCCTCTGATAGGCATAGCTCTTCTCCTTAATTATTTTGTAGGGTACGACGTTGAGCGGAATTAGCCGGCGCGCGCGGTGCCGTACTTTTCCATCTTGTATTTCATCTTTTCAGACACCCTGAGCACGAGGGGGCCGCGCGGATAGCAGCAGCAGGCGAGGACAATGCCCTTTTGCCGCTCCCCGGCGCTGAGCGCAGAGGTGCTCATCTTTTTGCAAACCCACTTACCGCGCAGGATCTCTATTTTGCAGATCCCGCAGCCGCCGCCCCGGCAGCCCACCGCGATCCCTTTTTTGCCCGCGCCCTCCATGCCGCGCAGCAGATCTTTGTCTGCCGGACACTGATATTCCTGCTGCAGGTTCTGGACCTCTATGCGAAACATGGCGCGCTCCGTTGCGGTTGTTGTTACGTGAATGTTGATTCGTTGTGTATTACTTATGCGCCGATAAATGTAGATAATCAATTTTAATATCGAGATTTTTATCCAATCTTGTATATTTTGTGAAGTAATACACAATTGTCGTGTGGGTAATTAGGATGTTTGCCGATCGGCAGGCAGGTGTTTACTATGAACAGGCTTCAGACGAGTTGATTTCCTGCTAATAAGGTCAGGTACCGTGATCGAAACGAAAAGTAAAAAGAACCCTTCATTTACGCTGGCGGCGAGCGGGGCCGGTGCAGGAGGGCAGAAGAAGGCCGCGCCATTGTCGGGGAAGACCCTGGTACTTGCCACCTATGAACGATTGCGCAACGACATTATTGCGGGCGTGCTGGCGCCGGGAAGCCGCCTGCGGGTGGAGCATCTGAAAGAGGTGTATGAGGCGGGGGCGGGCACTCTGCGCGAAGCGCTGGCGCTGCTGGTCTCTGACGCGCTGGTGAACACCTACGGCCAGCGGGGCTTCTGGGTAAAACCCATCTCGCTGGAGGATTTTGCCGACCTGACGGAAAAGCGGATTTTACTGGAGACCGACGCGCTTCGTCTGTCGCTCAAAAACGGCGACGACGACTGGGAGGCGGAGCTGGTGAGCGCCTATTATCGCCTGAGTAAAGCCGAGGCCCGGCTTGACGGCAGCGCGGGGGCATTTGAGGAGTGGGAAGTCTGCAACCGGCTGTTCCACGAGGCGGCGCTGAGCGCCTGCGGCTCCCGCTGGAGCCACTATTTTTTATCCATTCTCTATCATCAGACCGAGCGCTATCGCCGTCTGATGATCACGGAGCATCCGGTGCCCCGCGATGTTCATCACGAACATGAGGCCATCTACAGCGCCTGTATCGCCCGCGATGCAGAAGCGGCTTGCGCCAGCCTCGCGGCGCATATCCAGGCAAACTACAGCGCCATCAGCCGGCTGCCGGAGAGCGTATTCAGGCCCTCTGAGGAGTAGACATAAAAAAGCCGCCTTTCATGAGGCGGCCCGCTGGTTAAGCGCAACGCGACAGGCGGTTAGCGCACTTCGGCTTTCTTAATGGCATCTTGCGCCTTCCAGACCCGGTATTTTACGTCAAGATTATCCGGCGTATAGACCACCACCGGCAGCTTGCTGTTATAGCGCAGCAGGGCGCGGTCGCCGAGGTAGGCGGTGACGAACTTCTGCGTTTTCTTACCGTCCGGGCAGGCCATCATGGTAGAAGCCGGCTCGCTGACTTTATCAAAGACGTAATAGTCATAGCCCCAGCCTTCCAGCGTTTTGCTCTCCAGCTGACCGCCCAGGCGGTGCAGATTGCAGTCCACATCCATCATCTTGCCAATCAGCAACTCCACGCGGTAACCGGCTTCATCCTTCTGCGCTGGCAGCGTAATGACCTGACGCTTCATGCCTTTCTCCGCCTGCGGGTAGGGCGCAATTTTTTCCAGCGGCTGGCTGGTGGCGGCAAAAGCGGAAAGGCTGGTAGCGGCCAGAAGTACGGCAGCGAGCGAAGTCATCTTTTTCACGGTTCATCCCTTAAGAAATTAATCACCGGGGGATCATAGCACTATAAAGACTATGGGTAAGCTGATTTACTGATATTTGCAGTTCTGCTGGTGGTATCTGCTGTCGGAACGGGCGTTATCAGCGGCCCATGCCATCAGGAGCCGGGCGTAGCGTAACCGCCGATTGTAAACCACGCCAGAAAAGCCACGGCGACAATAAAGACCAGGATAGGGAAAGCGATACCGATACGCATGGATAATGACCTCGTGCAGATGTGAAAAGTATGTTCTTAATTTGTGGCTATTATCCATCAGATGGTGCGGGAAGGAAACCCAGGGGGCCGGATGCGTCAACGGCCCGTTATCATTTAGTCCTCAGCCAGCCACATATCGGCCTCATCGAACATCTCGGCGACAATGGCGCTGATGCGCTCCTTCTCATGCTTGCTGGCGTCGGTATTAATGGCCGGCAGGGTCATCATCGGCTTAACCCGCACCTCGGCATCGGGAAACGCCCGGGTGATACGCTTGTCGAGCTCCGCCAGAATTTTCTCCCGCGCGCCCGGCAGACCCTCAAAATTCCTTTTGTCGTACACTAATTCTACAAACATCACTCACCTCGGATACTGTATTTATATACAGATATCATACTGTGGAATTTGCAGCTGTCAAAGGATTGCAGTGGCGGGAGATGAACGACGGGTATAAAAAAAACCAGCCCGAAGGCTGGTTTTTCTGAATAAGTTGGTCGGCACGAGAGGATTTGAACCTCCGACCCCCGACACCCCATGACGGTGCGCTACCAGGCTGCGCTACGTGCCGACGCAGGACGCTAATACTACCTTTTTCGCCGCTGAATGCAAGCGTGCGCTGACTGAGTGATTCATAAATAATCAACTAGTTAGCGATAAAGCGTTTTTCATCCGTTAGCACCTGCAGCAGAAGACTCAGCTGTGTCCGCTGATTGTCGATTTTATCGCCGTCGAGGTCATAGGTGCGATAGCTGCCGTTGTGCTTGAGCACCACGGTCACCTGCGGCGTAGTGATCGCCAGGTTGTCGCTGCTGGCGGCGGTCACCCAGTTGTGGCGGCGGCGGGCGCTGAACAGATCGCGACCCTGAGAGTATTCATTAGCCGGCGTACTGACGTGCAGCAGGCGCTGCATCAGGGTGGTCATCACATCTTTATGATCGGTCAGCGTCGCAATTTCCTGCGCCGGCGTGCCCGGCCAGTGGATGACCAGCGGCACCTGCAGGCGCGAGCGGGACCAGTCGAAATCCCCGCCGTCGCCGTTGAGCGGCACGCCGTGGGCGCCGGTGATGATCACCACCGTATTCTCAAGCTTACCGGAATCCTTCAGCGCGTCGAGCACGCGGGCGATTTGCGCATCGACGCCGCCCGCCGCGCGGGCGTAGCGGCGGGCAAAGCTCTGCTGCTGGCCGTCATCAATGGTGGTGCCGTTAAAGGAGATCCACGAGAACCAGCGGTTCTCCTCCTGGGCGTAGCTGCCGAGCCAGTTGATCCACTGGCTGGCGGTCTGCGCGTCGCTCTGGGTTTTGGCCGGCGGCAGGGAGAAGTCGGAGAGCAGCGCCTGGCGGTAAATCGGGCTGCTGAAGCCGTCAGAGGAGAACAGGCCAAGCTGGTAACCCTGCTGATTGAGCGCTGAGATTAGCGCCGCCGGCGTGCGCGTAGAGAGTATGCCGTCGGTATAGGCCGGCGAGATACCGTAGAACAGGCCAAAGATGCCGCTGTCGGTATCGTTGCCCGCGCTCATGTGCTGGGTGAAGTTGATGTTCTGCTGCGCGAAGTCGGCAAGCTTCGGCATCTGCTTTTCAAAGCGCGAATAGTTGAGGCCGTCGACGGTGATCAGCAGCACGTTCTGGCCGGTGCCGAGATCGCGAAAGCGCAGATCGCTCAGCGGATACTGAACGGAGACCGCCTCGGGGTCGCCCTGTTCAACCAGCCGACGCTGGTACTCTTCCGCATTCAGCAGGCCGTGTTTCTCCAGGAAGCGGCGGGCGGTCATCGGATAGGAGAGCGGCAGATTAGCGCGCTGCATGGTGATTGGGCGATAGAAGTTGGCGTCCGCCCAGATATACATTAAGTGGGTGGCGATAAAGGCCGCAAACAGGAAACACGCCACCGGGCGGGCGTAGTGGCGGCGGCGCGCCAGGCTGCGCAGCTTTTGCCAGCTCCAGGTCGCCATCAGCATCTCAATCAGAAATATCACCGGCACGCTGATAAACATCAGCTGCCAGTCGCGGGCCATCTCATTCTGATCGGGGTTTATCACCAGCTCCCACACGACCGGATTGAGGTGCAGGTGAAAGCGGGTAAAGACCTCGCTATCCACCAGCAGCAGGGTCATGCCCGCGGTGGCGAGAATAACCGACAAAAACCGCATCAGCCGCTGGGAGAGGGCGATAAAGGTGAGCGGAAACAGGATCAGCAGGTAGACGGCAAAGACCAGAAAGCTGAAGTGGCCCAGCAGGCTGATATAGGAGTATATCCGGCCCGCCAGAGTGGTCGGCCAGTCGGCGACAAACAGATAGCGGCTACCGAGAAGCGAGGCCAGTAAAATGTTGAACAGGGCAAACCAGTGCCCCCAACTGACCATCTGGGACACTTTTTCGCGATAGGGCTGACGATGAGTCACCATAACCTGTGTTTCGTTTTCCTTAGTGGGCCGGATCGTCGCTGATAGAGGACTGCAGCGCCTGCGAGAACGAGCGGGCGATAGCCTCGCGCTGCGCGGGCGCGACGCTTGTGTTAATCAGATTTGTCACCATATTACCCAGCACCATCAGTGAAAGGTCGGTGGGCGCTTTGTGTTTCTCCAGCACGTTGGCCAGTTCACTCAGCAGTTGTTCTACGTGTTCGTCACTATAGCGGGAAATTTGCGGCATAAATCCAAAATCAGTCTGTTCGTGGAAGGGCAACATATTACCGTAGCGGCAGCTTTTTTTCCCCTTTTTTTCGACTTTACACCGTCCTGCCCGCAGTGGTTGAATACCGCCACGTCTAAGAGGAGAGTTTATCATGAGTCTGGATATCAACCAGATTGCCCTGCATCAGCTTATTAAGCGCGACGAGCAGAATCTTGAGCTGGTGCTGCGCGATAGCCTGCTGGAGCCGGGCGCGGCCGCCGAAGAGATGATGGCGGAGCTGCACCGGGTCTACAGCGCCAAGAATAAGGCCTATGGCCTGTTTACCGAAGAGAGCGAGCTGGCCGAGGCGCTGCGCGCACACCGCCGCGGCGACGACGACTTCCTCGCCTTCAGCCGGGCCGCCACCGGCCGCCTGCGCGACGAGCTGGCAAAGTACCCGTTCGCCGATGGCGGCATCGTGCTGTTCTGCCACTACCGCTATCTGGCGGTTGAATATCTGCTGGTGGCAGTGCTCAACAACCTGAGCAGCATGCGGGTGAACGAGCAGCTGGACATCAGCGCCACTCACTATCTGGACATCAACCACGCCGATATCGTGGCCCGCATTGACCTGACCGAGTGGGAAACCAACCCTGAATCCAGCCGTTATCTGACGTTCCTGAAAGGGCGGGTAGGGCGCAAAGTTGCCGACTTCTTTATGGACTTCCTCGGCGCCAGCGAAGGCCTGAACGCTAAGGCCCAGAACCGCGGCCTGCTGCAGGCGGTGGACGACTTTACCGCGGAAGCGGAGCTTGATAAGTCCGAGCGGCAGAACGTGCGCCAGCAGGTGTATACCTACTGCAACGAGCAGCTGCAGGCGGGGGAGGAGATTGAGCTGGCGTCGCTGTCAAACGAGCTTGCCGGCGTCAGCGACGTGAGCTTTCAGGCGTTTACCGCCGACAAGGGCTACGAACTGGAAGAGAGCTTCCCGGCGGACAGAAGCACCCTGCGCCAGCTCACTAAGTACGCCGGCAGCGGCGGCGGGCTGACCATCAACTTTGACGCCCTGCTGCTGGGCGAGCGCATCTTCTGGGATCCGGCTACCGATACCCTCACCATCAAGGGGACGCCGCCGAACCTGCGCGACCAGCTCAGCCGCCGCAGCGGCGGAAAATAGGCAACAAAAAACCCCGCCGTGGCGGGGTTTTTTGTCAACTCGCTGACGCTTACGCGCGAACGAAGTCGATGTGAGACAGTTTCGGCTTGAACGCGTGACGCTGAACGGCCTGAACCTTCACTTTCTCTTCTTTACCATCAACAACGATGGTCAGAACTTCGCTGTAGAACTCAGGTTTGGTCTGCATGTTCCAGACTTTGTCCTGGTCCAGCTCGATAGCAACCGGCTCACCTTTGCCACCGTAAACGATAGCCGGGAACTTGTTAGCTGCGCGCAGGCGGCGGCTCGCACCCTTACCCTGCTCTTTACGTGCTTGTGCTTCAATAGTAAACATTGAGTTTCTCTCTGTATGATAAATCCTGCTACAGGCGACCCAGCAGCAGGCAGTTGTTCTGCTTTGCGTATGCAAAAGCGGGCGGCATTATAGCTTTCAACGGCGCGCAGGGCAATGGAAAAGGCGGCGCTACTTTTTAGCCTCAAGGTGGCCCAGCGTTTTTTCCGGGAAGCAGACATCGCGCACGCGCCGCTTAAGTTCCGCCGCATCGGGGAAACCGCCGTCCCGCTTGCGCTCCCAGATGACCTCGCCGTCGGCCTCAATGCGAAAAATCCCCCCGCTGCCGGGCACCAGCGTCACCGCCGCAATATCGTCGCTAAAGCTGTGCAGCAGCTCCTGGGCCATCCACGTTGCCCGCAGCATCCAGTTGCACTGGGTGCAGTAGCGGATCGTCACTGTCGGTTTATTACTCATGATTTCTTACTTCCGTAAAGAGTTGATAACGGCGCAGTTACTAATTTATTGCAAATGATAATTCATATCATTATTGTTCTCATCATAATAACACCATGACGTCCTCGTTTTCACTTTTTTTACATCGCAGCACGGACGCGTCCGGAAGACCAGTGTGGGCCAATACTAATAATTATACAGGCTTGAATAAATGCGTAAGACAACACTCCCCCGCGACGGCTGGCAGAAAAGCCTGCTCGCCGCTTCTCTGCTCGCAGCAATCTACCACCTTCCCGCCGGTGCCGCCGACGCGACACCGCAAAAGCAGGGGGCGTCCGACGATGCCGCCGAAGAGCTGGTGGTGACCGCCCGCGCGCCGGCGCTTAAAGCCGGCAGCGACCGCACCCTCACCGCCGACGATCTGCAGAAAAAGGGCGCCAACGACTTCGGCTCCATTATGCGCTACGAGCCGCTGATTAGCGCTACCGGCGCCAGCGGCGGCTCCGGCAACGGCAAGAGCGGCTTCGATCGCGGCGGCTATACCGGCTACAATATTCGCGGCCTGGAGAGCAACCGGGTCGGTATCGACATTGACGGTATTCCGACGCCGAACGCAACGGGGCGCAGCTACGTCAGCCGCAGCGGCAACAACACGTTTGGCATTGGCCGCGATTACATTGACCCGTACATGTACGGCAATATTAATATCCAGTCCGGGGCCACCTCGGTGGATAACACCAACACCTCCATCGGCGGCAGCGTCTCCTTCCTGCCGAAATCGCCGGACAGCTACCTGCGCCTGGATAAGCCGACCTACTTCGGCTATCAGACCGATTACGATTCGGAAGACCGCAGCTGGCACAACGGTATTACCGGCGCCGCCGGAGACGACACCCTGCGCGGCATTTTCGTCTACAGCCGCCGGGATGGGCAGGAGTCGCGCATCAACGGCAGCCGCGACGCCTATCCGGCCAACTGGCACTCCGACGCGATGATGGCCTCCGGCATCTGGCAGCCCAACGACCAGCACAAGATAACCGGCACCGTGGACTACTACCACAAGGCCAACCATACCCATTACGACAGCTGGGACAGCAGCGGCAGCGCCATTACCGGCACCGCGCAGCAGACCAGCCAGAGCCGCCGCTGGGGCACCAGCCTGAAGGACGACTGGACGCCGATGAACGACTGGCTCGACAGCGCATCGACCAAAATCTACTACCAGCACACCGAGGCCCACGACCGGACCTTCATGCCGGACAGCTTTACGCCGCAGGTCATGCAGACCGTCTATTCCGATTACGATACCGATACCTGGGGACTCACTAACGCCCTGAACAAGACGCTCGGCCGCCACGAACTGAGCGCGGGCTTTAACGCCAGTACTACCAAGACCAAGCGGCCGTTCAGGCAGTCGCCCATCGTCAGCCCGTTCAGCGAAATCATGCAGCCGGAGGCCAACAGCCGCAGCTATACGCTGGGCGGCTTTGCCCAGGACAAGATTGGCTTTGACCTCGGCGGTCACGACGCGGCGATCGTTCCCGGCGTCCGCGTCGCATATCAGTCGGTCAAGCCGCGCGACGTCGGCAGCCTGACCACCAACAGCAGCGTGCTGACTTCCGACCAGGTTTCCGACCTGTACGAGAAGAACTCGGACACCAAAGTGCTGCCCTCCCTGACGCTGCAGTACAACCTGACGCCGCGCCTGCTGACCTACGTTGAGTACAGGCGCGGGGCGCAGTTCCCTAACGCCAGCCAGCTGTTCGGCTCCTGGAACATGGGCTCGACCTACGCCGGACGCGCGCAGTATGCGCTGATCGGCAACAGCGACCTGAAGACCGAGACCAGCAACAACCTGGAGTGGGGCCTGAAAGGGGAGGTGGTCGACGGCGTCACCGTCAACACCTCGCTGTTCTATAACACCTACAAAGACTTTATCGCCTACACCCGCTACACCCGCGCCGGAAATCCGGCGATGTTCACCCGGGTACCGCCGAATATCTACACCACCTACCAGGCGGAAAACCGCGACAAGGCCTATATCTGGGGCGGGGAAATCACCACCCGCATCAACTACGGGACCTGGTTTAAAGAAGTGGACGGCCTGAGCACTATCCTCAGCTACGGCTACAGCGAAGGCAAGTCGAAGTCCAGCTACGCCGGGGATAAGTACATTGACCTCGACAGCGTGCCGCCGATGAAGGCGATAGTGGGCATGGCGTGGGACGATCCGAACAAGCAGTATGGCACGGCGCTGACCGCCACCTTCGTCAAGGGCAAGCGCGCCGATGTGACGACGCGTGAATCCTACAGCAACAGCGGCACGCCGCTGGCGAAATCGACCGACCGCTACATGCGGGTGCCGGGCTACGGCCTGCTGGACTGGACCGCCTACTGGCAGGTGGCGAAGAACGTCAAGCTTAACGGCGGTATCTACAACATTACCGACCGCAAGTACTGGGACTATCTCAACAGCCGCAACCAGGAGCTGAACACCGCGCAGGACGCCAACGATAAGGCGCTCTCGGTGATGCCGGGCCGCACCTGGCAGCTTGGGGTCAACGTCGACTTCTGATCGTCAACCTCCGGCGGGCTAGCGCAGCTCGTTCGCCCGCCGGAAGCGCCCTTCATAATCAAACACCTTCTCCCGCACCTGCCAGAACTGTCCCTTCATGCGGGCCACTACGAAATCCGGATGGCGCAGCAGCGCTTCCTGCGCGCAGATGTCCGCCGCCGTGATCCAGCGCAGCGGCACGCCGGGCGTGCGGGTATGCGGGCGAATAAACAGCTGCTCAAACACCGTACGCTGGGCGGGGGTATGCAGGCGGAAGCGCTCGCTCACCTCGGCGCCGTCCTCATCAAAATAGGCGATTTTCAGCCACGCGCCTTTCTCGTCCGCGCCGTGCTGCAGCTGCATCCCGCTGCAGCGCAGCACCAGCGCGTCCTTGAGCTTCAGCGCCGCCTTCAGCATATCGTCGGGATCGACCAGCACCGCATCGCACGCCCGGCAGCGGCGGGCGGCGATATCATTTTCCGCGTTGCACTGCGGGCAGTTTTTAAAGCGAAAGCGGAAATCGCACTGCTCCCGGTGGCCGTCGTCGTCCTCAAGCCAGCCCTGGCAGCGGCGGCCGAAGTGTTCGATTAGCGTGCCGTCGGCGGTGGTTTTGCCCCAGAAGGTGTTGGCGAAGCCGCAGGCGGGACAGAAAACCTGCACCGGTACGTTATCGCTTTTGCCCTTCGGCGCGCCCACCTCCGGTGTGTAGATGTCGTGCGGATTACCGGCATAGTCGAGGATCAGGCAGTCGGTTTTCCCCGGCGACAGCCGCAGGCCGCGGCCGACGATCTGCTGATAGAGGCTGACCGATTCGGTGGGGCGCAGGATGGCGATCAGATCGACGTGCGGGGCGTCAAAGCCGGTGGTCAGCACCGAGACGTTGACCAGATAGCGGAAGCGCCGCGCTTTAAAGTCGGCGATGAGCCTGTCGCGTTCGGGGGCCGGCGTTTCGCCGACGATCAGCGCCGCCTCGCCGGCGGGCAGCAGGCCGGTAATCTCCCGGGCGTGCTCGACGGTGGCGGCGAAAATCATCGCCCCCTGGCGGTCCTGCGCCAGCCCGACGATCTGGCTGACGATGTGCGGCGTCACCCGCTGCTGCTTTTTAAGCTCGCGGTTGAGGTCCGCCTCGCTGAACAGGCCGCTGCGCTGGGCCTGCAGGCGGCTGAAATCGTACTGCACCACCGGCATATCGAGCCGCTCGGGCGGCGTCAGGTAGCCGTGCTTGATCATATAGCGCAGCGGCAGCTCGTAGATGCAGTCGCGAAACAGCGCCTTCTCGCCGCCGCGCACCATGCCGTGATAGTGATACTGGTAGATCCAGCCCTTGCCGAGACGAAAAGGCGTGGCGGTCAGCCCGAGCAGGCGTAAGTGAGGGTTCACCTGCCGCAGGTGAGCGAGGATTTGCTGATACTGGCTGCCGTCATCGTCGCCGATGCGGTGGCATTCATCGACGATCAGCAGCGAAAACTCGCCCTGAAACTCATCGAGCCGGCGGGCCACCGACTGCACGCTGCCGAACACCACCTTGCCGCGGCTCTCTTTACGCTTCAGTCCGGCGGCGTAGATATCCGCCTCCAGCCCGAGGGCCAGATACTTGGCGTGGTTCTGCGCCACCAGCTCTTTGACGTGGGTCAGCACCAGCACCCGTCCGCGCGCCAGCCGCGCCAGCTCGGCGATCACCAGGCTTTTCCCGGCGCCGGTGGGCAGGACGATAACCGCAGGCTGGTGGTGCTGGCGGAAGTGGGCGAGGGTGGCGTTAACGGCATCCTGCTGATAGGGGCGAAGCGTAAAAGTCATGAATTCCCGGGTCTGAAAAAGTCTCCGGACAGTATGCCACGATTTTTTTCACTTGAGTGGCATACCGTGGCCGCTATACTTAGCGACCTTACGGCTTTTTTTTCGGGCCAGTCCCGAAACCCGCACTTTTTACAGGCTAAACATATTTCATGCGACTCGATAAGTTTATCGCCCAGCAGCTCGGCGTCAGCCGGGCCATCGCCGGACGCGAGATCCGCGCCACCCGCGTTACCGTGGACGGCGAGGTTATCAAAAGTACCTCTTTTAAACTCCTGCCCGAACACGAGGTCGCCTATGACGGCAACCCGCTGGCGCAGCAGACCGGGCCGCGCTACTTCATGCTCAACAAGCCGCAGGGCTACGTCTGCTCCACCGACGACCCGGACCATCCGACGGTGCTCTACTTCCTCGATGAACCCGTGGCCCACAAGCTGCACGCGGCGGGCAGACTCGATATCGACACCACCGGGCTGGTGCTGATGACCGACGACGGCCAGTGGTCGCACCGCATTACGTCGCCGCGCCACCACTGCGAAAAAACCTATCTGGTCACCCTGGAGTCGCCGGTCGCAGAGGATACTGCGGATCAGTTCGCCCGCGGCGTACAGCTGCATAACGAAAAAGATCTGACGAAACCTGCGCGGCTTGAGGTCATCACGCCGACCGAAGTGCGCCTGACCATCAGCGAGGGCCGCTACCATCAGGTGAAGCGCATGTTTGCCGCCGTCGGCAACCACGTTGTCGGTCTGCACCGGGAGCGCATCGGCGAAATCGCCCTGGATGCCGACCTTGCGCCCGGCGAATACCGTCCGCTGACCGAAGCCGAGATCGCCAGCGTCGGCCTGCCGCCGCGCTAACCCCAGGAGTTTATTTTGAGTACCCGACAGCGTTCCTCCCTGGCTATCGTCATTATCCTTGGCCTGCTGGCCATGCTGATGCCGCTCTCCATCGACATGTATCTGCCCGCGCTGCCGGTGATCGCCGCCGAGTTCGGCGTGCCGGCGGGCAGCGCGCAGATGACCCTCAGCACCTATATTCTCGGTTTTGCTCTCGGCCAGCTGCTGTACGGCCCGATGGCGGACAGCCTCGGCCGCAAGCCGGTGATTCTTGGCGGAACGCTGGTGTTTGCGGCGGCGGCGATAGCCTGCGCCCTGTCGCAGACGATTGACCACCTGATCGTTATGCGCTTTTTCCACGGTCTGGCCGCCGCTGCCGCCAGCGTGGTGATTAACGCCCTGATGCGCGACATCTATCCGAAAGAGGAGTTCTCGCGGATGATGTCCTTCGTGATGCTGGTGACTACCATCGCGCCGCTGGTGGCGCCGATGGCGGGCGGGGCGGTGCTGGTCTGGTTCAGCTGGCACGCCATCTTCTGGATCCTGGCGGGCGCGGCGCTGCTGGTCTCGCTGATGATCCTGTTTCTGATTGATGAAACTCTGCCAGCCGAGCGGCGGCAGAAGTTTCACGTGCTCACCACGCTTGGCAACTTCGCCGCCCTGTTTCGCCATAAGCGGGTGCTCAGCTATATGCTGGCCAGCGGCTTCAGCTTTGCGGGGATGTTCTCGTTTCTCAGCGCCGGGCCGTTTGTTTATATTGATCTCAACCACGTCTCGCCGCAGCATTTTGGCTACTATTTTGCGCTGAATATCGCCTTTCTGTTCGTGATGACTATCATTAACAGCCGCTTCGTGAGGCGGATCGGCGCGCTGAATATGTTCCGCTTCGGGCTGTGGGTGCAGTTTGCCATGGCGCTGTGGATGGTGGTCTGCGCGCTGCTTGACGTCGGCTTCTGGTCGCTGGTGGTCGGGGTGGCGGCGTTCGTTGGCTGCGTCTCACTGGTCTCCTCCAATGCGATGGCGGTGATCCTCGACGAGTTCCCGCACATGGCGGGCACGGCCTCTTCGCTGGCGGGCACCTTCCGCTTTGGCATCGGGGCCATCATCGGCGCGCTGCTTTCGCTTGCGACCTTCAACAGCGCCTGGCCGATGATCCTGTCGATTGCCTTCTGCGCGGGCTGCTCCATCCTCTTCTGCCTCTACGCCAGCCGTCCGCGCAAAGCGCGTGCTTAATCACAAAATCAGGGGCCGCAAGGCCCCTGACTTGATGCATATCAACGACTCATCCATTCCTATTACCGCTCTTTGTTTCTTTTATGTAAAATCGTTGAATCTTAAAGGTCACATTGTTGTAGACAAAAAGGTTGTTTTCGATCACAGAAACGGGTACATATAGCGCGCCGTCCTGATTGCAGGGCAGCTGCAAAATGCTAAAAACGCTTAAATAGCAGCTCAACGCGGTACGGGTTTCTTTCTGGAAGCAGGATGATTTGTCAACAATGTGTTAATCTTGATGTAAAATAATTGTGAAGTCATTTGCTTCTGGGGAAAAGAACGTGAATACAATACAGCTCTCCGTCGTACATCGACTGCCGCAGAGCTATCGCTGGCTGGCAGGTTTCGCAGGTTCGCGCGTTGAACCGATTCCGCAAAACGGGACCGCCTGCGATAACTGCCTGGTGGCGCTTAAGCTGCTGAGTCCGGACGGCGACAGCGCCTGGCCGGTGATGGAAACCCTCAGCCAGGCATTAACCGATATTGAAGTCAGCAGCTCGGTGCTGGAGTGCGAGGGCGAACCCTGCCTGTTCGTGAACATGCAGGACGAGTTTGCCGCCACCTGCCGCCTGAAAAACTGCGGCGTCGCCATCGCGGAGCCGTTTTCCGCCAATACGCCTTTCTGATCGTCAGCTCAGAGCAATGAGCTGGCGGGTATACGCCTGCGCGGGCGCGGCAAATATCTGACGACATCCGCCCTGTTCGACGACCTCTCCCTGCCTCAGTACAATCACCTGGTGACACAGCGAGCGCACGACCTGCAGGTCGTGGCTGATAAAGATATAGGATAGCCGGTACTTTTCCTGCAGCGACTTGAGCAGCTGCAGCACTTGCGCCTGCACGGTGCGGTCCAGCGATGACGTCGGCTCATCCAGCACGATCAGCTGCGGCTTAAGGATCAGCGCCCGGGCGATGGCGATGCGCTGGCGCTGGCCGCCGGAAAATTCCGCCGGATAGCGCCAGCGGCTCTGCGGATCGAGCCCCACCTCCTCCATGACCCGCACCACCTCCGCTTCGCGCCCGGCGCTTTTCATCGCGGGCTGATGGACGCGCAGGCCCTCTTCAATGATCTGCAGCACGTTGAGGCGCGGATTCAGCGACGAGTTCGGGTCCTGGAACACCACCTGAATGCGGTGGCGCAGCGGCAGCATCTCCCGGCGGCTGCGGTCCTGAATCGCCTCTCCGTCAAAGGTAATGCGGCCCCGGGAGGCGATAAGCCGCAGCAGCGCCAGGCCGGTAGTGCTCTTGCCGGAGCCGGACTCGCCCACCAGGCCCAGCGTCTCGCCCTGCCGGAGGGTAAAGCTGATATTGTTCACCACTCTGTTCTCATCCACCTGCCGGCGCAGAATGCCTTTGCGGACGGGGAAAGCGACCTGCAATTGCTCGACCGCCAGCAGTACCGGGCTGTCCGGCGGCAGCGGCACAGGATCGCCGTCCGGCTCGCTGTTGAGCAGTTTACGGGTATAGGGATGCTGCGGCGCGGCAAACAGCCCCGCGGCGCTATTCTGCTCCACGCAGCGGCCGTCCTGCATCACCGCCACATTATCGGCCAGCCGGCGCACGATGCTCAGGTTGTGGGTGATAAACAGCAGGCCCATATTCAGCTCCCGGCGCAGCTCTCCCAGCAGCGCCAGGATCTGCGCCTGCACCGAGACGTCCAGCGCAGTGGTCGGCTCATCGGCGATCAGCAGCTCCGGGCGGGTCAGCAGAGCCATGGCAATCATCACCCGCTGGCGCTCGCCGCCGGAGAACTGGTGCGGGTAATCGTTGAGCCGCCGGGCGGCATTGCGGATGCCGACCCGATCGAGGCAGGTGAGGATCTCGCCCCTGGCCGCTTCCCGGCGCATACCGCGGTGCAGGGATAGCACCTCATACAGCTGCTTTTCGACAGTGTGCAGCGGATTGAGGGAGACCATCGGCTCCTGGAAAATCATTGCAATGCGGTTGCCGCGAATGCCGCGCAGCGTCCGCTCATCGGCGTGCAGCAGCGGCTGGCCGTGAAAGCGGATATCGCCGGTGGGGTAGCTGACCGGCGGCGCGGGCAGCAGGCGCAGCACCGACAGGGCGGTGACGCTCTTGCCGGAGCCGGATTCGCCCACCAGCGCCAGCGTCTCCCCGGCGGCCACCTGCAGGGAGAGTTCGCTCACCACGGTGCGGCGCTCGCCGCCGGAGCCGAAGGCCACGGAGAGGTTATCTATCGCTAATAACGGATCGCCCATGCTATACCGCCTTGCCCGGATCGAAGGCGTCGCGCACCGCTTCGCCGATAAAAATAAGGAGAGAGAGCAGCACCGCCACCGACAGAAACGCGGCGATACCGAGCCACGGCGCCTGCAGGTTGTTCTTCGCCTGCAGCAGCAGCTCCCCCAGCGACGGCGAGCCCAGCGGCAGGCCAAAGCCGAGAAAATCGAGCGAGGTCAGGGTAGTGACCGCGCCGCAGAGAATAAACGGCAGGAAGGTGAGGGTGGCGACCATGGCGTTGGGCAGCATATGGCGGAAAATAATCGCCCGGTCGCTGACCCCCAGCGCCTGTGCGGCGCGGATATAGTCGAAGTTGCGGGTGCGCAGAAACTCCGCGCGCACCACGCCCACCAGCGTCATCCAGCCAAACGCCACGGTGATGGCCAGCAGCCACCAGAAGTCCGGCTGCACCACGCTCGAGAGCATGATAATCAGGAACAGGGTCGGCATCCCGGACCATACCTCGATAATGCGCTGCCCCCACAGGTCTATTTTACCGCCGTAGTATCCCTGCACCGCCCCGGCCAGCACGCCTATCGCGCTGGAGCAGATCGTCAGCAGCAGGCCGAACAGCAGCGAGATCCGCGTGCCGTAAAGAATGCGCGCCAGCACGTCGCCGCCGTTGGCGTCGGTGCCGAGCCAGTTCTGCGCCGACGGCGGCGACGGGAAGGGGCGGCTGGTGGCGTAGTTAATCGACCCGGAACCGAAGCGCACCGGCGCCCACAGCACCCAGCCGTTCTCCTTAAGCTGCTGCTGCAGCCACGGATCCTGATAGTCCGCCGCGGTGGCGAACGGTCCGCCGAAGGTGCGCTCGCTGTAGGTTTTTACCAGCGGGAAGTAGAGCGTGCCGCGATACTCCAGCATCAGCGGCTTCTCGTTAGCGATAAGCTCCGAGCCGAGGCTGGCGAAAAAAATCAGCAGGAACAGCACCAGCGACCAGAAGCCGCGGCGGTTGTGGCGAAAGCGCGCCCAGCGGGCGCGGTTAACGGCGTTGAGGCGAAACATCAGCGGCCCTCAAAATCAATGCGCGGATCGACCAGCGTATAGCTGAGATCGCTGATGATGTTCAGCAGCAGACCCACGAGGGTAAAGATATAGAGCGTGCCGAACATCACCGGATAGTCGCGGGAAACGGTAGCCTCGTAGCCCAGCAGGCCGAGGCCGTTAAGGGAGAACATCACTTCGATCAGCAGCGATCCGGTGAAAAACATGCTGATAAAGGTGGCCGGAAAGCCAGCGATCACCAGCAGCATCGCGTTACGGAAGATGTGCCTGCGCAGGATATTGCGCTCGCTGACGCCTTTCGCCCGGGCGGTGACCACGTACTGTTTGCGAATTTCATCGAGAAACGAATTCTTGGTCAGCATGGTCAGCGCGGCAAAGCCGCCGATCACCGTCGCCAGCACCGGCAGGGTGATGTGCCACAGGTAGTCGGTGATTTTCTGATACCACGGCAGAGTGTCGAAATTGGCGGAGACCAGCCCGCGCAGCGGGAACAGGTCGTAGTAGCTGCCGCCGGCGAACAGGACGATTAGTACGATGGCGAACAGAAACGCCGGGATAGCGTAGCCGATGATAATCAGGGCGCTGCTCCAGATATCGAAGCGGCTGCCGTTGCGCACCGCCTTGCGGATGCCGAGCGGGATCGACACCAGGTAGATAATCAGCGTGCTCCACAGCCCCAGGGTTATCGACACCGGCAGGCTGTCCTTAATCAGCTGCAGCACCGAGGCGCTGCGGAACAGGCTGTCGCCGAAGTCGAAGCGCAGGTAGTTCCACAGCAGGCTGAAGTAGCGCTCGTGCAGCGGCTTGTCGAAACCGTAGCGCCGGGTTATCTCGGCGATCACTTCCGGATCGAGCCCGCGGCCGCCGCGATAGTGTCCTTCGCTGATGTTGTTCGCACCGGGGCGGGCGTGGGAGGCGCCCATCCCGGCATCGCCGCCGCCGGGCAGCGTGCCGCCGGGGCCAAATTCGATGGCGGCAATCGCCTGATCGACCGGACCGCCCGGGGCGACCTGCACCACGAAAAAGTTAATGGTGATGATCGCCCACAGCGTCGGGATCACCAGCAGCAGTCGGCGGATCAGATACGCGCCCATTTCAGCTCCTTATCGCCTGTCCGCCGGCAGCTTCGCCGCTTTGCTTGCGTCGTACCACCAGTTGTCGAAGCCCAGGGTATACACCGGGCGCACCGCCGGGCGGGAGAACTTGTCCCAGTACGCCACCCGGTCGGTGGCCATATACCACATCGGCAATTGATAGTAGTTCCAGGTCAGGACCCGATCCAGCGCCCGGGCCAGCGGCAGCAGCTTCGGCTTATTGCCCTCATTGCGGATCATCTGCGCCAGCAGGCTGTCGATAACCGGGCTCTGCACGCCCGGCCCGTTATACGAGGAGTTGATATACTGCGAGCCCCAGGCAATCTGCAGATCGCTGCCGCTCGGCCACAGCACGGCGCGCCAGGGCCGGGGCATCATGTCGTAATCCCGGCTGCGCAGGCGGCTGGTGGCCTGAGAATTATCCACCTGGCGAATGTCCATCCTGACGCCGATGCGCTGCAGGTTGTGCTGGAACGGGATCACCCACTGGCTGTTGGCGGAAGAGGGCAGCAGCAGCTCAAAGCGCAGCGGCAGGCCGGTTCTGGCGTTGACCCGCTGCTGGCCCTTCAGCACCCAGCCGGCGGCGGTCAGCAGGCGGTCGGCCTTCAGCAGATTCTCGCGGTCAAAGCCGCCGCCGTCAGACGCGGGCGGCCGCCAGGCGGCGGTAAACACCTCCGGCGGCAGCGCCTTTTTCATCGGCGTCAGCAGCGCCAGCTCGTCGGCGTCGGGAAGCCCGCGGGCCGCATACTCGCTATTCTGAAAATAGCTGTTGGCCCGGCTGTAGGCGCCGTAAAACAGAGCCTTGTTCATCCACTCAAAATCGAAGGCGAGGGTGACCGCTTCGCGCACCGCGCGATCGGCAAAGACCGGGCGCTGGATATTAAAGGCCAGCCACTGGGTATCCTGGGCGGAGCTGTTCTTCTCTTCTTCTTTTACGATATAGCCGCTGGTGAAGTTGCGCCCGAGGTAGCGGGTGGCCCAGTTTTTGGTGCTGGTTTCGCTGCGGAAGTCGACGGCCCCGGCCTTGAAGGCCTCGAAGGCGACGTTATCGTCGAGGTAGTAGTCGTAGCGGATGGTGTCGAAGTTCCAGCGCCCGCGATTTACCGGCAGATCTGCCGCCCAGTAGTCCTTCACCCGCGAGTAGACCACGTACTGCCCCATGCGCCAGGCGCTGATTTTATAGGGGCCGCCGGCCAGCGGCGGCGAGGAGAGCGGCTCGTCGAAACGGCGGTGGAGCCAGAATTTTTTCGGCATCACCGGCAGCGAGAAGAGGCTTAGCATATCCTCTTTGCCCGGCTTGGCCAGGTCGATGCGCACCGTCAGCGGCGCCACGGCCTTCATGGTGGTGCCTTTATAGATCAGGCGAAACTGGGGGACGCCTTCGGTCATAAACTTGTGGAAGCTCCAGGCAACGTCCTCGGCGGTCACCGGGCTGCCGTCGTGAAAGCGCGCCCGGGGATTAATCGTGACCTCTGCCCAGGAAAAGTCGCTGGCGTAGCGCACGCCTTCGGCGATCAGCGGGTAGTAGCTGCCGGGCTCGTCGTCGGAGGTAGTAAACAGCGCGTCGTAGAGCTGGTCGGTGCGCACCGCCGGATTGCCGCGCATCGCATAGCGGTTGAAGTTATCGAAGGTGCCGATAGCCGCTAGCGTGACCCTGCCGCCCTTGGGAGCGTCGGGATTGACGTAGTCAAAGTGGTCAAAGCCCGGGGCGTATTTCGGCTCGCCGATGGCGGCAAAGGCGCTGCTCTCTTTTATGGTCTGCGCCCGAACGCCCGCGCTGCCGAGCGCCAGGCAAAGAAGCGCAATCAGTACTGCTCTCACCCGTATCAATCCTTCTGCGTCCCGCTGCGGGTTACTGTCATCAGGGCATAATAGGGGAGTCGCGGGCAGTTGTGAATCGCAGATGCGTAAGAGAAGGGCGGCAGTGTGTAAATAAAAAAAGCACCGCTAGCGGTGCTTTATGACACGGGCTGCTAATCAAGGGCGGTCAGCAGGCTGTAGTATCAGAAGATATTACGAACGACCCAGTACGCGGCGCGCTTCGTTATAGCGCTTGTTCCAGTAGGGTTCGCTCAGGTTCGAGATGGTCACACCGCTGCTGGTGGACGCATGAACAAACTGATTGTTGCCGATGTAAATGCCGACGTGACGGCCCGTGGAGCCGGCGCGGAACAGCACCAGATCGCCGGTGCGCAGCTTGCTTCGCGAAATGGACTTGCCCATTTCCTGCTGTTCATACGTCGAGCGCGGCAGTTCCATTCCAAACTGTTCGCGGAAGGTGCGCTGTACGAACGCGGAGCAGTCAATACCGCGCTTCGTTTCGCCGCCAAGGCGGTAACGCACGCCTTTCCAGCTAGCGTATTGCTCCATCAGACGTGATTTAACATCGAGGTTACGCACCATGGATTCGAATTCATCCTGAGAGGCTTGCAGTGAGGAAGGGTCTTCCATACCCACACCATGCGTCTCAGAATGCATATTTCTTGCGGTATTGGTTGTGCTACATGCAGAAAGCAGAACCGCGACTGCTACAGCGGGGACAGCCCGCAGGATATATCTCAAAAGTGGTTGAGATTTGACCATTATGTTTATTTTCCCTTGAAGTCCTTAACGAAAAAATCGTTACGAAAATGCCGAACGTGACGAGACTAAATACCTGCCCAAAATGAGACAATTCCTGACTTTCAAATCTGTGGCGTAACGCACAAATTTAATCACGATTCAGGCCAGTTATCCCTGACTGAGCAAAACGAGATTGAGATTACCCTATCAGTACCGCGCTAGCCAGCGGTTTTCGGCTTTTTTTTATAAGAAATAGTGATAGGAAAAGTTACAGCCTGAAAATGCCTTTTTGAGCCGACATGCGCGCTGATAAAGTCGCCAATTTGCTCATTTTACAGTGGATTTTACAAATAGCTTTAAACGTAGCGTTGTGCAGAATAATTGCAGGGAGCATGAACGCTCCCTGAGAAGGGCAAAAATACTTCGCGAAAGCTTATTTTTTGTTAACTGAATGGGGTAAATAGCGGTCGAAAAGGGCCACTATCCTATCGCTGAGCGGGGTCATTAACACCCACGGAATGCCTATCAGAATGGCGGTTACTGAGCCGACGGCAATATCGGTAAACCAGTGGGCGCCGATCATCACCCGCGGAAAGGCAAAGACCACAAAGATTATCAGCGCCAGCGCGAATGCCCGGCGGTCAAAATAGCGCCACATGAAGCTGGCAAATATCAGCAGCATCATCCCGTGATCGCCGGGAAAACTGTCCCGCGAGGCGTCTTTTGTTGAAAAATTAATCAGGTCGCTGACTCGATAAATATCGCTAAAAAAGAGCGTCGGACTGGCGCGCTTTACCGGCATCAGGTGCTGAGCAAGCTGATTAATGACCACCGCCGCCAGCAGCATCACCAGGCCGATGATCAGGATGCGGCGGCGTCCGTCGCTGTCCTCCTTCAGCCAGTAGCCCAGCATCAGGCAGCCCATCGCCAGCAGTGAGCAGCCGTCGAAGGCGCGGTTATTGGTGATGGCCAGAAACCAAGCCCAGGCGCGGCTATCCGCCAGATGGTGATTGAAAAAGTGGAAAATAGCGGAATCAAGCGTAAACCAGGCGCCGTGGTTTGCCGGCAGATACCAGCTGAGAAACAGGCACAGGCCGGCGGCGTTGAGCAGTAAAATGCGCAGAAGACGAGTTTTCATAAATCCATCACGTTAAAAATATCCTTGTGAACATAGTGCCGTCAGGGTAAACGGAGCTTCAACAGAGTTGACTGTAGCGCATTCCAGTCAACTTCGCCGTCGTTAATCAGCTCAATGCGGCTATCCGGCGGCGGCGCGGGCTGGGTTTCAATATGCAGATCCAGGCCCTGGCGGTTGATGCGCACCAGCCCTTCGGCAATACGCATCACGCCTTTAACCCTCGATACCGGCGCCAGCCGCGCCCACTCCAGCAGGCCGACGGTATCAAACTGCGTATCGGCGTCGAAAATCCAGCCGCAGGCCTGATAGCCCTGGCCGCTGTTGACGCTGCGCCGCCAGCGCTGGTGGCCGGGAAGGTTCAGCGCCGCCAGTCCGCGCGCTGGCGCATGGCTGTGGCTGTGGGCCGCGCTGGCGGCAAGCTGCGCGGTATTGCGGCGCGGGGCGTCCAGCAGGGAGGCATCGATGTTGCCCTGGGTGGTCTCCAGGCGTCGGCGATCGCCGCCGTTCGCCTGCCACCAGGCGGCGAACGCCCGCCGGCTTTCGGGCGTCGCCCGGTCGGCTTTATTGGCGATGATAATATCGGCGGCCGCCAGCTGGTCGCGGAAATTCTCGTCCTCAACGATTTTCTCATCCAGCAGCTGGCGCGGATCGAGCAGACAGAAGGTGGCCCGCAGATCGAGCCACGGTTCGTACACCGGCGCGGTCAGCATATCGAGGATCTGCTTCGGATGGCCGAGCCCGGTAGGTTCAATCAGCAGACGATCGGGCTTACCCTGGCGCAGCAGCGTATTCAGCCCGACCTGCATCGGCAGGCCGTTAACGCAGCACATGCAGCCGCCGGGGATCTCTTTGAGCAGCGCGCCGCTGTCCGCCAGCAGGGCGCCGTCAATCCCCACTTCGCCAAACTCATTGACCAGCACCGCCCACTTCTCATGGGCGGGTTTATTGGCCAGCAGATGCAGAATGGAGGTGGTTTTACCGCTACCGAGAAAGCCGGTGATCAAATTGGTGAGTGTCACGTTCGCTCCAAATCAGGAAAAGAGAGGCAGCGGGTATCCTGACGAAAAAAACGTGAAAAGAGAAGGGCGGACGCGAGCGGCCGCGGAGGCCGCCCGCTTAAACGCAATAATGGTTAATCCTCGAGGGTCAGACGCAGCGCCTCGCGGGCGCCGTGGCGGGAGAGGCGATCCCACGCCTGCTGTACGGCGGCGACAAACGGCGCACTGGCGGGCAGAGAGCGGCCGAAGATTTCGCTCAGCGCCAGCAGCGCGCGCGGGCGGTCGTTTTCGCTGCTGGTGGCGACGATAGCGCTGAACTTATCGCTGAGGGGATCTTTCACCTCAATGGGCGCGCCGGCGTCGTCAACGCCGCTGACGTAGCGCATCCACCCGGCGACGCCGAGCGCCAGCAGCGGCCAGCGGCTTTCGCGCTCAAGGTGCGTGCGGATGCTATCGAGCATGCGCTGGGGCAGCTTCTGGCTGCCGTCCATGGCGATTTGCCAGGTGCGGTGCTTCAGCGCCGGATTGCTGAAGCGCGCAATCAGGCTGTCGGCATAGGCCCGCAGGTCAACGCCGGTGATGCGCAGCGTCGGGGCCTGCTCCTGCATCATCAGCCGCTCTGCCGCGCGGCGGAACAGCGGGTCAGCCATGCAGTCGCTGATGTACTGATATCCCGCCAGATAGCCGAGGTAGGCCAGGAATGAGTGGCTGCCGTTAAGCATCCGCAGCTTCATCTGCTCCCAGGGCAGCACGTCGTCCACCATCTGCACGCCCGCCGCCTCCCACGCCGGGCGGCCAGCGACAAAGTTATCTTCGATAACCCACTGAATAAACGGCTCGCAGCTGATGGCGCACGGATCGGCGACGCCGCCCAGCGCGTCGGCAATCTCCGCCAGCGAGGCTTCCGTCGCTGCCGGCACTATCCTGTCCACCATCGTTGCGGGGAAGCTGACGCTTTCGGCGATCCACGCCGCCAGCGCCGGGGAGCGCTTCTCCGCCAGGCCGAGAACGGCATTCTTCACCACGTGGCCGTTGTCCGGAATATTGTCGCAGGAGAGCACGGTAAACGGCGGCAGACCGCGCTGACGGCGGCGGTGCAGGGCCTCGACCAGGATCCCCGGCGCCGAGGTCGGCTCATCAGGATGCTGCAGATCGTGGGCGATCCCCGGATGATTCAGATCCAGCCTGCCGCTCGCCGGATCGATGCAGTAGCCTTTTTCGGTAATGGTCAGCGAGGCGATCGCCACCTGCGGCTCGCAGAACTTCTCAATAATCGCCGCCAGCGAGTCGAGCCGGGCATTCAGGCACTCGCGCACCGCGCCAATCACGATCGGCCGGTTGCCGTCGGCGCCCTTCTCCAGCACGGTATATAAATGATCCTGGGCGCGGAGCTGCTGCATCAGCACGTCGCCGCTGAACAGGCTGATTTCGCAGATGCCCCAGTCGCCGCCCCGATCATTAAGTACCCGATCCGTCAGCAGCGCCTGGTGCGCCCGGTGAAAGGCGCCAAAGCCGAGGTGGACAATGCGCGACCGCAGCCGGCTGCGATCGTAGCGGGGCAATTCAACGAGATCCGGTAGCACGCTGGTAGCGATATTCTTCATCTGTTTAAACACCTGTTTAACCATCAATTAACAGAATGCAGTGTAAAGTTATATGACAGCAATTTAAATTGGTAAGCCGTATTTATAGCGGGACTGTGAGCTGGATCAATCAATGAAGGGGCCATTGTTGACCGCCTGGGGGAAGCCTGTATGGTAGTCCTCATTATCTCGACCCATATTGGTATAACAAGTTAAGAAGGTGAAGCAATGGAACAAACATGGCGTTGGTATGGTCCTAACGATCCGGTTTCCCTGGATGATGTCCGTCAGGCTGGCGCAACGGGTGTGGTCACCGCGCTGCACCACATCCCTAACGGCCAGGTGTGGCCGGTAGAAGAGATTGAGGCCCGCAAAGCGCTGCTGGCGGAGAAGGGCCTGACCTGGTCCGTGGTAGAGAGCATCCCGGTTCACGAAGAGATCAAAACCCATTCGGGCAACTGGCAGACCTGGATTGCCAACTACCAGCAGAGCATTCGCAACCTGGCGGCCTGCGGTATTGATACCGTCTGCTACAACTTTATGCCGATCCTCGACTGGACCCGCACCGACCTGGGCTACACGCTGCCGGACGGTTCAAAAGCGCTGCGCTTCGATCAGATTGCCTTTGCCGCCTTCGAAGTACACATCCTCAAGCGCGCCGGCGCCGAGGCCGATTACAGCGACGAAGAGCTGAGCCAGGCGCAGGCCTATTTCAATGCGATGACCGGGGACGATATTGAGAAACTGACCCGCACCATCATCGCCGGCCTGCCGGGCGCGGAAGAGGGCTATACTCTCGACCAGTTCCGCCAGCGCCTGGCCGAATATGACCACATCAGCAAAGAGCAGCTGCGCGAAAATATGGCGGTATTCCTGCGCGCCATCGTGCCGGTGGCCGAAGAAGTCGGCGTGCGCCTGGCGATTCACCCGGACGATCCGCCGCGCCCGATCCTCGGCCTGCCGCGCATCGTCTCCACCATTGAAGACATGCAGTGGATGAAGGAGACCGTAGACAGCATCTACAACGGCTTCACCATGTGCACCGGCTCCTACGGCGTGCGCGCCGATAACGACCTGGTGAAAATGATCCACACCTTCGGCGACCGCATTCACTTTACCCACCTGCGCGCCACCTGCCGGGAAGAGAACCCGAAGACCTTCCACGAAGGTTCTCACCTGAGCGGCGACGTCAACATGGTGGCGGTAGTGGACGCGGTGCTGGCGGAAGAGCTGCGCCGCAAGAGCGCCGGCGACCTGCGTCCGATCCCGTTCCGTCCGGATCACGGCCACCAGATGCTCGACGATCTGAAGAAAAAGACCAACCCCGGCTACTCGGCCATCGGCCGCCTGAAGGGGATGGCGGAAGTGCGCGGCGTTGAGCTGGCGCTGAAGATGACGAAATATCCGGAACTGCTGTAGCGTTTAGCGAAGCCTGACGCTTTGTCCGCAGTCTGAGGCCAGCCCGGGAGGGCTGGCCTTTTTGTGCACAGAAAACCCCCAGCTAGGCTGGGGGTTCAGTAAAGCTTTCAGCTTTGAGCCAGTTATAAAAACCCCTTTTGATTTGTTAAAACAGATTGCGGTCTGGCAACTGCAACGTTTAACAAAAAATCAAAAGGGGGTCCCAATGGGGGACGAAAAGAGCTTAGCTCACACGCGATGGAACTGTAAATATCACATAGTTTTTGCTCCAAAGTACCGACGACAGGCGTTTTACGGAGAGAAGCGTAAGGCAATCGGCAGCATTCTGAGAAAGCTGTGCGAGTGGAAAAACGTGAATATCCTGGAGGCGGAGTGCTGTGTTGATCACATCCATATGCTTCTGGAGATCCCACCCAAAATGAGCGTATCGAGCTTTATGGGATATCTGAAGGGTAAGAGTAGCCTGATGCTGTATGAGCAGTTTGGTGATCTGAAATTCAAGTACAGGAATCGCGAGTTTTGGTGTCGAGGTTACTACGTTGATACGGTGAGGAAAAATACATTAAAAATCAAGGATTACATAAAGCACCAGTTGGAGCAGGATAAGTTAGGGGAACAACTGTCGATCCCCTATCCGGGAAGCCCGTTTACGGGCCGTAAGTAATCCAAGGATGCAAATGTCAGGTCGCGATGCGCCTGTTAGGGCGCGGCAGGCAAGAGAGCCTTATAGGCGCATATGAAAAACCTCCGGCTATGCCGGAGGATACTTATTACTTATAACACTACCGATAAAAGCGCGACATCTCTTCCATCGCCTGGCGCAGCGCCTCTTTGTTCGCCGGACGTCCCAGCGGCTGCAGGGTCGGCGTCAGGTTGGTCTGCATGCCGTCCGGGGTGACGACATCCAGCTCATTGGGTGACACGATGGCGTAGTTATAGTAGCTGCCGACGATCAGGTGACGCGGCTGGCTGTCCGGGGTCAGCAGATCGCGGCCAACGCTGTAGTCGCGCATCGGCGTAGTGACGCCTAGCGCCCGGGTCATCAGCGTTGGAATCACGTCCAGATGCGAGGTGCGGTAGTCAATATCGCGCGCTGCCATGCCCGGCCAGCGGATAAACAGCGGGACGTGTACCTGCGTCTGGCTGAAGTTGCTGCCGTGCCCCCAGTAGTTCTGGTGGTTATCGTTAAACTCCTCGCCGTGATCGGTGGTCACCACCACGATAGTGTTGTCGTCCAGCCCCTGCTGCTTCAGCTTCGCCAGCACTTCGCCGATCAGCGCATCGTCGTACAGCAGCACGTTGCGGTAGCGGTTGTGGTACGGCGTCGGGTCGAAAGCGTTATCCAGCATGATGTGGTCCACGCGCTCCCAGTAGGGGCGGAACGGCGTCTGCATCGTGTCCGGATGCAGATCGTAGCCGTGCACCGCGTCGTAAAACAGGAAGCCAAAGAACGGGCGCCCGGCGTCGCGGCTGTCGAGGAACTGCTTGAAGTCGTCGGTAATGCGCCGGTCGCGGGTGGCCTGATCTTTGCCGGGGGTGGTGACCCGCAGATTCTCAATGCCGGAAAAGACCGTGCGGTCAAACGGCGGATGATCCAGCGCCGCCGAGCCGAGGATGGCGAACTGATAGCGGTTATCCGCCAGCAGCTGCATCATCGCCGGACGGCGGCCACTGCTTTTCGCCGCCGTAAAGTAGGTGGCCGGGATGCTGTAGAACAGGCTGAAAATGCCCGCCTGCGTGGAATTGCCGCCGCTCTCGTGCTGCATGAAGCGCAGCGACTGGCGGGCAAAGTCGCTGATGTGCGGCGTGGCGGCGCCGATGGCATCGTCAAAGCGCCAGGCGTCAATCATCACAAACAGAATGTTCATCGGCTTCGCGGGCGGCGCTGCCGCAATCGCTGACAGCGGGTAGTGAAAATGGCCGTCCGGAATATGATCCAGCTTGCTCGCCCGGCGGCGCTCCGCCTCGACTTTCGCCGCATCTACCAGCCCCCAGCGGATCAGCGTATCTTTCGCCGTCAGCGGGTAGTAGAGCGGGAAGGTATCGCTGTAGTTGGGGATGACCCGGTGGTAGTTGGCGTCCTCCCAGGCGTGGATGCTCTGGCTGCCGATAAGCGCCAGCAGAATAATCGCGTAGCCGCCGCCGGTCATGCGGCGGCTGAACTGCGGCCGGGCGGCAAGCCAGCCGATGACGCCCAGCGCAGCGGCCAGCAGAACCGCAACCGTGATGGCAATAAGCCAGGTAAGCCAGGAGAACTCGATGGTATCGCCGCCGCTGAAGAACAGGGTAAAGACGAAGCCGTTAAGGTGAAAGCGGAACTGTTCAAAGACCTGGGTATCTACCGCCAGCAGCACGGCAATGGCCAGCCCCAGCACCGTACACAGCAGGCGAAACAGCAGCCGGGGCAATACCAGCAGCGGCAGCGTTATCAACATGCTGGCGATCGCAAATAGCCCGAACCAGCCGATTTGCGTCAGCACCAGGTAGAGCGCCGCCAGATGGTTGCCGGGCGGTATTTTCAGCCACGGCCAGTAGATCAGTCCAATAAGCATAAACAGCGCGGCGGACAGGAGCCAGAAACGCAGTGTCCAGCGCTGATTGGCCCGCACGCGGACCATAAAAGGGGAATTCCACATAGTCGTTATAGTATCAAGAGTGAGAAACGAATGACGTCGCAGGCGATAGCATCCGGCTAGTTTACCCGGGCAGGGGCGAATTGAGTGTAGTCAACGGTGCTCAATAGTTTCAGAAAAAAGCGGTGAACGAAATGCGTTTCGCTGTGGATGAGAGGAAAAAGCGTGTCCGGATGTGAATGTCGGTAAGTGAGATTAACGGGGACGGCGGAAACCGTCCCCCGGGGGCCCGATTAATCAGCACGTCCCATGTAGCGCTTCTCTTCGATATGGATGCGGATCTTCTCGCCGGCGCTCAGGTATTCCGGCACCTGCACCACCAGGCCGGTGGTCAGAGTCGCCGGCTTGTTGCGGGCGGACGCCGAGGCGCCCTTGATGCCCGGCGCCGTTTCGACGATCTCCAGATCGACGGTCTGCGGCAGTTCGAGCGCCAGCAGCTGGCCGTCCCACAGCAGCACCTGCATATCCGGCATGCCGCCTTCCGGAATAAACTGCAGTTCTTCTTCGATCTGCTCTTTATTGAAGGTGTACGGGGTGTAGTCCTCTTTATCCATAAAGACGTACTCGTTGCCGTCAATATAGGAGAAATCAACGAAGCGGCGGTTCAGGGTCACGGTATCGACAATGTCGTCGCCTTTAAAGCGCTCTTCCACCTTCAGGCCGGTGCGCACGTCGGAAAAGCGCATCTTGTACAGCGTCGCCGCACCGCGGGCGCTCGGTGACTGAATATCAATATCTTTTACAATCAGCAGCTTGCCGTTGTAATTCAGCACCATACCTTTCTTAATTTCATTCGCTCTTGGCATTGCGGTAATCCTGTTATATCGCAGTCAAAAAATATGGCGTCAAACTACCCGCGCCGGGGCATTCAGGCAAGCGGTTTTGCCAAAAGATGACAGGCCTCGCACGTTAAGGCTGCGTATGTGCTGAGGGGCAGAGAACAGCATTGAGGCCAGCCGGACTTCTTTCGCCAGCGGCAGGCCTTATCATAATAACCACATAATAACAGCGTTTTTCTTTTCCCCTGCCACTATTAGACGAGCGTAACAATGAATACCATCGCAATATTGTTAATGGCTGTCGCCGCTCTACTGCTGTGCATCTCCCTTTACTGCTTATTTAGCTACATCAAAGAGCGGCGCGTCAGGCGCTTCCATTCGTTCCGACGACGCTAGGCGAACCACCCAGCTGGTGATAATTGTCGCGCCAGACTTTTGGCGCGACGCGATATTTCTCGCGAAAGTGCTTGCTGAATAGCGGATGGCTGACGTAGCCGCACAGCCACGAGATCTGCTCCAGCCGCAGCCGGGCATTACCTTCCAGCATTTCGCGCGCCGCTTCAAGGCGTACGCTTTTGATCTGCGCCATGACCGAGGTACGCTGTTCGCTAAAGGCTCTGTCGAGATTGGCTCTGGAGCAGCCCAGCAGCCGGGTAATCGCATCCGGGCACAGGTCGTGCTGGCGGTAGTGCTGGCGGATCAGCGCCCCGGCGGCATTGTACAGATGGCTGAGTTTACCGCTGGCGCTAAGGCCGCGTTCGCGGGCGAGATCCGCGAGCACCATCGCTGCCATGGCGTGCAGTCCGTCGACGACGATAGCCATCTCCTTTTTGGCCAGCGCCGACGACTGCGCGTCCAGTAACAGCATGTGGGCCTTCATGAAGGCGGCGAGCGGATGCTTTTCCAGCGACACGACAGGCGCCGGGAGCTTGCCATCAAAGACGGATGTCATTTTGTTACTGACCGGCAGGATATAGAGCTGCTTCACATCATTGCAGCGGTAGTGATAATAATCGCTGCGCTGGTGAACAATCAGCATACCCGGATTCACTTCGGCCACTGCGCTCTTTTTGCGCCCGGCGATGTGCTGATTGCCCGCGACCAGCAGTGAGATATACATCGAGGATTCCGGCGCTTTGTGCGGATCGTAGATGGTCTCGTTTTGCGAGCCCAGCGCGCTGCAGAAGTCGCCGTGAACGCCCGAGATTGTCGTATGGCGGGCGATTATCTGCTCCGAACGGCGATTATTGACAACCTCGATGCCGTAACAGCTGAGGTTTTGCGCAATCTTCTGATAGCGCGCCTCCGGGGCGATATCCGCAGCGTCCAGGGTATGCGAAACATAGAGCTCACGGGGTCTGGGCATGACTGTCTCCTGCGATGATGCGGGCTGTTGTGTTGTTTATTTATTCGGCGATTATAAGATTATTCCTAATAAAAAATAGTCAGGCGAGCAGTTTTTTATTCAGCCTGCGGTTAGCGCCGGCGGCGGGCGCTGCTACAATGCGGACTGTTATTTCCCGGGCAATCCCAGAAGAGGTCCTGATGGAGTGTCGTGCCGACTGCGGGGCCTGCTGTGTTGCCCCTTCAATTTCCAGCCCCATACCCGGTATGCCGCAGGGCAAGCCCGCCAACGTTCGCTGCGTGCAGCTTTCGGACGATAATCTGTGCAAGATTTTTGGCTCCAGCCTGCGCCCGGCGGTCTGCGGCGGGCTGAAGCCGTCTGCGGAGATGTGCCAGGGCAGCCGCCGTGAGGCGATGGACTACCTGATCCACCTGGAGCGGCTAACGTCAGCATAAGGAGCAAATATGGGGAACTACCTTACCGATCGCGCCACCGGCGCGCTTGTCGGCCTGGCGCTGGGTGATGCCCTCGGCACCACCCTGGAGTTTCAGCCCCGTCCGGCGCAGCCGGTGATTAGCGATATGGTCGGCGGCGGTCCGTTTCAGCTGCAGCCGGGACAGTGGACCGACGACACCTCAATGATGCTCTGTCTGGCCGACAGCCTGATTGAGAAAGGCAAAAGCGATCCTGCCGACCAGATGCGCCGCTATATTAACTGGCGCGACTGGGGGCACAACTCCTGCACCGGCACCTGCTTTGATATCGGCAACACCGTGGCCGGGGCGCTGCGCAGCTTTGAGCGCAGCGGCGAGGCGCTGGCCGGCAGCCGCGACCCAAACAGCGCCGGCAACGGCAGCCTGATGCGCATCGCGCCGGTGGCCCTGCTGATGCACGATGCCGATTTATCGCAGGCGATGGCCCTGGCCGCTGAAAGCAGCGCCACCACCCACGGCGAGCGGCGCTGTATTGACGCCTGCCGGTACATGACCTACCTCATCCACGCGCTGCTCAATAGCGACGCGCGGCTGGATAAAGCGCGGCTGCTCTCGGACAGCGCGCCGGCGCTGGCGCCTTATCTTGCCGACATGCATCCGGATACCCGGCAGATCATCGCCGGCAGCTACCGCCATAAGGCCCGGGAGCAGATCAGCAGCTCGGGCTACGTGCTCAGTTCGCTGGAGGCCGCGCTGTGGTGCTTCTGGCACAGCGAAACGTTTGCAGAGGGCGCGCTGCTCGCCGCCAACCTCGGCGATGACGCCGATACCGTGGCCGCCATCTACGGCCAGCTCGCCGGGGCGTGGTACGGCTACGGCGCGCTGCCGGAGCGCTGGCTGGCGAAACTCGCCTGGCGGGAGGAAATTCAGCGCCGGGCGCTGCTGCTGCTGGAGCGGAGGCGCTGACAACGATGCACAACAGACCCCTGGTCTTTATCGGCGATATTCACGGCCAGCACCGCAAGCTGGCCCGGCTGCTGACGGTGCTGAAGGCGAGGGTGCCGGAGGCGTCATACCTGTTTATCGGCGACTTGATCGATAACAAAGTCTCCCCGGACCTCAGCCAGCTGGCGGTGCTGGAGCAGGTCAAAGCGCTGGTTGATGCCGGGCGGGCGCGCTGCCTGATGGGCAACCACGAGCTGAACGCCATCGGCTGGACGCTGCGCGACCCTGGAAGCGGCGCGGCGCTCAGGCCGCACACCGCGAACAACGCCAAACAGCACGGCGCCTTTCTGGCAGAAGTGGGGGAGGGCTCGGCGGAGCACCTGAAGTGGGTGGCCTGGTTCAGGACCCTGCCGCTGTTTGCCGACTTCGGCGACGTGCGCGCCGTTCACGCCTGCTGGGACGCGCGGGCGATAGCTGCCCTGCGCCCGTACCTGACTCAGGATAACGTACTGCAGGCCAGCTACTGGCCGCAGGCCTTTGACCCGACAAGCGTCCCCGGCGGCGCGCTGGAAACGCTGCTGAAGGGACCGGAGCTGCGCCTGCCGGACGGATTTTCGTTTACCGATAAGACCGGCCACCGCCGGCGGCACATCCGCGTGCGCTGGTGGCGGGACGATGCGGTCAGCTACCGTCAGCTGGCGCAGGTGCCGCCCGCCGCCGAAGAGAGTATTCCCGATCTTCCCCTGGCGGCAGAACTTCGCTTTCCCGCGCCGCCGGGGCCGGTGGTTATTGGCCACTACACGCTGCACGGAACGCCGCAGCGGCTGGCGGAAAACGTCATCTGCGTCGACTATAACGCCGCCAAAGGCGACTTCCCGCTGATCGCCTGGTGCTGGCGGGCGGGCGACGGCTATTTTATTCGCTCAGACGAATGACCCGGCGGGCTACACGTCCTTAATGCGCAGCAGCGCCAGCGCCGTCGCCGCGCACATCCCCAGCGCAATCCAGAACACCGCGTGGTAGCTCCAGATCTCCGCCACCACGCCCGCAAGCGACCCGGCGATGATCCAGCCTACGCGGGTGGTGTTGCTGTACAGCGTGGTCGCCGCTCCCGCCTGGCCCGGCATCAGATCCTGAAAATAGAGCATGCCGATTCCGGCGAGGATGCCGATATAAATGGCGTTCAGCAGCTGCATGGCCAGCAGCAGCGCCGGGGAGTGCACGGTCAGCATGCCGATATAGAACAGCAGCCCGGCCGCCACCGCCACCCGCATCAGGAAGCGCTTGCCAAAGCGCTTCGCGTAGTAGCCCGCAATCAGCATCGTCGGGATCTCCAGCCCGGCGGCGGTGCCCATCATCAGCCCGGCAAGCTTCTCCGGCAGGTGCAATTCTTCAATAATAAACAGCGGCATATTGATGATGTAGAGGCTGTTTGTCCCCCACATCAGCGTGCAAATGCTGAACAGCAGCAGGGCGTCCCGGCGGTTGGTGCGCGGCGCCTCAATGCGGCTGCCCGCGGCGGGCTTAATTTTGCGCATGCTCGGCAGCATCAGCCAGACGATGATCCCGCAGACGATATAGGCCACGGCGGCGGACAGATACATGGTCGGAAAGCCGAAGCCCATCGCCAGGGCGTAGGCCAGCGGCGGGCCGACGACCCACGCCAGCGACACCTGGGCGCGCAGAATCGAGCTGAACATGACCGCTTCGCGGCCGGTCTTATCGGCGTGCTCGCGGGCGAGGGCGAACATCTGCGGGTTAGCGGTGGAGCCGAAGCTGCTGAGGAACACGCCGACGAACAGCAGGATAAAGTAGTCGCGGTTCCACGCGAACAACACGCTGGCGGCAGCGCCCAGCAGGCAGCAAAACACGATCAGCCGCTTGCGGTCCCCCTGGCGGTCGGAGCGCCCGGCAAGAAACTGGCTGACCAGGATGCCGATCACCGCGCTGCCGGTAAAAAAGAAGCCGACCATCGCCGGGCGGACGTGCACTTCGTTGGTCAGAAACAGGCTCAGGGTCGGGGTCTGCAGCGCCCCGGCAATGCCGGTCAGAAAGGCCACGATCAGAAACGCCGAGGACGTAAGGTCAAAACCGCGGCGGGGAGCGACAAGGGTAGAGTTAGACATAGCGGATATCAACAGAAGCAAAAGACGCGGCAGTTTACGCGCGGCGGCGAAAAATAAAAAGCGCCGGCGTCAGGTTCTGCGAAAAAATAAACCGCCATTTCATTCTTCACGATTCTGGCTGAAGTTTGCTGAACACCGTTACATGCGACGATTTTCCGCCGCTGAAATGTAGCGCTCATGATAACAAAATGTGCTGCACCTCTAACTTCTGTCATCAAAAAAGCGACTTTGCTTGCGCATTGTACAAGGTTATCTCAGACTCCTTGAAACGTTTCAGCGTCATCTGTTCATCCTTCTTGAAACCGGATGGCGCATCTTTTTCCATAAAAGCTGAAACGATTCAATTCAGCGAGCGAGGAGAACTATGTTCCAGTTAACCGTTCAGGATATTCATCCCGGCCAGCGGGCCGCGAACAAAGAAGAGGCGATTCGCCAGATAGCGGCGGCGCTGGTGGAGGCCGGCAACGTGGCCGAAGGCTACGTCGAAGGTATGCTGGCGCGCGAAGGCCAGACCTCGACGTTCCTCGGCAACGGCATCGCCATCCCCCACGGCACCACCGACACCCGCGATCGGGTGCTGAAAACCGGCGTTCAGGTTTACCAGTTCCCGCAGGGCGTGACCTGGGGCGAGGGCCAGACCGCCTACGTTGCCATCGGCATCGCCGCCAGCTCTGACGAGCACCTCGGCCTGCTGCGCCAGCTGACCCATGTCCTGAGCGACGACAGCGTGGCTGAACAGCTGAAAACCGCGATGACCGCTGAGGAGCTGCGGGCGCTGCTGATGGGCGAAAAGCAGAGCGAGGCGCTGAAACTCGACAACGACACCCTGTGTCTCGACGTCAAGGCCGCAGACCTCGTTACCCTGCAGGCGCTGAACGCCGGTCGCCTGAAAGAGGCCGGCGCGGTTGACGCCGCCTTTGTCGCCGCGGCGGTCAGCGAGAGGCCGCTGAATCTCGGTCAGGGTATCTGGCTGAACGACTGTGCTGAAGGCAATCTCAAAAGCGCCGTGGCCGTCAGCCGCGCCGCCGCGCCGTTCAGCGTTGACGACCAGCCCGCGGCGCTGCTGGTGACCGTCGCCATGGCCGACGCGCAGCCGGTGGCGGTGCTGAACCGCCTGAGCGCGCTGCTGCTGGACAATAAAGCTGAACGTCTGCTGAAGGCCGATGCCCCGACGCTGCTGGCGCTGCTGACCAGCGACGATGCGCCGGCGGACGATGTGCTGAACGCGGAATTTGTTATTCGTAACGAACACGGCCTGCACGCCCGTCCGGGCACCATGCTGGTCAATACCATTAAACAATTTAACAGCGATGTGACGGTGACTAATCTCGACGGCAGCGGCAAGCCCGCCAACGGCCGCAGCCTGATGAAGGTGGTGGCGCTCGGCGTTAAGAAGGGGCACCGCCTGCGCTTCACCGCCCAGGGCGACGACGCGCAGCAGGCGCTGAACGCCATTGGCGAAGCGATCGCATCCGGCCTCGGGGAGGGCGCATAAATGAGCAGACGTGTTGCAACAATTACCTTAAATCCGGCCTACGATCTGGTTGGGGCCACCCCGGAAATTGAACGTGGCGAAGTGAACCTGGTGCGCACCACCGGCCTGCACGCGGCGGGCAAAGGCATCAACGTGGCAAAAGTGCTGAAAGACCTCGGCATCGACGTCACCGTCGGCGGCTTCCTCGGCAAAGATAACCAGGACGGCTTTCAGCAGCTGTTCAGCGAGCTGGGCATCGCCAACCGCTTTCAGGTGGTGCAGGGCCGTACCCGCATTAACGTCAAGCTGACCGAAAAAGACGGCGAAGTCACCGACTTCAACTTCTCCGGTTTTGACGTGACCGGCGCCGACTGGGAGCGCTTCGTGACCGACTCCCTGAGCTGGCTCGGCCAGTTTGATATGGTCTGCGTCAGCGGCAGCCTGCCGGAAGGCGTCAGCCCGGAAGCCTTTACCGACTGGATGACCCGTCTGCGCAGCCAGTGCCCGTGCATCATCTTCGACAGCAGCCGCGAGGCGCTGGTCGCCGGCCTGAAGGCCGCACCGTGGCTGGTGAAACCGAACCGTCGCGAGCTGGAGATCTGGGCTGGCCGCAAGCTGCCGGAAATGAAAGACGTGATTGACGCCGCGCACCAGCTGCGCGAGCAGGGCATCGCCCACGTGGTTATCTCCCTGGGCGCCGAGGGCGCGCTGTGGGTTAACGCCTCCGGCGAATGGATTGCAAAACCGCCTTCGGTCGAGGTAGTCAGCACCGTCGGTGCCGGCGACTCGATGGTGGGCGGCCTGATTTACGGCCTGCTGATGCGCGAGTCCAGCGAACACACGCTGCGCCTGGCGACGGCGGTCGCTGCCCTGGCGGTCAGTCAGAGCAATGTAGGTATTACCGATCGTACCCAGTTGGCCGCGATGATGGCGCGCGTTGACTTAAAACCCTTTAATTAACAGCAGGAGAGGCATAATGAAAACGCTGCTGATTATCGACGCCGGGCTCGGACAGGCCCGCGCGTACATGGCGAAAACGCTGCTCACCGCGGCGGCCGGTAACGCTCATCTGGAGATTATCGACAACCCTAACGACGCGGAGCTGGCGATTGTACTCGGCGCCGCGCTGCCCGCGGACAGCGCCCTCAACGGCAAACAGGTCTACCTCGGCGATATCAATCGCGCCGTGGCTCACCCGGCGCTGTTTCTGAGCGAAGCCAAATCCCACGCCGCGCCGTATCAGGCCCCGGCTGCGGCGCGTCCCGCGGCGGCCCCGCAAGGCGCGAAGCGCGTGGTGGCGGTCACCGCCTGCCCGACCGGCGTGGCGCACACCTTTATGGCGGCGGAAGCGATTGAAACCGAAGCCAAAAAGCGCGGCTGGTGGGTGAAGGTGGAAACTCGCGGTTCCGTCGGCGCCGGTAACGCCATTACCCCTGAAGAGGTGGCCGGGGCCGATCTGGTGATCGTGGCGGCCGATATTGAAGTGGATCTGGCGAAGTTTGCCGGTAAGCCGATGTACCGCACCTCGACCGGCCTGGCGCTGAAGAAGACCGCCCAGGAGTTCGATAAGGCGCTGGCGGAAGCGCAGCCGTACCAGCCCTCCGGCAACGCGCCGTCTGCGGCCAAAGAGGGCAAGAAGGAGGGGGCGGGCGCCTACCGCCACCTGCTGACCGGCGTCTCCTACATGCTGCCGATGGTGGTGGCGGGCGGCCTGTGTATCGCCCTGTCGTTCGCCTTTGGCATCACCGCCTTTAAAGAGCCGGGTACCCTGGCGGCGGCGCTGATGCAGATCGGCGGCGGTTCGGCTTTCGCCCTGATGGTACCGGTACTGGCGGGCTATATCGCCTTCTCCATCGCCGACCGTCCGGGTCTGACGCCGGGCCTTATCGGCGGTATGCTGGCGGTGAGCACCGGCTCCGGCTTTATCGGCGGCATCATCGCCGGTTTCCTCGCCGGCTATGTGGCGAAGATGATTAGCACGAAGCTGAAGCTGCCGCCGAGCATGGAGGCCCTGAAGCCGATTCTGATCATCCCGCTTATCTCAAGCCTGGTGGTTGGCCTGGCGATGATCTACCTGATCGGTAAACCGGTCGCCGGGATCCTCGAAGGCCTGACCCACTGGCTGCAGACCATGGGCACCGCCAATGCGGTTCTGCTGGGCGCCATCCTCGGCGGCATGATGTGCACCGACATGGGCGGGCCGGTCAACAAAGCGGCGTACGCCTTCGGCGTTGGCCTGCTGAGTACTCAGACCTACGCGCCGATGGCCGCCATTATGGCCGCCGGTATGGTGCCGCCGCTGGCCCTTGGCCTGGCGACCCTCGTTGCCCGCCGCAAGTTTGACAAGGCGCAGCAGGAGGGCGGTAAAGCGGCCCTGGTGCTTGGCCTGTGCTTCATCACCGAAGGCGCCATTCCGTTTGCCGCCCGCGATCCGATGCGCGTTCTGCCCTGCTGCATCGTCGGCGGCGCGGTGACCGGCGCCATCTCGATGGCGGTCGGCGCGAAGCTGATGGCGCCCCACGGCGGCCTGTTCGTCCTGCTGATCCCGGGCGCAATCACGCCGGTCCTCGGCTATCTGCTGGCGATTGTCGCCGGTACGCTGGTGGCGGGTCTCTCTTACGCGGTGCTCAAGCGCCCGGAAGAGGCCGCGGCGGTGAAGGCGACGGCCTGATTCTCCCCGCCTGACGGCGCTTAACGCTTAATAAGGAAGGGCAGCAGCAGCTGCCCTTCCTTTGTTTCATTCTTTCCCTACTTTAGTAATTAAAGAAAAGTTAATAACTTTCAAATAATCTGTTAAATTTCTGCCGTTTTTTTGACGTTAACTGACATAACAAAGAGATCGGAACAGAAATGATCCAGACTAAAAAAATAGCGTCGGCGCTCTCGCTGGCGGCACTCCTTATCTCCTCTGCGGTCCGCGCTAACGACGCGCCGGAAAAAACGGACGTCCTGCTGATCGGCGGCGGCATCATGAGCGCCTCCCTCGGCACCTGGCTGCAGGAGCTGCAGCCGCAGTGGAAAATGCTGATGGTGGAAAAGCTCGACGGCGTCGCGCTGGAATCCTCCAACGGCTGGAACAACGCCGGGACCGGGCACTCTGCTAACATGGAGCTGAACTACACGCCGGAGCGTGAAGACGGTTCAATCGATATTAGCAAGGCGCTGGCGATCAACGAGTCCTTTATGATTTCCCGCCAGTTCTGGACCACCCAGGTTCAGCGCGGCGTGCTGCACGATCCGCACTCCTTTATCAATTCGACGCCGCACATGAGCTTTGTCTGGGGCGACAAAAACGTCGAATACCTGACGAAGCGCTACGCGGCGCTGCAGAAAAGTACCCTGTTCCAGGGAATGAAGTTCTCCACCGATCATCAGCAGATCCAGCAGTGGGCGCCGCTGGTGATGGAAGGGCGCGATCCCAGCCAGAAAGTGGCCGCCACCTGGACGCCGGTGGGCACCGACGTCAACTACGGCGAGATCACCCGCCAGCTGGTGGGCAGCCTGAAAAAAGATCCCGACTTCCGGCTGGAAACCTCCACCGAAGTGACCGGCTTCAAGCGCAACAGCGACAACTCCTGGCACGTCACCATTAAGGACGTGAAGAGCGGCGCGGAGCGCGACGTGGACGCCAGATACGTCTTTATCGGCGCCGGCGGGGCGGCCATTAAGCTGCTGCAGGAGACCGGCATTCCGGAGGCGGAAAACTACGCCGGCTTCCCGGTGGGCGGGTCCTTCCTGATGACCGAAAATCCGGCCATCGCCGAACGCCATCTGGAAAAAGTGTACGGTCAGGCCTCCGTCGGCGCGCCGCCGATGTCGGTTCCGCACCTCGATTCCCGCTACCTCGACGGTAAGCGCGTGGTGCTGTTCGGGCCGTTCGCCACCTTCTCCACCAAGTTCCTCAAGCAGGGCTCGCTGTTCGATCTGCTGAGCGCGACCACGATGCACAACGTTATCCCGATGATGGACGTTGGCCTGGATAACTTCGATCTGGTGAAATACCTGATTGGTCAGGTGATGCTCAGCGATGACGACCGCTTTGCGGCGCTGAAGGAGTACTACCCGAACGCGCGTAAAGAGGACTGGAAGCTGATCCAGGCCGGCCAGCGGGTGCAGATCATTAAGAAAGATCCCGAGAAGGGCGGGGTGCTGAAGCTGGGTACCGAAATTGTTACCGACCAGCAGAAAACCCTGGCCGCGCTGCTCGGCGCCTCGCCGGGCGCCTCAACCGCAGCGCCTATCACCCTTAACGTGATGAAAGAACTGTTCCCGCAGCAGTTCGCCTCCGCCGAGTGGCAGCAGAAGATCAGGGCCATCATCCCGAGCTACGGCCAGACGCTGAACGGCAACGCGGCGCTGACCCAGCAGGTGTGGGACACCACCGCCGCGGCGCTGCAGTTGACTAAACCGCCGGTCATCAACATGGGCGAGCAGTCCGCCCCCGTCCCGGCGCAGGATGCACCGCGCAGGGAGAGCGCGAAGCAGGACCTGGCGCTGTAACATCCGGCATAAAAAAAGCACCGCTCCGGCGGTGCTTTTTACATTCAGGCTCAGGCGACGCTCTCTGCCGTCTGCTGGGCCTTCAGCCAGGCGATCTCTTCCGCCCAGATATCGGGATTGATGGTCTCCAGAATCAGCGGAATACCGTCGAAGCGGTCGTCCTGCATGATCCAGCGAAACGCATCGTGGCCGATATTGCCCTCACCGAGGCTGTTGTGCCGGTCAACCCGGCTGCCGAAGGCGCTTTTGGCGTCGTTGAGGTGCATACCGCGCAGATACTTGAAGCCGACGATGCGCTCAAATTCGGCGAAGGTTTTCTCGCACGCCTCTTCGCTGCGCAGATCGTAGCCGGCGGCAAAGGCGTGGCAGGTGTCGATACAGACGCCGACCCGGGACTTATCCTCCACGCCGTCGATGATCGCCGCCAGGTGCTCAAACGCAAAGCCGAGGTTGCTGCCCTGTCCGGCGGTGTTTTCAATCACCGCCGTGACGCCTTCGGTCTGCGCGAGAGCGATATTGATCGATTCGGCGATGCGGGCGAGGCAGTCGTCAACGGGGATCTGCATCAGGTGGCTGCCGGGATGGAAGTTGAGCAGAGTCAGCCCCAGCTGCTGGCAGCGGCTCAGCTCGTCGATAAACGCCTCGCGGGATTTTTCCAGCGCCTCCTCAACCGGGTGGCCGAGGTTAATCAGATAGCTGTCGTGGGGCAGGATCTGGCCCGGCCCGTAGCCGTATTTTTCACAGGCGGCCTTAAACTCGGTGATAACCTCGTCGGTGAGCGGCGCCGCGCGCCACTGGCGCTGGTTTTTGGTGAACAGGGCGAAGGCGGTGGCGCCTATCTCTGAGGCGCGGATGGCGGCGTTTGCCACGCCGCCGGAGGCGCTGACGTGCGCTCCAATGTATTTCATAAAAACTCCTGTTAAACCCGCCGGGGGAAAGCAAAGGCTAATGATAGCGGGTTAACGGCGCCGGGATGTAGTGCTTTATGCCATCAGGGCGCGCACCGCGAGGTTAATCGCGCCGCCGCCGATAATCAGCCAGCCGAACAGCATCAGCGCCATCAGCAGCGGCTTTGCCCCGGCCTTTTTCAGGGCGCTGACGTGGGTGGTGAGCCCCAGGGCCGCCATCGCCATCGCCAGCAGGACGGTATCCAGGGTCACCAGCGCTCTGACCAGCGCATCCGGAAGCAGGTGAAAGGAGTTCACCACGGCGACGGCGATAAACAGAATGGCAAACCACGGCACGGTGATTTTGCGCTTCTCTCCGGCGGCGGCGGGCGCCAGCTGCCTGACCCGCGCCGCCAGCAGCAGCAGGAACGGCGCCAGCATCATCACCCGAAGCATTTTAGCGATCACGGCGGCGTTTTCGGCCTGCGGACCCACCGCGTGTCCGGCGGCCACCACCTGAGCCACCTCGTGCATGGTCGAGCCCATATAGATGCCGTAGGTTTCCGGACTGAAGAAGCGGGCAAGCAGCGGATAGAGCACCGGGTAGAGGAATATCGCCACGGTGCCGAAAATCACCACCGTCGCCACCGCGACGGTGACCTTTTCCGGCTCGGCTTTAATCACCGGTTCGGTAGCCAGCACCGCCGCGGCCCCGCAGATACTGCTGCCTGCGCCGATAAGCCAGCTGGTCTGCCTGTCGAGGCCAAACAGTTTCTGGCCGAGCAGGCAGGCAAGCAGAAAAGTGCTGCACAGCGTCAGGGCGTCGATGGCGATACCGCTGGCGCCGACGTCGGCAATTTGCGAAAAGGTCAGGCGAAAGCCATAAAGAATAATGCCCAGGCGCAGCAGGTGCTGCTTGGCAAGCAGCACGCCGCTGGCGCAGCGGCCGCTGACGCGGGGATAGAGCGTATTGCCGACGACCATCCCCAGCAGGATGGCCAGCGTCAGGGCGCTGAAGCCCGCTCCGGCAATCGCCGGGATGCTGCCGGCCCACAGGGCGGCGGCGGTGAGCAGCGCGCAGAGGGCAAGGCCGGGGACAAAATGTCCGATGGCGGGTCGGCGTGCGCCGAGAGTAAATGCTGTCATAACCTTCTCCTTTATCCGGATTCAAGGTTACGCGGCGCTGGTTTAAAGGTAAAATTGATTATATATTTATAATCTATCTGTATAAACGGTAAGTCACTCTCTGGAGCGCCCCATGCACATAACGCTGCGCCAGCTGGAAGTTTTTGCTGAAGTGCTGAAGTGTGGTTCCACCACCCAGGCATCGCAGAGGCTTTCCCTATCCCAATCGGCGGTCAGCGCCGCGCTGACCGACCTTGAGGGGCAGCTCGGCGTCCAGCTGTTCGACCGCGTCGGCAAGCGGCTGGTGATCAACGAGCACGGACGCCTGCTCTATCCGCGCGCGCTGGCGACCCTCGAACAGGCCAGCGAAATTGAACAGCTGTTCCACGAAGACAACGGCGCCCTGCGGGTCTACGCCAGCAGCACCGTCGGCAACTATATCCTGCCGGAAATTATCGCCCGCTACCGGCGCGACTTCCCGACGCTGCCGCTGGAGCTCAGCGTCGGCAATAGCCAGGACGTGATCAACGCGGTGTCCGATTTCCGCGTCGATATCGGCCTTATTGAAGGGCCGTGCCACACGGCGGAGATCGTCGCCGAGCCCTGGCTTGAGGATGAGCTGGTGGTCTTTGCCGCGCCCGGCTCGCCGCTGCTGGAAGGCGCCGTAACGCTGCGGCAGCTGGCGGCGGCGCCGTGGATCCTGCGCGAGCGCGGGTCCGGCACCCGCGAGATCGTCGACTACCTGCTGCTGGCCCACCTGCCGGAGTTTCACCTGGTAATGGAGCTTGGCAACTCTGAGGCCATCAAGCACGCGGTGCGCCACGGCATGGGCATCAGCTGTCTGTCGCGGCGGGTCATTGCCGAACAGCTCGACAGCGGGACGCTGGTAGAGGTTTCGGTGCCTCTGCCGCCGCTGACCCGCACCCTGTGGCGCATTCACCACCGGCAAAAGCATATCTCCAACGCCCTGCAGCGCTTCCTGCGCTACTGCGACATTTAAGGGCACCGTGAGCAGGCGTCTGCACCGCGATGGCGGGCGGACGTCGCGCTATCTTCCTCTAAACCCCCGCGTTTGCCGCATCCTCAGGCTCTCTTTTCTGGCACAGGAGTTGCAACGTTAGTTGCAGCATTGGTGTTTTAGAATTTTTTGTTTCAATGAAGGAGTGTGCAATGAAGAGAGTGATGTTGTTGGCTGCCGCCGCAGTGATGCTGGCACAAATGGGGCCGGCGCAGGCCGACCAGCTGCAGGATATTCACAAGCGCGGCGTGCTGCGGGTGGCCGTACCCCAGGACTTCCCGCCCTTTGGCTCGGTGGGCACCGACCTCCAGCCGCGGGGCTACGACATCGACATGGCTAACTACCTGGCAAAAAGCATGAAGCTTAAGCTGCAGCTGGTGCCGGTCACCAGCGCTAACCGGGTGCCCTACCTGCAGACCAATAAAGTCGATGTGGTTATCTCAAGCCTCGGCAAGAACGCCGCCCGCGAGCGGGTGATTGACTTCAGCGAGGCCTACGCGCCGTTCTTCCTCGGCGTATTCGGGGCCAAATCAAGTCCGCTTAAGGAGGCCGCGCAGCTGTCGGGACAGTCCATCGGCGTCACCCGCGGCGCGGTAGAGGATATGGTGCTCAGCGACGTGGCGCCAAAAGCGGCGCAGATCAAGCGCTATGAAGACAATAACACCACTATTTCGGCCTATCTCTCCGGGCAGGTGACCTACCTTGCCACCGGTAACGTGGTCGCGGCGGCTATTGCGGAGAAAGATCCCAGTCAGGCGCCGGTCAGCAAGTTCATGCTCAAAGACTCGCCCTGCTATATCGGCCTGAAGAAGAACGAACCCGCTCTGAAGGCGGAGATCGACAGCGTGATTAAGCAGGCGAAGGCGGACGGCACCCTCAACCGCTTCTCGGAAAAATGGATGAAGGCGCCGCTGCCGGCCAACCTGGGCGCCTGAGGATCCTGCCATGACGACAACGCTGGATTTTGCGGCGCTGTGGCCCTTCTGGCCGATGCTGCTGGCGGGACTGTGGACCACCGTCACCCTGACGGCGGCGGCAACGGTCGGCGGCGTGTCGCTGGGCATTCTGGGCGCCGCGCTGCGCAGCGGCAGGCCCGGTATCGCCAGCCGGCTGTGGGGCGGCTACGTGGAGCTTATTCGCAATACGCCCTTCGTGGTGCAGCTGTTTTTTATCGTCTTCGGCCTGCCGTCTATCGGCGTCAAAATGACCGCCGGCGAGGCGGCGCTGCTGGCGATGCTGATTAACCTCGGGGCCTACAGCACCGAGATTATCCGCGCGGGCATTCAGGTGGCGCCGAAAGGGCAGTGGGAGGCGGCGCGGGTGCTGGGCCTGAGCAAAGTGCAGACCTTCTGCCGGGTGATCCTGCCCCCGGCGCTGCGGCGGGTCTATCCGGCGCTGGTCAGCCAGTGCATCATCGTGATGCTCGGCTCTTCGGTGGTGTCGCAGGTCTCTTACGAGGAGCTGACCTTTGCCGCTAACCTCATCCAATCCCGCACTTTCCTGAGCTTTGAGGTTTATCTGGTGACGACATTACTCTATCTCGCGCTCTCCCTGCTGATGCGCCAGCTGCTGCTGGCGGCCGGGCGCAGGTGGTTTGCCGGGGAGGGCGCATGAGCAGCTTTACCGACTGGGATATTGTGCGCAATCTGCTGCTGGCGGCGCGCTGGACGCTGCTGCTGTCGCTGATTGCCTTCACCTGCGGCACGCTGGTGACGCTGCCGCTGCTGGCCCTGCGCATTGCCCGCTGGCGCTGGCCGAAGCGGCTGATTGCGGTGTATATCGCGCTGTTTCAGGGCACGCCGCTGCTGATGCAGCTGTTTCTCGCCTTCTTCGGCGTCGCGCTGTTCGGCATCGACGTCAGCCCGTGGACCGCCGCGACGCTTGCCCTGACGCTGTTTACCAGCGCCTTTCTGCTCGATATCTGGTACGGCAGCATCCGGGCGCTGCCGAAAGGGCAGTGGGAGGCCTGCCGCTGCCTCGGGTTGAGCTTCGGCCAGACGCTGCTGCGGGTCATTGCCCCGCAGGCTATCCGCATCGCCATCGCCCCGACGGTCGGCTTCTCCGTCCAGGTGGTGAAGGGCACGGCGCTGGCCTCAATTATCGGCTTTGTCGAACTGACCAAGGCCGGCACCATGCTCAATAACGTCACCTTTGCGCCGTTTAAAGTCTTTGGCCTGGTGGCGCTGGGCTACTTCCTTATCTGCTTCCCGCTGTCGTGGTACAGCCGCTATCTGGAGAAGAAATTCCATGCCGCTCATCACCATTAACGATGTGCAGAAGTTTTACGGCGACAATCACGTCCTCAAGGGCGTCAGCCTCGATATTGATATGGGGCAGGTGGTATCGATCATTGGCCGCAGCGGCTCGGGGAAAAGCACGCTGCTGCGCTGCATGAACGGTCTGGAGGGCTACCAGGAGGGCAGCATTAAGCTCGGGGGAATGACCATCACCAGCCGCGATTCACAGGCGCGCGAAATCAGCCGCTCGGTGGGGATGGTTTTTCAGAGCTTTAACCTGTTTCCGCACATGACGGCGCTGGAGAACGTGATGCTGGCCCCGCGCCGGGTGCTGAAGAAGTCTGCCGCAGAGTGCCGCGCGCTGGCTACTGAGATGCTGGAGAAAGTGGGCCTCGGCGAGCGGGTGGATTACTATCCCGCCAGCCTCTCCGGCGGCCAGCAGCAGCGGGTGGCGATTGCCCGGGCGCTGGCGATGAAGCCGAAAGTGCTGCTGTGCGATGAGATAACCTCGGCGCTGGATCCGGAGCTGGTGGGCGAAGTGCTGAAAGTCCTTGAGCAGCTGGCGAAGGAGGGCATGACCCTGATCCTCGTGACCCACGAAATGAACTTCGCCCGCGAGGTCGGCGACCGGGTGGTGTTTATGCATCAGGGAAGAGTCTGGGAGCAGGGCGAGAGCAGCCGCTTTTTCAGCGATCCTAAGACCCCGGAACTAAAGCAGTTTATCGCCTCCGTACGCGGTCTTCACTAATCTCCTCACCATCCGGCGCGCTGCCCCATTGTGGGGCAATCGCGCCGCATCCTGCCGCGCAAAATTCCCGTTCTCTGCTTTACTAATAATCATAGAACCTTCATGAAGGTCTCTAATAACCGCGAATTTCAATCAGATAGAATCCTCTTCCTCTGATACAATCGCGCCTTATTTTTTTGGATGGACAGCATTTTCTCATGGTTTCTGAAACTAAAACCACAGAAGCGCCCGCGCTCCGTCGCGAACTTAAGGCGCGCCACCTGACGATGATCGCCATTGGCGGCTCAATCGGTACGGGTCTTTTCGTCGCCTCCGGCGCAACTATCTCTCAGGCGGGACCCGGCGGTGCGCTGCTCTCCTACATTCTGATCGGTCTGATGGTCTACTTTCTTATGACCAGTCTCGGCGAGCTGGCGGCGTTTATGCCGGTTTCCGGCTCGTTCGCCACCTACGGGCAGAACTATGTGGAAGAGGGTTTTGGTTTCGCGCTCGGCTGGAACTACTGGTACAACTGGGCGGTCACTATCGCCGTTGACCTCGTGGCGTCGCAGCTGGTGATGAGCTACTGGTTCCCCGATACCCCGGGCTGGATCTGGAGCGCGCTGTTCCTCGGCATCATGTTCCTGCTCAACTGGATCTCGGTGAAGGGTTTCGGCGAGGCCGAGTACTGGTTCTCGCTGATTAAAGTCACGACCGTCATTATCTTTATCATCGTCGGTATCATGATGATCGTCGGCATCTTTAAGGGCGCCCAGCCGGTGAGCTGGAGCAACTGGACCACCGGCGATGCGCCGTTTGCCGGCGGCGTCGCGGCGATGATTGGCGTGGCGATGATCGTCGGCTTCTCCTTCCAGGGCACCGAGCTTATCGGTATTGCCGCCGGCGAGTCGGAAGATCCGGAGAAGAACATTCCCCGCGCGGTGCGGCAGGTGTTCTGGCGTATTCTGCTGTTTTACGTACTGGCTATCCTGATAATCAGCCTGATCATTCCCTATACCGACCCGAGCCTGCTGCGCAACGACGTGAAGGATATCTCCGTCAGCCCGTTCACCCTGGTGTTCCAGCACGCGGGCCTGCTGTCGGCGGCGGCGGTGATGAACGCGGTGATTCTGACGGCGGTGCTGTCGGCGGGTAACTCCGGAATGTACGCGTCGACCCGTATGCTCTATACCCTGGCCTGCGACGGTAAAGCGCCGCGCATTTTCGCGAAGCTCTCCCGCGGCGGCGTGCCGCGCAACGCGCTGTATGCCACTACCGTAGTAGCCGCGCTGTGCTTCCTGACTTCGATGTTCGGCAACCAGACCGTCTACCTGTGGCTGCTCAACACCTCCGGCATGACCGGCTTTATCGCCTGGCTGGGAATTGCCATCAGCCACTACCGCTTCCGCCGCGGCTACGTGCTGCAGGGCTACGATATCAACGATCTGCCGTACCGCTCGGGCTTCTTCCCGCTGGGGCCTATTTTTGCCTTCGTGCTGTGCCTGATTATCACCCTCGGCCAGAACTATGAGGCCTTCCTCAAGGACACCATCGACTGGGGCGGCGTGGCGGCGACCTACATCGGTATTCCGCTGTTCCTGGTTATCTGGTTTGGCTACAAGCTGGCGAAGGGCACCCACTTCGTACGCTATTCGGAGATGGAATTTCCGGGGCGCTTTAAGAAGCAGTAACTGACCTGTGTTAAACACAAAGGCCGACCGCATCTGCGGTCGGCTTTTTGCGTTGCGGCAGGGCAATCAGAAGCTGTAGCTCATGCCCACCGTATAGCGACGGCCGTCCAGGGTGGTGTCGTAGACGTCGTAGTCGATGCTCTTATCAAACAGGTTGTACACGCCCGCCGTCAGCAGCAGGTTTTTCATCGCCGTATAGCGCACGCCGAGATCCACTTCTGAATAGGAAGGGCTGCCCTCGGACATGGAGGTGCGGCTCAGGTATTCAGAGCTTTTACCGCGGAAGTTGAGGCGGCTCCAGGCGCCGAAGTCCGGGGTGGCCTGCCAGTCGAGGGTGGTATTGAACATGTGCTTAGGCATCTTGTTCAGCGGCTTGCCGGAGAACTCGCCGCTCTTCTGCTCCGAGCGGGTGTAGGTGTAGTTTGCCGTCCAGTTGATATCACGGGTTATCTTCCAGCCGAAGGTGGATTCGACGCCGCGCATATCCGCCTTGTCGACGTTCACCCGGTCGCTGACGAAATCGTAGTGGGTGTTGCCGATGGTGCAGGCCGGATCGCTGCTGCTGTTGCAGCGGCGGACTTCGGTGATCTTATCCTTAAAGCGGGTGTGGAACAGCGTCACCCCGGCGTTGAGGTCATCGCCGTTGTTCCACAGCAGGGCAATCTCTTCGCTCAGGCTCTTCTCCGGCTTCAGGTCCGGGTTACCGACAATAATGCCGTTGGAGCGCCCGCCGCCGGTGATCTGCCCCCAGCTCGCCGAGGACTGGCGCAGGTCCGGCGCGCGGAAGCCGGCGGAGACGCCGCCTTTCAGCGTCCACTGGTCGTCGATGTGCCAGACGCCGTAGCCGCGCGGCGTCCAGTGATCGCCGTAGTTTTCGTCTTTATCCATGCGGATGCCGCCGAGCAGGGAGAAGTTGTCCAGAATAGCCCACTCGTCCTCGGCGAACAGCGCCCAGTTCCAGCGGGTCAGCTTGCTGAGGCCGTCCGCCGCCTCCAGCTGGTTGCCGTTATCGCGCAGCTTCTCGTAGCGGTACTGGCCGCCGACGGTCAGCGTATGGTCGCCGAGGAAGATCTGGTTCTGGGTGTTGAAGATAGTGTTGTAGCTCTTCATCTCCCGGCCGGGGTTGTTGGTCTCCTCCTGCTGCACGTAACTGGTGGAGTTAACGTGCTCGTAGTAGCCGCTGTGGGTCAGGGCATAGGTGGTGTGTTCGTAGCGGCTGCGGCTGCGGGTATTTGGTTCGCAGGCCCTGCCGGTGCGGCAAATTTCTGCGGCGCTGGATTTCCCCGGCGTGCTGTTGCGGTCCTGCAGTTCGCGGGCGAACTCCAGATCGAAATCGTTCTTATCGTCGGGCGTCAGGTTAAAGGCGACGCCGCCGCTGCGCATTCGCTGCTCGTTGTAGCCGTTGAGGATTTTATCCTCCGGGCGGCGGGAGTAGAGGCCGGAGACCTTCATGCCCAGCAGCCCCTCAACCAGCGGGCCGGAGGCGTAGACGTTAGTCTGATACAGATCGCCGGAGTCGCGGTTCTCCTGGAAGGTCATATCGCCGTGCACCGCACCGTTCCACGCCCGGGTGTTGGAAACCTTTTTGGTGATGATGTTAATGACGCCGCCCATCGCATCCGAGCCGTAGAGGGAAGACATCGGGCCGCGGATCACTTCGATGCGCTCGATGGTTTCCAGCGGCGGCAGCCAGCCCTGCTCGATCCCGGCGTTGTCGCTGTTCGGGCGGGTTGAGCGGGTGCTGATGCGCTTGCCGTTCACCAGGAAAAGGGTGTACTGAGAGCCCATGCCGCGAATGCTGATGTCGCTGCTGCTGGCGCCGCCGGTGACCACCACGCCGGGCACGTCCTTCAGGGCGTCGGTCACGTCGCGGTAGGCTTTATCCTCCAGCTGGCTTTTGCTGATCACCGAGATTGAGGCGGGGGCATTCTCGATTTTCTGCTCGAAGCCGGTGGCGGTGACCACCATGGTTTCGCGGTCGTCCGCCTGTACGCCAGGGGTGACCGCCGCCGCACATACCGCGGCGGAGAGGAGTTTAAAACGAGGTATTGTCATGAGATCATCCATATCAACGAATTGAAAACGAATCGAAAAAGGCGTCTTCGCGCCTGAAATATTTCCCGAAAACAGCTCACCGCGCGTCGGATGACGCGTGTGAGGAGTTGTACAAAAGCATGAAAATTTGTAAATATAAATGATAATTGAAATCATTTACGTTACTTGTTGATATCGTAAAGATACGTAAATGAAAGGGGGAGGCGAAGGCCGCCTCCCGGAGGGTTATTTCAGCAGGTATCTGGCGTGGAAGCGCAGGTGATCTTCGATAAAGGAGGCGATAAACCAGTAGCTGTGATCGTAGCCGGACTGGATGCGCAGGGTCAGCGGCCAGCTTTTCTGCCGCGCGGCTTCGGCCAGCACGGCGGGCTGCAGCTGATCGGCTAGGAACTGATCGTTGTCGCCCTGGTCGATAAGCGTCGGGATTGCGTCGCCGTCGCCGCTGGCCTGCATCAGGGCGCAGCTGTCCCAGGCCTGCCAGGCGCTGCGGTCTTCGCCCAGATAGGCGGTAAACGCCTTCTGGCCCCAGGGCACCCGGCAGGGATTCACGATGGGCGCAAAGGCCGACACGCTCTGGTATTTGCCCGGATTTTTCAGCGCCAGCACCAGCGCGCCGTGGCCGCCCATCGAATGGCCGGAGATGGCGCAGCGCGCCGAGACGTTAAATTTTTCCTGAATAAGGGCGGGAAGCTCGTCGCGCAGGTAGTCATACATCCGGTAGTGTTCCCGCCACGGCGCTTCGCTGGCGTTGAGATAAAAACCGGCGCCCTGGCCCAGATCGTAACCCGCGTCGTCCGCCACGCCGTCGCCGCGCGGGCTGGTATCCGGCATCACCAGCACAATACCCAGCTCGGCGGCGACCCGCTGGGCGCCCGCCTTGGTGGCAAAGTTTTCATCGGTGCAGGTAAGGCCAGACAGCCAGTAAAGTACCGGCGGCGGGTTGTTTTCCCGCGGCGGCGGTAAAAAGATGCTGAACACCATCGAACAGTTCAGCGATGTGGAGTCGTGCCGCCAGCGTTGCTGCCAGCCGTCAAAGCAGCGGTGCTCTTCGAGCAGTTCCATGCAGGCTCCTTGTTGAGTAAATGATAACAGTCCGTTTCATCATACAGATCATTGCGCAAAGTGGAGTAACTTTCACTTTCCCCTTCGCGCAGGCTGCTGCATCATTAGGACTGCGCCTGAGAGCCATCGCGATTGGGCTCCCGGCGTTGAAAGGCTGTAACAATTACAACAATTATCGTCGCGAATACTGGATTCTGTGCGCTACCTCACGCACAATAAGTGCACACTTTGCCCGTATAAGAGCAAAGGTCGCCACACCTGCAGGAGAAGAACATGCCATCACTGAGTAAAGAAGCCGCGCTCGTCCACGAGGCGCTGGTCGCACGCGGTCTGGAAACGCCGCTGCGTCCACCGGTTAATCTTGATAATGAGGCCCGCAAGCGCCTGATTGCCGGACACATGACGGAGATTATGCAGCTGCTTAATCTCGACCTCAGCGATGATAGCCTGATGGAAACGCCGCACCGCATCGCCAAAATGTATGTCGATGAGATCTTTTCCGGTCTCGACTACGCCAATTTCCCCAAAATTACCGTCATTGAAAATAAAATGAAGGTCGATGAGATGGTGACCGTCCGTGATATCACCCTCACCAGCACCTGCGAACACCATTTTGTCACTATCGACGGCAAGGCGACGGTGGCCTACATTCCGAAAGACTCGGTGATCGGGCTGTCGAAAATCAACCGCATCGTGCAGTTCTTCGCCCAGCGCCCGCAGGTGCAGGAGCGCCTTACTCAGCAGGTGCTCACCGCGCTGCAGACGCTGCTCGGCACCAACAACGTGGCGGTCTCCATTGACGCGGTGCACTACTGCGTGAAGGCGCGCGGCATTCGTGACGCCACCAGCGCCACCACCACCACTTCGCTCGGCGGCCTGTTCAAATCCAGCCAGAACACCCGCCAGGAGTTTCTGCGCGCGGTGCGCCACCACGGCTAGCGGTCCTGCAGGATGCGGCATGAAGCGTAACATCACGCTGGATTTTATTCGCGGCGTCGCCATTCTCGGCATCCTGCTCCTCAATATCACCGCCTTCGGTCTGCCGAAGGCGGCCTATCTTAATCCCGCCTGGTACGGAGACGTCACGCTTCGCGATGCCTGGACCTGGGCGCTGCTTGACCTGTTCGCGCAGGTGAAGTTCCTCACTCTCTTCGCGCTGCTGTTCGGCGCGGGGCTGCAGATGCTGCTGCCCCGCGGCAAGCGCTGGATCCAGTCGCGACTGACGCTGCTGGCGCTGCTCGGCATCTGCCACGCCCTGCTGCTGTGGGACGGCGATATTCTGCTGGCCTACGCCCTGGTCGGGCTGGTGTGCTGGCGGATGGTGCGCGACGCCCACGGCGTGAAGTCGCTGTTTAATACCGGCGTCGTGCTCTACCTTATCGGCGTGGCGGTGCTGCTGCTGCTGGGGGTTATCTCAGGGGACGTCCACCGCGCCTGGGTGCCGGATGCCGCCAACCTGCAGTATGAACAGTACTGGAAGCTGCGGGGCGGCCTGGAGGCGGTAAGCAACCGCGCGAGCCTGCTGTCGGACAGTCTGCTGGCGCTGGGCGTACAGTACGGCTGGCAGCTGGCGGGCATGATGCTGATGGGCGCCGCGCTGATGCGCAGCGGCTGGCTGAAGGGCCGCTTTAGCCTCGGGCACTACCGGCGTGCCGGCGTGCTGCTGATTGCCGCTGGCCTGGCCATCAATCTGCCGGGGGTGATTGCCCAATGGCGGATGGGCTGGGATCCGCGCTGGTGCGCCTTTCTGCTGCAGGCCCCGCGCGAACTTTCCGCGCCGTTTCAGACACTGGGCTACGCGGCGCTGGCGTGGGGCTACTGGCCGCAGCTTTGCCGCTTCCGGCTGGTGGGGGCCATCGCCTGCGTCGGGCGCATGGCGCTCAGCAACTACCTGCTGCAGACCGCTATCTGCACCACGCTTTTCTACCGCTTCGACCTGTTCATGAAATTCGACCGCCTGTCGCTGCTGGCCTTCGTACCGGCGGTGTGGCTGGTGAACCTGCTCTTCTCCGTACTCTGGCTGCGCTATTTCCGCCAGGGCCCGGCGGAGTGGCTGTGGCGCCAGCTGACCCTGCGGGCGGCGGGTAGCTCCAATGTAAGAACATCAAGATAACGATCTCGATCACAATCGTTAACATATGTGATGTAACCGTTACCATCTCTGTGACTTTCCTCACGCAGCTCGCCGTCGACCGCTGCCAGAATAGCGCACTTGCCAACCTCAGGGGACGACCGTGCGCCGCAGCAATCTTCAACAGGACGATGAATATGATCACTATTCGTGACGTGGCGCGCCACGCCGGGGTTTCGGTCGCCACCATCTCGCGGGTGCTCAATAACAGCCCGCTGGTGAGCCCGGACACCCGGGAGCGGGTGATGAGGGCGGTAGCCGAGCTGGGCTATCGCCCCAACGCCAACGCCCAGGCGCTGGCCTCGCAGGTGAGCGATACCATCGGCGTGGTGGTCATGGACGTCTCCGATCCCTTCTTCGGCGCGCTGGTCAAGGCGGTGGATACCGTCGCCCAGCAGTACCAAAAACACGTCCTGATCGGCAACAGCTATCACGAAGCCGAAAAGGAGCGCAGCGCCATCGAGGTGCTGATCCGCAAGCGCTGCAACGCGCTTATCGTCCACGCCAAGGCGCTCAGCGACGAGGAGCTCGGCGAATTTTTACGCCAGGTCTCCGGCATGGTGATCATCAACCGCATTGTGCCCGGCTATGAGCACCGCTGCGTCGGGCTGGACAACGTCAGCGGCGCGATAATGGCGACCCGCATGTTGCTCAATCAGGGGCACCGCAGCATCGGCTATCTCGGATCGGCCCACGGCATTGAGGATACCCGGCTGCGGCAGGCGGGCTGGCAGCAGGCGCTGGCGGAGGCGGGGATCGCCGCATCCGACGCCTGGGTCGGCGTCGGTTCGCCGGATCTGCAGGGCGGCGAAGCGGCAATGGTCGAGCTGCTCGGGCGCAACCAGGGCATCAGCGCGGTGTTCGCCTACAACGACAGCATGGCCGCCGGGGCCCTGACGGCGCTGAAGGACAACGGTATTCAGGTGCCGCAGCAGCTGTCGCTGATCGGCTTCGACGATATTCCCATTGCCCGCTACACCGATCCGCAGCTGACCACCGTGCGCTATCCGATTATCTCAATGGCGAAGCTGGCGACCGAGCTGGCGCTGGCGGGGGCGGCAGGTCGCCTGGATCCGGCGGCGACCCACTGCTTTATGCCGACGCTGGTGCGCCGCCATTCCGTTGCCGCCAGGTAAACTGTAACCGCGATCACTAACTGAAGGTGTCGTCAGATGTAACCGCTTTCAATTTGTGAGTTGTTTCACAGTATATTAACAATTGCGTGACTATGATGTCATCGCTTGTCATTCTGAAACATAATGTAACGCTACCTGCCTGTTTTTTAAGCGCTAAATGGTTCGCCTGAGCGATTGATTCGCCGCAGCGGGCAGGTGCAGGCGTGATTAAAAATTATAAACATCGCTGGATGTAACAATGATTTAACGTTACCTCTGCCGATACCGCTACCCTGCATAAAAATACCGGAGATACCATGAATAAGAAGGCGTTAGCCCTGTCCGCCGTGATGTCCTGCATGTTATTTGGCGCCGCCGCCCACGCCGCGGACACCCGCATTGGCGTCACTATCTACAAATACGACGACAACTTTATGTCCGTGGTGCGCAAGGCGATTGAGAAAGACGCCAAAGCCGCGCCGGACGTGCAGCTGCTGATGAATGACTCGCAGAACGACCAGTCCAAGCAGAACGATCAGATTGACGTCCTGCTGGCGAAAGGCGTGAAGTCGCTGGCCATCAACCTGGTTGACCCGGCCGCTGCGGGCACGGTGATCGACAAGGCGCGCAGCCAGAACGTGCCGGTGGTGTTCTTTAACAAGGAGCCGTCCCGCAAGGCGCTGGACAGCTATGACAAGGCCTACTACGTCGGCACCGACTCGAAAGAGTCCGGTATTATCCAGGGCGACCTGATTGCCAAACACTGGGCGGCGAACCCGGCCTGGGACCTGAATAAAGACGGCCAGATCCAGTTCGTGCTGCTGAAGGGCGAGCCGGGCCACCCGGATGCCGAAGCGCGCACCACTTACGTTATCAAAGAGCTGAACACCAAGGGCATCAAAACCCAGCAGCTGGCGCTGGATACCGCCATGTGGGACACCGCGCAGGCGAAAGACAAAGTTGACGCCTGGCTCTCCGGCCCGAACGCCAACAAAATTGAGGTGATCATCGCTAACAACGATGCGATGGCGATGGGCGCGGTGGAAGCGCTGAAGGCCCACAATAAGTCCAGCATCCCGGTGTTCGGCGTTGACGCCCTGCCGGAAGCGCTGGCGCTGGTGAAATCCGGCGCGATGGCCGGTACCGTGCTGAACGATGCCAACAACCAGGCGAAAGCCACCTTCGATCTGGCGAAAAACCTCGCCGACGGTAAAGGCGCCACCGACGGCACCAGCTGGAAAATTGAAAACAAAGTCGTGCGTATCCCCTACGTCGGCGTTGATAAAGACAACCTGGCTGAATTTGCCGGTAAATAATCTTCTCTGCGATTTCCCGCGCCGGCCCTTCGGCGCGGGAGTCAGCCGCGCAGCCAGGACAGACTATGGTCAGTAATAATCGCGAGTCGTCGGGCGAATTCTTGTTGGAAATGAGCCACATCAACAAGTCTTTTCCCGGCGTTAAAGCGCTCGATAACGTTAACTTAAAAGTCCGCCCGCACTCGATTCATGCCCTGATGGGCGAGAACGGGGCCGGTAAATCGACGCTGTTAAAATGCCTGTTCGGTATTTATCAGAAAGACAGCGGCAGCATTCTTTTTCAGGGCCGCGAAATCGACTTTCATTCGGCGAAAGAGGCGCTGGAGAACGGGATTTCGATGGTTCACCAGGAGCTGAACCTGGTGCTGCAGCGCTCGGTGATGGACAACATGTGGCTGGGGCGCTACCCCACCAAAGGCGTGTTTGTCGATCAGGAAAAAATGTACGCCGACACGAAGGCGATCTTCGACGAGCTGGATATCGACATCGATCCCCGGGCCCGCGTCGGCACGCTCTCCGTTTCGCAGATGCAGATGATTGAGATAGCCAAGGCGTTCTCCTACGACGCCAAAATCGTCATCATGGACGAGCCGACCTCGTCGCTGACCGAGAAAGAGGTCAATCACCTGTTCAGCATCATCCGCAAGCTGAAGGATCGCGGCTGCGGCATCGTCTATATCTCCCACAAAATGGAGGAGATCTTCCAGCTGTGCGATGAGATAACCATTCTGCGCGACGGCCAGTGGATCGCCACCCAGCCGCTGGAAGGGCTGGATATGGACAAGATCATCGCCATGATGGTCGGCCGCTCCCTCAACCAGCGCTTCCCGGACAAAGAGAACGCGCCGGGCGAAACCATCCTCGAAGTGCGCAATCTGACTTCGCTGCGCCAGCCGTCGATCCGCGATGTCTCCTTCGACCTGCACAAGGGCGAGATCCTCGGCATTGCCGGCCTGGTCGGCGCCAAGCGCACCGATATTGTGGAAACCCTGTTCGGCATTCGCGAAAAGTCCGGCGGCACCATTACCCTGCACGGCAAAAAAATCAATAACCACAGCGCCAACGAAGCCATCAACAACGGCTTTGCGCTGGTGACCGAGGAGCGCCGCTCCACCGGCATCTACGCCTATCTGGACATCGGCTTTAACTCGCTCATCTCCAATATCAAAAAGTACCGCAGCAAGATTGGGCTGCTGGATAACGCCCGCATGAAGAGCGACACCCAGTGGGTGATTGATGCCATGCGGGTCAAGACGCCGGGCCACCGCACGCAGATCGGTTCGCTCTCCGGTGGCAATCAGCAGAAGGTGATTATCGGCCGCTGGCTGCTGACCCAGCCGGAGATCCTGATGCTTGATGAGCCGACGCGCGGCATTGACGTTGGGGCAAAATTCGAAATTTATCAGCTGATTGCTGAACTGGCGAAAAGGGAAAAGGGGATCATTATCATCTCCTCTGAGATGCCTGAGCTGCTGGGCGTAACCGACCGTATTCTGGTGATGAGTAACGGGATGGTGGCCGGCATTGTGGATACTAAAACAACCACGCAGAACGAAATCTTACGTCTTGCGTCTTTGCACCTTTAAGATCAGGGGCTCCCCATGAGTGCGTTAAATAAAAAAAGCTTTTTCACCTACCTGAAAGAGGGCGGCATTTACGTCGTGCTGCTTGTGTTGCTGGCGATCATCATTTTTCAGGATCCGACCTTCCTGAGCCTGCTTAACCTCAGCAACATCCTGACCCAGTCTTCGGTGCGCATTATCATCGCGCTCGGCGTGGCCGGGCTTATCGTCACCCAGGGCACCGACCTGTCCGCCGGGCGCCAGGTCGGGCTGGCGGCGGTGATCGCCGCCACGCTGCTGCAGTCGATGGAAAACGCCAATAAAGTCTTCCCGGAAATGGCGACCATGCCGATTTTTGTGGTGGTGCTGATCGTCTGCGCCATCGGCGCGGTTATCGGCCTGATCAACGGTATCATCATCGCTTATCTCAACGTGACGCCGTTTATTACCACCCTCGGCACGATGATCATCGTCTACGGCATCAACTCCCTGTACTACGACTTCGTCGGCGCATCGCCGATTTCCGGCTTTGACTCCGGCTTCTCGACCTTTACCCAGGGCTTTATTGCCATGGGCAGCTTCCGCCTCTCCTATATTACCTTCTATGCCCTGATCGCCACCGTCTTCGTCTGGATCCTGTGGAACAAAACCCGCTTCGGCAAGAATATCTTCGCCATCGGCGGTAACCCGGAAGCGGCGAAGGTCTCCGGCGTCAACGTCGCCCTTAACCTGCTGATGATTTATGCCCTCTCCGGCGTGTTCTACGCCTTTGGCGGCATGCTGGAGGCGGGGCGCATCGGCTCGGCCACCAACAACCTCGGCTTTATGTACGAGCTGGACGCCATTGCCGCCTGCGTGGTCGGCGGCGTATCGTTCAGCGGCGGCGTGGGGACGGTGATAGGCGTGGTGACCGGGGTGATCATCTTTACGGTCATCAACTACGGTCTGACCTATATCGGCGTCAACCCGTACTGGCAGTACATCATTAAGGGCGGGATCATTATCTTTGCGGTTGCGCTGGATTCCCTGAAGTACGCCCGCAAGAAATAGGCCACCGCGCTTGACCCAACCCGCCGCACGGCGGGTTTTTTACTTCTGCAGCTCCAGCAGCTGCTCGGGGGTTACCGCCGGATAGCCCTGGGCATCGTCGGGCACCTGATGCTGCGAAGGGATAGGGATCAGCGGCCCGAGAAAGCGCGGCTCGCGCTTGAAGATGTAGAGGTCGGCCAGGGCGCCGAAGCGGGCGCCGAACTCGCGGAGGCGCACGCTCCACATATCCTTCGGCGACGGCACCGCGTAGCACTGGGCCTGAATGCCCATGTGCAGGGCGATAAACAGCGCCCGCTCGCAGTGGAAGCGCTGGGTAATAATGATGAAGTCGTTGGTGTCGAACACCTTGCGGGTGCGGACGATCGAATCGAGGGTGCGGAAGCCGGCGTAATCCAGCACGATATCCGCCGGATCGACCCCGGCGGCGATCAGATCCCTGCGCATGGTCACCGGCTCGTTATAGCTCTGCAGCGCGTTGTCGCCGCTCAGCAGCAGGTAGTTGACCTTGCCGCTGTTGTAGGCGTTGATGGCACCCTGAATGCGGTAGCGGTAGTACTGATTGATGACGCCGGTGCGGTAATATTTGGCAGTGCCGAGCACGACGCCCACCTGGCGGTAGGGCAGGTCCTGCAGTTCGTCGTAGATGTAGGGCGCGGTTTTCCAGCTCATCCAGCGGTCAAGCCCCAGCACAATAAACAGCAGTAAGCCGATAAGGACCAGCAGGCTGTATAATATGCGCTTTAACATGGGGTTGGCTCAGTAATCGCGGAATATGCACTCAGGCTACTGTACCCGCCGGGGAAGAGCAAGAAACCGCCGCTCAACTGTAGGGTTTTTCGACAGCGCGGGCGGCCGGCCCGCGCATGAGACTCAGTTCAGCTCGATACATTCGAGGCCTTCACAGCCCAGCGCCCGCAGGGTGGCGGCGGTGGCATCCAGCTGCGTCAGGCGGGCATCGCTGCGCTCGGCCAGCGCCGCGCGCTGAATATCTTCCCAGGCATAGCCGCTAAGGCACAGCAGATTGAGCGCGCCCTGCAGCGGCGGCAGGCTCGGGTTATAGGCGGCGTTTTCTGCGTAGCTGCCGCTGAAAATCGTGCCGTCGCTTACCTGCAGCGCCACGCCCGACGGCGACCGGCTGTAGGGCGTATGGCTTCTGTTGGCCGCCGCGATTGCCGCCTGCGCCAGCGCATCGCCGCTCAGCGCGAAGCCGTGGTCTTCCTTATCCATCAGCAGCACCTGAATATCGAGATCGCGCGGGCCGAAGGCGTCCGGCAGATAGTCCCCCAGCGTGTGCGGCGCTCTGCCCGGAAGATGCACTTCCAGCGCCAGGCCGCTGTTCAGCTCGTTCATAAACTGGCGGCAGTGGCCGCACGGCGTGTAGTTAACGGTAATGGCCTGCAGGGATTTTTCGCCCCGTAGCCAGGCGTGGCTGATGGCGCTCTGTTCGGCGTGAATGGTCTGCTGCATGGTGGTGCCGGGAAACTCCATATTGGCTCCGAAGTACCAGCTGCCGCTGACGCCGCGGGCAATGGCCCCGACGTTAAAGTGCGACAGTCCGGTTTGCGCGCAGGCCGCCGCCAGCGGCAGCAGGCTGAACGCCAGCGCGTCTTCGTCCAGCCCCGACGCCGCCTTCAGCGCAGAGACCTGCCCGGCGCTCAGTACGGCGGGGAAATGGTTATCGGCAATCATCGGAGCGAGGGCCGACTGCAGTTCCGCGCCGAGTTGCGCCAGGGCAAATTGAAAACGTGGGTGCATGAGATAGCCTCGTAACAGTGTAAGGGAAGACAGTGTAGAGACCGTCTGCGCCTTTATGTGTGACCTGCATCTCATTAGTAATGCAATATATGCAATTAGTTTCCGTAGTGTGTGACGTGTCTCAGGTCGGCTGCGCCAGCCCGCGCGCTGCGCTTATTTGAATGCGGCCATGATCAGCGGAAACAGGAGCGGCCCTATCAGCGAAGTAATAATGCCGCACAGCACCAGCGCCAGGGAGCCGAAGGCGCCCTCCTGGTAGTCCAGCTCCGAGCAGCGGGCGGTGCCGAGGGCGTGCGAGGCGGTGCCCATCGCCAGGCCGCGCGCCGACTTGGTGGTGATATGCATCAGGTTGAGCAGCGTATGGCCGAATACCGCCCCGAGGATCCCGACGAAAATCACGCACACCGCGCTGATGGCCGGAATGCCGCCGATACTGCTGCTGACCGCCATGGCAATCGGCGTGGTCACCGATTTTGGCAGCACCGAGGCGGCAATCTCCGGCGTTGCCCCCATCAGCAGGGCGACGCCGGTCCCGGTGACCATCGCCACCACGCTGCCCGCGAAGCAGATGCTGATAATGGATTTCCAGCGGGCGCGGATCTGGTGCAGCTGTTCATACAGCGGAAACGCCAGCGCCACCACCGCCGGCTGCAGCAGGTCGTTGAGGATCTTGCTGCCGTGAAAATAGCGGGCGTAGGGAATACCGGTCAGGATCAGAAACGGGATCAGCACTACCATCGACACCAGCAGCGGGTTAAGCAGCGGACTGCGAAAACGCATCGCCAGGCGGCGGGCGGCGAAGAACACCACCAGCGTCAGCGGCAAAGACCACCAGATATCACTCATCATTTTTCGGTTCCTTACGACCAACGACTTTACGCTCGCCGTGGATAATGTGCGTCGTCCAGCCGACCACCAGGAAAGCGATAAAGGTACTGATAATGCAGGACACGACCACCGGACCAAACTGCGCGCGCAACAGATCGAAATACTGCATTACGCCGACGCCGATGGGTACAAACAGCAGCGCCATGTAGCGGATAAGAATGTTACAGCCGGGATTCACCCAGTCTGCGGGAAGAATTTGCAGCGCCAGCAGTACGAAGAGGATAAGCATGCCGATGATGCTGCCCGGAATCGCGATCGGCAGCAGAGAAGAGAGATAAATCCCCGCGTATAAGCAGGCGTAAATCAGCACAAATGCCCGCAGGTACTGCCAGATAATAATCAGTGATTTGCTCATGGTTGAGACCCTTGATGGAACGCATTCATCATACAATTAAAGCTGGTTATGTGCTACAGATCACATCATGAATTTTAGGCATAGCGGTTATGCCGTCCAGCTACGGCGGGGGTTGGCGTTGAGTAAGTGTAGTACACAAGGGGCTTCATTCTGCGGCGCAACAACGCTACCATAGCGCCTTATTTTTTCCCCGGATATCACTATGCGCGTACTGCTGGCGCCGATGGAAGGTGTGCTCGATTCGCTGGTACGCGAGCTGCTGACCGAGGTAAACGACTACGATTTATGCATCACCGAGTTCCTGCGGGTGGTGGACCAGCGCCTGCCGGTGAAGTCATTCTTCCGGCTCTGCCCGGAGCTGCACAACAATAGCCTGACGCCGTCGGGCACGCGGGTGCGCATCCAACTGCTGGGCCAGCATCCGCAGTGGCTGGCCGAAAACGCCGCCCGCGCGGTGGAGCTAGGTTCGTGGGGCGTTGACCTCAACTGCGGCTGTCCGTCGAAAGTGGTCAACGGCAGCGGCGGCGGCGCCACGCTGCTTAAAGATCCGGACCTTATCTACCGCGCCGCGAAGGCGATGCGCGATGCGGTGCCGGCCGCGCTGCCGGTCACCGTGAAAGTCCGCCTCGGCTGGGACAGCGGCGAGCGCCAGTTTGAAATCGCCGACGCGGTGCAGCAGGCGGGAGCCACGGAAATCACGGTCCACGGGCGCACCAAAGAGGACGGCTACCGGGCCGAGCGCATCAACTGGCAGGCGATCGGCGATATTCGCCGCCGGCTGACCATCCCGGTGATCGCCAACGGCGAGATCCGGGACTGGCAGAGCGCCCGGGAGTGCATGGCGGTAACCGGTTGCGATGCGGTAATGATCGGCCGCTGGGCGCTCAACGTGCCGAACCTCAGCCGGGTAGTGAAGGATAACGCGCCGCGCATGCCGTGGCCGGAGGTGATGCAGCTGCTTCTCAAGTACTGCGGCCTTGAGAAGCAGGGCGATACCGGCCTGTATCACGTGGCGCGCATCAAGCAGTGGCTGGGCTATCTGCGCAAGGAGTACAGCGAAGCGGAGGCGCTTTTCGTCACCATCCGCGCACTTGCGGACTCGGCGGCCATCGCCCGGGCTATCGAGCAGGCGGCCAGCCGCCTCAGCCGGGCCGGCGGGCGCTGAGTAAAAACAGCATCGGGCGCGCCGTTTCCTCTTCCAGCGCCGGATTGGCGCGGACCTGAGCCTCGTCCGGGCCCCACTCATCGACGTGGACAATCTCAAATCCGGCGGCCAGCAGGGCGTTGATCCAGCTGGCCAGCTTGCGGTGCTGCTTTTTCACGCCGTCGGCAAACCAGTTGCTGACGCGCTCGCCCTCCTGCTGATAGTGATTGACCGGCCATGATTTCTCACCGGCCTCATCCTGCACCCACCTCTGCCTGAGCGGCGCGGTATAGATGGGGTGCTCGGCGGAAAACACCAGCATACCGCCCGGCTTCAGGGCCTGAAACAGCGTCGCGAACAGGCCGTCGATATCGCGCAGGTAGTGCAGAGCCAGCGAACTGTAGGCCAGATCCGCGCTCTGCGCGCCGAGGCGCAGCGTCTCCAGATCCTCCCGGCGGTAGGTGATGCCCGGATCGCGGGTCATCTCCTGCGCTTTTGCCAGCATCTTCTCCGACACGTCCAGCCCCAGAACAGCGGCGGCGCCCTGTTCGCGCGCCCAGCGGCAGAACCAGCCGTAGCCGCAGCCTAAATCCACAATCTTTTTATCTGCAACAGCGGGCAGCATGTTGCGCAGCGCGGGCCATTCCGGGGCGCCGTCCAGGCCTTTAACCGAGCGGTCGAGCGTGGCATAGCCGGCAAAAAACTGCGGGTCATCATACATATTTTGCGTCATTACATTTCCTCAGATATCGGCATTTCAGGGAGTATACGTAAAACCCGGCCTGAGAGTAATTCCACACCTTCTATACTTATATTCTTCATCACCAGCAGGAGTGCGCTATGACCACGAAAGTTGCCGTTGTGACCGCTTCAGATTCCGGGATTGGTAAACAGTGCGCCCTGCAGCTGGCGCGCCGGGGCTATGCGCTGGGGATAACCTGGCACAGCGATGAAGAGGGCGCCAAGCGTACGGTGCGGGAAGTGACCGCTCTCGGCCGCGAGGCGAAGGCTATTCAGCTCGACCTCGGCCGCCTGCCGCAGGGCGTCAAGGCGCTGGAGACGCTGATTCAGCGGCTGGGGCGCATCGACGTGCTGGTCAATAACGCCGGGCGGATGACCAAAGCCCCGTTTCTCGACGTCACGCTCGACGACTGGCGGGCGACCTTTGCCGTGGACGTGGAGGGCGCGCTGCTCTGCTCGCAGATCGCCGCCAGGCACATGATTGCCCAGGGCGACGGCGGGCACATTATCAATATCACCTCGGTTCATGAGCACACGCCGCTGCCGCAGGCCTGCGCCTACACCGCGGCCAAGCACGCCCTCGGCGGCTTAACGAAGTCGATGGCGGTGGAGCTTGTCGGGCACCATATTCTGGTTAACGCCGTGGCGCCGGGCGCGATTGCCACGGCGATGACCGGTCTGGGCGACGATGAGGTGGAGCCGGGATCGATGCCGGGCATTCCGCTGGGCCGCCCCGGGCGTACCGAAGAGATAGCCGCTCTCGTCGCCTGGCTCTGTTCCCCCGAGGCGGCGTACACCACCGGGCAGTCGCTGATCGTCGACGGCGGTTTTATGCTGGTGAATCCGCAGGTGAAAGCGGCCCTGTAGCGGCGGCGGAAATCAGCCGCTAGCCTGCCCTGGCTATCCTATTGATTCAGGGCTGCCAGAGGTAACGGTCACCGGGGCCAGCGGCCTCGGCTACTCCTCTGCCGAGGCGTTTTTATCGCGGTGCTTCAGCCACAGGCGCACCGCGATAACCAGCACCACCACAATAATCAGCCACGCCCAGTGCTTAATGTGCCGATCGAGATCGTGCAGCCAGGGCGCAATGGCCTCGCCGCCAAGATAGCCCAGGGTGGTAAACAGCAGGGCCCAGATCAGGGCACCCAGAATGTTGAGCGGCAGAAAAACCTTCGGCGGCAGGCGGCTGGCGCCGATGAGCAGCGGGCCAATAATGCGAAAGCCGTACATAAAGCGGGTGCCGATAACGAACAGCCACGGGCGCTTCTGAATATGACGCTGGGCCTTCTCTATCTTCTTTTGCTGGCGCTTAAAGCGCTTGAGAATGCGCGATCCGAAGTGGCGGCCGAGCAAATAGAGCGCCTGATCGCCAATCATTCCTCCCAGCGCGACGGAGGCGACCACCAGCCAGAAGCGCAGCAGGCCCTGGTGGGCCGCGACGCCGCCGAGCAGGGTGACGGTTTCGCCCTCGGCAAGGGAACCCAGAAGCAGAGCGGCATAGCCGTAGTGGCTGATAAGGTTGTGAATATCCATCGTTGCGATGACATCTCCCTGAAAAGACAAGTCCCTTAAGCATACACCTCGCCATCACAATCGCCAGGCGGCGTCCGGCCCGAGCGCTGACGCTTTGTGCTGTTGTACAAAAAGTAATCGCAATCTGAATTATACTTACTGGAGTCGTGTCCGGGCGTCACGACGAGGAGGGGTTATGAATCACGTATGGGGATTGCTGTCCCGTCCCAACCGCGAAATGATCGATATTCAGCGCGAGGACGAAAGCCTCTCGCACCACTATATGCACCACGTTCTGGCCCTCGCGGCCGTGCCCGTTATCTGCGCATTTATCGGCACCACGCAGATTGGCTGGGATTTTGGCGACGGCAACGTGGTCAGGCTGTCGCTGGCCACGGGCCTGATGCTGGGCGTGCTGTTTTACGCTCTGATGCTGGCGGGCGTGGCGGTGATGGGGCGGGTTATCTGGTGGCTGGCGCGCAGCGTGCCGCAGCGGCCGCCGCTCCGGCGCTGCATGGTGTTTGCCGGCTATGTTGCCACGCCGCTGTTTTTAAGCGGCATCGTCGCGCTCTATCCGCTGGTGTGGATGTGCGCGCTGGTGGGTACCGTCGCGCTCTGCTATACCGGCTATCTGCTCTATATTGGTATACCCGGTTTTCTCAATATCAACCGCGATGATGGGGCAAGCTTTGCCGGCTCGACGTTTGCGATCGGTGTGCTGGTGCTGGAAGTGCTGCTGGCGGCGACGGTGATTCTTTGGGGCTACGGCTACCGCCTGTTCTGAATGCCCGCATGGCCGCTGGCGTAACGCCGCGGCCATGCAGCATTTATTCACGATTCTCCTGTGGCGGGAGAAAACGCGGCCACGGTATGATGCTCCGCTTTTTAAATATTCATGAAAGTAATATTGTTTCGTGAATCATATATAAATAACCATCAGAACAGAGATCATGCACAAATTTCGCGTTTCCCTGCTCGGCATCGCGCTGATGCTGGCAGCTCCGTTTGCGCCGCAGGCTATTGCCAGAACCGCCTCCACTGCCGTCGCCGCCCAGCCGGACATTGCTTCCGGCAGCGCGATGATCGTCGACCTCAACACCAATAAAGTCATTTACGCCAGCCGTCCGGACCTGGTGCGGCCCATTGCGTCCATCACCAAGCTGATGACCGCCATGGTGGTGCTCGATGCGCACCTGCCGCTGGATGAGATGCTGAGCGTGGATATCAGCCACACGCCGGAGATGAAGGGTATCTATTCCCGGGTGCGGCTCAACAGCCAGATCAGCCGCAAAAACATGCTGCTGCTGGCGCTGATGTCGTCCGAGAACCGCGCGGCGGCAAGCCTTGCGCACCACTATCCCGGCGGCTACGACGCCTTTATCCGCGCCATGAACAACAAGGCCCGCGCCCTCGGCATGACCCATACTCGCTACGTGGAGCCCACCGGCCTGTCGATTCACAACGTCTCGACCGCCCGCGATCTGACGAAGCTGCTGATCGCCACCAAACAGTATCCGCTGATTGGTCAGCTCAGTACCACCAAAGAGGATGAGGCCACCTTCCGCAACCCGGCCTACACGCTGCCGTTTCGCAATACCAACCACCTGGTCTACCGCGACAACTGGAATATCCAGCTGACCAAGACCGGCTTCACCAACGCCGCCGGCCACTGCCTGGTGATGCGCACGGTGATGAACAACCGCCCGGTGGCGATGGTGGTGATGGACGCCTTCGGCAAATACACCCACTTCGCCGACGCCAGCCGCCTGCGGACCTGGATTGAAACCGGCAAGGTGATGCCGGTCCCGGCCGCCGCGCTGAGCTATAAAAAGCAGAAAGAGGCGCAGATGGCCCAGGCGCTGCTGAGCGAGTCGGCGACAACGCAGGCGGATTAAGCGTACCGAACGCCGGGCAGAGGGGCATCTACCCGGCAACAGAGCGCACCGTAGCACTCCTTGCCGACTTCTGCGGCATAACCTCCCGCTCGATCTTTGATAGTCACACGGCTCCTCTTGAGATTATAAGCTACAGCTTATAAACTCTTTCTATAAGCCACAGCTTATACAAGGAGAGTGACATGTGGACGGTGTTATTCAGCCAGCGCTTCGACGACTGGTTAAGCGAGCAGGAAGAGGCGTTGCAGGAAAAGGTATTGGCTGATTTGGGGAAGCTAAAAGCGTATGGCCCGAATTTGCCTTGGCCCCATGCCGACACGCTGAAAGGCTCGCGTTACAATAATATGAAAGAGCTGCGCATACAGTTTGCAGGCAGGCCCGTTCGCGCATTTTACGCATTCGATCCGGTTCGCCACGCCATCGTGCTGTGTGCTGGCGACAAGAGCAGTGACAAACAGTTTTACGACAGAATGATACGCATCGCTGACGACGAATTTTCAGCGCACCTCGCCAGGCAGGAGAAGGAGAAGATAAGATGAGAACCTTAGACGATGCCATCGCATCCCGTTCGGCGCAGAGCCAGGCGCGGATCAAAGAGATGACGGATGAAATGGTGCTGGAGGTTGGCCTGCAGCTGATGCGCGAAGAGCTGCAGCTTTCGCAAAAGGCGCTGGCGGAGGCCATGGGCGTTCGCCAGCCGGCCATTGCCCAGATAGAGCAGCGCGGAAACGATCTTAAAATTGCCACCCTTAAGCGCTACGTTGAGGCGATGGGTGGAAAGCTCAGCCTGGATGTTGAGCTTCCCGGCGGTAAAAAAGTGGCGTTTCAGATTTAAGCCTCGCCCCGGCCTGGCCGACGTTTCGTCCCGCCGGGCCGGAGAGGTGCGTCCCTCGCGTCCTACTCCGGCAGCGTCCAGTCGCCGTCATTGAGCGGGCGCTGCACAATCACCGTGTCCCGCCAGTCGCCGAGCTTATAGCCGACGCTGCGCAGGGTGCCCACCACCTCAAAGCCGTGCTTCAGGTGCAGCTTCAGCGAACCGGCGTTGTTATTGCCGTCGCCGACCACCGCCACCATCTGCCGCCACGGCCCCTGTTCGCAGAGGGCGATGAGCGCCGACATCAGCGCGCTGCCGATGCCGTGGCCGGTCATGCCGGTATCGACGTAAATAGACTCCTCAATAGTGAAGCGGTAGGCCGGGCGCGGGCGGTAGGGCGTGGCGTAGCAGTAGCCCACCACCACGCCGCGATAGAGCGCCACCAGCCACGGCAGGCCGTGGTCCGCCACCTTCTGCATCCGCGCCCGCATCTCCTCGATCGTCGGCGGCACCTCCTCGAAAGAGGCGCGGCCGTTGAGGACGTGCCAGGCGTAGATGCTGGTGATAGCGTGAACATCGTCAGGGAGGGCGGCGCGGATCTGCACGTCGCCTGCCGGTAATACCTCTGCTGCTGTCACCGCTTACTCCTCGCCCTGCGCGGCTTCGGCCCAGTGCTTGCGCTTGCTGGTTTTACCGATGCCGGGGTTCATGCTGTTGGTCGGATCGTTCTGCCGGTAGAAGCTTTTCAGGCTCTCTGGCGCTTCGTAAAGATGGCCGACGTTGTGCTCCGCCGGATACTGCGCGCCGCGCGCCTTGAGCAGCGCCAGCATCTGCTCTTTGAGCGCGTGGGCATCAACGCCTTTCTTCACGATGTAGTCCTGGTGGAAGACGTGGCACATAAAGTGGCCGTAGTAGAGCTTGTGCACCAGCTGGCCGTCAATCTCCGGCGGCAGATGCTCGAACCACTCGGTGTCGTTGCGGCGCAGGGCGATATCGAGGGCCAGAATATCCTCAACTTCATCGGCGTGTACCGCCTGATAGCGGATGGCCGCCCCGGCGGCGGCGAAGCGGTGCAGAAACGCCTTGCTGCCTTCTTCCGGGGTGCAGGCGAAAAAGTCGCCCTCAGCGGTCTTAAAGTACTCCGTCAGCCACGCCTGCGCCTCATCGATGCCGTCGCCGGCCATTTTCAGCAGCAGGTGGTGCTCGTACTTATCGCGGTACTGCTTCATGCGCGCCGGCAGGTGCGCCGGGAAGGCGCCGCCGAGCTTCTGCATAAAGCGGTCGGTAAAGTGCGGTCTGAACAGCGGCACCTTCTCCAGCATCGCGTCGGTACGGCCCTTGAGGGTGAAGAAGAAGGGCATCTTGTCGGTGCCGAGCTTGTCGATCATCAGGAAGGTATCTTTGCCGTACTTCTCGGCAATGTCGTAAATATCGCGGTGCATATATTCGCCCGCCACCGGCAGGTGTTCGAATTCGGCGAGGATGTGGCGGCGGATGTCGGTCAGCACCTGCGGCTGGTTGGTGCCGATATAAAACACCTGCTGGCGCTTTTCGGCTTCGAAGGTGTCGAGGCGCACCGCAAACACCGCCAGCTTGCCGGCGCAGCCGGAGGATTCGAACAGGCGGTCGGGATCGGCGTTGTAGCGGGCCGGAGTATCGGCGTCGACGTCGCGCACCCGGGTAACGTAATCGTGGTCGTGGGCCTGACGGCCGTCGTGGCGCACGTTCTCCGCCCGCAGGCGGTCGTCGTCAAGGCAGCTCAGGATCTGCTCCGGCGTTTCGCCAAGATCGATACCCAGATGGTTTACCAGCTGCAGCTTGCCCTCTTCGTTGATGCGGGCGAACAGCGACATCTCGGTATAGGCCGGGCCGCGCTGCACCAGCGCGCCGCCGGAGTTGTTGCAGATCCCGCCGATCACCGACGCGCCGATGCAGGAGGAGCCGATCACCGAATGCGGCTCGCGGCCCAGCGGCTTGAGCGCTTTCTCCAGGGTATAGAGGGTGGTGCCGGGGAAGGCCAGCACCTGCTCGCCGCCGTCCAGCAGCTCCAGCTTATCAAGGCGCAGGGTGCTGATAATCACGATGTCGCGGTCATAGTCATTGCCGCTCGGCGTGGAGCCTTCGGTCAGGCCGGTATTCGCCGCCTGCATCAGAATGATTTTGTCGGCCTGCACGCAGGCGCCGAGCACGCGCCACAGCTCCAGCAGGGTGCCGGGAAAGGCCACGGCGATGGCGTCGCCGTGGCCCGAGCGGAAGCCTTTACGATAGCGGGCGGTCTTGGCCGGGTCGGTCAGCAGGTGTGAGCCGCCGACGAGGCGGGCCAGCTCAGAGAGAAATACGCGATTGTCAGGTGTTGTCGCTAAAGACATCTTCCCACTCCTTGTGGTGAGTATGGATTTGTTAACGCATAAGTGACACAAGAATAGCGCTCTGTATGACAAATGGGAGCAGGAAATTGGCGAAAATTCAGAACCTCCCCCGGGTATTGCCATCGCCTACGCATCCTGCTTGTGGCAAACTGCTGTTTTTGGCAGGTTTTTGCCCCTGCCCGGACACCTTGTGAGAGTACCCGACTATGAAATGGCTCTGTTCTGTAGGCGTCGCCGTGGCCCTCGCGCTGCAGCCCGCGCTGGCTGAGGATATTTTCGGCAACCATCCGATGACCCCGCAGGCGCGGGATGCCTTTGTCAGCGATCTGCTTAAAAAAATGACCGTCGATGAAAAAATCGGCCAGCTGCGGCTGATAAGCGTCGGGCCGGACAACCCGAAAGAAGCCATCCGCGAAATGATCAAAAACGGCCAGGTAGGGGCGATTTTCAATACCGTCACCCGCCACGATATTCGCGCCATGCAGGACCAGGTGATGCAGCTCAGCCGCCTGAAGATCCCGCTGTTTTTTGCCTATGACGTGGTGCACGGCCAGCGCACCGTGTTTCCGATAAGTCTCGGCCTTGCCTCCTCGTTTAATCTCGACGCGGTGCGCACCGTCGGGCGCATTTCCGCCTACGAGGCCGCCGACGACGGTCTCAACATGACCTGGGCGCCGATGGTGGACGTCTCCCGCGACCCGCGCTGGGGCCGTGTTTCAGAAGGCTTCGGTGAGGATACGTACCTGACCGCGATGATGGGCAAAACCATGGTTGAGGCGATGCAGGGCAAAAGCCCGGCGGACCGCTATTCGGTGATGACCAGCGTTAAGCACTTCGCCGCCTACGGCGCGGTGGAGGGCGGGAAAGAGTACAACACCGTTGATATGAGCTCCCAGCGGCTGTTTAACGATTACATGCCGCCCTACAAGGCCGGGCTGGACGCCGGCAGCGGCGGGGTGATGGTGGCGCTCAACTCGCTGAACGGCACGCCCGCCACCTCCGACGCCTGGCTGCTGAAAGAGGTGCTGCGCGACCAGTGGGGCTTTAAGGGCATTACCATTTCCGATCACGGCGCCATTAAAGAGCTGATTCGCCACGGCACCGCCGCCGATCCTGAGGACGCGGTGCGGGTGGCGCTGAAGTCCGGCGTCGATATGAGCATGAGCGATGAGTACTACAGCAAGTACCTGCCGGCGCTGGTCAAAAGCGGCAAGGTGACGATGGCGGAGCTGGACAACGCCGCGCGCCACGTGCTGAACGTCAAATACGACATGGGGCTGTTTAACGATCCCTACAGCCACCTCGGGCCAAAAGCGTCCGATCCGCAGGACACCAACGCCGAGAGCCGCCTGCACCGTAAGGAGGCGAGGGAGGTGGCCCGCGAAAGCCTGGTGCTGCTGAAAAACCGTCTTGAGACGCTGCCGCTGAAAAAATCCGGCACCATTGCGGTGGTCGGCCCGCTGGCCGACAGCCAGCGCGACGTGATGGGCAGCTGGTCCGCCGCCGGCGTTGCCGCCCAGGCGGTACCGGTGCTGGACGGCATTAAAGCGGCGGTGGGCAACAAGGCGAAGATTCTCTACGCCAAAGGCGCCAACATCACCGACGATAAGGGCATTGTCGACTTCCTCAACGGGTATGAGCAGGCGGTGAAGGTCGACCCGCGCGCGCCGCAGGCAATGATTGATGAAGCGGTGGCGGCGGCGAAGCAGTCCGACGTGGTGGTGGCGGTGGTCGGCGAGGCGCAGGGGATGGCCCATGAAGCCTCCAGCCGCACCAGCATCGGCATTCCCCAGAGCCAGCGCGATCTGATTGCCGCGCTCAAAGCGACCGGCAAGCCGCTGGTGCTGGTGCTGATGAACGGCCGCCCGCTGACGCTGGTCAAAGAGGACCAGCAGGCGGACGCGATCCTCGAAACCTGGTTCGCCGGCACTGAGGGCGGCAACGCCATCGCCGACGTGCTGTTCGGCGACTATAACCCCTCCGGCAAGCTGCCGATGTCCTTCCCGCGCTCGGTGGGGCAAATTCCGACCTACTACAGCCACCTCAACACCGGCCGTCCATATAATCCGGAGAAGCCGGATAAATATACCTCCCGCTATTTCGACGAAGCCAACGGGCCGCTCTATCCGTTCGGCTACGGCCTGAGCTACACCACCTTCAGCGTCTCGCCGGTGAAGATGTCGGCGCCGACCCTGGCCCGCGGCGGGAAGGTCACCGCCAGCGTCGAGGTGACCAACACCGGCAAGCGCGAGGGGGCCACGGCTATCCAGATGTACATTCAGGACGTCACCGCCTCCATGAGCCGGCCGGTGAAGCAGCTGCGCGGCTTTGAGAAAATCACCCTCAGGCCGGGCGAAACCCGCACCGTCAGCTTCCCGATTGACGAGGGGGCGCTTAAGTTCTGGAACCAGCAGATGAAGTACGCCGCCGAGCCGGGCAAATTCAACGTCTTTATCGGCGTTGATTCGGCCAGGGTGACGCAGGGCGAGTTTGTGCTGCAGTAGATAAATCGGGGCCGGGAAACCGGTCCTCTCTTTTTCTGGCGGCAGTCTGCGGCCTATTTCCGCTATTGAGATTTCGAAAACCCCGTTCCTCGTCTATCTTTTTAGGTTAACCCCCGGAAAAACAGCGACAATAAGAGGACTCATCATGCGAAGCACATCGGGAATCATTGCGGGGGCGCTGATGCTGGCCGCGTCCGCCCAGGCGGCAGAGCCGGTTAAAGTCGGCTCCAAAATTGATACGGAAGGGGCCCTGCTGGGGAACATCATCTTACAGGTGCTGGACAGCCACGGCGTGCAGACCGTTAACAAGCTGCAGCTCGGCGCCACGCCGGTGGTGCGCGGGGCGATTACCGCCGGCGAACTGGACATCTATCCGGAGTACACCGGCAACGGCGCCTTCTTCTTTAAGGATGAGAACTCCCCGGCGTGGAAAAACGCCGACGCGGGCTACCAGAAGGTGAAAAAGCTCGATTTTGCGCAGAACAAGCTGGTGTGGCTGACGCCGGCCCCGGCCAACAACACCTGGACTATCGCCGTGCGCGGCGACCTGGCGCAGCAGAACAAGCTGGCCTCCCTCGACGATCTCAGCGCTTACCTGAAAAAGGGCGGCACCTTTAAGCTGGCGGCCTCCGCCGAGTTTATCGAGCGCCCCGACGCGCTGCCCGCCTTCGAAAAAGCCTATAACTTCAAGCTTGACCAGAGCCAGCTGCTGTCGCTGGCCGGCGGCGATACGGCGGTGACCATCAAAGCCGCCGCCCAGCAGACCTCCGGGGTGAACGCGGCGATGGCCTACGGCACCGACGGCCCGGTGGCGGCGCTGGGCCTGAAGACCCTGAGCGATCCGAAAGGCGTGCAGCCGATCTACGCTCCGACGCCGGTGGTGCGCGAAGCGGTACTCAAGGCGCACCCGGAAATTGCCGCGTGGCTGAAGCCGGTGTTTGAACAGCTGGATGCGAAGACCCTCCAGACCCTCAACGCCAGCATCGCGGTAGAGGGGCTGGATGCCAAAAAGGTGGCCGCCGACTGGCTGAAGCAGAAAGGGCTGGTGAAGTAGCCCGTGACCCTGCGCTGCCATAACCGCGTATTGCTGCTGCTGGCGCTGATTGCGCTGGCGGCGGCGTTTCTGCCCTTCGTTAACTATGCCCCTAATCGCCTGGTCTCCGGCGAAAGCCGCCAGATCTGGCAGGTGTGGTCCTTTCCCGCCGCCGGGCTGCTGGCGCTGCTCCTGGTGCCGATCGCCCTGAGCATGGTGCCGGGCCGCGCGGCGCTGGCGGCAACCCTTGTGCTGTCGCAGCTGCTGTTTATCGCCCTGGCCTGGAGCGGCGGCGCGGCGGCGACTCAGCTTGCCGCCGCCGGATCGCCCCTGGCCCGCACCTCGCCGGGCAGCGGGCTGTGGCTGTGGCTGCTGCTGGCGCTGCTCGCCTTCAGCGACGCCGCGCGGCGGCTCAACGTCGGTCCGCTCTGGCGCTGGCTGCTCAACGTGCAGATCTGGATCGTGCCGCTGCTTCTGCTGTGGCGCGGCGCGTTCGGCGATCTGTCGCTGATGAAAGAGTACGCCAACCGCCAGGAGGTGTTTGACGGCGCTCTGCAGCAGCACTTGATCCTGCTGTTCGGCACGCTGCTGCCGGGGCTGGCTATCGGCGTCCCGATCGGGCTGTGGTGCTGGCGGCACGCCGCCCGCCAGGGGCGGGTGTTTACCGTGCTTAACGTTATCCAGACCGTGCCCTCGGTGGCGCTGTTTGGTTTGCTGATCGCCCCCCTGGCCGGGCTGGTGAAGACCTTACCGTGGCTGGGAACCCTCGGCGTCAGCGGCACCGGCCTGGCCCCGGCGCTGATCGCCCTGGTGCTCTACGCGCTGCTGCCGCTGGTGCGCGGCGTGGTGGCCGGGATGCAGCAGGTGCCCGCCGAGGTGCTGGAGAGCGCCACGGCGATGGGCATGAGCGGCAGCCAGCGGTTGTGGAAGGTCCAGCTGCCGCTGGCCCTGCCGGTGCTGCTGCGCAGCCTGCGGGTGGTGACCGTACAGACCATCGGCATGGCGGTGGTGGCGGCGCTGATCGGCGCCGGCGGTTTCGGGGCGCTGGTGTTTCAGGGCCTGCTCAGCAGCGCGCTGGATCTGGTGCTGCTCGGCGTGGTGCCGGTGGTAGCGCTGGCGGCCATCGCCGACGCGCTGTTCGCCCTGTGGATAGCGCTACTGAAAGGAGACGCGCATGATTGAGTTTCAGCAGGTGACAAAACGCTTCGGCGGCCGGGCGGCGGTCAAGGATCTTAATCTTACTCTGCGCGAAGGGGCCTTTTCGGTGCTGATCGGCACCTCAGGCTCGGGTAAATCCACCACCCTGAAGATGATTAATCGTCTGGAAGAGCACGACGAGGGCACCATCCGCTTCGCCGGCGAGGATATCCGCCGCCAGCCGGTGCTCGATCTGCGCCGCCGGATGGGCTACGCCATTCAGTCGATCGGCCTGTTTCCCCACTGGACGGTGGCGCAGAACATCGCCACCGTGCCGCAGCTGCAGAAGTGGCCCCGGCAGAAGATTAATGACCGTATTGACGAGCTGCTGGCGCTGCTCGGGCTGGAGCCCGCCATGCGCGGCCGCTATCCGCACCAGCTCTCCGGCGGCCAGCAGCAGCGGGTCGGCGTCGCCCGCGCCCTGGCCGCCAATCCGGAGGTGTTGCTGATGGATGAGCCCTTTGGTGCGCTCGACCCGGTGACCCGCGGCGCGCTGCAGCAGGAGATGCGGCGCATCCACCGCCTGCTGGGTCGGACTATCGTGCTGGTGACCCACGATATCGATGAGGCCCTGGGGCTTGCGGATCATCTGGTGCTGATGGACAACGGCGAAGTGGTGCAGCAGGGCTCGCCGCTCTCAATGCTGGCGGCGCCGAAAAACGCCTTCGTCGAGGCCTTCTTCGGCCGCAGCGAGCTGGGCGTACGCCTGCTGTCGCTGCGCGGCGTCGCCGACGCCATGCGCCCCGGCGAACGCGCGGCGGGCGAACCGCTTCCGGTTACGCTGTCGCTGCGCGAGGCGCTGTCGCAGTTCGTGGCGCGGGGCTGCGACGTGCTGCCTGTGGCGGACGCCGACGGCAATAGCCTCGGCGCGCTGCATTTTGCCGATCTGCTGCGCGGAGAAGCGCGGTGAGGACGCTTCGCGATCCGCTCTGCTGGCTGCTGGCGCTGTTTGCCGCGCTGCTTTTTCTGCTGCCCTACAGCGGCCCGCTGTTCAGCGCCCTGTTTCCCGAGCTGCCGCGCCCGGTCTATCAGCAGCAGAGCTTCTGGTCGCTGACCCTGGCGCACTTCTGGCTGGTGGGCGCCTCGAGCCTGGTGGCGATAGTCATAGGCATCGGCGCGGGCGTGGCGGTCACCCGTCCTGCCGGGCGGGAGTTTCGTCCGCTGGCGGAGACGCTGGCCGCGATGGGGCAGACCTTCCCGCCGGTGGCGGTGCTGGCCCTGGCGGTACCGGTGATGGGCTTCGGCCAGCAGCCGGCGATCGTCGCCCTGACGCTGTACGGCATTCTGCCGGTGCTGCAGGGGACGCTGGCGGGGCTGGGCGCGGTGCCGCGTTCGGTGCTGGAGGTGGCGAAGGGGATGGGCATGAGCGGCGGCCAGCGCCTGTGGAAAGTAGAGCTGCCGCTGGCGGCGCCGGTGATGCTGGCGGGGATCCGCACCTCGGTTATCGTCAATATCGGTACGGCGACGATTGCCTCAACGGTGGGCGCCAACACGCTCGGCACGCCGATCATTATCGGCCTGAGCGGATTTAATACCGCCTACGTGATTCAGGGGGCGATACTGGTGGCGCTGGCGGCGATTATCGTCGACAGGCTGTTCGAGCGTCTGGCGGGGCGATTCAGCCGACACCGCCGCGAACGATGAACGAATAGCCTGCGAGCATGACGCCGCTGATGCCGCCGATGGCCATCAGGGCGAAGAGGGTGATGACGGCAAGTTTGGCAGGTTTCATAGATGTGCTCCTTACGTTAATGGCGTGATTATAAGGTGAAGCCGGCGGGTTAATGAACCCCTGATTGCCTTTAATGCGCACGTTTGGCCGCTTTTGCGCGCCCGGCGCGGGTGAAAAACGGCGATTGCCCGGCAACTTTCCCGATTTGCTCAGGATGTCAAAGAAACGTTTCGCTGGTCGGTGTATGTTACCGGCTTTGGGGAAAAGTGTGGTTCTGCGGTATGTATGAGTTCAACCTGGTGTTACTGCTGCTGCAGCAGATGTGCGTGTTTCTGGTTATCGCCTGGCTGATGAGCAAGACGCGGCTGTTTATTCCCCTGATGCAGGTCACCGTCCGCCTGCCGCACAAATTTCTCTGCTACGTGGTGTTCTCCATCTTCTGCATTATGGGCACCTGGTTCGGCCTGCATATCGAAGACTCTATCGCCAACACCCGCGCCATCGGCGCGGTGATGGGCGGCCTGCTCGGCGGCCCGGTGGTGGGCGGCCTGGTGGGGCTTACCGGCGGCCTGCACCGCTATTCGCTCGGCGGCATGACGGCGCTGAGCTGCATGATCTCGACCATCGTCGAGGGCCTGCTGGGCGGGCTGGTGCACAGCATTCTGCTGCGCCGGGGCCGCAGCGACAAAATCTTCAATCCCGTCACCGCCGGGGTGACGACCTTTATCGCCGAAGCGGTGCAGATGCTGATCATCATCCTGATTGCCCGGCCGGTAAACGACGCCGTACACCTGGTGCAGAGCATTGCCGCGCCGATGATGGTCACCAACACCGTCGGCGCGGCGCTGTTTATGCGCATCCTGCTCGACAAGCGGGCGATGTTTGAGAAGTACACCTCGGCGTTTTCCGCCACCGCCCTCAAGGTGGCCGCCTCCACCGAAGGGATCCTGCGCCAGGGCTTTAATGAAGAGAACAGCATGAAGGTGGCGCAGGTGCTGATTAAGGCGCTGGATATCGGCGCGGTGGCGATCACCGATCGCGAAAAGCTGCTCGCCTTTACCGGTATCGGCGACGATCACCACCTGCCGGGCAGGCCCATTTCGTCGCGCTACACCCGCCGGGCCATTGAGAGCGGGGAGGTGGTCTACGCCGACGGCAACGCCGTGCCGTACCGCTGCTCGATTCATCCCCACTGCCGGCTCGGCTCCACGCTGGTTATTCCCCTGCGCGGCGAAAACCAGCGGGTCATCGGCACCATTAAGCTGTACGAGGCGAAAAACCGCCTGTTCAGCTCCATCAACCGCACCCTCGGAGAGGGCATCGCCCAGCTGCTGTCGGCGCAGATCCTCGCCGGGCAGTACGAGCGCCAGCAGGCGCTGCTGACCCAATCGGAGATCCGGCTCCTGCACGCTCAGGTCAATCCGCACTTCCTGTTTAACGCCCTCAATACGCTGAAGGCGGTGATCCGCCGCGACAGCGAGCAGGCCGGGCAGCTGGTACAGTACCTTTCCACCTTCTTTCGTAAGAACCTTAAGCGGCCTTCCGAAGTCGTGACCCTGGCAGATGAGATAGAGCACGTTAACGCCTACCTGCAGATAGAGAAAGCGCGCTTCCAGTCGCGGCTGCAGGTACAGCTCAGCGTGCCGCCGTCTCTGGCCCACTGCCAGCTGCCGGCCTTTACCCTGCAGCCGATCGTCGAGAACGCCATTAAGCACGGCACCTCCCAGCATCTGGGCGTCGGTGAAATTACCCTGCGGGCCAGCCGGGAAGACCGCTGGCTGCTGCTGGATATTGAGGACAACGCCGGGCTGTATTCGCCGAAAGCGGCCTCCGGCGGGCTGGGCATGACGCTGGTGGACAAGCGCCTGCGCGCCGGTTTCGGCGACGGCTGCGGCATTACCGTTACCTGCGAACCGGAGCAATTTACCCGTATTACCCTGCGCCTGCCGCTGGAGGAGAACGTATGATCCGCATTCTGATCGTTGACGACGAGCCGCTGGCGCGCGAAAACCTGCGCATTCTGCTCGAATCCCACGAGGATATCGAGGTCGTCGGCGAGTGCGACAATGCCGTCGAGGCCATCGGCGCCGTCCACCGCCTGCGTCCGGACGTGCTGTTTCTCGACATCCAGATGCCGCGCATCAGCGGCCTGGAGATGGTCGGGATGCTCGACCCCGAGCACCGGCCGTGGGTGGTGTTTCTCACCGCCTACGACGAATATGCGGTGAAGGCGTTTGAAGAGCACGCCTTTGACTATCTGCTCAAGCCGGTGGAGGCGGGGCGGCTGGCGAAAACCCTCGCCCGCCTGCAGCAGGAGCGCAGCCGCCGGCAGCAGGATCTGTCGCAGATAGCCGAGAGCCAGCAGCCGCTGAAGGTGATCCCCTGCACCGGCCACAGCCGCATCTGGCTGCTGCAGATGGCGGACGTGGCGTTCGTCAGCAGCCGGATGAGCGGTGTCTACGTGACCGACGGCGAAGGGCGCGAGGGCTTTACTGAACTGACGCTGCGCACCCTGGAGAGCCGCACGCCGCTGCTGCGCTGTCACCGCCAGCATCTGGTCAATATGCAGCACCTGCGGGAGATCCGTCTTGAGGAGAACGGCCAGGCCGAGCTGCTGCTGCGCAGCGGGCAGACGGTGCCGGTCAGCCGCCGCTATCTCAGGAGTCTCAAAGAGGCGTTGGGATTGTAGCGTTCAGTGGTAAACTAGCGGTTTGCGACAGATTCTGAAGGCCACATGCTGAACAACGACATCCTCCGTAGCCTGCGCTACATGCTGAAAACCAACAACCCCGACATGGTGCGCATCTTTGCCCTTGCCGGCACCGACATCACCGCAGAGCAGATCGTGCCGTGGCTGCGCAAAGAGGATGAAGAGGGCTTCGCGCGCTGCCCGGACGTGATCATGTCCGCCTTTCTCAACGGCCTGATCTACGATAAGCGCGGCAAGGATGAGAGCGCGCCGCCGCTGGCCATCGAGCGGCGGATCGATAACAACGTCATCCTCAAAAAGCTGCGCATCGCCTTTGCGCTGAAAACTGACGATATTCTTGCCATTCTCACCGAGCAGAAGTTCCGCGTTTCGATGCCGGAAATTACCGCCATGATGCGCAAGGCCGATCATAAAAATTACCGCGAGTGCGGCGATCAGTTTTTACGCTACTTCCTGCGCGGGCTGACCGCCCGGCTGATGGCAAAACCCTAACCTACTTCGCCGCGGCAGGCTTGAGATCGTCGCGACGCCCCGCCCGGCGAGGGCGGTGGCGTACAGGCCATCGGTAAAAAGGGGCGATGGCGACGCGCTCCGCCTCACCGCTGCGGGCGCGGACCAACCGGCCCCGACGATGGGGATAAACGTTTGCAGCAGAACGATTCTGTTTATGCGTTCGATTCGCCTCATTTTTATCCTTCCTGTACGTATTACGTATAATCGTTTTACTACCGCACCATCGCCCGGCGGGTAAAAATTGCGCCATCTTTGCGATGCCGTTTAGGAAACTGCTCATGAACGCACACTCTCTGTCATCGTCCGCCGCCGGTCGGGTCGTCTTTGCCCTTGCCCTCGGCGCCGGCTTCAGCGTTGCCGCTATCTATTACGCGCAGCCGCTGCTGCCGCTGCTGGGCCGCGATTTGCACCTCACCGTGAACCAGATGGGGCTGGTCCCGACCTTCACTCAGGTGGGCTACGCGCTGGGCATCCTGTTTCTGCTGCCGCTGGGCGACCGCTACGATCGCCGGCGGCTGATCCTGCTGAAAAGCGCGGCGCTGGCGCTGCTGCTGCTGGCCTGCAGTCTGACCGGACAGTTGACCTCGCTGCTGACCGTCAGCCTGCTGCTGGGGATGGCGGCCACCATGGCGCAGGACATCGTGCCGGCGGCGGCCATTCTCGCCCCCGACGGCAAGCAGGGGAAAATGGTCGGAACGGTGATGACCGGCCTGCTGCTCGGCATCCTGCTGTCGCGCACCGTCAGCGGCTTTGTCGGCGCGACGCTCGGCTGGCGAACGATGTACCAGCTGGCCGCGGCCAGTATTGTTCTGGTGGGGCTGCTGCTCTGGTCGGTGCTGCCGCGCTTTGCGACCCACTCGACCCTGAGCTACCCCGCGCTGATGGGCTCGATGGCGCGCCTCTGGCTGCGCTATCCCGCGCTGCGGCGGGCGGCATTTGCCCAGGGGTTCCTGTCGGTAGCGTTTAGCGCCTTCTGGTCAACGCTGGCGCTGATGCTGCTGGCGAAGTATCAGCTCGGCAGCGCGGCGGCGGGGGCATTTGGTATCGCCGGCGCGGCCGGGGCGCTGGCGGCGCCGCTGGCCGGGGGACTGGCGGACAGAGTGGGGCCGCAGCGGGTCACCCTGCTGGGCGCCGCGCTGGTAACGCTCTCTTTCGGACTGATGCTCCTGCTGCCGCTGCTGTCGCCGTACGGACAGCTGGCGCTCATCGCCGCGGCGGCGGTCGGTTTCGATCTTGGCCTGCAGTCGAGCCTGGTAGCGCATCAGAATCTGGTGTACCGGCTGGAGCCGCAGGCGCGCGGGCGGCTGAATGCCATGCTGTTTACCGGCGTATTTATCGGAATGGCGATGGGATCGGTGCTGGGCAGTAAGCTCTATGAGGTCGCTTCGTGGCAGGGCGTGGTGCTGCTGGCGATCGCCGCAGGCGGGGCGGCCGTGGCGGTGCGTCTCTATGATGCCCGCTGTCTGCGCAAGGGCGAGTGCAAAGCATAAAAAAAAGCGCCACCGCGTGCGTGCGGTGGCGCTGATGTATCAGGCGGTGACTTATTTCACTTCTTTGAAGCCCTGGGCTTCCAGCAGCGCCTGGGACTGCTTCATGCTGACGCCCTTGGAAACGTCGCCGGTAGACATCGCGCCCATCAGCTCTTTCAGCTTAGCGGTATCCGCTTTGGTGTAGTCGATTTTCACCGTTTCTTCAGCGTAGGTATCTTCGTAGTTGATCTTCTCTTCTACGCCCTCAACGCCCTGATATTTCTGGCCGATAGGCCCTAACACCGTCTGCGCTTCTTCTTTATTTTTTGCACCGATAGAAGAGTAGGCGATTTTGTTTTCAGCGGTCTGTTTGATGACTTTATCGCCGGAGTAGGTGTAGGTCAGCGACATTTCAACGCCGTTGATGTTCGCTTTGAACGTTTTGGTCTCTTCTTTATCGCCGCAGCCGGCCAGAGAGAATACGACAACGGAAGCGCACAGTGCGGTCAGCAGTTTCTTAAACATCTTCAGTAACTCCATGTAATGGGAATTGCCATGTCCATGCTGTGCCGACGCCAGATGCGTTAACATACGGCGTAAACTGTTAATAACAATGGACAGGAGTGGGAAGTATAGCCAGGAAAATGACGAAATGTGAAAGTTTGTAAAGAAAAGAGAATATTTAGGAGTATACCGAGTTCCGGGCAAAAAGACGGACCGGCGCAGGGGCCGGTCCGGGGATTGTGGCTTACTTAACCTGCTGACCCGGCTTCGCGCCGCTGTCGGGGCTGAGCAGGAAGATGTCGCTGCCGCCGGGGCCTGCGGCCATCACCATGCCTTCAGAGACGCCGAAGCGCATTTTGCGCGGCGCCAGGTTGGCCACCATCACCGTCAGGCGGCCGATCAGCGGCTGCGGGTCCGGGTATGCGGAACGGATGCCGGAGAAGACGTTGCGCTTCTCGCCGCCGAGATCCAGCGTCAGGCGCAGCAGCTTATCGGAGCCGTCAACAAATTCCGCATTCTCAATCAGCGCGATGCGCATATCGACTTTGGCGAAATCGTCAAAGGTGATGGTGTCCTGAATCGGGTCGTCCGCCAGCGGGCCGCTGACCGGCGCGGCGTTGAGCGCCTTAACCTCTTCTTTCGACGCTTCCACCAGGGCGTCAACCTGCTTCATATCGATGCGGTTGTACAGCGCCTTGAAGGTATTGACCTTATGGCCCAGCAGCGGCTGCGCAATCGCGTCCCAGCTCAGCTCAGTATTGAGGAAGGCTTCTGCCCGCGCGCTGAGGCCCGGCAGCACCGGCTTGAGCCAGGTCATCAGCACCCGGAACATATTGAGGCCCATGGTGCAGATAGCCTGCAGGTCGGCATCGCGGCCCTCCTGCTTCGCCACCACCCACGGCGCCTGCTCGTCCACGTAGCGGTTCGCCACGTCGGCGAGGGCCATGATTTCGCGAATGGCGCGGCCAAACTCGCGGCCGTCCCACGCCTCGCCGATGCTGGCGGCCGCGTCGGTGAAGGTTTTGTACAGCGCCGGATCCGCCAGCTCAGAGGCCAGCACGCCGTCGAAGCGCTTGCTGATAAAGCCGGCGTTGCGCGAGGCGAGGTTGACGACCTTGTTGACGATATCGCTGTTCACGCGCTGGACAAAATCTTCCAGATTGAGGTCGATATCGTCAATGCGCGAGGAGAGCTTGGCGGTGTAGTAGTAGCGCAGGCTGTCGGCGTCGAAGTGGTTCAGCCAGGTGCTGGCCTTAATAAAGGTGCCGCGCGATTTCGACATCTTCGCGCCGTTCACCGTCACGTAGCCGTGGACGAACAGGTTGGTCGGCTTGCGAAAGCCGCTGCCTTCGAGCATTGCCGGCCAGAACAGGCTGTGGAAGTAGACGATATCTTTGCCGATAAAGTGGTACAGCTCGGCGTCGGAGTCTTTCTTCCAGTATTCGTCGAAGCTGACGCTATCGCCGCGCTTGTCGCACAGGTTCTTGAAAGACCCCATGTAGCCGATCGGCGCGTCCAGCCAGACGTAGAAGTATTTGCCCGGCGCGTCGGGAATTTCGAAGCCGAAGTAGGGGGCATCGCGGGAGATATCCCACTGCTGCAGGCCGGACTCAAACCACTCCTGCATCTTGTTCGCCACCTGCTCCTGCAGCGCGCCGCTGCGGGTCCACGCCTGCAGCATTTCGCTAAACGACGGCAGGTCGAAGAAGAAGTGTTCGGACTCGCGCATCACCGGCGTCGCGCCGGAGACCACGGATTTAGGCTCAATCAGCTCGGTCGGGCTGTAGGTTGCGCCGCACACTTCGCAGTTGTCGCCGTACTGATCCGGCGACTTACATTTCGGGCAGGTGCCTTTCACAAAGCGGTCAGGCAGGAACATGCCTTTTTCCGGATCGTAGAGCTGAGAGATGGTGCGGTTTTTAATAAAACCGTTCTCTTTCAGGCGACCGTAGATAAGGGCTGACAGTTCCCGGTTCTCGTCGCTGTGCGTCGAGTGATAGTTGTCATAGCTGATGCTAAAGCCCGCAAAGTCGGTCTGATGCTCCTGACTCATGTCGGCAATCATCTGTTCCGGCGTGATGCCAAGCTGCTGGGCTTTCAGCATAATAGGCGTGCCGTGAGCGTCATCGGCGCAGATGAAGTTGACGTTGTGGCCGCGCATTCGCTGGTAACGGACCCAGACATCAGCCTGGATATGCTCCAGCATATGACCGAGGTGGATGGAGCCGTTGGCGTACGGCAGCGCGCACGTTACCAGAATTTTTTTCGCGACTTGAGTCATAGTGAACATTACTTCTTATCGTTGCTATAAGGGGCTTCGATGTTAACCGAAAGGGCCTGATGACGCCAAGTGATAAGGGCTTTTTCATCACTTTAGGCCGCAGACGAATAATAATTACCTCCGCGCGCTCATGAACGTTACAATTACCCCCTTCAGAACAACAAAATAAGGAGTCGGGATGAACGCACAGTCCCAGGCCAAATCGCCGGAGCGCCTGCGCGCGATGGTTGTCGGCACGCTGGCCAATTTTCAGCACCCAACCCTGAAGCACAATCTCACCGCCCTCAAGGCGCTGCACCACGTCGCCTGGCTGGACGACACGCTGCACATTGAAATTCAGATGCCGTTTGCCTGGCATAGCGCTTTTGAAGCCCTGAAGGCCCAGTGCAGCGCCGAACTGCTGCGCATCACCGAGGCGAAGGCCATCGACTGGAAGCTGAGCCACAGCATCGCCACCCTCAAGCGGGTGAAGAACCAGCCGGGCATCAACGGCGTGAAAAATATCATTGCGGTCAGCTCCGGCAAGGGCGGCGTGGGGAAATCTTCCACGGCGGTAAACCTGGCCCTGGCGCTGGCGGCGGAAGGCGCGAAGGTCGGCATCCTGGATGCCGATATCTACGGGCCGTCGATCCCGATGATGCTCGGCGCCGAGGGTGAGCGCCCGACCTCGCCGGACGGCACCCACATGGCGCCGATCATCAAGTTTGGCCTTGCCACCAACTCCATTGGCTATCTGGTGACCGACGATAACGCCATGGTGTGGCGCGGGCCGATGGCCAGCAAAGCGCTGATGCAGATGCTGCAGGAGACCCTGTGGCCGGATCTTGATTACCTGGTGCTGGATATGCCGCCGGGCACCGGCGACATTCAGCTGACCCTGGCGCAGAACATTCCGGTCACCGGCGCGCTGGTAGTCACCACGCCGCAGGATATCGCTCTCACCGATGCCAAAAAGGGCATCGTGATGTTCGAGAAGGTCGAGGTCCCGGTGCTCGGCATCGTTGAAAACATGAGCGTCCACGTCTGCAGCAACTGCGGCCACGAGGAGCCGATTTTCGGCACTGGCGGCGCGCAGCGGCTCGCCGAGAAGTATCACACCGAAGTGCTGGGGCAGATGCCGCTGCACATCAGCCTGCGGGAAGATCTCGACGCCGGTACGCCAACCGTGGCGGCCCGCCCGGACAGCGAGTTTACCGCCCTCTATCGCCAACTTGCCGGCCGCGTAGCTGCCCAGCTTTACTGGCAGGGCGAGGTTATCCCCGGCGAGATCGCCTTCCGCGCGGTGTAGATGAACCGGTTTTCTTCCCGGTAGAGAGGTCGCCCGCGGGCGGCCTTATCATTTTTGTCGCTGGCGGAGCTCCGGTTATGCGAGCCAATGCGGCCTGATGCGCTGGCATAAACGCCGCAGAGCCGCGGCTCTTATACCAACGGCTGCACCCCCTCGGCCGTGCGCAGCCAGCGCGGCGCGGCAATGTGGTCGGTCAGCAGGCGGATCAGGTCGCTGAGCAGGCCCTGCAGCGCCTCTTCGACGCTGACGGACATGCGGCCGCCCCCCAGCAGCTCGCTGAGGGCGAGGCAGTACTCGCACAGCAGATCGCTGTCGCAGTCAAGCATTGGCGAGGACGCCGGGAGGGTGTCGACGGTAAATGCCTCCCTGTCGGCGTCGGGGATGGGCTCGTTGAGCACCGGCAGCAGTTGGTTAAGGCCGCTGTTTAGCAGCTGGTACAGTTCGCGTTGGGTCGCCATGTTTTCCGTTTCCTGCGCCGTAACGGCGAGCCGTTCGCAGTGCGCTGCAGCGGTAACAAAGTCGGCTTCTACGTCAATAAAATCCGGCGGGACCGAAAGTTGCCAGACGGCAGTGGTTTCCATGCTTGCGTTCTCCCTCTGTAAATAACTGTGTTTATATACAGTTATTGTACGCAGAGGCGGGCGGGCGACAAGGGCGATTCCCGGAATCAGGCTCACAAAACGCAGTGAAAATGGGCTGCATTCACGGTAAGCGGTAGTGCATCAGCCAGTACTCGCCTTCCGGCGAAAAGCCGCGGGCTTCCGTATGCCAGCCGTGGTGCTGGTAAAACGCCAGCGCCCGGGTATTCTGCACCAGGCACTTAAGCGAGCCGGTACTGGTGAAGGTGCGCTGCACGTGCGCCAGCAGCGCGCTGCCGACGCCTTGTCCCTGCCAGCGGGGATCGACAAACAGATTGTGCAGAAAATTATCGTTATCCCATACGGAGGCAAAACCCGCCCGGTGGCCCTCGATCTCAGCGACCCACAAGGTTTCATCGCGCGTCGCGGCGTCAAAGTCCTCCAGACGCCAGTCGGGGTCGGTAACCCAGCTCCAGCTGGCTTTGCGGGCGTGAAGGTAAAGGGTGCGCAGAAAAGGGCGGTCGGATTCGTGTCCGGGGCGTATTTGCATCGTTGTCTCCGTAACGCATTATCCGGCTGCAGGCGCAATACGTGCCCGCAGCCGCAGCGGAATTAACGATGATAGAAGATTTCGCCGTCGTAGGCTTTGAGGATTTTCCCATCGGCGTCAGTAATCAGTACGTAGTTGCCGCCCATATAGGTCCAGTGGCTACCGGCATCCGGCGCCGGTAAATTACGCTGCTGCCACTGCTTGATATTGTACTCTTCGCTGCGATACATCGCCGGAACGGTATCGCCAATATTGAAGTGGGTAAAGTCAGCAATAAAGGTCTTCACCTCATATTTCTGTATACCCGTAGCGCCTTCTGTTGCCGGCGCCGCAGAAACGGCTCCCGCCGTCGCCAGCAGCGCACCCAGAAGCATCATTTTTGTTTTACGCATATATTCTCCACCTATCCTGGGCTTAAATTAGCTGCCCTGTATGATTCCTGATGCAAGGGCGTGATGGCAAGCCTTTGAACGCTAAAAAGTGTAAGCAAACCCCGGCGCGCCGGGACCGGCAGGATGTTTTAAGATGATTCCGGTCCAGTGCAAAATAAAAAAATCCGCAAGCCGGGGCCTGCGGAGAATCACTGACAATAATAATGAGGAGGTTTTAGCAGGCCCGCCGCCGTGCGGCGAGCCGTGAAGGGGAGAGCCGCATCCCTGCGTCTGCCGCTTCTTTATTATCAGAAAGAACGGTGGAAGTTCACCAGCGGCAGTACCGGTACGGTGGCATCCATCGCGATGTTGATAACACCGATCTGCAGGCCTTCCAGATGTTTGGTGGCGTTGATCAGGCCAAACTGGAAGTTGGTGCTGTCGGCGTAGTTGATGGCGCCAAAGTCGCTGGAGCTGCTGCCGGAAGTCACGTTAATAGCACCAATGTTGGAGCCGGTGACGTTCTGCGAGGTGATGTTCACCGCACCCATGTTCAGACCAGTAACGTTACCGCCGTTATAGTTGACGGCACCCAGGTTCATACCGGTGGCGTTATTTGCCACGTTAAAGCCGCCCAGGTTGAAACCGGTCATATCGTTAGTGCGGTTAACCGCGCCCACGTTGAAGCCGGTGGTGTTTTCAGACCAGTTGAAGGCCGTGATGTTGGCACCGACAGTATCTTTTGATTTATTGAACGGCGCGATGTTCAGGCCGGTCACGTTTTCGGAGACGTTGACGGCGGCAACGTTCATGCCTTTAATGTCGCCTTCGCTCCAGTTGGCGATACCGCCGACGTTGAAGCCTTCTACGTTACGGCTGTGGCTGGCGATGCTGACGTTAGCACCGGTCACGTCTTTTTCAACCCAGCTGAACGGGCTGACGTTGAAACCTTTCATTTCGCCGCCGATGTAGTTACCGATACCCGCAACGTTCATGCCTTTCACATCGCCGCCGATATCGTTACCGATACCCGCAACGTTCAGGCCTTTCATGCTGCCTTCGGTGTAGTTACCAAGGCCCGCGACGTTGAAGCCGTACATACGGCCTTTGTTGTAGTTGCCCAGCGCGCCGACGTTCATACCGTTGATGTCGCCGGTGCCGCTCAGGTTGCCGGCAGCGGTAAAGCCGCCGATGTTCAGGCCGTTCATCTGATCGGCGGCGCTGTAGACGCCGATGCTTGCGCCGTTCATGTTACCAACCTGGTTTGCCAGACTGATGTTTAAACCGTTATCTTCCCCGCCGTGCCAGTTGAACAGGCCGATGGCCGCACCGTTGACGCCGTTACGCACGTGGGAACCTGCGGCTGCACCGAGCTGCAGACCATTAACCTGATCCATTTCGGTGTAGCCCAGGATCGGGAGATCGAAACCGTTCACTGTTCCGGTGTTGCTGTAGAACAGGGAGCTCTGGAAGCCGTTAACTTCGGAATCCGCAGAGAGGTTTTTTACGGATGCTAATTGTACCGGCGTTGCAAAACTTGCAGTAGAAAACATCGCGCATGAAAGTAATAGAGCTAGAGTTGAACGTTTCATTTTTTATCCCAACTTGCATTTGGTTTAATATATTGCCTGTCTGGCAGATATTATATGTCCCAGGTGATATCCGCTTAGCTCGCCACGTAAATATTCCCAATTAGTGCTATTGGATATACAAATAGTGCTATCAGGTTGGTGGCTGCAAAATAAACTCTGGGGGTGCCAGTGATTTTGCTTTTTTAAAATTTACGTTATTCCGGCTATTTATCTTTGCAAAAAATGCGGGCTTAAATATCCCGTAATATACATTTTCTTACATTCAATAACATTATACTGGCGGCCGCTGAGAGCCAGCGGCAGCGGTTGACGGAGGCAGCGCTATCCTCTCTCGCTGACATCGTCATGGGTGTGAGAAGGTGCGGAAGCTAACTGGCTGGTGCTGCGGGATTTTCTGTGATGCAGTGTTCAATAAACAAATAGACCAATGATCGCATCGACTATAAAGAAGCATTTTTTTTGAACACTTTTATTCTCTCGGGATAATTTTATTGTTTATTCTGCAGGCAATAATTGATTAATATTTACTAACGCTGAGTTACATTATGATATTGCTGTCATGAGGTTCGTTAGCGCTAATTTTGGCGTTCCATGATAGTTATTTTTAGGGCGCAAATAGTCACTGTAGAAAACCAGTTCACATCTCGTGAATATGGCGAAAATAAAGCACAAATAGTGAATTTTATAATCTCTGGCCGTTCGCATCGCTAATCGCAGCCGCCGAAAAAATCCGCAGCTGCGCCGGACGCTCAACGCGTCACGTTGATAATTTCGGCGGTGGCGCCCACCGGGAAATTGCTCAGCGTGGAGAAATCGCTCTCCTGATAGCCCATAATTTTGCCGTCGGTGCGCATCTGCTGCAGATCGATCAGGATCACCCCCAGCGTCGGGACAATTTTTTCGCGCCACACGAAAAGGTAGAGATCGTCGGCGACGCTCACATAGTGGCAGCGGTCCACGTCCGCCAGGCCTTTCTCCACGCCTTCCAGACAGTGCCAGGCGTAGAAGTTGTTGTTGAGATAAATATGCTCGTAGCGTTCGGTTGGGCTGTAGGTATAGCGGTTGCGCATGCCCAGCAGCGCGTCGGTAAAGGCGGGCAGCGGGCCGGGTTCGGCGTTCATGCGCGCGAAGCTGAAGTCGACCTCAACGGCGGTCAGCGGCAGATTCTGCTCCACGCGGCTGAAGGCGTCGAGGCGGACGGCGGCCTCGTCCGGCAGACTGCCCGCCACCAGGGTCGCATTCTGCGCCGTGAGATTGCAGATGATGCTCAGGCTGGCGTTCGCCCGCTGCGGGTGCGGAAAGTCAATGAACAGGATATCGGGGCGCAGCGCGGTGGCGCGCCACGGCAGCCGCTGTCCGTTCCAGCTCAGGGTGGCTTCATCTTCAATGCGCAGGCGCTGGACGCCCGCTTGCGTATAGAAATCATAGGCGCTGCCCGCCGGCAGGGCGCAGGCGGGAAGAATATTGGCGTTCGGGGCAAAGCCGTCGGCAAGGGCGCCGACCTGGATAAAAAGCGTATCTGCTGTCATAACGACTCCTGTTCACAATGAAAAGGCGAGGGTAGGGACATCTACGGCGCTGGCGCCGCCGTCGGCGGTCAGTACCGCCCCGCTGACGATGGACGCCTGGGCGGAGCAGAGAAACTGGCAGACCCGGGCAATCTCCAGCGGGCTTGCCGGGCGCCGAAGAGGCACATCGCGACAGACGAGGCGGTAGGCCTCGTCGAGGCTCAGATTTTGCGCCTGCATCAGCGGCTGCATCTCCTCATCCGCCATCGGCGTCGTCACCCAGCCGGGGCAGATAGCGTTCGCCCGCACGCCCTGCGGGCCGTAATCGCGGGCAACGGAGCGCATCAGCCCGAGCAGGGCGTGTTTAGTGGTGACGTAGCCGCAGGCCTCCGGCCCGGCGGCAAGCGATGCGATAGAGGCGACGAACAGCACGCTGCCCCTGCTGGCGACAAGCTGCGGCAGCACGGCCCTGACGCTGGCGAAGGCGCTGGTCAGGTTACTGTCGATAGCCGCCTGCCAGGCGCTATGGTCTGTCTCGCCCGCCGCGCCGAAGCCCATCCCGCCCGCGCTGCAAATCAGCGTATCAATGTCGCCGGCCCGCTGGCGGATCGCCGGAAGCAGGCGCTCCCGCCAGTCGGCGTCGCTGGCGGCGTTGCCGATAAGCGGTATCGCGCCGGTTTCTCTGGCGGTGGCGTTAAGGGGCTCAGCCCGGCGGCCAACAATAAAGACTTTGCTGCCGTTGGCGACCATCAGCTGCGCGCAGGCTGCACCAATGCCGGTTCCGCCACCGGTAATTACCACGACTTTGCTCATTTAACGCCTCCGGATATAGGTCTTCCCACTCTGGCGGCTTTTTTTGGCCACCGCTATCGTTCTTTCGGCCGATAAGGGCGCGATTATCCGCGGATAAATAGGCGAAACCGGTGATAAACAATAGTTTTTGTTGTACGTAAATAATTTTTATTTATAACTTAACAGAATGTGAGGGTGAGTATTTGCCTTGCTGTAATAAGCCTTATTTATCAACGTGATGAAATATAATATGTAATCAGTATCACACTGTTAATATGTTAATGGTTGTGTTAGTTTTTTGTTGTTATTATGCTAAATCTCACTATTTAAGCCCCGAAGCCGTCCGTTTAAAACAACCGGAGGAGTGCCTATGTCAGCATCTGTGTCTCATGGCCGCAGTCAGCAGGTGGCGAACCGCTGTTTACAGACAATTGCGCAGCTTATCCCTCTGTCATCGGCGGTATTTTATCGGGTTGACGCCCGCCAGATGCCGCAAAATTATGTCCTGCACAACGTGGCGGAAAATACCCACCGGCAATATCTGGAGCATTTTCAGTCTCACGATCCGCTTTTGCCGGTGCACTTTTATCATCAGCGCGCGTCCGTGGTGACCATGACCCCCGTGCGGGTCGCCCGCTGTCGCCACTATTACCACGACTTTATGTTGCCCAATAACATGCGCGACATGACCGAGATCTTCATCCGCCGTCGCCAGGGCATCGTCGCCGGCATCTCCCTGATGCGGGATACGCCCTTCAGTGAAGAGGAGCGTCAGCGGGTGGGCGCGATCCTGCCGCTGGTCGATCTGGTGATAGGCGACGCGCTGCAGGATGAAGAGGCTTTCTCCGGTCTGCTTACCCTCAAAGAGCGCGAAATCCTCGACCTGGTAAAGGAGGGGGCCAGCAATAAGATCATCGCCCGCGAACTTAATATCTCGCTCTCCACGGTTAAAACGCATCTGCGGCATATTTTCAGCAAAACCGAGGTGGTTAACCGCACGGAGCTGGTTTCCCGCAGCCGGGCAGGGGCTTAGCCGCTCGCAGGACGCAGGGTTTCATCCATTGCAGGAGAGCCGTAACGATGTCCGATACGCAAAATGCAGCATCCGGGATTTCTCCGTTTTCCTCTGCGCTTCACGCCAGGCGACTGCTGTGCGCTATTGTCGTTTTTGCTGCGCTGGCGCCCGGTATCTTAATGACGGCCCCCGCCGTCGCGGCGCAGCTGGCCAGCGAATGGCAGCTGAGCCCGGCGCGCATCGGCTATCTCTTTTCCACCGAGCTGGGGGGAATGAGCCTGGCCACCGTTCCGGCCTGGTGGTGGATGCGGCGCATCAGCTGGCGCAAAGTGGCTCTGGGCGCCGTCGGCGTTTTTCTGCTGGCTAACCTGCTTTCGGCGGCGGTTACCCGCTATGAACCTCTGCTTCTGGTCCGCTTCGCCGCCTCTCTGGCCGGGGGGACGCTAATGATTCTGTGCATCAGCTGCGCTGCCGCCACGGCAAACCCTTCGCGCACCTACGCCTTCTGGGTGCTTGGCCAGCTGCTGCTGGGGATCGCAGGTCTGCTGGCGCTGCCGCCGCTGTTTGCTGTCGTGGGGCTGAAGGCCGCCTATCTGGGGCTCGCGGCGATCGCCGCCCTGGCGCTGCCGCTGGTCGGCGCGTTTCCGGCGCGCTTTAAGGCCGCTGAACGCGGCGCAGCCGGGAAGCGAGTCTCCCTCGCCCGCCGGCTGCAGGCGGTCCTGGCGGTGCTGCTGTTTTATATCAGCCTGAGCGCCATCTGGACCTTTATCGGCGGCATTGGCCATGACGCGGGCCTGACGCCGGTGCGCAGCGGGCAGGTGCTGGCCGCCGCCACGCTCTTCGGCATTATCGGCGCGGGCGCGGCGGCGCTGCGCGGAACCGGACGCCGGGACAGCGTACCGGTGCTGCTGGGCTATACCCTGCTGGCGCTGAGCATCATTCTGCTGGCGGATAGCCCTCAGCTGGGGCGTTTTGCGCTGGCCGCGCTCCTTTTCAAATTCACCTGGACCTTTGTCCTGCCCTTTATTCTCGCCCGCGTGGCGCGGCTGGACCGCGACGGGCGGCTGATGAACAGCATCAATCTGGTGATTGGCGGCGGGATGGCGCTGGGTCCGGCCATTGCCGGGGCGTTGCTGCAGCACTTTCCCGGCACGACGGCGCTGTTAGCGGGCGCCGGCCTGTGCGCGATAGCCTCTTTTATCCTGATTGCGGCCGCCTCGGCTGGCCGCCAGTAATCAACATCTGTGGAGATGGCAATGAGTACAAGAAAGACCGGTTTTTTCTTTGATGAGCGCTGCCTGTGGCACAACACCGGCCTGCACGCGGGAATTTTGCCCGTCGGCGGCTGGGTGCAGCCGCCGACGGGCGGCGGCCATGCCGAATCGCCGGAGAGCAAGCGGCGGCTGAAAAACCTGATGGATGTCGCCGGGCTTACGCCGCAGCTGCTGCTGCGCAGCGCGCCGCTGGCAACGCGGGAAGATCTGCTGCGTATTCATCCCGACAGCTATCTGGATCGCTTTAAGGCGATGAGCGACAGCGGCGGCGGCCTGCTCGGGGAAGAGGCGCCGCTGGGGCAGGGAAGCTATGAGATAGCCAGCCTCTCCGCCGGGCTGGCGAGCGCTGCCGTCGAGGCGGTACTGCTGGGCGAGCTGGATAACGCCTACTCCCTCTCCCGCCCGCCGGGACACCACTGCCTGCCGGACCAGCCGATGGGCTTCTGCTTTCTCGCCAATATCGCCATCGCCATCGAGCGGGCGAAAGCAAAATTCGGCCTCGGTAAGGTGGCGGTGATCGACTGGGACGTCCACCACGGCAACGGGACGCAGCATATCTACTGGCAGCGGGACGACGTGCTGACCATTTCCCTGCACCAGGAGAACTGCTTTCCGCCGGGCTATCGCGGGGAGAACGATCGCGGGGAAGGCGCGGGCCGGGGCTATAACATCAATATTCCCCTGCTCGCGGGAGCCGGAGACGAAAGCTGGCGCTATGCGCTGGAGACCATTGTGCTGCCCGCCCTGGCGCGCTTTGAACCGGAGATGATCGTTGTTGCCTGCGGCTACGACGCTAACGCCATGGATCCGCTGGCGCGCATGCAGCTGCACAGCGACAGCTTCCGGGCAATGACCGACAGCGTGCAGGCGGCGGCGGACAAACTCTGCGGCGGCAAGCTGGTGATGGTCCACGAGGGCGGCTATGCCGAATCCTACGTGCCGTTCTGCGGCCTGGCGGTGATGGAGGCCCTGAGCGGGATCCGCACTGAGGTCGTCGATCCGCTGCTGGAATTCATTCGCCTGCAGCAGCCGCGCGCGGAGTTTATCGCCTTTCAGCGGCAGGCCATCGACGATCTGGCGCGGGACCTGAATCTGCGCTGATTCTGAGGTGATTAACGGGCCGGTGGCGCAGAGCGCCCCCGGCCCGTTATTTACTGACCAGCAGAGGCTTTCTCAAACCGCGCGATGGCCGCCGCAATCATACTCAGGGCGCTGAGCAGCAGCATGCGCTGGTGGGTTTCCAGCCGAATATAGCGCCGCAGAGGCGGCAGGCGACACACCACCAGGCTGGCGCCCCACGGCTCCAGCGTACAGCGCCATCCCTCTTCATTAACGATCAGCTGAAAGCGGCGATAGTCCAGCTCGCTGAGGGTTTGCCGCAGGCTGGGGAAGCCGTTGAGATAGCGGGCCAGCGGCGCCAGCGCATCGCCGCGCCGGGCGCGGAAGACCGCCGGCTGACGGCGGAACCAGCCGGGCTGCCGGGCCTCTATCCGGCCGGATGCGGGCAGCGGCGGACCGCCGGCGATGGCAAATTCGCAGCGCTCGATGTGGGCCATAAACAGCCGCTGGCGGCACACGTCCAGGGTGACGCTGGCGGTGTCGGAGAGCCGCAGCCGCAGCTGGCCGGCGCCGGTCGGCTCCGTCGGCCAGCCGCCGAGATCCCGGCGGACCAGCGCCAGCAGCGGCGCGGGCTCACAGGGTGCGCAGGGCATCGGGCACCTCCCGGGGCGCATCGAGGCTGTCGCCAACGGCAATGGCCCTGTCCACTACGGCTTCCACCTCGAGCGGGGTAAAGGCGTTGGCCTTCTGCACGAAGCGGCTCCAGAGCAGAGCGTAGGCCGCCGTCAGGCCCAGCATGATGCAGAACGGCACCAGCACCTCCCGCCTGTCCATGCCCGGCGGCGTGATGTTGATAATGGCGATAACGATGCCGGCGCTGGAGAGGATCTGCGGCAGCGGAAACAGCGGTGATTTGTAGGCGCGGGGCAGATCCGGGCGGCGCAGGCGCAGCAGCACCACCGAGAGCGTGACCAGCAGGTAGGCCACGCCCCAGGCGCAGACGGCGGCGAGGATCAGCGGCACGATGCGGTCGACATCGCCCTGCAAATACCAGGCGTGCAGGCAGGGGATCGCCACCGCTATCGCGATAGCCACCACCGGCGTTTTAAAGCGCGGATGCAGCCAGGTGAGGATCCTGGGAAGGGCGCCGTCCAGCGCCATGCCGTAGAGAATGCGCGGCACCGCCGCCATCAGAGTGTTGATGGTGGCGCAGCCCGCCAGCAGCAGCCCGGCGCCGAGCCAGTACTGGCCGAATTTGCCCATCACCCGTTCGGCGAAGGCCGGGATCGCCATCGGCGTATCCAGCAGGTGAACGCCGTGGGCGGCATCCACCACCGCGTTGACCACCTGGCGGTTGATCGCCGCGCCGTAGAGAAACATGCAGCAGGCGACGCCGGTCAGCCCGAGGGCCATCGCCCGCGGAATGGTGCGCTGCGCCCGGCGGATTTCCGGCGTCATCGGCGTGACCAGCTCGCAGCCGACAAACATAAACATCGCCATGCCGACGTAGCTGAACAGGTCGGAGAGGTTAGCGGTATTCAGCGCGCTGCCGAACCAGCCGGGCAGGTGGGTCAGCGGCGCCATCAATACGCCGCACAGGCCAAATACCGTCAGCGTAAACCACATCCCGAAGGTCAGAAACACTTCGGCCTTGCCAAAGATCTCCACGCCGATGGCGTTGAGCAGTCCGAACAGGATCACCATGCCCACGCCCACCATCCAGGAGCTCTGCTGGGCGGCAAGATGGGCGTTGAGCGATTCAAAATTCACCAGCGCCATGATCCCGGCGAGGATGGTCTCCGCCGTGCCGGCAAAGATATGCACGATCAGATAGGCGCAGAGCGCGCCGGTGATGGCGAAAAAGCGCCCCATGCCGCAGGCGATGTAGTCATACACCGATCCGGAGGTGGGGATAAGCGTCGCGGCCTCGGCGAAGGTGGTCACCTGCGCCTGCATCATAATAAAGGCCAGCAGTACCGCCAGGGCAAAGGTATCGCCCCCCATGCCGAAACCGCTGGTGACCGTCAGGATCACCGGACTGGCCATAATCACCCCGACCGAGCTGGCGAGGGTGGTGGGAAAACCAATAACGCCGCGTTCCAGGTGGCGGGTGAGTCTGCTGCTGAACATAATCAACCTCGGCGCAGTGGGGTGCCGGGCAGGCGCGCCCGCCCGGCGGCGGTTATTCGACGTTAGCCAGATAGTGCTTCACGAAGCGCGGGGAGAGGATGCGCCACTGCACTTCCGTGCCTTGCTTAACAAACCAGCTGTCGCCGGGGACGAAGCGCTGGGGCTCGCCGCCGGCCACGGTCAGCTCCACTTCGCCCTCCAGCACCGTGGCGTGCTCGGTGAAGGGATAGGTCATGGCGAAGCCGCCCCGGGTAGCGGAGAAAATCCCGCAGGTAAAGGCATCTCCGGGCGCGCCGTAGACCATGCGGGCGGCGACCTGCGGATCGCCCTCGGTGGGCGTGGCCCCCAGCAGGCTGACGCTGCCGATGGCCTCCAGCTCGGGAAGGGGCTGACTGAGTTTAAATACGTGCATGGTGATTCTCCTGATTAGCTGCGGCCTTTCCAGAAGCCGCTGGTTTGATGCATTAATTTTCCGGCGGTCACCAGCAGCGGGCGCAGGCTGTCGCGGCCGCGAATGGTGGCGTGAGGAATGCTGCTCAGCAGCCGGTAGCGCTCGGAGCCGCCGAGAATGCCCTCGGCGAGGATCTTGCAGACGATATGCGATGGCGTGACGCCGAAGCCGGAGTAACCCTGCACATAAAAGACGTTGCTGCGTTCGCGCAGGGTGCCGATTTGCGGAAAGAGGTTGGCGCTGCAGGCCATCGGCCCGCCCCAGGCGAAGTCGATTTTCACCTCTTTCAGATAGGGGAATACCTGGCCCATCAGCGTCCGGTTCCAGTTGGCGAAGTCGCTGGGGGTATACTCCACGAAGCGGGTGGCGCTGCCGAACAGCAGGCGATTTTCGCGGGTGATGCGGTAGTAGTTGATCACCGGGCGAATGTCGCTGAAGGCGCCGCGCAGCGGGCTGATGCGCTCGATAACCTCGTCCGGCAGCGGCGCGGTGGCAATCTGGTACGAGTAGGTCACCAGCGTCCTGCGGTAGATCTCCGGCTCCAGGCCGTTGAGGAAGCTGTCGCAGGCCCAGAGCATCTTCGCCGCCCGCACGCTGCCCATGGCGGTGCGCACGCGTACGGTTTTCCCGTACTCCACCTCGACCACCGGCGAGGATTCAAAAATTTTCACCCCCAGCGAGGCGGCCGCCTTCGCCGAGCCGAGCAGCATATTCAGGGAGTGGATCTGCCCGCCGCCCATGTGCTTAAGCGCGCCGCAGTAGACCGGGGAGCCGACCACCTGCTGCACCTCGCTGCCGGTGTAGAGCGCAATATCCTCGTCCGGCGTCGCCTGTTTGAACTCTTTCTCCCACTGCTGCAGGGTTTTCAACTGCCGCGCGTTATAGGCCAGATAGCCGTAGCCCGGCACGAAGTCGGCGTCAATCTGGTACTTTTTGATCCGCTCGCGGATGATCCCGGCCCCGAGATTGGCGATGGTAAACAGCGACTGCAGCCCCTGCGGCCCGACGTGCTTTTTCACCGCCTCGATATCGTGGCCGATCCCGGCCATCACCTGGCCGCCGTTGCGCCCGGTGCCGCCGTAGCCCAGGTGACGCGCCTCCAGCACCACCACGTTGGTGACGCCCTGTTCGGCCAGCTCCAGCGCGGTATTGATCCCGGAAAAGCCGCCGCCGATGATAACCACGTCGGCCTCAATGTCCTCCTGCAGCGGCGGAAAGTGTAAGTGATACTTTTTGGTGGCGCCGTAGTAGTTCAGCGCATCAATCTTGATGTTCATTGCGTCATCCCCTGTAGCCATTGACGATGGCCTATCTCAGCACGGGGCGTGAAAGGGCGGTATCGTTCGAAAGGTGGATGGGAAAAGGGGGGATCCGGCAATGCGACATTTCGCCCGCTGACGAAGTATGAGGGCTTCAACGCCGCTACTCTGGGCTGCATCCACTACGGGAGAAACCCATGATTGCCGTCCTTTTTGAAGCAGAAATTAAACCCGGCGCGCAGGATCGCTATCTGGCGCTGGCGGCGGAGCTGAAGCCGCGTCTGGCGCAGCTGAGCGGATTTATTGATATCGAGCGTTTTCAGAGCCTGAGCGCGGAGGGCAAAGTGCTGTCGCTCTCGTGGTGGTGCGACGAGGCGGCAGTGCTGGCGTGGAAGCAGGATCTGCAGCATCGGGCGGCGCAGGAGGAGGGTAAGGCCAGCCTGTTCGTCAGCTACCGTATCCGCATTGTCGCTCTGCAGCGGGAGTATGCCCATCATGTATGACGTTCATCTAATATTGCGCAACGTTCCCGGCGAGCTGGCCCTGATGGGCAAAACCCTCGGTGACAGCGGCATCGGGCTGGAGGGCGGCGGCGTCTTCAGCGACGGCGCGCGGGCCCACGCCCACTTTCTGGTCGAAGAGGGCGAGCGCGCCCGGGAGGTACTGATGCGGGCAGGCATTGAGGTCGTTGCCGTTCGTCAACCGCTGATCCGCCGCCTGCGCCAGGAGCGCCCCGGCGAGCTGGGGGCGATTGCCGGCGCGCTGGCGCGAAAGGGTGTTAATATCCTGATCCAGTACAGCGATCACGCCGGGCGCTTAATTCTGGTGACGGATAACGATGCCCTGGCGCGGGACGCCACCCTTGTCTGGGCAGATGCGGGAGCAGCATGAACCTCAAATCAGAAGCAAAGCAGCTTGAGAGCGGCCCGGAAGCGGACGTCACTGCTCTGGCGGCGGCCATCGCCGACGCCTCGCGGGTGAAAATGCTCTGCGCGCTGATGGACGGCCGGGCGTGGACGGCGACCGAGCTGGCGGCCGCGGCCGATATTGCCGCCTCTACCGCCAGCGCCCACCTGCAGAAGCTGGTGCAGGGACGTCTGCTGATGACGGTTGCTCAGGGGCGGCACCGCTACTTCCGGCTTTCCGGGCCGGAGGTGGCGCAGTTGCTGGAGAGCATGATGGGCCTGTCGCAGACCCTTGCCGGGCCGCTGCGGACCCGGACCCCTGCCGCCCTGCGCGAGGCGCGAACCTGCTACGACCACCTGGCGGGGACGCTGGCGGTGGAGCTCTATCAGGCGATGATCGATAAAGGCTGGCTCGCGCCGGACGGCAATGCACTGACGGAGGAGGGGCTGGCGCTGTTTGCCCGGCTGTGTATCGAACTTAATCCGGCTACCCGCCGGGCCGCCTGCTGCCCGTGTCTCGACTGGAGCGAGAGGCGCTTTCACCTCGGCGGCGCGGCGGGAGCCGCCCTGCTGCTCTATTTTGAGCGCCAGGGCTGGCTGACCCGCACGTCGGGCTACCGGGAGGTAGCCGTCACGGCGGCGGGCAGGCGGGCGATGAAAAGTCTGTTCAGTGTCTGACCAGGGTGGCGAAGTAGTAAACCAGCGGCACGGCGATGATCCATAGCCCCGCTGGCACCTCGCGCCACTTTCCGGCCACGGTTTTAATCATGATGTAGAACAGCAGCCCGCCGGCGATGCCGGTGCCGAAGCTGTTGGCGATCAGGGTTACCATCACCATCATCAGCACCGGCAGGCCGTCGGTGAAGTTCGCCAGATCCACCTTGCGCAGCCCGCTGAACATATTCAGGCCGATCAGGATCAGCGCCGGGGCGGTGGCCGCTTTCGGGATGGTCAGCGCCAGCGGGGTAAACAGCAGCATCAGCAGGAACATCGCCGCCGCCGCCAGCGCGGTGAGGCCGGTTTTGCCGCCCGCTTCTGCCGCCGCCGAGGATTCAATCAGCGCGGTGGCCGCCGGGATCCCGAGCCACGGACCGACTGCGGCGGCAATGGAGTCCACCATAAAGGGGCGGTTGATCTGCGGCATATTGTCCTCTTTATCCAGCAGCCCCGCTTCGCCGCCCACCGCGAGGGTGGTGCCCATGGTGGAGAAAAACTCCGAGGCGAAGAAGATAAACAGGAACGGCAGAAAGGCGATATTCAGCGCCCCCAGCAGGTCAATTTTGCCGAGCACCGGCGTCAGCGGATGCGGAAAATCAATCACGTGGTCGGGCAGGCGGGTGACGCCCGCCGGAATACCGACCAGGGTAGCGAGCAGAATGGCCCACAGGATCGCGCCGGGCACGCGCCGCGCCTGCAGGGCGATAGCCACGAACAGGCCGCACAGCGCCACCAGCGCGCCGGGCGAGAGGAAGTCGCCGAGCATCAGGGCGCTGGTTTTGGCGTTTGCCATCACCAGACCGGCGTTGCGAAAGCCGAGCAGGGCGACGAACAGCCCGATGGAAGCGGTCAGCCCCAGTTTGATCGACTGCGGCACCGAGCGGGTAACCACTTCCCGCAGGCCGAACTTCGTCAGCAGAAAAAACAGAATGCCCGACCAGCAGGCGATGCCCAGGCCGATGGGCCAGCCGATGCCCTCGCTGCCGGCGAGGGTGATGCCGACCAGCACCGAGCCGCCGATCCCCGGACCGACGATAAACGGCAGGTTGGCGTAAAAGGCCATCAGCAGGGAGCCGGCCACAAACACCAGAATGGTGCCGGTGGTGACCGCGCCTTTATCCATGCCGCCCGCCGCCAGCAGGCCGGGGATCACCACCAGCAGGTAGGCGGCGGCAAGAAAGCCGGTAATGCCGGCGAGGCACTCGGTGCGCACGGTGGTGCCGCGCGCGCGTAGAGCGAATCGCCGTTCCAGCCAGTTCTCCCGGCGGGCTGTTGGGATCGTGTTGTCAGCCATGCCTGCGCTCCTCGTTGGCATTTTCCGGGGCCGCCGTCTCCCGGCATGAGATCAGCGGATCGACAATCTGGCGGGTGCCGCCGTCGGTGAGGCCCAGATCGGTCAGATGCGGGCCGGCGTTGCAGGCGAGGCAGGTGCCTTCGATCGCTTTAAACACCCGGTAGGGCGGCTCCCAGTCGGCAATTTTCGCGCTGAGATCCCGCAGCGTGCGGAACTGCTGCGCCAGCTCGGCGGCGGGCAGGTCCGAGAGCATACCGGCAATCGGCATCGCCACGTGGGCGAGGATTTCGCCCGCCTGCGCCAGCGCCATGCCGCCGCCGGAGGCGATCAGCCGGTTGGCCGCCAGCGCCATATCCTCAGGGCTGCGCCCGAGCACCACCAGGTTGTGCGAATCGTGGGAGTAGCTGGTGGCGATCGCGCCGCGCAGCTCGCCCCAGCCCTCCAGCAGGGCAATCTGCGGCGTCGCCCGGTGGCGGCCGTGGCGGTGCTTGACCCAGATCAGGCTGAAGCCTGCGGGGAGCTGCACCCGGCCGTCGCGAATGTCAACGTCCACTTCGCCCCACTCGGTGAAGCGCGCGCCGCGAATGTGGCGCAGGCGGGCGCTGCCGCGGCGGATGTCGCCGATTTTCATCATAAAGTCGTCCGCACTCAGGGCGGCAAGTTGCAGCGTGTTGCGCGGCGCCGCCTCTCCTGAATCGGCGATCGGCGCCAGCAGGCGGCCGCCGCGGGCCAGCAGACGACCGGCAACGTACACTTCTTGCGCGCAAAGCCGCTGCAGGGAGTCAAAGACCACCAGATCGGCGCGGCGTCCGGCGGCGATCAGCCCCAGATCGCTGCGCCGCAGGCGAAGGGCGGCGTTGAGGGTGGCGAAGCGCAGGGCGTCCGTCACCGGCAGCCCGTGGGCGATCAGCTGGTTCAGCAGATTAATGATCCCGCCGTGCTCCAGCAGCATGTCCGGCGGTACGTCGTCGGTGCAGACGGTAATTTGCGAGGAGAGGTGCGGCAGGGCCTTCAGGGCGCGGACAATCTCCGGCAGCAGATAGGGGTGCGAGCCGCGAATTTGCAGGGTCAGCCCGGCGCGCAGCTTCTCCAGCGCGTCGTCGGCGGAGGTCAGCTCATGATCGGAGGTGACCCCGGCGGCGAGATAGGCCTGCAGATCGGCGCCGCGCAGGCCGCGGGCGTGGCCCTCAATCAGCTTGCCGCTGCTGAGCCCCGCCTGGACTATCTCCTGCATCCGTTCGCTGCCGTGCAGCACGCCGTACATGTCCATCACCTCGGCGACGCCGCGCACTTCCGGCCACGCCAGCATGGTCTCCATCTCTTTTCCGGCAAAATCGGCCCCGGACATCTCCAGCCCCGGCGTGGAGGGCACGCTCGACGGCGCGGCGACCATCACCTGCAGCGGCAGGTCGCGGCTGGCCGCCACCGCGTAGCGCACGCCGTCGACCCCCAGCACGTTGGCCAGTTCGTGCGGATCCCAGAATACCGCCGTGGTGCCCTGGGCCAGCACGATTTCGGCGTAGCGCGCGGGCGGCAGGTGGGAGCTTTCCAGATGCACGTGGGTATCAATCAGACCCGGCGACAGATAGCGGCCCGCCAGCGAGCGGCACTCGCGGGCGTCGCGGCGGCTGCCGCGCGGGTGTACGCTGGCAATCATTTCGCCGACGATGCCGACATCGGCTTCGCGCACTTCGCCGGTGACCATATCGACGATCTGCGCGTCGGTGAGGAGTAAATCAAAAGGGGCTTCTCCGCGGGCGGCCTCAACGGCGCGGCGGCGAGCTTCAGCACTGCTGGACATAACAACTCCGGCACAAGGATAATGGGGCTACTCTAGAGGCATGGCAAACGATTGCCCAGATGAATAAATTTATCGGCCGATAAGGCCGGGTTATTTTGCCCCATCACCAGGAACAAAGATGATTGAACCCTGGCAGCGCCTGCCCGCGCTCTCGCTTAAGCAGATCCAGTACTTCGTGACCCTGGCGGAGCTGCGCCACTTTACCGATACCGCTAACCGGCTGGCGATAAGCCAGCCCGCGCTCAGCAGCGCTCTGCGCCAGATTGAAAGCGTGCTCGGCGGTAAGCTGGTCAACCGCACCGCCCCGGCGGTGACGCTCACCGATCTCGGCGTGGCGATTTTGCCGCACGCCCGGCGTCTGCTGAGCGTGGCGCAGAACGCCTTTCTGGATATGCAGCAGGCCGTCGATGCCGGCGGCGACGGCACGGTGCGCATTGGCATGGTGCCTTCGGTCAGCGCGCTGCTGTTTCCGCTGCTGCCGCAGGTGCTGGCCGAAGCGTTTCCGCGCCTGCGGGTCGAATTTCACGACCGCACCAACGATACGCTGCTGCAGGAACTGCAGCGCGGCGGCATCGACTTCGGCATCGGCGCCGTCGACCGTTCGCTGCCGGAGGGCGTCCAGGTCTTTCCCCTGCGCGAAGATCCGTTCGTCGCCGTGCTGCACCGCGACGATCCCCTGGCGGGCCAGGCGCACCTGCCCTGGAAGCAGCTGCTGGAGCGCGATGTCGCCGTCTTCTCAAGGGGGAATATCCTGCGGCTGGTCGGCGCCCTGGCCGAGAGCCACCGGCTGAGCCTGAATATGCGCTACCAGGTGGACTACATTGAGACGCTGTACGGCCTGGTACGCTCCCGGCTGGCGGTGGCGATTTTGCCGCAGCTGTATACCACGCATCTGCTGGATCCCGTCCTGACGGTGTCCCGTCTGCAGCAGCCCGATATGTCGCGCACCGTGGCACTGATGCGCGGTTCTCAGCCGCTGCCGCCACGGATTGAAACATGTTTTTCACTACTTTTAGAAAAATTGCGATAGCGTCGAGATTTTTTACACGATAAGAATTAGTGATGGATAACATTCCGCTAAGATAACTCTTAGTGATTCCCTTCCGAAAAGCGTTATCGCTGACAGGAGCAATGTATGAGTCGTGAAGAATATACATTACTGCATTCCGGGTTTAATCAACACGATCTGCACATCCTCAAACAGAACATCGTCGCACCTGACGGCACGCTGGACGGCGTGGTCGCCGGGTTTGCCAAGCGCTTCATGGTCTATACCTCCCTGTTCCTGACCTGTCTGCTGGGCCTTGTGGTGCTGGCTATTGTCACGCCGGTTAAAGACCTGATTCTGGTTGCAGCGGGCATGGGGGTGGTATTTTTAACGCTTCGCTTAATGCGTTCGCCGATCGTTTCGTTGAAGTGCTGGTTTTATTGTAGCCATCAATGGAGATAGGCCCGGAATAAAATACGGTCGTTTTAAATAATAGCTGTTCCGCTACAAGAGTTATCTTTCTATTAAAGATAACTCTTGTTTTTTAATGATAATGCGTAATTTAATTTAGCGAAACACATAACTGACGTTATATATTAAAGCGACTATTGTGAGTCTCTTCGCAATTTTATTTTTTTATTGTTTACGCGTGGATTTAGCGTCGACTAAAGTGCTTGCGTTCAATTTAGTGAATATTTCCTTACGATGTATTTATATTAATGTAACACCTAACAGGTGCGTGGAATAACATGGAAAACAGACTGGAAATACTGCATAAGGCAAAGATTATTGATGCCGATATTTATCATGGGATGCTTAACGTCATTACCTGTCTTGAAAAGAAGCGTCGGCTCGATATTCGTCACGTACAGGGTGATATGCTGCTTACCCATATGGCGAATGCCCTGATGCGCGCCCGCAGAGGGGAAGCGATCTCCGCCATTGATGCTGACGTGCTCTCAGAGGTGACGGGCTCTGCGCGCTATCCGGAGATTGCAGAACTCCACCACGAACTTCTGCAGTTTTTCCCCGTATCGGTACCGGAGTGCGAACAGGGTTATTTGCTGGCTAACCTGTACGGCCTGCTGCTGAATCAGGCGCAGAACGTCCCGGGCGCGACGGTGTAAATACCGTCGTGGCGCAGAGAATTCAGCAATGAAAAGGACATTTATCAAAAAAGAGGGCGTACTGCTCAACGCCTTAGCCCGCTACCTGCTCGGTGAACGGCAGGGCAATCGCCTTATGACCATTGAGGCGCTGGCGGTTGCCTGCGGCACCTCGGTTGGCCTGACTCAGGCGGCGCTGAAGTCGCTGGAAGCCTCGGGCGCGGTCTGCATCGAACGGCGGGGGCGCAACGGCAGCTACCTGTTGGCAGTGGATCACAAAGCGCTACTCGCCAATATTGATATCAGCAACGTAGTGTGCGCCATGCCGCTGCCCTATACGCGTATGTATGAAGGGCTGGCGAGCGGCCTGAAGGCGCTGTTTGAGGGAGTCCCGTTCTACTACGCGCATATGCGCGGCGCCGACAGCCGCGTTGAGTGCCTGCTCGGCGGCGTGTATGACATGGCGGTGGTCTCCCGGCTGGCGGCCAGCAGCTATCTGACAGAGGGCCATCTCAGCGCGGTACTCGAGCTCGGCCCGCATACCTACGTGGGCGAGCACCGGCTTATCTGCCGCAGCGGACGGGCGAATGCTATTCGTCGGGTAGGCATCGACGGCCGCTCTGCGGATCAGAAAATGCTGACCCGGGCCTGCTTCGAGCGGCGGAACGTCGAGTACGTCGCGCTCTCGTATCACGAAAGCCTGGCCCGCGTGGCGCGTGGCGATATTGACGCCGTCGTCTGGAACGTGGTGGACGAACAGGTGCTTAACGGTCTCGGACTGGAGGCGAGGCCGCTGCCCCAGGACCCGCGCCTTTTGGCGGCGACGGAGGCCGTGGTGCTGATCCGCGCCGATGATTATCCGATTAAGACATTATTTAACGCACTCGTCGATAAGGAACGATTACTCGACCACCAGCGTCGGGTTATTCGCGGAGAGCTGGAACCTCACTATTAATAGCGGGCGTTAGCAACAATATTTTCTCACTAAGGAGAATTTGGCGGTTTTAAATCTTCAGTAATCTGAATAAATCATATGGATATATTTAAAGAGGTAATGGATGTTTATAAATGCGCTGCAGCGGCAGAATCCTGCGCTGATTACTGCTGCTCTTAATTTCTGGCGTCAGGGAAAAATAGCGCCGGACAGCTATATTATCGATGTCGATCGGGTGATTGAAAATGCGGGTAAAATCCTCACCGTCGCCCGCGAGCTGAATATTACCCTGTATGTCATGACCAAGCAGCTGGGGCGTAATCCGTGGCTTGCCGAAAAGCTGTTGCGCCTGGGCTTTGAGGGCGTCGTAGCCGTTGATGATAAAGAGGCCCGCATTATGCGCCGGGCGGGAATAAAGGTGGCGCATCAGGGGCACCTGGTGCAGATCCCGTCGGGGCAGGTCCGCGACGCGGTTGAGCAGGGCACTGACATTATCACCGTTTTCTCGGTAGAAAAGGCGCGCGAGATCTCGGCGGCGGCCCTCAGCGCCGGCCGGGTGCAGGCCATCATGCTTAAGGTGTACGGCGAAAACGACCTCTTCTATCCCGGCCAGGAGAGCGGATTTTCTCTTACGGCGTTAACCGCAGCCGTTGACGAGATACGCACCCTGCCGGGGGTCGCTATCGCTGGCCTGACGCACTTCCCCTGCCTGCTGTGGGACGAGCAGCACTCCGCCGTGGTGCCGACGGAAAACCTGCGCTCGCTGCTGGCGGCTAAAGCCCGGCTGGAGCAGTGCGGTGTCCGCGTCGGCCAGCTTAACGCGCCCTCGGCGACCAGCTGCACTTCACTGCCTCTGCTTGCACAGTTCAACGTGACCCACGCCGAGCCGGGCCACGCGCTCACCGGCACCATTCCGGCCAACCGGCGGGGCGATCAGCCGGAGACGGTAGCGATGCTGTGGCTCAGCGAAATCTCCCACCAGTTTAAGGGGCGCAGCTACTGCTACGGCGGCGGCTACTACCGGCGCGGAAACGCAAAGAATGCTCTGATCTACGCGCCCGGTGAAAGCGTTCCCCGTCGGGCGGCCCTCGGCGCCGTCGACGATGCCAGCATTGACTACTTCCTGCCGCTTGAGGGCGAGTTTGCGCCCGGCAGCGCCGCCATTTTCTGCTTTCGCACGCAAATCTTCGTCACCCGCAGCGAGGTGGTGCTGATTGCCGGACTAGCGCGCGGAACGCCTGAAATCGTTGCCCGCTACGGCAGTCAGGGAAATCGCCTGGAGGACTTATGGCGCGATGCATAGTGCTGGTGATCGACAGCTTCGGCGTCGGCGCGATGGACGACGTTCCCGAGGTCAGGCCGCAGGACCGTGGGGCCAATACCTGCGGACATATTCTGCAGTCCTGCCCGCAGCTGCGGCTGCCGACGCTGGAAAGGCTCGGTCTGATCAACGCCCTGGGCTTTACGCCCGGCGTTATGCAGCCTTCTGAAACCGCAATATGGGGCACTGCCGAGCTGCTGCACGAAGGCGGCGATACCTTTCAGGGCCATCAGGAAATTTTAGGTACTCGCCCGAAACCGCCGCGGGTTATGGCCTTCAGCGAGGTTATCGACAGCGTTGAGGCCAGTCTGCAGGCGGCGGGCTATGGCGCGGTGCGCCAGGGCGCGGGCCCGTACTGGCTGCTGGTGAACGGCTGCGTGGCGATAGGCGACAACCTGGAGGCCGATCCGGGGCAGGTCTACAACATCACCGCCAACCTCAGCGAAATCGCCTTTTCTGAGGTGAAGGCCATTGGCGGTATCGTGCGCGCGCAGGCCACCGTCGGGCGGGTCATCGCCTGCGGCGGCGAGCTGGAGAGCAGCCGGCAGCTTATCGACGCCGTCGAGCAAAGGGCGGGAGGCTATATCGGCCTCAACACGCCCCGCAGCGGCGTGTACCGGCGCGGTTTTCGGGTCGAGCATATGGGCTACGGCGTGGACGCGTCGGTACAGGTCCCGCAGCGGCTCCATGCGGCGGGCGTGCCGACGGTGCTGGTCGGCAAAGTGGCCGATATTGTCGACAACCGATGCGGCGTCAGCTGGAAGAATATCGTCGATAGCGGCCAGATCATGGACATTACCCGCCGCGAGTTTCTGCGGCGCGATCCGGTCTTTATCTGCAGCAATATCCAGGAGACCGATCTGGCGGGACACGCCGAAGACGTTGAGCGCTATATCGACAGACTGCGGCTGGTGGATGACGCCCTGGCGGCGCTGCTGCCGGAGATGGCGGCAGGCGACTGCCTTATCGTCATGGCGGATCACGGCAACGATCCCACTATCGGCCACGGCAGGCACACCCGGGAGAAGGTGCCGCTGCTGGTTTACGCCCCCGGCGCGCGGCCCGCGCGGCTCGGGCTGAGAAGCACGCTTTCCGACGTCGGGGCGACGGTGTGCGACTTCTTCACGGCCGGGCCGCCGGAGAATGGCCGCTCGTTTTTATCGTTAATTACCAGGGAGCAGGAACATGATTGACGCTTCAGGCTATACCTACGCGCACGAGCATTTGCATATCGATCTCTCGGCGTTCAAGGGCGACATTGACTGCCGCCACGACCAGTACGCGCTTATCCGCGACGAAATGAAGGCGCTGTTTGCCCTCGGGGTGCGCAACATTGTTGACGTGACCAGTCGCTATATGGGCCGCGATGCCCGCGTGCTGCTCAGTCTGATGCAGGAGACGGGCATCAATGTTATCGCCGCCACCGGCTACTACCAGCACGATTTTTATCCCCACGGCGTGGCGGAAAGCAGCGCCCGGGCGCTGGCGGACGAGATGATCGCGGAGATTGAAAACGGCATTGACGGTACATTACTCAAGGCCGGCGTCATCGCCGAAATAGGCTCCAGCGAGGGCGGCATTACCGACCAGGAGGCGAAAGTCTTTACCGCTGCCGCCATTGCCCAGCAGGAGACCGGACGGCCGATATCCACCCACACCTCGTTCAGCACTATGGGCGTCGAGCAAACCCGCCTTCTGCGCCGGCAGGGCGCCGATCTTTCGCGGGTGGTGATCGGGCACTGCGATCTGCGCGATAACCTCGACGACATCATGAAGATCATCGACGCCGGGGCCTACGTGCAGTTCGACACCATCGGCAAGAACGGCTATTACCCGGATGAAAAGCGAATCGCCATGCTGCAGGCGCTGCGCCAGCGCGGCCTGCTGGCGCGGGTGATGCTCTCCATGGATATTACCCGCCGCTCTCACCTGCGGGCGAACGGCGGCATCGGCTACGGCTATCTGCTGACCACTTTTGCTCCCCGGCTGCTGGCGTCAGGATTCAGCCCGGCGGATCTCAACACCCTGCTTATCGAAAACCCATCGCGCTTTTTTAAATAAGGATATGACCCATGAAGAAAATCGGCGTTGCCGGACTGCAGCGTGAGCTTATCAAACAGATGATTGAGAGCTCGGCGCCAGGCTGTTTTGAAACCTTTATTTGCAACGATTTAGAGGCGGCCAGCAAAGTGAAAAGCGGCCAGCTGGATTACTACATCGGCGCCTGCAACACCGGCGCGGGGGCGGCGCTCTCTATCGCCATTGCCATTATCGGCTTTAACAAATGCTGCACTATCGCCCGGCCGGGGGCGCGCGCCAGGGAGGAGGAGATCGTCAGGGCGGTCGGCGCAGGGAAGGTCGCCTTTGGCCTGTCGGTGGAGAACATTGAACATGCCGTTCCGCTGCTCGTTAACCACCTGAAGTGAGGGAACCACCGTGGCATCTTATCTTGAGATTTTTATCGTTGCCTGCCTGACCGGCATGACGGCGCTGCTATCGCACCGCTCGGCCGCGGTATTTCACGACGGCATTCGCCCGATACTGCCGCAGCTGGTGGAGGGCACGATGAAGCGGCGCGAAGCGGGCAGCATCGCCTTCGGCCTGAGCATTGGCTTTGTCGCCTCGGTGGGTATTTCCTTTACCCTGAAAACCGGGCTGCTTAACGCGTGGCTGCTCTTTTTACCCACGGATATTATTGGCGTACTGGCCGTTAACAGCCTGCTGGCGGTCGGCCTGGGCGCAGTATGGGGCGTGCTGGTGCTGACCTGCCTGCTGCCGGTCAATCAGCTGCTGACCGCGCTGCCCGTCGACGTGCTGGGCGCGCTGGGGGAGCTGAGTTCGCCGGTGGTCTCGGCCTTTGCGCTGTTTCCGCTGGTGGCTATCTTCTACCAGTTCGGCTGGAAGAGCAGCTTGCTGGCCGCCGCCGCGGTGCTGATGACCCGAATAGTGATCGTGCGCTTCTTTCCTCAGCTGATGCCGGAGTCGATTCAGATCTTCACCGGCATGGTGCTGCTGCTCGGTATCGCTATCGTTCACGATCTGCGCAGCCGGGCGGGGGCGCCGGAGGCGGGCGAGGGCGTCTCGGTATTTGAGGAGCGCACCTCGAGGATCGTCAAAAATCTGCCGTATATCGCCGCCGCCGGGGCGCTGATCGCCGCTGTTGCCAGCATGAAGCTGTTTGCCGGTAGCGAAGTGTCAATTTTTACCCTTGAGAGGGCCTACTCCGCGGCGGTGACGCCCGCAGAGTCGCAGGCGCTGGTTCACCAGGCGGCGCTGGCGGAGTTTATGCGCGGCCTCGGCTTTGTGCCGATGATCGCCACCACCGCACTGGCGACCGGCGTCTATGCGGTGGCCGGGTTTACCTTCGTCTTCACCGTCGGCTATCTGGCGCCCAATCCGTGGATTGCCGCCCTGCTCGGCGCGGCGGTGATTTCCGCCGAAGTGCTGCTGCTGCGCACCATCGGCAAGTGGCTTGGCCGCTATCCCTCGGTGCGCAACGCGTCAGACAATATTCGCAATGCGATGAATATGCTGATGGAGTACGCCCTGCTTATTGGCTCAATTTTTGCGGCGATTAAGATGGCGGGATATACCGGATTCTCGATCGCCACGGCCCTTTATTTTATTAATGAAGCATCAGGTCGCCCGGTGCAGAAGATAGCGGCACCGGTGGTGGCGGTCATGCTCACCGGCGTTATTCTCAATCTGCTGTACTGGGTTGGTTTATTTCAAACGATCCGCTAGCCGTTTTTTATATTAATCGAAATATATATAAGGATATACAATGAAACTTGCAGCGTTATGCCTTCCGTTATTTTTATCGTTCGCCGGTTTTTCTGCTGCGGCGGAGAATCAATGTAGTCCGGCCGTCGGGAATATGCCCGCCAGCTGCCTGACGGAGCAATATACCATGTCGGTACTCTGGTATCAGAATGCCGCCGAGGCGCGGGCCGCATTTTATCAGGGCTACCAGCTGGGACGGCTCCGGCTGGAGCAGGCGCTGAATAAAAAATCCGTAAAGCCGCTGGCCGTTGTCCTCGATCTGGATGAGACCGTGCTGGACGACAGCCCGCATCAGGCGTGGCTGCTTAAAAACCAGCAGTTTTTACTTGCCGGCTGGGATGAGTGGGTAGAGATGGCTGCCGCAGAGCCGGTGCCCGGCGCTCTCGATTTCCTGCGCTTTGCCGACGAGCACGGCGTCAAAATCTTTTACCTCAGCGACAGAAAGCAGTCGCAGTTTGATGTCACGCTCAGCAACCTCCAGCGAATTAATTTACCGCAGGCCAGGCGGGAAAATTTGCTACTAAAAACGCCGGAGATGCACGGAAAGCAGAGCCGTCGTGATGCGCTCGAAAGCAAATATAATGTCGTGCTCTATTTTGGCGATAATCTTGCCGATTTTATCGATTCAAAAGGGAAAACGCAGGAGGAGCGCAACAGAATGATGGAGGCGCATCGCGAGGAGTTTGGCGACCGCTTTATTATCTTCCCCAACCCGATGTATGGCGATTGGTATGGCGGGGTGATTGGCGATAAATTCAACGCTGATTACAATGAAATTTATAAACTGAGACGCTCGAGGTTAACCAGTTTTAAATAACCCTCGTGTTTTACTCCTGAAATCTGATTGTAGGGATGCGGTCATCCTGACGGGATGTTCTTTATTATTACAGTGAGTATTGATATGCCTTTATTCTGATGAAAGAGGTGTTTATGTATCGTTGTGTGTTTTTTATTTGCACGCTATTAATAAGTATTGGCTCCCGGGCGGTAATGATCGATTACCGGCATGAAATTATGGACAACACAGGAAATACGCATAAAGACAGATTGCTGGTATCGCATCGCTTTAGCAGCGGTTTTGGCCTTTCTTTAGAGGGGAAGTGGAAGGGCGCGAAAAATAAGGATAAGGCCTACCATGAGACGGTCAGCAATGGCACTGAGGTCGTGGCCAGCTATGTGCACAAAGTGAATAACCGGCTGCAGATGGAGCCTGGGTTCTCGCTGGACAGCGGTTCTTCATCGAACAACTTTCGGCCCTATCTGCGCGGTAAGCTGTTGATTCATAATGGCCTGACGGCTTCTCTGCGCTTTCGTCCTTATTACAAACGCTATTCAGGCAATATTGGTTCAGAGCACAAAACTTCTGAAAAGGGTTTTAACCTTACCGGCGTTATTTCACTGGTAGAGCTGAGTAATAGCCAGATTGACTATGAACTGGACTATAAGAAGACCAGTACCGGCGGTGTAGTATTAGCCAACAATAAAAACCATGAGTGGGCGCATGACATTAAGCTGACTTATAAAATCAACAGCAGCTGGTCGCCGCATATTGCGGTGGGTAACGTATCGGGAAGCCGCTACACCAGCGAAAGGCAGACGCGCTATCGCGTTGGCGTGAGCTATCTTTTCTGACCGGTGGGGGTGACAAACTGAAATCTTACATGCTAATTAAATTAGCATGTAAGATTCTGCATCCGGCGCTGTTATGGATGCCCGATCCCACTACCTAACGGCGTGTCGAACGGGGTCTCATAGCCGCCAAAGTTATATACATAGAGCAGAATGGACGTCCCATTTTCATCGGCGCGATTTTCGCCTTTCGTCAGTAATGCGGTAATGCCTTCGGCACCGCGTAAATGCGCCCCGCCGAGAAGGCCTGATAGCGTTATCTCAACGGCGTCGGGAACGTTCTGCGGAGGCGTCAGCACTGGGTGACATTCAGACCAGCGCAGGGTTTTGCCGAGATAATCAGCAGGCGTTTTACCGTATTCGGCTAGTCCGCTGACGATACCGCGGTATTTATCGCTGAAATGATCTTTTGCGATGCAGTCCTGCTTCGCTGGCTCAAGAAGGTCGGCAAAAGAAAAGATGTCGTTTTTGCCGCTAAATGTGCCTTGCCATGTGTTCACATCGGTAACGTGGACGAGGCCTGCATTGGGTAAGGTCATTATTTTATCGCGAATACCGTTGGCCCAGTTTGCTATCGGGATATCGGAATAGTACATCGGCAGGTGATTTTCATCATAATGCGTGTAATAGCCCAGGTCCCACAAATCCTGCTCGCTGAACTGATAGCCGATAAAGCCCAGATAATTCATGGTGGCATACTGCATCCGTCTGAACATCTGCGGATCGGACGCGTTTTTATCGTAATACTTGTCGATACCCAGTCTTTCAAAATAGCCCTTAATGGTGGTACTGCTGACCGTTGCCTCTCCGCGCTCGTTGCGGATAACGCGGCCGGGATATTCGACGTTCTGATAGCCGACAATATCCGGCGTTTCATAATTATCTGCGTAAAAGCTAGCCTGGTCAGGGTCAATCGTCGTTTCAAAAATGCGAATTGCATTTAAGAAATCGTCATAACTACCTTTAGCGTTGCTAAATTTTTTCATCGTTAATTCTCCTTGCTAGTCAGTAATTCTGCCCGGTAAAGAGTACGCTTATTAATTAATAATTGTAGTGAGGGAGAGACGGTTATTAAGCGCGGTTTTTTGCTATGATTAAGGAGATTGTATATTTACGCGGCGGTGAATTTCTGTCTCTAATATGCGATATCAGCCAGCTTGCTTAATTTAACGCCTGATTAAATATGCAGTAATTATTTACAACCTCTTTCCGGAGGGCTACTATCGCCATCAGGTAACACTGAATATCGGTTTTAACCTGTTTTTGCAGTACATGACTCGGGGTGCCCTTCCACGCGAAGGCTGAGAAATACCCGTACCACCTGATCTGGATAATGCCAGCGTAGGGAAGTCAGTGACCCTCGCGGGTTATCGCTTCTGACCGCGCATGGCAGGAGTGAAACGTGCAACCTGACCTGCTGAACCACGCGCACATCGCGCAACTCTCCCGACTTTTTCGCCGCCATTCGCCGCTGGTGCACTGCATGACCAACGACGTGGTGCAGACCTTTACCGCTAACGTCCTGCTGGCCGCGGGCGCATCTCCGGCGATGGTGATTGACGCCGAAGAGGCGCCGCAGTTTGCCGCCCTGGCGGATGCGCTGCTGATCAATGTCGGCACTCTGACGCGGCCCCGGGCGGCCGCCATGCGCGCGGCGGTGGCGAGCGCAAACGCCGCCGGCACTCCCTGGGCCCTGGATCCGGTGGCGGTCGGCGCGCTGACCCTGCGCAGCGACTTCTGCCGGGAGCTGGTGGCCCTGAAGCCGGCGGCAATTCGCGGCAACGCCTCAGAAATCCTCGCCCTGGCGGGTATGAGCGCGGGCGGACGCGGGGTCGATACCACCGACAGCGCCGCCGCCGCGCTGCCTGCGGCCAGGGCGCTGGCGCAGCAGCTGGCGACCGTGGTGGCGGTGACCGGCGAGGTGGACTACATCACCGACGGCCAGCGCACCCTCGCCGTCGCCGGCGGTTCGCCGCTGATGACAAAAGTTGTCGGCACCGGCTGTTCGCTGTCGGCGCTGGTGGCGGGCGCCTGCACGCTGCCCGGCGACCGGCTGCTTAACGTTGCGGCCACCTGCGGGCTGGTGAAGTACGCCGGCGGCGCGGCGGCGGCGGGCAGCCGGGGGCCGGGCAGCTTCGTTGCCGCCTTCCTCGATACGCTGTATCAGGAGGTGAAGGCATGAAGCGCATCAACGCCCTCACCATCGCCGGCACCGATCCCAGCGGCGGCGCCGGCATTCAGGCGGATCTGAAAACCTTCTCGGCGCTCGGGGCCTACGGCTGTTCGGTTATTACCGCTCTGGTCGCGCAGAATACCCGCGGCGTGCAGTCGGTGTACCGCATTGAGCCGGACTTCGTCGCCGCTCAGCTCGACTCGGTATTCAGCGACGTACGCATTGATACCACCAAGATAGGGATGCTGGCGGAGACCGACATCGTCGAGGCGGTGGCCGAGCGGCTGGCGCGCTACCGCATCGGAAACGTGGTCCTCGATACCGTGATGCTGGCGAAGAGCGGCGATCCGCTGCTGTCGGCCTCTGCGGTGGCCACGCTGCGCCAGCGCCTGCTGCCGCAGGTTTCTCTCATTACCCCCAATCTGCCCGAGGCGGCGGCGCTGCTGGACGCGCCGCACGCCGTGAATGAGCGCGAGATGCTGGAGCAGGGCAGGGCGCTGCTGGCGATGGGCTGCGGCGCGGTGCTGATGAAGGGCGGCCACCTCGACGACGCCGAGAGCCCGGACTGGCTGTTTACCCCCGAGGGCGAATACCGCTTCACCGCCCCGCGCGTGATGACCAAAAACACCCACGGCACCGGCTGCACGCTCTCTGCCGCGCTGGCGGCCCTGCGCCCCCGCCGCGCGAACTGGCAGGAGACGGTGCCGGAGGCCAAGGCCTGGCTGTCGGCGGCGCTGGCGCAGGCGGACAGCCTGGAGGTGGGGCACGGTATCGGGCCCGTCCACCATTTTCACGCCTGGTGGTAGGCCCGGCGGCGCGAATCGTGTCAGCAGAATGTCCTGAAAAAGGCACGTTTGACCTGGAAAGAATGCGCCGGGAGTACCAGGCTTAATGTTGCCTTTTTTTCAGGCACAGAGGACATTCATGGCCAGCCCAGGCTGGCATTTACGGGAGTTATTGCTATGACTGATATTGCGCAGTTGCTAGGCAAAGATGCCGACGGCCTTCTTCAGCACCGCTGTATGACCATTCCTTCTGACCAACTCTATCTGCCGGGCTCCGACTACGTTGACCGGGTGATGATCGATAATAATCGTCCCCCTGCGGTGCTGCGTAATATGCAGACCCTGTATAACACCGGGCGCCTGGCGGGCACCGGGTACCTGTCGATTCTGCCGGTTGACCAGGGCGTTGAGCACTCCGCCGGGGCATCGTTCGCAGCTAACCCGCTCTATTTCGATCCGAAAAACATCGTCGAGCTGGCGATTGAAGCGGGCTGCAACTGCGTGGCTTCTACCTACGGCGTGCTGGCCTCCGTGGCCCGGCGCTACGCCCACCGCATCCCGTTCCTGGTGAAGCTCAACCATAATGAAACCCTGAGCTATCCGACCACCTACGACCAGACGCCGTACGCCAGCGTCGAGCAGGCCTTTAATATGGGCGCGGTGGCGGTCGGGGCGACGATTTACTTCGGCTCGCCGGAGTCGCGCCGCCAGATTGAAGAGATCTCTGCCGCCTTTGAGCGCGCCCACGAACTGGGCATGGTTACCGTGCTGTGGGCCTATCTGCGCAACTCCGCGTTTAAGAAAGACGGCAAGGACTATCACGTATCTGCCGACCTGACCGGCCAGGCAAACCACCTGGCGGCCACTATCGGCGCCGATATCGTGAAGCAGAAGATGGCCGAGAACAACGGCGGCTACAAGGCGGTCAATTTCGGCTATACCGACGAGCGCGTCTACAGCAAGCTGACCACCGAGAACCCGATCGATTTGGTGCGCTACCAGCTGGCGAACTGCTATATGGGGCGCGCGGGCCTGATCAACTCCGGCGGCGCTGCCGGTGAAAACGATATGGTGGACGCGGTGCGCACGGCGGTCATCAACAAGCGCGCGGGCGGTATGGGCCTGATCCTCGGCCGCAAGGCGTTTAAGAAATCGATGGCCGACGGCGTGAAGCTGATTAACGCCGTGCAGGACGTTTACCTCGATGGCAAAGTGACCATTGCCTGATGCCCTTCACCTCTCCCCGGCCGGGGAGAGGTTCTCATCTTAGCTAAGCAGCGGACATCCCGGCGGCAGGCGCAGGCGCAGCGCGCCCGGCAGGATCTCCATGCGAAACTTGCGCCCGCTCTCCGGCTCGCCGTCCAGATTGAAGGTCATATCGTGCGGGGCAGTCACCTCAAACCACGACGACACGCCGTCGACGATATTGGTTTTCTCTTCCGGGCGGGTAAGCGTATTGATCAACGCCGGCAGCAGCTCGTCGGCGGTAAAGATGCGCAGCTGGAGCAGGCCGTCGTCGATCAGCGCCTCGGGGCAGAGCTGCTGCCCGCCGCCGGCCTGGCGGCCGTTGCCGATGCCGATGACCAGCGCGTCGCCCTGCCAGTGGAAGTTCTCGCCGCGAATTTCGCAGCGGTCGGCCTTAAGCGTGTTCGGGCGCATCAGGCCGTGCACCAGGTAGGAGACGCCGCCCAGCGCCGCCTTCAGTTTCTCCGGGGTTTCGCTGGTGATGCGGGTGCCAAAGCCGCCGGTGGCCATATTCATAAAGCAGGTCCGGTCATTGACCCGGGCGATATCCACGGCGGCGGTATTGCCGGCGATCGCCAGCAGCAGCGCCTTGCCCACCTCTTCCGGAATACCGGCGCTGGTGGCAAAGTCGTTGGCGGTGCCGAGAGGCAAAATGCCCAGCGCCGGCAGCTCGCTGCCGTCGTCGGCATTAATCAGCGCGGTTGCCACTTCATTGATGGTGCCGTCGCCGCCGCCGGCAACGATGGTTTGCACGCCGAGGCGCCTGCCCTCGTCCAGATAGCGGGCCGCGTCGCCTTTTTCCCACGTCACGCGAACGTGGATCTCGACGCCCTGCGCGCGCAGGTCATTGATCGCGCTGCGCAAATCGGGATTTCCGGCGCCCTTGCCGTTCAGAATCAATAAGCTGGGGGATAGCGTATCCATTTTTCTTCACCTTTAGATGCATCTGTTCCTTAGTGTATCTCAGGATAGCGTAATTAGGGTCAGAACAGCCTGAAATCAACAACGTGCGGAGAATAAAAAAATGGCTCGCACGAGGGAGATCGCGCGAGCCAAGGAGGTGGTTTCTGTTACTACTAGCATTTATGGGTTATGTTTTTCAGCGTCGTGGATGATATCCTGTTTGGTTGCCCAGGTATGTGATCCGATTCTAAGAATCCCCGATGCAGAAAAATAATGCTAATTAACTACTTACCGTGCGGGTTGCGGGTGCTCTGACCAGTAAAATTACGCATCAGCAGTGCATAATCCAGCGCCATCTCCTGCGGGACGGGGATCCACACCGTATGGCCATCGCCCGGCGCGACCTCAACCTCGGCCGCTTTGCCGTTCTCCATATATTCGAGCGTGAAGTTGACGTTGCCCTGCGGCGTCATCAGCTCCAGGCTGTCGCCGCGGGTGAATTTATTTTTCACCGCCACCGCCGCCAGCTCGCCCCGGCGCTCGCCGGTAAATTCGCCGACGAACTGCTGGCGCTCGGAAACGGAGTAGCCGTATTCGTAGTTCTGATAGCTGTCGTGGGTGTGGCGGCGCAGGAAGCCTTCGGTGTAGCCGCGGTGGGCCAGGCCTTCGAGAGTTTCCAGCAGCGAGGTATCGAACGGCCTGCCGGCGGCGGCATCGTCGATGGCCTTGCGGTAGACCTGAGCGGTACGGGCGCAGTAGTAGAAGGACTTGGTGCGACCCTCAATTTTCAGCGAATGGACGCCCATCTGCGTCAGACGCTCGACGTGGGCGATGGCGCGCAGATCTTTTGAGTTCATGATGTAGGTGCCGTGCTCGTCCTCAAAGGCGGTCATGTACTCGCCCGGACGCTGGGCTTCCTCAAGCATAAATACGCTGTCGGTCGGCGCGCCTGCGCCCAGGGTTGGCTCGACGTTGCGCACCGGGATCGGCTCGTGCTTGTGGACGATGTTGCCGATCTCATCCTCTTTGCCTTCCTGAACGTTGTATTCCCAGCGGCAGGCGTTGGTGCAGGTGCCCTGGTTGGGGTCGCGCTTGTTGATGTAGCCGGAAAGCAGGCAGCGGCCGGAGTAGGCCATGCACAGCGCGCCGTGAACGAAGATCTCAATCTCCATCTCCGGCACCTGGGCGCGAATTTCTTCAATCTCTTCCAGCGACAGCTCGCGCGACAGGATAACGCGGGTCAGCCCCATCTGTTGCCAGAACTTCACCGTCGCCCAGTTGACGGCGTTGGCCTGCACCGAGAGGTGAATAGCCATCGCCGGGAAGTGCTCGCGCACCAGCATAATCAGGCCCGGATCGGACATGATCAGCGCGTCCGGCCCCATATCGACCACCGGCTTGAGGTCGCGGATAAAGGTTTTCAGCTTGGCGTTGTGCGGGGCAATGTTGACCACCACGTAGAATTTTTTCCCCAGCGCGTGGGCTTCGTTGATGCCCTGCTGCAGGTTCTCGTGGTTGAATTCGTTATTGCGCACCCGCAGGGAGTAGCGCGGCTGGCCGGCGTAGACCGCATCGGCACCATAGGCGAAGGCGTAACGCATATTTTTCAGCGTTCCCGCCGGAGAGAGAAGTTCCGGTTTAAACATGATGTTCTCGTTCTGATGACAGGTCAGACCCGCTTCACCCGGTGAAGCGGCAGGGGAGTCCCCTTACTTTAAGGGCGGGCATTGTAGCGCCGGGGGCGTGGCCGGTAAACACCCCGGGCCTTTTTTCAGCCAATCACAGCAGGCGGAAGTGCTTATCCGGGCGCATTTTCTCCGGCAGCTCAGCGTCCTGCATCATTTCGCGCAGGTCTATCTCAATGGTGTTGCAGATTGCCCCCAGCGGCAGATCGTTATCCTCATGGCCGAAGGGATCCTCAAGCTCGGTGGCGATCGCATCCAGCGCCAGCAGCGCATAGGTGGTAAATAGCGAAAAGAGCAGGGTCAGGACGCCAAAATTACTGATCAGCAGTAGGGGATAGATGGCGCAGAAGATAGCCACGGTGCGGTGCAGCAGCAGAGAGTAGGCGAATGGAATGGGCGTATTGCTGATGCGCTCGCAGCCGCCCTGAATCATACCTATCTGATTCAGATAGTGATTGTAGTTCTGGTACACCCGAGTATCCGGCCGGTTATGGTACAGATAGAGGCCTATTTCCTGCAGCAGCGCGTTGCAGGGGGTCATCACGCCGGCGCCGGCGACAAGGCGATCTTCGCACATCGCCGCCGCTGCCGGTTCGTGGCGCAGGGTGTCTTTCAGCACCGTGGCGTAGGCGATAAGCAGATCGACCACGGCCTTTTTCTCCTCGTAGCTGGCGAGGCTGGTATTGATAAACTCGCGCATCAGGGAGCGGGTCACGATCAGCAGCTCGCCCCACAGCTTTCTGGCCTCGCTGTAGCGTCCCCAGGCGACGTTATTGCGAAAGCCGAGAAAGATAGAGATAGACACGCCGATAAAATAGACCGGGCTCTCTTTGGCGACGATACCGTGCAGATGCAGGATCGGCAAAATAAACAGGTAAGCAATATTCAGGCCGACAAAGAACAGCATCTGCAGCGATATCTTGCGCATGATTGAGCCGTGCCAGGAGAAGAGTTTCCGCAGCCAGTTTTGCTCGGGTCTGACTATCATGCCCGGGCGTCCCCCAGCGACAGCGTCAGCATGCGATCGTAAATCGGCTCTATTTTCTTCAGATAGTGGCTGAAAACGTCTTCCCGGCAGGCCAGCGGCACCGAGGCGTCGAGCATGCCCTCGCTGTCGATGTGCGCGGGGGCAATCGCGATATCGCTAAACGCCTCGGAGGTGAGGCGATAGTCGAGGCGAATTTTGCCAAACGATTCGCTGCGGGTAATATCGAGGCCAATTTTGCCGAAAAAGTTAATCATCAGGTGCCCCCGCTGATGGGGAACGATTTGATGATGGTACAGGCGCTCGGTGGCGGTGATACTTTTCAGCAGGTCCATCGTATACACGTTCCACAGCTTATCCATCTTGTTTTTACGATCGTGAATAAGGGCGGCTTTTTTTTCTAAAGGAAGTATCTCAGTCATATTTCTAAACAGGTTATAGGCGAATGGAGTATGCGGGTTTAAAGGTGGCTGTTCTTCTTTCGATTAAATAATCGTGTCAAGGATGTTATATTTAATAACAAAGTTAATATACTCACGGAGAATTGCTGGGTTATTTATTTTACTCTGGTAGATCATCCATAGTTCAATTTTCTGAACCTGCCAGTCGGCTAATACAATCTGCAGCTGACGGCTGGCGAGATACGGTTTTACGATATATTCCGGGAGAATAGCAAGGCCGGTGCCGATCAGCGCCTGATGCATAATATAGGTCAGGTTGTCGCTGGTGTGGCGCAGGGGCATTACGACGTCGTAGTGCGCATCGCCCCGGTAAAGTCCGATGCTTTTCCAGGTGCGGTGGGTAATCAGTTCGCAGCGTAAAATCTCATCAGGATGCGTGAGCCGGTGCGCGCTGGCGTAGGCCGGCGAGGCAACAATAAAGCGCTTAAAAGAGCCGAGAAAGCGCCCGATATAGCCGTCATCGGAGGGTTTGCCAATGCGATAGGCGATGTCGAAGCTATCGCCTACCGTACCGTAGAACGAGTCCGCGGTTTCCAGCTGCAGCGCGACCTCAGGGTACTTCAGCAGAAAATCGCGGTGTACCGCCGGCAGCATACTGGACATAAAGCCGGGCGGGGAGATGATTTTAAGCGTGCCGGCGACCGCATTATGTAAATTCTGCATGATCTCATCGCCCTTCATGCAGGCATCGAGCAGTTCCCGGCACGAGGCCAGATAGGTTTCACCGGCGCCGGTGAGCGAAAATTTGCGGGTCGTGCGATTAAGCAGGCGCAAACCGAGACTCTCTTCGAGATCGCTTATTCTCTGGCTAATTCGCGCTTTCGTCATGCCTAACTCTGACGCAGTGCGGGTGTATGATCCATTTTTCACCAGTAAGGCAAAGATAACCATATCCTGTATGTGCTTGAGCATGAATTAACCCTGAGTAACGAAGAGCCGGAATTGTACAGAGCGCTATTAAATATGTATAGATGGGATTGTTTAATTTGGCAATGAGGATTGTTAAGTCAGGAACGTTAACGTTTTTTGCCGTTTTTATAAAATTGCTCTTGATAATAATTGAAGTGATTCAAAAGAATAAGTTTCCGCCGAGCGCAGTTACTCCCTCCGGATTAATTATGCGTAACTTGTTATTGCAGGCGGTAAATAAAACGGCGGCTTTCATTCTTTATTGCGGTAGAAACGCACTGCCGGGCATCCCGGAGGCTGAGGCGCGACCGGGAGCCCGTTGGCGGGCTTCAGTTCAGCCGCCCCGCATCCGCTTCCCAGCGGTAGCCCACGCCGTACACCGCGCGGATAAACGACTGCTCGGCGTCCAGCGCCTCCAGCTTGCGGCGCAGGTTTTTAATGTGGCTGTCGATCGTGCGGTCGGTGACTACGCGGTAGTCGTCGTAGAGGTTGTTCAGCAGCTGCTCGCGGGAGAAGACCTTGCCCGGCTCCTGGGAGAGGGTTTTCAGCAGGCGAAATTCCGCCGGCGTCAGGTCCAGCGCCTTGCCTGACCAGCTGGCCTGGAAGCGGCCTTCGTCGATAATCAGCGGGCTTGCGGCATCAAGCGCCTGCAGATCGCGGCGCGGGCGGCAGCGGCGCAGAATGGTTTTTACGCGCGCCACCACCTCGCGCGGGCTGTAGGGCTTGCAGATGTAGTCGTCGGCGCCGATCTCCAGCCCCAGCAGGCGGTCTATCTCTTCAATTTTGGCGGTGACCATCACGATGGGCACTTCCGAGAAGCGGCGGATCTCCCGGCACAGGGTCAGGCCGTCGGTGCCGGGCAGCATCAGGTCGAGCAGAATCAGGTCCGGCGGCGTCTGGCGGACGTAGGGCAGCACTTTGTCGCCGTGATTAATCAGCGTCGGGGCGTAGTTGGCCGCCAGCAGGTAGTCGATCAGCAGCTGGCCAAGCTTGGGCTCATCCTCGACGATCAGGATGCGCGGGGTGTTTTCATCAATCGGTAATTCGTTCATGCGGTTCCCGGTAAATCTCGGTCAAGCGGTAGCTCTACTGTAATGCTAACCCCGCCAAAAGGCGAATGGGCGGCGCTGAGCCTGCCGCCGTGGGCGGCAGCGATATTGACGCAGATGGCAAGCCCCAGGCCGGAGCCGCCGCTGGCCCGGTTGCGCGAGCTTTCCGCGCGGTAGAAGCGTTCGCAGAGCATTTCGAGCTGTTCGTCGGTGACGCCGGGACCGCTGTCGGCAAAGGTCAGCGTGACCTGCTGCGCGGTCTTGCGGGCCTCGATCAGCAGCTGCCCGCCGGCGTCGGTGTAGCGCAGGCTGTTTTCCAGCAGATTGTTGAACAGCTGCAGCAGCCGGTCGCGGTCGCCAAAGACGGTGGCGCTTTCCGGCAGGCTGAGGTTGAGCGCCAGGCCGCGCCCGGCGAAGCGTTCGCGAAACGCGCCGCCGGCCATCTCCAGCAGGGAGACAATGTCCACCGGCGCTTTCTGGTAGGCCAGCGCCCCTTCATCGGACATCGACAGCTGGTGCAGATCGTCCACCAGCTTGGTCAGGGTGCCGACCTCCGCCTGCAGGGAGGAGACCGACTCCGGCGTAAACTTGCGCACGCCGTCCTGAATCGCCTCCAGCTCGCCGCGCAGTACCGCCAGCGGCGTGCGCAGCTCGTGAGAAATGTCGGCCATAAAGTCGCGGCGCATCTGCTGGTTGCGCTCAAGGGTGCTCGCCAGCTGGTTGAAGTCCTGGGCCAGCTTGCCCAGCTCGTCGCTGCCGGTGGCCGCCACCCGGGTGGTGAAATCCCCGGCCGCCAGCCGGTGGGTGCCCTCCACCAGCCTTTTTACCGGTGCCAGCAGGCCGCGCGCCAGCGGGAAGGTGGCCAGCGCCGCCAGCAGCGTCGCCAGGCCGACGATCAGCCAGCTGGTGCGCCGCTGCTGGCGGTCAAAGTTGATGTCGGTGTTGCGCGTCAGGCGCTCGACCGGGGAGGCGATCACGGCGCCCACCTCCATGCCATTGACCATAATGCCGCGCCGGGTGCCGTCGGGCGGCACCGGCGCCCGCGGTCCTACCAGCACGCGGGCGTTCTGATCCACCACCCAGAACTGGGTGCGCCAGCCGTGGGGCGGCATCTGCGGCGGCCCTTTGCCGTCGTCGGGGGTATCGTGCTCGAGGGTGCGCAGGATCTGAAAGATAAAGCGGTCGTTGCCGCGCAGGAAGCGCCAGCTGCCGTGGGATTCGTACTGCTCCGACAGGGCTTCGCTCAGCAGCTGCAGCCGCTGCTCGTTGCCGCGCTTGATATAGTCGATAAAGCCGTGTTCAAAGCTGAGGCGCACCGCCCAGTGCATGGTGATCAGCAGCAGAATACAGGTGGCGAAAATGGCGAGAAACAGCTTCGCCGTAATGTTGGGTCGCCAGAGTTTCACGGCTCGCTCCTTTTACGCCGGGCTGCGGCGCGGTTATCGTGCATGTCGTCGGGAACGCGGGCAAAAATCAGCGCCGGCAGCGCGATGATGACCGCCATACTGAGGTAGGTCCAGAAGAAGACCGGATGTGACGCCGCGCCGCCGGCGCCGGGAGTTTGCCGGGCGAAGAAGCCGACCAGCAGGCCCGCCACCGTCACGCCGATGCTCATCGACAGCTGCATGATCATCGACAGCAGGCTGTTGCCGCTGCTGGCAAGTTCATCGGAGAGGCTTTTCAGCGTCAGGGTATTCATCGACGAGAAGCGGCTTGAGTTAATCATGCCCTGCAGAAACAGCACCGGCGGCAGCAGCCACCAGACGCCCGCGAGGGCGACGGCCATAAACAGCAGCGTCACCAGCGCCAGCCCCAGCGTCGAGCCCACCAGCACCCGCCGGTAGCCGAGGCGGCCGACCATCTGCACCACGATGCGCTTCATCGCCATGCTGCCGAGCACCATCGGGATCATCATCAGCCCGGCGTGAAAGGGCGAAAAGCCGAGGCCTATCTGCAGGAATACCGGCGTCATAAACGGCAGCATACCGCTGCCGATGCGCCCGGCAAAGCTGCCCGCCAGCCCGAGGGAAAAGGTGCGGTTGCGAAACAGCGCGAGGCTGAACAGGCTGCGGTCGTTGCCCCTGGCGTGCCAGAGATAGCCGAGTATCGCCGCCGCGCCGATGGCGATAAGCAGCAGCAGTGCGGCAGTGGAGATACCGAGACCGCGGCTGCCGTCGAGCGCCAGCGTCAGGGTCGCCATGCCCAGCGCCAGCAGCAGAAAGCCGCCGACGTCAAACCGGCGGGTGGGCATCGTGTAGTTCGGCATCAGGCGCAGGGTGGCCACAGCGCCGATGACGCCCACCGGAATATTAATTAAAAAGATCCAGTGCCACGACGCGTACTCTACCAGGATACCGCCCAGCGCCGGGCCGACCAGCGGCCCAATCTGTCCCGGCAGGGTGACGAAGGTCATCGCCGCCATGTAGCGCTCGCGGGGCACGATTTTCAGCACCGTCAGCCTGCCCACCGGCACCATCATCGCGCCGCCAATGCCCTGCAGGACGCGGGCCAGCAGCAGCTGGTCCAGCGTGACGGCCCGCGCGCAGCACAGGGAGCCGAGGGTAAACAGCACGATGGCGGTAAAAAAGACGTTGCGCACGCCCACCCGATCCGCCAGCCAGCCGCTGGCGGGGAGCATCACCGCCACCGTCAGCACGTAGGAGACGACCACCATATGCATATGCAGCGGGCTCTCCCCGAGGCTTGCGGCCATTGAGGGGAGGGCGGTGTTGACGATGGTAGTATCCAGCGTCTGCATAAAGAAGCCGAAGGCCACGATCCACAGCTGCCAGCGTACGGCGGAAGGTAAGTCGTCCATCGCTACTCCGCAAGCCGGGTCAGCTTTCTGCCGGTAAAGCGCTGGCGCAGCCGGTCGAAGAACAGATAGACCACCGGCGTGGTATAGAGCGTCAGCAGCTGGCTGACCACCAGGCCGCCGGCGATGGTGATGCCGAGCGGCTGGCGCAGCTCGGCGCCGTCGCCGCCGGAGATAACCAGCGGCAGGGCGCCAAACAGCCCGGCGAGCGTGGTCATCATGATCGGCCGGAAGCGCAGCAGGCAGGCCTGGAAGATGGCTTCGTCCGCCGTCAGGCTGCCGTTGCGCTGGGCCTCGAGGGCGAAGTCCACCATCATGATGGCGTTCTTCTTGACGATGCCGATCAGCAGCATGATGCCGATCAGCGCAATCAGGCTGAAGGGCGCGCCGAACAGCTCCAGCGCCAGCAGCGCGCCGACGCCCGCCGAGGGCAGCGTCGAGAGAATGGTCAGCGGATGGACGTAGCTCTCGTACAGCATCCCCAGCACGATATAGACCGTCGCCAGCGCGGCGAGGATCAGGATCAGCTGCGAGTTCATCGTCTGCTGGAACACCTGCGCCGTGCCGGCAAACTGGCCGCGCACGCTCGGCGGCACGCCGAGGCGGGTCATGGTGCGCTCGATAGCCGCGCTGGCGTCCGACAGCGACTTGCCCGCCGGCAGGTTAAAGGACAGGGTTGACGCCGCAGAGAGCCCCTGATGGTTAACCGACAGCGGGGCGTTGGCCGGGCGCCAGTGGGCGAAGCTGGCGAGCGGGATCGCCTTACCCTCGTCGTTAATCACGAACATCTTGTCCAGCGCGCTGACGTCCTGGGTATAGGCCGGGTCAACCTCCATCACCACCTTGTACTGGTTGAGCGGCTGATAGATAGTCGAGATCTGCCGCTGGCCGAAGGCGTTGTTCAGCAGGCCGTTGGCGGTCTGCACGCTGATGCCGAGCCGCGACATGGTCTCCCGGTCGTACACCAGGTTCATCTCCGCGCCGTTGTCCTGCTGATCGGAGTTGACGTCCGCCAGCTCCGGCAGGGCGGCCAGCGCCTTGCGGATTTTCGGCTCCCACTCGCGCAGGGCCGCCAGGTCATCCGACATCAGGGTGTACTGGTAGCTGGCGTTAGACTGGCGGCCGCCGACGCGGATATCCTGCACCGCCATCAGAAACAGACTGGCGCCCGGCTCCTTCGCCAGCTGCTTGCGCAGCTGGTCGATGACCTGCTGCGCGCTGTTGTGGCGCTCGCCGCGCGGCTTGAGGGTGATAAACATAAAACCGCTGTTGACCCGCGAGCCGCCGGTAAAGCCGACCACGTTATCGACATCGGGATGGCTGCGGACGATTTTCATAAAGTCTTCCAGCTTGCCGCGCATCGCCGGAAAGGAGATGCTCTGGTCCGCCTGAATGCCGCCCATCAGCACGCCGGTGTCCTGCTCCGGGAAGAAGGTCTTCGGAATGGTGATATAGAGCCAGATATTCAGCGCGATGGTGGCCAGCAGCACCAGCCCCACCAGCCGGGCGTGGCGCAGCACCCAGGTCAGCGAGCGGCCGTAGCCCTGCTGCATCGCCACCAGCAGGCGGCCGAAGCCGCGCGCGCGCGCCGGCGTGTGCGGGCGGGAGGACTTCAGCATCCAGCCGCACATCATCGGCGTCAGGGTCAGGGACACCAGCAGCGAAATGCCGATCGCCACCGACAGCGTCACCGCAAACTCGCGCAGCAGCCGCCCCGGCAGGCCGCCCATCAGCAGCAGCGGCAGGAACACCGCCACCAGCGACAGGCTCATGGAGAGCACGGTAAAGCCCACTTCCCGACTGCCCTGCAGCGCCGCCTGCAGAGGCTTGACGCCCGCCTCAAGGTGGCGGGAGATGTTCTCCAGCACCACGATGGCGTCGTCCACCACGAAGCCGGTGGCGATGGTCAGCGCCATCAGCGACAGGTTATTGAGGCTGAAGCCGCACAGGTACATGGCGGCGAAGGTGCCGATAAGCGATACCGGCACCGCCACCGCCGGAATAAAGGTGGCCCGTCCGGAGCGCAGGAACAGGAATACCACCAGGATCACCAGCGCCACCGAAATCACCAGCGTCTGTTCAACCTCTTCGAGCGAGGCGCGGATGGTCGGCGAGCGGTCGTTGGCGATCTGCAGATTAATGGCCGCCGGAATGGTCTTCTTGAGGGTCGGGATCTCGGCGCGGATGGCCTCCACCGTCTGAATGATGTTGGCCTCCGGCAGCTTGCGGATCATCAGCAGGATCGCCGGCTTGGCGTTGGCCATCCCGGCGTTGCGCACGTCCTGCACCGAGTCGCTGACGCTGGCCACGTCGCCGAGGCGCACCGGCGCGCCGTTGTTGTAGTGAATGATCAGCGGCCGGTATTCGGCGGCGGTTTTCAGCTCGTCGTTGGTGGCCACCTGCCAGCGGTTGACGCTGCCGTCGATAGCCCCCTGCGGGATGCGGACGTTGGATTTGCTGATGGCGCCGCGCACGTCGTCCAGCGACACGCCCTGGTTGAACAGCGCCTGCGGGTTAAGGTCCACCCGCACGGCGGGCAGGGAGCTGCCGCCGACGTCCACGTCGCCGACGCCGTTAATCTGCGAAATGCTCTGCGCCAGCTGGGTCGAGGCGTAGTCGTACAGCTCTCCCTGCGAGTAGGTATCCGAGGTCAGCGTCAGGATCATGATTGGCGCGTCCGACGGATTGGCCTTGCGGTAGGTCGGGCGGCTCGGCATCCCCGTCGGCAGCAGATTTTGCGCGGCGTTGATCGCCGCCTGCACGTCGCGGGCGGCGCCGTTGATATCGCGGCTGAACTCAAACTGCATAATGATCCGCGTGCTGCCGAGCGAGTTGGTGGAGGTCATCTCGTTGACCCCGGCAATGCTGCCGAGCGACCGCTCCAGCGGCGTCGCCACCGACGACGCCATGGTTTCCGGCGAGGCCCCCGGCAGGGAGGCGCTGACCATAATCACCGGATAGTCCACCTGCGGCAGCGGGGCTACCGGCAGCAGCCGGAAGCCGAGTACGCCGCAGAGGGTGATGGCGATAGCCAGCAGGATGGTCGCCACCGGGCGGTAGATAAAGAGCGCGTAAAATTTCACTTACGCCTCCTCTTCCCGGGCCGGCATTTTGCTTTTCACGAACAGCGACAGGCGGTCAAACAGCAGGTAGATAACCGGCGTGGTAAACAGCGTCAGCACCTGGCTGACCAGCAGGCCGCCGACCATGCCTATGCCCAGCGGGCGGCGCAGCTCGGCGCCGACGCCGGTGCTGAGCATCAGCGGCAGCGCGCCGAGCAGGGCGGCAAGCGTGGTCATCAGAATCGGTCGGAAGCGCAGCAGGCAGGCCTGATAAATCGCCTCGCGCGGCGCCATGCCCTGCTCGCGCTCGGCGGCGAGGGCGAAGTCGATCATCATGATGGCGTTCTTCTTGACGATGCCGATCAGCAAAATGATGCCGATGATGGCGATCACGTCCAGCTCGCTGCCCGCCAGCCACAGCGCCAGCAGTGCGCCGACGCCCGCGGTGGGCAGCGTCGAGAGAATGGTGATCGGATGAATAAAGCTCTCATAGAGGATGCCGAGCACGATATACATCGCCACCACCGCCGCCAGCACCAGCCAGACGGTGCTGCCGATGGCCGCCTGGAAGGCGAGGGTGCTGCCCTGAAACTCGGTGCGGATATTGACCGGCAGATTGAGCGTCTTCTCGGCATCAAGGATCGACTGCACCGCCTCGCCCAGCGAGGCGCCGTGCGCGACGTTAAACGAGATGGTGGTCACCGGGAACTGGTCAAGGTGGTTGATGGAAAGCGGGGCGAAGCGCTGCTCAATTTTAGCAATGGCGGTGAGCGGCACGATACCGCCGTCGCTGCCGGTCAGGCGAATGCTCTCCAGCGCCGCGAGCCCCGGCGTTTCGCTGATATCGTGTCCCAGCACGACGCGGTACTGGTTCGACTGGGTATAGATAGTCGAGATCAGCCGCTGGCCGAAGGCATTATAGAGGGCGTTATCGACGTCCTGCATGGTTATGCCCAGCCGGCTGGCGCTGTCGCGATCGACGTTGATGTAGGCCGCCAGCCCCTTATCCTGCCAGTCGCTGCTGACGTCCGCCAGCTGGGGCAGCGTCTTCAGCTTCGCCATCAGCGGCGGCACCCACTCGCTCAGCGCGTCCAGCGAGTTCGCCTGCAGGGTAAACTGATACTGGGTGCGGCTGACAGTAGTGTCGATGGTCAGATCCTGCGTCGGCTGCAGATAGAGCTCGGCGCCGGGCACCTTCGCTACCGCCTGCTGCAGGCGGGCGATCACGCCCTGCACACGGTCGTCGCGGTCCTCAAGCGGCTTGAGGTTAATCTGCAGCCGGGCGCTGTTGAGCGCCGGATTCGTGCCGTCGACGCCGACGAAGGCGGTCAGGCTTTCGACCGCCGGGTCCTTGAGAATAATGTCGGAGACCGCCGCCTGGCGCTGGCGCATGCTGGCGAACGACGCCGACTGCGGCGCCTGGAGGGTGCCCTGGATAATGCCGTTATCCTGCACCGGGAAGAAGCCCTTCGGAATAAACACCCACAGCATAATCGACAGCGCCAGGGTGCTCAGCGCCACGCCGAGGGTCAGCCACGGATGATTGAGCACCTTCGCCAGCAGGCGGCCGTAGGCGGCAATCACCCGTTCGAAGAAGCGCTCGCTGGCGCGGGAGAAGCGGTTCTGCTTGCGCAGCGACTCGTGGCTCAACATGCGGGCGCACATCATCGGCGTCAGCGTCAGGGAGACCACGGCGGAGATCAGGATGGCGATCGCCAGGGTAATGGCAAACTCGCGGAACAGGCGGCCGACGATATCGCCCATAAACAGCAGCGGGATCAGCACGGCGATCAGCGAAAAGGTCAGCGAGATAATGGTAAAGCCGATCTCGCCCGCGCCCTTCAGCGCCGCGGCCATCGGCTTTTCGCCCTTTTCGATATAGCGCGAGATGTTCTCGATAACCACGATAGCGTCATCGACCACGAAGCCGGTGGCGATGGTCAGCGCCATCAGGGTCAGGTTGTTGATCGAGAAGTCGAGGAACACCATCACCGCGAAGGTGCCGATAAGCGACAGCGGCACCGCGACGCCGGGAATAATGGTGGCGGGAACGTTGCGCAGGAACAGATAGATGATCATCACCACCAGCGCGATGGCCATCATCAGCTCTACCTGAGTATCGCTCACCGAAGCGCGGATATTGTTGGTGCGGTCCGACAGAACCTGGACTTTGACCGACTTCGGCAGGCTCTCCGTCAGCTGGGGCAGCATCTGGCGAATGCTGTCGGCGGTGGCGATGATATTGGCCCCCGGCTGGCGCTGGACGTTCATTACAATCGCCTGCTGCTTATTGGCCCACGCCCCGAGCCAGCGGTTCTCCGCGCCCTGCTCAACGGTGGCCACGTCGCCGAGGCGTACCGGCGCGCCGTTCTTATAGGCGATGATCAGGCTGCGGTACTCCTGCGCCGACTCCATCTGGTCGTTGGCGGAGAGCGTGACCGCCCGGGTCGGGCCGTCGAGGCTGCCCTTGGCGGAGTTGACGTTGGCGCTGGCGATCGCCGTGCGCACGTCCTCGTTGGTCAGCCCCAGCGCGGCAATGGCCTGGGCGTTAAGGTTCACCCGCACCGCCGGGCGCTGGCCGCCGGCTATCGCCACCAGCCCGACGCCGGAGACCTGGGAGATCTTCTGCGCTACGCGGGTTTCGACGATATCCTCGACCTGGGTCATCGGCATCGCGGAGGAGGTGACGGCGAGCGTCATGATCGGCGGATCCGCCGGGTTCACTTTGCTGTAGACCGGCGGATTGGGCAGATCGTCCGGCAGCAGGTTGGTGGCGGCGTTGATCGCGGCCTGCACCTCCTGCTCGGCAACGTCCAGCGGCAGCTCCAGCTGGAACTGCAGGGTGACCACCGACGCGCCGCCCGCGCTTTGGGAGGACATCTGCTTGAGGCCGGACATCTGGCCGAACTGGCGCTCCAGCGGGGCGGTGATCGCCGAGGTGACCACGTCCGGGCTGGCGCCGGGATAGAGCGTCGTCACCTGAATGGTCGGGTAGTCCACCTCCGGCAGGGCGGAGACGGGCAGGAAGCGGTAGCCGATGATCCCCGCCAGCAGAATGGCGACCATCATCAGCGTGGTGGCTACCGGGCGCAGGATAAACAGGCGGGAGGGCCCGCCGGTGGTGCCGGAAGGTAATACGTGCATCAGGCGCCGGCTCCCGCTTTGCCGCTGGCCTGCGTTACCGGCTTATCGTCGGCGGCATCGTGAGCCTCCACGACCTCAACGCTGGCGCCTTCCGTCAGGCGGTCAATGCCGTCGGTCACTACGCGATCGCCGGCGGAGAGCCCGGCGCTAATCACCACCTGCTGGCTGTTCTGGATCCCGGGCACCACGGTATGCTTGCTGACTTTATTCTGGTCGTTGAGCACCCAGACGAAGTTGCCCTCGTTGCCCATCTGCAGCGCGGCGGCGGGGATCACCACCGCATTCTGCTGGGTATCCACCAGCAGACGGGCGTTAACGAACTGGTTCGGGAACAGGGCGTCGTCCTGATTCGCGAAGCGGGCCTTCAGCTTGATGGTGCCGGTGGTGGTATCAATCTGGTTGTCGAGGCTCAGCAGCTGGCCGACGCTGAGCTTCTGCTTATTGGTGCGGTCCCAGGCTTCGACGGTCAGCGGCTGTCCGGCCTTCTGCGCCCTGACCACGGTGGCGATGTCGCTTTCCGGCAGGGTGAAAACCAGATCGATAGGATGGGTCTGGGTCAGCACTACGATACCGGTGGTATCGCTGGTGGAAATCTGGTTGCCGATATCGACCTGCTTAAGGCCAACCCGGCCGTCAATCGGCGCGGTGATGCGGGTCCAGTCGAGCTGCAGCTGGGCGCTGGCGACGCTGGCCTCGTCGGCCTTCACGGTACCCGCCGTCTGAGTTACCAGCGACTGCTGGGTGTCCAGCTCCTGGCGCGAGGCGACGTTGGTTTTTATCAGTTGCTGATAGCGGGCGAGATCGCGGCGGGCGTTGGCGAGCGTGGCGTTATCTTTCGCCAGCTGACCCTGGGCTTCGGCCAGCGCAACCTTAAACTGGCTGGGATCGATTTCGGCCAGCAGATCGCCCGCCTTCACCTGCTGCCCTTCCTGAAAGTGGATCGCCAGCAGCTGGCCGTTGACGCGGCTGCGCACGGTCACGGTGTTGGCCGCGGTAACGGTACCGAGACCGGTCAGATAGCGCGGCACCGCCTGCTCAACGGCGGTAGCGGCCTGCACCGGCGCCAGCGGCGCGCCCGTTTTCCCGCCGCCGCGGTGGCGGCCGCCCGCGGATGTTTGTCCCTGCGCCGTCGCCGACGCCGCCTGCGAATCGCCGCGATCGTGCCAGTACCAGAGCCCCGCGCCGGCCACAATCGCTATTCCCAGCGCCGCTAACCAGCGCGATTTATTGCTGCCTTTCATTATTACCTGCTTCTCATCCTGAAACCTTTCGCCGAATGATACTAGTTTAGTAACCGCTACCGCCGGAAAAATGGAGGAAATATGAAATGCGCGTCCGGAAACGTCCGGATTATCAAAGATTGTCGAGCCTGCTCGCAGGGTTGGTGGCGAAGTGTACGGCAAACGGGCGTAGGGCGGTAAAGTCGCCGTGGCCGCATTCGTAATGGAGTGTGGCTGATTTAGCAGGACGCTAAAAACGGGAAAGCCCCTCCCGAAGAAGGGGCCTTAAGAAGGAAAAGGGATATGATGAAGCTCGTCATCATACTGGTGATACTCTTAGTGATAAGTTTCGCAGCTTACTAAGACACCAGGGGGAGGAGCAATCCTCCCTTACCCTTTGCCCTTCAAAGTAGAGCGAAAAAGCAGCAAAGTCAATCGGCATTCTTCGACCCGGATCGCGTAATCAGGCAAAGATCACCTGCGCCCAGCGGGCCAGCCCGGCCGTGACGGAGCCGAAGTCGTCGCCGCCGGCAATTTCCGTTCCCGGCAGCTGCTGCGCCAGCGCCCGGCGGATCAGCGGCGAGCGGGCGCTGCCGCCGGTGAGGTAAACCACGTCGGGCTTCTCATTACCGTTATCGAGCGCCAGCTGGACCTGCTCGAGAATGCGGTGCAGCGGCTGGCCAAGGGCGCTCTCCAGCCCCTGCTGGCTGATATCGGCCGCAAGCGAATCGCTTAAAAACGGCAGCGGGGTGGTCACGTCGGCGCCGGCGGAGAGGGCGATTTTGCTCTCTTCGGCGCTGCGCACCAGCCGGTAGCTCAGGCGCTGGCGCCAGGTCTTGAGCAGCAGGGCGACTTTATCGGCATCGCGGGCATCGCGCAGCAGATCGTCCAGCAGCCGCTTCGTCGCGCTGCTGTAGAACTCGGTTTGCGCCGGAACGTCATTGATGGCGACCGCGTTCCACCACGGCAGCACCGGCAGGGCGATGCCTTTTTCGGTGTCGCCGCCCATGCCCAGCAGCGGCATCAGGCATTTAAACGCCAGGGCGATGTCGAGATCGTTACCGCCGACGCGGCAGCCGCTGTGCCCGAGCAGGCTCTGCTGGCGATCGGCGCGGTGGCGCCACCGGGGGCCCATCAGCAGTAAAGAGCAGTCCGTGGTGCCGCCGCCAATATCCACCACCAGCACCCGCTTCTCTTCGCTGAGGGTGGCCTCGAAATCCAGTCCGGCCGCCACCGGCTCGAACTGGAATACCACGTCCTGGAAGCCGGCCCGCTTCGCCGCCCGTTCGAGAATGCCCTGCGCCTGGGCGTTGGCCTCTTCGCCGCCGAGGCCCTGGAAGTTGATCGGGCGGCCGATGACCGCCTGGGTGATGCTTTCGGGCAGCTGCGCGCCGGCCTGCTGGCGGATGTGCAGCATCATGGCGCAGACCAGATCCTCAAACAGCGCCACCTGCTGCGGCTTCAGGCCGCTGGCGCCGAGAAAGGATTTCGGCGACTTGACGAAGTAGACCTCTTGCGGATCGTCGATATACTGCTGCAGCGACGCGAGGCCGAACTGCACGCTGCTGCGGCCCACCTCAATATCTTCGTCGCGGTTATAGCGCAGGGCGCGGCGCAGCAGGGCTTCGGTCTCCGCGCCGGTCGCCGGAACGTCCTGCTGGCGATAGAGCCACTCGCTGACCGCTTCGCGTACCGGGGCGCAAAGCATGGACGGCAGCAGCGGGCTGCCGTTTTCCAGGGCCAGCATCTGCGGCGCGCCGTCGCGCATCGCGGCCACCGAGCAGTTGGCCGTTCCGTAGTCAAAACCGATAAACATTGTGCACATTCCCCATGCCGGTGAAGAAGGGGGGCGACTTTAGCCCAATGCGCCGCCGGCGACAACCGGAATATGAAAGCAAAGCGCGGCCGGGCGTTCGCCGTTATGCTGGGATCGGCAAATGAAAGGAGCCTTTATGTTAACCCTATCCTGGCAGCCGCCCTGCGACTGGGCCTGGCTATTTGGTTTTCTCTCGGCGCGTGCGGTAGAAGGCGTTGAGGCCTTTGAGGGAAACAGCTACCTGCGCACGCTGGCGATTGGCGGGCACCGCGGCCTGGTGCGGGCGTCGCCGGATCCGCAGGCGCACGTCCTTCATGTTGAACTCAGCGACGGCCTGCTGCCGGTAGCGGCGCAGTGCCTGCAGAAGCTGCGCGGCCTGTTTGATACCGGCTGCAGCCCGCAGCAGATCGCGCAGGCGCTCGGCGGACTTGCCGCCGCGCGTCCCGGACTGCGGCTGCCGGGCTGCGTCGATCCGTTTGAGCAGGGCGTGAGAGCGATCCTGGGACAGCTGGTGAGCGTGGCGATGGCGGCGAAGCTCGCCGGGCGGGTGGCGAAAGCCTGCGGCACGCCGCTGGCAGAAGCGCCGGGCTTTATCTGCTTTCCGACGCCGGAACAGATCGCCGGGGCCTCGCCGCTGATGCTGAAAAATCTGGGGATGCCGCTCAGGCGGGCGGAGGCGATCGTCTCGCTGGCGCGGGCGGCGCTGAGCGGCGAACTGCCGCTCAGTGCGCCGGAGGATATTGAGCAGGGCGTCAGGGCGCTGCAGCGGCTGCCCGGCATTGGCCGCTGGACCGCCAGCTACTACGCCCTGCGCGGCTGGCAGGCAAAGGATATTTTCCTGCCGGATGATTACTTAATTAAGCAGCGCTTTCCCGGCATGACGCCGGCGGCGATCCGCCGCTACGCCGAACGCTGGCAGCCGTGGCGCTCTTACGCCCTGCTGCACATCTGGTATAGCGACGGTTTCACGCCCGATTAGCGCGTCTGCCGGCTCGGCTCGCCGTGCGGCTGCTGGCCGGAGATAATCACGCCCCGGGTTTCGCGGCCAAAGGCAACGAACAGGCAGATAAGGATAGCCACCGTCCCGGCCACCAGCGCCATCGCCAGACCGTAGTTGCCGCCGCTCGATTCAGCAATACGCGCCTGCAGGGTAGCGTTGACCGAGGCCAGCAGATTGCCCAGCTGATAAACAAAGCCCGGCAGTACCGCGCGGGCGTTGGCGGGCACCAGCTCGTTGAGGTAGGTGGGCACCACGCCCCAGGCGCCCTGCACCACAAACTGCATCAGGAACGCGCCGAGGCCAATATTGAAGGAGCCGGTGGAGAACGCCCACAGCGGCAGGACCGGCAGGGCGAGGAAGGCGGCGATAATCATCGCCTTCTTGCGGCCAATCCTCTCCGACAGCGAGCCGAACAGGATCCCGCCTAGCATCGCGGCAATGTTATAGCTGATGGCGATCAGGCTGACGGTATGCGGATCAAAGCCGTGCTGCACCTTCAGGAAGGTGGGATAGAGGTCCTGGGTGCCGTGGCTGAAGAAGTTAAAGCAGGCCATCAGCAGCACCAGATAGATGCACAGCTTCCAGTGGCTGCGCAGGGTCGGCAGCAGCGCGGTGCTCTCTTTTCGCTCACGCGCCGCCAGCCACACCGGCGACTCCGGCACCTTAAACCAGATATAGGGCAGCAGCACAATCGGCAGGGCGCCTATCAGGAACATCCCGCGCCAGCCGACGGTGCTGTAGAACAGCCCGAACACCACCGAGGCCAGCAGGTAGCCCGCCGGGTAGCCGGCCTGAAAAATGCCCGACATCAGGCCGCGGGCGCGGTCGGGAATGGTCTCCATCGCCAGCGACGAGGCCACGCCCCAGATGCCGCCCATCGCCACGCCGTAGATCACGCGGAAAATCAGGAACGCGGTGAAGGTGGGCGACCAGGCGGAGAGGAGTTCGAAGATGCTGAACATCAGAACATTTAGCATCAGAATAGGGCGACGGCCAAACTTTTCGGCCATACGGCCAAACACCAGCGCCCCGATGGGGCGAACGGCGAGGGTCAGCATAATGGCAATCGACACTTCCGAGACGGAGGCGTGAAACCAGCTTGCCAGGTCGCTGAGAACGAAGACCAGGATAAAGAAGTCGAAGGCGTCCAGCATCCAGCTGGAGAAACTGGCGAAGGCAACGTGCTTCTGCGTTGCGCTCCAGTCAAATGGCGTATTCATGTCAGGTGTCCTTGTAATAACAGCAGGGTACGGCGCACGGCGATCGCGGGTAAGAGGGGTGACGCATCCGATCGCCGGGCAAAGGTCCTTTTGTAAAGATGAAGACCTTTTGTTATTTAAGTGTATACCTGATGTAAATAATGGTTAGCGTGTTAATGGTTAAATTTTGTAACCTGTCGCCGGGGGCGATCACGCTTTGGTTGCGGCGCGATTGGGAGGAGCGTAAATGCTGACGGTGCCGCGCCCGCTGTTCTTTGCAACGTAGCAGGCGATATCGGCCTGCGACATGACCTCAGACATCCGGGCGTTGGTCGCATCAATCTGGGTGATGCCGATACTGGCGCCGACGCGGTGCTCCTGTCCGCCGTAGCTGAAGGAAAACGTCGCAATCGCCTCAACGATACGCCCGCAGAGCACCCTGGCGCTGGCAAGGGAGCGATCCGGCAGCAGCAGGCCGAACTCATCGCCGCCGAGGCGGGCAAGCACATCTCCCGTACGCAGCATCTGCTGCATCAGCGTCGCCAGCGCCTGCAGCAGGGCATCGCCGGCGGCATGCCCGGCGGAGTCATTGACCGCCTTGAAGCGGTCGAGATCGATAAAGGCCAGCGCGTGCGACTGGTGGCTATGCGGTAAGCTTTCGAGCAGTTCGCTGAGCCGCTGCTCGAAACTGCTGCGGTTGGCAAGCTGGGTCAGAGGGTCGTGCGAGGCGCTATAGCTGAGCTCGCGCAGCAGCTTGCGCGACTCGGTGACGTCGTGAATGACCAGCACCAGGCCGAGGCTTTTGCCCTCAAGGGTGCTGAGGGGGCGCACGCTGTAGTGAATGTCGTACCGGTCGCCGCTGCGGCTGTGCAGCACCACGTCCTGATCGATAGCCATTTCGCAGGCCCCTTCAGCGGTAACAGCGATTGGCGAGGCGCCGCCTGCCGTAATGTGCAGCACGCGCCCCAGCGGCCTATCGAGAGCTTCATCCTGCCTCCAGCCGCACATCTTTTCGGCAACCGGGTTCATAAAGATAACGTTCATGGCGACGTCGGTGCAGATCACCGCATCGGCAATGGAGTCGAGCGTGATGTGCAGCCGCTCTTTTTCCTGAAACAGCGCCTCGTTGAGCTGCTTCACTTCGGTCATGTCCATATTGATGCCGATCAGGCGCTCAACCTCGCCCTGGGCGTTCAGCACCACGCTGGAGTGGGAGCGGATGTGGCGTATACCGCTTTGAACGCGGATCCTGAACTCCACCATAAATGAGGCGCGCATCGCCATCGTACTGCGGATAAGTTCCTGAATCCGGTAGCGGTCCTCATCCAGCAGGCAGTCCAGCCACATCTCCCGGGTAAGAGAGACATCCTGCGGCAGCTCGTACAGCTCGTGCATACGCTTATCCCAGACCATAGCCTGCTGGGCGGGCAGCCACTCCCAGATACCAATGCCGCCCGCCTCGTTGGCGAGCGTGATCCGCTCCATCAGGCGCCGGTTCACCTCTTCGGACTGCTTCAGATCGTCAATATCCTCTATCTGGGCGATCAGATAGAGCGGCGCGCCGTCCGGCGTCCGCACCAGCGAAACGGCCAGCAGGGCCCAGACCATTTTACCGCTGCGGGTGACGTAGCGCTTTTCCATGCTGTAGCTGTTGACCTCGCCGCGCAGCAGTTTATCCAGCTGCTGCAGGTCCTTATCCAGATCCTCCGGCCAGGTGATCTGCTGAAAGGTGGTGGCCAGCAGCGCATCCTGCTCGTAGCCGAGAAACTGGCACAGAGCCTTGTTGACCTGCAGCCACTGACCCTCGACGCTCACCAGCGCCATGCCGATAGCCGAGTACTCCATGGCGCTCCGAAAGCGCAGTTCGCTCTCGGAGATATGCTTGCGCTCAAGGCGAAACGCGTACATCACCATGGTCATGATATTGACCGGCAGCAGCATCATCAGGAATGGCAGCCAGGCAATATTGCTGAGTCCGAGGGTGCGCGGCGAGCTGAGGATCTGCGGATGTACGGCAAGCATCAGCGACACCATCATGGTGGTGAGCAGAAAAACGGTGAACGCCTCCATACGCGGCAGGCGCACCGCGCTCCACATCAGCAGCACGATGATGCAGGTAAAGGGCCAGGGCATCCACAGGATAGCAACGGCGCTGAGCGTCAGGGTGACAATCAGCGTGGCGACGGTTTCCAGCAGCAGCTGCGGGTTGCGGTGGCGCAGCAGATAGTGATTTTTATACAACATGCCCAGCGGCACCAGCGCCAGCGCGCCGATAGCTTCTGACTGCACCCAGACGATCAGCGTCTGCAGCGGTTCATCGCCCGGGGCCAGCATCAGCACCAGCGCGCCGCCCACCAGCGGCGGGATCAGCGCGCAGGAGACGGCCAGCCTTACCCAGTCCTGCAAATTTTGCAGCGGGTTATAGTTGGGCAGCAGCTTGCGCATAAGCAGCGCCCCGACGATAGCTTCAATGATATTGATAGCCACAGAAGTGAAGGTGGTGTCATCGACTGACGATAACAGCAGACACCCTAATAAAGTGCTGAGCGAGCAGCAGAGGAGGATCGATGGCCACAATTTATGCGGATGGCGATAGCAGGCGACCATCATCAGCGAAGTCGGGAACCACAGCGGGGCCAGGCTCGCGCCGGCGCGGGTAAGCTCTAGCGAGAAGAGGGTAAATATAAAGGCCAGGACGCTGAGACTGGCCGTGCGCCGCAGAGGATGATAAAGCGCAACCCGCGTCCGCTGATGCGATATCTTCATGTAGCCGCGTCCCGCAATGATAACTTCCTCGAATAACTAAATTTATTACATAACTTCGCTTGATGAGAATATGCTAGTACAAACCCTTTACATTTCCTATCGCCGCGTTTCACTTATTTGCAGCGGGCGAAGCCGGGCGCGGCAGATGGCGAAATAAAAAGCCGTCGCGGCGGCGTTTTGCATACAGAATAACGGCCGGACCGTTTTCGGCTGGAATCGACGCCCTGAAGTCCCTATAATTGCCGCGTTTGGCGCAAGCCGCCCCCTCTCTACTTCCAGTTTAATCAGGTCGCAAAATTTATGACTGATAAGTCTCATCAGTGCGTCATTGTAGGTATCGCCGGCGCATCGGCTTCGGGAAAAAGTCTTATTGCCAGCACGCTCTATCGCGAATTGCGCGAACAGGTTGGCGATGAGCACATTGGCGTTATCCCCGAAGACAGCTATTACAAAGATCAAAGTCATTTATCGATGGAAGAGCGCGTTAAGACGAACTACGACCACCCTAACGCGATGGACCACAGCCTGCTGTTTCAGCATCTGCAGGCGCTTAAGCGCGGCGAGCCCGTAGAGCTGCCGGTATACAGCTACGTTGAGCACACCCGCACCGGGAACACGATTCGCGTTGAGCCGAAAAAAGTCATTATCCTCGAAGGGATCCTGTTGTTAACCGACGCCCGCCTGCGCGAAGAGATGAACTTCTCGATTTTTGTCGATACGCCGCTGGATATCTGCCTGATGCGCCGCATTAAGCGCGACGTTAACGAGCGCGGGCGCTCAATGGATTCGGTGATGGCCCAGTACCAGAAGACGGTACGCCCGATGTTCCTGCAGTTTATCGAGCCTTCCAAGCAGTATGCCGATATTATCGTCCCCCGCGGCGGCAAAAACCGTATCGCCATCGACATTCTGAAAGCGAAAATTAGCCAGTTTTTTGAATAATTTCCCTGAATTAGGTACTGTGCATAATGGCCCGGCAATCGGCGGGCCTGATGGCATCTTAAGGAGATAACGTATGCGTCTGTGTGACCGAGATATAGAAGCCTGGCTGGACGCGGGGCGGCTGTCCATTTCGCCCCGCCCGCCGGTTGAGCGCATCAACGGTGCCACCGTCGACGTTCGCCTGGGTAATAAATTTCGCACCTTCAGCGGGCACACGGCGGCGTTTATTGACCTGAGCGGGCCGAAGGCGGAGGTGAGCGCGGCGCTGGATCGCGTGATGAGCGAAGAGATTGTGCTCGCGGAAGGCGACGCCTTTTACCTCCACCCCGGCGAACTGGCGCTGGCCGTCACTTATGAATCCGTAACCCTGCCCGCGGACCTGGTAGGCTGGCTCGATGGCCGCTCATCGCTGGCCCGGCTTGGGCTGATGGTTCACGTGACCGCGCACCGCATCGATCCGGGCTGGTCCGGCTGCATCGTGCTTGAGTTCTATAACTCCGGTAAGCTGCCGCTGGCCCTGCGCCCCGGCATGCTGATCGGCGCCCTGAGCTTTGAGCCGCTCTCCGGCCCGGCGGCGCGCCCCTATAACCGCCGCGAAGATGCCAAGTATCGCGATCAGCAAGGCGCGGTTGCCAGCCGCATCGATAAAGACTGACTGTAGCTGAGGCCCCGAGGCTGACATGAGACGACTGTTAACAACCCTGATGATTCTGCTGGTGGTGATTGTCGCCGGCCTGTCGGCCCTGGTGCTGCTGGTCAATCCCAATGATTTTCGTCACTACCTGATCGACCAGGTTGCCAGCCGCAGCGGCTATCAGCTTGAGCTTGACGGGCGCCTGCGCTGGCACGTCTGGCCGCAGCTGAGTATTCTGACCGGGCGCATGAGCCTGACCGAGCCCGGCGCCAGCGCGCCGCTGGTACGGGCGGATAACATGCGCCTCGACGTGGCGCTCATCCCGCTGCTATCGCACCAGCTGAAGGTTAAGCAGGTGATGCTCAAGGGCGCGGTTATCGAACTGACGCCGCAGACCGAGGCGGTAAGAGACGGCAGCGCGCCGGTGGCCCCGCGTGAAAATACGCTGCCGCTGGAATCCGCCGATCGCGGCTGGTCTTTTGACGTCGCCAGCCTGAAGGTTCACGACAGCGTGCTGGTGTTCCAGCACGCTGACGATGAGCAGGTGACGGTTCGCGGTATCGACCTGGAGATGCAGCAGGATGAGCACCACCAGGCAGAGGTGGATTTCTCCGGACGAATCAATCGCGATCAGCGCGACCTCACTATTGCCTTTAACGCCCAGGTTAACGCCGGCGACTATCCGCAGAACCTGACGGCCACCTTTAATCGCCTTAACTGGCAGCTGAAGGGCGCCGACCTGCCGCCGCAGGGGATCGTCGGCCAGGGCAGCCTGCAGGCCCAGTGGCAGGAGGCGGCGAAAAAGCTCAGCTTCAGCCAGCTGCAGCTGACCGCCAATGACAGCACGCTGCGCGGCGAAGGCAGCGTGGTGCTCTCCGACAGGCCGCAGTGGACTCTCAATCTGCAGTCCGACAAACTCAATCTCGATAACCTGATGGTTCATGCCGACGCGGTCACCGACGGCGGCACCGGCGGACAGGGCCAGGTGCGTCAGCAGCCCCTGCGGCCGGTCATTGCCGACAGCGCGCCGCAGCCGGACTACGCCAGCCTGCGGGCCTACCGCGCCGACTTCAGCTTCCAGGCAAGCCAGCTGCAGTGGCGGGGCATGAATTTCGTCAACGTGCGGGCCCAGGCGCAGAACAATCGCGGTCTGCTGACGGTCAGCCACCTCAGCGGCGAGCTGGGTAAAGGAACCCTGTCGCTGCCCGGCACGCTGGACGCTCGCGAAGACGTGCCGCGTGCGCGCTTCAGGCCGGCGCTGAAGGATATTGAAATCGGCGCGCTGCTGAAGGCGTTTAACTATCCCATCGAGCTGACCGGCGAGCTGTCGCTGAACGGCGATTTTAACGGCGGCAAGATTGATGCCGACAGCTTCCGCCGCAGCTGGGATGGTCAGGCGAGCCTTGCGCTGCGCAACAGCCGGGCGCAGGGGCTCAACTTTCAGCAGCTGGTGCAGCAGGCGGTGGCGCGCAGCGCCAACGTGAAGGTGCAGGATTCATTCACCAATGCCACCGAACTCGATAGCCTTACCAGCGAGCTGTCGCTCGATAGCGGCATGCTGAGCCTTGACGATATGGCCGGCCAGTCGCAGATGCTGGCGCTCACCGGCGAAGGCACGCTTGATCTGGTGCATGAAGAGGGCGATGTCCGCTTCAACGTCCGCGTGCTGGATGGCTGGGAAGGGCAGAGCAAGCTCATTGAAACGCTGAAGAAGACGCCGGTCCCGCTGCGGGTTTACGGCAAGTGGACGGCGCTTAACTACAGCCTGCAGGTCGATCAGGTCCTGCGCAAATCGCTGCAGGACGAGGCCCGCAGCAAGCTGCAGAAGTGGGCCGACAAGAATCAGGACCGGCAGAGCGGCAGAGACGTGAAGAAGTTTCTCGACAAGCTGTAGCGGTTAACGGGGCGCCTTTCGGCGCCCCGTTTGCTATACCTCGTAATCCAGGGCGTCCTCATCCGGCGGCGGTGGAATAATCTGCACCTTCTGCACCCGATGGTGCTCCACGGCCAGCGTTTTCAGCCTGTATCCCGCCACCTCCACCTCTTCGCCCGGCTCGGGTATCCGCTGCAGGTGCTCCATAATCAATCCGGCGATGGTGTGGTATTCGCGCTTTTCATCCAGCGGAATAGCGACGAACTGTACCAGGTCGTCGAGCGGCATGTGGCCGTTAGCGGTCCAGCTGCCGTCCGGGTTTTTCTGGATATCGTGGCGGGCGTCAATCTCCTCGGCTTCGTTGGGCAGGTTGCCCGCGATGGTCTCCATCACGTCGCTGAGGGTGACGATGCCCTCCACCGAACCAAACTCGTCCACCACGAAGGCAAAATGGGTGCGGGCGCTGCGGAACTGCTCCAGCGCCGGGAGCAGCGGCAGGGTTTCCGGGAACACCAGCGGCTGGCGGACCAGCGCCCGCAAATCCAGCTGTTCGCCGCGCAGCGACTGCTGCAGCAGATCGATAACGTGAACCACGCCGAGCAGGTCTTCATCGCGCTCGCCGCCGGTCACTACGATCCGGGTATGCTGATTTTTCTCCAGCAGGGCGCGGATAGCGGACTCATCGGCGCTGAGATCGATATGCTCGATATCGTGACGCGAGGTCATGATGCTGCTGACGCTGCGCTGGTTGAGGTTCAGGACGCGGCCGATCATCCTGCGCTCCTGTGGATTAAAAATCGGCTCATCGCCCCCGGCGACCAGCGATGCGGTATCGGGGTCAAGCTCGGCGTCGGCGGATTTGCCGCTCAGCAGCCGCATCACCGCATCGGTGGTGCGGCGGCGCAGCGACTGGCTGGCGGAGAGAAAGCGGCGGCGGTTGAAGTTGGCCAGCTGGTTGAGGGCCTCAATCATCACCGAGAAGCCGATAGCGGCGTACAGGTAGCCTTTCGGAATAATAAAACCGAAGCCTTCCGCCACGAGGCTGAAGCCGATCATCAGCAGAAAGCTCAGGCAGAGAATAACGATAGTCGGGTGGCTGTTCACGAAGCGGGTCAGCGCCCGGCTGGCCAGCATCATCATACTGATGGCGATGACCACCGCCGCCATCATCACCGCCAGACGATCGACCATGCCCACAGCGGTGATCACCGAATCGAGTGAAAACACCGCGTCCAGCACCACGATTTGCGCCACTACCGGCCAGAACCTCGCCCCGCGGCGCTGGGTGGGGCCGTCGCTGTCCTTACCCTCCAGCCGCTCATTCAGCTCGACCGTGGCCTTAAACAGCAGAAACAGCCCGCCGCCGAGCATAATCAGGTCGCGCGCGCTGAAGCTGAACTCGCCGACGGAGAACAGCGGCCGGGTGAGGGTTACCAGCCAGGAGATAGAAGCCAGCAGCAGCAGGCGCATCAGCATCGCCAGCACCAGGCCGGTAATGCGCGCCCGGTTGCGCTGCGCCGGCGGCAGCTTCTCCGCGAGGATCGCGATAAACACCAGATTATCAATGCCCAGCACCAGCTCGATGACCACCAGCGTTATCAGGCCCGCCCAGATTGAAGGATCGGCGATCCAGTCCATAGGAAGTGTGTACCCTCATCGTTACATCATATGTATTTGTAATGGATCATGGTTAAAGGCAGAGGGAATTGCAATTTTTGTCGCGCTGTGTAGCGGACAATACCCTTGTTATTTGTGTTACAAAACATCTGGATAGATGAACATTAAGATACTAGGAAGATAAATGCGATTAATCTGGGTTATGGTTGTTAACATTATGAATTGGAAGCGTTTTATCCAATTAAGGATTTCTTAAGAACACAAAAAACTACTGGAGTTAATGTCTTTTCGATGATTATAATCGGACCTCTATTCATAGTTGGAAATGATAATGACTAATTTAAAAGCGGTTATTCCGGTAGCGGGTCTTGGGATGCACATGCTGCCGGCTACGAAGGCGATCCCGAAAGAGATGCTGCCGATTGTTGATAAGCCGATGATTCAGTACATTGTCGATGAAGTGGTCGCTGCGGGGATCAAGGAAATCGTCCTGGTGACCCACGCGTCCAAAAATGCGGTGGAAAACCACTTTGACACCTCCTATGAGCTTGAATCCCTGCTTGAGCAGCGCGTGAAGCGCCAGCTGCTGGCGGAAGTGCAGGCTATCTGCCCGCCGGGCGTTACCATTATGAACGTGCGCCAGGCGCAGCCGCTGGGGCTGGGTCACTCCATCCTCTGCGCGCGTCCTATTGTTGGCGACAACCCTTTCGTCGTCGTGCTGCCGGATGTCATCATTGATAACGCCAGCGCCGATCCCCTGCGCTATAACCTGGCCGCGATGGTTGCCCGCTTTAACGAGACCGGCCGCAGCCAGGTGCTGGCCAGACACCTTGAGGGCGACCTCAGCGAATACTCCATCATTAAGACCAAAGAGAGCCTCGATATCGAAGGTAAGGCCAGCCGCATCATTGAGTTCGTTGAAAAACCTGATCAGCCGCAGGCGCTGGACTCTGACCTGATGGCGGTAGGGCGCTACGTGCTCTCCGCGGATATCTGGCAAGAGCTTGAGCGCACCGAGCCCGGCGCCTGGGGCCGTATTCAGTTGACCGACGCTATCGCCGAACTGGCGAAGAAGCAGTCCGTCGACGCGATGCTGATGACCGGCATCAGCTACGACTGCGGCAAAAAAATGGGCTATATGCAGGCCTTCGTCAGCTACGGACTGCGCAATCATAAAGAGGGCGCGAAGTTTCGCGAAAGCATTAAAAAGCTGCTGGCGTAGCCCGCGGCCGCTTCAGCCGATGGGAGCATCCTGTTCCCGCCGGCTGAATAAGCGCAGGGCGTATCCAGGTTAGGAGACTTCTGGTATTCAGCGCCCGGCCAATGTGGCCTAATCCAGCAGTTGGCTTTACTAACTTTAGGGAAGCGTGCGTCTCATGTTGATGACACAAATGATGACTATTGCGGTTGGAGTGTGAGCGGCAGTGTTATGAGCAACTTCTCGCAGGTGCCTGCGGTCGTGCGCGTCAGACAGGTGATTAATTCAGGGGTGCAGACGCTATGAGCTGGCCGTTTATCTCTTTCTTTGGTGATAGCACCGTGCTGCTGCCGAGCGCAGCGCTCCTTTTTGCCATTTTGCTGCTGCGTAAAAAAACGGCGCATCTCGCCTGGCAGTGGGCGGCGCTGTTCGGCGTCATCGGCGGAATAGTCAGTCTTTCCAAGCTGGCCTTTATGGGCTGGGGTATCGGCATCCGCGATATCGATTTTACCGGCTTTAGCGGTCATTCGGCCCTCTCTGCCGCATTCTGGCCCATCTTCCTTTGGCTGCTCAGCGCCAGATTTACCTCCGCAAGCAGAACCCTTTTCGTTGTCGCAGGCTACGGTATCGCGCTGATCGTCGCGTACTCGCGGCTGGTGATCCACGCCCACTCCGTCTCGGAAGTCATCGCCGGGGCCCTGCTGGGCGTCGCCGGCAGCGCGCTGTTCTTACTGCTGCAGAAGCGCGCGGGCGAAACCGCGGCAGTGCAGATTTCGTGGGGCGGTGTCGCCTGCATGGTGCTGATCCCGGCAATGCTGTTACATACCGGCGTTAAGGCACCCACCCAGTCGCTGCTGGGGAAAGTGGCGGTGGCCATCGGGCCGCTGGAAAAACCGTTTACCCGGGCGGATCTGCACAGGCAGACCTGGTAGCGGCGTTTTATTTCATATCCATCGTCGCTAATTTGTGAGAGAGGCGTAGTCAAGAATAGCCACTATTTTAACAGGGAATGAGTGTGGCTATATCGGCAGCAAAACAGTCTGCTATGAATAATATTCTGCGCGCGCCAGATAATGTCATAAAACCAGGCGCCACTAGCGACAGATTGGAGAAACTCCTAATTTTTAGGAGTTGACATATCATATTACTCTCAGGCATCAACGAGTTTGGTGCATTAGTTTTCTTCATCCGGAGGAAAGCTGGGCCTGCTCCCGGACTGGAAGATGAATTTATTATTAATTTCATTAAAATTATAGCGTTATGCTGCCAATCGGCGGCGAAAGCCTGTAGAATCCCGGCGTTAACTGAAATCGGTAGCGATTAGATCTACTAATGCCATTCCTGAAAAAATAAGTTTTCCGCATCACAGTGCACTGGTAGCTGCAAAGCCAGGGGCGGTAGCGTGCCTGAATTAACGAACCTCACCCTTTACACTGCGCCTCTCTGAGTAGGCCGCTATTTGTCATGCCGAGTGACTATCTGATTGTTTAATAATGTACCCGAAAAACTTGACGGTGATATAAATCACATTTAGTGCGTGGATGAAGCTGATAGGCCCATCACTGAAGCGCATCCGCCGACGCGCTTCTTGAAGTATAGCCGTCAGAACAGGCAATATACGGAATACGGATACATTCTACCGTTTTAATCATTAATAATGATGATTATAGCTGCTGTTAATATAGGATACTTTCGGTGCTTACCCGAGAGTGGGTCGGATGCCTGACGCTGACCTGCTGTCGGAGATAACCCTTTTCTTCTTCTTTCCCTCACCTCTGCACGCGACCTGCATGAGAGGGGCAAAAATGGATCTTGTGCAATGATAAAAATCTCCCGTTTAGCCCTTGCCCTTGGACTGGCCTCCGCCGTTTCGACCCAGGCGTTTGCCGCCGGGCTGGTTCTTAATGACAACGACCTGCGCAACGATTTGGCGTGGCTGAACGACCGGGGGGTTATCCACCTGAGCCTCTCCACCTGGCCGCTGAGTCAGGAGGAGATTGCCCGCGCGCTGAAAAAAGCAAAACCTTCCTACTCCTCTGAGCAGGTTGTGCTGGCACGTATCGATAGTCGCCTTGCCTCTCTGAAGGCCGACTTCCGCGTCAGCGGCTATACGTCCACCGATCAGCCGGGCACTCCGCAGGGCTTTGGGCAGACCCAGGCCGCCGATAACTCGCTGTCGCTGGCCGTTAACAACAGCGGCGACTGGTGGGACGTGCACCTGCAGGGCAACGTCGAGGGCGGCAAGCGCATCAGCAACGGTTCAGACGTTAACCCGAACGGCTCCTACGGCGCGGTAAAATTCTGGAACCAGTGGCTCTCCTTCGGCCAGATGCCGCAGTGGTGGGGCCCGGGCTACGAAGGCAGCCTGATCCGCGGCGACGCCATGCGCCCGATGACCGGCGTACTGATGCAGCGCGCCGAGCAGAATGCCCCGGAAACCTGGTGGCTGCGCTGGATCGGCCCGTGGCAGTACCAGATTTCCGCCAGCCAGATGAACCAGTACAGCGCCGTACCGCATGCCAAAATTATCGGTACCCGCGTCACGGTATCGCCGTTCCAGTCCCTGGAGCTCGGCGGATCGCGTATTATGCAGTGGGCAGGGAAGGGGAGACCGCATTCGTTTGGTAACTTCTGGGATGGGTTTACCGGGAAGGATAACGTTCACGGCGATGATTCCAACGAACCGGGCAACCAGCTGGCAGGGTTTGATTTCAAGCTGAAGCTTGAGCCGACCCTGGGCTGGCCAATCAGCTTCTATGGTCAGATGATCGGTGAAGATGAATCGGGGATGCTGCCGTCTGCTAACATGTACCTGGGCGGGGTAGAAGGGCACCACGGCTGGGGCAAGTCGGCGATCAACTGGTACGTTGAAGGCCATGATACCCGCAGTAACATGAGCCGCGAGAACTACAGCTACACGCACCACATTTATACCGACGGCTACTACCAGCAGGGCTACCCGCTGGGGGATGCGATGGGCGGCGATGGTCGACTGCTTGCCGGAAAGATCGAGCTGGTGACCGAAGATAATCAGCGCTGGAGTACCCGCCTGGTATATGCCAAAGTGAACCCGAAAGATCAGCGGATCAACAAGGCCTTCCCGCACTCCGATACGCTTAAAGGCGTGCAGCTCGGGTGGAGCGGGGATGTTTACCAGTCGATACGGCTAAATACATCGCTGTGGTATACCGACAACGACCACAGCACTGCGGATGATGTGGGTGCCAGTGCCGGGATTGAGATCCCGCTGAGTTTGTAAACATTCGGGGCTGAAGAGACGATGATAGCGGTACGATACAGAGAATCTCACTGCCTCTTCGGTCTTATGGATATAACAGCAAATAATTGCTCAGGAATTAGCAACGTTTGAATGATTGATGATACGACACTATGAAAAAAAACATTATTAGATTTAGCGCGCTGGCGTTGGCGGTTGGGATTTTATCGGGCTGTACGGTTTTTCCAGGGCAGGGCCTGAATAGCCTGCGTAAGAATGTGGTTGAGCTGCCGGACAGTGACTATGACTGGGATAAGCTGGTGAATGTTTATCCTATGACCCCGGGACTGGTGGACCAGCTGCGGCCAGAGACCGTAATGGCCAGGCCGAACCCGCAGCTGGATGAGCTGCTTAAGAATTATCAATATCGAATTGGAGTGGGTGATGTACTCATGGTCACCGTTTGGGATCACCCGGAGCTAACCACTCCGGCAGGGCAGTATCGAAGTGCAAGCGACACGGGTAACTGGGTAAATTCTGACGGAACTATGTTCTATCCCTATGTCGGTAAAATTCACGTTGTAGGGAAAACGCTTAGCCAAGTACGCCAGGAAATTGCCAATAAGTTAACCACCTACATAGAGAGTCCCCAGGTGGATGTCAGTGTAGCAGCATTTCGCTCGCAGAAAGCTTATGTTACCGGTGAAGTTGTCAAGTCAGGCCAGCAACCAATTACTAATATTCCGCTTACGGTCATGGACGCAATCAATGCCGCAGGAGGACTCGCTACAGATGCCGACTGGCGAAATGTCGTGTTAACGCATAACGGGAAAGATACAAAAATTTCGCTTTATGCACTGATGCAAAAAGGTGATCTTACAGAAAACCATCTGCTTTATCCTGGTGATATCCTGTTTATTCCACGTAATGATGACCTCAAAGTCTTCGTAATGGGAGAAGTTGGTAAGCAAAGCACTATGAAGATGGATCGAAGCGGTATGACATTGGCGGAGGCTCTGGGTAATGCGGAAGGTATATCACAACAAATGAGTGATGCGACTGGCATCTTTGTTATTCGTCAACAGAAAGCAGATAAACATGGTAGGATTGCAAATATATATCAGCTTAATGCGCAGGATGCTTCTGCTATGGTATTGAGTACTGAGTTTCAGTTGCTGCCATATGATATTGTCTACGTAACTACGGCACCAGTTGTTCGTTGGAATCGTGTGGTATCACAGCTTATACCGACGATTACTGGTGTACATGACATGGTCGAGACTGGCCGATTTATTAAAACATGGAATAACTGAAATGTTTAATTCTATTTTAGTAATTTGTACTGGTAATATTTGTCGCTCACCAATAGGCGAACGTATATTACGGCGCTCTCTGCCAGGGAAAAAAATTGATTCAGCCGGTGTAGGAGCTTTGGTAGATCACGAGGCAGATAGATCTGCGATGTTGATTGCAAAGAAACATGGACTATGCCTTGATGGACATAAGGGAACACAATTTACTTCATCTTTAGGTAGACAATACGATTTACTATTAGTTATGGAGAACATTCATTTAGAACAAGTAAGTCGTATTGCTCCTGAGGTTAGGGGGAAAACAATGTTATTTGGCCATTGGTTGAGTGGTAAAGAAATTCCTGATCCATACCGAAAAAGCGATGAAGCTTTTGAATCAGTATACCAGTTGATTGATTTGGCTAGCCAGCATTGGATTGCCAAATTAGCGTAATAATTTAAGGAAATAAAATTGAATGACTTCTGCTACAAATAGACCGGCTCTGCAGGAAGCTAGTGAAATAGATATCGGCCGATTAATTGGTGAGTTGATTGACCATAGAAAGCTGATTATTGCTGTTACTACTGGCTTTATTGTACTATCTATCCTATATGCATTATTTTCAACGCCAATATACCAATCTGATGCCTTGATACAAGTTGAGCAAAAACAAGGAAATGCGATATTAAGCAGCTTAACTCAAATGCTACCAGATAGTCAGCCTCAGTCCGCACCAGAAATTGCATTACTGCAATCTCGGATGATTTTAGGTAAAACTGTCGATGATTTAAATTTGCAGGCTGTTGTCGAGAAAAAATATTTTCCCGTTGTAGGCCGTGGATTTGAGCGAATGATGGGGGGCGTGCCGGGTAAGATAAGTATCAGTCGCCTTTATATACCGGTTAATGATGAAGATGATCTGGCCCCTAGTGTGACCGTAATAATTAGAGATAAACGACATTATACAGTATCTGGGGATGATTTCAGTGTAGATGGAAAAGTAGGAGAACTGTTAAATACAAATGGAATATCATTACTGGTAGAGGCCATAGATGCGAATCCTGGCGATGAGTTCATAGTAACTCAATTAACTAAGTTGAAGGCAATTAAAGATTTACAGGAAGTATTAACAGTATCTGATCAAGGGAAAGATACTGGAATGCTTAGCTTAACATTAACGGGTGATAATCCCGATTTAATTTCCAAAATTCTTGCTAGTATAACCAATAATTATTTATCACAAAATATTGCAAGACAAGCTGCTCAAGATGCCAAAAGCTTAGATTTTTTAAATAAGCAGTTGCCAATTGTTCGTAGTGAATTGGATCTTGCTGAGGATAAATTAAACTCATATCGAAAGAAGAAAGATTCAGTTGATCTTAATATGGAAGCGAAATCTGTATTAGATCAGATAGTTAATGTTGACAATCAACTGAATGAACTTACTTTCAGAGAAGCAGAGGTGTCACAGTTATATACTAAAGAGCATCCCACTTATAAGGCTTTGATGGAAAAGCGTAGTACATTGCAGGAGGAGAAATTAAAGCTTAATAAAAAAGTAAGTAGTATGCCGTCAACTCAACAAGAAGTGCTTAGGTTAAGTCGTGATGTTGAGTCTGGACGTGCTGTCTATTTGCAATTACTAAATAGACAACAGGAACTTAGTATTGCGAAGTCTAGTGCGATTGGAAATGTGAGAATTATAGACAACGCCGTTACTGAACCAAAACCAATTAAGCCCAGAAAAGTATTAGCTGTTATTATCGGAGGAATTCTAGGTGTATTTATTTCTTTAGGATTAGTGATCCTGAGGATATTCCTGCGTCGTGGAATCGATTCACCTGAACAACTTGAAACAATGGGTATTAATGTATATGCGAGCGTACCAGTTTCGGAATGGTTGACCCAAAGTAATGCTAAGAATAAAAAAAATGGCAAAGGTCAATCAAGCATGCTGCTAGCGATTGAAAATCCAGCGGATTTATCTATTGAGGCGATAAGGAGCCTGCGTACAAGTCTCCATTTTGCAATGATGGAGGCAAAAAATAACATATTAATGATTTCCGGCGCTAGCCCAAATGCGGGTAAAACGTTTATCAGTAGCAATCTTGCTGCGACGATAGCGTCAACGGGTAAAAAAGTATTATTCATAGATGCCGACTTGCGCAAAGGATATGTGCATAAAATGTTTGGTAAACGAAAAATGATGGGGTTGTCTGAGGTGCTATCTGGGCAATCTTCAATTGAAAACGTAATTGAAAAAGTTAAAGATGCAGGATTTGATTATATATATCGAGGGGAGATCCCCCCAAATCCGGCAGAACTTTTAATGCATCGACGGGTTGATGAAGTATTAACGTGGGCTTCTAAAAATTACGATCTTGTCATTATCGATACCCCTCCCATTTTAGCCGTTACAGATGCTGCTATAATTGGTCGATACGCTGGCGCCACATTACTAGTCGCTAGATTTGAAGCAAATACCGTGAAAGAAATAGAGGTAAGTATCAAACGATTCGAGCAAAGTGGTGTAGACATCAAAGGTTGCATTTTGAATGGGGTATTGAAAAAATCCAGTAGCTATTATGGTTATGGTTATAATCATTACGGTTATAGTTATTCAGATAGCAAAAAATAAAATGTTCATTTAGGCTAGGTCTCATTGATGGGACCTAGTTATTGCTAAAAAAGTTAGAAATGATCCCAAATTTGTACGGCATGTATTTTCAATCAAGATCCGATGACCTTTTCATGTACCTCAATTGAAAGTGAGAAGCAGATTTTTTTTGCTAAAAGCCTGATGTGGGTTCTTAGCGTCTGATTGCTATGCTCGATACATTGAGTGAATATTTTGTCTTTTAGATGTTTGTCCTTCGGTACTTGTAATAACATGACTTCCCCACTCATCGCTGGCTATCATGCTAATATTAAACGGAGTGCGTACTGACAGTAGCTCATGGCAGATATTTCCCGAACACCGGCACTCTTGAATGCCATTTCGGTAATTTGCTCTATGAAGCCAGACTTGCGGGCTTCATAAGTATAGGTGAGTAGGATCACGCGGTGGCAATCACGGCAGCGAAACTGGTCAGGGCCTCAATGGTTTTGCCAATGAAGGTAAAATTGAGCAGACTGACAACGGAGACAACGAACAGTAACGCTGGCCATAAGAAAACCTCAACGCTGACATTATACGTTAATTCAACCAATTGAATGCATTAATAAAAAATTCAAAATCTTAGACCTAGCTTTCGTATTTAATAATAGTGAGGAGTTATGCTTTTAAGACATTATAAAAATGCTGTTTGTAGCATTTTTTTAGCTTGTTCAGATATTATGGGCTTTGTCTTTTCCATGTATTTAGCATTGGCCATATTACCATATACTCTTCCTCATTTTGAATATCGAGTACCACAAAGCCAAATTGAGCCATGGATTCATCTACATTGGCTTCTAGGTTTTTGCTGTGTAGCTTGGTATTGCATTAGATTACGCCATTATTTTTACAGAAAAACATTCTGGTATGAGTTAAAAGAAATATTACGGACGTTGATTATATTTGCAGTGATAGAAATGGCTATCATTGCATTCGCTAAATGGTATTTTTCACGGTATGTCTGGTTATTATGTTGGATATTAACATGCGCTTTTGTACCTTTAACAAGGATGCTTGTTAAATACATTCTTAACATATTTGGTTTATGGATGCGTGAAACTTGGATAATCGGTTCTGGGAAAAATGCAATTGATGCGTATAATGCAATAAAAAGTGAGGGTAATTTAGGGCTTGACGTCGTGGGTTTTATTTCGGATAAAGTTAATAACTCTTATGTGGAAAAACTGAATAGAAATGTGATTGTCACGGATAAAGGGGAGTCATGGTTAGAGGGAAAAAGAAAATCAATACAATTCATTATTGCACTCGAGGCCTCTGAAAGTGAGTTGAGAAATAATTGGTTGCGAATGTTTATGATTAAAGGCTATCGCTATGTATCTGTTATACCTACATTACGAGGGATGCCATTAGATAGCACTGATATGTCATTTATTTTTAGCCATGAGGTAATGATCTTTAGAGTTCAACAGAATCTTGCTAAATTATCATCTAGAATCATTAAGCGGATATTTGACATAATAGGGTCTTCATTAATTATAATGGGCTTATCACCTGTATTGATTTATATTTATTTAACGGTGCGGAAAGATGGTGGGCCGGCTATTTATGGACATGAAAGGGTTGGGAAAAATGGTAAATTGTTTAAATGCCTGAAGTTCCGTTCTATGGTAGTTAACTCGTCCCAAGTATTAGATGAGTTACTGAAATCAAGTAAAGATGCTCGCTTGGAATGGGAGCAGAGTTTTAAACTGAAACAAGACCCACGAATAACAAGAGTAGGGGCTTTTTTGAGAAGAACAAGCCTAGACGAACTTCCCCAACTATTTAATGTTCTTAAGGGGGATATGAGTTTAGTCGGGCCAAGACCAATAGTAACTGAGGAGCTTGAACGCTATAATTCAGATGTCGAATATTATTTATTGACTAACCCTGGCATGACAGGGTTGTGGCAGGTAAGTGGCCGCAGCGATATTGACTACGATACAAGAGTTTATCTGGATGCGTGGTATGTAAAAAATTGGTCAATTTGGAATGATATTGCAATTTTATTTAAAACAATATCAATTGTATTTAATAAAACTGGAGCTTATTGATAAGAACTACCATGAAGAAAATATTAATTGTATGCCGTTCTTATTATCCTAATATAGGCGGCGGGGGGGAATATTCAACTAAAACTCTTGCTGAAATGTTATTAGGTATAGGTTATAAAGTGGAAGTGTTAACTATTTATAACGAAGATGTAGTAAATGAAATTTCCGGAGTTAAAATCACTAGGATAAAATTCAAAAATATTTATTGGTCAATGCATAAGGGAAAGGGAACTTTTAATAAAATATTATGGCATTTAATAGATTCAAACAATCTTTTTTTAAAGAAAACATTGGCTCACAAGATCGAAGAGATAAATCCGGATGTCCTTATATCGAGTACAATAGAGGATGTGTCATCAATCATTTGGAAAGTTGCGAAAGAAAAAGGAATCAGAAGTGTACATATAATACGAAGTTACTCATTGATGTGTGTTAATGCAAATATGTTCAAGGATGACAATTGTATTAATCAATGCTCATCATGTAAAATAATGACATTAAGCAAGAAAAAAAATTCCAACTATGTTGATGATGTTGTTGGTATAAGTCGTTTTGTTTTGGAAAAACATATTCAATATGGATATTTCCCAAATGCGAGAAAACACATTATCTATAACTCATGTATCGAGGACGTTTTAGACAAAAGAAAATATGATGGTTTTTTAGATTGTAACTTTAAGATAGGATTTTTAGGAAGGATTCATAAAACTAAAGGAATAGAGTGTCTAATTCAATCTGTAAATAACATTCCGGAAAATTTGAGAAGGTGTATAACTATACTTGTTGCTGGTGATGGTGACGAAAATTATATAGAGGAACTAAAAAAATTATGTTCAAGCATGCAGTTTAAATATGAATTTTTAGGGAATTTACCTGCAAGTAAATTCCTTGATATGCTGGATGTTTTGGTTGTACCATCGCAATGGAATGAACCCTTTGGTCGGGTCATCGCCGAAAGTATGGGGAGAAAGGTCCCTGTTATAGGAAGTGCGGTTGGAGGCATTCCGGAGTTGCTTTCATTCAATAAGGATTTTTTATTTAGTACTGATCAGGAATTAACAGATATACTTATTAAGTATTTTGAAAGAAAACTATCATTCAATTTTAATCTTGAAAGGTTTATGGATGAAAGTATTAGCAAAAATTGGATTGGCCTTTTGGATGAAATGGAATTATAAAAATGAAGAGAATAATCTTTGACAAGCGATGGGAAGGAGGGCATGGAATTGGTAGGTTCTCCTCAGAAATAAGTAAAAGAATTGATTTCAAAAATGTTATTAAAATAAGAATAAAACCAGTAAGTCCATTCGATATATTTATTACCCCATGGTATTTGATTTTTAATGACTTCATTTATTTTACGCCTGGATTTAATGCACCATGGTTTTTTATTAAACGTGCTATCGTAACTATTCATGACTTGAATCATATTGATATTATGGGAAACGATTCTTTATTGAAAAGAATGTATTATAAATTCGTTTTAAAACGAGCCTGCAGAAAATCGCTTGCTATATTCACAGTTTCTGAGTTTTCTAAAAATAGAATAGTGGAATGGAGTGGTGCAGATTCAAACAAAATAACAGTTGTAAATAATGGTGTCTCCAGTTTTTTTAAAAAGGATGGTGAGGCTTATAAGCCCGGTTATGATTATTTTTTTTGCGTAAGTAATAGAAAGGAACATAAGAATGAGTTTCGATTGATCGAAGCTTACAGTTTATTAAGAAATAGAGAAGGGATTAAATTATTATTTACTGGGGAGCCAACTAAAAAATTAATGGAATACATAAGTGCTAAAGGAGTTGAAGGGGATGTTTTATTTTCTGGGTTCTTATCTGATGAAGCTTTAGCTTGTTATTACAGAGGGGCCAAAGCACTATTGATGCCATCTCTTTATGAAGGGTTTGGATTACCAGTTATAGAGGCAATGGCATGCGGTATCCCTACTTTAGTATCCAATACTACAGCGCTAGGAGAAATAGGTAAGGACTGCTCTATTTTAGTTGATCCTATGTCAATACCAGATATCATCAATGGATTACAGCGCATAATTAGTGATAGCGACCATATGAAGCATTTGTCAACATTGGGGTTAGAGCGTGCGAAAAGTTATACTTGGGATAATACCAGTAAAATAATAACTAATACATTGACAGAACTATTATAGTTTTAAGCATCGAGTTTACTAGGATTGATGCCCGCTTATGATACTAAGATCTTACATTTAGGAGAGTAATTGGTATGAATGATGACCTAAGTATTGGTATTATCACTGATTGGCTTGTTACGTATGCAGGTTCAGAAAAAGTTGTCGCAGAGTTTATAAATGTTTTACCTCAAGCTGAATTATACGCAGTAATAGATTATCTATCACATGATGACAGAAAAAATTTCCATGGAAAAAAAGCTAAAACATCATTTGTGCAACATCTTCCCTTTGCAAAACAGAAGTATCAATCTTATCTTCCTATTATGCCTTTTGCAGTTGAACAATTAGATGTGTCATCACATGATATTATTCTTTCCAGTAGCCATGCTGTCGCTAAAGGCATTTTGACTGGCCCAGATCAGCTGCATATTAGTTATATTCATTCTCCTATTCGTTATGCATGGGATTTACAACACCAATATCTCCATCAAGCAGGTTTAGAGCGTGGGATTAAATCATTGTTAGCAAGAATTATACTTTATAAAATGAGGTTGTGGGATATAAGGACATCAAATGGGGTTGACTATTTTATTGCAAATTCAAATTTTATAGCGCGAAGAATAAAAAAAGTCTATGGCCGTAACTCTGATGTGATATATCCACCTGTTGATGTAAATAGATTCACACTGGAAACGATGAAAGAAGATTTTTATCTTACAGCATCTAGATTAGTACCCTACAAAAAAATAGATATAATTGTAGAAGCTTTTAGTAGTATGCCGGATAAAAAGCTTATTGTAATTGGTGATGGCACTGATATGGAAAAAATAAAGAAAAAGGCAGGGCGAAACATTGAGATACTAGGCTATCAATCCAATGAAGTTTTAGAGAAATATATGAAAAAAGCTAAAGCTTTTGTTTTTGCAGCAGAGGAGGATTTTGGGATTACTGCTGTTGAAGCTCAAGCTTGTGGCACGCCGATCATTGCATTTGGTAAAGGTGGAGCCCTTGAAACTGTGAGACCGTTTGGTGTCAGCAGGCCCACAGGGTTTTTCTTCGAGAAACAGAATGCAAAATCAATTATCGATGCGGTCAATAATTTTGAATTTTATGCAGATACTATTGACCCCAAGGATTGCCGACATAATGCATTGAAGTTCTCTGTGGAGAGATTTAACTTTGAAATAAAAAAATACGTGAATGAAAAATGGCAAAGTTTTAATGAATCTAAAAGGGTTAAATACTAATACAATATATTTTAAATTAATAAGGGTTAAACAGATTTATGATTAAGATGGAAAGAAAAATAGCGGCCGTTCTTGTTACTTATAATCGAGTCGAACTTTTGAAGTTAGCGGTAGAATCTTTGTTACAGCAATCCTTTGAGTTAAAGTATATTATTATCGTTGATAATAACTCTAATGACGGAACAAGCACATATTTGAAAGAAATTAGTAGTGATAAAATTCGAATCGTTACTCTTTCTGAAAACACCGGTGGGGCTGGTGGGTTCCATGTTGGTATGGATTACGCTCACAAACTGGATATAGACTTTATCTGGATTATGGACGATGATGCTATTGCGAGTAAATCTGCTTTGAATGAGCTAATTATCGCACTTGATGAGTTGGCTATAAATCATGAACATCCAGGTTTTTTATGTAGCCATGTATTAAGTGATACAAATGAATGTATGAATGTACCAGAGGTTTCAAAAAAAAGGAATTCTACGGGCTATTTTAGTTGGCCGAATTTTGCTGCTAGCGGAATCATTGGTGTTGATAAAGCTACTTTTGTATCTGTTCTGATTAATAAAAAAATCGTTACCGAGTTGGGATTGCCAATTAAGGAGATGTTTATCTGGGGTGATGACACGGAATATACATGGCGCATAAGTTCTCAATATAATTGCTATTATGTGGCTAGCAGTATAGTTTATCATAAACGTGTTTTAGCTAAATCTTTATCCCTTGCGACAGAAGTGAACGTCCAGCGAATACCATGGTATGGGTTTCTTTACAGGAATAACCTTTACAATGTTAGAAAACATGGGAAATTAAAAGACTATCTAATCTATACTAATTACGTATTAAAAGATTTTTTTAAGACTGTATTTTCATCCAATGGAATGAAATTTAAAAAAATTTCCGTTCTTATCACGGGGGTATTGAAAGGGGTTTTATTTAATCCCAAGATTAAACACCCATAATTTTTTTGAATTTAACTGATCATAGGGGTGGCTTCCTCCCCTAAAATAATATTATTGCATAAAAATAATTATGTTTTATATAAGGTATAAGCATGGCGATAAATAGTTATAAATCAAAAAGTCGTGAAATATTATTTTTACTCATAGTATTCATGATGTTCACTATGCTTTTAGCATATTCTCCCGTGCTTGCTTTTTTTGTTCCTTTAATGTTTTTGGCATTGAACTATTCATTTCCCATTTCAATTAGAATAATATTGGCTTCTATATCAGTTTTCGGAGCTGGGTTTACCGTTGCATCTCGATTAATACGGACTAATCTCAAAGAAGATGATTTTTCATATATTTATTATCCGCTGTATAAACAGATTGCTATAGGGCAATCTATATTTGATACTAATTTTTCAGGTGGAATAGAGTTTATTTTACCTTTGTTATTTAAAATACTTCATTTTCTAACAGGTACATTAAACCCTGTTTATGTAATGGCATTTGTGACCATTTTATGTGTTGGTTTAACATATGTATGGTTAGAAATGTTTGCAATGAAAAATATTGAACATAGATTGAAGGGGCTATGCGTTGCTGCTACATTATCGATGGTTGCATTCACTGTTACTGGGCAGAATATGCGACAAGCAATATCGTGTATATTTTTATTGTTTTCTATCTCTTATTATCTAGATAAACGTAAAATAGTTTCAGGGTTATTTTTTCTTATTGCTTTTTTTGCACATACTACAGCATTAATAGTTTTCCCACTATTTATAGTCCTTCTGAAAGGTAGTACTAAAGTCAAGATTGTTTCATTAATTTTATGTGCAATAGTATCTGTTTTTTTCAATGTCTTGATCGGATATGCTATATCGACAGGAGCGCTTGGAGCAGCCACTTATAAATTGATATATTATACATCTGATATTCAAGTTTCTGCAGGGATAGGTTATCTAAAATTTCTAATATTAATTGTTGGTTTTTCTTTTTTCTTTTTTTCAAAAGAACACAGTGAATATAAAAGTTTAGCCATATTCGGGGCACTCATTTATGCTATTCTAATGCCAATTCCTGTTCTTCCTTATAGATTTTTGCTTTTGTTGGTTACTTACCTTTTAGGTTATCTGTTATTTTTATCTCTTTATCGAATTCCACTTGCATGCAGGCTTTTGATTATTCTTTTCTGTGCTTATAGAATTATTAAGTATGGGCCGTTTTTTAATGTTGATCCAAATGATTATATGGTGCTGTGGGCCAGTTACCCTTGGGCGGGGCAAGATTTTTTTTACTATCTTAAGTGATTAAAATTTTCATTAACAGACAAGTCGTAGTGTCTCGTTGGGGACTGAAGGTAGGCTGTATCTACTTGGATATACAGCCTTGCTTATATCTTATTTGTCAAGTTTACTGGATGTATCTTTGAACTTCGAAGCTATAGGTTTTTCTTTATGATTAAAATATAGTATTCCATAGTTATTCTCCTTGTTATCACTGTTCTCCGAGTTGTCAACAAGTTCATACCACCATACACCCTTTATGTAATTTTTTTTGCTGGTCTGTTTGATAAAGTCCACGGCATATTCAGCTACTTCATCTTGAGGGTAACTTGATTTTTTAAATGTTGGGAATCCAATTTCAGTAACATAAATATCAATATTTTTTTTCATGGATGAGTTAGACTTCATCAAACGCTCCAATCTGTCTATTGTATCAATATTATGTTTTACTAAAGGTGTACTTGATGCATTCAAAGAGCTATATGGGTGTATTGAAATACCGTCAATATAATTTAAAATTCCAAGTCTAACTAACAATATTGCCCATTTCCGTTGCTCGCTACTGAATGGATTAAATGAGCCTGCCAAAATCTTAGCATCTGAATCGTTTTTATGGATTGTATCTGAAACTTGCTTGACTAGCTTGAAATATAAAATGGCAGAATTTTTACTTGTACCGTCAAAAGTTGGAGTTTTTGATATCGACCACTCGTTCCATATCTCATATGCATATACTTTACCTTTAAGATGTGTAGTAACCCAATTTACATATTGGTTAAAATGTTGTCTTTGGTTTTCATCTAAAGGCCTGTCGATACCATAGATAGGATTTCCATAGTTTAGAATTATAATTGGCTTTATGCCTTTACTGTTTGCCATGTTTATTAATTTTTCTGTTTTACTGTTTCCATCTGCGAAATCATTTGGCTTTTTCTCCACGCTTTGCCATTTATAATCAGCACGGAAAGAACTAAATTTATATTTTTCCATGAAATTGATATAATCTCTGGGAGATAAGTTTTCTGATTCAGGATGTATGCCAATGCCTTTATCAAAGGCGTATGTCGTTTGTGTAACACTTAACGATAGAATTATCAATTTAATCTTTAGATTCATTTCCTTGCCTCAAATATGTTGTTATAATTTAAATGACTGGTGATTTACTGGGTTTAGAGTTGCTTTTAAAATTTTAATGGAGAAAAGATGAAGTTCAAGCAAAAGCTAATTAATAAATTGAAAGGAAAGGTAAATGACCTATCCCATTCTTTCTACAAGTTACCGAATGATCTTTCTGATGTAAAGATAGCTTACGTTTTAGGGGTGAGTAATCATCCTAATGCCGGTGACCAAGAGATAACCCTTGCTCAAAAGAAATTTATTAACCAACATCTTCCTGATCATCTGTACATAGAAATTGAAAAGGAAAAAACTAAGTTTATTATAGATGAGTTAGCATTGAGATTAAAAACAGATGATTTTGTTTTTATCCAAGGCGGAGGCACTTTTAGTGACCTTTATCCAGAGCATGAGTTACCTAGGCAGTTAATCATAAAGAAACTTAAAGACGCTCCGTGTAAGATAATTCAATTTCCTATTTCTTTTTATTATGATAATCTCAAAGAGTTCCAAGATGCTAAGAAATTTTATAATAACGCTAAGAACCTGACTCTATTTGTTAGAGAGTCAAAGTCCTATAAATGTATCAAGCAATACTTAGAAACTCCTTCCTTTCATATTCCAGATATTGTTTTATCTCAGGATGAATCTGATTCTCAAGTTATCCGAGGAGAACAAATTCTTATAATGTTCAGGAATGATTGTGAGTGTCTAATCTCTAAAGATTTAGCTAATGATATCATTGAGTATTTTTCTAAAAAGCATCAAGTTACATTGACTGATAACTATGTGGAAAATAATGTTTTGACTTTTGAGTTTAATCGCGAAGAATTATTGAAGTTAAAGTTTGATGAATTTAGAAAAGCAAAATTAATTATAACAGATAGATTGCATGGTATGATTTTTGCTTACATAACGAAAACACCAGTTATTGTATTTGATAACTCATATGGGAAAGTTAAATTTAGTTATCAGGATTGGTTGGCAGACTGCGATTATATTGTTTTTTTAGATTCGACGTCCTCGACTGTTAATGATGTTATTGCCGCTGCGGAAAAATTAATTAACTCCAAAAGAGTGTTTTCTTTAAATGTTAATTCAGCATTTAATCCATTAATAGATGTCATCAGAAAGTAAATGATTAAAAGCAGTTCATTGGCTTTATACGAACTGCTTTATCTATTTTTCGATATTAGCTATATTTATACAGCGTGGTGGTTTATGGATAAATATAATAAACTAATTAATAACTCTTTTGTTTTTGCAATCGGTTCTTTTGGTAGTAAAATTATTGTTCTTCTTTTAGTCCCGCTTTATACTCACTATCTGACATCTGAAAATTATGGCGTTGTTGATCTACTAACATCAACTCAAGCGTTAGTGTTGCCTTTTATTACATTAACCTTAGAACAGGCTATCTTGCGTTTTGTCGTAAATGAACAGGATAGAGAAAAAATAAAATCTTATTTTTCATCATCTGTTTTTATTATATTTGTTTCTTTTGCTATATTTACAGTTTTGATACTAATCTTTTATTATATAGAATACTGGGATAGGAAATTATTACTGTACTTCTACTTATTAATTTGTGTCTCTTCTTGTCAAGTTATTTTATCTACCCATTTAAGAGCATTAGGGAAAAGTAAACTCTATGCGTTAAATGGAATTATTCAAGTTTTGGTATTGTTGTGTTGTAATTTTTTATTCCTCGTATATCTAAAAATGGGGACCGATGGATATCTTATTTCTTTAATTTTGTCATACCTTATCTCCTCTATATATTGCCTAATAGTAATGGATGGTTTCTATTTTTCTACCTCGTTGATTAACAAATTAACATTGAAAATGGTTCTTCTGTTTTCGATTCCTTTAATTCCGAATTATTCTATGTGGTGGTTAGTTAATAACTCAACTAGATACGTTGTTCTTGGATTCCTTGGATTGCAGGCCAATGGTTTGTTTGCAGTTGCAAGTAAAATCCCGATGTGTGTTAATATGTTTGTTACGGTGTTTCAACAGGCGTGGCAGCTTTCTGCTTTTGAGGAGTTTAATTCTTCAGATAGATCCAAGTATTATTCCTCTGTTTTTAGATACTACTATCAGTTTTTGTTTTTAGTCGCCTCTTTTTTGCTTGTCATAAATAAATTTATTTTCACATATGCTATTAGTGATGGTTTTTATGAAGCATGGAAAATGGTTCCTTTTTTAGTTCTTTCTGTGCTGTATCAGACATTTTCAGCTTTTTTGGGAACTATATATACTGCTAATTTCAGTACAAGAAGTGTTTTTCTTACTAGCGCAATTGGTGCTGCTATTGCAATAGTATCTAATTTTTTCTTTATTCCCTTTCTTGGAGAGGAGTTTGTAGGAGTTGGCGCATGTCTAGGTTTTTTTATTATGTGGGCGATGCGTCTGCATGACACTAGAAAAATAGTATATATTCTTATAAGGAAGTATGAGTTTTTTGTATTAAATTTGCTGTTTGTAATACAAATTTTATTGGCTTTGATTTTTCCTGATGTATCTTTATTTCATTACACTGCCTTACAGTTATTTTTGTTTATTATTGTTCTCTTTATTACTAAAGAGTTTATAACTTCATTATTAGTTATGCTCAAAAAGAGAATTTTAATATTATAACCTTCATGAATTATAGGGGAATTATATGTATGATTATTTGATAATTGGAGCCGGATTCTTTGGTTCGATTTGTGCCCATGAATTACATAAGAGGGGAAAAAAGGTTTTAGTGATTGAGAAAAGAGACCATGTAGCTGGCAATGCATATACTGAAGATAATCATGGAATCAATGTTCATAAATATGGGGCTCATATTTTTCACACAAATGACAAATTTATCTGGAATTATATAAATCAGTTTTCTGATTTTAATAATTTTATAAACTCCCCCGTAGCGTGTTACAAGGATCAATTTTATAACTTGCCATTTAACATGAATACATTCTATCAATTGTGGGGTGTGAAAACACCAACTGAAGCACAAGCTGTGATCGCTTCTCAGCGTAGTGAAATGGATGGTAAAGAACCGACTAATCTAGAAGAAAAGGCTATATCGTTAGTTGGTAGAGATATATTTCAAAAGCTTATTAAGGGATATACTGAAAAGCAATGGGGCCGCAAGGCGTCAGAACTACCGCCATTTATTATAAATAGGCTTCCAGTTAGATTTACATTTGATAATAATTATTTTAGTGATAAATTTCAAGGAATTCCGGTCGGAGGATACACGAAGCTAATTGAAAACGTTCTCACAGGTATTGAAGTCAGATTGAGTACGGATTATTTCAGCCAGCGTGATTATTTTGATAAATTGGCAAAAACCGTAATTTACACAGGACCAATTGATCAGTATTTTAATTATTGTTTTGGACCTCTAGAGTATCGTTCTCTAAAGTTCGAACACTGTACGTATCCCCAGGAGAACTTCCAAGGTGTAGCAGTTATTAACTACACAGAATATGACATTCCCTTTACGCGAATAATAGAGCATAAACACTTTGAGTCCACTGAATCTAGCCATACTGTTGTCACGAAAGAGTACCCAACTGAATGGACCGAGGGTGCAGAACCATATTACCCTATTAATGATGAAGTAAATATGCAACTTTATAAAAGCTATCGTTCCCTTGCTAAAAAGGAATCAAATGTTATTTTTGGTGGCAGACTTGCAGAATACAAGTACTACGATATGCACCAAGTTATTGCATCAGCTTTAAAAACAATTTCTGGGCTTGATGAATGATTCCCATATTAAAAAAGGAAATGCCCTATGTTTACTTGTGCATGAAGTGATGTATCCCTAATTAAATACACTTCATTCTTCAGCCTGTGAATATACTTCATTTTTCAGACTGTGTTGTGCTGGCAGCGAGTGTTTACCTAGGTCATATTAGTTTAGTAGGTTTCCGATGACCACTTGCTGCCTTAATGCAACTTTAATAATTCCCGGTATAGGCATCATTCAAGGTATTACAGGATAAATTCAAGGGTTTTATTTCGTGAACTAATTCTATTCAATATCTTAATTACAAAGTTAAAAGAGGATACTATGTTACTCCCAATAATCATGGCCGGAGGAACTGGCAGTCGGCTGTGGCCCATGTCCCGAGAACTTTTTCCAAAGCAGTTCCTACGCTTGTACGGTCAGAACTCCATGCTGCAGGAAACTATTTCTCGCCTAAGAGGTTTTGACGTCAGTGACCCTGTGGTTATCTGCAACGAGGAGCACCGGCTTCTGGTTGCTGAGCAGCTTCGCCAGATAGGCAAATTCTCACGCAACATTATCCTCGAACCGGTGGGGCGCAACACGGCGCCTGCAATTGCGTTGGCAGCCCTGCAGGCGATTAAAAACGGGGATGACCCCTTGATGCTTGTGCTGGCAGCTGATCACATTATTAATAACCACTGTGTTTTTCACGAGGCTATTCGGGTCGCGGAGCGGTATGCGAAAACTGATTATCTGGTAACTTTCGGTATTGTACCTAATGTCCCTGAGACGGGTTACGGCTATATCCAACGTGGAATGGCTGTAGATGTATCCGATGATGCCCCTTACCGCGTAGCGCGTTTTGTAGAAAAACCTGATCGTGAACGTGCCGAATCCTATTTAGCTTCCGGAGAATACTACTGGAACAGCGGCATGTTTATGTTCCGTGCTAAAAAATATCTTTCGGAGCTGGCTAAGTTTCGCCCTGATATTCTTGAAGCTTGCCAGAGAGCGATGGATGCTGCTGATTGCAGCGGCGACTTCATAAGCATTCCGCACGAGATCTTTTGCGAGTGCCCGGACGAGTCCGTTGACTACGCAGTAATGGAGCACACCGCTGACGCAGTCGTCGTTGGTCTTGACGCTGACTGGAACGATGTCGGCTCCTGGTCCGCGCTCTGGGATGTTAGTCCCAAGGATGAGCAGGGAAATGTGCTGACCGGCGATGCCTGGGTTCACAATAGCCAGAACTGTTACATTAACAGCGATGAAAAACTGGTCGCGGCAGTGGGCGTGGACAATCTCGTTATTGTGAGTACTAAAGACGCTGTGCTGGTAATGAACAAAGACCGTGCACAGGACGTCAAGAAGGCGGTTGAGTTCCTCAAGGCCAATCAGCGCAGCGAATATAAGCGCCATCGCGAAATTTACCGGCCGTGGGGGCGCAGCGACGTGGTGGTCCAGACGCCGCGCTTCAACGTTAACCGCATCACCGTCAAGCCGGGCGGGGCGCTCTCCCTGCAGATGCACCACCACCGGGCGGAGCACTGGGTTGTCCTTTCCGGCACCGGGCAGATAACCATGAACGGCAAGCAGTTCCTGCTGACCGAGAATCAGTCCACCTTCATTCCCATCGGCGCGGAGCACAGCCTCGAAAATCCGGGCAAAATCCCGCTTGAAGTGCTGGAGATTCAGTCCGGCTCCTATCTTGGGGAAGACGATATTATCCGCATTAAAGACCAGTACGGTCGCTGCTAACAATCAGGGACACCAATACAGAATGACAACGTTAACGTGCTTTAAGGCCTATGACATCCGCGGCGAGCTGGGTGAAGAGCTGAATGACGATATCGCCTACCGCATCGGGCGCGCCTATGGCGAGCTGCTGAAGCCGAAGCGGATGGTGGTGGGGGGCGACGTTCGTCTGACGAGCGAATCCCTGAAGCTGGCCCTGGCGCAAGGGCTGATGGACGCCGGCACTGATGTGCTGGACATTGGCCTGAGCGGTACAGAAGAGATTTACTTTGCGACCTTCCACCTTGGGGTTGACGGCGGCATTGAGGTAACGGCCAGCCACAACCCGATGAACTATAACGGCATGAAGCTGGTGCGCGAGGGGGCCCGGCCCATTAGCGGCGATACGGGGTTGCGCGACATTCAGCGCCTGGCAGAGGCAAACCAGTTCCCGCCGGTGGACGCGTCCGCGCGCGGCTCGCTGCGCCAGATATCGGTACTGAAGGAGTACGTTGATCATCTAATGGGCTACGTGGATCCGGCGAACTTCACCCGCCCGCTGAAGCTGGTCGTCAACTCCGGCAACGGCGCGGCGGGGCACGTGATTGACGAAATCGAGAAGCGCTTCGCGGCAGCCGGTGCGCCGGTCACTTTTATCAAGGTGCATCATCAGGCTGACGGCAACTTCCCAAACGGCATCCCTAACCCGCTGCTGCCGGAATGCCGCCAGGATACGGCCGACGCAGTGCGCGAATACGGTGCCGATATGGGCATTGCCTTTGACGGCGACTTCGACCGCTGCTTCCTGTTTGATGGCGATGCCGAGTTTATTGAAGGTTACTACATTGTCGGCCTGCTGGCGGAGGCGTTTCTGCAGAAGCAGCCTGGGGCGAAAATTATCCACGACCCGCGCCTAACGTGGAATACTGTTGATATCGTGACACAAAGTGGCGGTACGCCGGTGATGTCAAAGACTGGGCACGCCTTCATTAAAGAGCGAATGCGTCAGGAAGATGCCATCTACGGCGGAGAGATGAGCGCGCACCACTATTTTCGCAACTTTGCCTACTGCGATAGTGGGATGATCCCGTGGCTGCTGGTAGCTGAGCTGTTGTGCCTGAAAAATACGTCGCTGAAGGCGCTGGTCGCAGACAGGCAGGCAGCGTTTCCGGCGTCGGGTGAGATCAACCGTAAGCTGGACAATGCGGCAGAGGCCATTGCCCGTATTCGAGCACGCTATGAGCCGGCTGCGTCGGGCGTGGACCTGACGGACGGTATCAGCATTGAATACCCTGAGTGGCGGTTTAATCTGCGTACGTCTAATACGGAGCCGGTGGTGCGCCTGAACGTCGAGTCGCGGGCTGACGCAGGGCTCATGAACAGGAAGACGGAAGAGATTCTGGCCCTCCTGAAATAAGGCATTAGGATGCAGATTAAAGCAATGGCGAAATGATTATACGCATTGCTTTACCTGCATCTGCTGAAAGCTATTTATACCGAGGGATAATTTCCGGCACCATGCAAAATGGTTGCAGACATTTATTTCGCATTGTCTATTGAAAGCGTAACCCAATGAAAATAACCATCTCCGGTACAGGCTACGTCGGCCTGTCCAACGGCGTACTGATCGCCCAGCACCACGAAGTGGTCGCTCTCGACATTGTGCAGTCGAAAGTCGATCTCTTGAACCAGAAAAAATCGCCGATAGTCGATAAAGAAATTGAGGAGTACCTGGCCAGCAGGCCGCTTAATTTCCGCGCTACTACGGATAAGCAGGACGCCTACCGCGATGCTGACTTTGTGATCATCGCCACGCCAACGGACTACGATCCGAAAACCAACTATTTCAACACAGCTTCCGTTGAAGCGGTGATCCAAGACGTGACTGAGATTAATCCGTCTGCAGTAATGATTATCAAGTCAACCGTACCCGTCGGCTTTACGCAGAACATGAAGGAGAAGCTGGGCATCACTAACCTGATCTTCTCCCCGGAGTTCCTGCGCGAGGGCAAGGCGCTGTACGACAACCTGCATCCTTCCCGCATCGTGATCGGCGAGCGTTCCGAGCGCGCGGAGCGCTTCGCCGCGCTGCTGAAGGAGGGGGCCATTAAGCAGGACATCCCCACGCTGTTCACCGATTCGACCGAGGCCGAGGCCATCAAGCTGTTCGCCAATACCTATCTGGCGCTGCGCGTGGCCTATTTTAATGAACTGGACAGCTACGCGGAAAGCCTGGGCCTCAACACCCGGCAGATCATTGAGGGCGTGGGTCTCGATCCGCGCATCGGCAGCCACTACAACAATCCTTCATTCGGCTACGGCGGCTACTGTCTGCCGAAAGACACCAAGCAGCTGCTGGCCAATTATGATTCGGTGCCGAATAACATTATCGGCGCCATCGTCGACGCCAACCGCACCCGCAAGGACTTCATCGCCGAACGGATCCTCGCCCGCAATCCGAAAGTGGTCGGCATCTATCGCCTGATCATGAAGAGCGGCTCCGACAACTTCCGCGCCTCTTCCATCCAGGGCATCATGAAGCGCATCAAAGCCAAGGGTATTCCGGTCATCATCTATGAGCCGGTCATGAAAGAGGATACTTTCTTTAATTCGCAGGTGATCCGCGACTTTGATGCCTTTAAGCAGCAGGCCGACGTCATCATCTCTAACCGCATGGCCGACGAACTGTCCGACGTGGCAGACAAAGTCTACACCCGCGATCTGTTCGGCAGCGACTGACCGCTCCCCGGCGGTATTCCACCGCCCGCGCAGCGCGGTATAAGTCTTACTTACCTCGCTGCGCTTTTTCCCTCCGGTAAAAGCCTAAAACCCGCGCTAAAATCAATGAAATTAGGCAATCAGTGTGACTTAGATCAGCAAATGCTATTCATTTTACCTCTGACTGAGTTAACATCTAAGCCACATTCCAGACCGCATCGAATCGCGGTGAAAACACCTGACAGGAGTATGTAATGTCCAAGCAACAGATCGGCGTCGTTGGTATGGCTGTGATGGGGCGTAACCTGGCGCTCAACATTGAAAGCCGCGGTTATACTGTCTCCATCTTTAACCGTTCGCGCGAAAAAACCGAAGAAGTGGTCGCCGAAAACCCGGGCAAAAAACTGGCCCCATACTACACGGTGCAGGAGTTCGTTGAGTCGCTGGAAACCCCGCGTCGCATCCTGTTAATGGTGAAGGCTGGCGCGGGCACCGATGCCGCAATTGAGTCCCTCAAGCCGTACCTGGAAAAAGGCGACATCATCATTGACGGTGGCAACACCTTCTATCAGGATACCATTCGCCGCAACCGCGAGCTGTCTGAAGACGGCTTCAACTTCATCGGCACCGGCGTTTCCGGCGGCGAAGAGGGCGCACTGAAGGGCCCGTCCATTATGCCCGGCGGCCAGAAACACGCCTACGATCTGGTGGCCCCGATCCTGACCAAAATTGCTGCCGTTGCCGAAGACGGCGAACCGTGCGTGACCTATATCGGTCCAGACGGCGCTGGGCATTACGTGAAGATGGTGCACAACGGTATCGAGTACGGCGACATGCAGCTGATTGCTGAAGCGTACTCCCTGCTGAAGGGCGGCCTGAACCTCTCCAACGAAGAGCTGGCGCAGGTCTTCAGCGAGTGGAACAAGGGCGAGCTGAACAGCTACCTGATCGATATCACCAAGGATATCTTCACCAAGAAAGACGAAGAGGGTAAGTACCTTGTCGACGTCATTCTTGACGAAGCCGCCAACAAAGGCACCGGTAAGTGGACCAGCCAGAGCTCGCTGGATCTCGGCGAACCGCTGTCGCTGATCACCGAATCCGTGTTTGCGCGCTACATCTCCTCCCTGAAATCCCAGCGCGTTGCTGCCTCTAAAGTCCTCAGCGGTCCGCAGGCCAAGCCGGCCGGCGACAAGAAAGAGTTCATCGAGAAAGTTCGCCGCGCGCTGTATCTCGGCAAAATCGTCTCCTACGCGCAGGGCTTCTCTCAGCTGCGCGCGGCGTCTGACGAAAACAACTGGGATCTGCACTACGGCGAAATCGCCAAAATCTTCCGCGCCGGCTGCATCATCCGCGCCCAGTTCCTGCAGAAGATCACCGATGCCTATGCCGAAAACAAAGACATCGCCAACCTGCTGCTGGCACCGTACTTCAAGAAAATTGCCGACGATTACCAGCAGGCGCTGCGCGACGTGGTTGCCTATGCCGTGCAGAACGGTATCCCGGTTCCGACCTTCTCTGCGGCCGTTGCTTACTACGACAGCTACCGTGCAGAAGTGCTGCCGGCTAACCTGATCCAGGCCCAGCGCGACTACTTCGGGGCGCATACCTACAAGCGTACCGATAAGGAAGGCGTGTTCCATACGGAGTGGCTGGAGTAGTCAGCAGACGCCATTTTTTACTCTTGTTTTGTACGTAATGAAAGCCCATGTTTAGCATGGGCTTTTTGTATTACGCCTGTACGTTTCGTTGTCCAACGTCCGCTCAAGTTTTCTGCAACTTTTTCTACAAACTGATCAAATCCTATCTCATTATGAGAAACTACCTATTCATGCATTCAGCTAGCCTGAAGTAATCTTAAAAAACAATAGGTGTATTTTGAAGTGAAATAGCCTTTAATTTACATGATTAACTTCTCATTCATAATAATGACCAGCAGAGAATAGCGGCGACTGTTTTTTAAGCGATGACTCGGTGCACTCAAGCTATTTTATGAATATTGATTTGCCGCGTAGCGCTATCATGTAGAATAATGCGCTGCAATTAGTGTGGGAATTTTATGCTAACGCACGTTATGCGCTGGCCAATTGGTAACCAGGGCGATAGTCCAGTAGAGATTTTTTGGCCGATTCTGCATTGCCTCGCAGATGCTGTGACAGGCGAAGGATTTTTGATCGGCTTTCCGGGATGCTGGGCTTGATCGGTGCTATAGAGAATCCCCACTAACACTTTTGACTAAATGGAAGCCCAGAGATGCCTTCAGGTGATAGTTGATACTTCGTCATTCGCCTGGGGGATTTTGGCAGATATCGCATCCCTTACGTGTAAATTCTGGACGCCTGATGCATCATCACTAGTTCGTATAATTGTTTATTAAGGGTTTTGTATGTTACTTCCCGTAATCATGGCCGGTGGAACCGGCAGTCGTCTGTGGCCTATGTCGCGCGAGCTCTATCCCAAGCAGTTTCTGCGACTCTATGGTCAGCACTCCATGCTGCAGGAGACCATCACCCGCCTGACCGGACTCGACACGCATGAACCCATGGTTATCTGCAACGAGGAGCACCGCTTCCTCGTTGCCGAGCAACTGAGGCAGCTTGGCAAGCTCTCCCGCAACATTATTCTGGAGCCGGTAGGGCGTAATACCGCTCCCGCCATTGCCCTGGCGGCGCTGCAGGCCACCCAGTCCGGCGAAGACCCGCTGATGCTGGTACTCGCGGCCGACCATATCATTAACAATCACCAGGCCTTTCACGATGCTATCGGAGTGGCGGAGAAGTATGCGCAGGCCGATCACCTGGTCACCTTCGGTATTGTCCCCAACGCTCCTGAGACTGGCTACGGCTATATCCAGAGAGGCGAACCCGTTGCTACGGATTCAGATTCGCCTTACCGCGTAGCCCGCTTCGTCGAGAAGCCGGACCGCGAGCGCGCTGAGGCCTATCTCGCCTCCGGGGACTACTACTGGAACAGCGGCATGTTTATGTTCCGCGCCAAAAAATATCTTTCGGAGCTGGCTAAATTCCGGCCTGACATTCTGGAAGCCTGTCAGAAATCGATGGCTGCCGCCGACTGCAGCAGCGACTTCATCAGCATCCCGCACGACGTGTTCTGCGAGTGCCCGGACGAGTCAGTTGATTATGCAGTAATGGAACACACCGCGGACGCAGTCGTCGTGGGTCTTGACGCTGACTGGAACGATGTCGGCTCCTGGTCGGCGCTGTGGGACGTCAGCCCCAAGGACGAAAGGGGTAATGTGCTGACGGGCGATGCATGGACTCATAATACGCAGAACTGCTACATCAACAGCGACGAAACGCTGGTCGCGGCGGTGGGCGTGGAGAACCTGGTGATCGTCAGCACCAAGGACGCCGTGCTGGTGATGAATAAAGACCGTGCTCAGGACGTAAAGAAGGCGGTTGAGTTCCTCAAGGCCAATCAGCGCAGCGAATATAAGCGCCATCGCGAAATTTACCGGCCGTGGGGGCGCAGCGACGTGGTGGTCCAGACGCCGCGCTTCAACGTTAACCGCATCACCGTCAAGCCGGGCGGGGCGCTCTCCCTGCAGATGCACCACCACCGGGCCGAGCACTGGGTGATCCTCTCCGGCACCGGGCAGATAACCATGAACGGCAAGCAGTTCCTGCTGACGGAGAATCAGTCCACCTTCATTCCCATCGGCGCGGAGCACAGCCTCGAAAACCCGGGCAAAATCCCGCTTGAAGTGCTGGAGATTCAGTCCGGCTCCTATCTTGGGGAAGACGATATTATCCGCATTAAAGACCAGTACGGTCGCTGCTAACAATCAGGGACACCAATACAGAATGACAACGTTAACGTGCTTTAAGGCCTATGACATCCGCGGCGAGCTGGGTGAAGAGCTGAATGACGATATCGCCTACCGCATCGGGCGCGCCTATGGCGAGCTGCTGAAGCCGAAGCGGATGGTGGTGGGGGGCGACGTTCGTCTGACGAGCGAATCCCTGAAGCTGGCCCTGGCGCAAGGGCTGATGGACGCCGGCACTGATGTGCTGGACATTGGCCTGAGCGGTACAGAAGAGATTTACTTTGCGACCTTCCATCTTGGGGTTGACGGCGGCATTGAGGTGACGGCCAGCCACAACCCGATGAACTACAACGGAATGAAGCTGGTGCGTGAGGGAGCCCGGCCTATCAGCGGCGATACGGGGCTGCGCGATATTCAGCGTCTGGCTGAGGAGAATCAGTTTCCGCCAGTGAATGAATCAGCACGTGGGTCGCTGCGTCAGATATCAGTGCTCAAAGAATACGTTGATCATCTGATGGGCTACGTGGACCCGGCGAACTTCACCCGCCCGCTGAAACTGGTCGTTAATTCCGGCAACGGCGCGGCGGGGCACGTGATTGACGAAATCGAGAAGCGCTTCTCGGCAGCCGGTGCGCCGGTCACTTTTATCAAGGTGCATCATCAGGCTGACGGTAACTTTCCGAACGGCATACCTAACCCGCTGTTGCCGGAGTGTCGCCAGGATACGGCTGACGCAGTGCGCGAGCACGGTGCCGATATGGGCATTGCCTTTGACGGCGACTTCGACCGCTGCTTCCTGTTTGATGGCGATGCCGAGTTTATTGAAGGTTACTACATTGTCGGCCTGCTGGCGGAGGCGTTTCTGCAGAAGCAGCCTGGGGCGAAAATCATCCACGACCCGCGCCTGACGTGGAATACGGTTGATATCGTGACGCAGAGCGGCGGTACGCCGGTGATGTCAAAGACCGGGCACGCCTTTATTAAGGAACGTATGCGCCAGGAAGACGCCATTTACGGCGGCGAGATGAGCGCGCACCACTATTTTCGCGACTTTGCCTACTGCGATAGTGGGATGATCCCGTGGCTGCTGGTCGCCGAACTGTTGTGCATCAAAAATACCTCGCTGAAGGCGCTGGTTGCAGACAGGCAGGCTGCGTTCCCGGCATCGGGTGAGATCAACCGTAAGCTGGACAATGCGGCAGAGGCCATCGCCCGTATTCGGGCACGCTACGAGCCGGCAGCGTCGGGCGTGGATCTGACGGACGGTATCAGCATTGAATACCCTGAGTGGCGGTTTAACCTGCGTACGTCCAATACGGAGCCTGTGGTGCGCCTGAACGTCGAGTCGCGGGCAGACGCAGGGCTCATGGACAGGAAGACGGAAGAGATTCTGACTCTCCTGAAATAGAGTGTTCTGGAGTAGATAAGTCAAGATTAACTCATCATTGAGCGTCATCTTATCTGCTCCTCAAGATACTACGCTAACTGCATAGAACCCAGAAGAACAATTTTTGTAAACAGGTAGTGTAGTTAGCGTTGTTGACAATGTTTTTAAAAACAATGAGTAATGGTAGCTTGTAGCCATTAAAGTCACACTACTTCTCATTGAGAACGGCTTGTCTTAGATCCTGATTAAGACCACAATAGCCGACGAGTTTCCCGATGCATCAGCTTTACTGGAGCTATCTGGTTGATAATTAAAAGATTTGAGTATACTGGTAGCTGTTGAGCCAGGGGCGGTAGCGTGCCTGGATCTCGGCAAGCAGATGTTTCTGATGAAATTTTGCCAACAATAGATAAGAGCGAAGATAACGTGAAGATTTTGGTGACCGGCGGCGCAGGGTTTATTGGCTCTGCTGTTGTACGACATATTATTAACCATACTGCGGACAGTGTCGTCAATGTTGATAAATTGACCTATGCAGGTAACCTTGAATCACTGGTCGACATCGCTGAAAACAGTCGATACTTTTTTGAGCATGCTGACATTTGTGACCGTGAGGCCATGGATCGGATTTTTGCTGAGCACAAACCCGATGCAGTGATGCACCTCGCGGCGGAAAGTCATGTTGACCGCTCAATTACCGGTCCGGCTGCATTTATCGAAACCAATATTGTTGGTACTTATGTTCTACTTGAGGCTACCCGAAAATATTGGTCGGCGCTCGCTGAGAATAAAAAATCGGTTTTTCGTTTTCACCACATCTCAACCGACGAGGTTTATGGGGATTTACCTCATCCTGATGAATTAGAAGCAGAAAGCAAGTTGCCGCTGTTTACAGAAACTACGGCTTATGCGCCCAGCAGCCCGTACTCTGCCTCCAAAGCCTCTAGCGATCACTTGGTTCGTGCATGGTTCCGTACCTATGGTTTACCGACAATCGTCACAAATTGCTCAAATAACTATGGCCCATTTCACTTCCCGGAGAAGCTCATTCCTCTGGTGATTCTGAATGCCCTGGCAGGTAAGCCACTGCCGGTTTACGGTAAAGGCGATCAGATCCGGGATTGGTTGTACGTTGAAGATCACGCCCGGGCGCTCTATGCGGTTGTGACTCTCGGTGCAGTTGGTGAGACTTACAACATTGGCGGGCATAACGAGAAAAGAAATCTGGATGTAGTGAACACTGTTTGTAATTTACTGGATGAAATTGTTCCCAAAGCAACGTCTTATAAAGCTCAGATCGCTTATGTTGCCGATCGCCCAGGCCACGATCGCCGCTATGCTATTGATGCGGAGAAAATAAGTCGTGAACTGGGCTGGAAACCGCAGGAAACATTTGAAAGCGGTATCCGTAAAACTGTTGAATGGTATCTTGCTAATACTCGCTGGATCGAAAACGTTAAAAGTGGCGCATACCAGAGCTGGATTCAGCAGAACTATGGGGAACGCAAGTAGTGAATATTCTATTATTCGGTAAAACAGGGCAAGTAGGTTGGGAGTTACAGCGCTCACTCGCACCTCTCGGGAATTTGATTGCACTGGATGTTCACTCTTCAGATTACTGCGGTGATTTCAGTAACCCTCAGGGTATTGCCGATACAGTAAGGCGCGTGCGGCCGGATGTGATTGTCAACGCGGCAGCTCATACGGCAGTTGATAAAGCGGAATCTGAAATGGATTTTGCACAACTTCTTAACGCGACCACAGTGGAGGCTATTGCAAAAGCCGCGTCTGAAATTGATGCTTGGGTTATACACTACTCAACGGACTACGTTTTTCCCGGTACTGGTGATAGCCCATGGTCTGAGACTGATGAGACCGCACCGCTTAATGTATACGGAAAGACAAAGTTGGCGGGGGAGAAGGCGCTTCAGACCTACTGCACAAAACATCTGATATTCCGCACCAGCTGGGTTTACGCGAGCCGGGGCAATAATTTTGCGAAAACGATGCTGCGTATTGCTAAAGATCGCGCTGATATATCGGTTATCAATGATCAGTTTGGTGCCCCGACGGGAGCAGAGCTGCTGGCTGACTGTACCGCACATGCTATTCGCATTGCGCAGAGCAGGCCTGAGGTTGCTGGATTATATCATCTTGTCGCCGGAGGGATAACGACCTGGTATGACTATGCCGCATTGGTTTTTGATGAAGCCCGTAACGCCGGAATGACTTTGTCTCTTAAGACACTTAGTCCGGTATCCACTAGCGCTTACGTCACGCCAGCCTTAAGACCTGCTAATTCCCGCCTGGATACCACCAGATTTCAACAGCAGTTCGGCCTGACCCTACCCGATTGGGAGGTCGGTGTGAGGCGCATGCTTGAAGAGTTATTTACCTCAACATCCATTTAAACATTTTTATCAGTGCCTGCTAAATGCAGGCATTTTGTCTGTAAAGAGAATATAAAATGAAAACGCGTAAAGGAATCATTCTGGCCGGTGGATCCGGTACTCGCCTGTACCCGGTTACTATGGCAGTCAGTAAACAGCTGTTGCCAATTTATGATAAGCCAATGATTTACTATCCGCTCTCAACTCTCATGCTGGCGGGAATTAAAGATATTCTTATTATCAGTACTCCGCAGGATACTCCCCGGTTTGAACAGCTTCTTGGTGATGGCAGCAAGTGGGGATTGAATCTTCAATATAGAGTACAGCCAAGTCCTGATGGCCTGGCACAGGCATTTATCATCGGTGAAGAGTTTATTGGTAAAGATGATTGTGCTCTGGTTCTGGGGGATAATATTTTCTATGGACACGATTTGCCCAGACTGATGCAGGCTGCTGTTGAGAAAGATAACGGGGCAACTGTCTTTGCCTATCATGTAAATGATCCCGAGCGATATGGTGTTGTCGAGTTTGATTCTTCCCGGACAGCGATCAGTCTTGAAGAGAAACCTGCAAAACCGAAAAGTAACTATGCGGTTACAGGACTTTATTTTTATGATAATAGCGTTGTTGATATGGCGAAAAATTTACAGCCGTCAGCGCGAGGCGAGCTGGAGATAACTGATATCAATCGCCTTTATATGCAACAAGGCCGTCTTTCGGTGGCGATGATGGGAAGAGGCTATGCATGGCTCGATACTGGCACCCATCAGAGCCTGATTGAGGCGAGTAATTTTATTGCCACTATTGAAGAGCGGCAGGGGTTGAAAGTCTCTTGTCCGGAAGAAATCGCCTACAGAAAAGGATTTATTAGTGCTGAAGAAGTATTGCAACTGGCTGCGCCACTATCAAAAAATGCCTACGGACAGTATTTAATTAGAATGATTGAAAGTAATGGTTAATTTCTTAATATCATTTCAAAAGTGATGTGCATTATAAAATGACTTGTTATATTATCGTTGCTATTTATTATGAGCGCTATCTCTCTAAAGTATTAGAGCAAATCAACGCAACCTTTAAGACGTTTAATCCTCATATAGTACTGATTAATAATAATCCAAAAGAAATATATGGAGCCAAGAGTCATAATACATGTATTAAAGGATCAAATGCCGCAGGAGAGTTTTCCGCTTGGGATGAAGGTGTTGCCCATGTCGTATCGAATTATACAATTAAAGATGATGATGTTTTCATTTTTTTAAATGACACATTCTGTCATCACAGAATTTTTACCAGTATCGATAGATATGTTTATCGAAAATCAATAATAACAATGCAAGATAATATTATTCGAGGTGAATTCAACCAATCAACTGAAACGCTTAAAATTTATGACACTCCGCTCAAGGGCTGGATATCGAGTTACTTTTTCTGCTGTCGCTGGCAATCAGCCAAACGGTTGCAGCCCTTCTCAAAGGCAGCTCGACTGGATCCTGAGGTTAAAATTAAAATTCAAAATGACTTACGTAATCGTACTGTCGAGATCCCATTTTTTTCTTCAGGTTTGAATACACATTTAACAAAATGGTTGTTTCCAGCTGGCTCAAGAGGCTGGCACGGTAAAAGCAAAGACATTAATGATGGTATGATGTTTTTTAAACTGCAGGCTATTCTTAACGAGAAATTATTAAGTTATACGGCAGTTACTGAGAGTATCAATGTTGAAGGGATCTATGAAACATGGCTTTTAAATCGCTATAATTTTTATAGATACAAAACATATAATTTCATTAGAAAACTGAAGTTATTCTGTAAATCACGATTCCATAAGTGAATGGGTAGTATTGAACATGGGTGGAATTTATTTCTTATCAATTAGTCTATTTTCTGGGCTTTTTTGTTGTGGCTATTTATCTAAAATAAAAGCTTTAGATACAAAATTTATTTTCTATTTTTGCCTGGTTATAGCAATTGCCATTACTGGTTTTAGATATAATTTCGGCTTCGACTTTCCACAATATCTAAATATGATTCACACTACTCAATTCGATGGAATTGAGCAATTTCATATTCATTTGATGACGCTGGCTTCTGATTTTAAGTGGCCGGGTTTTTATTATTTGGTCATTTCAGCGCTGATTTTTTTGTTCTATTTTTCATCTGACAGAGATGATGACTCGTATTATGTGAAACTGTTGTCACTCATGTTTTTTATAGTATATCCACTAGGGTATATTGAATCGATATCAGTATTAAGACAATATGTCTCAATTGCATGTTTTCTCTGTATCTGGAATAGGAAGAAGCCTGACTGGGTTTTTGTGTTAGCGGTAGTGATAGGCTTTCTTTCTCATTTCTCATTTATTTTAGCTGTGCTTTTTTACTGTATAAAGTTTTTTAAAATTAAGCCTAATATTTTCTTATATGCTTTTTTCGCAGCTACAACTTTCATTGTGATCAACGTTGTTCTGGCATATTTAATTTCCCACTATGCTTATTTTAAATTTTATAACTCCTTCGAAAAAAGTGGGTTTCTCCTCACTCTATCAAGTTTGATTATCCCTGCGCTCTGCGTGTTTTTCATTCTTCGAAATAAGAACAAGCAGCTCTATGATGATTGCAACTTACTTTTTTGTGGGATAGTGCTATTCTTTTGTTTATCATTATTCAATGTTCAGATGGCAAGGTTAGCATATTATCCATTATTGATAGTTCCGTTTGTGATAGCCAAACTTTCGTTAAATAGACCGCTCTTACGATGGTTTGCATTTGGGTTTCTGTTCGCCACATTATGCTATCGCTTTTATCTCTCATCACAACTACCGTATGATTATCTGAATAATTTTGAGATCAATTTTTTATGAGCAAAGTGGTTATTCTTTTACCCAAAGCTGATTCTGTCTGCGGAATTTATGATTATGCTACGAATATTTATAATGAAATCAGAAAAGAAGCAGCGGATGTAAGCAGTATGGCGGTTGATGACAGTGCTAAATCGTGGTGGCACTGCTTTACTTCACTTAAAAATTGCAATGTCGTAATGCAATACCCTGCATTAGCGTATCGCAGTTCAATTCTGCCGATTCTCTATGCTTTGGTGGCGAAGCTGCGGGGGATTAAACTTACCAGCGTTGTACATGAGAATTCAGAGGTCTCTTCTCGCAGGAGAATGTTAAACCGAGCTATAACGCTTCTTTCTCACCGCATTATTGTAACCAATAGAGTTGAGTATGAGTATTTTCCGCAACGAATACAGAGGAAAACAGCAATCATCCCAATAGGAGCAAATACTCCCGGAGAGGCCCCTGAGGTAGATAAGAAACAGTTAAATAATAAAGTGGTATTCTTTGGTTTAATTAGAAAAGATAAAGGTATAGAAGATTTTATCGAACTTGTCGATGCCGATCAGGCCTCAGTATTTCACTATGTTTTCGTTGCAGGCACAACTAACGTTGATAAAGAGTATACTGATAGAATTTTAAGTCAGCTCAAAACAAGAAACGTTGAGATACATTTAAATAAAGAACTTATGGAGGTGCATGATATATTATGTTCGTGCACTTATGCATTTTTAACTTATCCTGATGGCGCTTCGGAAAGAAGAGGGTCATTATTAGCAGCGCTCAAAGCTGGCTGTGTTATTTTTTCTAATGATGGCAGGCAAACGCCAGTTTCAATTCAGAAAGTCATTAATTCTCCGAATTATAAAGCACTTTCTGAAATGCATGATAGTAGTGATGAAAATAAAAGAGATTTTATAGCTCAATCTATAAACCTCAGTCACGGATATTCCTGGAATAAAATTGCAAGTGAGATTATGAAGGTGGCTACTAGTGAAAATATTACAATTCGGTAAGTATTACCCTCCTGTATTTGGAGGTATCGAGTCTGTAATGTTCGATTTAACTGAAGGACTTAATGATATTGGCCATCAGTGCGATGTTCTATGTTCTAATAACGTGAATGAGTATGTCGATGAATATTATAATAATAAATATAAAGTAATAAGAACACCCTCACTAGGAAAGTTTGCATCAACCTCACTTTCACCGAAAATGATTGGCGCGTTGAAAAAGACACATGCTGATTATGATATTATTCATGTGCATTTGCCAGATCCAATGGCAAATATTGCTCTGAATCTTATTTCAGTGAAAGCAAAGGTGGTCATTCATTGGCACAGTGATATTGTTAAGCAAAAATTTTTAAAGTATCTATATGCGCCGGTGATGATAAAGTTGCTTGAAAGGGCTGATGCGATAATCGCAACTTCCGAGGAGTATGCAAAGTCATCGTATTGGCTACAGCGGTACAAAAGTAAAGTAACTATCGTCCCAATCGGTATAAAAGATCCCTGTCAAGATATGAATCTTTTAACCAAACCACAATCTTATAACTCGAAGAAGATTGTTTTTTCATTGGGCAGAATGGCCTATTATAAAGGCTTTGAGTATCTTATTAAAGCAGCCCATTATCTCACTGATGAATATAAAATTGTCATAGCTGGTGGCGGCGAGTTAATTGAAGAATATCGAAAGCTAATTAAAGACGAAGGGCTTGATAAAAGGGTTGAATTAGTTGGTAGGATTTCTGACAAAGAAATTAACAGCTATTATCACTTTTCAGATCTATTCTGTCTCCCTTCGGTTGCTCGTTCGGAAGCATTTGGTGTAGTGTTACTCGAAGCTATGGCGCATTCTAAACCGGTAGTTGCCACTAATATTCTCGGTTCCGGAACCTCATGGGTCAATAAGCACACTGTATCAGGATTAAATGTTCCAATATGTGACTCGCAGGCGATTGCAAACGCAATTACAACAATAGTTAATAGTGAAGATCTTAGCAATCGTTATTCACTCGGCGCAAGACAGCGTTTTGAGGAAAACTTTACGCGTGAAGAAATGGTTACCAAAACGGAAGCCCTTTATCAAAAATTGGTCGGCGAGTAGTTTTACTCGCTGGTAGACCTATCCCGGGATGCATCAAACCGGTCCCGGAGTAGTATATATATTATCATTTTGAAGATGATATGATATGTAAATATTTGTAGCTATTCGCTGTAGGTTAAAAATAAATGAAAGTTACTCAAACGACGATATCAGATGTTTTGATTTTTGAACCAAATGTGTTTGGCGATGAACGCGGCTTCTTTTTTGAAAGTTTCAATCAAAAAGTATTTAACGATATCGTTGGTCAAAGAATAGAATTTGTTCAGGATAATCACTCTAAATCTAATAAAAATGTACTGCGTGGAATGCACTATCAAACCCAGCAAACACAAGGCAAATTGGTAAGGGTTGTTAAAGGTGCAGTCTATGATGTAGTAATTGACTTGAGAAAAGAATCCCCAACTTTAGGTAAATGGTTTGGCGCTGAACTCTCTGCTGATAACAAGCGACAGCTGTGGGTGCCTGAGGGATTTGCACACGGTTTTCTCGTGCTTGAGGATAATACTGAATTTGTTTATAAGTGCACTGATTATTATCACCCGCAATCGGAGAGAAGTCTTCTTTGGAATGATTCGACAGTTAAAATTGACTGGCCTGTCGATTGTGTCGAAGATTTAATTATTTCCAGCAAAGATATTAAGGGTGAAGTCTTTGAACGCTCTCATCGGTTTTAGTCTTCTTGGGTAATTATGAGTCTTATCAAAAATAGTATCTATAATCTTGCCGGATTTATAATACCAACTGCGCTGGCAATACCCGCATTAGGTATTCTATCTCGCCAACTTGGCACCGAAAGTTTTGGCATTTTTACTCTTGTTTTCGCCTTGATTGGTTATGCCAGCATATTTGATGCCGGCATAACTCGTGCTGTTATTAGAGAGATTGCAATATTCAGGGATAATATTGAGGAGAAGAAAAAAATCGTTTCTACAGCATCTTCTGTGGTGCTGATGCTGGCGGCTGTGGCTTCTTTTCTTCTATATTTTTTTGCTGATTCTGTAACAGCCTTACTTAAAGTTAGTTCTCAATATGTAAATCAGGTCAATGAGTCATTGATCATTATTGCCTTAATAATTCCCATTTATTTACTAAACCAGGTTTGGCTCGCATACCTTGAAGGGGAGGAGAAATTCGGCAATATAAATATACAGAAAACCATCTCCAGCACGTTGCTGGCTGTCTTGCCTGCTATTTTTTGTATTTACTCTCCTCATTTAATATCGGCAGTGATTGGGTTAGCAATTGCTCGTATACTATCATTGGTTATTACTTTCTTTATTGGCAGAAAATTTATTGTTGAGGCCAGCGTTATTATCCATCGAGTTACGTTAGTTAGGTTAATTCATTTTGGCGGATGGCTTGCTGTTAGTAATATTATAAGCCCGCTGATGGTTTACTTTGATAGGTTTGTTATTTCTCATGTTATGGGAGCTGCTAAGGTCGCATTCTATACTGCGCCATCTGAGGGTGTCACTCGTCTCATTAATATCCCATATGCATTGTCTCGCGCGCTTTTTCCAAAATTAAGTAATGTTAAAACCTATCAAGAGAAGAAAAATCTTGAGAAAAAAAGCTATCTGATACTAACTTTAGTTTGTCTACCTATAGTAATAGTAGGTATGATTTTTGCTAAGTTAATCCTGACTTTATGGCTTGGTCCAGAGTATGCGGGCACAGCTGCTTTGGTAATGCAGATACTTCTGATTGGATTCTACTTTAATTCACTGGCGCAGATTCCCTATTCTGCACTGCAAGCTAATGGATATTCTAAAACTACGGCATTAATCCACGTTTTTGAAATTATACCATATCTTACTCTTCTTTTCTGGTTAACTAACAAGTACGGAGTTACGGGTACTGCCGTTGCGTGGTCTGTTCGTACGATGATCGATTTTATTTTGCTTTTTTTGTTGTCAAAAAGAAAAGTTAAGATTCAAATGCCGGCAAGCATTTAAAGTAAATGTTTAATGTAACTGTTATTAGTAATTAGAGAAATTGCTTTTTTAAATATAACGTAGATCACATAACATGTATTAGGATAAGTATGGAAATGAAGCAGGGTAATGATTTCAATTCTGTGAATGGCTCAGAGCAAATCGGATTGATAGACTTAATATTGCAGCTTTGGAGAGGGAAAACGATAATAATAGTAACAACTATTATTACACTTTTTCTGGCAACATCATATATCTTTCTTGCTAAAGAAAAATGGGTTTCTACAGCAATAGTAACTCAGCCTGATGCCGGGCAGATTTCTGGTTATACTCATGCTCTAGGCATCATTTATGGTGATTCAGGTCCTCGATTAACCGAAGTGCAAAAATCAATCATTGAGCGATTCGGATCAGCATTTTCAGCTTTATCTGAAACGCTGAGCAACCGTGAAGTTGTCGAGAAATTGACGATAGAGCCTGCCGTGAAAGAACAGGCTTTACCGCTAAAGTTAACTTACACTGCATCTAACGCAGTTAATGCACAAAAAGGTTTGGCAAATTATATACAAAATGTTGATGACCAAGTTGCCAAAGAACTTGAAGTTGATATGGCTTCAACCATCGCTTCGAAAGAAAAAGAACTTAACCAATTTTTATCTTCACAAACCAAGATTGCTACTGAACAAAAAGATTTACGTGTTGCCCAGATTGAGCAAGCTTTAACAGTGGCCCGTCAAGCGGAAATAAAGACGCCAAAAGTTCAGCAGGCTGATCAAGTTTCGCAGGACACCATGTTCATGCTTGGTAGTGACGCATTGGCATCAATGGTCAGGAATGAAGCGAGCAGGCCACTAGCCTATCCGGACAGTTATTATGAAACACGCCGTGCATTGTTGAATATCAGCAACCTTAAAATCGGCGTCAGTGGTGAGGAAATTAAGGCTGAGAATCTTCATGCTTATCGCTATGTTATGAAGCCTACCTTACCTATTCATCGTGATAGCCCCAAACGTATTATTGTACTTATTCTGGCTCTTTTTGTTGGTGGTATGCTTGGTGCAACTATTGTTTTAGCAAAAAACGCGATAGTAACTTCAAAAAAATAAACTATTTAGCACCGTAGACCTCAGGTGCATTAAAAAGCCCTTCACTATCCAGACTTAGGCAGTGAAGGGCTTATGAATTATTAGTGCCTCTCCCTCAACCTCCCCACAACATCCCCCAACCCCAGCCCCCCATCCTGCAACAGCACCATCAAATGATAAACCAAATCCGACGCCTCATTCTTCAACTCCTCCCTGTCACGCACCGTCGCCGCCAGCGCCGTCTCAACGCCTTCCTCGCCCACCTTCTGCGCAATCCGCTTCGTCCCGCTGGCGTACAGCCTCGCGGTATACGAACTCTCAGGATCGGCGTCTTTCCGCGACGCAATCAGCTCTTCTAACTGATACAGGAAAAGCCACTCGTGGCTCGCCTCGGCGAAGCAGCTTGAATTCCCCTTGTGGCAGGTCGGGCCAATCGGGTTAACCAGCACCAGCAGCGTATCGTTATCGCAGTCCGGGGAAATGCTGACCAGGTTGAGAAAATGCCCGGACGTTTCTCCTTTGGTCCACAACCGTCCCTTAGTGCGCGAAAAGAAGGTGACTTTGCCGGTCTCCAGCGTCTTCGCCAGCGCGTCCTTATTCATATACCCCAGCATCAGCACTTCGCCGGAAACGGCGTGCTGCACGATGGCCGGCATCATGCCGTCGGTTTTTTCCCAGTCCAGCTTCTCTGTCAACATACCCTTATCTCCACGCCCTGGGTGGCCAGGTACGTTTTTAATTCACCAATATTAATAATCTGTTTGTGGAATACCGAGGCGGCCAGCGCGCCGTCTACGTCGGCATCCCGGAAGGCTTCCAGAAAGTGTTCCATGGTGCCCGCGCCGCCGGAGGCGATCAGCGGGACGTGGCAGACGTCGCGCACCTTCTTCAGCTGCGCCAGGTCGTAGCCGCTGCGCACGCCGTCCTGGTTCATCATATTGAGGACGATTTCGCCGGCGCCGCGCTTCTGCACTTCCTGCACCCAGTCGAGGGTTTCCCACTGCGTAACGCGGGTGCGGCTCTCATCGCCGGTGTACTGATTGACGTGGTACTTGCCGCTGTCGGCGTCAAACCAGGTGTCGATGCCCACCACGATGCACTGCACGCCGAAGCGGTCCGCCAGGCGGGTTATTAGCTCCGGGTCGGCGAGGGCGGGGGAGTTCACCGAAATTTTATCGGCGCCGAAGGATAAAATTTTGGCGGCGTCCTCTAACGACTTGATGCCGCCCGCAACGCAGAAGGGAATATCAATCACCTCGGCAACCCGTTCTACCCAGCTCTTGTCCACCACCCGGCCATCGCTGGAGGCGGTGATATCGTAGAATACCAGCTCGTCGGCGCCTTCTTCGGCGTAGCGCTTCGCCAGCGGCACGATGTCGCCGATAATTTCGTGATTGCGGAACTGCACGCCCTTAACCACCTGACCATCGCGCACGTCCAGGCAGGGAATTATCCGTTTTGCCAGCATTCGATGGCCTCCGTTACGTTGAATTTACCTTCCAGCAGCGCGCGGCCGACAATCACGCCGCGCACGCCGGTGCCGCGCAGGGCGGCGATATCGCTAAGGTCGCCGATGCCGCCGGAGGACTGGAACGCCACCTGCGGATAGCGGGCGCAGACTTCCTCATACAGCGAGACGTTTGAGCCCGCCAGCGTACCGTCGCGCGAGATATCCGTGCACAGCACGTGCTGCAGCCCCACCGGCAGATAGGTCTCAACCAGCGCTTCCAGACTGACTCCGGAGTCTTCCTGCCAGCCGCTGACCGCCACCTGTTTATTACCTTCAGCATCAATACGCACGTCGAGGGCGAGCACCAGCTTCTCCGCGCCGAAACGCGCGAACCAGCCTTTCACTACCTCGGGTGATTTTACTGCCGTCGAGCCGACCACCACGCGCGCTACGCCCGCGTCGAGCAGGGCGGCAACGTCCTCTTCGCTGCGGATCCCGCCTCCGACCTGCACCGGCACGCTGACGCCGGCCACCAGGGTTTTAATCAGCGCGATCTGGCGCTTCGCCGGATCTTTGGCGCCGGTTAAGTCCACCAGGTGCAGCAGTTTCGCGCCCTGCGCGGCGTAATCCTGCAGGCGCGGCAGCGGATCGCTGCCGTAGTCGCGCTGCTGACCGTAATCGCCCTGGTGCAGGCGCACTACGGTGCCGTCAATTAAATCTAAAGCCGGTATGATCATTACATCTCCAGGAAGTTTTTCAGCAGCTGCGCCCCCGCGGCGCCGGAGCGCTCCGGGTGAAACTGCACGCCGAAGAAGTTCTCTTTCTGCACGGCGGCGGTAAAGGCCTCGCCGTAGCTGCACTGGGCGATGGTGTGGGCATTCACCGGCATCGCGTAGCTGTGCACGAAATAGAAGTAGGCTCCGTCGTCGATGCCGCGAAACAGATGGTCGCCGGCTTTCGGATAGACGCGGTTCCAGCCCATGTGCGGCAGCGGTAGGCCGAAGTCGGTCATCTTCGGCACCGGCTGGTCAATGATGCCCAGCATATCGATACCGCCGTTTTCGTCGCTATGGCTGCCCAGCAGCTGCATCCCCAGGCAGATGCCGAGCACCGGCTGGGAGCAGGCCTTAATCAGATCGATAAGCGCGCGCTCGCGCAGCTGGTCCATTGCCGCCTGCGCTGTGCCGACGCCCGGCAGAAACAGCTTATCGGCGTGCAGCACCACGTCCGGGTCGCGGCTGACCACCGGCGCGTAGCCGAGGCGGCTGACCGCCGACTTGACCGAGTTGAGGTTGGCGCAGCCGGTATCGAGGATCACCACGTCCATCAGAGCACTCCTTTCGATGAGGGAAGGGTATCGCCCTCCACGCGGATCGCCTGGCGCAGGGTGCGGCCAAAGGCCTTAAACAGGCTCTCAACCCGGTGGTGATCGTTTTTGCCCTTGGTTTTCAGGTGCAGGGTCACGCCCATGGCGTAGGAGAGCGAGCGGAAGAAGTGCTCGACCATCTCGGTGCTCAGATCGCCCACCCGCTGGTAGGTGAACTCGGCCTTATATTCGAGGTGCGGACGGCCGGAGATATCCAGCGCGCAGCGCGCCAGGCATTCGTCCATCGGCAGCACGAAGCCGAAGCGGCAGATGCCGCGCTTGTCGCCCAGCGCCTTTTTCAGCGCTTCGCCCAGCGCCAGGCCGGTATCTTCCACGGTGTGGTGATCGTCGATGTACAGGTCGCCCTTAACGCCAATCTCCATGCGGAAGCCGCCGTGGGTGGCTATCTGGTCGAGCATGTGGTCGAAGAAGCCGACGCCGGTGTTGATCTTGCTTTCGCCTTCGCGATCCAGCCACACCTTGACGTCAATCTGCGTCTCGCGGGTATTGCGCGCAACGTGAGCGTAGCGGTCGCGCTTCGCCAGCTGTTCGCTGATGCGCGGCCAGCTCAGGCCGTCGCTGCCGTAGCGTAGGCCGGTGATGCCCATGTTTTCAGCCAGCTGGACGTCGGTGGCGCGATCGCCAATGACGTAGCTGTTGGCGAGATCCATCGCGCCCTCGGCCAGCCACCGGGTGACCATTTTGGTGCCGGGCTTGCGGCAGTCGCAGCCGTCGGCCTCGAAGTGCGGGCAGATCAGCACATCGTCAAACGTCACGCCCTGGGAGGTAAAGACCTGCATCATCAGGTCGTGCGGCCCGTCGAAGTCCGCCTGCGGGAAGCTGTCGGTGCCGAGCCCGTCCTGATTGGTGATCATCACCAGCCGGTAGCCCGCTTTCTGCAGCGCCAGCAGGGAGGGAATAACGTCCGGCTCGAAGGCCAGCTTATCGAAACGGTCAACCTGGTAGTCGCTCGGCGGCTCGGAGATCAGGGTGCCGTCGCGATCGATAAAGAGGAACTTCTGGGTCATACTTGCTCCGCGCGAAGGGCGTCAATGACGCGCTGGCTCTCGGGGCGGGTGCCGATGGTGATGCGCAGGCAGCCGCTCAGAGAGGGTTGTTTATTCTGGTCACGTAAGATAATGCCCTGATCCCACAGCGATTTAAAGACCGCGCTTGAGGCGGTGATGCGGGCAAGAATATAGTTGGTCTCGGAATCGAACACTTCCTCAACGCAGGCAATCTCCCGCAGCTGGCTCACCAGGAACTGCCGCTCGTCGATAATCTGCGCCACCCGCTGGCGCATGGCTGCAATCCCTTCCGGGGAGAGCGCCTGGGCGGCGATATCGGCCACCGGCGTGGAGAGCGGGTAGGGGGCGATCACCTTCAGCAGCAGGGCGATAATCTCGGCGCTGGCGAGGGTAAAGCCGCAGCGCAGGCCGGCGAGAGCAAAGGCCTTTGACAGCGTGCGCAGCACCACCAGGTGCGGATACTCCGCGATCCAGCCCGCCAGCGTCGCCTGCGGGCAGAACTCGATATAGGCCTCATCGGCCACCACAATCGCTCTGCCGCGGGTCATCTCCAGCAGGGTGCGCATATCCTCGGGATTGATGATCTGCCCGGTCGGGTTGTTCGGACTGCAGACGTAGACCAGCTTCACGCCGTCCAGGCTGTCGCCGATGGTCTGCAGATCCAGCTGCCAGTCCTCGCGGGCGGGTACGGTACGATACTCAACGCCGAAGGTTTCGGCGCTGACGCTGTACATGCCGTAGGTCGGCGGGCAGAAGAGGATAGCGTCCTGGCCCGGTTCGCAGAAGGCGCGGATCAGCAGCTCGATACCCTCATCGGCGCCGCGGCTGACCAGTACCTGCTCCGGCTTCAGCCCCGCGTAGGCGGCGTAGTTGTCAATCACCGCTTTCGGCTGGCACTCCGGGTAGCGGTTTAGCGTCTGCTGGCGCAGGTCGAAGTTGACCGGCGTCGGAAATTCGTTGGCGTTGAGCCACACGTCGCCCTTGCCGCCCAGGCGGCGCGCGGACTGATACGGCGTCAGGTCGCGCACGTTTTTGCGGGCTAACTCTTCAATGCTCATTTCATCTCCTTGAGCGCGGCGACGCGCAGGGTCACGGCGTTTTTGTGGGCGGTCAGCAGCTCGGCGGCGGCCAGGGTTTCAATGGTTGAGGCCAGGGCGGAGAAGCCCTCCTTCGACAGCTCCTGGACGGTCATCCGCTTCTGGAAGTCGGCCAGCCCCAGGCTTGAACAGGTAGCGGTGTAGCCGTAGGTCGGCAGCACGTGGTTGGTGCCGGAGGCATAGTCGCCCGCCGACTCCGGCGACCAGTCGCCGAGGAACACCGACCCGGCGCTGGTGATGTCGTCCACCAGGGCGCGGGCGTCGCGGGTCTGAATGATCAGGTGCTCCGGGCCGTACTGGTTGGAGATCTCAACGCACTGGGCGAGGTCGCGGGCGACGATCAGCCGGCTGGCGGAGAGCGCCTGGCGGGCGGTCTCCGCGCGGCTCAGTTCGCCGAGCTGGCGCTCAACCGCGTCGGCAACCTTCGCGGCCATCCCGGCGTCCGGCGTTAGCAGGATCACCTGCGAGTCCGGGCCGTGCTCGGCCTGGGAGAGCAGGTCCGAGGCGACGAAGTCCGGCGTCGCGCCGCTGTCGGCGATCACCAGCACTTCGGACGGCCCGGCGGGCATATCGATGGCCGCGCCGTCGAGCCGCTGGCTGACCTGGCGCTTGGCTTCGGTGACGAAGGCGTTGCCGGGGCCAAAAATCTTGTCCACTTTTGGCACCGACTCGGTGCCAAGCGCCAGGGCGGCGATGGCCTGGGCGCCGCCGACGTTAAACACTTCCTGTACGCCGCACAGCTTCGCCGCGTAGAGGATCTCATCGGCGATCGGCGGCGGCGAGCAAAGCACGACTTTGCGGCAGCCGGCGATGCGCGCCGGGGTCGCCAGCATCAGCACCGTCGAGAACAGCGGGGCCGAGCCGCCGGGAATATAGAGGCCGACCGAGTCAATCGGGCGGGTCACCTGCTGGCAGCGCACGCCGGGCAGGGTCTCTACGTCCACGCCGGGCAGCTTCTGCGCGTTGTGGAAGGTGTCGATGTTCTTCACCGCCACCGCCATCGCCTGCTTAAGCTCGTCGCTCAGCCGCTCACCGGCGGCGTCGATTTCCGCCCGACTTACCTTCAGCGCTTTAACCTCGGTTTTATCAAACTTCGCGCCGTACTCGCGCAGGGCCGCATCGCCGCTGGCCTTCACGTTATCGAGGATCTCCGCCACCGTGCGCGTGATGCTGTCCGAGGCGGCGATCGCCGGGCGCATCAGCAGCTCGCGCTGCCGGTCGGCGCTGCAGTCGTTCCAGTCAATGATTGTGCTAAAGCTCATGGCCGTTACTCCATCATCTTCTCAATCGGCAGCACCAGAATGGAGCTTGCCCCCAGCGCCTTCAGTTTTTCCATGGTTTCCCAGAACAGGGTTTCGCTGCTGACCATGTGCATCGCCACCCGCTGCTGGTCGCCCGCCAGCGGCAGAATGGTCGGGCGCTCGGCGCCCGGCAGCAGGGCGACAACCTCTTCCAGACGCTCGGTCGGCGCGTGCATCATGATGTACTTCGACTCGCGGGCCTGAATGACGCCCTGAATGCGGGTCAGCAGTTTATCGATAAGCTGCTGTTTGGCCTCCGGCATCTCGCCGTCGCGCTGGATCAGGCAGGCCTTCGAGCGGTAAATCACTTCGACTTCGCGCAGGCCGTTGGCCTCAAGGGTCGCGCCGGTGGAGACCAGATCGCAGATGGCGTCGGCAAGGCCGGCGCGGGGGGCCACTTCCACCGAGCCGTTCAGCAGGCAGGACTTAAAGGAGATGCCCTTCTGATCGAGGTAGCGCTTGAGCAGGTGCGGGTAGGAGGTGGCGATACGCTTGCCGTCCAGCGCCGCCGGGCCGTTCCACGCCTCATCCACCGGCGTTGCCAGCGACAGGCGGCAGCCGCCGAAGTCGAGGCGGCGCAGGGTAAAGTAGCGCGGATCTTCGCCCTGGGCGCGGCGGTCCAGCAGCTCCTCTTCCAGCACGTTTTCGCCGATAATGCCAAGGTCCACCACGCCGTCCATCACCAGGCCCGGAATGTCGTCGTCGCGCACGCGCAGGATATCAATCGGCATATTCTCCGCCATCGCGATCAGGCGCTGGGTGTGGAGGTTGATTTTTATGCCGCAGCGGGCGAGCAATTCGCGTGAATCATCGCTTAAACGCCCGGATTTCTGCATAGCTATGCGTAAACGGCTATTGTCTAACATTCTCTTTATCCTCGTCGTCCTGTCTGTACTGTACGCAATTGCGCTCAACAAAAAAGCCCCCGGAAGAGCGATCTTCCGGGGGCTTTCTTTGCGTTCATGCACCGCTGGAAGATCCAAACGTCTTCCAGCACACATCGCCTGAAAGACTAGTCAGGGTGATGGTGATGATGGTGCTGTTTGAACTGAACGCTAATCATAAAAAATCTCGTTGAATGCTTATGCATTTGATGCCTTTTAACCTAAACCACTTTTGTGACCGAAAGCAAGGTCTTTTTTCTATCATTAATTCATTTCATATTCAGCGGATAAATTGTCAGCCGCTCCCGGCTGGCGTAGCCTTAATGAAGGAAGACGACGAGCCGGGAGAAAGGGCATGAAGAAGGTCGCAATTGTAGGATTAGGCTGGCTGGGTATGCCGCTGGCGTTAGCCATGACGGCGCGGGGCTGGCAGGTGAGTGGAAGCAAAACTACCGAAGACGGCGCAGAGGCGGCGCGGATGTGCGGCATTGACGGCTATCCGCTGCGCCTGACGCCGGTGCTGGAGGCCGATAGCGACGATCTGGAAGCATTAATGAACGTCGACGCGCTGGTCATCACGCTGCCCGCGCGGCGCAGCGGCCCCGGCGATGATTTTTATCGGCAGGCAGTGCAGGAGATTGTCGACAGCGCGCTGGCCCACCGCGTGCCGCGCATTCTCTTTACCAGCTCCACGTCGGTTTATGGCAAAGGGGAGGGGACGCAAAAGGAGAGTTCGCCGCGTCATCCCGTCACCGCCAGCGGGCGCGTGCTTAAAGAGCTGGAGGACTGGCTGCACAACCTTCCCGGCACCTCCGTCGATATCCTGCGCCTGGCCGGGCTGGTGGGGCCGGGGCGTCATCCGGGCCGCTTCTTTGCCGGCAAATCGGCGCCGGACGGCCAGCAGGGCGTCAACCTGGTGCATCTTGAGGACGTTATCTCTGCGATTATGCTGCTGCTGCAGGCCCCGAAGGGCGGACACATCTATAATTTATGTGCGCCCGGCCACCCGGCGCGCAAAACGTTCTATCCGCAAATGGCCCGCGAGCTGGGCCTGGCGCCGCCGGTGTTCAGCGACAGTAGCGATAAAGGACGCATCATCGACGGCAACAGAATTTGCGCCGAGCTGGGGTTTGAGTATCAGTATCCGGATCCGCTGGTGATGCCTCTGGAGTAAACCGCAGCGGTGATGGCTCTCTGAGTAAAGGAGGGAACATGAAGCCGCTGCTGGAAGTTTTGCTGATTCTCGACGCGCTGGATAAAGAGGGAAGCTTCGCCGCCGCCTCGGCGAAGCTCTTCAAAACGCCGTCTGCGCTGAGCTACACCGTTCAGCGCCTGGAGAGCGACCTCAACATTCTGCTGCTCGACCGCAGCGGCCATCGGGCCAGGTTTACCCGTACCGGGCAGATGCTGCTGGAGAAAGGGCGGGACGTACTGCAAACCGTCCGCGAGCTGGAGCAGCAGGCGGTAAAGCTGCACGAGGGCTGGGAGCACGATCTGGTGCTCGGCGTCGACGACACCTTTCCCTTCTCCCTGCTGGCGCCGCTTATTGAACAGTTTTACCTTCATCACAGCGTCACCCGCCTGACCTTTATTAACGGCGTGCTCGGCGGTTCCTGGGAGGCGCTGCTCCGGGGGCGGGCGGATATCATTATCGGCGCCCTGCGCGAGCCGCCGCCGGTAAGCCACTTCGGCTTTGCGCCGCTGGGCTACCTGGAGCAGATTTTTGCCGTCGCGCCCCATCATCCGCTGGCGTCGGAGCCGGAGCCGCTCAGCCGGCGGACCGTGCGCCGCTTTCGCGCCGTTGTCGTCGGCGATGCCGCCGGGAGCGACTGCCCGCCGTTCCGCCAACTGCTGCAGGATCAGGAGGCGATCACCGTCTTTGATTTTAAGACCAAGCTCGAACTGCAGATAAGCGGCCTCGGCTGCGGCTATATCCCGCGCTACATGGCCCAGCGCTACCTCGACACCGGGGCGCTGATTGAGAAACAAATCACCCCTCAGGCCGGGCCTGAAGCGGTATGGATTGGCTGGAATGAACAGACTGCGGGCCTTGCCTGCGGCTGGTGGCGGGACGCGGTTTTGACCAATAATGCTATCGCTTCCGTCTATCGCCGCTGCGTCGACGAATAATCAGCCGCTTAGATCAAGAAATTTCCCGATGCCGCCCTGGCCGGCTTGTGTTTCACCAGGGAAGGGGGCAGAATACGCGCCAGCAAAAAATGAGACTAACCGACGCTGTTCAAAAGGCGCCGGTTATTTTTTTGCTACACACTCATTCAAATAAAGAGGCCGGGCTCCGTACCGGATAGATACTTACCAAAAATCGACAGTTGTTGTCGCCGAGGATTAAACAAAAAATGGGGCAATTTTTTGCTTACGCGACGGCATTCGCCGTAAAGGGGAATGACCATGTCGCATAACGTTACTCCAAACACCTCTCGCGTGGAATTACGTAAAACGCTTACGCTGGTTCCGGTTGTCATGATGGGCCTTGCCTATATGCAGCCGATGACGCTGTTCGATACGTTCGGTATCGTTTCGGGCATGACCGATGGTCACGTTCCGACAGCCTATGCCTTTGCCCTGATAGCCATCCTGTTTACCGCCCTGAGCTACGGTAAGCTGGTGAAGCGCTATCCGTCAGCGGGCTCTGCCTACACCTATGCCCAGAAATCCATCAGCCCGACCGTGGGCTTTATGGTGGGCTGGTCGTCGCTGCTCGACTACCTGTTCGCGCCGATGATCAACATCCTGCTGGCGAAAATCTATTTTGAAGCGCTGGTACCGTCGATTCCGTCGTGGATCTTCGTGGTGGCGTTGGTGGCCTTCATGACCGCCTTTAACCTGCGCAGCCTGAAATCTGTGGCCAACTTCAACACCGTGATCGTGGTGCTGCAGGTGGTGCTGATTGCGGTGATCCTCGGCATGGTTATTTTCGGCGTATTCGAAGGTGAAGGTGCCGGTACGCTGGCTAGCAGCAGGCCGTTCTGGTCCGGCGACGCGCACGTGATCCCGATGATCACCGGAGCGACGATCCTCTGCTTCTCCTTTACCGGTTTTGACGGCATCAGCAACCTGTCGGAAGAAACCAAAGACGCAGAGCGCGTTATTCCGCGCGCCATCTTCCTGACCGCGCTGATCGGCGGCCTGATCTTTATCTTCGCCACCTACTTCCTGCAGCTGTACTTCCCGGACATCTCCCGCTTCAAGGATCCGGATGCCTCGCAGCCGGAGATCATGCTGTACGTGGCCGGTAAATTCTTCCAGGTCGGGGCGCTGATTTTCTCCACCATCACCGTACTGGCCTCCGGCATGGCCGCCCACGCGGGCGTGGCGCGCCTGATGTACGTGATGGGCCGCGACGGCGTGTTCCCGAAGAGCTTCTTCGGCTACGTGCACCCGAAATGGCGCACCCCGGCGATGAACATCATTCTGGTCGGCGTAATTGCCCTGCTGGCGATTAAATTCGACCTGGTGATGGCGACGGCGCTGATTAACTTTGGTGCGCTGGTGGCGTTTACCTTCGTTAACCTGTCGGTGATCTCGCAGTTCTGGATCCGCGAGAAGCGCAACAAGACGCTGAAAGACCACTTCCAGTATCTGTTCCTGCCGATGTGCGGTGCCATGACCGTCGGCGCGCTGTGGGTCAACCTCGAAGAGAGCTCGATGGTGCTGGGCCTGATCTGGGCCGCCGTGGGGCTGATTTATCTGGCCTGCGTGACCAAAAGCTTCCGCAACCCGGTGCCGCAGTACGAAGATATCGCCTAATCTGCGCACGATCTGACGAGCAAGCCCGGAATTGCGAGCGCGATTCCGGGCTTTGTTTTTTCTGTCGTTTATCGCTTTTATCTCCGTCCAACTTTCCGCTAGGCTCCCGGCATCTTCTCTTTTGCAAAGGCAATGGATATGTCAGGCAGAAATGGAACAGGAAAGCGCCCCGGGTCGCCCACGCCCCACGATCTGACCTTTAAGCAGTTTCTGACGAATCCGGATATCGCCCGGGACTTTATCCTGCTTCACCTGCCGCCTGAACTTCAGGCCGCGTGTGATTTATCTACCCTTCAACTGGAGTCCGGAAGCTTCGTCGAGCCTGGTCTAAGACCTTTCTTTAGCGATGTGCTCTACAGCATGAAGACCGTTTCCGGACATTCTGGTTACGTTCACGTGCTGATTGAGCACCAGTCGACGCCGGATAAACAGATGGCTTTCCGGCTGCTGCGCTACGCGGTTGGCGCGATGCAGCGCCACCTTGATGCCGGGCACAAGGCGCTGCCGCTGGTGATCCCGGTTCTGTTTTACGCCGGCAGGCGCATGCCTTATCCGTATTCGACCCGCTGGCTGGATGCGTTTGCCGAACCGGCGTTGACGGAAAAGCTCTATTCTGGCCACTTCCCGCTGGTTGACGTGACGACTATTGCGGATGATAGAATCATGACGCACCGCAGGATGGCTGCGCTGACGCTGCTGCAAAAGCATATTCACCGGCGGGATTTGTCGGCGCTCATTGAACGGCTGGCTCAGCTTTTGCGCGCAGAACCTGTCGCGGAAGCGCAGCTGGTGGCGCTAATTAATTATCTGGTGCAAACGGGAGAAACGTCAGAGGCCGAAGCCTTTGTACGCGAGCTGGCGCGGCGGGTGCCGCAGCATGGAGAGAAACTGATGACAATCGCAGAACAGCTGGAACAGAACGGGATCAGAAAAGGCGTGGAGATGGGCAAGCGTGAGGCCAGATGCGAAGTCGCCCGCTCCATGCTGCAAAACGGCATCGACCACCGTCTTGTTAGCAAAATCACCGGCCTCACTGAAAAAGAAGTGGCAAAATTGCGCCACTGAAATCCGGCGGCCCGCCGGCCGCCTTACACTATCTCCTGCGCATACTGCCACAGCGCCTTAAGCAGCTTCAGCTTTTCCGCGTCATTCTCATACTGGCCGTAGAGCGTCTCCAGCTCGCGGGCGTAGGCCTCGAGAAACTCCGGGGTAAACACATTGCGGCGGTGCTGCAGCCAGCGCGCCTGCTCGGCTTCATCCAGCGTGCCCGGAAAGTTGCGGGCGCGGTAGTTAAACAGCAGCTTTTCTATGCGCTTATCGGCAAAGGTTAAATCCAGCGCCGGCAGGTTGCGCGGCTCGGTCTCCAGCAGGATCTTCATCGCCGCCCGGTCGGCATCGCTGAAAAAGCCGTTATAAAGCTGGGCGTCGACGTTCTCCGACGGCACAAACGGCTCCGCCTCGGCGAAAATTGCCAGCGCCTTATCGCGCACCTGCGGGTTATCGCGCAGCAGCTTCAGATTATCGAGGCAGCGCTGGCGGTCGACGCCCAGCCGTTCGGCGTCCTCCGGGCGCAGGGTATTGGCCTTCGCCAGCACCGGGCACTTGTTGAGGTGTACCAGCTTCACCGGTACCGCCGCCAGTTCGCCCAGATCCGCTTTTGGCGTATACAGCCGCTCGCGCAGGGCATCGGCGTCCAGCTCCAGCAGCGGCGCCATATCACCCGCAAGATCGACCGTAATTACCGCGTTGCGGTTATCCGGATGCCACGCCAGGGGGGCAATCCAGCTGGTGTTACCGCGCGCGGCGCCGAACATGCCGGAGACGTGCACCAGCGGCGCCATCTGCGCGACGTCAATCAGCGTCGCCAGCTTGTTTTTGCCGCGGTACGTATAGAGATAGTCAAACAGCCGCGGCTGCTTCTCTTTCACCAGTTTTGCCATGGCGATGGTGGCGTACACGTCGGCCATCGCATCGTGGGCGTTGCTGTGCTCGATGCCGTTGGCTTTCGTCAGGTGCTCAAGGCGAAAGCTCGGCAGCCCGTCGTCGTTCTCCGGCCAGTTGATGCCGTCCGGGCGCAGGGCGTAGCAGGCGCGCATCACGTCGAGCAGATCCCAGCGCGAGTTGCGGTTCTGCCAGCTCCAGCCGTAGGGATCGTAAAAATTGCGATAGAGAATGTTGCGGGTCACCTCATCGTCGAAGCGGACGTTGTTATAGCCCACCACGCAGGTTTCCGGCACCGTAAACAGATCGTGAATGCGGCGGGCAAACGCGGCCTCGTTATCGCCCTTGGCGTGGGCCTCCTGCGGGGTGATCCCGGTGATCAGCACGGCTTCAGGCTGGGGCAGATAGTCATCCGCCGGCCGGCAGTAAAATACCTCCGGCTCGCCGATAAGGTTGAAGTCGCCGTCGGTGCGGATGGCCGCGAACTGCGCCGGCCTGTCGAGCTGGGGGCTGGTGCCGAAGGTTTCGTAGTCGTGAAAGAGGAACGTGCTCTTTGGGGTATCGCTGCTGTTTTTCACCTGATGTACATGTCCGCTTTTTTTATGTGTCGGCATTTATACTCTCTGCCGCCGTTTCGCTTTACCGCGGCCGCGCCGCCGGTATCTGTATTTGCCGAAGTCGGCACCGGGAGCGGACGCGCGTCCGCCGTCGCCGGGTAGGGAACAGCGCGAGCGTCAACTCTGGCTGCGAACCTCCTATGGTAAACCATATTCGCGGGCATCTGAAATGGCCGGTTGCGACCGCTGCCCCGGCGGAAAAAAGAGGGCGGCCGGGCTCAGGGATAAATAATATTCAGCGTCGCCGTGGTGTTGATCGTTCCCTGAGTTAGCGCATGGGGATCCCAAGTGTAGTAGTAAACGCCCATCGGGATGGAAAAACTCGCCGCCAGCGGCGCGCCGGCAGCGACGCTAAAAAGGGCCGTTGCGTTGCCCCTGACGGTTCCCGACGATGACAAGGTGACCGGCTTTTGCGGGTTGTCACGCGTCACCAGCCGCAGCCCCAGGCCTTTAGCTGCCTGCGGCGAAGCATCGGTCAACACGGTCGCATCGCCGGATAGCAGCGTGTTACTGGATAAGAAGACTTCAATCGCCCGATTGGCCGTGGCGTTACTCTGCCGGTTGTCGCAGCGTAAGTTGAGCGTAAAAGGCGTATAGCCCGGCTGCTGCTGCCCGAGAACCTGATTGAGCCCCAGCGTCGGCAGCACGACGGACATGCCCGGATTGGTGAAGGCACAGGTGGTCAGCTTCGGCGCATAGCGGATGTTCATCGGCTGGCCGAACATATCCCGCACATCATACGGCCAGTTGAAGCCGCTAAACAGCCACTGAAGGATCTTGAGCAGTTGCTTTAACGGCCAGCCGATAATCTCCAGAAGCGACATCCCGCTCAGGTCCGTGACGAAGAGCACATCCGCAAGATTGGCGGTATCACCCGCCACCGCCGTGCCGCTTTTGTTCACCAGCGTAAAGCGAATGGTCATGGGCGTATTAAGCTCTGAGGCGCTATGGCTGTAGCCCTTAAGCGTGACGTTCGGGATGTCGTTCGTGATCTCCGCCCGGATGTTATAGCTGCCGTTATTAAACCCAAGAATGGTCTCGTAGCTATCGTCGGTGTTGAGAATTTTGGTATAGCCAAACTTGCTGCTGCCGGTCGTACAGCTGAAAGAGCCGCTGTACTGGGTGCTGAGCGACGTGGTCCATTCTGGCGTCGCCGGCGTGAGCTTATCGGATAGATCGAGAGTAATCGGCGGCGCATAGCTGACGCTGTTGCCGTGGCAGGTGGCGTGGCAATAGCCACTGAAGAGGGCCAGTATCAGGAAGAGGGCGAAGCGGTTATTCATGGCTTTTTCTCCAGCGGCAAATGTTTGCCTGGCTATCCAGCGTCAGCGATGGATGCGCGATGAGGCATTCGCCATCGCGAAGACGAACAATCAGACGTTCCGGCGGCCGCTCGGCCTTGATGAAAAGGGTTCCCGCCTGGCCGACATACCCCAGAGAATGGCCCGCTTCATCCTGAACCTCTGCGCCAAACGGCAGCCCGGAGCGGTCCGGCAGGGTTGCGCGCATGACCCAGGACTGGCGGCTATCGGTTTCAAAATGCACCACGCTGATGGCGCCATCAAATGGCACGCTGTTGGCGACGTTACCGATAACCTCGGCACCGGAGGCGTTGTCGGAATTGGCGAGCGTGATCGTGTTTTTACGGTAAGGCGTGGCATAGGGGACCAGCGCCAGCCCGTCGCTATTGGTAACGATACTGCTGTCGCCATTGACCATCAGCCCTTTGGCTTTTGGCGCTTCGACAATTGTCAGGGTGGTGCCCATTTCGTTCGCCGCCAGTACGTGCCAGGGGATAGCGACCAGGCTCCCGCGCGCGCTGAGGCCGCCCTGGCGGTAATCGCGGGACTCGCTCCACGATCCTCCGAGGGTGGAGGCATTGGCGCGATAGGATACGCTGGCGCTGGCCATATTTTGTCCCTGGCGCTGGTTTGAGCCAGAGAGCGAGTAGCTCAGACGGTTAGCGTCCATGGCGTTGCCGCTGAGGGTCATGTTTGCCTGCTGATAGCGCGCGTCATTGGCAGAGATGCCGGCGGTAAGCCAGGCGCTGTGGTCGAATATTTTCAGTGGTATGCTGAGCGACAGATAGAAACGCGTGTCGCTATTGCTGCTGCGGCTGTGCGTCCGGCTGGCCGTCAGCGAGTAGTTGATCTGGCGAAAAGCGTTTGAATACCCGATCTGGAACTCGCGGCTGGTCTGCGATTTCGTCCAGTAATCGCGCTGAGTGCCGGAGATAAACAGCGTGCCCCGGCTATCGTCCAGCCGCTGATTAAGATTCAGCGTGAAGGTGTTTTTCGGCCTGGCCGAGCGGAGCGAGTCCCAGGTATTGAGATCCAGCGCAGGCAGCTCGCCGTCGCCGTCCGACCTGAACGCCTGCTGGTAGCGCCGATAGCGGGAAGCGCTATCGTGCGAGTAGATAGCATCGCTGAAGCTGTAATATCCCCGGGTTGAGTAGCGGTAGGCCGCGAGGGTGAAGTTGGTGGCGGTCGCGTCGATGAATTTGCTGTAGGCGACGCGCAGACTCTGCCCGGAGGCGTTATGATTTTGCAAACGCGTCTGCGCCTGGGTAACGTCAAGCGAAACGGCGCCGACCGGAAAATTCCATCCGCTTCCCAGAAGCCAGGCGCGATAGTCCTCGCTGAGGAGCGTTCCGGCATATCCCGTCAATAAATTATTAACGCCGTAGGTCAGCGTCCCCTGCAGAAAATGGGGCTGATAGCTGGTGCCGGTCTCGCGGACCTGGCCGGCAAGCAGGCTATATTTACTCACGCCCTGTTTCAGCATATTCGGAACCGCAGAAAAGGGGACGGTGAAGGAGCGCGCTTTGCCGTCTGCGCCGGTGATAATCACCAGCAGATCGCCGGCTGAACCGGTAGGCTGAATGCTGTCGAGGGTAAACTTGCCCGGCGGGACGTTCTCCTGGTAGATAACGTTGCCGTTCTGCAGCACCTTGACCAGAGAGTTAGAATCGGCGACGCCGTGCACGATCGGCGAAAAACCCTGCTGCGAATTAGGCCGCATATTCATATCGGAGGCGAGCGCGACTGCGCGTATGCGCAAAGAGTCGAACAGCTCGCCGGGGGAGTACATATCGCCGATCGTCAGGTTCGACCGGATTGCGGCGAGGGGGCGGCGAAAATAGCGGGTGTTGTTTTGCCACTCTGCCTTCTGCCCGGAGTGTTTACGGAATGAACTGCTGTCGCGCAGCTGCCAGCCGAACAGATTCACGCCCGATTCGAGCCCGGTATAGAGGTCGTCGTCGGTATCGTGGGTGCCGCTTTTTTGCCGGGTTTGATAATACGTTGTGTTGTAGGAAAGCTGCAGGGCGGAGACGCCGCTGTCCCAGAATTGCGGCGCGACATATCCCGCTTCGGAGTGAATGACGTGCGCCTGGGGGACGCTCATTCTGACGCTGAGCGTGCTGGCATCAATCTCATAGCGCCCGCCCTGAACCAGCGCCCGCAGCGTAAACGTATCGCCGCCCGCCGCAGCGGTTTCCGGCAGGCGGATCCCCAGCAGGGCCGCATCGCTGCGCCCGAGGTGAATATCCTCTTTCGCGGTGCCGAATCGTAAAGAATAGCGGCCTTTCCACTCATCGTTAACGTAAATATCCATCTCCTGCTGACCGGCTGGCATATCGAGATCGGGATTAAACCGCGACAGATCGGATTCAGCTGACTTTCCTGCCAGCAAAGAGGTATCAAAAGTGACCGCCATACATTTCTCCCCTATGAGGCATGAACAGATCGCCAGCAGCACTATTTGGTGACCCTGTGGTTTCATGACATCCTTTCTCATTATTGGCTGGTAACAGCCTGCGTCTTATAGGCGCCTAAATCGTCCACATATAGCAGGTAATAAGATTTTCCCGGCAGCGCCGCCGTCGCAGAGGCGACCTGCTGAGTGGCGAACGGGCTCAGCATAATGGCGTCGCGCAGCAGATTTTTTTGTTTACCGTCGCGGATATTCGCAAGGGTAATAAAGTAGGGGCTCGGGTTACTGATGCTGAAGCCATTGCCGGCGCTTTTTATCTGAACCCGGGTGATGGCTTTATCCGACCGTCCGGCAAGCGCCTGAGGGCGATAGAATAATTTTATGCGCGAGCGTACCGCCAGCTGCACGGTATTTTTGCCCGCCAGGTTTTCTGGCACCGGCGGGATATCAAGTACATTCAGAAAAAAAACGGACTCTCTGTCAGCGGGCAGCGTGGAGGGCAGCTTCTTAATCAGCAGCTGCTGTCCGCTGCCGCCGGCAATTTTGACCACCGGCGGCGTCAGTAAAAAAGGAACGCGGGCGGTTTCGGGCGTGGAATTAATATCTCCGTCGTCAATCCAGGCCTGGACTAACGCAGGCGAGGTGCCGTTATTAAACAGTTGAACCGTGGTTTCCCTGCTGGCGGCATGATAAATAATGCGGGTGCCATTAACCACGACATTCGCGAATGCCGGCTGATAAAAGGAGATCATCAGCATTACGGTGAGCAATATTCTCATTATTATTCCCGGTTAAGCCAGACCCGCATCGGGTCTGGCTTATCTCATTATAAATAGGCGATGGTATAGGTTACATTGGAGCTCAGATCGCCGACTTTGGCGGCTTCGGCATTGGTTTTGTAGTAGTAGACGTCCAGGTTCAGGGTTTCAGCATCCGGCGCGGTGCTGCTGCCCTTCAGGCCGGTGTCAAAAACCTGATTAAGCAAAATAGGCGTTGATGAGCCGGGCTTTGCCAGTGAAAAACCGACGTTCCGCGCGACGCTGGCATCGCTTTCATTGACGGTGGTGTTCAGCAGATATTTGCCGTCGGTGGAAATATTATTGGCTGACGAGAAATAAATTTTCAGCGAGGTTCCGGTCTCTTTTGCCGCCGGGGAACAGCCGGAAAAAGTCAGCGAAAATGATTTTTTATTTTTCGTGATCGGCCCGACCGTGGTTCCCGCATCGGTAACGGAAATAGGGCTGAGGGCAACGGTAAAGTCGGCGCTTTTGCCGCCGTTGATGGTGCAGGTGGTGTCAGTAATCGCGCCGCTGAAGTTAATACTGCCCCCGGCAGCATTATCCTGCGCCGCTGCCGCGCCGGATAACGCCAGAGGAAATAAGGCGGTGACAAGATGTGTTTTTTTAAACATGATAGCTCCATTTATGGCAAGAATAAGTCAACGGCCAGACAGGCGTTAACTCGGTCGGGTTGAACGTGAATGTTATTAGTGGTGTTGCCAGTTAGTCAGATGGCATAATAATGGCAGATTAATAGGTTATTAAATTATTAATGGTGTCACCCATTTTGTTTTTCAGTGAACGTCTGACGTTATAGATTGAGTTGCGGTTGGTCGCCAGCTTCTGGCAAATATCTTTGATGCTGCATCCGCTCATCAAATATTGTAAAACGGCGACCTCAAATTCAGTAAGCTGCTTGCGGCAGGTTTCCCTCGTGGTCAACCCACAGATTGCTTTGCTGATTTTATTGTTGATAATCCGGCGATCGTTATCGCTGTAAATCACCGCGAGTATTTCATCAAACTGCTTTTGCCAGTAGGTTGCCAGGGGCGCCATCCGCTTATCCGCAACCAGGATAAGCGGCAGCCTTGACTGGATCAGATAGGTGAGCCAGTCGCGTTTACTTAACAAAGACAAGTTATAGTAAGCGAAGTCTATAAAAATAAAACCGCGGCCAAGATGACTCTTTGTCTTCTCCGTCAGGATGGAGTAAATGCCCTCCTGAAAAAAGTTATTTTCTCCTGGCCAGATGCAATATTGCCTCTCCAGGCACTGATTGGTTCGGATAGAGGCTACCGGCAGGATTTCACAGTTTAAGTGACAACTGATACAGCATAATTTATCAAGCTGTGAATGACGCATTGTTATCCTTCTCCCGGTAGTAACGGCCCTGTGTTACCAGCGGGATGTATTTTACGCAGACATTTTTCACCATGACAATATCATCATCTTTTTTTGACGCTGATGGAATTTTACAAATACTCCGAAAAATAACAAAAAATGATTAACACCGGGAACAAAACCTTCTGTAGCCGCGCCACAACCCTCATCAGAACGCAAAGGAGAGTTTCTATGATTAAATCCAGGAATATCACATCAGGTATTCGGAGTATCTGTTGAAGAGAGCGGGAGAAATTGGAGATAAAAAGCGCACAAATAGTCAAAGAAATTCAGCGCTGAAAAGTCAGCAAGCTTAAAAATTTAACTTAAGTAAGATTTCAGCTGTTCAGATATCCAGCCAAAAGCAACTTGAGCGGCTTCCGTAATAGCATTATTTGTGATTCCTTTTGCGGCGAAAGCCGTTATGTCCGTAGCCTGACGATATATTTTAGCCGGAATGGAGATCGGGTTTCAGCATCAAAACAGTGTGGCATTTTTTTATAAGCCAGGGGCAGAAGCGGGTAATAGAGATCTGCGGTACGGGCTGGCGCAAAGGCGGGTCGGCCGCGCGCATTCGCTCCGTGAGGAGGTGCGGCAACCGCACATTAAGCAAAACATGTCATAAATTCTTGCAATTTAACGCTGTCAGAAAAGCGTAACTCCCGTAAAAAGTACTGCGAATTCATGAACGTTGAGGATCCTCTGTTGAAAGGCCGCTTTTTTATTGCCGTAACTTTGCTCGCTTCGGGCATCTCCTGCGCGTTTGCCGCAGACACTTTATCCCCTCAGGTACAGCCGCCGGCGATCCAGGCGGGCTCCTGGGTGCTTATGGACTATACCACCGGCCAAATCCTCACTGCGGGTAACGAGCACCAGCAGCACAACCCCGCCAGCCTTACTAAGCTAATGACCGGCTACGTGGTCGACCGTGCCATCGACAGCCACCGCATCAAGCCCGACGACATGGTGACCGTCGGCAAGGACGCCTGGGCGAAGGGCAATCCGGTGTTTAACGGCTCGTCGCTGATGTTTCTTAAGCCCGGCGACCGCCTGACGGTGCGCGATCTCAGCCGGGGGCTTATTGTCGACTCCGGCAACGACGCCTGCGTCGCGCTGGCGGACTACGTGGCCGGCGGCCAGCCGCAGTTCGTTAAGCTGATGAACAGCTATGTTGACAAGCTGGGGCTGAAGGATACCCACTTTGAAACGGTACACGGCCTCGATGCCCCCGGGCAGCACAGCTCGGCCTACGATCTGGCGGTGCTCTCACGGGCGATTATTCACGGCGAGCCGGACTTCTACCACATGTACAGCGAAAAGAGCCTGACGTGGAACGGTATTACCCAGAACAACCGCAACGGTCTGCTGTGGGATAAAACCATGAACGTCGACGGCCTGAAAACCGGCCACACCTCGGGCGCCGGCTTTAACCTGATCGCCTCCGCCGTCGACGGCGAGCGCCGCCTGATTGCGGTGGTCATGGGCGCCGATAGCCCGAAAGGCCGCGAAGAGCAGGCCCGTAAGCTGCTCAGGTGGGGCCAGCAGAACTTCGATACCGTGCAGATCCTCCACGACGGCAAGCAGGTCGGCAGCGAGCGCATCTGGTACGGCAATAAAGAGAAAGTGAGTCTCGGCACAAACCAGGACTTCTGGCTGGCGTTGCCGAAGGCGGAAGTGCAGAACATCAAGGCGAAGTATGTGCTGGACAAAAAAGAGCTGGATGCTCCGCTCGCCGTTAACCAGCGGGTCGGGGAGATAGAGCTTTACGATCGGGATAAGATAGTGGCCCGCTGGCCGCTGGTGGCCCTCGAAAGCGTGGAGAAGGGCGGTATGTTCTCCCGCTTCGGCGACTGGTTGCACCACGTACTGTAACGACAAACGCTCCCATCGCGGGAGCGTTTTTTCCTTCTGCCTTTTACCTTTTATCTTCTGCCTTCAGGCGTCCGCGCAGGCCAGCACCAGCCCGGTTGCCACCGCGTTACGCGGGCCCTCCGTGCCGCGAATATTGCCCTGGCCCGCCACCACGCCGTAGTGCGACAGCGCATCGGTGATAAGCTGCGGCACCTCAAAGTCCAGCGACGAGCCGCCGACCAGCACCACGAAGGCGATATCGCGGATCGATCCGCCCGGCGAGACCTGGCGCAGGGCGCGCAGGCAGTTGGTGACGAACACCTTCTCTTTGGCCTGGCGGCGCACGGTGCGGATTTTCTCCAGCGACGTCAGGTTATCCACCGGGATCAGCTCCCCGTCCTTGATATAGACCACTTTGGCAAACACCGACGGGCTCAGCGGCTCGCGGAAGAACTCCACCGCGCCGTTCTCGTGGCGGATGCTGAACAGGCTCTCCACCTTCGCCAGCGGATACTTTTTCAGCTCTTCGGCAAGGTGCAGTTCGCTTAACCCCAGCTCGGTTTTGATCAGCAGGCTGACCATATTGCCCGCCCCGGCCAGGTGCACCGATTTGACGCTGCCTTCGGCGCTGATGATGGCGGCATCGGTGGAGCCGGCCCCCAGATCGAGAATCGCCAGCGGCGCCGCGCAGCCCGGCGTGGTCAGCGCCCCGGCAACGGCCATATTGGCCTCCACGCCGCCGACCACCACCTCGGTATGCAGACGCTCGCTCAGGGCGCTGGCGATGGCCTGCATCTGCAGCCTGTCGGATTTCACCATCGCGGCAATGCCGACCGCGTTTTCCATCGAGAACTCCCCGGCGATGCCGCCCTGGACTTTGCGCGGAATAAAGGTGTCCACCGCCAGCAGATCCTGAATACGGATATCGCGCATCGCGTGTCCGCTGAGGGTCGCCATCACGCTGCGCACCCGCTCCAGCATCCCGCCAGCGTGGGTGCCCGCTTCGCCGCGAATATCCTGCACCGGGGCGCAGCCCGCCATCGCCTGCATAATGCCGTCCGCGCCGCGGGCGACGTCGGCTTCGGCGCTGCGGCGCTCGCCGCTGATGAGGATTTTCCCGGCGGGTATGGTCCTTGACTTCACGTCGCCCTGGGGCGTTTTGAGCACTACCGCCGAGCGGTTGCCGATCAGCGCCCGGGCGATGGGCACGATGGCCTGGGTCTCTTCCGGCGTCAGCCCGAAGAAGGTGGCGATCCCGTAGGGATTGGAGAGCACGCGCACCACCTGGCCGGTAGCGGCGACTTCCACCGCCGCCAGCACGCCTTCCGGCACCTGCTCCAGCAGCGTCACCTCGTCCACCACCGGCAGCACTTTGCGCAGCCGGTTATTGACCAGCACGCCGTCGTCCTTTTTCAGGATGGCGGCCACCACGTTGACGCCGCGATCGAGCGCCTCGTTCAGCAGCCAGACCGCCTCCAGAAAGTCGTACTCGTCGCCGATAAGCGGGATCCAGCCGTCGGCAAACTGCGCCTCCGGGACGGCCGCCAGAGCGGCCAGGGCGATGGTTTTCCCGACGCCGATCCCCGCGCCGCCGGGCGTCTGCGGGTTGTGGCCGATCATCGTCGATTCGGTGATGATGGTTTCGGTGATGGTCTCCATCGCCACGTCGCCAATCACCGGAGCCGCTTCGTTAATGCAGATCTTATCAAGATCGCCCAGCGTCCACGGCGTGCCGCTCAGGGCCTTCTCCAGCGAGGCGACGATCCCGGCGATGTTCTCGCCGGTGCCCTTCATCCCGGTGGTGGCCACAATGCCGCTGGCGATAAACTGCGTTTCCCGCCCGCCGGTCTGCGCCAGCGCCACCTCGGTGGTGGCGTTGCCGATATCAATACCCGCAATTAACGGCATTATGACTCCGCCTTGCTCTCTTTACGCAGCTTGCTGCGCTGCTGGTACACCTCGGCCGCCTCGCGCACGAACGCGGCATTCACTTCGGCGTTCCAGGTGTGCTCCAGCTCATCGGCGATGGCCAGCAGCTCCGCCTTCGAGGAGCGGTAGGGGCGCAGGGCGTTGTAGATTTCGAGGATGCGCGCATCCGGAATCGCAATCAGCTCCCCCGCGCGGCGAAAGTTGCGCGCCACCGCGTCGCGGTGCATCTCTTCGGCAATCTGCGCCTGGTATTCCAGGGTCTGGCGCGAGATGCGCACGTCCTGGGGGCCGATCGCGCCGGAGAGTACGTTTTCCAGCGTAATGTCGGTGAGCGGCCTGCCGGTAGGGGTCAGGATCTTCTCCGGGCAGCGGCTGGCCAGCGGGTAGTCCCGCGCGGTCATGGTTTTATCGCTCATGGTCACTCCTTCACTAATTCAATGTCCAGGGTGACCGGCTCCGCGTCCGGTACTACGTGCCTGGTCTCTTTAATATGGAACAGGGCGGCCTTGGCCATAAATTTCGGCCGCACCATCTGATCGTTGACCACCGGCACCGGCGACGGCGACTCTTTGCGGGCGTAGCGCGCGGCGTTTTTGCCGATCTGCCGGTAGGTGTCGAGGGTCAGCAGCGGCGCCTGGGAAAACAGCTCCAGGTTGCTCAGCGGCAGCAGGTCGCGCTGGTGGATCACGGTGGTGCCTTTCGACTGAATGCCGATCCCGATGCCGGAGCCGCTGAGGTTGGCGGCGTCCCAGGCCATAAAGGAGACGTCGGAGGTGCGCAGGATCCGCACTACCCGGGCGTGCAGGCCTTCCTCTTCCACGCCGGCGATAAGCTCTTTAAGGATCGCCTTGTGCGGCATGTCGATCAGCGTTTTGTGCTGAAATTTATCAAACGCCGGGCCGACGCCGATGACCACTTCATCGACGCGCTCGCCGACGCCCGCCGCGCCGGCCTCCGTTACGCGGAGGGTAAACGTGGGTTTCTGCTTCATTGTCTGTTCCACAAGCGTCCCGCCTTATTCAATGGAGTCGGGCTGGATCACGCCCGCGATATTTTTGATTTCCGCCCATCTTTCGGGCGACACGCGGTAGCCGGTGCCCGGCCCCAGGTAGTCGTTGATATCATTGACGGCGCTGACCACTTCGAACTGCCTGTCGAGAATGGCCGAGGTTTGCAGGTAGTCGCCGGTTACGCGCTGGCGCAGCATGTTGAGGATATTCCCGGCCACGTCATCGAAGCCGCTGCGGCTCAGGGCCCTGACGATGTCCAGACCGGTGATGTTGCGCTTCATCATCTCTTCGACGGCGCTCAAATCTTCGACCACGTTGCGCGGCGGCATATCTTTGCTGCCGTGGGCGTAGGTGGCGGCCTCGACCTCTTCATCGGTGACCGTCGGCAGGCCCAGTTCGCGGAACACCGCCTGTACGGCGCGCGCCGCCTTGTTGCGGATGGCGATGGTCTCCTCTTCGGTCACCGGGCGCAGGCCGCCGTCCACCATCAGATCGCGCTGCAGGATGTTGTAGTCGTCAAAGTCCTCGGCGTCGAAGTTGGAGCCGGCAAACATATTGTCGTAGTTCGGCACCGCGCTGTAGCCGGAGAAGATAAAGTCGGTGCCCGGCAGCATCTGCATCAGCGTGCGGGCGGTACGGCGGATGTCGGAGTGGGAGAACGTCTGGTCGTTGGCGGAGGCGACTTCCAGATCGAGCATCGAGGCGATCAGGTTTTCCGCCAGCACCGCGCGGATGCCGGACGGCACCGCGCCGGTCATGCCGATGCAGCTGACGGCGCCGTTCTGCAGGCCCTGAACGCCCGCGCCTTTGGTAATAAAGATGCAGCGGGATTCGAGGTAGAGCATCGATTTCCCTTCGGAGTAGCCCATCAGCGCCTCAGAGCCGGTGCCGGAGGTGTAGCGCATCTTCAGCCCGCGCGAGGCGTAGGCGGAGGCGAGGAAGGCCTTCGACCAGGGCGTATCGTCCCCGTCGGTAAATACTGCCTCGGTGCCGTAGACGGAGACGGTCTCCGCGTAGCTGGTCAGCCCGCGCATCCCCAGCTCCAGCTCGGTGGCCTCTTCGACGGAGCACTGGGTCAGCACGCCCGGACGGCCGCTCTGGGAGCCGATCAGCAGCCCCAGGGCGTTAAACGGCGCGTAGCGGGCGATGCCGACGGTGGTCTCCTGCTCGGAGAAGCCGCGAATGCCTGCTTCGGCGGCGTCGGCGGCAATCTGCACCGGGTTGTCCTTCAGGTTGGTGACGTGGCACTGGTTGGAGGGTGTCTTCCTGGCGCGCATCTTCTGCAGGGCCATCATCATCTCCACCACGTTCATTTTGCTCATCACCTCCACCGCTTTGGCCGGGGTAATGGCAGTAGTGACGGCAACGATCTCTTCCCGGCTGACGTGAATGTCCACCAGCATACGGGCTATCTCTAGCGCGTCCAGCCGCATGGCCCGCTCCGTTTCGGCGACATTGATCGCATAGTCGGCGATGAAGCGGTCAATCATATCGAACTGCGCGCGGGGTTTACCGTCCAGCTCGACGATCTGTCCATTCTCCACCTTTACGGAAGAGCGGGGATCGTGCGGGCTCTCCATAGCGATCAGGCCCTCTTCCGGCCATTCGCCGATCAGCCCGTCCTGGTTTACCGGACGCCGGGCCAGAACTTCGAATCGTTTCGATCTTTTCATGACGTATTGACTCAATAAATAAGAAATGGGATGCATTTACTGCTTGGCTGCAATTTAAGGCGAACTTTAAATGAGTGCGTTTTAAATAAAATAAAATTAATTTTGTTCCGTTTTGAGACGCCCGGGAATTTATTTGATTCCAGATTGAAACGTTATAGAACAAAATTGATTAAAGTGTGATGCGGGTTACGATGAACATCAAAGTTTACGCGTCATGGCTCTTCTGATGATGGCTTTGAAGACTTTTGCAGTGATTGACTTAATATTTCCTGATGACAATATAAAACAAACGTAAATAGAGATGTTAGCGATCGGTTACTGCATTTTAAATAATGAGCTGAGTGCGTTTAATTTAATTATTGAATTTAACAATCACGTGTGGCGTTGGAGTACGTATGCTTAAAAGTCAACAGATCCAGACAATTACCCTCGCTGCCGCCAGGGCTATGGCCGATGCGGTGCAGGAAAAAGCGAAAGAAATCAATGTTCCCGTCGTCGTGGCGGTGGTGGACTGCGGAGGCAATACGCTGCTGCTGCAGCGCATGGACGAGGCTTTTACCACCAGCTGCGATATCGCGCTGAATAAGGCCTGGACCGCCTGCTGTTTAAAAACAGGAACTCATCAATTAACCCAGGACGTACAGCCAGGTAAATCACTTTATGGTCTGCAGTTAACCAATCAGCAGCGAATTGTTATTTTTGGCGGCGGTTATCCGGTTGTCCTGAATAATCAGGTGATCGGCGCCGTTGGCGTCAGCGGCGGCACCGTTGAGCAGGATATGCTGCTCGCTAACGTGGCGCTGGAAAAATTTTCTCAATTGTAATCGAAATTAATTCAGGAAGGTAAATGATGAGTTATCGTATGTATGATTATCTGGTGCCAAATGTGAATTTCTTTGGCCCAAATGCTATTTCCGTGGTGGGCGAACGCTGCAAACTGCTGGGCGGCAAAAAAGTGCTGCTGGTGACCGATAAAGGTCTGCGTTCAATTCCGGACGGCGCGGTAGACCAGACCCTGAAATACCTGCGCGAGGCCGGTATCGAGGTGGCTATCTATGATGGCGTTGAGCCGAACCCGAAAGACACCAACGTCCTCGACGGCCTGGCCATTTTCCGCAAAGAGCAGTGCGACACCATCGTGACCGTCGGCGGCGGCAGCCCGCACGACTGCGGTAAAGGGATCGGCATTGCCGCCACCCACGAGGGCGAGCTCTACAGCTACGCCGGGATCGAAACCCTGACCAATCCGCTGCCGCCGATTATCGCGGTTAACACCACCGCCGGCACCGCCAGCGAAGTCACCCGCCACTGCGTGCTGACCAACACCAAAACCAAAGTGAAGTTCGTGATCGTCAGCTGGCGCAACCTGCCGTCGGTATCGATTAACGATCCGCTGCTGATGGTCGGCAAACCCGCGCCGCTGACCGCCGCTACCGGTATGGACGCGCTGACCCACGCGGTGGAAGCCTATATCTCCAAAGATGCCAACCCGGTCACCGACGCATCCGCTATCCAGGCGATCCGCCTGATTGCCCGCAACCTGCGCCAGGCCGTTGCCCTGGGTACCAATCTGAAGGCCCGCGAGAACATGGCCTGCGCCTCTCTGCTGGCGGGCATGGCCTTCAACAACGCGAACCTCGGCTACGTTCACGCCATGGCGCACCAGCTGGGCGGCCTGTACGACATGCCGCACGGCGTGGCCAACGCGGTGCTGCTCCCGCACGTGGCGCGCTACAACCTGATCGCTAACCCGGAAAAATTTGCCGACATCGCCGAATTTATGGGTGAAAACGTTCACGGTCTCTCCGTCATGGATGCCGCCGAGCGGGCCATCAGCGCCATCGCGCGCCTCTCTGCCGATATCGGTATCCCGCAGCACCTGCGCGATCTCGGCGTTAAAGAGGAGGACTTCCCGTACATGGCGGACATGGCGCTGAAGGACGGTAACGCCTTCTCCAATCCGCGTAAGGGCAATGCGAAAGAGATCGTTGAGATCTTCCGTCAGGCATTCTGATAGCGGCAGGGGACACGATGTCACTTTCACCACCGGGCGTACATCTCTACTACGACCCGCAATGGCAGGACTCCCGGGCCATTAACGAGCTGTGCTGGGGGCTGGAAGAGCAGGGCGTTCCCTGCCTGACGACGTGCGTAGAGGCGGGCGGCGACGCCCGCACTCTCAGCCATCTCGCCGCCAAAGGCTCCGCGCTGCGCGTGGGGCTTGGCCTCAGCGCCAGCGGCGAGATTGCCCTGACCCACGCCCAGCTGCCGGCCACCAGGCCGCTCATGACGTGCAGCGCCCGCGAGGGCGCCGCGCGGCTGCGCGCGATCGGCGTTAATGCCGGACAGCTAGTCAAAGTTTTACCCTTCAGCGAGGTAACCTGAATGTACCGCATCTATACCCGCACCGGGGATAAGGGAACCACCGGGCTGTTTGGCGGCAGCCGCATTGATAAAGACGATATCTGCGTCGAGGCGTACGGCACGGTTGACGAGCTCATTTCCCAGCTCGGAGTGTGCTACGCCAGTGCGGCAGACGTGGCGCTGCGCGACTGTCTGCACGCCATGCAGAAAACGCTGTTCGTGCTCGGGGCCGAGCTTGCCAGCGATGAAAAGGGCCTGGCCAGGCTCACTCAGACTCTCGGCGACGAGGATATTGAAGCCCTGGAGCAGCTTATCGATCGCAACATGGCCCTCAGCGGACCGCTGAAGGCATTTGTCATCCCGGGCAAAAATCTCGCCTCCGCCCAGCTTCACGTGGCGCGCACGCTGGCCCGCCGGCTGGAGCGGATCCTGACCGCCATGGCCCGGACCCGGCCCCTGCGCGACCACCTGCGGCGCTACGCGAACCGCCTGTCGGACGCACTCTTCTCGATGGCCCGCGTTGAGGAGACTACTTCGACGCCGGACGCTTAAACTGGCTGGCGTCGATATTATACTGCTTCATCTTACGCCACAGGGTGGTGCGCCCGATGCTCAGCAGGCGGGACATCTCCTGCACGCGCCCGCTGGTCACGCGGGCCGCGTGAATAATGGCCTCTTTCTCAATTGCGGTGAAGGTCAGGCTGGCGGGTAGCAGGGAAGAGGCGCCCTCGTCGCTGCCGGGCCGCTCTGAGAAGAGGTACTCCGGCAGATTATTCAGCCGGATGTGGCCGTTGTCGCTGCTGATGGCGATATTATCGATCGCGCTGTTCAGCTCAAAGTCGTTCCCCGGCCAGGAGTAGGCCATCAGCTGGGTCAGCACGTCGTCGTCCACCTTCAGCTGGGTGGAGAAGCGCTTCTCCAGGGCCCGCAGGCGGTGCTGAACCAGGGAGGGAATGCTGCTGCGGCGAGCCCGCAGGGGCGGAATGGCTATCTCAAACGAGTGCAGGGCATAGTAGAGCTGGCGGCTGAAGCGGTTCTGCTCCACCAGGTTCGCCAGGTCGACGGTGCTGGTGGCGATGATTTTCACATCCACCGGGATCAGCCGCCGGGCGTCCAGCCGGGTGAGCACGCCCTGCTTGATAACCTGAAGCAGCACCGACTGCAGCTCCGGCGCCAGATACTCAATTTTTTCCAGAAACAGCGTGCCGCCGCTCGCCAGCTCAAGGCGGCTGAGGCGGCCGTGCTCCTCATCCGCCGGGGCGCTGAAGTCCTGCCCGGCCAGACTGTCGGTGTACATCTGGCAGTTAATCGCAATATAGGGCCCTTCGGCCCGCTCGCTTTCATTGTGTATCGCCTGGCTGAGCAGCTCTTTGCCCACGCCCTCCTCGCCGCTGAGCAGCGTCGGGAAGCTGCCGCGCGCCGCCTGGCGGCCAAAGTGGATCAGCCTGCGGGTTTCCGGATCGTCGACGGGCATCTGCTCGAAGGTGTGGCTGACCTTGCCGAGCTGGCTGGTCATCAGCTGGCGCATCTGCGCCACCGGGTGCAGCAGCATGATAAAGCTGTAGCCCTGCGCTTCGGCGATGGGCTTGAGGGTAATCACCGTATCCACGAACTGATGCTGGCTCTCAAAGGTGACTTCGGCGTGATTGAGCGCGCGGCCCTGCTTGATGGCCCGGCGCAGCAGTGGGGGCAGGGTGACCAGCTCGGTCAGGCTCCTGCCGAGGCTTGCCTGGGCATCGAGATGCAGCAGGGTGGCGGCCTGCACGTTGAGAAACTGCAGCTGTCCCTGCTCGTTCCACGCCATCATTCCCGCGTCCATGCTCTCCATCAGGCCGTAAACCTGGCTGAGATGGCGGTTAGATTCGGCCAGCAGGCTGTCGGTCAGCAGCGAATTGCCGACTTCCCGCGCGACCGCGAGGGTCAGGGAGAGATCGGACCCGGCGTGGTCGTCGTTGAGGACGGCGAGGGCAATAGAGCCGAACAGCCGGCCGTGGTTATCAAACACCGGCGTCGAGCAGAAGGTCCAGGGAAACAGCGCCTCTTTGAAGTGCTCCTCTCCCCGGGTGCGGATAGGCTGGCCCTGCATCGCCGCCAGCGACAGCGCGCAGGTGCCGATAATGCTTTCCGCGCAGTAGCTGCCGTCGCGAAAGCCCAGCGCGTCGAGCTGGGCGAGCGTTTGCGCCGCGCCGCAGCGGCTCAGAATGCAGGCCGACTCATCGAGAATAAACAGCGCGCAGGCGCGATCGGACATAAACTCAAACGCGTCTTCCAGCGCCGCCTGGCCGATAGTCAACAGGGTGGTTTTACGTCGGCAGATAGACTCAAACGTCAGGCCCTGCGCCTGGTGGGGCGTGCTCCATCTCTCCCGCGGCATAAACTTGCTGCAGCGATGCCAGGACTGGGCGACGGCGAGCGAGACTTCATTTCCCGGATTCTGCGTCATATTCATTTCCGCTTCATAACAATTGAAAACCCCTCCGGCAGCGGCTGTCGGAGGGGAAATTTACGCTTTAATTACTCAGAATGCTGAATCAGCGCGCCAGCCAGCGCTGGCCCAGCCGATCGGCGACCATAATAGCGGCATACACGCTGTCCGCCGTGACCGGGAAAGGCATATTGTGAATGGTTTCGCCTTCGGCGCAGGTCGCTTTCGCCACCTCGCGGATCTTCGCCTCAATATCCTCTTTCACGCCCATTTGCGCCAGGGTGATCGGCAGGCCGACGTTTTTGCAGAAGGCGAGAACGGTCTCGATCTCTTCCATCGGGCTGTTCTGCAGCGCCAGCTGCGCCAGGGTACCGAAGGCCACTTTCTCGCCGTGATAGAGGTGGTGGCACTCTTCGAGGATCGTAAAGCCGTTGTGAATGGCGTGCGCCCCGGCCAGGCCGCTGCTCTCAAAACCGATACCGCTGAGGTAGGTATTGGCCTCGACAATGCGTTCCAGCGCATCGCTCACCACCCCGGCCTGCGCCGCCAGCAGCGCCTTTTCGCCTTCGCGCAGCAGCGTATCGTAGCACAGGCGCGCCAGGCTCAGCGCGGCGGCGGTAGACTGTCCTCCCGCCATGCTGGTAGCGCGAGCATCAAAGCAGGCCTTGGCTTCAAACCAGGTGGAGAGCGCATCGCCCATCCCGGCAACCAGCAGGCGCACCGGCGCTTTGGCAATGATCGCGGTATCCATTACCACCATATCGGGGTTTTTCGGATAGATCAGGTACTCTTCAAACTCGCCGCTTTCAGTATAGATGACCGACAGGGCGCTGGTGGGCGCATCGGTTGAGGCGATGGTGGGGATGACCACCACCGGCAGTTTTTGGTAATAGCCGATGGCCTTGGCGGTATCGAGGGTTTTGCCGCCGCCGATACCGATCACGCCCTTGCAGCCCTCTTTCTGCAGGATGGCGCTCAGGCGGTTGATCTCCGCGTGGCTGCACTCGCCGTTAAAGCGCTCGGCGTGGCAGCGAACGTTATGGCTTTTCAGCCCGCCTAACACCTTGTCACCGGCCAGCTTCATCACAAAATCATCGGCGATAACAAAGAAGCTGTCAGCCAGATTTTTGGCGTACTCCCCGAACAGCATCGACGCGTCGGGACCCTGAATATATTTGGCTGGAGATTGAATAACGTTTAGCATTCCGTTCATCCTCAAATAAGTTGCATTACGCATGATGGGCTCTGGCACAGGGCGCTTTCACATTCAGCGTCGCCGGAGCGATGCCCTTACTTTATGGCGAGCGGCGAGCAGAAAAACTTTTCCGTGAAATGTTCTTTAATGAAACCTTTCTTTGTTTATGGCGTTCCATATTGGAACGAAAAACCACAATAAATATCAGGATTGAGACCCCTGTCCGCTTTCGGATCACTTTATGCGCACCCGGCGCAGTGCATATTCAGGCGCTTAGGGTGTTTAAAAGTTGAGCTGTCGTGTCGCGGAGCGCGCGGTTTTTTGCCGTCGGTTTCTCACCCGGCCGCCGACCCGGGTCTAAAAAGACTGCTCCCGGTCGCATTTTTCTCTTAATCCGCGCAAAAAGGTTTCACTAAGGAACAATATTAATAATTTATGTTCCTTAATGGAACGTAATTTAACAGCATTTTTTTTCTTCCCCGCTTAGCGAAAATCATTTCATCGCCGGGACGCAAGCGCGTCGGCGACAACCCTACAGATACCGGCCCAAGCAGGGCCGGATCGCCCCTTCTCCAGCGGAGATGAACATAATGAAAAAACTGATTAACCGTGTTGAAGACGTCCTTAACGAACAGCTGCAGGGGCTGGCGAAAGCGCACCCCGGCCTGACGCTCCATGAAGATCCTGTTTACATGACCCGCGCCGATGCGCCGGTGGCCGGAAAAGTGGCGCTACTCTCCGGCGGCGGCAGCGGGCACGAGCCGATGCACTGCGGCTTTATCGGCCAGGGGATGCTCTCCGGCGCCTGTCCGGGTGAAATTTTCACCTCGCCGACGCCGGACAAAATGTTCGAGTGTGCCACGCGCATTGACGGCGGCGAGGGCGTGCTGCTGATCGTCAAAAACTACACCGGCGATATCCTCAATTTCGAAACCGCCGCCGAGCTGCTGCACGACGGCGGCGTGAAGGTGGCCACGGTGGTGGTTGACGACGACGTGGCGGTGAAGGACAGCCTCTACACCGCCGGACGTCGCGGGGTGGCCAGCACCGTACTGATTGAAAAACTGGTGGGCGCCGCCGCCGAGCGCGGCGACTCCCTGCAGGCGTGCGCTGAACTCGGACGCCGGCTCAATAATCTCGGCCACTCCATCGGCATTGCGCTGGGAGCCTGCACCGTACCCGCCGCCGGTACGCCCTCTTTTGTCCTTGCCGATGATGAGATGGAGTTTGGCGTCGGTATCCACGGCGAGCCGGGCATTGACCGCCGCCGCTTCACCTCCCTTAACCAGACCGTCGACGAGATGTTCGACACGCTGCTGGAAAACGGCCCCTATACCCGCACCCTGCGGCACTGGGACTGCGTCCAGGGCAACTGGCAGGAGCTTAAGCAGGAGAAACGCGGCCTGCAGCGCGGCGACCGGGTGATCGCCATGGTCAATAACCTCGGCGCTACGCCGCTGTCTGAACTGTACGGCGTCTACAACCGGCTTGATGACCGCTGCCGGGAAGCGGGGATCGACATTGCCCGCAGCCTGGTGGGCAGCTACTGCACATCGCTGGACATGAGCGGCTTCTCCATCACGCTGATGAAGGCCGACGATGAAACGCTCGCGCTGTGGGATGCGCCGGTACATACCCCGGCGCTGAACTGGGGAAAATAAGGAGCTGACTATGTCTCTGACCAGAACTCAAATTGTTAACTGGCTGTACCGCTGCGGCGAGATCTTCACCCGCGAGAGCAGCTTCCTGACCGGGCTGGACAAGGAGATTGGCGATGCCGATCACGGCCTGAACATGCACCGCGGCTTCAGCAAAGTGGTGGAAAAACTGCCGGCCATCGCCGACAAAGACATCGGTTTTATTCTCAAAAATACCGGTATGACCCTGCTGTCTAACGTCGGCGGCGCCAGCGGCCCGCTGTTCGGCACCTTTTTTATCCGCGCGGCGGCGGTAACTCAGGCCCGCCAGAGTCTGACCCTTGATGAGCTGTATCAGATGGTGCGCGAAGGCGCAGACGGCGTGATCAGCCGCGGTAAAGCCGAGCCGGGAGATAAAACCATGTGCGACGTCTGGCTGCCGGTGGTGGCGTCTCTGCGCCAGTCCAGCGAGCAGGGCCTGACGGTGCAGGCCGCGCTGGATGCGGCGGCGGAGGAGGCGGCGCGCGCGGCGCAGGCCACCATTACCCTGCAGGCCCGCAAGGGCCGGGCCAGCTATCTCGGCGAACGCAGTATCGGCCATCAGGATCCCGGCGCCACGTCGGTGATGTTTATGATCCAGATGCTGGCCGCGGCCGCGAAAGAGTAAGGACAGCGCAATGGTAAATCTGGTGATTGTTTCCCACAGCGCCCGCCTGGGCGAGGGCGTGGCCGAACTGGCCGGGCAGATGCTGCACGGCGACGGCTGCCGGCTGGCGGTTGCCGCCGGTATCGACGATCCCGACAGCCCCATCGGCACCGATCCGCTGAAGGTGATGGCGGCGATTGAATCTCTCGCCGACGCCGATGCCGTACTGGTGATGATGGACATGGGCAGCGCGCTGCTGAGCGCGGAAACCGCGCTCGATCTGCTCGACCCGGCGATTGCCGCCAGGGTACACCTCTGCGCGGCGCCGCTGGTCGAGGGAACGCTGGCGGCGGTGGTCAGCGCCGCTTCCGGCGCCGGAATCGACAAGGTGATGGCCGATGCGATGGCGGCCCTTGAGGCCAAGCGCGCCCAGCTGGGAATGGCGCCGGCGGCTCCGCAGGCGCTGGTTCCGCAGGGCGAGGCCGAGCGCTCCGTCACGGTGGTTATCAGCAACCGCAACGGTCTGCACGTGCGCCCGGCCTCCCGGCTGGTGGCGGCGCTGGCCGGCTTCGACGCCCGCCTGGCGCTGGAGAAAGCGGGGCGGCGCGTGGTGCCGGACAGCATCAACCAGATTGCGCTGCTGCAGGTGCGGCAGAATGACCGGGTAACGCTGCTGGCCAGCGGGCCGGACGCGGAGGCGGCCATCGCCGCCTTCACGGCCCTTGCGGAGAGCCACTTCGGCGAAGATCCGCAGGCGGAAACGGCCGCACCGCCGCTGCCGCCGCGCGTCTCCGGTAGCGCGGTATTCTGGACGCAGCCCGGCGCGCTTCGGGAACGTCAGCAGGTCGCCGACAGCGACGGCGAACGGCGGCGGCTGCAGCAGGCCATTGCCGACACCCTGACCGATCTGGACGCCCTGGCGGCGCGGGCCGACGCGCAGTACGGCGCTGATATTGGCGCTATTTTTGCCGGCCACCGGGAACTGCTCGACGATCCCGAGCTGCTTGCCGCCGCCGACGAGATGATGCGCGAACAGCAGTGCGACGCCGGCTGGGCCTGGCAGCAGGTAATGTCTGACATGAGCCAGCAGTACCGGCAGCTCAGCGACGACTATCTGCAGGCGCGCTATATCGACATCGACGATCTGCGGCAGCGCACGCTGGATCATCTGGACGGACACCGGAACGCGATCCCGGGCTTTAGCGCCCCGGCGATCCTCGTTTGCGACGACATCTTTCCCTCCACCGTGCTGCAGCTCGATCCGCAGCAGGTGAAGGGCATCTGCCTGCGCGGCGGCAGCGAGCGCTCCCACGGCGCGATTATCGCCCGCGCCGCCGGGATCGCCTTTCTCAGCCAGCAGGGCGAGGCGCTCGCTTCCCTGCGCAGCGGCCAGCCGCTGACGCTGGATCTGGCGGCCCATCAGCTGATTGCGGGTTGAATCTCTCACACTCAGCCGGCGGCCTGACCGCCGGCCACATTCGACACACCAACTTCAGGAAATGTTATGTCTCAATTCTTTTTTAATCAGCGCGCCGCGCTCGTCAGCGACGTTATCGACGGCACCCTTATCGCCAGCCCGTGGAATAACCTGGCCCGCCTGGAGAGCGATCCGGCCATCCGCATCGTGGTGCGCCGCGATCTGAATAAAGAGAACGTTGCGGTGATCTCCGGCGGCGGCTCCGGCCACGAGCCGGCACACGTTGGCTTTGTCGGTAAAGGAATGCTCACCGCCGCGGTCTGCGGCGATCTGTTCGCCTCCCCGAGCGTGGACGCCGTGCTGACCGCGATCCAGGCGGTGACCAGCGAGGCGGGCTGCCTGCTGATTGTGAAGAACTACACCGGCGACCGCCTCAACTTTGGCCTGGCGGCGGAAAAGGCCCGCCGCCTCGGCTATAAAGTCGAGATGCTGATCGTCGGAGACGACATCTCCCTGCCGGACAATAAGCACCCGCGCGGCATTGCCGGTACGGTACTGGTGCATAAAGTCGCCGGCTACTTCGCCGAGCGCGGCTGTAACCTGGACACGGTATTGCGGGAGGCGTCACTTGCAGCACGCAGCACCGCCAGCATCGGCGTGGCGCTCTCCGGCTGCCACCTGCCGCAGGAAGCGGAAAGCGCGCCGCGCCATCCGGCGGGCAGCGCGGAGCTGGGAATGGGTATCCACGGCGAGCCGGGGGCGGCGACCATCGCCACCCACAACAGCGGCGAGATCGTCCGCCTGATGGCCGATAAGCTGGCGGCGGCGCTGCCGAAAACCGGCCGCCTGGCGGTGATGCTCAATAACCTCGGCGGCGTGTCAGTGGCCGAGATGGCGATCCTGACCGCCGAGCTGGCGAAGACGCCGCTGCACGCGCGCATCGACTGGCTGATTGGCCCCGCCGCGCTGGTCACGGCCCTGGACATGAAGGGCTTCTCCCTCAGCGCGATTGTGCTGGAAGAGAGCATCGAAAAAGCGCTGCTCGCCGATGTCGAAACGTCCGGCTGGCTGCGTCCGGTACAGCCGCGGCAGATAAGCGTCATGCCGTCGTCGCTGCGCAGCGCCAGCGTCAGCTATCAGCCCTCCGGCAACGCTGAGGTTGCCGGAATTGTCGCCCGCGTCACCGGCACCCTCGACGGACTTGAGGCCGAGCTTAACGCCCTTGATGCCAAAGTCGGCGACGGCGACACCGGCTCCACCTTCGCCGCCGGCGCCCGGGAAATTGCCCGCCTGCTGGAAGCGAAGCAGCTGCCGCTCGACGATCTGCCGGTGCTGTTTGCGCTGATCGGCGAACGCCTGACCGTCGTGATGGGCGGCTCCAGCGGCGTGCTGATGTCCATCTTCTTTACCGCCGCAGGCCAGGCGCTGGCGCAGGGCGAGAGCATTGCCAGCGCGCTGAACGCCGGGCTGAAGCAGATGAAATTCTACGGCGGCGCGGATGAGGGCGACCGTACCATGATCGATGCCCTGCAGCCCGCCCTGGCGTCGCTGCTGGCAGAGCCGGGCGCGCTGCAGAAGGCCTTTGAAGCCGCCGAGGCCGGGGCAGAGCGCACCCGTAACGCGGCGAAGGCCAATGCCGGACGCGCCTCTTACCTCAACAGCGACAGCCTGATCGGCAATATGGATCCGGGCGCCCACGCGGTGGCGCGGGTGTTTAAAGCGCTGGCTGAGTAATTTGACTCTCCGCTTCAGCGCCCCCGGCCGCGATGCGCGGCCGGGGGCGCTGTTTTTTTGTTCTGTGAACCCTCGCACATATGCCTCTGAGACATTTCTCTATGTTGTATGGATATTTATACAGTCATTAACCGACAGGGAGGCAGCATGAACTACCTGAATAACGGTGATGTGGACGGCTACTGGGATCTGGAGATGTATATCTCACTTCTGCCTCAATAGCCGCTATCCTGTATTGACGGAGCATTTGTCGGGGAAATCGCCTGCTCCGCTGCAACATCCGGTGAGAAAACAAGTACAATCTGCTTTTGTTATTCCCGACGGAGTGCCCGCGTGCGTGCTGACAAATCCCTGAGCCCTTTTGAAATTCGGCTATACCGTCACTACCGTATCGTTCACGGCGTGCGTATAGCTCTGGCATTTATCCTGACGTTTTTACTGGTACGGCTGTTCGACGTCCCGGAAGGGACCTGGCCGCTGATCACCCTGGTGGTGGTGATGGGGCCTATCTCCTTCTGGGGCAACGTGGTGCCGCGCGTGCTTGAGCGCATCGGCGGCACCGTGCTCGGCTCGGCGCTTGGGCTGGTGGCGCTTAAGCTTGAGCTGCTGTCGCTGCCGCTGATGCTGCTGTGGTGCGCGGCGGCCATGTTTCTCTGCGGCTGGCTGGCGCTGGGCAAGCGCCCCTATCAGGCGCTGCTGATCGGCATCACGCTGTCGGTGGTGGTGGGCGCCCCGGCGGGGGATATGCACACCGCCCTGTGGCGAAGCGGCGACGTCATCATAGGTTCGCTGCTGGCCCTGCTGTTTACCGGCATCTGGCCGCAGCGGGCGTTTATCCACTGGCGTATCCAGATGGCGGGCTACGTGACCGAGCTTAACCGCCTCTATCAGACGGCGTTTTCGCCTAATTTGCTGGAGCGGCCCCGCCTGGACCGCCGCCACCAGAAAATCCTCAGCGACGTGGTTAAAATGCGCGGCCTGATTGCCCCGGCCAGTAAAGAGATCCACATCCAGAAATCGGTATTTGAGGGTATTCAGACCATCAACCGCAATCTGGTGTGCATGCTGGAGCTGCAGATGAACGCGTGGTGGGCCTCCCGCAGCAGCCACTACGTGCTGCTCAACGCCCACACCCTGCGCGATATGCAGCACATTACCCAGCAGACGCTGCTGACCTTGGCGCACGCGCTTTATGAGGGCAATCCGCAGCCGGTGCTGGCTAACAACGAAAAGCTCAGCGATATTGCCGCCGAACTGCGCCAGCTGGTGAGTGATTATAAAGACGCTAATCCGGCGGAGACGCCCATGCACGGCTACGTCTGGCTAAGCATGGAGATGGCGCGTCAGCTGGAGCTGTTATCGCGTCTGATTTGCCGGGCGCTGCGCAAATAACGCCCACCCGGTCACGGTTTACCGCCGGCTTGTTTCGATTCAGCAAGATTTAGGGTTATGATGGCCCTAACGGTACTACGATTATCACAGGCTGCTGCCACCCGTTATGTTTACCCTAACGCGGTCGCATTACGAATCCGAAGCTTAACTATCAGGGGTATAAAAATGGATACATCCAAACCATCTTTCCAGGACGTACTGGAGTTTGTTCGTCTGTTCCGCCGCAAGAACAAGCTGCAGCGCGAAATTCAGGACGTTGAGAAAAAAATTCGTGACAACCAGAAGCGCGTGCTGCTGCTCGATAACCTGAGCGATTACATCAAGCCGGGCATGACCGTGGAAGCCATCCAGGAGATCATCGCCAGCATGAAATCCGATTATGAAGACCGCGTTGATGAGTACATCATCAAAAACGCCGAGATCTCCCAGGAGCGCCGCGAAATCTCTAAAAAGCTCAAGGCAATGGGTGAGCTGAAGACCGGCGAAACGAAAGCGAAGTAAGTCGCTTCACGCCCTGCGCCGCAGGGATGGGGCCAGCACCGGGTGCTGGCCTTTTTGTTATTAGCCGTGTGCAGGTGTTTTCATTAACATCGCCGTCAGCGCCGAGAGCAGACAACCCGCCGTCAGGTAAATCGCCACGCTGTGCCACTCGCCGCCGGAAAAGGTCAGCAGCGCGGCGGCAATGAACGGCGTAAAGCCGCCGCCCACTACGCTGGCCACCTGATAGCCCACCCCGGCGCCGCTGTAGCGATAGCCGGTGCCGAACATATCGGTAAACATCGGCTGCTGCACGCAGACCACCATATCATGGGCAATATTGGCCAGCAGCAGAGAGAAAAGGACGATGCTGAACATCGAGCGGGCCTCCAGCGCCATAAAGAAAGGAAACGCGCTGAGGGCGCCGATCAGGGCGCCGGTAATGTAGATGCGCCGGCGGCCGTAGCGGTCCGCCATCCAGGCGAATAGCGGAATGGTCAGGCAGCTGACGCCGCCGACCAGCAGGCCGATATTGAGAAACAGCTCGCGGGGCATGCCGAGATTCTGCGTCGAGTAGTTGAGGGCGAAGGCAGTGACGATGTACATCGTCAGCAGCTCGCACAGGCGCAGGGCGATAATTTTCATAAACGCCCCGGGATGGCGAACCAGCGCCTCCAGTATCGGCAGCGTCTTTTTGGCCGACGCCGGCCGCACTTCGCGCACCCGCTCAAATTCAACCGACTCCTCCATGCCGTTGCGGATCCACAGGGCGCCGATCACCAGCAGCACGCTGGACAGGAACGGCAGCCGCCAGCCCCAGCTCAGAAACTGCGCGTCGGTGGTCAGGCTGCTTATCAGCGATACCAGCCCGGTGGCGAGCAGCAGGCCGACGCCGTAGCCGACCTGGATGCCGCTGCTGTAAAACGCCTTCTTACCCGACGGCGCGCTCTCCACCGCCAGCAGCGCCGCGCCGCCCCATTCGCCGCCGACGGCGAAGCCCTGGATGGCGCGCAGGGTGACCAGCAGCGCGGGCGCCCACCAGCCGATAGAGGCGAAGGAGGGCAGAAGACCGATGCAGGCCGTGGCGGCACCCATCATCCAGACGGTGAGCATCAGCATCCGCTTGCGCCCCAGCCGGTCGCCAAAGTGGCCGAAGACAATGCCGCCGAGCGGTCGGAACAGAAAGCCCACGCCGAAGGTGGCGAAGGCCGCCAGCGTGCCCATGGCCGGATCGATCTGCGGGAAAAATTCGCTGTTGAACACCAGCGCGGCGGTAATGCCGTACAGCAGGAAGTCGAACCAGTCGACCACCGCGCCGGCGAAACTGCCCCAGGCGGCCCGGCGGGCGCGCTGGCGCGACGCCGCTGTTCCATCAGTGCAGGGGGTGGTGAGGGTGGAGTCCGTCATTATGTTGTCCGTACCTTAACACTTTCTTATTCTGGCAATGAATGCAGGGTTAAACTGACGCAGACCGCAGGCTGCGTACTAAAAAACGCTATGAGACTACAGCGACATCCGCCCGCTGAAAACTCTTTTGCGCCGCCGGCGGCGCGAAAGGGGAAATTGACTCAGGGAGCGCGCAAGCGCAGACGATTATTCGGCAGGCGGGCGATTTAGTTTCGTGAATACCCTGGGGGGGCTGACAGCGCAAAAATCCGCCGGCGGATCGGGCGGTTGCGTCAATATGATATTAAGATGATAAATAAAAATGGCCCTGATAATAATGCAGGAAGCAATTATATAAATAAGGAAGGTGCGAATAAGCAGGTCATTTCTTCCCAAGCTGACTCGCTGATTAAAATT